>Ga0209759_1000010_pt1 | contig 430463 bp, 382 predicted proteins | sample AraplaCL_Col_mMS_FD_184261 | JGI IMG/M metagenome (GOLD analysis project Ga0209759, IMG submission 184261) | Arabidopsis root microbial communities from the University of North Carolina, USA - plate scrape CL_Col_mMS (SPAdes) (version 2) | ecosystem: Host-associated > Plants > Roots >... | reverse complement strand
GCGCCGTGTCGTATCACATGATGGGCGTGCCGACGGCCATGTTTACGCCGCTCTTCGTGATCGCGCGCACGGCAGGCTGGAGCGCGCACATCATCGAGCAGCGTATCGACAACAAGATCATCCGCCCGAGCGCGAATTACACCGGACCCGACGATCTGCCGTTCGTGCCGCTCGCCAAACGCGTGTGAGGTTGCTCGTCGCGCGGCGGATCGCGTCACGAGACCGCGGCGCGATGAATCCGGCTCCTGGTTCGCCAATTGACCAAACCAGGAGCGCGCTTTTGCAGCCGCCCGCTACGCTAGACTACTAAAACGCCTCATTTGAATGCCCGGCTCGCCCCGCCTCTACGGCGCGCCGGATACGCCTCGCCGCCCCTGTTTGCGCTTCATTACCGATCGTCCCCACGCCATGAATACTGCATACCGCAAACGCCTTCCCGGCACCGAACTCGATTTCTTCGACACGCGCGCCGCCGTCGACGCGATCCAGCCCGGCGCCTACGACAAACTGCCGTACACGTCGCGCGTGCTTGCTGAAAATCTCGTGCGACGCTGCGATCCGGTGACGCTCGTCGCGTCGCTGAAACAGATTATCGAGCGCAAACGCGAACTGGACTTTCCGTGGTTTCCCGCGCGCGTCGTGTGTCACGACATTCTCGGCCAGACCGCGCTCGTCGATCTGGCCGGTCTGCGCGACGCCATCGCGGCGCAAGGCGGCGACCCGGCACTCGTGAATCCGGTCGTGCCGACGCAGCTCGTTGTCGATCACTCGCTGGCGGTGGAATGCGGCGGTTTCGATCCGGACGCGTTCGCGAAGAACCGCGCAATCGAAGATCGCCGCAACGAAGACCGTTTCGATTTCATCAACTGGACGAAGCGCGCATTCAGGAACGTCGACGTGATTCCGCCGGGCAACGGCATCCTGCATCAGATCAACCTCGAACGCATGAGCCCGGTCGTGCAGGTGAAGGACGGCGTCGCGTTTCCCGATACGCTCGTCGGCACCGACTCGCATACGCCGATGGTCGACGCGCTCGGGGTGATCGCGATCGGCGTGGGCGGGCTGGAAGCGGAAAGCGTGATGCTGGGCCGCGCGTCGTATATGCGGCTTCCGGATATTGTCGGCGTCGAGTTGACGGGCCAGCCTGGCGAAGGCATTACGGCAACCGACGTCGTGCTGTCGTTGACCGAATTTCTCCGGAAGGAAAAGGTGGTGGGCGCCTACCTGGAGTTTTTCGGCGAGGGCACGACGAAGCTCACGCTCGGCGACCGCGCGACCATCGCCAACATGGCGCCGGAATTCGGCGCCACGGCCGCCATGTTCTATATCGACGAGCAAACCATCAAATATCTGAAGCTCACCGGTCGTGACGACGAACTCGTGAAGCTCGTCGAAATCTATGCGAAGGAAACCGGCCTGTGGGCCGACAGCCTTCAGCAAGCGGACTATGAGCGCGTGCTCAGGTTCGATCTGTCGACGGTGGTGCGCACGCTTGCCGGGCCATCGAATCCGCATCGGCGCCTGCCGGTGTCGGAGCTGGCGGCGCGCGGCATCAGCGGCAAGGTCGAGAACGAGCCGGGTTTGATGCCGGACGGTGCCGTGATTATCGCGGCGATCACAAGCTGCACGAACACGAACAATCCGCGCAACATGATTGCCGCCGGGCTGCTTGCGCGCAACGCTAACCGCCGCGGACTCACGCGCAAGCCGTGGGCGAAGACATCGCTCGCGCCGGGTTCGAAAGCCGTCACGCTCTATCTGCAGGAAGCCGGCTTGCTGCCGGAGCTGGAGCAGCTCGGCTTCGGCGTCGTCGCGTATGCGTGCACGTCGTGCAACGGCATGTCGGGCGCGCTCGATCCGGCCATCCAGAAAGAGATCGTGGAGCGCGATCTGTATGCGACGGCCGTGCTGTCGGGCAACCGCAACTTCGACGGCCGCATTCATCCTTTTGCTAAGCAGGCGTTCCTGGCGTCGCCGCCGCTGGTGGTCGCGTATGCGATTGCGGGCACGATTCGCTTCGACATTGAAAAGGACGTGCTCGGCGTGGACGCCGAAGGCAAGCCGGTGACGCTGAAGGATATCTGGCCGTCGGACGAAGAGATCGACGCGATTGTCGCTTCGAGCGTGAAGCCCGAGCAGTTCCGCAAGGTGTACGAGCCGATGTTCGCGGTTTCTGCCGACACGGAAGACAAGGCCGACCCGCTCTACGACTGGCGCCCGATGAGCACGTACATTCGCCGCCCGCCCTATTGGGAAGGCGCGCTCGCCGGCGAGCGCACGTTAAAGGGCATGCGCCCGCTCGCGGTGCTCGGCGACAACATCACGACGGACCATTTGTCGCCGTCGAACGCCATCTTGCCGGACAGCGCAGCGGGCGAATATCTGGCAAAAATGGGCCTGCCTGAAGAGGACTTCAATTCGTATGCAACGCATCGCGGCGATCACCTCACAGCGCAGCGCGCGACGTTTGCGAACCCGACCCTGAAGAACGAGATGGTGGTCGAAGACGGCAAGGTGAAGGTCGGTTCGTTCGCGCGTATCGAGCCCGAGGGCAAGATCACACGCATGTGGGAAGCCATCGAAACCTACATGGAGCGCAAGCAGCCGCTGATCGTGATTGCGGGTGCCGACTACGGTCAGGGCTCGTCGCGCGATTGGGCCGCGAAGGGCGTGCGCCTCGCGGGCGCGGAAGCGATCGTCGCCGAAGGATTCGAGCGCATTCATCGCACGAACCTGGTCGGCATGGGCGTGTTGCCGCTGGAATTCAAGCCGGGCGTGAACCGCATCACGCTAGCGATTGACGGCACGGAGACCTTCGACGTGATCGGCGAACGCAAGCCCCGCGCGGATCTGACGCTCGTGATTCAGCGCAGGAACGGCGAGCGCGTCGAAGTGCCGGTGACGTGCCGGCTCGATACGGCTGAAGAGGTTTCCATCTACGAGGCCGGCGGCGTGTTGCAGCGCTTTGCGCAGGACTTTCTGGAGTCGTCGCAGGCGGCGGCTTGAGCACGATTTTGTTTCAGGACACTTTTCATGACGCATAAACCGCAAATCAGGATTCCCGCCACCTACATGCGTGGCGGCACGAGCAAGGGCGTGTTCTTCCGCCTGCAGGATTTGCCCGACGCGGCGCAAATGCCCGGCGCCGCGCGCGACGCGCTGCTGTTGCGCGTAATCGGCAGCCCGGATCCGTATGGCAAGCAGATCGACGGCATGGGCGGCGCGACCTCGAGCACGAGCAAGGCCGTGATCATCGACAAAAGCAGCAAGCCGGACCATGACGTGGATTACCTGTTCGGACAGGTGTCGATCGACAAGCCGTTCGTCGACTGGAGCGGCAATTGCGGCAATCTGTCCGCGGCGGTCGGACCGTTCGCGATCAGCGCGGGTCTGGTCGACGCGAGCCGCATTCCGCGCGACGGCGTGGCGATTGTGCGCATCTGGCAGGCGAATATCGGCAAGACGATCATCGCGCACGTGCCGATGACTGACGGCGCGGTGCAGGAAACCGGCGACTTCGAACTGGACGGCGTGACCTTCCCGGCGGCGGAAGTGCAGTTGGAATTCATGGATCCCGCCGCGGAAGAAGAGGGCGCGGGCGGCTCAATGTTCCCGACGGGCAATCTCGTCGACGATCTGGAGGTACCGGGCGTCGGCACGCTCCAGGCGACCATGATCAACGCGGGCATTCCGACCATTTTTGTGAATGCGGATGCGATCGGCTACACGGGCACGGAGTTGCAGGACGCCATCAACGGCGACGAAAAAGCGCTCGCGATGTTCGAGACGATTCGCGCGCACGGCGCGCTGCGCATGGGGTTGATCAGGCATCTCGACGAGATCGCGACGCGCCAGCACACGCCGAAGATCGCGTTCGTCGCAAAGCCGGCCGATTACGTGTCGTCGAGCGGCAAGCCGATCAAGGCGGGCGACGTGGATTTGCTGGTGCGCGCGATGTCCATGGGCAAGCTGCATCACGCGATGATGGGCACGGCGGCAGTGGCCATCGGCACGGCGGCGGCGATTCCCGGCACGCTGGTGAACCTGGCGGCCGGCGGCGGCGAACGCGAGGCCGTGCGGTTCGGGCATCCGTCGGGCATACTGCGGGTGGGAGCGGAGGCGGCGCTCGTGGGCGGCGAGTGGGCGGTGAAGAAGGCGGTGATGAGCCGCAGTGCGCGGGTGCTGATGGAGGGGTGGGTGAGGGTGGGGGCGGTGTAAGACGCGACAGGAATCTCTCTCATGTGTTCTGTGGCGTCGGGCATTCGCTATTGGTAAGGTCAACGGAATAATCTGGCGATGCCAGTGCCTTCTCCATTTAGCCCGCCTGGTTGTGCGGGCTGCGACTCTCCGTCGTTATAATCGTTAGCCCTTCGAAGAAACCAATGACGAGGCCGACAGCCTGCCATAGCAAGCGCGCACCCTCCATCAACGGAACGCCGGGCGACCCACCAAGTCCTAGAGAGATCGCACAGTGAGTAAGAACAAAAAGCAGTCGCAAGCCGATTCTCGCCCGCCTGTCGATGCTCTCCAGTACGAAAAGCTCGCCCTGTCGGCTTTCCATCTCTGTGACCGGCAGACGAGCAAGCTCGATACGTTGATCGCGCTTGCATCCACGATAGGTAGGAATCCTGCCGTCACGGCCGAAGAGCGTTGCCGGCAGCAAACCATGCTCGACTTGCTCGTCAGTACCGCAGAGCAGTACCGGCGGGAACTCGCGTGCGACCGCGAACTGTTCCAGGTGATCGCGCTTGATTCGAAGGGGGTCGCGAGGAAGCGCATCACGGCAAGCCACGCGGCGCGCCTGCTGCACGCGGCCGCGGACATCTCGATCGCAACGCAGTTGTCCGGCGCGCCGGACAGCCGTCACGCCGCGGCGCCCGCGGACACTCCGTCAAGCGACGACCCGCTGCAAGGCGGCTCGGGCTCGCACACCACGCAACACTGATCCGCGTGAGCGCTAATTCGCGCCGTGCTTCGCCTGCCAGCGTTGCATGAAGCCGATTTCGTCGTGCTGCGCCTTGATGATGTTCTTCGCGAGGCGCTTGAGTTCAGGGTCCTTGCCGTACTTCAGTTCCACCTGTGCCATGTCGATCGCGCCCTGGTGGTGCGGGATCATGTGGGCGACGAAGTCCTTGTCGGCGTTGCCCGTGTAGGCCGGCGCGCTCATGTCTTTCATCATCTTGTCGTCGGCGGCCTTGAAGGCGGGCGTCGAGTCGCCCGCGCCGGCATCGGCTGACGAGGCCATGTCCATACCGGGCATGGACGCGGTGTGCTGCGCATACACAGGCGCGGCCGCGACGGCGCATGCCACGCCGCCGAACATGCAAAACGCACGAAAAGCGCGAAAAGCACGAAGGTTCTTCATAGTCGACTCCCGTTAAAAATTTTTCTTAAGCAATACGCAAGGACATCAGTTTCTCGCCGACGGATGAAATCCCGCCGCCGCGATGGCCTCGACGAATCGCGAGGCCGGCAGCGTCGATGTGATCGTGACGATTTTCGTCGACACGTCGACATCGACCGCCGCAGCCGGATCGAGGCCGGCCACCGCGCGTGCAATCGACCTGGCGCAGCCGCCGCAGGACATGTCCTCTACCGCTAATTCCGTTTTCATTTCGCATCTCCTGAGACAAATCTCATGCCGATCTTGGACCTTCCCATGGGGGTAAGGTCAAGTCTGTATCGGAGCGTTTTTACTTTTGTTGCTGACGCCAATCTGCGCTCGCGATTGGGAACGGTCCTACACAAGCGGCCGTGCGCGACATCGATAATCGACGCCGCTCAGCGCAAGGCGGCGTTCGCGCATTGCGCCTTCAGGACCACCACCGTTCATCAACGCAGACTCTTGTTGCGATCATGCCAAGCCCATCTCCGGTGTCATCTGAAACTATCTCGCTCTGGTTCCACGAGGCCGAGGAGGCGCGTGTCGCAGGCCGGCTCGACACGGCGCAGGCGCTTCTCGATCGAATCATCGTGCATGACTCGGCTCACGCGGGCGCGCTCTATGCACGCGGACTGGTGGCGCTCGCGTTGGATCAGTTGCCCCTCGCGCAGCGCTGGATCGAGCGGGCAGTCGAGGTGGAGCCGCAGCCACCGTTCTTCGACATGCTGTGCCTGATCCAGATCAAGCTGCGCATGTTCGCGAGCCTCGTGCAAACGGCGAGGGCGGGGCTCGCGCATCAGCCGGATTCGCTCGCGCTTCACTACTACCTGGGCGCGGCGCTGCAGTTGCAAGGGCGTGCCGACGAAGCCGCGCCGGTCTATCGGCGGTTGATCGAACTGGCGCCGGATTATGCACAGGCGCACGCGAACCTCGGCGTGGTAGTGAAGGACCTCGGCTCGTTGAGCGAAGCGGAGCGGCACATCAGGCAAGCCATGGCGCTCGACCCGGCGAATCGCGGCGCGCGCGCGAGCCTGAGCCAGGTGCTGCTCGCGGCCGGCCGCTATGAGGAAGCGTGGCCCTACTTCGAGGACCGCCGGGTCAATTTCGTCGATGCCAACGGGCAGCGTGCAGAGGAGGTGCCACAGCTGCCGTTGCCGCAATGGCGGGGCGAGCGTCCGGCGTTCCCCGGCAGCGCGCACGGTCCGGCGGCGGGCGGCGCGCGCTTGCTCGTTCTGCCCGAGCAGGGTCACGGCGACAGTCTGCAATTCGTGCGTTATCTGCCGCTCGCGCTCGAACGATTTGCCCAGGTGGGCTATATCTGCCCGCCGCCGTTGCGGCGTCTGTATGAAGAGTCGTTATGCGCACGCTGGCCCGGCCTCGTGATGCTCGACGACGTCATGCCCAACCTCAGCAGATGGGACTGGCAATGCCCGTTGATGTCGCTGCCGCTCGCCTTCGGCACGCGCCTCGACACCATTCCCGCCACGCGGTATCTGTGCGCGGAGCCGCAGCGCGCGGCCAACTGGCGCGCGAAGCTGGAAGCGCTGCCCCAGCCGGACTTGCCGCGCGTCGGCGTGGCGTGGGCCGGCGGTCACTCGGGCCTGACCGAAGACGGTGCGCGCAGTCTGAACTCGGCGCAACTCGCGCCATTGTTCGCGTCCGTGCCGGTCCGGTGGATCAGCTTGCAAAAAGCCGACAACCTCGCGAAGCGCCCCGGCGCCGCGGCGAAACCTTACCTCGTCGACTGGATGGACGACGTCGAGGACTTCGCGGACACGGCGGCGATGATCGACAACCTCGATCTCGTGATCTCGGTGGATACGTCAGTCGCGCATCTGGCGGCAGCCATGGGCAAGCCGGTGTGGCTGCTCAATCGCTTCGCCGGTTGCTGGCGCTGGCTGCGCGATCGCGACGACAGTCCGTGGTATCCGGCCGTGCGCCTGTTCACGCAGTCGCAACGCGGCAACTGGGCCGAGGTGCTCGAGCGCGTCGCGGACGAACTGAAGCAGCGTTATCCACTCGGCACAAGCTACCGGTCCTTTGTGCGCTAGCGAACTCAACGCCGCGTCGAACTTACTGAGGGAGGATTTGACAGTGCTATTGTCGGGCGTCGTTTGCGTTGTCTTCTTTTTTGTCGACTTGCAGTCGCTTGCCGTTAAAAAACCAACCAACGAAGAGAGGGCCCGGACATGTTCGGAAAAGTTGTCGACAGGGCGAAGCAGATTCGTCGAAGCGAGAGATTCAAGCATTCGGTCGCCACCCCGCGGCGCATTTCGCTTCATGCGAAACAGCGCCTCAATCGCGGCGTATTTGCCATCGAAATCAAGGAGAACTCGGGCTTTTTCTCCGTCATGCAGATGGTTTTGTTCATCTTGATGTTTTGCGAGGAGAAATGCCTGACGCCGCGAATCAGCGCGCGCGGCGGCCTGTATGGCGACGCGGAAGGCCGGGTCGACTGGTTCGCCGCGTTTTTCGAACCCGTGCACGCCGCGGCCGCGTTGCCGCACACACGCAAGCTGAGAACCTCCACGGTTTGCGATCTTGTGCAACTCGGTTTTCGTCAGCGTTACGAGCATCTGCTCGAACTGGACAGCGCGAGCGAACTGTTCTTCGCGTACTATCGGCCGGCCGGTCACGTCATGCGCGAGGTCGACGCAATCTGCGCCGATCTTCATATCGGCGCGTCCACACTCGGCGCGCACTTCCGCGGTACCGACAAGTCGCTCGAAGCCATGCCGGTGTCGTGGAAAGACTTCTGCCGGCATGTGGAAGCCACGCTCGCGGACAATCCGCACCTGACCCACGTCTTCGTGTCCAGCGACGAAGCAGGCTTTCTCGATTACTTCGCCGCGTGGCCGTTCGGCAAGCCGGTGAGCGTCGCACCAGCAAGGCTGCTGGCGTGCGGCGCGACGCCGATTCATTTCAGCGGCTTTCCGGGGCTCGACATGGGGCGCGAGGCGTTGATCTCTAGCCTGCTGTTGTCGCGCTGCGGCTATCTGGTGAAGACGCCGTCTTACCTGTCCGCCTGGTCGCGCATCTTCAATCCGGCGCTTCCCGTCAAACTCGTGGCGCCGCCGCGGCCGGACGCGTTCTGGTTTCCGGACAGCCGCCTGTGGCTGGAACAGCAGGCGCGGGAAGCACCCGAAGAGCAGGAGGTGCAGGAGAAAGCCGCCTGACCGGCACCAAGGCGCGGCGCATGACTGCCGCGCTCGCCGACAGGCGCAAGCTGCTTGCGATATTCTTGGGCCACGCGGCGCGCGTGGAGCGCCGGCGCACATCACAAGGAGTCGCGACATGAATGCCGTCAAGATCGGTTCGCCCGCCAGCGTCGACACGCTCCAACTGGTCGACATGGACGATCCAGGCGAGCCCGGACCAGGCCAGCTTCGGGTTCGCATTCACGCCAGCTCGCTGAATTTCCATGACTATGGCGTGGTGAGCGGCGTGCTGCCCGCCGAGCCCGGGCGCATTCCGATGGCGGACGGCGCGGGTGTGGTCGAGGCGGTCGGCGCGGGTGTCGACGGATTCAAGGCCGGGGATCACGTGGTGTCGTGTTTTTTCCCGTTCTGGGAAAACGGGCCGCCCACTATCGGCGACTTCAGGACCACGCCCGGCGACGGCGTCGACGGCTATGCGCGCGAGGTCGTCGTGCTGCCGAGCCACTACTTCACGCATGCGCCGAAAGGCTATAGCCACGCGGAGTCCGCGACGTTGACCACGGCGGGACTTACCGCCTGGCGCGCGCTCGTGGTCGACGGCCAGCTGAAACCGGGCGCCACGGTGCTGGTGCTCGGCACCGGCGGGGTGTCGATCTTCGGTTTGCAGATGGCCAAGGCCATGGGCGCGTCGGTGATCGCGACGTCTTCATCGGACGCGAAGCTGGAGAAGCTGCGCGCGCTGGGCGCCGACCATACGATCAACTACCGCGCCAATCCGGAATGGGGTAAGGCGGTGCGCGCGCTGACCGACGGCCGAGGCGTCGATCATGTGATCGAAGTGGGCGGTCCCGGCACTTTGCCGCAGTCGATCACGGCGTGCCGCATCGGCGGGCATATTGCGCTAATCGGCGTGCTCACCGGGCGCGCCGGTCCGGTGCCGACCGCCGCGCTAATGGCGCGGCAGCAGCGGCTGCAAGGTTTGATTGTCGGTAGCCGGCAGGAGCAGCGCGAGATGATCCGCGCGCTCGAAACGACCGGCATCAAGCCGGTGATCGACAGCACGTTCGAACTCGCTCAGCTGGCGGACGCCTTCAGGCACGAGGCGTCAGGCGCTCACTTCGGGAAGATTTGCGTGTCGGTCTGAGTGGGCGGGGCGTGGCGGGGCGTGGCGCAATGCTCGCGCCGCGCGTCGCGTCTCTCGTTTCGCGTCTCCAGTCTGCCGGCGCGCGCTTCACATGCCCGCGTTCAGCCGCGCTGTGCGAGATCCGCGAACGCGATGCGCCGCGCCGCGCATGCGTCGGTGAACGCTTCGTCGTAGCTGGAGAAAAACACCGTGCGCGTGTGCGCGAGCGTTCTGAAGAGATCAACCAGCACGGCGCGCGCGGCGGCATCCAGTCCGCCGACAGGCTCGTCGGCAATCAGCACGCTGGTTTCGCCGATCACAGCCGAGGTCAGGAAAAACTTCTTGCGCGTGCCGAACGACATCTGCTCGAAGCGCTTTTCCAGATGCGGCGTGAGCCCGAAGCGATCGGCGAGCGCGAGCGTCTCGTCGCTCACCGTGGTGTTGCGCGCCACGGCCACGCGCTCGAGGTATTCGCGGCCGGTCGGATCGGGCGACGGCACGCAATCCTCCGGCACATAAGTCAGCAGCGCCTTCGCGGCTGCCGGCGCGGTGCTCAGCGAGCGGCCGCCAATCCAGACCTCGCCGGAATCCGCCGCGAGGGCGCCGGCCAGCATGGCGAGCAGGGTAGATTTACCGCTGCCCGACTCGTCGTTAAGCGCTATGCATCCGGCGGCCGAGTCGTGGCTCAGTCCCTTGAAAACGATGCGCTCGCCATAACGCTTGCTGAGGTTTTCGAATCGAAGCATAAGTCGTGAGAAGTGGGGGTGTTCGTCGCGCGCCACAGCCGTATAAGCCGAGCGCTTTCCCGCAGCGCCATGCAGCGCCGCAGCGCCAGGATGGCGAAGCGTAACAAAAATCCGCGCGGTCGTTCCAATACAGCCTCGCGGCCTCGCGGCCTCGCGCGCCCCGCGCGAACGCGCCTGCGCACGCGCTGGCCGACGACGGCAACGGTGCGTCATCGTCGCTGCAACAAATAGGGCAGGGTGAAAATGATAGGTCTACAGAATACGCGGCCTTTTTTACGCTGCTAAACTGTGCGGCGGAGCAGTTTTCTACCGCATCTCATGCGCCGCTCGCGCCCTATATTCCGCCTCTTCAAACGACGGGATAAGCGGTAGAAACAGGCCTTTTCTGCGATTTGGAAGAAGCAGCCGCGGGGCATACTGGCTCATACGCGGCTGGTTAAAAGGGACGCATGGTTGGGTGTCCTCTCTTCCTTGCAGGCATGGCGTCGCAATGGCCGATTCCTCTCCCAACCGCTCATCCGCTGATTCGATATGTATTAGGGGCTCGCTTGAGCCCGTTTTTGGAAGTGACTCATGAAGCCGGGAAAGAATTCGCTTGGGAAAACACGGGCGCGCAAAATCGCCATTGCAGCCGTGTCGGCACTCATTGCCTTGATACTTGCGTTCAGTTTCTGGCATCACCAGCAGCGCACCGCGCAGTCCGCTCCGGCTTTGACCGGCGTCGCGAATCAAATGCGTCACGATACGTCGGCGTGGACGCGCGAGGAGAAAGACGCGTCGCAGATGCTGCGCGACATTCACGACGCCCAGGTCGCGGCAATCGGCGTGAGTCCCAACGCGATTCTCGTGTCGAAGCGCGACGGCTCCAAGTACTTCGTGACCGACCATGATGCGACGTTTTCGCACGCGCTTTTGCTCGGCGAACCGAAAAGCGGCGACGCGGCTTCCTATCAACTTGTCTGGCTGCCGGACGCGGACATTCGCACGGGCGGCTCGCGCTGGCTTCAGCTGTTCGACCAGACGCGCGACATCATCAGTCTGCTGCTGCCGCTGGTGCTGATCGGCGGCATGGTGTGGTTCATGCGCCGGGAAATGCGCGGCGGCGCGACGCTGCTCAGCAAGGCGCCCACGCTGCGTTTCGACGACGTGATCGGCGCCGGCGAAGCGAAGGCGGCGCTCGCGGACATCCGCGGCTATCTGTCGAACCCGAAGCAATTCACGTCGATGGGTGTGCGCGCGCCGTGCGGCATCCTGATGGTGGGCGGCCCCGGCGTCGGCAAGACGCGGCTTGCGCAGGCGCTCGCGGGCGAATGCGGGGCGAACTTCATCTCGATCACCGGCAGTTATTTCAGCGCGAAGTACTACGGCGTGGGTATCCAGAAGGTGAAGCATCTGTTTGAAATGGCGCGCAAGAATGCGCCGACGGTGATCTTTATCGACGAAGCGGACGGACTCGCGAAACGTACGGATACCGGCGGTGGTCCTGTCGAAGCCGAGAGCAACCGCATCATCAATCAGCTGCTTGCGGAAATGGACGGTTTCGCTTCGAACGAAGGCGTGATCATCGTCGCGGCCACGAATCATCCCGACAATCTCGACGAGGCATTACGCCGCCCGGGGCGTTTCGATCGCACGGTGCAGGTTCGCCTGCCGGACCGCGAGGATCGCGCGAAGATTTTCCGCTTCTACGCGGAGAAGCTGAAGGCGAAGGCAGCCGACATCGACTATGACCAGCTCGCACGCCTCACCACGGGTCTGTCTCCGGCGACCGTCGCGATGGTCGTGAACCAGGCGGGGCTTGTGGCGCGCAAGGCCGGCGACAAGGAAATCGCGGCGAAGCATTTTATCGAGGCGATCAAGATCGCTCGTATCGGCGACGTGAGCGGCGCGGAGCGCGCCCTGACCGAGGACGAGCGCACGCGCATCGCCGTGCACGAAGCGGGGCATGGTCTCGTGGCCGCGCTGCTCGGCACCGGCGTGCTCGAAGAGGTCACGATTCTGCCGCGCGGCGGCGCGCTCGGCGTCGCGCTCATCACCAAGGCGCAGGACAAGCATCTGTATCGCGAGACCGAGATCCGCAACGAGGTCAAGGTGCTGCTCGGCGGCCGCAACGCCGAGATTCTTGCGTTCTCCGAAGCATCGAGCGGCGCCGCTTCCGACTTGCAGGAGGCATCGCGCATCAGCCTCGACATGGTGTCGAAGTTCGGCTTTAACAGCGACGGCAATCTGTTCAGCCTCGCCGCGCTGCCCTCGCAATACGCGGGTCTTCAGATGAAGGGCGCGATCGAGCAGGCGAACGTGCTGCTGAAGGAGCTGAACGAGCAATGCTACGACCTGCTGCATGCGTATGAGCCGGTGCTGCGCGAGATTGCCGACGAACTGCTCGAACACGAGACCGTGCCGGGCGAGACGGTGTACCGGCTGATCAAGGAGCACAAGAGCACGCTTAAGATCGTGCATGAACAGGAGCCCGAGCCGGAAGCCGCTTAATGTAATGGCGTGACGGCGTGACGTTGCAATAGCGGCCTCTGCGCTACGCAAAATCAGAAGGGCCGGGCGGTGGAACGCCCGGCGGCGTGTCAGTCTCGCCCAAGGGCTCGCGCTTCGCTTCTTTGTCGCTCTCGTCGGATGGCGGGTTTTCGCCTTTTTCCGGCAGCGGCTGGTCCAGGCCGGGTTCGACCGGTGTCGGAATGGCATCGCCGACGGGCTTGGAAATATCGGTGGGCGGACCGCCGGGGTCTGCCGTTTCATCCGGATCGTTGCCGGGTTGCTGGTCGTGTTGGTTCGGGCTAGCTGGCTGAGTGGCCACGGCGCATCTCCAGTGGTGACAGTCATGCATGCCATTCAGCAATGCCTGTGCCACCCCCGAGGTCAGACGAATTGAGCCGCTTCAGGCGGCATCCGATGCCGCGCCTTCGTCTGTCAGCGCACGTGTGTCGCGCGCCTTGTGCGGCGCCGCGGCGGCGAACGCGGCCGCGTGCTCCGCTGCGCAATCCGCGTTCGCCGCCGGCACGCGCCGCGTCTTCAGGCGGAGAATGGGCTCCTCGATCATCCGCCACGACAGCAGCGCAAGTCCGAGCGAGATCGCGAACGACGCCGCAATGCCCATCACGTGTGCCCATAGCGGCACTGCTCCGCCGAACAGCGCCTGTGCATGACGGTTGCGGGTCAGGTCGGGGATCAGGTTGTGATACAGATAGAAGTCGTAGCTGATGCGGCCAAGGCCCGCCAGCCAGCGCGTTTGGAGCAGAGCCATGACAACCGCATTGCGGCAGCACGCGATAGAACCCACGAGTGCCGCGATGCACAGCCCATACACGGCGTTCACACCAGTAAAGAGCAGCGGACTTTGCAGTTCGCTCCACGCCGGTTCGCTCGCACACAAGCCCACGAGGCAAAGGCTCAAGCCAAACAGTGCCGCGCCGTGGCCGAGCCACGCCCGTACATCGCCTGCGTTGCGCGCGATCAACAGACCGCCCATTCCGCCGAACGCCAATAGCCAGAAATTGCTCAACGGATGCGTGTAGACGGTGATTTCCTGCCACTGCGCGGCGCGCATCGCCCACAACGAAACCAGTCCAGCGACGACCGTCAGCGCGCACACGACGAGGTGCCGCCGCGCGGCAAGCAGCAACAGCAGCGGCGCAAACACGAGGTAAAACTGCTCCTCGATAGCGAGACTCCACAAATGCGAGTAACGGCCAGGCCACTCATGCAGCACGCAGCCGATCCAGAAGTTCGACAGGTAAGCGAAGTGAAACGGCATGCCGCTCGCAAGCTCCGGACTCGCCATGCCGAAAAGCATGAGCACGCCCATTACGGTCAGCATCAGGTAATAGATCGGGAAAATGCGCAGCGTGCGGCGAAACAGAAAGCGCTTGAGCTCGGCGACAAAGCCACTGCCGCTTTGCTCGATACGCTGCCGTTGTGCCGACAGAATGCCGATAATCAGAAAGCCGCTGAGCGCAAAGAAGATCCATACGCCGAGATGACCTATTTCGCCGATGTCGCCGAATAGCCGGTGTTGCAGAAACACCATGAGGACTGCAATGCCGCGCAGTCCGTCGAAGCCGGCAATTCTGTTGTTCATGTGAGCGTCTTCCAATGCGAAGGCAATGCGCGCGGCGCGGCCCTTCAGACGAAACGCCGACGGTCATGCCTGAATTCATCGTACGATGAAAAAAAGCGAAAAAAATCGCGGACCGGAGCGCAAAGAATTTTTTCGGCGGCAATTACCGGATGCCTTCGCGAATACGCGCGAAAGCCGCAAAACTTTCCGTGATGGCGATGCGGGCGCCCGACAATTACCGCATGCCGACAGCGGGATTTCAGATTGCCAGCGAATTGCCGGTGATAACAGGCTGCTTGTCAGCGCTTATCGATTCATCGTACGGCGCCCCTCGAAAAGTTATATCGTGGCGTGTTGCTGGATAACTTTCCTGCGAGAACACGAATGGACATTCGCCGCGGACGCTCCGTCGAAGTGGACTTCTTTCGCGGGGTCGTGTTGATCGTGATCGTGCTGGATCACATGCCCGGCAGCACGCTTTCCCATCTCATGCTGCACGCGTACGCGCTGTGCGATTCCGCGGAAGTGTTCGTGTTTCTCGGCGGTTATGCATCGGCGGCGGCCTACACGGCGGTGCTGACGGCTCGCGGCGAAAAGGCCGCTAATCTGCGCTTCGTGCGGCGCTGCTGGGAAATCTACCGCGCGTATCTGTTGACCGCGTTGCTCACGCTGCTCTCCGGCGCAGTGCTCGCCTTGCTGCACCTGAATCACGCGATGGTCGATCTGACCGGCTGGTGGCCGTTCGCGGCGCAGCCGCTGCAGCAGACGTTGGACATTGCGGTGTTGCGCCGGCAACCGTACCTGTCGAGCGTGTTGCCGATGTACATGTTTTACGCGCTTCTCGTGCCCGCCGTGGTGCCGCTCGCATTGCGCTCGCGCGTGGCGGCGCTGGCGCTGAGCGCGGCCGTCTGGTGGCTCGCCCGGCCGCTCGCCGTGCTGCTCAGCATTGACGACATGGCCAACTGGGCTTTTAATCCGTTTGCATGGCAATTGATGTTCGTGCTTGGTATCGTGTGCCGGCTTGCGCCCATCAGCGAGCGTTTTCAGGCAGGCGAGACGGCCCGCTGGTTTACGTGGGGCGCCATCGTCGCCGTGCTCGCCTTTGCCGCCGTTAAACTCTTCGTGCTGACGCAGCCTTTGCCCGGCGCCCTTAAACAGAATCTTTCCGTCGACCGCGTGATCAACTTTCTCGTCATTGCCTGGCTCGCCGCGCGGCTCGTGCGCGTGGGCAGCATCGCCCGGCTCGCGCAGCGCCTGCCCGCGGTCGTGACCGTGGGGCGCACGGGGCTCGTGTGTTTTGTCGGCGGCACGCTCGTGTCGTTGATCGTCGATACCGCGACGCCCCACACGTTTCATGGCTTTCGCGGCGTGCTGCTGGGACTCGCCGGCGACTTCGTGGCAATCGGCGCGCTGCTGATTCTGGCGCGCGGCTGGCACGGATGGAAAGCACAGCAGCCGCGCGCGGCTGCGAGCGGGGCGCGTTGCGGATGACGGTGGGTTCGCGTCGCCTGTCTCTCGCGCGAGCTTTGCGCGTGCGCGCCATGGCACATCTCGCCGTGCTGACCGGCGCGTGGCTCGTTCTGGCCACGCAGAGCGCGCTCGCCGCGCAGAAGGAAGCGCCGCTTTCCATGCGTTGCGCCGAGTTCGCCGGCGCCGTCCTGCCGCCCGAACTGATCGCGCTGCCCACAGCGGGCGCGCAGATCGAAAGCGCGTCGATGGTCGGGGCCACCGCGCCGGGCAATCAGCAGGGCGGCGAATACTGCCGCATCACAGGGCGCGTCAAGGCGCTCAAGCCGACCACGCCCGACATCCGCTTCGACCTGAATTTGCCGCGCCACTGGAACGGCCGCGCGCTCCAGGTCGGCGGCGGCGGGTACAACGGCGTGGTGGTGAGCGGCACCGGCGTCATGCCGTTTTCACCGGATCGCGCGCCGCTCGCACAGGGCTATGCGACTTTCGGCGACGATTCGGGACATGTCGGCGATTCGTCGCTCGCGGTGTTCGGCCTCGTCGACGAAGCCGTGACGAACTTCGGCTATGCGCATCTGAAGAAGACGCACGACGCCGCGCTTGCGCTGATCGCGCGCGCCTATGGCCGGCCGCCGCAGCGCATGTATTTCGCGGGCGGCTCGACGGGCGGCCGCGAAGGCTACACGGTCATGCAGCGCTTTCCCGACGACTACGACGGGGTGATCGCCAATTCGCCGGCGCTCAATTTTTCGGGCGTGCGGCTTATCGGCGTGAAGGTGGGACAGGCCGAGTATGCGACGCCGGGCGGCTTCATCCCGCCGCTTCTGCTCGAGCGCGTGTATCAGCGAACGCTGGCTGTCTGCGACCGCCTCGACGGGGCAGCGGACGGCATTGTGAGCGACGTGGCCGCATGCCGCGCGCATGAAACGGAGATCGTCGACTCGTTGCGTTGCGCAGGCAGCGCGTTGTCACGCGACGAGTGCCTCACCGACGCGCAACTCGCCACGCTGATGGTGCTGCGCGACGGCTTGTCGCTGCCCTACAGGCTCGCCTGGGATGTGAGCGGTTATCACGGCTACAACGTGTTTCAGGGCACGCATCTGAATGGCTCGCTCGGCCTCGGGCATCAGGCGCAACGGCTTGCGGTGCCGAAGTTTTTCGCCAACGGTTATCTGTTCGCGCAAGGCGACGGCTATCTGCGCTACTTCGTGGCGCGCGACGCGGACTTCGACTCGCTCCGGTTCGACCCGCAGCATCCCGGCAAATATCGCGCGCAACTGGTTGCGCTTTCACAGACCATCGGCGCGATGAACCCGGACCTCGCGCGCTACATGGCGCGCGGCGGCAAGCTGATTACGCTGCAAGGTCTCGCCGACGAAGTCATCAGCCCGAATCAGACCATTGCGTATCGGGAGGCGCTCGTCGACCGTTATGGTGTCGACGAGGTCGATCGTTTCATGCGCTTGTACATGGTGCCGGGATTTCAGCACGGCAGCGGCGCGTTCGTGCCGTCCGTCGATCTGCTCGGCGCGCTGGATCGCTGGGTGACGCGCGGCGCGTCGCCGGAAACGCTGATCGCCACCGACATCGCCGCAGCGACCAATGGACGCTCGCGCCCGTTGTGCCGCTATCCGCTGTTTCCGCGCTATGTGGGCAAGGGCAATGTGAATCTGGCGAGCAGCTTTGTTTGTGCGGAGCCGTGACGGCGAGCCGTAGCGATCAGGTCTGATTCTGCCTTGCGGGCAGGCACGTCTGCTTTACCTGGGAACGGTTGCAAAATCCACCATCGACGCAAAGCCCGCATGCAGTACCGTGCAGCGCGGTCGGCAAAGATGAGAACAAAAGGACGGCGACACCGTCATGCGGCGCCGCCGTCCGTGTTTCAGGCGCTGTGGAGCCTCGATTTCAAGCAGATGCTCGAGGCGCGAACGCCGTCCTTCGCTTACTGGCCGTTCTGCATCGTGCCATTGGTGCCGTTCGTGCCGCCGCGCATACCGTTGTTCATGCTGCCGCTATTCGAACGTTTCGTCGTGGCGCTGTTCGGCGATGCGCCGGTGCCCGTTCCCATGCCGCCGCCGGTGCCGGTCACGCCGGGTGAGCCATAGCCGGAATCGCCGGGATGCTTCATCGTGCCGGGGCCGACTCCGGGTGTCGCCGTGCCGCCCGCGCCGCCCGTGGTGCCGCCGCCGGCGCCCACTCCGTTGCCACCGCCCGAGCCGCCGGCGCCGGCCGCGGCGCCGCCGCCCATGCCGCCCGCACTCCCGGCGCCGGCACCGCCGCCAGCTTGTGCATAGGCTCCGCCCGAGAGTGCCATTACGAGCGCTGAAGCAAAAATCGTCTTGGTAAAGCGTTTCATGGTTCACCTCCATAGAGTCGATTGATGTCACGCGAGCGCGTCGCACTCACATGAAGAGGCTGCCGCAAGCACTGTGCCTTGGATGCCGGCGCCAGCCGCACGGGTGCAACAGCACGGCGAAAAACACGAGCATGGCGCGTTCCCGGGACGCCGCCGCGCCGGTTTGTTTCCCCGCAATCGGACGGTGCGCAGGGGCAATTGGCGCTGCATGATATTGATACGCAGGCCGAACTATCTTGCGATGCAGCGAAGACCGCCCTCATGCGGAGTGTCAACACGGCGGCATGCGACTTTCCGTAGGCTCCGATCTGGTTCGCTGCACGCTTTCGCGGTTTCCATTACATTTCGGGTGCGGTCGCGCTTGCGCGTCATTTCATCCACTTTCACAACGGTGTCTGCCATCGTCGAATCCATGCAGCCAATCGTCTCAGTCACGAATCTGTCGAAAACCTATGCAAGCGGTTTTCAGGCACTGAAAAACATCAATCTCGGGATCAACCGCGGAGAAATCTTTGCCCTGCTGGGGCCGAACGGGGCGGGCAAGACCACGCTCATCAGCATCATCTGCGGCATTGTCAACGCGAGCGAAGGCAGCGTCATGGTAGACGGCCGCGACATTGCCGCCGACTATCGCGGCGCGCGCTCGCTGATCGGCCTCGTGCCGCAGGAACTCACCACCGACTCGTTCGAGACCGTCTGGGCGACCGTGTCGTTCAGCCGCGGCCTGTTCGGCAAGCCGAAGAACCCGGCTTATATCGAGAAGGTGCTGCGCGACCTGTCGCTGTGGGAAAAGCGCAATAGCAAGATCATCACGCTGTCGGGCGGCATGAAGCGCCGCGTGCTGATCGCGAAGGCGCTATCGCATGAACCGCGCGTGCTGTTCCTCGACGAACCCACCGCGGGCGTCGACGTCGAGTTGCGCCGCGACATGTGGAAGCTCGTGCGTTCGCTCGCGGCAAGCGGCGTGACGATCATTCTGACCACGCATTACATCGACGAAGCGGAGGAAATGGCGGACCGCATCGGCGTGATCAACGGCGGCGAAATCATGCTGGTCGAAGAGAAGACCGAACTCATGCGCAAGCTCGGCAAGAAGCAGTTGACGCTGCAACTGGAGAGTCCGCTCGACGCCTTGCCGCCGTCGCTTGCGGGCTATGGGCTCGACGTCGCGAAGGGCGGCAACGAGCTGATCTACACGTATGAAGGCGACGGCGGCCGCACCGACATCATTGCGCTCCTCAAGGCGCTCGACGACGCCAGCATCCGTTTCAAGGACCTGCATACCACGCAGAGTTCGCTTGAAGACATCTTCGTGAGTCTGCTTCGGGGTAACACATGAACATCTACGCGATTCGCGCAATCTACAAGTTCGAAATGGCGCGCACGTGGCGCACGCTGATGCAAAGCATCATCGCGCCCGTGATTTCCACCTCGCTCTATTTTGTCGTGTTCGGCGCGGCCATCGGCTCGCGCATCAAGGAAGTGGACGGCATTACTTACGGCGCGTTCATCGTGCCGGGGCTCATCATGTTGTCGCTGCTGTCGCAGAGCATTTCGAACGCGTCGTTCGGCATCTACTTTCCGCGCTTCACGGGCACCATCTACGAGTTGCTGTCGGCGCCCGTGTCGTATCTGGAGATCGTCGTGAGTTATGTGGGAGCGGCGGCCACCAAGTCGATCCTGCTCGGGCTCATCATTCTGGCCACCGCGGGCCTCTTCGTGCCGTTGCAGGTGCAGCATCCGTTCTGGATGATCCTGTTTCTCGTGCTGACCGCGGTCACGTTCAGTCTGCTGGGGTTCATCATCGGCATCTGGGCGGACAGCTTCGAGAAGCTGCAACTCGTGCCGCTCCTGATCATCACGCCGCTTACGTTCCTCGGCGGGAGCTTCTACGCGGTCAACATGCTGCCGCCGTTCTGGAAGGTCGTGACGCTGTTCAATCCGATCGTCTATCTGGTGAGCGGATTCCGCTGGAGTTTCTATGGTCTCGCGGATGTGAACGTCGAAGTCAGCCTCGGCATGACGGCGCTCTTTCTGGCTGTGTTTCTCGCCATCGTCGCGTGGATCTTCAAGACGGGTTACCGCCTAAAGAGCTGAGCGGCGGACTGGGCAAAAAAACGGCGTGGCAGCGCTCGCCGCCACGCCGTTTCGGCGCTCATGGTGCCTATCGGATCTACGACACATAGGCTTTCGCCACGTTAATCAACTGCACGCGGTTGCGCACGTTGAACAATTGCCGCAGGCGGCGCAGGTGGTAGTCCACATTGTGCGGCGAGAGACCGAGGAAATATGCAATTTCCTTGTCGCGCTGCCCCTGAACCACTGCCTTCAGCACCGCATGCTGCAACTCGCTCAACGTCACGCGATGCTGCTGCGCGGGCGTCATGCCGATCACGCTCTTCGCGTGCGTCCAGATGAACTCATGAATCGTGTGCGCGAACATCAGCGTTTCGGCCACGATCGATTCGGTCATCCAGCGTGGGTTGCCGATCTCCGAGTTGAAGCACAGGCTCGCGCTCAGCTCCGGCTCGGGCAGCGGCATCTGCGTGAGAATGCCGCTCTTGCGGCCTGTCGCCTCCAGCATGTCGATCAGGCTGCCTAGCCGCTCGCTGCGCATTTGCGCGCGCGGCAGGTCGGCGCGCATGTCGACCGTGTTCCAGAGGAACGGCAGGCCGGTCGGCGAGGCGAGTGCGACGCGCGGATCCAGCTCGAAGTAACGCTCGCGGAAATACCGCGTGAGCCAGCTCTGCGACTCGTAGCTCGTCAGCACGAACATGGTCTTGCGATGCGCGGACGTGCGCGTGGCCGTGTAGCTGAACGAGTTGAAGCCCAACTGCCTGATGCGCTGGCGCACGAATTCGATGCGGTCCTGCGCGCTGCCGAAACGCACCAGCGGACTGATGACCGGTGCGCGGCGCGCGGCCGGCGCGGGCGTGCCGATCTCCTCCTCGGTAAAGAGCGTGAGAAACCCTGCGGGCGCCGCGCCTGTTGCCGCGCGGCCAGATACGATCGATGCTTCAGCCGCGTGGGCTGAGTTCGCGGCCTGCCGCATGCCGACCGGGTAGGCCGGTTGTGCGGTGACCGCTGGCTTGTATGCTGCCGACGCATGGCCGGATTCGCCCTGCGGCGAACCGGTCAGCCAATGCGGCAGCGTATCGCATTCATGTTCCATGAAACGGTAGCTCCGGCGTTCGAAACGCGTGAAAGACGACAACCTGAATGATTAGCTATTTCCAAAAATTACGGTAGCCGGTTCCTTGCTATCATTTTTGAGATCTTGCGCTGACAGCTGACCGGCGACGCGGGTTCGACAGGGTTCTCTCATTTGCATACGGCACCTCCTTGGGAATGGACGTGAAGACACGAATTCCAAAGCTGACAACGACGCTTGCCTACGACCGCTACATGGCGGGCCAGAAACTGGTGTCGAGCGTGGATCGCCCGTGGCGTCACCTGGTGTTGCGTTCCTATCTCGAGCCGAACGAGCAGGAACTGCTGGAAGCGCCCGGCCTGCAGGACCTCACGCTGATGACGCTCGCGAGCGGCGCCGAGCATCTCGAGCGCAATCTGAACGGGCGCTGGGAAAGCGCCGACCTGCGAGTGGGCGACCTGTGGTACGTGCCGTCCGCGCCGATCTCCTGGCGTTGGCGTTCGATCAGCGATGAGCCGCTGTCGACCGTCCATTTGCATATCGAGCGCAGCCTGATCGACAGCGTCGCAGATCAGATGGAGCTCGGCGGGTCGCGCCGCGAACTGTCGCTCGGCGACGCGATGCAGTTCCACGATCCGCTGGTGGCCGCGATGCTTTCTGCATTGCATCGCGCCGCCGGCGACCCGGCCGACTCGCGCCTTTACGTCGACGCGCTGGTTCATGCGCTCGCCGCACACCTTCTTCAACATTATTCGCACGGCCGGCAAGCGGGGACGACGCCGGCACAGCCAGAACGGCTCGTGCCGCGCCGCATCCGGCGTGTAACCGATTACATTCGCGCGCACCTGGGTGCCGATCTGGCGATCGGCGAACTGGCCGCGCAGGCGGGTCTAAGCAGCTTCCACTTTGCCCGCGTGTTCCGCCGCGAAACCGGCGAAACGCCGCACCAATACGTGACGCGCTTGCGTCTCGAAGAAGCGGCGAGGCTGCTGCGTTCGACCGATCAGACCGTGCTGCAGATCGCAATTGCGGTTGGTTACGAGAATGCCAGTCATTTCTCCGTGCAGTTCAAGCGTGATTACGGCGTGACGCCGCTTGCTTACCGGTTGCGCGGCTGATTCAGGCGGGATGTCGGCAACAGCCGGTGATGGACGGCGCCTGCTGCTCGTTGCCGCGAGCGGTGCCTTCCGATGCTGGGCGGCGCTGCGCCTCTCATTCGCGCTGGGGCTGGCGGCCAGGCCGACTGCGATGCAGACAGAAGCGAAGCCGGAAGCCGTCTGTAGGAATCACGCACCTCTCGAAGTGTGCTGTGCATTGCGCGGCTTGCAAACTACGAAGTTTCGTGGCGCTACACCGGCCAGACCTGGCATGCGGCTGCCTGCATGGTCGCGTGAAGGCGGATGGGCACGTCGGGGCAGCCGGTCTAACTGGCCTGACCGCGACGATGCGAACTGTCTCTGTCGAAGCCTTGCACAGCACGACAGAATGATCCACCCACGGCTTGGCCCGAGCCGCGTCTGACCGACCGCTTGTCCATTATTCACCGTCATACCGGATACCTTGCGATGACCCGACTTCGAATCACCTCCTGCGGCCATGAATTTATCGCCGAAACGAATCCCGACGCGCCGCAAACCGTGGCCGCCTTCCTGAAGTTGCTGCCGTACCGTCAGAAGATCATCCATGTGCGCTGGAGCGGCGAAGGCTGCTGGGTACCGCTCGGCGAGTTCAAGCTCGAAAACGACGGCGCGGCAGTCGGTTTCGAAAATCACACGAGCCATCCGTCGGTCGGCGACATTCTCTTTTATCCGGGCGGATATAGCGAAACCGAGATTCTGATCGCCTATGGTTCCTGCTGCTTCGCGAGCAAGATGGGCCAACTCGCGGGCAATCACTTTCTGACTATCGTCGAAGGCAAAGAGAAGTTGCGCGAAGTCGGTGTCAAGGTGCTGTGGGAAGGCGCGCAAGACGTGCTGTTCGAAAAGATATGAACACCTTGCCGCGCTGAGCGCCGCTCACGGTTCTTTGTAGTGGCGAGCCGGCTTCGACCGGCTCGCATTTCTTCCATGCCGGTTCTCGGCCACTTTCAGCATTCGACTAAAACCACTTAGTCCTCGCCTCGGCGATTAAGACATTCGGCTGCTTTTCGTCTGAAGCGCCCTATGCCATTTAGCTAAATCACGCTAAAAAATCGCTTTTCGGATTAATCGTATTCGCGAACCGCGGAGCTGCCTGCACACTCGGCGCTTCAGCCTTGTTTGCCAGGTGAAAACGCAATGCGTCCTGAGTCTGTTTAGTCGGCGCAATACTTAGGATGGCATAAGAAAAATCTCTGCAAGAGATCGTGGATGAAGAGTGGGAGGAATGTTGAACAAGACCTATAAGACAGTATGGAATGAAGCAAAACGCGCGTATGTGGCGGCATCGGAAGTCACGAGAAGCGCGGGCGCGAAATGCACGGCGGTACGTGGGGCGCTGGCTGCTGCGGTGGCGGGCCTGCTCGGCATGCTGGCATGGGCGCAGCCGGCCGGCGCACAAGAGTGCGGGCCGGCCGGCTGCGCGAATCTCGCCGACGCATTGTTCTACGACAGCGGCGCGCACGACAGCGCGACGCTCGGCAATCCAGGCACGCCGGTCAGGGTAACGAACCTGGCGCAGGGCGCGCTCGACGCCTACAGTTCCGACGCGGTAACCGGCGCGCAACTGAATGCCACCAATAACGCGGTGGCGCAGAATTCGGCGAGCATTTCGGACCTGGCAGGCAACATCGCAAACGGCCAGCTAGGGCTCGTCCGCCAGGATCTGGGCACGCGTAACCTGACGGTCGGGCAAGGTACGGACGGCGCGTCGGTGGACTTCACCGGAACCGGCGGGCCGCGCGAGCTCGTCGGCATCGCGGCGGGGACGAGCGCGCAGTCGGCGGTGAACCTGGCGCAGCTCAAGCAGGTCGTGTCGACGCTCGGCGGCGGCGCGTCGGTGAGCGCGAGCGGCTCGACTGTCGGCCCACGGTATAACGTGCAGTCCGGCACGCAAACCACGGTCGGCGGCGCGCTCAGCTCGCTCGATGCGGGCATCACCACGCTGCAGTCGCAAATCGTCTCGGGCAGCATCGGCCTCGTGAGGCAAGACCTGGGGACGCGCGACATCCTGGTCGCGCCGTCGTCGACGGGTATCCGCATGAATGTCGCCGGCCTCAACGGCAACCGCATGCTGACGGGGCTCGCGCGCGGCGCAATCGGCGCCGCGAGTGCCGACGCGGTCAACGGCGCCCAGCTCTACGATCACGCGGCGAGCGTGGCGCAGGCGCTCGGCGGCGGCTCGTCGGTCAATGCAGACGGCACGGCGAAGGCGCCGGTCTACACGATCGGCGGAAAAACATATGGCGACGTCGGCTCGGCGCTCGCCGCGGCCGTGAATACCAGCGTGGCAACCAGCACCGCGGCCAGCGCGGCGGCGAGCGCAACGAGTATTGCCGCGGCCACGGCCAACTCTGTCCAGTACGACTCGTCCGCGCGCGACCTGCTGACGCTCGGCAACGCCGGCGCGCCGGTCCGCGTCACGAACGTGCGCGCAACGAGACTCGATAGCGACAGTACGGACGCAGTGAATGGCGGCCAGCTGTTCGCGACCAATGAGCAGGTCGCGCAGAACAGCGACAGAATCGCGAACCTCGATCAGCGCGTGAGCAGCAGCGCGACTTCGATCGCGGACCTCGATCAGCGCGCAAGCGCCAACACGGCGAAGATTGCCGGGCTCGACACGCGCACCACCGCGCTGGAGGGCAATGTGACAAACGTCGCGAGCCAGATCGCAAACGGCGAAATCGGGCTCGTGCAGCAAGACCCGACTTCGCGCGTCATCAGCATTGGGCAGAACGCAAACGGCGCGCGCGTCGATTTCGCCGGGACGAGTGGCGCCCGCCAATTGACCGGCGTCGCGGCGGGCCTGACCGACACGTCCGCAATCAACTTTGCGCAGTTCAGGCCGGTGGTGGCCGGGCTCGGCGGCGGCGCGCAGATCAATATCGACGGGTCGGTCACCGCACCGTCGTATCACGTGCAAGGCGGCACGCAGAACAACGTCGGCGACGCGCTCGACTCGCTCGACAACGGGCTTGGCACGCTGCAGCAGAACGTCGAGAAGGGTGGCATCGGCATCGTGACGCAAGACCCGGCGTCGCGCGTAATCAAGATCGGCGCAACGACCGACGGCCGCTCGATCAACGTGGCGGGCACGCAGGGCAATCGCGTCGTGATGGGCGTCGCGCGCGGGTCGCTCAACGCCGCCAGCACCGACGCCGTCAACGGTTCGCAACTGTTCGCGCAGGCAGCGAGCACGGCGATGGCGCTGGGCGGCGGCTCGACCGTGAACGGCGACGGCTCGGTGAGCGCGCCTTCGTACAAGGTGGGCGGGCAGGTGGTGAACAGCGTCGGCGGCGCGCTCGCCAATCTGGACGGCCGCGTCACGCAGAACAGCAAGGACATTGCGGGCTTGCAGAGCAGCGTTGGCCGTATCAACGGCACGGTGGCGAATGCGGTTCAGTACGACAGCTCCGCGCACGACAAGGTGACGCTCGGCGGCACGGCGGCGAATGCGCCGGCCGTGCAGTTGACCCATCTGAAGAACGGCGAAGTGTCGGCAACGAGCAGCGATGCGGTCACCGGTGCACAGCTGTGGCAAACCAACCAGCAGATCAGCAGTATCGACCAGACCGTCAAGAACTATGCGACGAACGGCAACGGCTACGTCGCCGTGAACAGTACCGCGAGCGCGCCGCAGGCGACCGGCAGCGGCTCACTTGCGCTCGGCGGCGGGGCGAAGGCGTCGGCGGCAAATAGTGTCGCGCTTGGCGAGGGCTCGGTCGCGGATCAGCCGAACACGGTTTCCGTCGGCTCGACCGGGAGCGAGCGCCGCATCACCAATCTGGCCGCCGGGCAGGCGCCGGGTGACGCGGTCAACATGCAGCAGTTCCAGGGCGGCATGGGCGACCTCGCGCGCCGTGCGTATGCCGGAGCCGCGTCCGCGATGGCCATGAACATGGTGCCCGAAGTCGACGCGACGAAGAACCTCGCAATCGGCGTGGGCACGGCCGGCTATATGGGGTATCAGGCTGTGGCGGTGGGTCTGTCGGCGCGTGTCGCGCAGAACTTCAAGGTGAAGCTGAGCGCGGGCATCAGTTCGGTGACGACCTCGGTGGGCGCCGGCGCCGCATATCAGTGGTAGGGGAAGCCGCCGGCGAGCACTGCCGGTGGCGGATTGAACGCGCCCCGCCGGTGAGGCCGGCGGGGCGGGGCGCAGGCGCTTAATGGAACAGCTTCATCGCTTGCGAGAGCGTGTTGTACACGCCCCATGCGAGCGGAATCATCACATACAGCCAGAAGACGACGATCTTGGCCTTGCTGGTGCGGTGCACGGGTTCAACGGTCGACATGCGAGTCTCCTTATGCGCCTTTGGCGACTTGTGCGTCGGTCATGTGATGCTTCTCGTCCACACGCTTGACCAACAGATTGCAGATGAAGCCGATCACCAGCAGCACGGCCATGATATGCACCGTCATCGTGTAGGCGTCTGCTTTCGCGACACCGTGCGCGACTTCGTAGGCGCGGATGTAGTTGACCAGCACCGGACCGGCCACGCCGGCTGCGGCCCATGCGGTCAGCAGGCGTCCATGAATGCCGCCCACGAACGCGGTGCCGAACATGTCCGCGAGATACGCGGGCACCGTCGAAAAACCGCCGCCGTACATCGTGAGAATGACGCAGTAGGACAGCACGAAGAGCGCCATCTGGCCCGACGCGGCAAAGCTCGGCACGAGGAAATACAGCACGGCGCCCAGCGCGAAGAAGATGAAGTAGGTGTTCTTGCGGCCGATCCAGTCCGAAGCCGATGCCCACACGAAGCGGCCGCCCATGTTGAAGAGCGACAGCAGGCCGACGAAGCCGGCAGCGGCGGCTGCGGTCACGGTGCCTTTGAAGCTTTCCTGGATCATGACCGAGGCCTGGCCGAGAATGCCGATGCCCGCCGTCACGTTGAGGAACAGCACGAGCCAGATCAGATAGAACTGCGGCGTCTTCAGGGCTTCGTCGATGTGCACGTGGTTGCGCGTGATCATCTTCTGCTGCGACGTTTGCGGCGGCGTCCAGCCTGCCGGTTTCCACTCGGCCGGCGGCACGCGAATGGCCAACGCGCCAATCGACATGGAGATGAAGTACACAATGCCGAGCACGATGAACGTTTCGGCCACGCCGATGCTCGTCGCGCTCTTGAAGTGGTTCATCAGCGCCACGGAGAGCGGCGCGGCGATCATCGCGCCGCCGCCGAAGCCCATGATCGCCATGCCGGTCGCCATGCCGCGACGGTCCGGGAACCAGCGGATCAGCGTCGAGACCGGCGAAACATAGCCGAGGCCAAGTCCGATCCCGCCGATCACGCCGTAGCCGAGGTACAGCAGCACAATCTGATGCAGGTACACGCCCAGCGCGGAAATCAGAAAGCCGCCGCCGAAGCAGCAGGCCGCGGTGAACATCGTGCGGCGCGGGCCGACGTGTTCGAGCCACTTGCCGGCAAACGCCGCCGACAAACCGAGGAACACGATAGCCAGCGAGAAAATCCAGCCGAGCGACGTGAGCGACCAGTCGTCAGGAGCGGATTGCGTGATGCCGATAACCTTGGTCAACGGTCCGTTGAACACGGAGAACGCATACGCCTGGCCGATACAGAGGTGAACGGCGAGTGCTGCGGGGGGAACCATCCAGCGCGAAAACCCCGGTTTGGCAACGGTGGCTTCTTTCGAGAAGAATGGTGCAGAGCCTCGGTTGTCCTGCGGCTCGGTGATGCTGCTCATGGTCGGTCTCCCGGGAAGCGAAGTCTTTGTTATCGGCGCGTCGCACCGAATACTTGAGCGATTCGGTGTGAGAATTGCTACACGATTCTGCGCTCATATATGCGGCTGGAATTCATATGAACGTGCGCAAGCTCGCAAAGGAACCTGCCTGGTCGAACGATAGGGCGGCTTAGCGGGGATGGCAATATGAGATAGCAATGCATAAGGCATTGCCCGAGGAAATGCGACGGCGATCTGTCAGATCCCGGCAGAGTTTCCCATTTAGCGGGTACGGTGAGTGTCCTTACAAGTGGAACAGGGCGCTCAAAGAAAAAAGGCCGGCGGTGGCAGCAACGCCACGCCGGCCCCTGCCTGTCTGCGACCTGGTCGTCAGACTGTGCGGCCCGTCTTCATTCTGGCGGCGACGAGCACGGAAATCAGACAGCCGACGGCGAGATACGCCGCCACCGGATGCCACGAGCCGCCGGCAAAACTCACAAGGGCCACCGCGATAAACGGCGTGAAGCCGCCGCCCACCACGCTCGCCACCTGATAGCCGACACCCGCGCCGCTATAGCGATACTCGGTGCCGAACAGTTCGGTGAACATCGGCTGCTGCACGCTCACCACCATGTCGTGGGCGATATTCGCGAGCATCACGGCGAACACCACGATCCACACGGTCGAGCGCGCTTCCAGCGCCAGAAAGAACGGCACGGCGCTGAACATGCCGACGAGCGCCCCGACGATATACACGCGGCGGCGGCCGAAGCGGTCGGCGAGCATGGCAAAGAGCGGAATCGTCACGCAGCTCACGGCGCCGACCAAGAGGCCGATCGTCAGAAAGAACTCGCGCGGCATGTGCAGATTCGCCGTCGAATAATTGAGCGCGAAGGCGGTCACGATATACATCGTGAACAGTTCGGCAAGGCGCAGCGCAATGATCAGCAGGAACGCTTTCGGGTGACGCAGCAGCGCTTCGACAATCGGCAACCGGACACGGCGTTCGCCGTGCGCGCCGACTTTTTCGACGAATTCCTGCGACTCGTCCATGCTCGAACGAATCCACATCGCGATCAGCACCAGAATCACGCTGAACAGGAACGGCAGGCGCCAGCCCCAACTCAGGAACGACGCGTTGTCCATGGAGCGGCTGATCAGCGCGACGAGGCCCGTCGCCAGCACGAGGCCCACGCCGTAGCCGACCTGCACGCCGCTGCTGTAGAACGCCTTTTTCTTCTCGGGCGCGCTTTCCACCGCCATCAACGCCGCGCCGCCCCATTCGCCGCCGACGGCGAAGCCCTGGATCGCGCGCAGCGTCACGAGGAGCACCGGCGCGAGCCAGCCGATGGCCGCGAACGACGGCAGCAGGCCGATTGCGGCGGTGGACAAGCCCATCATCATGACGGTGAGCACGAGCATGCGCTTGCGCCCGAGCCGGTCACCGAAATGGCCGAACACGAAGCCGCCGAGCGGCCGGAACAGAAAGCCGACGCCGAATGTCGCGAAGGCGGCGAGCGTTCCCATTGCCGGACTCACTTTCGGGAAGAACTCTGAGTTGAAGACCAGCGCCGCGACAATCCCGTACAGCAGGAAGTCGTACCAGTCGACAACTGCGCCGACGAAACTGCCCAGCGCCGCCTTGCGTGCCCGGCTGCGCGCCGTGCGAGCGTCGGCTGTCGCGGCCGGCGAAATGGTGGTACTCATGTTGGGTGTCTCCTGGAGATTCTCGGACTACTGCGCGGTCGGTCGCTGGCGGGCGGCTGCGGCACCTCGCCGACGCTTGCAGGATGTGCCGAAGATTAATGACGCCCGGAGCATCGCACAATCGGCACTCGGGGCAAATTGCGCGATTGTCGAACGCTGTTGCGCGCATAGCGCGCGTTCCTCGCGTATACACCGAGCTGAGCACACTGGCGCGGGGCGACGCTGAAGGGAAGGCACAGCCAGGACGAAGCGGCGCATGCTACCGTAGGATATGATTGGAAAACAACAGTCGCTGATATACTACATACCGAATATTGATTTTTGCGGCGACGCAGCATATGATTGAGTCATCCGTTTAACTCAATCGTTGGGAGCTTCACATGGAATTCGTTCCTCTCTCGCTGCTGGCCGCCGCTGTTGTTGGCTTGGGTAGTGCCGCCACGGTTCTCGTGGCTCGCTGGATTCCGCAGTCGGTCGCGCAACTTGCAGCGCAACATGGCCGGTTTGTCGGACTGGACGAGCAGCGCGGGGCCGCAGTGGCGCCTTATCGTATGCACGTTCAAACTGAGGCGATGAATGTCGTCGGAACTTCAAACTGAAGCGGTGGCCACGCCTTTGACGTTGTCATTGCAGCCTATCGGCGCAAGCGCGAGCTTGCGCGATCAGGCTTATGCGATGCTGCGCCAGGCCATCGCGGACGCGGACATCTACCAGACCCGCGAAGAAATCCGTCTGGACGAACGCGTTCTGAGCGAAACGCTTGGCGTGAGCCGCACGCCGGTGCGCGAGGCGATGACGCTGCTCGAGCAGGAAGGCTTTCTGCGCATGGTGCCGCGTCGCGGCATCTACATCGTGCGCAAGAGCAAGCGTGAAATCGTCGAGATGATCCACATGTGGGCGGCGCTCGAAAGCATGGCGGCCCGTCTCGCCACGCAGCGCGCGACAGACGAGGAAATCGCCCGCTTGCGGCATATGTTCGACCACTTCCGGGACGCCACGCCGGCCGAGCATATCGCCGAGTATTCGGACGCGAACATCGCGTTTCACCAGGCGATTGTCGAACTGTCGAAGTCGCAGATCATTCTCGACACCATCAAGAACATCTTTATCCACGTACGCGCCATCCGGCGCATGACGATCTCACAGAGCGATCGCGCCTCGCGGTCGATCGTCGACCATCTGCGCATTATCGAGGCGCTCGAGAAGCGCGACACCGAGCTGGCTGAGCGCCTCACGCGCCAGCATTCGCTCGATCTGGCGGCATTCGTGGAGAAAAACTGCGATTTTCTCGATTAACGGCTGAGTAAGGCAGGGCGCCGGTTGCGGAGTCCGCTGCCTCGACCCATTGCGCTGGCGCAAGGCCCGCGGTGTTCATGCACCGCGGGCTTTTTTGTTTCTTCGCGTGTCGTAGGGAAACACCGCGCTTGACGTCTGGTGAAATGTGGTATGTGATATATCAACAGTGAGCGTTTTCCACACGCGCTCAGTGTTTTCCCTTGCAGCGCATCGAAGACGACCGCCCACATGGCGGCCTTTCGATACCTGGCAAGGGATTGCAGAAGAAACGTCAGGGTCGCCGGAGCATGAGATCGTCCTTGCCAGAATCTGATATATCACATACCGTATGTGAACAAGGTCGGCAGCATGTTCTGAGATGCGTTCCTGCAATCCGTCGCACAACCGTCGCATAACCGATTGGCAGCACCCACCCCATCGTGCCAAAGCATGTGACCGACGTCAGCGCCAGGCCCCAACGCCGGTCGACACACAAGGAGACGACCATGTCTGCAGTTGTTTCATCCCTGAACCCAGCCACAGGCAGCACCACGGCCGAAGACACGCTCAAGCAGAAGACCCGCAACGCCGGCGTCGTCTCGGGCGGGCATCTCGTCGCCAAGGCGCTGAAGAATGAGGGGGTCGATACGATCTTCACGCTGTGCGGCGGCCACATCATCGATATTTACGATGGTTGTGTGGACGAAGGGATTCGCATCATCGACGTGCGCCACGAGCAGGTTGCGGCACACGCGGCAGACGGCTACGCGCGCCAGACGGGCAAGCTGGGCTGCGTCGTCACCACGGCCGGCCCCGGCTGCACGAACGCGGTGACGGGCATCGCCACGGCATTCCGCTCGGAGAGCCCGGTGCTCCACATCGGCGGGCAAGGCGCGCTGACGCAGCACAAGATGGGCTCGCTGCAGGATCTGCCGCACGTCGACATGATGGCGCCGATCACGAAGTTCGCCGCAAGCGTGTCGAGCACGGAGCGCGTCGCTGACATGATTTCGATGGCCGCGCGCGAGTGCTTCAACGGCGCGCCGGGGCCGGCTTACCTGGAAATTCCGCGCGACGTGCTCGACCGCGAAGTCGAGCTGACGCGCGCGGTGGTGCCGCAGCCGGGTCATTATCGGGCGTCGACGAAATCGATCGGCGATCCGCGCGACATCGAGAAACTGGCCGACATCCTCGTCAATTCCGAGCGCCCCGCGATTCTGTACGGCCAGCAGGTCTGGACCGCGCGCGGCCATGAGGAAGCCATCGCGCTGCTGCGCGGCCTCGACATTCCCGGCTACTTCAACGGTGCGAGCCGCGGCCTGCTGCCGCCGGGCGACCCGCATCACTTCGACCGCACGCGTTCGCAGGCGTTTGCCAATGCCGACGTGCTGATCGTCGTCGGCACGCCGTTCGACTTCCGTATGGGCTACGGCAAGCGCATCAGCAAGGAACTCACGCTGGTGCAGATCGACATGGACTACCGGACGGTCGGCAAGAACCGCGATATCGATCTCGGTCTCGTCGGCGATCCGGGCGCGATTCTCGCCGCCGTGCTGCAGGCCGCGAGCGGCCGCCTGAAGGACGACAAGCGCCAGGCACGCCGCAAATGGATGGCGCAATTGCAGGACGCCGAAGCAACTGCGACCGAAAAGCTGATGCCGCTCTTCAAGTCGAACAACACGCCGATTCATCCGTACCGCGTCGCCTACGAACTCAACGAGTTTCTCTCCGACGACACGATCTATATCGGCGACGGCGGCGACGTCGTGACGATTTCCGCGCAAGCGGTTCGCCCGCGCCGGCCGGGGCAGTGGATGGACCCGGGTGCGCTCGGCTCGCTTGGCGTGGGCACCGGCTTTGCGCTCGCCGCCAAGGTCGCGCATCCGCACAAGGAAGTGCTGTGCTACTACGGCGACGGCTCGTTCGGCATGACCGCGTTCGACATGGAAACGGCCAACCGTTTCGGCGCGCCGTACCTCGCGGTGATCGGCAACAACTCGGCGATGAACCAGATCCGCTACGGCCAGCTCGCCAAATACGGCGACGAGCGCGGCAATGTCGGCAATCTGCTGAGCGACGTGCCGTTCAGCAAGTTCGCCGAGATGCTCGGCGGCTACGGCGAGGAAGTGCGCGATCCCGCGCAGATTGCGGGCGCGTTGCAGCGTGCGCGCGAGGCGATTCATCGCACGGGCCGCTCGGCGGTCGTCAACATCTGGGTCGATCCGCGCGAGTATGCGCCGGGTACCAAGAATCAGACCATGTACAAGTAATACGGACACCTTAGGAGACACGACATGGGCAAAGCACTCGACGGCGTGCGCATTCTCGATTTCACGCATGTGCAATCGGGCCCGACCTGCACGCAGCTGCTGGCGTGGTTCGGCGCGGACGTGATCAAGGTGGAGCGGGCCGGCGCCGGCGACATCACGCGCGAGCAACTGCGTGACATTCCCGACGTGGACAGCTTGTACTTCACGATGCTCAACCACAACAAGCGCTCGGTCACGATCGACACCAAGCACCCGGAAGGCAAGCAGGTGCTCGAGGCGTTGATCCAGAAATGCGACGTGCTGGTGGAGAACTTCGCGCCGGGCGCGCTGGACCGCATGGGCTTTACGTGGGAGCGCATCCAGGAGCTGAATCCGCGGATGATCGTCGCGTCGGTGAAAGGCTTCGGCCCGGGTCCGTATGAGGACTGCAAGGTCTACGAGAACGTCGCGCAATGCGCGGGCGGCGCGGCATCCACCACGGGTTTCGACGACGGTCCGCCGGTCGTGACGGGCGCGCAGATCGGCGATAGCGGCACGGGCCTGCATCTCGCGCTCGGCATCGTCACCGCGCTGTATCAGCGCACCCAAACCGGCCGCGGCCAGCGCGTGCTGGCCGCGATGCAGGACGGCGTGCTCAATCTGTGCCGCGTGAAGCTGCGCGATCAGCAGCGGCTCGAACGCACTGGCGTGATGAAAGAGTATCCGCAATATCCCAACGGTACTTTCGGCGAAGCGGTGCCGCGCGCGGGCAATGCGTCGGGCGGCGGCCAGCCTGGCTGGATTCTCAAATGCAAGGGCTGGGAAACCGATCCGAACGCGTACATCTACTTCATCACGCAGGCGCCGGTGTGGGTGAAGATCTGCAACGTGATCGGCAAGGAGGAGTGGGCGACCGATCCGGATTATGCGACGCCTGCCGCGCGCTTGCCGCGCCTGAAGGAGATTTTCGCGGAAATCGAACGCTGGACGATGACCAAGACCAAGTTCGAGGCCATGCAGATCCTCAACAAGTACGACATTCCATGCGGGCCGATCCTGTCGATGAAGGAGATCGCCGAAGAGCCGTCGCTGCGTAAGACCGGCACGATCGTCGAAGTGGATCATCCGACGCGCGGAAAATATCTGACAGTTGGGAATCCTATCAAATTGTCTGACAGTCCAACCGAAGTCACGCGCTCGCCGCTGCTTGGCGAACATACCGACGAAGTCATGGCGGAACTGGGCTATTCGCCCGAGCAGATCAGCGCATTGCGCACGGCCGGCGCCATTTAGGCGCAGACCGGTCGCACTGAAAGCGCAGACCCACCCGTAGTGCAAGCCGCCCGCCGCTCGCCGTTCTGGCGAGCGCGGTGCCGGGCGGCGCCTTTCGAACCCGCATTGGAGACGGCAGGACATGGCATACGAAGACACGCTCTCATTGAAGGAACGCGGCACCGCTCACACGCCCGGCGACCGCGCTCAGGTCGCCAACAAGGACGTCGTGCGGCACATTCTCGATCACGCGAAGGCGGAAGGCCGGAATTCGCTCACCGCGCCCGAAGGCAAGCTGATATGCGACGTCTACGGCATTTCAGTACCGAAGGAAGCGCTCGCAACGACAGCGGCCGAAGCCGCGCAGTTCGCGACTGAAATCGGTTTTCCAGTCGTACTGAAGATCGTTTCGCCGGAAATCCTGCACAAGACCGAAGCGGGCGGCGTGCTCGTCGGCGTGAAGAACGCTGCGGACGTGACGCAGGGATTCACCACGATCATGGAGAACGCGAAGCGCTATAACGCGCAGGCGAATCTGCTCGGCGTGCAGGTTCAGCAGATGATCGGCGGCGGCCAGGAAGTCATTGTCGGCGCGGTCACGGACCCGTCGTTCGGCAAACTGGTGGCGTTCGGTCTGGGCGGCGTGCTCGTCGAGGTGCTGAAGGACATCACGTTCCGTCTCGCGCCGGCCACGCGCGACGACGCCCGCTCTATGCTCGACGGCATTGCGGCTGCCGAGATGCTGAAAGGCGTGCGCGGCGGCGAGCCTGTCGACCGCGAGGCGCTGGCGGGCCTGATCGAAAACGTGTCGCGGCTCGTTTCCGATTTCCCCGAAATCTCGGAGCTGGACCTGAATCCGGTGTTTGCGAGCAAGCGCGGCGCGATTGCCGCCGACGTGCGCATCGTGCTCGATTTTTCGCCGCCGGTGGAGCGCTATCGCCCGAGCCAGGAAGACATTGTGCGGCAGATGAACCGCATCATGAAGCCGGACCGCGTGGCCGTGATCGGTGCGTCGGCGGAAGAGGGCAAGATCGGCAACTCGGTCATGAAGAACCTGATCAACGGCGGTTATCAGGGCGAGATTTACCCGATCCATCCGAAGGCCGACGAGATCATGGGCCACAAGGCCTACAAGAGCGTGCTGGATGTGCCGGGCGATATCGACGTGGCCGTGTTTGCGATTCCCGCGAAGTTCGTGGCGGGCGCATTGACCGAGGTCGGCAAGAAGCGCATTCCCGGCGCGGTGCTGATTCCGTCGGGCTTTGCGGAAACCGGCAATGTGGAGGGCCAGCAGGAGATCGTGGCGATTGCGCGCGAATACGACATTCGTCTGATGGGCCCGAACATCTATGGCTTCTACTACACGCCGAAGAATCTCTGCGCGACGTTTTGCACACCGTACGATGTGCAGGGCAAGGCTGCACTGTCGTCGCAATCCGGTGGGATCGGCATGGCGATCATCGGCTTCTCGCGGTCCGCGAAAATGGGCGTGTCCGCAATCGTGGGGCTCGGCAACAAGTCCGACATCGACGAAGACGACCTGCTGACCTTCTTCGAGCAGGACGACAACACGGACATCATCGCGCAGCATTGCGAAGATCTGAAGGATGGCCGCGCATTCGCGGAAGCGGCGGCGCGCGTGTCGAAGAAAAAACCGGTAGTCGTGCTGAAGGCGGGCCGCACGAGTCTCGGCGCGCGTGCGGCGAGCTCGCACACGGGTGCGCTTGCCGGCAACGACCGCATCTACGAAGACGTGTTCAAGCAGTGCGGCGTGATTCGTGCCCGTTCGCTGCGCGATCTGCTGGAATTCGCGCGCGGCATTCCGAAGCTGCCCACGCCGAAGGGCGAGAACGTGGTGATCATCACCGGTGCCGGCGGCTCGGGCGTGCTGCTCTCGGATGCTTGCGTGGACAACCGTCTGTCGCTGATGACCATGCCTGCGGATCTCGACGCCGCCTTCCGCAAGTTCATTCCTCCGTTCGGCGCGGCGGGCAATCCCGTCGATATTACCGGCGGCGAGCCGCCGTCGACATATCAGAACACGATCCGGCTCGGCCTCGAAGACCCGCGTATCCACGCGATCATTCTCGGCTACTGGCACACCATCATCACGCCGCCGATGGTGTTCGCACGCCTCGTCGTCGAGGTGAAGGAGGAGATGAAGGCGCGCGGCATCGAGAAGCCGATTGTCGCGTCGCTCGCGGGCGACGTTCAGGTGGAAGAGGCCGCCGAATATCTGTACGCGCACGGTGTTCCGGCGTACGCCTATTCGACGGAAATCCCGGTCGCGGTGCTCGGTGCGAAGTATCAGTGGGCACGCGGCGCCGGTTTGATCTGACGCGTCAAACGGAAGAGGGCACGGTTTTCCTCGCGATCAACGGTTCGAAATACGGTGACAGCCGCGGTGACAGCGCCGGTTGAACCCGCGCGGAAGATCGTGCCGGAGCGCTCAAGGAGCGGCGTATGGATACGTGGATGCGTTTCATGTCGAGCGACGGCGGTGTGGTGTTCGGCCGCGTCGAAGGGGCTTACCTGCACGAGTACGAAAGTCTCGATCAGCCGGTGCCCACCGGCGCGGTGCTGTCGACGCGCGCGCTCACGCCGCTCGCGCCGTGTGCGCCCGGCAAGATCGTCGCGCTCTGGAACAACTATCACGCGCTTGCCGCGAAGCTCGACAAGCCGGTGCCCGCGCATCCGCTTTTCCTGCTCAAGCCGGCTGGATCCGTGATTGGTTCGGGCGAGCCGATACGGCGACCCGCGAGCTACGCGGGCAAGATTGTTTATGAGGGCGAACTCGGCATCGTGATTGGCCGTCGCTGCCGCGATGTGAGTGTGGATGAGGCTGCTGAAGCGATCTTCGGTTACACGCTCGTCAACGACGTGACGGCGGCGGATCTGCTCAACGAGAATCCGCATTTTCCGCAATGGTGTCGTGCAAAAGGCTTCGATACGTTCTGTTGCATAGGCCCCGCGATCGTCTCCGGATTCAACTGGCGAAGCGCACATCTCGTGACCCTGCTCGACGACGTCGAGCGGCAAAACTATCCGCTCTCGGACATGGTGTTTTCGCCGGCCGAGCAGGTGAGCCTCATTTCGCAGGATCTCACGCTGGAACCGGGCGATGTGATCGCGTGCGGCACGTCGGTCGGAGTGGGCTCGATCAAGGACGGCGCGACGGTGTCGGTTTTCATCGACGGAATCGGCACGCTGAAGAATACCTTGGGCGCCGCGCGAGCGGCCCTGGCGGAAACGCCGGAATACGCTGTCATGGCACGCCCTGCCTGAATGATCGGCGCGATGCGCGGGCCACAAGTCCGCGGTCGCCACAACACGGAAAGGAGCACGCGTGCCGCAAGCGTCTGAGAGTACCGTGTGGATGGGAGTCGTGGTTGCGCTGACAGCGGCTTTGGCTGCGCTGTTGGCCTGCGCGCTGGGCTCGGTGCTGGCGGCGCTCGGGCAGATGCCGGTCGGGCGTGGCTCGCGCGCTGTGCGGCACACGCGGGCTGACGGGTACGCCGCGACGCTTGCGGCCGCACTGTCGGGGGCGTCTTCCGGCGTTGTCGCAGTGGGCGTTGGCATAGGCGCCGGAGCCCAGTTCGCGGCAATCGCCGGCGCGGTCGCCGGTGCATCGCTCGTGCGTCGGCGCACTCTCACGCAACGGCCCGCGCCTGTCGCGTTGCTTGCGAGCAGCATGGGTCTTGCCATCGTATCCGTTGGCGTCGCGCGTTATTTGTCGTGCGCGAATCACGTCCATCTGACGATTCTTCAGCGGATCGAACTCTACACGGCAGTGTTTGCCGGCGCGTTGATCTTCGCCACGTCCGCAATCTCGTTCTGCAAACTGCGCGGCCTGTTGCCGCTTCGTGTGGTGCCGCGTCAAGGGCACGACGCCGTGAATGCAGTTGCACTGCTGTTATGCGCATGGCTCGGCTATGGCTTTGTAACCGAGGCGGCGCAGCCGTTCGGACTTGCGGCGCTCCTTGCGACGACTGCGCTTGCTTCGTCGATCGGCGTGCATGTGATGCTGAGCCGCGAATACTCGAAGGAACGTGTGCATACGCACGGTGCGCGCGGCGGTATGACACGAATGTGGGGAGAGGACATGTCGGCGATCGACGCGGTGCACGGCATCGTGCGCGCGGCAGCATTCCGCCACGGCCCGCGCTGGCATAACAGCGTCAACAGACAACGGGACGTGCATGCATGCTCGACGCGCCGCTTTTCCAACCGATCCGCAGCGGGCCGACAGTCATGAAGCCGAGCCCGACGATGAACGCACGCCGCTCGCCGGCGTCTCCACCGTGTCGGACACGACCGGCAACGGCGAGCAAGGCAACCACGAGGAAAGGCGGGAAGGCCCTCCCGCCGATCCGCTTACTCGCCCAGCGCGGCGAACTCGCTGTAGTACTGCGCTTTCTTCTGCAGAATCAACTGCGCCAGAAAGTCGGGGTCATACGCCCGATGAAGATGGCCATGAAACCGCTCGATGAAGGCCGTGATCTTCGCGGCCTCGCTATTGAACTCGCTCAGGATGTCGAGCGTGGCGTGGTCCCAGCGAAAGCGCAGGCCGAGATCGCTGAACGCTGCGTTATAGGCGCTCAGATGCGGATCGTTGGGATGGTCGGGGCAAGCACGGGCAGTGCGTGCGCTCGCATGAGTCGCAACCGAAGCGTGGTTCATGATCGGCCTCCTGGGCTGACAAGTGATGGAACTCGCTTGCAGCATAGAAGTCCTGAACGATTTGCAATAGTTAAACTTTTATTGGATTTCCATAGCCTATCGCTTATAGACGCTCAATTCCTTCACACGAGTGATCTTCTCGATGAGGCTCGCGCCTTCTTCCATCAGAAAGCGCTTGAAGGCCACGGCAACCGGCGGCAGGCGCTTGTTCTTGCGGTGGACCACGTACCAGTTGAGCATGACCGGAAAGCTCTCGACATCGAGCACGACGAGGTGGCCCAACTGCAGCTCCAGGCTGATGGTGTGAGCAGACAGAAAGGCGATTCCCATGCCGGCAATCACCGCCTGTTTGATGGTCTCGGTACTCTTGATCTCCATCGCGATCTTGAGGTTGGAGAGGCGCCCCGCAAAGCCTTCTTCCATGGAATTCCACGTGTCCGAGCCGCGCTCCCGCACGATGAACGCCTCGTTCGCCAACTGGCTGATGCGGATGTTGCGCTTGTTGGCGAGCGGATGCGTGGGCGCGGCCACGATCACGTAAGGGTGCGGCGCGAACGGCTCGTTCGTGGCATCCATTTCATGCGGCGGACGCACCATGACCGCGAGGTCCGTCTGGTTCGTGGCGAGCTGGTGCAGCAGTTCCTCGCGATTGTGCACTGCGAGGTTCAATACAACGCCCGCATAACGCCGGGTGAATTCGGCCAGCAGGCGCGGAAAGAAGTAGTCGCCCGCACTGATCACCGCGACATTCAGCTTGCCGCCCGAGACGCCTTTCAGCTGGCTCATCGCCTCGTCGACTTCGTGGAACTGCTGAATGATCGCGCGGCTGTAGTGCAGCATTTCCGTGCCGGCCGGCGTGAGGTAGATCTTTTTGCCGAGCTGCTCGAAGAGCGGCAGTCCGGCGTGCTCCTCCAACTGGCGAACCTGTGTGGACACCGCGGGCTGCGTGAGATGCAGCTCCTCGGCGGCGCGCGAGAAGCTCAGGTGGCGCGCCACGGTTTCGAACACCTTCAATTGACGCAGCGTGGCATTGCGCATCGTCATGGCCGATGTATAAGCAAATATGAATCAACATAATAACAAACTTTAATTATTAGTAATTCAGCAATGACCCTAGCATGAGTTTGTAAACAAACCAGGCTGCCGGCAGGACACTCGGGTTAACGCTGGGATCAAGGCGTGGCGGGACTGAGGGGCGGTTTGGCGGAAAAAGAAGAAAACCGGATTAGTCGGAATTAAGAACTTCCAAAAGGTGCTGGATAAAGCGGCTTTAAAGGAAGCACTTTAAGGACTGGAATATTAAATATCCCCGGATTGCAAGGCTTTTCGGGTCATAACGATAAGGCGGGACACATACAGCACGGCGCTTTGGCCGGCTGCACTAGATAATTGCGGAGACAAGGCACATGGACGATTTCACTCAACAGACAACGGCCCGCGTATTCTGGGCGAACCGTTGGTGGCAGCTCGTCATTGGCATGGTGTGCATGGCGTTGGTGGCGAACCTGCAGTACGCATGGACGCTGTTCGTCGCGCCGATGAACGCGCGGCATCACTGGGGCGAGGCCTCGATTCAACTGGCGTTTGCGATTTTCATCCTCACCGAAACCTGGCTCGTGCCGCTGGAGGGGTGGCTCGTCGACAAGTTTGGTCCACGGCCCGTGGTCGCGGGCGGCGCGGTGTGTGCCGGTCTCGCGTGGGTGATGAACTCGTACGCGACGAGTTTGCCGATGCTTTACGTTTCCGCGGTGATCGCGGGTATCGGCGCGGGCGGCGTGTACGGCACGTGTGTCGGCAATGCGCTGAAATGGTTTCCCGACCGTCGCGGCCTCGCGGCAGGCCTCACGGCCGCGGGCTTCGGCGCAGGTGCGGCAGTCACCGTGATTCCGATTGCGAACATGATCACGCGCTCGGGATATGAGCACACGTTCTTCTTTTTCGGCATCCTGCAGGGCGTCGCGATTCTGCTGCTCGCGATGCTGCTGGTGAAGCCGGTGCTGCGTCAGCACACGCCCGCGAAGAAGAAGTTCTCTGTCTCGAAGGTCGATCTCACGCCGGGCCAAATGATCAGGACACCGGTGTTCTGGGTGATCTATGTATCGTTTGTCGCGGTTGCCGCAGGCGGTTTAATGGCTACCGCGCAGATCGGTCCGATCGCCAAGGACTGGGGTCTCGCACGCATTCCGATGACGATCTTCGGCGTCACGCTGCCGCTGCTCACGGCCACGCTTTCCATCGACAACGTCTGCAACGGCTTCACGCGTCCGCTGTGCGGTTTCATCTCCGACAAGATCGGCCGTGAAAACACGATGTTCCTGATCTTCATTGGCGAGGGCCTCGCGTTGCTCGGCATGATGGAGTACGGCACGAACCCGTATGCGTTCATGACGTTCGCCGCGTTGATCTTCCTCTTCTGGGGCGAAATCTTTTCGATCTTCCCGGCGATCTGCGCAGACACGTTCGGCAGCAAGTATGCGGCGGCCAATGCGGGCACGTTGTACACGGCAAAGGGTACGGCTTCGCTGCTGGTGCCGCTCGCTTCCGTGTTGTCGGCGACCGGCGGCTGGAGCCTCGTGTTCACCGTGTCCGCGGTGATCACGATTGCCGCGGGCGTCTCTGCAAAGTTCATCCTCGCGCCGATGCGCTCGCGCTGGATTCACTCGCAGGACGAGCCGCAACACAGCGCGTTAGCCGTCGCCGCTAACGGCAAGGCCTCGCGCTTGAGCCACTGGCCCGAGCAGACCGGCGAATAGGCCGGCCAAGCTGCGCGCCCGGCCATGACGTCATGAACGTTTCACTGCAGCAACTCAGGGTGTTTGTCGCCGTCGCGCGCGAACGGAGCTTCACGCGCGCGGCGCGCGAGCTCGATCTGACGCAGTCCGCCGTGAGCCGCTGCGTGCGTGAGCTGGAAGAGGCGGTCGAGCTGAAACTGTTCGACCGCACGACGCGCCAGGTGCAACTGACGCATGCAGGCGCGAGCCTCGAGAGAAGAATCGGCCGCCTGCTCGATGAAATCGATCTGACCTTGCGCGAAGAACGCGCCGCGTATGAAGGGCATCGCGGTGTCGTGGCGCTGGCCAGCAACCCCGTGTTGTCGTCGAGTTGGATCGCGCAAGGCCTCGCGCGCTGCGCATCAGCGTTTCCCGAACTGGTCGTGACTGTCGAAGATCAGGCGCAAAGCGGTGTGCTCGCGAGCGTCGAGCACGGCGAGGTGGATTTCGGCGTGGTCTCGCTCGCCGAGCCGCTCGCCAATGATCAGTTGCACGCGCAACCAGTTTTCACGACGCCGCTGCACGCGGTCATGCCGCCGACGCATCCTCTTGCGCGGCACGCGAGCGTCGCGTGGGGCGCGTTGCAAGACTGGGCACTCGTCACGCTGAACGCCGACGCGGGCGTGCGCGCCGCGCTGGACCTCGCGTTCGGTGCGCAGGGCCTGAAGCGGCGCCCGGTGCAGGAGTTCGGACATGTCGCGGCCGTTCAGCGGATGGTCGAACTCGGGCTCGGTGTAGGCGTGCTGCCCGTGGACGCGCATTGGCCCGCCGTGGGCGAATCGCTCGTGAGCCGGCCGCTTGCGCCCGAGGCCACACTGACCACCTTGCTCGTGCATCGCCGCAATCGCTCGCTCAGGCCGAATGCCGCGGCCGCGTGGGCGCAGTTTGCCGGGCACGCGGGAGCGCGCTCGCAGAACGCGGACCGCGACACAGAGGCAAACCCGGATGGCGCTGCCGATGTCGTCGCGAGCGCGGTATCGCCGGAATCGTCATGGCCCATGGCAGCGCAGAGCGGCGCGGCGCTGCACGAGCCGTAGCGCCGCCCAGCGCTTGCCCGCACCGGTCCTCCCAAGACCGGTTGCTGCAATCAGCCCACGCACCATCCCAATGCAAGGAGATTCATGATGACCGACCTCAGGAGCCATGACCTGCTGATCGACGGCAAGCGGTTGCCGCCGGGCACAGGCGAATATTCCGTCGACATCAATCCCGCCACCGAAGAGCCGATTGCGCACGTTGCGCAGGGCAGCGCCGCGGACGTCGACACGGCCGTCACCGCGGCGCGCGCCGCGCTGAAAGTGTGGAACGGCATCAAGGCGGCGGAACGCGGCCGCATTCTGGCTCGCCTCGCGGGCCTGATGCGCACGAATCTCGACGAACTTGCCGCGCTGGAAAGCCTGGACGCAGGCAAGCCGATTGCCGCCGTCATGCGTCAGGACATTCCGGCCGCAATCGATACGCTCGAGTACTATGCGGGCTGGTGCGACAAGATCAACGGCCAGGTGGTGCCCGTTCGTCCGGATGCATTGACGTACACGATCCGCGAGCCGGTCGGCGTGGTCGCCGCCATCGTGCCGTGGAATTTCCCGTTGATGATCGGCATGTGGAAAATCGCGCCGGCGCTCGCCTGCGGTTGCACGTTGATCGTCAAGCCCGCGGAGATCACGCCGCTCACTGCATTGCGCATTGGCGAGCTCGCGCTCGAAGCAGGCGTACCGCCGGGAGTCCTGAATATCGTCACCGGAAAGGGGCGCGTGGTCGGCGACGCGCTGGTCGCGCATCCGGGCGTGGATAAGGTCACGTTCACCGGCTCGCCTTCGGTGGGACGCGGCATTTTGCAAGGCGCAGCGGGCAACTTCAAGCGCGTCACGCTGGAGCTCGGCGGCAAATCGGCAAATCTGATTTTCGCCGATGCGAACCTCGACAATGCGGTGCGTGCGGCCGCGTCAGGCATCTTCTTCAACACGGGCCAGGTGTGTTCGGCGGGCTCGCGCATTCTTGCCCATCGCGATGTCTATGACGAGGTCGTCGAGCGCCTCGCCGCGCGGGCCAAATCGATCAAGGTCGGCGACCCGTTACTGCGCGAAACGTCGATGGGGCCGCTCATCTCGGCCGCGCAAATGAAGACGGTGCTGGGTTATGTCGAGGCAGGCCGCGCGGAAGGCGCGTCGCTCGTGGCGGGCGGCGCCCGCGTCGGAGAACGCGGCTTCTTTGTCGAGCCGACCGTATTCGCGAACGTCGAACATGAAATGCGTATTTCGCAGGAGGAGATCTTCGGACCGGTCGCGAGTGTGATCCGTTTCGACGACGAAGCGGACGCGATACGTATTGCGAACGGCACGCTGTATAGCCTCGCGGCCGGCGTGTGGAGCGCCAACATTGGCCGCGTGCATCGCGTGGCGCGAGACCTGAAAGCGGGCACCGTGTGGATCAACACCTACGGCTACACGGACGTGCGTCTGCCTTGGGGCGGTTCCGGCGATTCGGGTTTCGGCCGCGAACATGGCGACGTCGCGATTGAAAACTTCACCGAGCCGAAGGCGGTATGGCTTGCTATTGATCAGTAATCCGTAGCAATACAAATGCGATATAAAAAAGGATCGGACAGCGTCCGATCCTTTTTTCAACTGCTGCTGCATCAAATGCGTGAGAAACGCGATCCTGCTCAATCGCCCTGCAAGGCCATCCGCTCGCGCAGTTTGACGAGCGCAAGCACCACGTCGATGGTCGGCGTCGGCTCGTTGACGAGACGTCCCATTTCCTGAACGACGGTAAGAAGCGGATCAATCTCCATAGGCCGGCGGTTTTCCAGGTCGACGAGCGTGGACGTTTTGTGCGCGCCGACCGCGCCCGCGCCGTCAATGCGTTTTTCGACATCCACGCGGAAGTGCACGCCGAACTGATCCGCGATGCGCTTGGCCTCCAGCATCATCGTGCGCGACACGGCGCGCGTGCCGGGGTCGCTCGTGAGCACGTCGAGTGTGGCGTGCGTGAGCGCGCTGATCGGGTTAAAGCACAGATTGCCCCACAGCTTGAGCCAGATTTCGTCGCGAATATTGTCGCGGATCGGCGCCTCGAAACCGGCCGCCTGCATGATCTCGTGAAATTGCTGGATGCGCGGCGTGCGTTCGCCACTCGGCTCGCCAATAGGAAACTTCTTGCCGTACACATGCTTGATGACGCCCGGCTCGACGATTTCGGCGGCGGGATACAGCACGCAGCCGATTGCGCGTTCGGGGCCGAGCTTCGTCCATTGACTGCCGTCCGGGTCCACGCTCGCGAGACGCGTGCCGGCGAACTTGCCGCCGTGCTGATAGAAGTACCAATACGGAATGCCGTTGACGCCGGTCACGATGGCCGTGTGCTTGCCGAGGAGCGGCTGCATCGAATCGACCACGCCCGGCAGCGAATGCGCTTTCAACGTGATGATCACGAGATCCTGCACGCCGAGCTCACGCGGGTCGGACGTGCAGCGAACCGGCGCGCTGACCGTTTCGCCGTCCATGATGAGGCGCGCGCCGTGCTCGCGCATGGCCGCGAGATGCGCGCCGCGTGCGATGAAACTCACGTCGGCGCCGGCGCGCGCCAGTTGCACGCCCATCAGACCGCCTATCGCTCCCGCTCCGAAGATACAGATCTTCATGATGCCGCTCCTGTGACTATGAGAAGTCGCTTGCCCATGCCGTCTCGCGCCGAGCGCGGCGGCGGGTCACTGATTGAGCATAGGGGCGCCGGGTCTATAGCGATAGTTAAAGTTTCTTGGCGAATGCATTAGGAATGGGTTATGGTCCGGGCTTTCGTTCTTCCGGGCTTTCGTTCTTCCTGCAGCGTACGGGAATCATGCCGCACTCATGCCGCACTTACGCCCGCCTGACGAGCAGAAAACTCACGCCGATGGCCGCAAGGAACGCGCCGCAGCAGCGATTGAACCAGCGCCTCACGCGTGAGCGCACGAGCCATTTGCCGAGATGCATGCCGGCCCATGAATACAACGCGATCGCCACGCATTCGAGCACGAGAAAGCTCGCGCCCAGCACGGCAAATTGCGGCAGCATCGGCCTTGCGATGTCGACGAATTGCGGCAGGAAGGCCGTGAAGACCAGAATCGCTTTGGGATTGCCGGCGGCGACGAGAAACTCCTGCCGCGCAACTTTGGCGAGCGACGCGGACTCGTCCTGCGTGATGTCGATGGCTGGCGCGTCGCTGCGCCAGAGTTGAATGGCGAGCCAGATCAGGTAAGCGGCGCCGGCCAGTTTGATCGCGAGAAAGAACCACTCGGACGCATGCAGCACGACCGCGAGGCCGGTCGCGGCGAGCACGATCATGCCCGCGAAGGCGACGAGCCGCCCTGTGCCGCCGAGGAATGCCGTGGCGAAGCCGTGCCGCGCGGCGACGTTGATCGACAGCAGATTGTTGGGCCCCGGCGCGAGATTGATGGCGAAGCAGGCCGGAAGAAAAAAGAGCCAGGCGGTGGTGGACATGAGGCCTCGCAGAGTGGGCGCTGCTTCGGATTGTAGCGAAACGGCCGGCGCGGCTCTGTCGGTATCTCTCCTGACGTGCGGCGCGCCGGCTGCGGAAAGCGTGCGCCTAGTTGAGCGCGTTGATGAACCCGGCGTCGCGCACCAATGCGTCCACGCTAAGCTTGACGGTGTCTTCGATAGCAATGGTGTTGCTGGTGAATTTCGGCGATTTCCGTTTGACGGTTTTCGTGGTCGAGAACACGACTTTTTGCGTGGCGGCGTCGATCACCAGGTAGCGCATTTGCAGCGTCCAGAGCGCGGGCGAGCGGATGTCGTCGACAGTGAATTTTTCGATGCTGCCGCAGAGCACCTTGCGGCCGTCGTCGAGATGAAAGCCCGCCAGCTTCAGGTGATTCACGACGCTTTCGCGCACGGCGTCGCTGATATCGCTTTTCAGCACAATGCCGGTCATAGCCGTATTTTCGATGCGGTTGCGCGAGACGCGCCCGTCGAGCGCAGGCATGTAGGCGAACTCGCGCGCGGGCGCGACGCTGAGCGAACCCGTGGCATTCGCTGCGGCGCGCGGCGCACTGTGACTGTTCAGGCCGAACCAGGACCAGGAGCAGGCCGAGAGCAGCAAAGGCAGCAAGGGCAGCGCGATCATGCCGCAGCGCCTGAACACCGCGCTTTTCAGGGACGCCGGCGCGCGCGCCCCCGGGTGCGCCGGTTGGGTGCGAAGCGGATGATGCGGCGCCGGTTCGGGCGCTCTGCGGGAACAGGCGGCGGTCGGTATCAGAGGAGTGGCCCTTTAGGTGGTGAGACATGCCGTTGAAGAGCAGCATGGTAACAGCGGCTACCCGCGCGCCATCTTCTAAATAAATAGGCGGGCGCCGTCATTAGAAGAAGCCGGCTTTGCCTTGCGTCATATCGACCAGGGTATGGCGCGCGCCGTCGATCATGTTGACGGGCAAGCGGATCGTCATTTTGACGAGCATGCCGTGCGTGGTGTCGGCGAGCGCGTAGCCTTCCGCTTCGATCCAGCGCCGCACTTTCGCTTCGTCGGCATAACCGACTTCGACGACGAGCGAGCCTTGTGCAATGCGTTCGACGCGCGGCGCGTCGAGCAGCGCGGAGGCGATCGCGTCGGTGTAGGCGCGCACGAGGCCGCCCGCGCCGAGCTTGACGCCGCCGTAGTAGCGCACGACCGCGGCCAGCACGCCGTCGAGATCGTGATGCCGCAGCACTTCGAGAATCGGCCGGCCGGCGGTGCCGGAGGGCTCGCCGTCATCGGACATGCCGGATTGTCCGCCTGCCAGCAGCGCCCAGCACACGTGCGTCGCGGCCGGGTGCTCGTCGCGCAGGCGGCGCAGCTCGTCCATCGCGGCGTCGCGATCTTCGACGGGCATCGCATACGCAATAAACCGGCTCTTGCGAATCTCGAGTTCGTGGATGTGCCGCGTCGACAACGTGTAAGTCACCTGGAATTCCGCTCAATAACCTGGATAAAAGACTTCAGGGCGCGCCTCGCGCGCGGACCCGAATCATCGCTACTATGCCATGCGGCCTGCCCGATAAGCGGAGTACACTTTGCAGGCTAAAGCGCGACGACCGACAATAATCCGGAGACAGTATGGACCGCCTGCTTGAGTTATCCACCTTAGGTACTTTCGTTGCCGTCGTACTCGGACTCTTTCTGATTCCGGGACCCGCGGTGCTGCTGGTTCTCACGCGCACCGTGCATGGCGGACGCAAAGCCGGCATTTTCACCGGCCTCGGTATTGCCGTGGGCGACTTCGTTCATACGCTCGGCGCGGCAGTCGGCCTGTCCGCATTGCTGATGACGTCGGCGCTCGCGTTCAACACGGTCAAGTGGATCGGCGCGCTTTATCTGGTCTATCTCGGCATTCGGGCCTTGCGCGAAAAGCCGTCCAGGGGCGAGATGCCCGCGAGCGCGCCGGTGTCCGCGTCGAAAGCCTTCTTTCAGGCGATTCCCGCCGAAGTGCTGAATCCGAAAACGGCGCTTTTCTTTCTGGCGTTTCTGCCGCAGTTCGTGCATCCCGAGCACGGTTCGACGTTTCTGCAGTTCACGGCGCTCGGTTTGATTTTCGTCGGCATGAGCGCGCTTTACACCACGCTGATCGTGTTGACCATTCGTCCGCTCTGCAGACTCGTGAAGCGCCTGACGTGGCTGCGCCGCTGGCAGAACAAGATTATCGGCGTGCTGTTTATTTCGCTCGGGCTGCGCGTGGCGGCGCAAACGCGCTGAACGCGCGCGCCGCTCAAGCTACTCAAGCTAGATATTGCGGCGCTGTCTTCGCAAGCGCCCTTCGCGTGCGTATTCGACCTGTTCCTGAGTGCGCACGGCGAGCCTTTCCTGCTCCGCCCGGCTGATTTGCCGCGTATCGTCGATTTCGCCGACGCGCAGCACTTCTTGCGCGATCCGGATACGCAGCGTCATGAGCGGCTCGCCGCGCTCGACCAGCGTGCGGTCCGCGGCGCGCGCCTGTTGCACCCCGTAATCGATCAGGCTGCGCAGCTCCAGCAGCGTGAGCCGCTGCCGCTGGATTTCGAGGATGAGCCGGTGAACCGCGCGCTCGTCACGCGCGCGCCAGAAGGCGCGCAGTTCGGCGAGCGTGGGAGGCTCGAAGGGAGGAAGCCGCATTGCTCAGACGAAAAGTACTGTATATGCGTACAGTATATCGCGAGTTTTTACGGGAAGGCGTAGCGTGCGCGCAAAGGCGAACGCGGCACCCGGCTGCCGCCATTCAGTTCAGCGCGAGCATGACCGCGGCCGCCATCACGATGGCTGCAAGACACACGGCGACAAACAGATCGTACGGATAACGCATCGTGCTTCTACCATGGGTTTTTGAGTTGAGTGACGCAAAGATTCTCATGATAGGCAAGCTTTTTCCGTTTGACTGTCAGACATTGCAAGAGAGAAGAGATGAGCCCCACGACCGTTTCCACCACCCCGCCGGCGCGCGACATCGAGTTCTGGTTCGACTTCGGCAGCAACTACAGCTACCTGAGCGTGATGCGTATCGAGGCGGAGGCCGCGGCGCGCGGCGTGCGCATTCTTTGGCGGCCGTTTCTGCTTGGGCCGATTTTTCGCGCGCTCGGTTTTGACAATTCGCCGTTCGTGCTGCAGAAGGAGAAGGGCGCGTACGTCTGGAAAGACATGGAACGGCAGTGCCGCAAGTACGGCATTGCGTTGACACGTCCGAGCGTTTTTCCGCGTGCCGCATTACTTGCGATGCGCGTGGCGTTGCTCGGCACCGAGCGGGAATGGATCGCTGCATTCTGCCGCGAGATCATGCAGCAGAACTTCGTGCATGACCGCGATATCGGCTCGGTGGAAGTGGTGAGCGAAGCGCTTGTGACTCTCGGCTTGCCTGCGCAGCAGATCGTGGAAGAGGCGCAAAGCGACGCGAACAAGCTGCGTTTGCGAGAACAGACCGAAGCCGCAGCGGCCAAAGGCATTTTCGGCGCGCCGACGTTCTTTGCCGGCGACGAAATGTTCTGGGGTAACGACCGCCTCGAAGACGCGCTCGACTTCTGCTATTCGTCGCCGTGCTGACAGAAGCGCCTGCCCGGCACATGCGACACAACGGCCTGCGCGATCTCCAGCGGGGTGCTCTCGGCGGGCACGACACGGCGGCTTGCTTCCGGCGTGTGCTTCATGGTCCATTCGACGAGCCGGTATGAACGTCCCCAAGGCGGTTGCAACGGATCCGAGACCTTGCATGAGTGAATCTGCCGGACCCATTCGTTGTCAGGCATGGCGCGCAGATGCTCGAATACCGCGTTCTCAACCATGGTTTGACCTCCTTCTTTTCGCAGGCATGCAGCCTGTCTTCTGGCGCGTCGGCGAACATCGCTGAAAAAAACGCCGCCGATGATCTGGCGGCTCAACAGGGGATGTTGAGCCGCATGGTTGCAGCAAAGAATTAAGCGAGACTTAAGAGCGCGTAAATGGCTGTTCGGCGCCCTCGTGCACCCTTGCCCTCAAGGCGCCGGAAAAAGGGCCGTTATAAAAGTAATCGACCCCGGTAGTCGACTCGGCTGGGGTCTTCGGCCCGGCACCGCTGATAACTGCTGATAACGTGACCTATCCTGCCCAAACGCCGCTTTCCGAGCGTCTTCGCTCGCTCGTCGATACCGTGCAGCACAACGAGCGCACGTTGCGCCGCTTTCAGGACGTGGAGCTGCGTTTGATCGGCGCCCAGGACTTCGCGTCGTTTCTCGATACCTTGTTCGGCCACTTGCCGCGCGAATTCTCGCTGTCGGCGGTCACGCTCTGGCTCGACGAACGCGCGCCGATGTTGCTCGAACTGCTCGAGCCCGCCGCGCTGCGCGCAGCAGATCACTCGAATCTGAAGACCTCGCGCGAAGCTCGCGTGGTGGCGCAGCGTCTTTGCGAAGACGGCGAGCCGTGGCTCGGCCAGCCGGCCAGGCTGGACTCCGCGTCGCGCCGCGCATTTTTCGGCGAGGCGCCCGCGCCCGCGAGCGCGATTCTCCTGCCGCTTGCCGCCGGCAATAGCGTGAGCGGCTATCTGTGCCTTGGCAGCGACGACGCGAGCCGCTTCGTGCCCGGCATGGCGACCGACATTCTCGAGCGCTTCGCGAGCATCGTGACGGCGAGTCTCGACAACGTCGCGCATCGCGAACGGCTCAAGCAACTGGGCATGACGGATCCGCTGACGGGTCTGTCCAATCGACGCTATTTCGACGAGCGTCTGCGCGAGGAACTGATGCGCGCCGCGCGCTATAGCGTGCCGCTTGCGTGTCTTTTCATCGATGTCGACAGTTTCAAGCGGATCAACGACACCTACGGCCATCAGACCGGCGACCGCGCGCTCGCGGCGGTGGCGGCTTGCGTGCGGCAGCAGGTGCGTCTTGGCGACACGGTCGCCCGCTATGGCGGCGAGGAGTTCGCCGCGCTGCTGCAAGGCGATCGCGCCGACGCGCAAACGGTCGCCGAGCGCGTGCGCGCGGCGGTCGAAAAGCTGGAGCTGCTCGACGACGATGGCGAACGCATCGCGTTGACCGTGTCGATCGGCGTGGCCGCGCGCACGGTGAGCGGCTCGCCGGCCGACGCCCTGGCGCTGGGCCGCGCGATGATGGACGAGGCCGACCGCGCGATGTATCAGGCAAAGCACAACGGGCGCAACCGGGTGGAAGCCCTGCGCAAAGCGCCGACGGACTGCGCGCTGCGCTAGCGGCGGGCTCGCGACGGCCTGCAAGGGCGCGCACCTCACGCATCCGGCGGCACGCCCAGCAACTGCAGCGAGCCGCCCGTCACCGCGCTGAATACCGGTCCGGCCACGGTGCCGCCGTAAAACGCCTTACCGGCCGGGTCGTCGATCATCACGGCGACGATCAGGCGCGGATCGCTCATCGGCGCCATGCCGACAAAGAGCGCGCGGTAGCGGTTCTTCGCGTAGGTCGCGCCGACCTGCTTGCGCGCGGTGCCGGTCTTGCCGCCGACACGATAACCCTCCACCGTCGCGGCGCGTCCGGTGCCGCCGTCGCCCGTGGCCATTTCCAGCATCGAGCGGATCGCGCGCGCGGTGGCCGGCGTCGTGACGGCGCGCGGTCCCTGCGCCGCCGACGCCGCGTCGGCGCTCTCGCGCACGAGGCGCACCGGGTGCAGGGTGCCGTCGCCGGCATAGGCGGTGTAGATCTGCGCCATCTGCAGCAGCGACGCCGACAGCCCGTAGCCGTACGCCATGGTCGCCTGCTCGATGGGACGCCAGCGCTTGTACGGCCGCACCTTGCCGGACGCCACGCCTGGAAAGGTCAGCTCCGGCCGTACGCCGAGCCCGTATTCCTGGTACTTGGCCCAGATTTTTTCAGCCGGCAGATTCAGCGCCAGTTTCGCGAGCGCAATATTGCTCGACTTCTGCACGGCCTCGGCGACGGTCATCGCGCCATGATTGGACGTGTCGTGGATCACCGCCGGGCCGATCTTGTACCAGCCCGGCGCGGTGTCGATGACGCTTTGCGGCCGCACCTTGCCTTCGTCGATGGAAAGGGCGACGACCAGCGGCTTGATCGTCGAGCCCGGCTCGAAGATGTCGACCACCGCGCGGTTGCGCAACTGCCGGCCGGTCAGGCGCGCGCGGTCGTTCGGATCGAAGCTCGGGTAGTTGGCGAGCGCGAGGATCTCGCCGTTGCGCGCGTCGAGCACCACCACGCTGCCGGCCTCCGCGCGATGTTTCGCGATGGCTTCCTTCAGTTGTGCATAGGCGAGCTGCTGGATGCGCCGGTCGATTGTCAAATGAATCGTCTCGCCGTTCTGCGCGGGCACGAGCGGCCGTATTTCGGACACCACGCGGCCCAGCCGGTCGCGGATCACTTCGCGATGGCCCGGCACGCCCAGCAACTGGTCGTTGGCGGCAAGCTCGACGCCTTCCTGGCCGTTGTCCTCGATGTCCGTAAAGCCGACCACGTGAGCCGCCGACTCGCCTTCCGGATAAAAGCGCTTCGAATCGGCAATTTGCGTGATGCCCGCGAGCCCGAGCTTGGACAGATGCCCGGCCGTGTCCGCGTCCACCTGGCGTTTGAGCAGCACGAAGGTCTTGTCGCCGTTCAGACGGCGGCGCAATTCCGCGAGCGGCAGATCGAGCAGTTTCGAAAGCGGCGGCAGCGCGGCTTCGTCGAGCAGTTTGGGCGATGCCCAGATCTCGTAGGTCGCAAGGCTGACGGCGAGCATCGAGCCATTGCGGTCGACAATGCGCCCGCGCGTTGCATCGAGCTCGATGGTGCGTTGATAGCGCTTTTGCCCCTGGTCGACGTAAAAGTCGCGGTTCACCACCTGAACCCAGAACGCGCGCCCGGCGAGCGCGGCGAAGGCGGCGAACACCAGCACGACGATGAGTTTCGAGCGCCACATCGGCAGGCGCGCGACGAGCAACTGGTTTTTCGCGACCGGCGCGTAGGGCTCGCGCGGCGGGGATTTCTTCTTCTGGATCATGGACGGATAAACAGCGGACAAGCAACGGATAAGCAGCGAATTAACTGGCGGCACGGCTTATTGTAATGAGAACGTAATCTGTATGCGAGATTACCGCAAGCAACGCTGTGAGCAACAAAGCAGGAAAGCAGGCCGGCAACCGCCCGCGCCAGGCGTAAAAAAGCCGCGCGGACTTTTAAATCCGCGCGGCTGGTTTCGTTCGATTGATGCGTCGACGTCGACGCGGCGTGTTAAAGAGGCGCCCGCCGCCTGTCGGGCGCCTTCTTTTTCATGAATGCGCCTTCACGCGTGCGCCTTCATGCGGGCAAAGCGAAGCTCGAAATCGCCTCGCGCAGCACGCCCACCTGGTCCTTCAGCGAGTGCGCGGCCGCGGCGGCCTGCTCGACGAGCGCCGCGTTCTGCTGCGTGACCTGATCCATTTCGCCGACCGCGCGATTCACCTGCTCGATGCCCGCGCTCTGCTCGCGCGACGCGTTGCTGATTTCCTCCAGAATCTCGTTCACGCGGCGCACGGACTGCACGATTTCGCCCATCGTCGAACCGGCGTTAGAGACGAGCGACGCCCCGGCTTCCACCGTGCTGGTGGACGTTTCGATCAGCGCCTTGATCTCCTTGGCAGCCGTGGCCGAGCGTTGCGCGAGACTGCGCACTTCGGCCGCGACCACCGCGAAGCCGCGGCCCTGCTCGCCCGCGCGGGCCGCCTCGACGGCCGCGTTCAACGCGAGAATGTTGGTCTGGAAGGCAATGCCGTCGATCACGCCGATGATGTCGCCGATCTGCCGCGAACTCGTCGTGATCTCGCCCATTGTGCGGACCACGTCGTCCACCACGCGGCTGCCGCGCGTGGCGACGTCGGCGGCCTGACCGGCGAGCTGCGCCGCCTGCTGCGCGCTGTCCGCGTTCTGCTTCACGTTGACCGTCATCTGGTCCATGCTCGACGCGGTCTCCACCAGCGCGGCCGCCTGTTCTTCCGTGCGCTGCGACAGATCGGTGTTGCCGGCGGCGATTTCGCTGGCGCCGACGTTGATGTTTTCGGTACCGGCGCGCACCCGCGAAACGGTGTCGACGAGACCCGCCTGCATGGTCTGCAGCGCATGCAGCAGGCTGCCGGCATCGTCGCCCTTGACCGGCACGCGCACCGCGAGATTGCCGCGCGCCATCAACTGCGCATGTTCGACGGCCACTTCGAGGTCGCCGCCGAGCGAGCGGCGGATGCTGCGCAGCACGAGCAGCATGATGCCCGTGGCGATGCCGCCGAGCGCGACCGTGATGGCGAGCCAGCGCAGGAGGCTCGCGTAGAACGCGTGCTGCACGTCGTCCATGTACATGCCGGTGACGAGATACCAGTCCCACGGCTGGAAGTGCAGCGAGTAGCTGGTCTTGGCCACCGGTTTGTCGCTGCCCGGCTTCGCCCACAGATAGTCGACAAAGCCGCCGCCTTCGCGATTGCCCGCGTTGACGATATCTACGAACAGATGGTTGCCGGCCGGATCCGCGAATTGTGCGAGATTCTTGCCGACCATCTCTTTCTTGAACGGATGCATCAGCATGACGGGCTGCGAGTCGTTGACGGAGATGTAGCCGTCCTTGCCGTAGCGCATCGACTCGATTGTCGCCAGCGCCTGCTTTTTCGCTTCGTCTTCGGTGATGGTGTGCTGTTGCGCCAGCGCGTAGTAGCGGCCGACCACGTGATTCGCCTGGTCGATCAGCGACGTGAGCTGATCGCGCCGGTCGGCGATCATCGACGCACGGGTTTGCCATGCGCCGAAACCGCCGATCAGAATCAGGCCGAACCAGAGGACAGCGATCATTGAGGCCAGTTTTTTGTTCAGAGTCATAGCAAGGTCGTGCTCGGCAAAGGGTCGATCGGATTCGCTGGGTGTGTCCCGCTGAGTGGGTTTACGGCAGCTTTCAGTTTCTTCCTGAGGCAGGGGAAACCCCTGCCGGCAAGCGCGTTTCGTCTGATTAAAGGGCGGCTCGCCGGGGGCGGGAGAGAAAGGAGGTTATCGAGACGGTTTGGCTGCGAGTATTAATGCATTAATGCGTGCCAATATAGTCAATTGCGTTAATGGTTATTATCTGCTTGATCTCGCTGCGGGCACGGAAAATAAGGCACGTTAATAATCCGAGTCATATGGTCCAGAATTAATTTTTAACGCCTGCATTCGGCCGGCTCGGGTAGCCTTCCCGCAGGCAAGGCTTTGTGTCACGAATCCACAAATTGCCACTGAACTCCAGAACGTCTGACTCGCCAATTTCGGCAAAAAACGACACATTTTTCCATTTAAGGGCAAGCCCGGAAAAGCGTAGCCGTTCAAATGACGAATAAATGAAAATTCCGCTATAGTCGCCATTTTCCAGTCGCCAGCCGGGCAATTAGAGCGCCGATAAGCCACTCAATAAGCCACCCGATCAGCCCGCCAGTAGGCCGTCACCAGGAGTACAGAAAATGAACGCCCGCGAACCCGCCTTTGTCTCCGCTTCACGCAGCGCACGCCTGCGCCAGATGCTCGTCAGCAACGAACTCGAATTCATGATGGAGGCGCATAACGGCTTATCCGCGCGCATCGTCCGCGAAGCCGGTTTCAAGGCGATCTGGGGCTCGGGCCTTGCGATCTCCGCGCAGTTCGGCGTGCGCGACAACAACGAAGCCAGCTGGACGCAGGTGGTCGACAACCTCGAATTCATGGCCGACGCGAGCGACCTGCCGATTCTGCTCGATGGCGACACCGGTTACGGCAACTTCAACAATGTGCGCCGCCTCGTGCGCAAGCTGGAACAGCGCGGCATTGCCGGCGTGTGCATCGAAGACAAGCAGTTTCCAAAGACCAATAGCTTTATCAACGGCGAAGCGCAGCCGCTTGCCGATATCGACGAATTCTGCGGCAAGATCAAGGCCGGCAAAGACTCGCAGTCGGATGAGCACTTTTCGATCGTCGCGCGCGTGGAAGCGCTGATCGCCGGCTGGGGCATGGACGAGGCGCTGCGCCGCGCGGAAGCCTATCGCCGCGCCGGCGCGGACGCGATCCTGATTCACAGCAAGCTCTCGCGCCCCGACGAGATTCTCGAGTTCGCGCGCGAGTGGGCGGGCCGCGCGCCGCTCGTCATCGTGCCGACCAAGTACTACAGCACGCCGACGGAAGTGTTCCGCGAAGCCGGCATCAGCACGGTGATCTGGGCGAACCATCTGATTCGCGCGGCGACTTCGGCCATGCAGGCCGTCGCGCGCGAAATCCACACGAGCGAAACGCTCGTCAACGTGGAAGACCGGATCGCCGCCGTCAACGAAATTTTCCGTTTGCAGGACGCGGACGAATACTCGGAAGCAGAAGAGCGCTATCTGTCGAGCGGCCGCGCGGCAGGCTCCGCGGTCGTGCTGGCGGCGAGCCGCGGCAAGGGGCTCGAAGCCGTCACGCAGGACCGCCCCAAAGTCATGCTGCCGATTGCCGGCAAGCCGCTGTTGCGCTGGCTCGTCGACGCGTTCAAGAAGCAGGGCGTCAACGACATCACGGTGGTCGGCGGTTATCGCGCCGACGCCATCGATAAAGCGGGCATCAAGCTCGTCGTCAATGAAAAGCATGCCGAGACGGGCGAACTCGCGTCGCTCGCGTGCGCGCTGGACAAGCTCTCGGGCGATGCAGTGATTTCCTACGGCGACCTGCTGTTCCGCAGCTATATCCTGCGCGATCTGGTGGAAAGCGAGGCGGCGTTCAGCGTAGTGGTCGATTCCTCGCTGACCGACGCGGAAAATGCGAGCGTGCGCGACTTCGCGTGGTGCTCGGCCGCCGACGACCGGGGTCTCTTCGGCAACAAGGTTCTGCTGCGCCATGTGTCGAGCGGACAGGAGGCGTCGTCGGCGATCGCCTCGCAAACGCCGCATGGCCGCTGGGTCGGCCTCCTGAATGTGCGCGGCGAAGGCCGCGAGCGTCTGCAGGCGGTCATGCGCCAGTTGCAGGCGCGCGCCGATTTCGCGTCGCTCGATATGCCCGCGTTGCTCAACGCGCTGATCGAAGCAGGCGAATCCATCGAAGTGCAGTATGTGCACGGCCACTGGCGCGGCGTCAACGACCTCGAAGACTTCCGCCGCGCGGGCGACTTCGCGCACGGCCAGACGCCGCTCGCGGCGTCTGTCGGCGGTGCGGGCTCCGACATGGCGAACGGAGCGGCGCAATGATCGAGGCTGCACAGTTCGTCGAGGCGGCGCGCGAACGCGGCTTCGACTGGTATGCAGGCGTGCCGTGCTCGTATCTCACGCCTTTCATCAACTATGTGCTGCAGGACGAGTCGCTGCACTACGTGTCGGCGGCGAACGAAGGCGATGCGGTCGCGTTGATCGCGGGCGTCGCTCTCGGTGCCCAAGGTGGACGCCGCGGCATCACGATGATGCAGAACTCCGGGCTCGGCAACGCGGTGAGCCCGCTGACCTCGCTCACGTGGACCTTCCGTCTGCCGCAACTGCTGATCGTCACATGGCGCGGCCAGCCGGGCGTCGCCGACGAACCGCAGCATGCGCTGATGGGCCCCGTGACGCCGGCCATGCTCGACACCATGGAAATTCCCTGGGAGACCTTCCCGACAGAAGTCGATGCAATCGGCCCGGCGCTCGACCGCGCCATCGCTCATATGGACGAGACGGGCCGCCCGTACGCGCTCGTCATGCAAAAGGGCAGCGTCGCGCCGTACGAACTGAAGGCGGGCGACGCCGGCGTGCGCCGCGTGCCCGTCGCGGCGCGCGCGGAATTCGTCGGCGCGGCGGAGAGCGAACGCGCGTCGCGTCACGACGCGTTGCAGAAGGTGATCGCGCACACGCCGCCCGACTCGACGGTGGTGCTGGCATCGACCGGTTTTTGTGGGCGCGAGCTGTATGCAATCGACGATCGTCCGAACCAGCTGTACATGGTCGGCTCGATGGGCTGCTTGACGCCGTTCGCGCTCGGTCTCGCGCTGGCGCGTCCGGACCTGCACGTGGTCGCGCTCGACGGCGACGGGGCGGCGCTCATGCGCATGGGCGCGTTTGCGACGCTCGGTGCCTACGGTCCGGGCAATCTCACCCACGTGCTGCTGGATAACGGCGCGCACGACTCGACGGGCGGCCAGGCGACGGTCTCGTCGCAAGTGTCGTTCGCGGGCGTCGCGGCGGCGTGCGGCTATGCGTCGGCGGTGGAGAGCGACGATCCGGCCGTGCTGGACCGGCTGTTCGAATCCGCGCCGCTCGACGGCCCGCGCTTCGTGCGCCTTGTCATTCGCCGCGGCACGCCGGACGGCTTGCCGCGTCCCACCATCACTCCGCCCGATGTGAAAGCGCGTTTGATGCGCCACATCGGCGCCGGCTGAAGTCAAAGGAACAAGCGCTCATGCTGCTGCTCAATCCCGGCCCGGTGACGCTCACCGAACGTGTCCGCCACAGCCTGTTGCAGACGGACCTGTGCCACCGCGAAAGCGAGTTTTTCGATTTGCAGGAAGAGGCGCGCACGCGTCTCGTCGAGCTTTACGGTCTCGACGCGACCGAATGGCAGGCCGTGCTGATGACGGGCTCCGGCACAGCCGCCGTCGAAAGCATGACGGCCGCGCTGGTGCCGCAACACGGCAAACTGCTGGTGGTGGAAAACGGCGTGTACGGCGAGCGCATTGCGCAGATCGCCGCGCAGTACGGCATCGCGCATGAGGCGTTGAAGCACGACTGGATGGAGGCGCCGGATCTCGCGAAAATCGCCGCACGTCTCGACGCGGACAAGGCGTTCACGCATGTCGCGGTGATCCATCACGAAACCACGACCGGGCGACTGAACGACCTGGCGGCGCTCGGTGCGTTGTGCCGCGCGCGCGGTCTGCGTTTGCTGGTGGACGGTGTCAGCAGTTTCGGCGCGGAAGCGATCGACTTCGCCGACACCAGTCTTGACGCAGTGGCCGCGACCGCCAACAAGTGCCTGCACGGCGTGCCGGGCGCGTCGTTCGTGTTGGTGCGCCGCGCGGCCCTCGCGCAGGCCGCGAGCCGTACTTACTACCTCGACCTCGGACGGCTCGCGCGTCTGCAGGATCAGCGCAACACGCCGTTCACGCCGTCGGTTCATGCGTACTACGCGCTCGTCGAGGCATTGCGCGAAATCGCCGACGAAGGCGGCTGGCGCGCGCGTCATGCGCGTTATGCAGCGCTCGCCGAACAGGTGCGCGCGGGGCTGGCCGAACGCCGCATCGGCAGTGTGCTGGCGCCGCAGGAATCGTCGGTGGTGTTGCGCGCGTACCGCTTGCCGGAGGGCGTCGCGTATGTGCAATTGCACGATGCGCTGAAGGCGCGCGGCTTCGTCATCTATGCGGGGCAGGGCGGGCTGTCGGCGGAACTATTCCGCATTTCGACGATGGGGAACATTCATGCTGCCGATATCGACCGGCTGTTGCAGGGGTTTGACGAGCTGGTGAGGTGAGGGGGTAAGGGCTGCTGCGGGGCTTGTGGCTTGCAGCGGTTGTGGTAGTTGCAGCGGTTGTGGTAGTTGCAGGGGTTGTGGTGCTTCGGGCTTTGCAGCAACTCAAGCAGGTTCAGCGCCTCGAGAGCGCTTGAAGCGGCTCAGCGGCGGCTTAGGTGCGGCTCAGCGGCGGCTAAGTGGCTCAGGCAGCCGGGCGGCTTCGGAGGCTAATGCGGCTCGGCGGCTCGGCGGCTCGGCGGCCCATCCGGTCCCATGGCGCAGCGCGCCGGTCTGCAAGTGACACGCAGCGGCTCAGCGACTTACGGCGGCCCCCGGCCACGCGGCGGGCGTCCGCCGAGGCACCACTTCACGCCCCTTCAAACCGGATCCTTGTCGGGCGGTCCTTCCGGGCGCTGCGGCTCCTCGTTGTGATGGCCGGGCGACGGCGGCGTCAGCGGATCGCCTTCCGGATCGCGGGTCGGGTCGGCGTTGGGATCGGGAATCGGGCTCGTATGCATGTCGTAGCTCATTGCATCACCTGCGGTTGAAAACTGTGCGATGGCGCGACGGCGGGTGCCGTTCTCCTCAAGCGTAGGCGCTTTTTGGCTCGGTGTCCCGGGCGGCTGTTCTTGCCTCGGCTTGCCTTTGCTTGCCTCTGCTTGCTTCTTCTGCCCGCCGCGTGGGTCGCGCTCCTTCTCCTACTTTTTCACGCGACGGCCTACGCTGAGCTGCCAATAGCGCTCGGTCGCGAAGACGTCGTCGTAATTGCCTGGGCCGAAGGCGCGCAACTGGCTCTGGTACGCATGCACGGCTTCGCGCTTGATCTGGGCGCGGCGCTGCATGTCGATGGTATGCCCGGCGCTCGGGTTGGCCGGCGTCGCGACGATGCCGCGTTGCGCGAGATCGGCGAGCCGAGCCTGCACCACGCCCGGCGTGCACCGGTGAATGGCTTCCTCGTAGCCGAACCACGCGAGGTGCGACAGGCGCGGCAGGATTTCGCAGCAGGCTTCGAATACGCGCACATGATCGTCGTGATGCAGGCCTAGCGGCATCAGCAACGTGTTCGCCGTGGTTCGATAAATGGTTTCCTCCAGTTCGGCCGCCATTTTGCTGATTGACGGCGAATCGGAATATTGGCTTTCGCGAAACGGCATGCGCAGCGGAATGGCGTCGAGCAGGTCGAGCGCGCGGTTGTCTTCGAACGTGCGCTCGTGGATCGCTTCATACGCGCTGCCGAACCCCGACTTCTCGTCCCATTCCGTATGCATCGTATGCTCGGGCGGCGCGGCGAACACGGTGCAGACCGCCGCGTCCGGATGGGCCGCGAGCAATGCGCCGCAACTGAAGACGGCATCGTCGAAATGCGGTGACACGATGAAGAGGCGCGGGCTGGTTTCGCTCATGGGCAATCGGTGGGTTCGAAACGTATGCGCCGTAATTGACGGCGTAACGTTGCGTGACAATCGCGGCGTCACATCAGCTTAGGCGGAATTGGAGCGAGTTGCGCGGCTGATTCGCAGTCGAGTGCTGTTGGGTGGCGGTGGCGAACAGTGCGAGTCTTTGCGCAAGCCATGTGCCTGTACCCGCGTGCGAGGCTTTTTGCATGCCTGATGGGTCAAGCGGGTCAAGCGAGGCCCCCGCGTCATGCGCGTCATGTGGGCTCGCCGCCGTCGCTGGCCAGCTTCGCTGCGTGCCTGAACGCTGCCACGATCCTTGTAACGATATCTTCGCGCAAATGGGCGTTGCCGGTTCGCAGCGCGAAGGCGGGATGCCAGGTGGGCACGATGATGCGCCCGCCATGATGGATGGCGCGTCCTGCATATTCCGGCAGATTGACGTGCGCGCCCGTCAGCGCTTTCAACGCGGTCGCCCCTAACGCGACGACCACGCGCGGCGCAAGCTCTGCGAGTTCCTTTTCGAGCCAATACTGACAAGCCTCGACCTCGCGTTGCGCGGGCGTGCGATGAATGCGCTCGTGCCCGACGATCTCCCACTTGTAATGCTTGACGGCATACGTCAGATACAGCGACGCGCGATCGAGCCCAGCACGCGCGAGCACGCTGTCGAGCAACCGGCCGGCCGGACCGGTGAAGGGCACGCCGAGCTCGTTTTCGTGTTCGCCCGGTTGTTCGCCGACGATCATGATGCTTGCGCTTGCGCCAACGTCCGCATCAAAGCCAACGTCCGCATCAAAGCCAACGCCCGCGCCGCAACTCGCGCCCATCCCCGCGCCGACGCCCGGCACAGCGCGCTTCGCGTTGCGCCACAACGCGCAACGCCTGCAGGTGTCGAGCGCACCGGCGGGCTCGCGCAGCGGTGGCGTTACCGCCGAATAGTCGAGCGGCGGCGCGGCCGGCACAGTCACGGCGGCGCCCTGCCCCAGCGGAAACAGGCGCTCGCGTGCGAGATGTCCGGGCAACGTCGGCCCTTCGGGCGGGGTTCGCCAATACCGCACCGGCACCGGCGGCCCCCCACCGCTGACGACCTCGGCATAGTAGGCCAGCCACAGCGCCTCAGTGGGTTCGCTGGTCACGGCCTCGCCCGCCATTGCGGTGTTGGTCGGAAGCTGCGCGGCGTCCTCCGGTTCGACCTGCGATGTGTGCAGCAACATGCCGTTCCACAGCGCGGCGCCTTGCGGCGTGGCCAGCATCCACGTGGAGTAGCCCATGCGTCCGGCGAAGCGGTCAGCGGCGTATTCGAGCAGGTCGTGATGCGGCTCATACCAGCCGACGAACTCCGGCGCGCCAAACGACGGATCGCGCCTTCTGAACAGCGTGAGGTTCAGCATGTCCTCGGTTTCGCGCTCGACGGCCCGCACACGCTGATCGAGCAGGGCGCCGTCGCTGTCGTTCGGGTCGAGAACTTCGCGTTCGCCGCGCGTCCAGCGCCACAGGATCCGATAGAGCAGCGCCCAGCGGTCGCGCGCGCGGAAGCACGCGGCCGCTTTCAGCCAGACGAGCAGCTCGCGGGGGACGGCCAGCGTGGCGGCGCGCGTCGCGGCGCTCGGGGGCCCGGCTTGCGACGCCTCACCGGGCGGTTGAGTCCCTGCCGCGGGCTGAGCGCGGCCGACAGGACCAGCGGGTTCCTCCGCGCCTTGCGGGCATTCCACCCATTCGATCTGCTCCGGCTGCGCGCCATGCCGCAACAGCGAGCGGGCCGCGTCGCGCCAGGCACGGAAAGACGGAGCAATGACAATGCGGTTCATGGGAAAGCGCCCTAGCCGGGCGAAACCCGGCAAGCGCCAGTTCACGGCTAGCTGAAATACTGTACGAATATACAGTATGCGCCCAGGCACGGGTTCGGATCAAGCCCGGCGTTTGTTGTGCACAGGCCTGAAATCTCCACTCTCGACGGCCCACCGCCAACACCTTTAAAACCCGCGCAAATCCTCCGGCGTATCCACATCCCGCAAGATCCCGGCGTCGTCGACGTCGAGCCGCATGACACGCTCCGATTTCAACAACGCGCGCGCGCCGCTGTCGCCGTCGAGCGAAAGCAGCGCCTCGCGATGCGCCGCGCCGAAGCCGACCGGATGCCCGCGCTGTCCCCCATAAAACGGCGCCACGAGCGACGCGCCGCCGTCGAGCGCGCGGGCCACCGCCTCGATCGTCGACGACTGGATACGCGGCATGTCCGCGAGCGCGATGATCCAGCCCTCGGCGTCCTCGCTTGCCCGAATGCCTGCCGCGAGGCTCGCGCCCATGCCGCGTTCGGCGGCGGGCGCGAACGCCACGTCGCAGCCGGCATTGTTTAGAAGACGCGCAAGCGCCTCGGCGCCCGGCCGCACCACGGCGAGCACCGTCGGCACGGCAAGCAGCAGCCGGTGCGCGGCTTCCTGAGCGACCGGCGTGCCGTCCGGCAGGCGGGCCAGCAGCTTGTTCTGCACGCCGTGCGGATCGAAGCGCGAGCCGACGCCGGCGGCGAGCAAGATGCCAGTGGCAAGCGACGCGTAAGCCATGGAGAGCACCGGTGGAAGAAAGTGCCCCCGATTGTGCGGCGCAACGCACCGCGAGGCAAGCGTCCACCTGCGGGCGCGCGTGCCTCAGACGCGGGTCGGCTGCATCACCTTGTCGAGCGTGATGGGAAGATCACGCACGCGCACACCGCTCGCGTGATACACCGCGTTGGCGAGCGCCGCGCACACGCCGGTAATGCCGATTTCGCCGATGCCGCGCACGCCGAGCGAATTGATATGCGGATCGGGCCGGTCGAGAAACGTTATGTCGATCGAGCCGATGTCCGCGTTCACCGGCACGTGGTACTCGGCGAGATTCGCATTCGTGAAGCGTCCATAGCGCGTATCGAGCCAGGATTCCTCCTGCAACGCCGCGCCTACGCCCCACACAATGCCGCCGAGCATCTGGCTGCGCGCGGTCTTTTCATTCAGCACGCGCCCCACGTCATATACAGCGACCACCCGCGGCACGCGAATCGTGCCGAGGTCGGCATCCACGTGCACTTCGACAAACACCGCGCCGAACGAGTGAAACGAGTACTTCTCTTTCTCGTCGCCGGGCTTCACGGTGGACGTCGCCTCAATTGGCTTGCCGCCCGCGCGCGCAATGACGGCCGCGGCCGGATCGCGCCGCGCCGGTTGCGAGCGGCTCGTCACCCAGCCGTTTTCCACGGTGATGTCGTCGAGCGCAAGGCCGTGCACGGGCGACGCGGCGTCCGCCAGCGCCAGCGCGATCAGCTGCGCGCGCGCGGCGTTCGCCGCTTCGCGCACGGCCGGCGTCACGCTCGCCGCCGACTGCGAACCGCCCGACACCGGCGCCTTTGGCAGCGACGAGTCGCCGAGCGCGACGCGGATGTTTTCGGGCGCGAATCCCAGTGCATCGGCGGCGACCTGGGTCATCACGGTGTAAGTGCCGGTGCCGATATCCTGCGTGCCCGAGGCCACCATCGCAGTGCCGTCCGGCAGAATCCGCGCGATCGCGCCGGCTTCGCTGCGATTGGCCGGATACGTCGCGCTCGCCATGCCCATGCCGATCAGCGTGTTGCCGTCCCGCATCGAACGGGGCGCCGGATGACGCCGCGACCAGCCGAATTTTTCGGCGCCGATCTGATAGCACTCGCGCAATGACTTATCCGACCACGGCTTGTTCTCCTGCGGATCGACCTCGGCGTAGTTCCTCAGGCGCAACGCTAGAGGGTCCATGTCGAGCGCGACGGCGAGTTCGTCCATCGCCGATTCGAGCGCGAACGAGCCGGTCGTCTCGCCCGGCGCGCGCATGAAAGTCGGCGTGCCGACGTTGAGCGGCACGAGCCGGTGCGTGGTGACCTGGTTGGGCACTGCGTACAACATGCGCGTGACCATGCAGCAGGTCTCGGTCCAGTCTTCGATCATCGACGTGTTCGAGAGGCTGTCGTGGCGCATGGCGCTCAGCGTGCCGTCGCGTTGCGCGGCGAGCACGAGACGCTGTTCCGTGTGCGGCCGCGCGCCGACCGGACCGAACATCTGCGGACGCTCGAGCACGAGCCGCACCGGACGCCCGGTCTGTTTCGCGGCCATCGCGCACAACGCGACATGCGACCATGACGAGCCCTTGCAACCGAAGCCGCCGCCGACGAACGGCGAAATCACGCGTACGTCTGCTGCGGAAATGCCGAATGTCTTTGCGACCGCCTGCGCTTCGCCGCTCACGCCTTGCGTGGAATCGTAGAGCGTGAGCTGCGGGCCGTCCCAGCGCGCCATCGTCGCGTGCGGCTCCATCGGATTGTGATGCTCGATGGGCGTGGTGTACGTCGCGTCGATATGCACGGCGGCGCGCTTCATGCCGTCCTCGATACGGCCGCGCTGCGTATCCGTTTGACGCCCTTGCGGTTTGTCGGGCGCGTGCGCGTTGGCCTTGGCGCGCGCGAAGTCGAGCGTGGCGGCGCTGGCCCGATAGGTGATGCGCAACTGCCGCGCGGCGTCGGTCGCATGTTCGAGTGTATCGGCGACGACGACGGCGACAGGCTCGTTGTTGTAATGCACTTCGTTGTCCTGCAGAAGCGACAGACGACGCCCCGCGGGCGGCGCCAATTGCGCCTTGCCGCCGTTCGGCAGACGCGGGGCATTCTCGTGCGTCATCACGAGCAGCACACCGGGCAGGGCCTCTGCGCGGCTCGCATCGATCGACGCAATCGTGCCGCGGGCAATGGTGCTGGTGACGAGCACGGCGTGTGCAAGACGCGCCTCCGGAAATTCCGCCGCATAGCGTGCTTCGCCCGTCACTTTCAGCAGACCGTCGGTGCGGTCGAACGGCTGGCCGATCAGATTCATGCGACACCTCCCGCGTGGCCGGCGGCTTCGTTCACCGCGCGCACGATCGCGCGTTGCGCGAGCTGGACCTTAAAGCCGTTGTGCGAGAGCGGTTTCGCGTCGTGCAATGCGGCGGCTGCCGCGCGGTCCAGCGTGGCTTGCGTGAGCGGCTGGCCGTTCAGCATCTGTTCCGCGGCACTTGCTCGCCACGGCTTGTGCGCGACGCCGCCCAACGCAATGCGCACGGCCTGCACGCGCTCGCCGTCCATCTGCAACGCAGCGGCGACCGACACCAATGCGAATGCGTAACTGGCGCGGTCACGCACCTTCAGATAATGCGAATGCGCGCTAAAAAGCGGCGGCGGAAGGTCGACCGCGGTAATCAGTTCGCCGGAACGCAGCGTGGTATCGGCGTCGGGCCTGTCGCCCGGCAGCCGATGAAATTCGGCGAACGGAATGGTTCGCTCGCCGGCCGGCCCCGCGACGCGCACCACGGCGTCGAGCGCTGCGAGCGCGACGCTCATGTCCGAGGGATTGACCGCGACGCACTGCGGGCTCGCACCGAGAATAGCGTGCATGCGGTTGTGGCCTTCGAGCGCCGCACAGCCGCTGCCCGGCACGCGCTTGTTGCACTGTGAAAACGCGGTGTCGTAGAAATAACCGCAGCGGGTCCGTTGCAACAGATTGCCGCCGACGGTCGCCATATTGCGCAACTGCGCTGAGGCGCCCGCAAGGAGGGCCTGCGACAGCAGCGGATACTGTTCGCGTATCAACGCATGATTTGCGGCGTCGCTATTGCGCACCAGGGCGCCGATGCGAAGGCCGCCGCCAGGCAACGTGGTGACGGTGTCCAGTCCGCCGATATGCGTGATGTCGATGAGCCGCACCGGCCGCTCGACACCGCCCTTCATCAGATCGAGCAGATTCGTGCCGCCGCCGATGAACACGGCGCCCGGCTGCTGGACTGCCCGCACTGCGCCGGCGACATCGGCGGCGCGTTCGTATGAGATCGCATCCATGGTCGTGCTTGCCTTACGCGGGATCGTGGCGCTCGACGCCGATTGCCGTCGCGCTCACGTTCTGATCGCCGCCCTCATGCGCGGCGCGTATCGCGGCCACAATGTTCGCGTAGGCGCCGCAGCGGCAAATATTGCCGCTCATGCGCTCGCGAATTTCGTCGTCGGAAAGTTTGATAGGACCTCTACGGACATCCGCAGTCGCGACACTTGCCGCGCCGCTGCGAAACTCCTGCAGCAGCGCGGTCGCAGAGCATAGCTGTCCCGGCGTGCAGTAGCCGCACTGAAACGCATCGTGTTCGATGAACGCACGTTGCAGCGGACTCAATGCGCCGTGGGTGGCGAGGCCTTCGACGGTGGTGATGGTTTCGCCTTCGTGCATGACGGCGAGCGTCAGGCACGAGTTGATGCGGCGTCCGTTCGCGATCACAGTGCACGCGCCGCATTGTCCGCGGTCGCAGCCCTTCTTCGTGCCCATCAGGCCCGCGTACTCGCGCAACGCATCGAGCAGGGTCACGCGCGGTTCGAGTTGCAGCGCATAGGTGCGGCCGTTGACGTTCAATGCGACGGGCCGAGGCGGTGCCGGCTCGGGCGTGCGCGCCGCGGGCGCGGCAGGCGTTTCGGTTTGCGCGCGAAGGTGCGGTGCCGCACCGACCGTAGCCGCCGCTGCGGCCGATTGTAGAAAACGGCGCCGCGAAGGTTGACGCAAGGCGGCTTCGTCGCCCGAATGTTCACATTCGTTATCTCTTGCCATGACGTTCTATTGACTCCGCTGAAAGGTCAATGCAGGCTGACGATGCGTCGGTATCCGAAGCGTCGCACGAGAACAATTGAGCGTAGCAAATCCGGCGCGGTTGCGTGTACAACGGTAACGCAAAAACGGTATTGCGAATAATGGAGACAAGCACAGATGACATCCGCCATTCGAAGCAGGTCGGCGCTTTCCATTGCAATCGTCGTCGCGCTCGCCTTGAGCGCATGCCACGGGGGACATGACGACGGTCCGCCACCACCGCAGGCGAACGCGCTGCCGAACTTCATCGTCGGCAGCACGGTCAAGACGCAGTCTTACGACGGCAATTCTGACGACCTGCTCACTGCGGGACTCGGTAAAACCGGGCTTGCCTCGGCCACTGCGCCGGCCATCGCCAACGCCGCGCAACCTACGGCAGCCGAGCTGCGGCGGCTCGCCATCTGGTCGAACTACCGCGCGCTCGTCGACATGACGAGCAATGGCGGATATGGGCGCTTCTGGGGCCCCAACGTCGATCTGAACGGCAACGACACGCTGGGCGAAGGCAAGATTGCGGGCAAGGAGTACCTCGCTTTCGCCGACGACGGCAGCGGTAAGAAGAACGTCAGCGTGCTCGTGCAGATTCCGGCCAGCTTCAATGCGGATCAACCGTGCATTGTCACGGCAACGTCATCCGGCTCGCGCGGCGTGTACGGCGCGATTTCCGCGGCGGGCGAGTGGGGCCTCAAGCGCGGCTGCGCGGTGGCATACACCGACAAGGGCTCGGGCAACGGCGCGCATGAACTGTCGACGAATCGCGTCACGCTGATCGACGGCACCTTGCAAGACGCGAATGCGGCGGGCAAGGCGAGCATTTTCACGGCGAATCTGGGCAACACCGACATCGCCACTTACAACAGCCAGTTTCCGAACCGCTACGCGTTCAAGCATGCGCATTCGCAGCAGAACCCTGAGCAGGACTGGGGCAAGAACACGTTGCAGGCCATTCAGTTCGCGTATTGGGCGCTCAACGATTCCTACGGCGCGTTGAACGGCTCGACCCGCACCGTGCGTTACCAGCCGGGCAGCATTCTGACGATTGCGGCATCGGTGAGCAATGGCGGCGGCGCGTCGCTTGCGGCGGCGGAACAGGACACGTCCGGGCTCATTACCGCCGTCGTGGTCGGCGAGCCGCAAATCAACGTGCGTGTGCCTTCGCAGGTATCGGTGATGCAGGGTGGCGCGCCCGTCGGCGCATTCGGCAAGCCGCTTGCGGATTACATGACGCTCGCGAACCTGCTCGAGCCGTGCGCGGCGCTCGCGCCTGCCGCTGCCGGCGCGCCGTATCTGACGGCTCTGCCGCTCGCGACCACCACCGCCATTCGCACCGCGCGATGCGCGACGCTCGCGGCCAACGGCGTGATCTCCGGTGGCGACACCGCGACGCAGGCGAGCAATGCGCTCGCGTTGTTGCATCAAAACGGCTATCAGACCGATTCGGACCTGCTGCATGCGCCGATGTGGGATTCGCAAGCCGTGCCGGCAGTCGCGGTGACTTATGCGAACGCCTATGCAAGAGCGAGCGTGGCCGACAACCTGTGCAACTTCAGCTTCGGCACCACGAGTTCGACGGGCGCGGCCGGCGTGACGCCCGCCGTGTCGCCGATGCTCACGGTGTTCGGCAACGGCAACGGCGTACCGCCCACTAACGGCATCAACCTCGTCTATAACGCGGGCACGGCGGGCGCATTCGACCATCGACTCGCCACGGTCGACGCAAGTTATGCCGGGGCTGCCTGCCTGCGGACGCTGTGGACCAACGGCGCGTTGAACAACAGCGTGGAAGCCATCAAGGTCAATGCGAATCTGCACGGCAAGCCGGCCATCATCGTGCAGGGGCGGGCCGATGCATTGGTGCCGATCAACCACGCTTCACGGCCCTACGTGGCGACGAATCAGCTCGTGGAAGGCGCCGCGAGCAAGCTGTCGTTCTATGAAATCACGAACGGCCAGCACTTCGACGCGTTCCTCGGCGTGGCAGGGTTCGATACGCGCTTCGTGCCGCTGCATTACTACAACATTCAGGCACTCAACCTGATGTGGAACCACCTGAAGAACGGCACGCCGCTGCCGCCGTCGCAAGTCGTTCATACCGTGCCGCGCGGCGGTACGCCGGGCGCTGCACCTGCATTGACCACTGCCAACTTGCCGGCGATTGCGACGAGTCCCGGCGGCAATGCGATCACGGTGGCCAACGGCGCGGTGAACGTGCCGAATTGATGCGGGCTGGCTGCCGATAGCGGGTCACGCGCGCGCGTAGTGCGTGACGCGCGTGGCCATGCATCGAACGCAAGGCGGCGGGAATGAACGATGCTACCGCTCATCGGCATCAAGCGTTCAGAGGTCAACCGATGCAGTTCGATTACAGGCATTTCCACATCGATTGCCGGGCACGCCATGCAGACGAAGGCGTCTACTACGCGCGTGCCCGGATCACGCGTATACCGCAAAAAAACGAGCATTTCCAGTCGCATGATTCCGGCGACATCGACGCCTTCTCGAATGAAGCCGATGCGATTTCATGCGCGCGCCTGTGGGCGATCGAGTGGTGCGATGAAGCGGCCTCTCAGATGTCGAACGAGGCGTCGTCGAAATAACTCGCGTTGCAGGAAGGAGGAGCCGTGGCGACGCTGCGCATTGCGACATTCAACATCAACGGAATCCGTTCGCGTCAGGCCGCGTTACTGCAATGGCTCGAGCGCGAGGCGCCCGACATTGTCTGCCTGCAGGAACTGAAGGCCGCAGACAGCGCATTTCCCGCCGACGCCTTGCGCGACGCGGGCTATCACGCCATCTGGCACGGCCAGAGCGCATGGAACGGCGTGGCGATTCTGTCGAAGGGCGAGCCGCCGCTGGAAAGCCGCCGCGGTTTGCCGGGTTTCGAGGACGACACGCATAGCCGCTATCTGGAAGCCGCCGTGGGCGGTCTGCTGGTCTGCTGTCTGTATCTGCCGAACGGCAATCCGCAGCCCGGTCTCAAGTTCGAGTACAAGCTGAAATGGTTCGATCACCTGATCGATCACGCGGCGAAGCTGCTCAAGAGCGGCCATCCGGTCGTGCTCGCCGGCGACTTCAACGTCGTGCCCACCGATGAAGACATCTACAACCCGCGCTCATGGCTGAAAGACGCGCTGTTGCAGCCGGAGAGCCGCGAGCGTTATCGGCGCCTCCTCGCGCAAGGCTGGACAGACGCGCTGCGCACGCACTTCGGCGACGAGCGCGTCTATACCTTCTGGGACTATTTTCGCCGTCATTGGGACACCAACTCCGGCTTGCGCATCGATCACATTCTGCTGAGCCCGGACCTCGCGCCGCGGTTGCGCGACGCCGGCGTGGACCGCTGGGTGCGCGGCGAGCCGCACGCGAGCGACCACGCGCCGACCTGGGTCGAACTGGACATGGGCGCGAAGCGCCGCAAGGCACGCGGCTGAACCGCTAGCGGACTACCGTCGCGCCGGGAGCCGGATGCATGCGCGCCGCGACCGCGGGAATCGCCGCACCGGCAGGCGAGTTTTCGTCGATGGAGGTGCGGCCGCCATCGTGGAAGAATGCCTGCTCGGCGGCTTTGTTCATCACGAGAATGCTGATGCGCCGATTGGTCGGTTCGTCGACGATATTGCTGTTGAGCGGCAGCACGTCCGCGAGACCGCGCACCTGCAACAGCTTTTCGCCATGCATGCCGCCCGAGACGAGCGCGCGGCGCGCGGCATTCGCGCGTTCCGACGACAACTCCCAGTTCGAATAGCCGACGGGTCCGCCGGTGTACGGCACGGCGTCGGTGTGGCCCGCAATCGAAATACGGTTGTCGACGTCGTTGAGCGCCGCGCCGATCTGCGTGAGAATCGCGACCGCATAAGTCTGCAGCCGTGGACTGCCGGAGGCGAACATCGGCCGGTTCTGCGAATCGACGATCTCGATGCGCAAGCCTTCATTCGTGATCGAAATGCGAATCTGATCCTTGAACGCCTTCAACGCCGGGCTTTGCTCGATTAGCGAAATGAGTTTCTCCTTCAGCTGCTGCAAGCGAGCCGCGTCAGCCGGCGCAACGGTCGGCACCACATTCACGGGCGTAGCCGCCTCGACCTGCGTCTTTTTGCCGTCGCCCGGACGGGTGTCGGAAATGTCGCGCCCGCCGCCTTGCACCACGCTCGGCCGTGCGGCGGCTGCGCCTTCATTGCCGCCCAGCAGGCTCGATAAAGGCGTGTTGAAGTAGTCCTCAATGCCTTGCTTGTCGAACTTCGACGTGGAGCCGAGCAGCCACATCAGCAGGAAAAACGCCATCATTGCGGTGACGAAGTCGGCGTACGCGATCTTCCATGCGCCGCCGTGATGGGCGCCGTGATCGTCGGCTTTTTTCGAGCGGCGCACGATGATCGGCGGCGGCACCTCCTGCTCCTCGCCGCGTGAGCGTCTTTGCGTCATTACGCTGCTCCGCTTGCGGCAGGCTTCGGCGTCTTGGTCGCGCGCACCGCGTCATCGAGTTCCTGGAAGCTCGGGCGGTCGGCGGTGAACAGCACCTTGCGGCCGAACTCCACGGCAATAGGCGGCGCGTAACCGGAGAGCGACGCGAGCAGCACGGCCTTCACACACTGGAACGGCTTTGCTTCAGCGCGTCCCTTTGCATTCAGCAGATCGGCGAGCGGACCGATGAAGCCATACGCGAGAAGAATGCCGAGGAACGTGCCGACGAGTGCACCCGCGATCATCTCGCCGAGCACTGCAGGCGGCGCGCCGACGGAGCCCATCGTGTGGACCACGCCCATCACGGCAGCGACGATGCCGAATGCGGGCAGCCCGTCTGCCATCTTCTGGATCGCGTTGGCCGCCACCGACGCTTCCGCGTGATGCGTGGCCAGCTCTTCGTCCATCAGGTCCTGCACTTCGAGCACGTTGACGTTGCCGCCGGACATCATGCGCAAATAGTCGACGATGAAATCAAGCAGATGGTGATCGGCGAGAACGTGTGGGTACTTCTGGAAAATCACGCTTTCCTCAGGGGCGAACACGTCGGCTTCGAGCGACATCATGCCTTCCTTGCGGGCTTTCTGAAGCAGCTCGTACAGCAGCGCGATCAGTTCCAGATACTTTTCCTTCGTGTAGCCGCCGTTTTTGAAGCACGACGGAATCGCCCTGAGCGTCTTCTTCAACGTCGAGATCGGATTGCTGACGACGAACGCGCCGATCGCCGCACCGAAAATGCATAGTAGTTCGAACGGTTGTACGAGCGCCGGCAAATGGCCGCCCACGCCGACAAAGCTCCCTATGACAGAGCCGATCACCAACACCCAGCCGATTGCGACAAACATGTTCTCTCCGTTATCTTGCGCGCCGCACGTCACGTAGCAGAAGAAGCCGTTTTGCAGGGCTTGTGCGTGCGTCGCTGAATTTCCGCATGTACTGGTAAACGGCGCGAAAGGCGATTGCTGAAGTGCTGGAAAACGCCAAATCGGAAATTCAGACGTGCGCGCGGGGCATGCAGTCGGCATCGGTAAAAGCGCCCGCACCTTTTTACCGATTGCTCTGCTAGCATGCATGCGACTAGCGAGCGGCGTGCGGTTGCTCGGAACGGGTCGTGACCGTCACAAGAACAACGGAGATCAGCATGAAAGCCAGCACCATTGCCGAGCGCGAGGCCCGTGGCCGGGCCGCGCGCGAAAAGTCGAAGCGCTCGAGCCATCGAACAGTGGGCGAGCTGCACCGCGATCCGATCGAACTGCTGAAAGCGAGCAGCGAAGGCCGCGTGAAGAACCTCATGCCGCTGCGCTATGGGCGCATGGCGGTGTCGCCGTTCACGTTCTTTCGCGGTACGGCGATTCTGCAGGCGCACGATCTGAGCAAGGTTCACGACACGGGCTTGACCCTGCCCATTTGCGGAGACGGACATCTGATGAACTTCGGCGGCTTCGCCACGCCGGAGCGGCAACTCGTATTCGACCTGAACGATTTCGACGAAGTGTCGATCGGTCCCTTCGAATGGGATCTGAAACGCCTTACCGCGAGTCTCGTAATCGCCGCGCGTCATATGCGCCTGAGCCGCGGCGCAGCGGAAGATCTGGTGATGACCGCCGTCGGCGAATATCGCAATCGCATGGCGCAATACGCGCAATATGGCGCGCTCGAGCTGTGGTACGAGCGCATTACCTTCGACCGCATGGCCGATACGGCGCTCACGCCTGAACGGCGTCGCGCCGTGCGTCGCGGCATGGAAAAAGCGGCGGGGCGCACGCACGAAAGCCTGTTCGAAAAGATGGCGGAGCACGACGGCAATCGTTGGGTGATTCGCGACGCGCCTCCAGTGCTTTTTCACGTGCTCGGCGCGAATACGCTCTTCGCCGCCGACGAAATCGACGAGCTCAAAGGCGCGCACGGGCACAAGGTGCTGGACGCCGTGTGGAGCGATTACATGAAGAGCCTGTCGCACGACCGCCGCGAACTGCTTGCGCATTTCAGCTTGCAGGACGTCGTGTTCAAGGTAGTCGGCGTGGGCAGCGTCGGCACGCGCTGCACGGCCATCCTGCTCGTCGACCCCGTGGGCAAGCCGCTTTTCGTGCAGATGAAGGAGGCGAGGCCGTCGGTCATCGCGCGCTATTTCAGGTCGCCGTCGGTCAAGCATCAGGGCGAGCGCGTGGTGCAGGGGCAGCGCATGTTGCAGGCCGCGAGCGATATCTTTCTCGGCTGGGCGACGAGTCCGCTCGGGCGGCACTATTACTTCCGTCAGCTGCGCGACATGAAGCTGTCGGCGAGCATCGAGCTATTCGACACGGATCTGCTGACCGGCTACGCGCAACTGTGCGGCTGGGCGATGGCGCGAGCGCATGCCAAGGCAAGCGGCCAGGCGGTCGAAGTGAGCGCGTATATCGGACGCGGCGATCAGTTCGCCGAAGCGCTCACTACCTATGCGGCGCATTACGCGGATCAGGTGGAGCGCGACTACGACGTGTTCGTCAAGGCATGCCGCAGCGGCGCGCTAGAGGCGCGGTCGGACGAAGATATGGCCGGGGACTTTCGTATGTGACGGCGTGCGAGGCGCGCGGCATCAACCGTCAACGCGCGCGTCGCGCAGCGTCACGAAACGCAGCTTGCGTTCGCGAGCCGCCTCGACGAGACGCGGCAGCACGGCAAGAATCAGCGGCTTGCCGTCGACGGTCAGCGCGGCGTTGCCGTCGTGCAGCAGCAGAATGTCGCGTGCCGCAAGACCGTCCAGCAGCCTTCGCGCGACGACCTGCGGATCGCGCTCGCGCGTGTCGTAGCCGCGCCGCGTCCATGCCGCGAGCCGCAGATCGAGCTTGCGCAGCACGGGTTCGAGGAAGATGTTGCGCAGGCCGGCCGGCGCGCGAAAAAACATCGGTGCCTCGCCGCTGAGTTCTTCGAGCGTGCGTTGCGCGGCATCGATCTCGCGCCGCAGCGCACCCGGAAAGGTGACAGAAAACGTATGCACGTGAACCTGCGAATGGTTTTCCAGCGCATGACCGCGCGCGACGATCTCGCGTGCGAGTTCAGGATAGCGCCGCGCTTTTTCGCCTATGCAGAAGAACGTTGCGCGCACGCCGAGGGCGTCGAGCAGGTCGAGCACCTGCGGCGTGACGACGGGATCGGGACCGTCGTCGATGGTAAGCGCGATGGCGTCCGCGTTGCGCGCGCCGGCGGGCAGGCGCGTCCAGTTGGGGCCCAGCAGCGACGTGCGCGGCAGCAGTCCGGCCACCGTAAAAACAGCATGATTCGCGAAGATTGCCGCGAGCCACCACGGCCAGGCGCGCGGCGCGAGGAGCCACGCGCCCAGCACGAGAACGTGCCAGGCGGCGGTGGCGGTGAGCATCGCAGGGTAGCCGGTTTGCGGCCAGCGGCGCAGCGGTGGTGCGTGAGCGTCGTGGGGCGTGGAGAGTGGGTTCATAAAACATGCATCCGATGATTGCGCGGATCGACCTGGCGCCGCGAAGGCGCCGCGCAACGTCGAACGATACCATTGATGCGCGGGCCGCCGCGCCTGCGGACAGGAAGAGCAATGAAAGTGCGCACCGGGATGGGTGACCCACGCTGTGCCGCGCTATGGTGCAAACAGTCGTTGGAGCGAGTCGGCTAACCAGGAGAGAGACAGTGACGGTAACGGGAATCGTAAAAGTGGCATTGGTGACGGGCGCGGGCAGCGGCATCGGTCGTGCCTGCGCGCTGCGGCTCGCGGAGCATGGCTATCGCGTGGTGCTTGCGGGCCGCCGCGAGGCGGCGCTCGCAGCGGTGGCGGACGAGGCGCGCGCGCTCGGCGGCGAGGCGCTGGCGGCGCCCTGCGACGTGACGGACGCAGCGAGCGTCGCTGCCCTGTTCGAGACGATCCGCGCGCGCTACGGGCGGCTCGACGTGCTGTTCAACAACGCGGGGCGCAACGGCTCGCCGGTGGATATCGACGAACTGGATATCGACGAATGGCGCTTGGTGGTCGACACGAATCTGACCGGCGTGTTTCTTTGCACGCGCGCCGCGTTTGGACTGATGAAAACGCAGAATCCGCGCGGCGGGCGCATCATCAATAACGGATCGATTTCGGCGCATGCGCCGCGGCCCAACAGCATTGCCTACACGGCGACCAAGCATGCGATCACCGGCCTCACGAAAGCGGTGTCGCTCGACGGGCGCCGATACGACATCGTGTGCGGCCAGATCGACATCGGCAACGCCGCCACGGAGATGGCCGAGCGCATGGCGCGCGGCGTGCCGCAGGCGAACGGTGAGATCGCGGTCGAACCGTTGATGGACGTCCAGCATGTCGCCGACGCCGTGCTGCATATGGCGCAACTGCCGCTGTCGGCGAATGTCCAGTTCATGACCATCATGGCGAGCAAGATGCCGTTCGTGGGGCGCGGGTGACGGCCAGCATGCAACAAGCGGGGCGCGGGCGATCCACCTATACTGGGCGCTTCCCGGCCCGCGCCTTGCTGGCTCTTTTGCATATTCAAACGATGTCACCCGCCGTGCCGCAATCCGCATCCGCATCCGCCGACGACCCGAAGCCGCAGCCGCCCGTGCAGCCCGACCTCGACGATTGCTGCCATAACGGCTGCAGTCCGTGCGTGTTCGATGTGTATGACGCGGCGCTCGAACGCTATGAAATCGCGCTGGCGGAATGGCAGAAGCGGCGGGAAAAGCGGCAGGTAACATCGCAAGAAGCGTCGCGCGAAGCGCCGCAAGTGCGCCACCCGCGGCCCGCGGTGCAAGCACCACGCGCGCGAGCCGCGAAGGAAACGCTCGCACCGCACAAGAGCCGCGCAGCCAAACCTCGCTGACAGGCCACCGCGTCCCACGTCTCACGCCGCAAGCCAACGCTCATCCGTCATGACCGACCTTCATTCCGCGCCTCTCAACGCCGCCGAGCCCATCGAGCCTTTCGGCGGATCGCACACGCTCGACGACCTTCACGACTTCGTGCAGCGCTATCCGCGGCTTTTCGTGCTGACCGGCGCCGGCATCAGCACCGACTCGGGCATTCCCGGCTATCGCGACGACAATGGTGCATGGAAGCGCTCGCCGCCCATCACGCTGCAGGAGTTTCTCGGCACCGAAGCGATGCGCCGCCGCTACTGGGCGCGCAGCATGGTCGGCTGGCCCGTCGTCGCGCAGGCGCAGCCGAACGCCGCCCATGCCGCGCTGGCGCGCCTTCAGGCCGCCGGGCATGTGCCGACGCTCGTCACGCAGAACGTCGACGGCTTGCATCAGCGCGCGGGCAGCCGCGATGTGATCGAGCTGCACGGCGGTATCGATGGCGTCGTCTGTCTGGATTGCGGAACGCAGCATTCGCGTGCCGCGATCCAGCGGACGCTCGAAGCGGACAATCCCGCGCTGCTGAACGTCACCGCCGAAACCGCCGCCGACGGCGACGCGCACCTCGAATGGCACGCGCTCGAAACGTTTCGCGTGCCGACGTGCGCGAACTGCGGCGGTCTGTTGAAACCCGCGGTGGTGTTCTTCGGCGAAAACGTGCCGCGCGAGCGGGTGGAAGCCGCTTCGCATGCGCTCGACGCCGCCGACGCCGTGCTCGTGGTCGGTTCGTCGCTGATGGTCTACTCCGGTTATCGCTTTTGCGTGTGGGCACAAAAACAGCGCAAGCCGATCGCCGCGATCAATCTCGGACGCACGCGTGCCGATCCGCTGTTGTCGCTGAAATGCGCGGCGCCGTGTGCCGATATGCTGACCGCTCTCGCCGGCCGTCTCGCGTTAGATTGAGCGGCGAGCGCCTCGCGAATCCCCGAAATCCAGCCCAACAAGTCATCCGCCAGACTGTTCCCATGACCGAACCTTTTTCGCCGATGCGGCAACGCTCGCCCTCTGCCGAACGCAACCGCGAACCGATACTCGCCGTGTTGCGCGCGGTGCTGCCCGCCACCGGCCGCGTGCTCGAGATCGCGAGCGGCACGGGGCAGCACGCCCTCTGCTTTGCCGGCGCGTTGCCCGGCCTCGACTGGCAGCCGAGCGATGCCGACGAAGCGGCGCGCGAGTCGATTGCCGCATGGATCACGCAGGATGCGCCGCCGAACGTGCGCGCGCCGCTTGCGCTCGACGTGCATGAGGCGGACTGGGGCGTCGGCACGGTCGATGCCGTGGTCTGCATCAACATGATTCACATAGCGCCGTGGAGCGCCGCCGAGTCGCTCGTCGCGGGCGCGAGCCGCCATCTGCGTGACGGCGGCGTGCTGTATCTGTACGGGCCGTTCAGGCGCGGCGGTGCGCACACGGCGCCGAGCAACGCAGCGTTCGATGATCAACTGCGCAGCCGCGATCCGTCGTGGGGCGTGCGCGACATGGAGGAGGTCGTGGCGCTCGCGGCGTCGGCGGAATTCGTGTGCGACGAGCCGGTCGCGATGCCGGCCAATAATTTCAGCCTGATATTCAGAAAGCGCGCGCAAGTCGGCCGGGCACGGTGACTGCGCGAAGCGACGCAGTAGCGACGCAGGATCGGCGCAAAACCCGAGGCAAAGCCCGAGGCAAAGCCCGAGGCAAAGCTCGAGGCAAAGCCCGAGGCAATTGCGACTCAAGTGACTGAAAAGCAAAGCGAAGGCGACCGAAAAGCGACGCAAAGGCACAGAAAAAGCACAGCGAAAGTTCAGCAAAAGCGGCCTTGCGTGCCCGCTAACAAGCGGCGAACCGGCATTTCTTTTATGCTTTCACCCTCGACGTCCGGCCGACGTTTATTCCGGCGCGGCGTCACGACACTTTTGGACACTGGAGAATTCACATGGGCAAACAGGCAATCGGCGTGGTGGGGCTGGCGGTCATGGGCCGCAATCTGGCGCTCAACATCGAGAGCCGCGGCCACGCGGTGTCGGTCTACAACCGTAGTCGCGAAAAGACCGACGAACTCATCGCCGAATATCCGGACAGAAAGCTGGTGCCGGCGTTCACGCTGGAAGAGTTCGTCGAGTCGCTCGAAAAGCCGCGCCGCATTCTGCTCATGGTGAAGGCCGGCGCGCCGACCGACGCCACCATCGCCGCGCTCAAGCCGCTGCTGGACCAGGGCGACATTCTCATCGACGGCGGCAACACGCATTTCACCGACACGATTCGCCGCAATCAGGAACTGGCGAAGGCCGGGCTGCATTTCATTGGCACCGGTGTGTCCGGCGGCGAGGAAGGCGCGCTGAAAGGCCCGTCCATCATGCCGGGCGGCCAACGCGACGCTTACGATCTCGTCGCGCCGATCCTCACCGAAATCGCCGCGAAGGCGCCGGACGGCGAGCCTTGCGTCGCCTACATGGGCCCGGACGGCGCCGGCCACTTTGTGAAGATGGTGCACAACGGCATCGAATACGGCGACATGCAGTTGATCGCGGAAAGCTATGCGGTGCTCAAGCAGGTGGTGGGCCTCTCGAACGAAGAGTTGGGCAAGGTCTACACGGAGTGGAATCAGGGCGAGCTCGACAGCTACCTGATCGAAATCACCTCCAGAATCTTCAGCAAGAAAGACGAAGAAACCGGCAAGGATCTCGTCGACGTGATTCTGGATCGTGCGGCGCAGAAGGGCACCGGCAAGTGGACGAGCCAGAACGCGCTCGATCTGGGCGCGCCGCTGCCGCTCATTACGGAGGCGGTGTTCGCGCGGGTGTTGTCGTCGCTGAAAGACCAGCGCGTGGCCGCGAGCAAGGTGCTCGAGGGCCCGAAGGCCAAGCCGCTCGGCGCCGAGCGCGACGCCTTCATCGAGTCGGTGCGCCGGGCTCTGTACTTCAGCAAGGTCATTTCGTACGCGCAAGGTTTTGCGCAGTTGCGCGCGGCGTCGGAAGAATATAAGTGGGATCTGGACTTCGGCACGATCGCGAAGATTTTCCGCGCCGGCTGCATCATCCGCGCCCGCTTCCTGCAAAAGATCACGGACGCCTACACGAAAGACAAGGCGATCGCCAATCTGCTGCTCGACCCGTATTTCCGCGACATCGCCAGCAACTACCAGGCGGCGCTGCGCGAGGTGGTGGTCGCGGCGATCAACGCGGGCGTGCCGGTGCCGGCTTTCGCGTCGGCAGTGGCGTATTTCGACGCGTATCGCTCGGAGCGCCTGCCCGCGAACCTCGTGCAGGCGCAGCGTGACTTCTTCGGCGCGCATACGTTCGAGCGTATCGACAAGCCCGGCAGCTTCCACGCGAACTGGAGCTAAGCGGTCGGCTTGCGTCAACCGCGCTGCAGCGCGCGCCGGCACCAAGGACGCGGGCCGCAGTGCGGGGATTGAGACGCGCCCGCGGCTATTGTTGCGCGCGCTGTTCCGGGAGTAGGTCAGGGCCGGTAGGAGCCACCGACTATTGCAATTTGCGGAATAGAGTTTCGTCGTTTTAGGGGTTTCCCCTAGATGTTCTCGCTCCTAAACTTCTGTTCAAGCGCTAGGGACAACCCAGCCCCGAAGCGAATCACAACAAGTTCTGGAGGTTATACATCATGAAGACGCTCATCTCTGCCGCTGTTATCGCCGCCGCTCTGGTCGCTCCCGTTGCTTCGTTTGCTCAGTCCAGCCAGCCGGTTACGCGCGCTCAAGTTCGCGCCGAACTGGTCCAGCTCGAAAAGGCAGGCTACAACCCGGCCAGCGACCGCATCGACTACCCGGCCAACCTGCAAGCCGCTCAGGCGCGTGTCAACGCGGAAACCGGCACGGCTCAAGCTTCGGCACAAGTCGCCGACAGCGGCTACGGTGCGCCGATTGCCGGCAGCTCGCAAGCAGGCCGCGCGGTCACGACCGACCGCAGCTCGGTGTATTTCGGCAACTAATTTCGGTAGCCGAGTCCGGTAGCCGGTTAGCCGAAGCAAGCCCAGCGCCCCTGCGCTGAATCACGCGGGCGCCAAAGTCAAAAACGCCGCCAAGGTTTTTCGCCTGGCGGCGTTTTGCCGTTTACCGCGTGCGCCGGTTGCGAGCGCGCAAGCCCGCAAGCCCGCAAGCCCGTCCATCAACGCGCCGGCAAGTGCGGAATGGCTTCGTTGCTGGTCATATTGAGCTGCTGCATCTGCCGATGTGCCTTGTTCAGATGCGCCTGCGCGGCCATGCGCTGCGCCTCCAGCTGCGACACCTCTTTGCGCACCTGATGCTGCCGGTTCGACGCCGCTTGCTCCTGCGCGCTGCGTCGCTGCAGATCGCTGCGCAGGCGCTCCGCCTCGGCTTCGGAGCGCGCGATCATGCGCGCCAACTGCTCGTTCTGCGCCTCCAGTTGGGCCCGGCGGGTTTCGCAGTCCGAGAGCCGCGTCGCCTGATCCTCGAAATGGCGGAAGGCGGCTTCGGCGGCTTCGAGATCGGCGGCTTTCAGCGCGCGCCATAGCGCGCCTTCCTGATATAGCGCGACGTAGTACACCAGCTCCTTCGCGTGAAACAGCAGGCTCACCGAGTAGGCAAAGCTGCGAAAGACGCGAAACGGCGTAAGCGCTTCTTCTTCGGCGAGCCATTCGACTTCGGCGGTGTTGGCGATCTGCACGCCGCGCGCGCTGACCTGCGACGGCACTGTCTGCACCGGCCGCAAGGTCAGCACCGGGCGCGGCGCGCCGCGGGCCACCGCGGCCTGTGCGGTCGCGGACATGGAGCTGGACGCCGAGCCCGACACCTCTCCGGACACCGCGTCCGGCTGGCGCTCCGTTCCGGGATTCGGCGCGGCATCAGATCCCGCTGTCGACGCGAGGTCCGGCGGCGCGTCGTCCGCATCGGCAGGCGAGGCGGGCATGGCGGCTCGGTTCTGCGGGATTCTCACGACATGCGACGGGCCGGTCAGCACGCTGCGGCGGTTCAGGAGACTTTTCACGGCGGTTCCTCCAGTTGACTCGCCCAAAAATGACCAGACGACACCGGCAATCAAGCGTTCCGGCTAACTGGCGGATGGGGCGGTGAGCGAAAAGCGAAGGCTCGGTGGCGTGTGCCGATCGGCAAGCTCGGCGGGGCCGGCCACGCCACGCTGCGCGTCGGGCGGAGTGGGTCCGCGCGCGCAGCCTCAATGCAGTGTGCGCTGCCGGCCGATGTCGTCGAAGAGCGCGCGGCTTGGTTCCAGCGCGAGCAGCCACGATTCGTCGTAGCCGCTCAGGTTCTCGAGCGCTTCGCGCAGCCGTTCGATGGCGAGCGCGGGAATCTCGACGCGGGCTTCGACGCCGCTCGCGAGTCCGGCAATGCTCGCGAGTTGCACGAGCGCGTCGGCGGCTTCGGCGACGTCGGCGGCAAAGATGAGGTGATTGTTCAGCAACTCGACCAGTCCCGGCGACGCGGCGACCTCGTCGACATTGAGCTGCACGGCCAGAAAGGTGGCTTTGTTCATCCTCAACTCCTTGCGGGATCCGGTGGTTTGGGTCCGCGCCGCCCGGGCGCAGCAAGGTTGAGTATAGGTGAGGGTCGCGAGGTTTCAATGGTCACACCATTGCGCCGCCCCGCCGCGCGTGCGCGAGGTGTGTCGGCGACGCGACTTATAATGAGCCTTCGACACTGCGGCGCGCGCAGCCGCCTGCGGCCGCGGTATCGCGTTCACGCTCACGCTCACGCTCACGCGAGCGGCCGGCGCGGCAGGGCGCCGCCTTCGCGCAGTCTTTACATCGAGTGCCTTTGGGACCATGAAGATCATTCGCAGCAAGAGCTTCACTGCGACGCGCGCCTGGGGCGCGCTCGACATCGCCAATATGGGCGGCATCACGACGCGCCTGCACTGGACCGATCAGCCGTACAAGTGGCACGTCAACGACGGCGAGGAAGTCTTTGCCGTGCTCGACGGCCGCGTGGAGATGCGCTATCGCGAAGACGGCGTCGAACAGGCGGCGATTCTGGAAACCGGCGATGTCTTCTATGCGTCGGTCGGCACGGAGCATGTCGCGCATCCGCTCGGCGCCGCGCGCATTCTCGTGGTCGAGGCGGAGGGCAGCGTCTGAGTCTTGCAGATGCCGGCATGCCGGCGCGGCCGCCGCGGCACGGCGCATGCTACGGGCATCGATTGAAGTCGATCGAAACACAAGATTGAATCAAAAAATGTCGAGGAAAATCACATGACGAGACCATGGCAACGGACGGGGACTGGAGCGGCTGCGACCCGTGTGCTCGCGGGGGGTGCGCTCTGCGCGCTGCTCAACGGCTGCACCAGCATGCCGTGGGACAGCACACCGTTTTACGGCAACACGCAGTCGCGGCCGACCACGCTCGGCACCGTGCCGGTTCCGGCGGGCTTCTATCGAGTGAATCCCGGCGATACGCTCGCCGGCATCGCCTCGGCATACGGCCACAGGACGCAGGATGTGGCGGCATGGAACGGCCTGCCCGTGAATGCGGCCGTCGCGCCCGGACAGGTGCTGCGCGTCGCCCCGCCGATGGCCTCGGGCAGCGTGCTCGCGCCGCCCGTCGGCGTCGCGCCCAATGCGGCCACGGCGCCCGGCGGCGCGACTGCGCCGGGGGGCCAGGTCAACCCGCAGGTCAACCCGCAGCTCAACCCGCAGGCCAGCCAGGGCGCCCAGCAGGGCGTGCTGCAATGGCCGTTGCGCGGGCCGATCCTCAAGACATTTGCGCCAGGCAGGTCGAACGGCATCGTGATCGGCGGACGTCCCGGCGATCCGGTCAAGGCGGCCGCCACCGGCCGCGTCGTGTATGCCGGCTCGGGCATCGAGGCCTACGGCCCGCTCATCATCATCAAGCACGACGATTCGCTCATTACCGCTTACGGGCAGAACAGCACGCTGCTCGTGAAGGAAGGCGATGCGGTCGCGCAAGGGCAGACCATCGGCGAAGTGGGCGTGGATAGCCGCGGCGTCGGCGCAATCCAGTTCGAGGTTCGCCAGAACGGCCAGCCCGTCGATCCCCTCGCCTGGCTGCCGAAGTAGCGCGCCCAGCCGGACCTGCCGGCTCATCCGGCGCGCACGCGGTTCTGCGAGGGCCGCGCAAATTGAATACACTGTGTGGCTCACGAGCCGGCGCCGCGCCTGGCAGCAAACTGAGCGGCAACCAAGCGGCAATTAAGCGGCAATTAAGCGGCAGTTAAGCGGCAACATCCGCAGCGAGCCAAGCACCAAGCCAAGCGGCGAGCCGGCCGACCGTCATGGCCTCTCACTCGAAAGACGCACTGGGATACACAATGATCGATTTGCGCAGCGATACCGTAACCCGCCCGACCCCGGCGATGCTCGCGGCCATGTCGGCCGCCGAAACAGGCGACGACGTCTGGGGCGACGACCCGACCGTGCTGCGTCTGCAAGCCACCCTCGCCGAACGCACCGGCAAGGAAGCCGGCCTCTTCTTTCCGAGCGGCACGCAGAGCAACCTCGCCGCGCTGATGGCGCATTGCGCGCGCGGCGACGAGTACATCGTCGGGCAGCTGGCGCACACCTACAAGTACGAAGGCGGCGGCGCGGCGGTGCTCGGCAGCATCCAGCCGCAGCCGCTGGAAAATGCCGCCGACGGCTCCATCCCGCTCGACAAGATCGCGGCCGCGATCAAGCCGATCGACAACCACTTCGCGCGCACCCGGCTGCTGGCGCTGGAAAACACCATCGGCGGGAAGGTGTTGCCCGAAGGCTATGTCGCCGAAGCCGTGCAGCTCGCGCGCGAGCGCGGCTTGTCGGCTCACCTCGACGGCGCGCGCGTCTTCAACGCGGCCGTCGCATCGGGCAAGCCTGTGGCGGCGCTGTGCGCCCCGTTCGATTCGGTGTCGATCTGCTTTTCCAAAGGGCTCGGCGCGCCGGTCGGCTCAGTGCTGGTCGGCAGCCGCGCGCTGATCGACGTGGCGCACCGCTGGCGCAAGGTGCTCGGCGGCGGCATGCGGCAAGCGGGCGTGCTCGCCGCGGCCTGTCTGTACGCGCTGGATCACAACGTCGAGCGTCTCGCCGACGACCATGCGAACGCCGCGCATCTGGCCGCAGGGCTGGAAAGCATCGATCAGGTGAAGGTGCAGTCCGTGGCGACGAACATGGTGTTCGCGCAGTTTCCGCAGCAGCATTGCGCGCCGCTCGAAGCGTGGCTGAAGGAGCGCGGCATTCTCACGCAAATGCTGTACGCGTCGCGCTTTGTCACGCATAAGGACGTGTCGCGTGAGGGCATCGACACGTTTATTGCGGCCGTGAAGGCGTATTTCGCCGCGCGTTGATGAGGGGCGGCGCGAACTATTCAGCGGGACCTGGAGCCATTCAGCGCGACTTATTGCGCGAGAGGTTTCCGTCACGTTGAGCGCCGCAGCGGACCGGCACGCCGGGAGAAGTTGCCAGACCGGTACCGACCCACGAAAAAAGCGGGCGCGCTGTGCGAACAGCGCGCCCGTTGTCTATTTGGCCGCTGCTTTCGCCGGCGCGCCCGCGCGATGCGACGGCGCGAGAAGCCGCAGCCCGCTTGCGAGGCTCGCCGCTCCCGCGAAGAACGCACCGGCGCCGAGCGCGAGCGTCGGCCCATGCCGGCCCGCAATGCCGAAGCTCAACGCGACGAGCGCCGCGCCGGTGGTCTGCCCGAGCAGCCGCGCCGTCGCCACAATGCCGCTCGCGCCGCCGCTGCGCTCGGGCGGCGCGCTGGCCATCAGCGCTTTCAGATTGGGTGACTGGAAAAAGCCGAAACCCGCGCCGCAAATGGCCATGCGGATGCCGATGTCGAGCACATGTGGATGCACCGGCAAGAGCGCGAGCGACGCCATGCCCGCCGACATCACCGCGAGCCCGACTGCGCCCAGCAGCCCCGGCGGATAGCGGTCCGACAGGCTCCCCGCGAGCGGCGCCGCCAACGCGACGACGACGGGCCACGGCGTCATCAGAAAGCCGGTTTCGACCTGACTGCGATGCAGCACGTCCTCGAAATAGAACGGCAGCGACACGAACGCGAGCCCCTGCGCGGCGAACGAGCAGACGGCCGTCACCGCGGAAAGCGCGAACACCGGCCGCCTGAACAGATCGACGGGAAGCATGGGCGCGGGGTGGCCGGCTTCACGGCGAATCAGCAGCACGCCGAAGACGAGCGCCACCGCCGCGGCGCCCCAGACCAACTGCGTGGGTGCACGCTGCGCGCCTTCGCCGAGCGCAAAGATCAGCGCGGCGAAGGTCACCACGTTGAGCAGCGCGGCAATTGGATCGAAGTGATGCGTGCCGCGCTCCGTGTGCGGCAACGCAGGCCACGCGAAGGTCAGCGCCAATAGGCCGAGCGGCACATTGACCGCGAACAGCCACGGCCACGAGGCAACCGACAGAATCAGCGAGGCCACCGTCGGTCCCACCGCAAACGACACGCCGACAATCAGCGCGTTCGTGCCGAGGCCGCGCCCGAGCCGGTGCGGCGGATAGAGAAAGCGGATCAGCGCGGTGTTCACGCTCATGATGGCGCTCGCACCCAAGCCTTGCAGCACGCGGGCGCCGGCGAGCATCGGCAGCGTCGGGGCCATCGAGCAGGCGAGCGACGCCAGCGTAAACAGCGCAATCCCGCCGATATAAATCCGCCGGTGTCCGACGATGTCGCCGAGCGCGGCAAGCGGCAGTAGTGTCGCGACCATCGCGAGCTGGTAGGCGTTGATGATCCACACCGACGCCGCGGGCGCCGCATGCAGATCCGCGGCAATGGCGGGCAGCGCGGTGTTGGCGATCGCGGTGTCGAGCGTGGCGAGCGCGACGGCGAGCATGATCGCTGCCATCGCGCGACGGTTGGCGGCGGACATGCGGGCATCCGCGGGGAAGGGCGGCGCGCAGGCGTCGCTGAGTCGATCGGACAAGGCGTGGCTCGTCGGGTCAATGCATGCCGAGGCGCCGCATCGACAGAAAGGCGGTGCGCGGGCGGCAAGCGGGGTGAACGGGAGGAAGCGCGGAGCCGGTTGGGCACACGCCCGGGCCGCCGCGCGGCGAATGAAGCGATTGTTACAGAGACGCGGCAATCGTGCAGGGCAGCGCACGCGTTGTAAGCGGCATGAAACCTGGGTCTATGTCCATGTATATGCAACTAACTGTCAGCCCCGCCGGGCGTGCTCGAACTGGGGACGCGCCGTCGCTCACGCACTGCGTCCGCTCTCGTTTGCCGGCGCGCCCGGTCGCTTGAAGTGCACAAGACCTGGCAGATGAACCGGTCCGATGCGATCACATCGAGCAGTCATGCGCGCGTCACCGGTCGAAAAAATAATTGCGGGGATGTCATGCGCTGTCCGATGCGCTGTGTCAGGTGCGATGTCACGCGATCCGCGTCGCATCATGTCACGCTCACTGCCGCCGTCTTCACACTTTGGCCCCACTGCCGAAACAGCCTGATGCACGCGCGCAGTGCCCGTTCACACGCCTCGTGCACCGCGCGCGTGCGCTGCCGCAGGCGTCGTCCCATGCGGCGGCGGACACAGGCGGGCACGGCATGTGCGTGAGGAGCACCCGCTCTCGCCGACATCCGGGAGTCGTAAAATGTCCTACTCTGATTTCTTAACCCGCCCGACCGGCACGCGCCTCCCGTCCGTCATCTGTGCGGTTCGCGTATGTCGCGGCGTTTTTACCCGGAGGCTTCGATGACAGCCGTCGATCTGGAATTCGACCAGCTCAACAGTACCGTCGACGCGCTACGGCGCTCAATTTCCAATCGCATGATGTACGGCGTCGGCAAGGACGCCGTCACTGCGCATCCCCATGACTGGCTGCACGCCGCGGCGCTCGCCGTGCGCGACCGGCTCGTCGCGCGCTGGATGAAAACCACGCGCCTGCAATACGAACAGGACGTCAAGCGCGTCTACTACCTGTCGATGGAATTCCTGATCGGCCGGACCTTTACGAACGCATTGCTCGCGCTCGGCATTCACGATCAGATGAAGGAGGCGCTTGCGAGTCTCGGCGTCGACATGGACGCGCTCATCGACATCGAGCCGGACGCCGCGCTCGGCAACGGCGGTCTCGGCCGGCTGGCCGCGTGTTTTCTCGATTCGATGGCGACCCTCGGCATTCCTGGCTTCGGCTACGGCATCCGCTATGAATACGGCATGTTCCGTCAGGAAATCGTCAACGGCGAGCAGGTCGAGGCGCCGGACTACTGGTTGCGCGCGGGCAATCCGTGGGAGTTTCCGCGGCCCGAGATCAAGTACACCGTGCATTTTGGCGGACGCACCGTGCAGCGCGGCGATCAGGTCGAATGGATCGACACCGAGCACGTGAACGCCACCGCGTACGACACGGTGATTCCCGGCTACGCGACCGACGCGACCAACACGCTGCGCCTGTGGTCCGCGCGCGCCACCGACGAACTCGACCTGGGCGCCTTCAACCGCGGCGACTATCGCAACGCGGTGGATACGAAGAACATGTCGGAGAACGTGTCGCGGCTGCTGTATCCGGACGACTCCACCCCGGCCGGCCGCGAGCTGCGGCTGCGCCAGGAATACTTCTTCGTGTCGGCGACCATGCAGGATCTGATTCGCCGCTATCAGCGCACGCACAGCACGTTCGGGCGCTTCTCCGAAAAGGTCGCGGTGCACCTGAACGACACGCACCCGGTGCTGGCCATTCCGGAACTGATGCGTTTGCTCGTGGACGTGCATCATCTGCCGTGGGACAAGGCGTGGAAGCACGTCACGCAGATCTTCTCCTACACGAACCACACGCTGATGCCCGAGGCGCTGGAAACGTGGGACGTGGAGATGCTGTCGCGGCTGTTGCCGCGGCATCTGGAGATCATCTTCGAGATCAACGCGGGCTTTCTCAAGCATGTGAGCGAGCAGTCGGGCCACGACGGCGAGATGATCCGCCGCATTTCGCTCGTCGACGAATATGGGCAGCGGCGCGTGCGCATGGCGTATCTGGCGATTGTCGCGAGCCACAAGGTGAACGGCGTGTCGAGGCTGCATTCGCAACTGATGACGCGCGACATCTTCGCCGACTTCGCGCGCATTTATCCGGAGCGCTTCACCAATGTGACGAACGGCATTACGCCGCGACGCTGGCTTTCGCAGGCGAGCCCGTCGCTGTCTTCGCTGATCGATCAGCGAATCGGCACGCATTGGCGCAGCAATCTGTTCGAGCTCGAGCAATTGCGGGAATTGCGCCACGACAGCAGTTTCATCGAGGCATTCCGTGAGGCGAAGCGCCACAACAAGCTGCGACTCGTGCAGCGGCTCGCGCATCACACGAAGCTGCATTTCAATCCGGACGCGCTCTTCGATCTGCAGGTGAAGCGCATTCACGAATACAAGCGGCAGTTGCTGAACGTGCTGCATGTGATCGTGCGCTACAACCAGATTCGCGCGAATCCGGAGCGCGACTGGGTGCCGCGTGTGGTGATGTTCGCGGGCAAGGCGGCTTCCGCTTACCGGATGGCGAAGACGATCATCAAACTGATCGGCGATGTGGCCCAGAAGGTCAATCACGATCCGCTGATCGGCGACCGTCTGAAAGTGGTGTTCGTGCCGAACTACGGCGTGAGCGTGGCTGAGCTCATCATTCCCGCCGCCGATCTGTCCGAGCAGATCTCGATGGCCGGCACGGAAGCGTCGGGCACGGGCAACATGAAGCTCGCGCTCAACGGGGCGTTGACTATCGGCACAATGGACGGCGCGAACATCGAAATCTGCGACGCTGTGGGCCGCGAAAACATCTTTATCTTCGGTCACACCGCGGACGAAGTGGACAACCTGCGCGCCGCCGGTTACCGCCCGCGCGAAGTGTACGAAGAGAACGCCGAGCTGCGCATGGCGCTCGACCAGATTCGCAGCGGCTACTTCTCGCCGGACGATCCACTGCGCTTCTCGGATATTTTCCACACGCTGGTGGATTGGGGCGATCACTACATGGTGCTCGCCGATTTCGCCGCGTTTGCGAAAGCGCAAAACGACGTGGATGCGCGTTTCCTCGACAAGCGGGCGTGGACCGAAAGCGCGATTGAAAACGTGGCGGGCATGGGTCAGTTTTCCTCGGATCGAACCATTGCCGAATATGCCCGCGATATCTGGCACGTGACGCCGCTCGACCTGAGCTGAGCGTCGTCTGCAGGAACCAGAGCCGTGCGTTTGCAGCGACGCACGGCCTTTTCATTGCACGAATGCGCTCAGGGCGTGAGCTTTTCGATGGTCTGGCTCGCGTAAAGGCCCAGTTGCGCGCGCGGGAAATCGAACAGTACGTCGATATTCTGCATGCCCATCAGACCGATCACGATGCGGTTCGCGCCCGGCTTTGCCTTGACGATGGCGACCTGCGCATCGTCGTAGCGGTGCACCCAGCCGCCCGAGCCGATCGCCGCGTTGTAATTGCCCTGCGCGAGCACTTTGCCGATGCTGTCGTCGCCGGTCCAGTTCGGCGCGGTGTCGGTTTCCACGCGGATCATGCCGGTGCTCGCGGTCGCGAACACGAGCGGCGCGCAGAACGTCATCTTGTCGCCCACGTTGATGCAGCCGCGCGGCCATTGCAGCGTGCCGTCTTTCGCTACCGTCATCGGCACCATCGTGTAGTCCTTCGTGATGGCGCTCGACGGGCTCAGCAGCACATACGGCTTGCCGAACGCGGCGTGCACCAGATAGCGCTCGCCGATGTGGCCGGCGAGCGCGCGCAGCGGCTGCGTGCAGCAGCTGTCGTCGGGCTGCGCCGCACCGACGCCGAAGAGTCCCGAAAACGCCCAGCCGAATTCGCCGGTGTAGCCGTCCATTGCGACGCAGCGTTTTGACGTGGGCTGGCAGCTCACGGTGTCCACGGCCTGGGCGTCGATCTGCACGGGTTTGGAGCCGGCCACGCGCATCGGCAGTTTGACGGCGGCGCCCGACACCTGCGCGCCGTTCGCGAGCAGCAGCGTGCTCGCCGGCGCGGCGCTCGCATAACTGGAGCCCGGCAGCACCGACTTCAGCACGCGCACGCCTTGCGTGCCCGTATCGAGGGCGACGTAGACCGGCTTGCCGTCCAGTTCGACGGGCAGGCCGAGACGCGCGTGGTCTTCATCGGCACGCTCGACGTGCAGCGGGATCAGCACGCCGTCCTGGCCGCCGTTGATAAGCGAAACGCTCGGGGCCGGCGGCGTGGGCGTCGGGAAATTGACCGCGCAACCGCCAAGCGAGGTCAGCGCGCCCGCCGCGAAGAGTGCGAGGGCGCTGAAACGGCGCCCATGACGACGTAAATGCCGGCGTAAATGCCGGCGCGCGGCGCAACCAGTGAGAGTAAGCAGGGACATGAGCACGCTCGCAAAAAGGGGCGCTCCCGTGCGAAAGGCGAGGCATGCGGCGGCTATGCGGAGAAAAGCGACGCATCGCGAGGCCTGCAGAAAGGGACGCGCGATAACAGGAGCGGCGACTCTACCCGCGCGTCGGGGGGCACTTGCAAAGATGTGTGAAGGGCAGGGCGTGGAGGCAGCGAGGTGCGTGGCGGGTGTCTCGCGCGCGGACGTTGCCGAGAGCTGTTGAATGAGCCCGCGGGTGCAGGCTCGGATTCGCTGATTGGACTCGGTGATTCAGCTCGTTGATTTAATTCGCTCAGTTCACTCGCCGGGTCAAGTCGCTTGTTTCGGCCGCTTGTTTCGGCCACTTACTCAAACTTTCTGCGCAGCGGAAGCCGCAGCCGCTGCGCCCTTGGCCTCGTTCACGGCCGCGCCGACGCGCTCGACAAAATCGCGATCCACGCTCGAGAGCGCCTCGCGCTCGCCGTCGGCCGTCTGCACCATCAAACGGTGCGTGATGTCCTGCGTGGCCCACGTGAGCCAGCCGACGACGACCAGCATCACGCCGCACACGAGGCCCGCGGGCACGCCCAGCACGCCGCCGACAATCGCGCCGACAAGTCCCACGACCGAGATCGTGATCGGCAAAACCTTGTTCTTTTGTATGGTGACGACCTGAACGCCGACAATGTCGCGCAGCGGAAAGACCTGCCCAGCGGATGAAAGCGCATTGCGGGTGACCGACACGCCGCGATCGTTGAAAGGGGTTTCCATCGAGTCGAATGCAAGCTGTTGCAAAGGGCGCAGCGTACCAGAAGAAACGGCATGGCAGCTCGCCGCGTTGCCGCAGGCCGCACCCATTGCGCGGCGCTCTGCGCGAAGGCAAGCCGAGCCTGCATCGACGAAACCGACGGCCGGGTGGTCTGGTCGAAGTGATGTGGCCGGAGTTCACATCGTGAAGCTGTTCCGCGTTACTGCTACCGCGACCGCCGCCGCTGCCCTGGCTTTACTGCTGGCCGCCTGTTCTTCGTCGGCATGGCCGCCGGCTGGCGAGCCGGTCGCGCAGCACGTTTCATCCGCCGCCGACACAGGCGCCCGCACAGACGCCGATACAGGTGCAATGCGCACCGCCCAAAACCCGCCGCGCGCCGCGCCGGCGTCGAAGCCGCCGGTACTGAGCGTCGGCGTCAGCGATCCCGACACGCAGTTGATTCTTCCCTGGTTCCTCACCGACATGATCGACGCGGTCAACAGCCATCAATCTTTCGGCGACTTTCTGAACGCGATGAAAGCCGGGCTGTAAGCGGCGCATTGCCGCTGAACGCGAATTTTGCCGGCGTAGAATGCCGGTACCGCCGAACCGGCCTGCTATTGCCACGCGCCGCCTACCCGTATGGAAATCAAGTGGATCGAGGACTTCATCGCGCTCGCGCAATATCAGAGCTTTTCGCGCGCCGCGGAATTCCGCAATGTCACGCAATCCGGATTCAGCCGGCGGATTCAGTCGCTCGAGCAATGGGTCGGCGCGGAGCTGATCGACCGCAGCAGTTTTCCGCCTGTGCTGACGCCGGCAGGCCAGCTCTTTCGCGAGGTGGCCGAAGACATGCTGGAGAAGCTCTTCAATACCCGAGCGATCATTCGCACCGAACAGCGGATCGCGGGCAAGAGCCTGCAGATCGCGGCGGGGCATACCATTGCGCTCAACTTCCTGCCGTCGTGGCTGAAGGCGCTCGCGGCGCGCTTCGGCGAGGTCCGCGCGCGCGTCGTGCCGACCAACGTGCACGATTCGATCCTGATGCTCGTGAACGGCAATTGCGAACTGATGTTCGCCTACCATCACCCGGAACTGCCGCTGCACCTCGACCCGGTGCGATATGAGCATGTCACCGTGGGTATCGACACGCTCATGCCCGTAAGCCGGCCGAATCAGCGGTTGGCGCCGTCTTTCCGGCTGCCCGGCACGCCCAAAGAGCCGCTGCCGCATATCTCTTACACGGAAACGAGCTACTTTGGCCGCTGCGTCGCGCTTCTGCTGAGCCGCGCGTCGGCGCCGCCTGCATTACGGCTTCATTACGAATCGGACATGGCCGAGGTCCTCAAGAAGCTGGTTCTGCAGGGCGAAGGCATTGCATGGCTCCCCAAAAGCGCCATTGCCGCCGAACTCGACAGCGATCAACTGGTAGCAGCCGGTCCGTCCGTCTGGAATCTGCAGGTCGAGCTGCGCGTGTATCGCGACGCCTCCAACCGCAATGAGTTTATCGAGGCGCTTTGGCAGTATTTGCGCGAAGTGTCGCCCGTCGCCGGCTAGGGTTATCCCGCGTTATGCGAAATTCGCATGACGACATGCAGGACCGGCATTAAGACATTTTTGTTCTTCTCTACCATCCGTTCCGACTGTGGCGCGGCGCCCATGCTGCCGCGCCCGATCGCTTCTCGCGCATCGCGCCCGCGCCGCCCGCGCGGCGCGTCACTCAAGGACGGATGGAAATGAAAAATCGCCTCACTCTGCACATTGCCGCCGGGATGGTGCTCGGCGTCATTGCCGGCTATCTATGTCATACGAGCCTGCCCGACGCCGCGACGGCCAAGGCCGTAGCCGGATACTTTTCCATCGTCACGGATATTTTCCTGCGCCTCATCAAGATGATCATTGCGCCTCTGGTGTTCGCGACGCTCGTCTCCGGGCTCGCCGGAATGGACAGCGGACAGGACGTGGGCCGGATCGGGCTGCGCTCCGTCGCGTGGTTCTTCTGCGCGTCGCTGCTGTCGCTCGGCCTCGGCCTCGGGCTCGCCAACCTGCTGCAGCCGGGCGCCGGCCTGCATCTCGTGGAGAGCGCCGGTGAAGTCAGCACCGGGCTCAACACGTCGGCATTGAACGTCAAGGACGTCATCACGCATGCGTTCCCGACGAGTCTGCTCGACGCCATGGCGCGCAACGACATTCTGCAGATTCTTGTGTTCTCCGTTTTCCTCGGCATCGCGCTCGGTGCGCTGAAGCAGGACAAGCGCGTGATGATCGTGATTCAGGCCATTGACGGAATGGTGCCGGTCATGCTGCGTCTCACCAACTACGTGATGCGCGCCGCGCCGTTCGGCGTATTCGGCGCAATCGCGTCCGCAGTGACGCTGCGCGGCGTGGACGTGCTCTACACCTACGGCAAGCTGATCGGCTCCTTTTACTTCGGCCTCCTGATTCTTTGGGCCGTGTTGATCGGCGCGGGCTATCTGTTCCTCGGGCGCCGCATCGTGCCGCTCCTCAAAGCCGTACGCGAACCCGCCATGCTCGCCTTTTCGACCGCGAGCAGCGAGGCCGCCTATCCTCGCCTGACCGAGCAGCTCGAGAAATTCGGCGTCGACAAGAAAGTGGTCGGCTTCACGCTTCCGCTCGGCTATGCATTCAATCTCGACGGCTCGATGATGTACCAGGCCTTCGCCGCGATCTTCATTGCACAGGCGTTCGGCGTCGACATGCCTGTGTCGCAGCAGATTTTCATGCTGCTCGTGCTGATGCTGAGCAGCAAGGGCATGGCGAGCGTGCCGCGCGGTTCGGTCGTGGTGGTCGCGGCGGTGGCGCCGATGTTTCATCTTCCCGTTGCAGGCGTGGCCATGGTGCTCGCCATCGACCAGATACTCGATATGGGCCGCACGATGACCAATGTGATCGGCAATAGCGTGGCGACGGCGGTGATCGCGAAGTGGGAAGGCAAGCACGTGACCGCCACGGCCGGGTCCGCGGCGTTCGAGGCCGTCGAGTCCCTCGAGCACGTCGAGGCTGCGGCGAAATGACTTCGGCCATGAGCGCCAGCTCGCGCAAATACGGCGTGGTCGGCGGACTCGGGCCGCTCGCGAGCGCGGATGTGTTCTTCAAGCTGGTGAAAGCCATGCCTGTTTCGGCCGATGCGGGCCATGCCGATGTGATCTTCCAGCAACATCCGTTTCCGGGCGCCAGCACGGCGAGCGCCGCCACGACGGAACGCAAGCTGTATATCTTCGACATGATCCGCGACTTCGAGAAGCGGGGCGTGACGACGGTGGTGCTGCCGTGTTTTCTGAGCCATACCTATATCGACGAATTGAAGGCGAACACGAACCTGCAAATCGTGGATATGGTCGACGCGGTGCTCGGATATGTGCGCCGGAAGTTCCCGGGGCTCACGCGCATCGGTGTGCTCGCCTCCGACTACACACGTGAAAAGCGTCTGTTCGAGCGCTACTTCTCACCGTGCGAACTGGAGGTGCTGCACCCGCGCCTGCAGGAGGGCGTCGATCGGGTGACGCACGCCGTGTATGGCCCCGAAGGCATTAAAAGCGGCAACTTGCGCGGGCTGCCGGTCGATCTGTTGCGCCGTGCCTGTGTGGACCTCGTCCAGCAGGGCGCGCAGGTGATCGTCCCGGGCATGACCGAGATTGCGCTCGTCGCCGAGCAGATCGGCGAGCTCGGCGTGCCGCTGGTCGACTCGAACCTCGCCTATGCGCAGCACGTGGTATCGGGGCAATACGACGCGCCCGCGGAGGTGTTCAAGCTCGGCGTGGTGGGCGGCGTCGGCCCTGCGGCGACGGTGGACTTCCTCGACAAGATTGTGCGCAACACGCCCGCCCGCCGGGATCAGGATCATGTGAAGCTGCTGGTCGAGCAGAACCCGCAAATTCCTGACCGCACGGAGAACCTGATCGGCGGGGGTGCGGATCCGACGGTGTCGCTGTATGCGACCTGCAAGCGGCTGGAAGAGGGCGGCGCGGACATCATCGCGATTCCGTGCAACACGGCGCACGCGTTTGTCGAACGCATTCAGCCTTATCTGCGCGTTCCGATTGTGAACATGCTGACGGAAACGGTCCGCTACGTGCGCGAGCATTATCCGGCTCAACGCAAGATCGGTGTACTGGCAACTTCCGGCACCATGGCGAGCGGCGTGTATGAAAAGGCGCTCGAAGCGCAGGGGCTTCAGCAAATTGCGCCCGAACCGGCTCTGCAGTCGCGCGTCATGCAAGCCATCTACGGAAAGCAGGGCGTCAAGGCGGGCTTTACTGCCGGTGCCTGCCAGGACGACATTGCGGCCGCCGTCGAAGGCCTGATCGACGAAGGCGTGGAAGTGATCGTGCTCGGCTGCACCGAATTGCCGCTGCTGCTGCCGCATGCCGAATTCGTCGGCAGTGGCGGCGCTCGAGTCACGCTGATTGATCCGACCGATGTTCTCGCGCGGCGCTGCATTGCGTATGCGCTGGCAGCGCGCGAAAAGCGGTAAGGCGCCGCAGCGCACCGATCGTTCGTAGCACTACACGATCGCCACGCCGCACTCCTTGAATGCTTTGCGCAATCCCAGCTGCGGATACGCGCTTTCCAGCGTGCGCATGTCGGCGCGCATTTCCTCGACGATCCAGTCGCGCACATTGGCAACGATGGGCCGCGACGGCCGGTTCGCAGGCGATACCAGACAGCAGCGCCGGTGCGTCACGATGATCTCCTCCTCGGCGGGCACCAGCGCGCGCTGCGAGAGCCAATGCGACACCACGTTCAGCCAGCCGAGCGCGATGCCCTGGCCGAGCAGCGCGGCCTGCACGACGATCGCATAGTCATTGAAGCTGAGCATGCCCGCCACGCGCCGGCCGTGCTGCTCGAACGCACCGAAGCGGTGATGCCAGCCGCGCTCTTCGTCGTCCATCACGATCACGGTGTCGCCGTGCTCGCGACCCGCTTCGCTTTGCGCCGTTTCCTGATAACGCGCGTTGCACACGGGCATGAGCGTTTCGGGCATGACCAGCACGCTGTTGTCGTCGATCTCGCCGGCGTGCTGAAAGCGCATGCCGAGATCGACGTCGACGAGCGGGCCGCCGATGCGCCCCGAAATGAGCTGAAACCTCAGATCAATCGACGGAAACGCCTCGTTCAGGCGGCTCATGCGCGGCATCAGCCAATGCGTGGTGAAACCCGTGGACACCGACAGCGTGACCGGTTCCACGCCCGTGGCGCGTGCCTCGATTTCGCGGATGGCGCTTTCTATGCCGTTGAAGCCTTCGGAGATCTTGCGATACAGGATGCGTCCGTTCTCGGTGAGCTCGATACCCCCGCGCACGCGTTCGAAAAGGCGCACTCCGATGTGATCTTCCATGCGCGCGAGCATGCGGCTCACGGCGGGCTGGCTCACATAGAGTTCTTGCGCCGCACGGGTGAAGTTGCCGCAGCGCGCGGCGGCTTCGAAGACGAACAGCGCATTCGCGCTCGGCAGTTTTTTGCGTAGATTCGGCATGACTTGATGTTATGCCTGATCCAACAATTTGGGAATTGCCGCCAAAAAGTTTGCCACCTATATTTTCCCTAACGCAGCCCCTTTGGCGAGAAAGAACGCAATGGACGCACGAGCGAAAACGGGAGTTTCCATCCGGTCGGCAGGCAAGCGCTACGGTCCGGTGGTCGCGCTGGACGACGTTTCGCTCGATATCGAGCCCGGCGAATTCGTGTCGCTGCTCGGGCCGTCCGGCTCCGGCAAGACGACGCTGCTCGGCATTCTCGGCGGCTTCGTCCAGCCGAGTTCCGGTTCGGTGTGGGTCGGCGAGCGTGACATTACATTTGCGCCGCCGCACAAGCGCAACATCGGCATCGTGTTTCAGAACTACGCGCTGTTTCCGCACATGACGGTCGGCGAGAACGTCGCGTTTCCGCTGCGCGCGCGTCGCGAGCCGAAAGCCGGCTGGGCGAAGAAGGTGGCCGACGCGCTCGCCATGGTCGAATTGAGCGGCTACGAGGGGCGCAACATCGCCCAGCTTTCCGGCGGTCAGCGTCAGCGGGTCGCGCTCGCGAGGGCGATGGTCTTCGAGCCGCAGCTGATTCTGATGGACGAGCCGCTCTCCGCGCTCGACAAGCAGCTGCGCGAAACCATGCAGATCGAACTGCGGCGCCTGCATCGCAAGCTCGGGGCAACGATTGTCTACGTGACCCACGACCAGCGCGAGGCGCTCACCATGAGCGACCGCGTGGCCGTGCTGAAGAACGGCAAGCTCGTGCAGATCGACACGCCTGAGCGTCTGTACGACAGGCCTTGCGACGCGTTCGTCGCGAGCTTTATCGGCGAGGCGACGCTGCTCGATGTGAGCCGCGCCGGCGAAGACGCCGTGCGGCTCGGCGACGCGGTGTTGCGCACGGCCCACCCGTTGCCGCGCGGCGAGCGTTTGCTGCTTGCGGTGCAAACCGAAAAGCTCGTGATTGACGGCGGCGCGGCTCATGACGCAAACCGGCTGTCGTGCCGCGTGACCGAAGTGCTGTATCAGGGCGAGAGCCTGCGCGTTTTCGCGGCGCTTGCCGACGGCACCTCCATCAGCCTGCGCCAGCCCGGCAATCACGACGCACGCCGCCGCATTCCGTCACCCGGCGAGCCGATGACCGTGGTGCTCGATCCGCAGGACACGATTGTCGTGCCCGCCTGATTTCTCCGCTGCCCACTCGAGGCATTTACGTCTTACGAAACTCGCGCAACCGCAAAGGATGATGCAATGAAGCTCACCGATTTCAAGGTCCTGACGTTCGATGTCGTCGGCACGCTGATCAATTTTGAAAAGGGCGTGCTCGCGTCCGTACGGCGCCTCGGCGGGGCGGCGGCGAAAGACCTCACCGACGACCAGATCTTCGAGCCGTATATGCGCGGCCGCGCGAAATATCCGGGCCGCTCGAGCCATGAGATGGCGAACGTGTATCTGTCGCTGGCAAAAGAGCTCGGCTTGTCCGACGACGCGCAATCCGCCGCGGCGTTCCAGCGCGACGTGCTGGAATGGCCCGCCTTCGAAGACTCGGTGGAAGCGCTCAAGCGCCTGCGCAAACACTACCGGCTCGTCGCGATGACGAATGCGGACCGCGTCGCGTTGTCGGCCTACGCGCACACGCTCGGCGATCCCTTCGACGATACCGTGTGCTGCGACGAGACCGGTGTCGCGAAGCCGGATCCGCAATTCTTTGCCTATAACCGTGGACGTCAGGCCGCGTTCGGCTTCAAGTTCAACGAGATTCTGCACACCGCGCAGAGTCAGTATCACGATATCGGCGTTGCGACGAAGCTCGGTTACGCGACGTGCTGGATCGAGCGCCGCCAGGGCATGAAGGGCTTCGGCGCGACGCCGGTGCCGGAAGCCGTCACGACGCCGACCTTCAAATTTGCGACGCTCGGCGCGCTCGCCGACGCCGTCGAAGCCGAAGCGCGCGCCGCTTAACGCCATGCTCGCGCCCGCCGTTCACAACCCGTCGCAGCGCCCGCAGCCGGACTCGTTATGGCGGGCGATGGCGGCGCGCTCGGCTCACAAGCTCGCGCCCGTCAGCATGGGCGCGCCGCTCGCGCGCGATCTTTCCGTCGACGTAGCCGTGATCGGCGCGGGCTACTCGGGCCTCGCGGCTGCTTACGCGCTGCAAAAGCGCGGCGTCGACTGCGCGGTGTTCGATGCGAACCCGGTCGGCTGGGGCGCGAGCGGACGCAATGGCGGCGTGGTGTCGTCGAAATTCCGCTTGTCGTTTCCGCTGATCGACAAACTGCACGGACTGGACACCGCGAAGCGCATGCACCGTCTCGCGCACGAAGGCGTGCGCGTGGTTGAATCGTTCGTCGACGAATTCGGGCTGGAACGCGCGCATTTCGAGCGTACCGGCAGCCTGCGTTGCGCGCATACCGAACGCGCGTTCGCGGCGATTCGCGCGGAGGCGGATTGGGTGCGCACGCAACTGGGCGACGCGTCGATGAGCGTGCAATCGCGCGAGGAAGTGACGCGCGAGACGGGATCGGCGGGATTTGTCGGCGGCGTGCTGAGCGCCGACGCCGGCACGATCCTGCCGCTCGAATATGTGTGCGGTATCGCGCGGGGTCTCACGGCGCGCGGCGTGCCGATTTACGAAGCCACGCCGATCGTCGAGATCGCACGGTCGCTGCGTGGCGCCAGCGGCGCCGTGCTGCGCACGCCCGGCGGCATTTTGCACGCGAAGCAGGTGATCGTCGCGACCAATGCGTATTCGGATCTCACGTCGGCGACCGCCGCTTATCAGCGTGAACTCGTGCCGTTTCGCAGCGCAATGATCGCGACCGCGCGGCTCCCCGCAGAACTCGATGCGCGCCTGATGGTGCAACGCCGCAGCTATACGGAAACGCGCCGCATGATGAAGTGGTTCCGCAAGGTGGACGGCCGCATGCTGTTCGGCGGACGCGACGCATTCGGCAAGGAAGGACAGGCGACCGGCTTCGTCGCATTGCGGCGCGCCATGGTCGCGCTGTTTCCCGATCTCGCGGATGTGCAGATCGAATACAAATGGTCGGGCTATGTCGGCATGACCTTCAATGCCTTGCCGCATGTCGGGCGAAGCGACGACATCACGACCTTCTGTCTGGGATATAACGGCGCCGGCGTGGCCATGGCGAGCCTGCTCGGCCAGCATGCGGCGGCGCTCGCGCTTGGCGACACGCCGGAACTCGCATTGCTTGGCCAGCAAGGCTTGCGGCCTGTGCCGTTTCATTCGCTGCGCGCGCCGGGCGTTCGTGTGGTGGCCGCGTGGTATCAGTTTCTCGACGCCGTGGGTGCATGATGACGACAGCCAAACGGATTTTCCAGGAACCCGCCTTGATGCAGACGACCGCGACGGACCCGTCGGTGCGCCATCAGCAACGCGAAGATCGCGCGATGCTGCTCTTGCTCGCGCCTGCGCTTTTCGTCGTTGTGGTGCTGCTGGTCGTACCGCTCGCGTGGCTGTCGTGGCAGTCCATCTGGCAAGACGGCGGCTTCACGCTCGTCAACTATCGGCGCATCTTCACCGGCACCTATCTCGACACGTTCCTGCTCACATTCAGGCTTAGCGTGATCGTGACCGGCGTGACGCTGCTGCTCGGTTATCCCGTTGCCTATTTTGCGTCCTCGGTCTCGCCGCGATGGAGCGCGCTGATACTCGGCATGGTGATCCTGCCGTTCTGGACCAGCGTGCTCGTGCGCACCTACGCGTGGCTCGTGCTGTTGCAGCGCACCGGGCTCATCAACAAGGCGCTGCTGGAAATGGGGCTCGTGGATCGCCCGGTGCAACTTGCGTACAACCAGTTCGGCACCATTCTCGCGATGGTGCATATTCTGCTGCCGTTCATGGTGCTCCCGCTTTATTCAGCCATGCAGAAGATTCCCGCGAATCTTTCGCAAGCCGGCGCGAGTCTCGGCGGCTCGCCCTGGCACGTGTTCTGGCGCGTGTTTCTGCCGCTGTCGATGAGCGGCGTCGTCGCCGGCGTCACGCTAGTCTTCGTGCTGTGCCTCGGTTTTTACATCACGCCCGAACTGATGGGCGGCGGCAAGTCGATCATGGTGTCCATGGTGGTGAGCCGCAATGTCGAGATATACAACAGTTGGGGCGCGGCGAGCGCGGTCAGCGTCGTGCTGCTAGTGTGCGTGTTCGCGATCTTCTATGCCGCGAGCCGCGTGATTCCTCTCGAAAAGACCCTGGGCGCAAAATGAACAGGATTCCGTTCGGCAGAGTCGTGCTCGGTGCGGTCGTCGTGCTGATTCTCGTGTTCCTGATGCTGCCGGTGCTGATTGTCGTGCCGCTGTCGTTTTCGGACACGCGCTTCATGACGTTCCCGCCGCCCGCCTATTCGTTGCGCTGGTATCACGCGTTCTTCGATAACCCCGCGTGGATCGAAGCGGCTCGCGTGACGCTCACGGCATCCGTGTGTGCGGCGCTCCTCGCCACACCGCTCGGCGTAGCCGCGGCCTACGCGATCCAGCACGGCACGCACTGGTCGATGCGCTATCTGCGCACGCTGCTGATGTTGCCGCTGATGGTGCCGATCATCATCGTCGCAGTGGGTGTGTTCTTCGTGTTCACGCAGGCGGGGTATGTGAACACGCTCGGCGGGCTGATCGTCGCCGATACGATGCTGGGGTTGCCGTATGTGCTGATTTCAGTCGGCGCGGACTTGCGCACGTTCGACCGCACGCAGGAGATGGTGGCGCGCAGTCTCGGCATGAATCGCCTGCGCAGCTTCCTCACGGTGACGCTGCCGCAGATCAAGGCGAGCGTGATTTCAGGCGCGGTGTTCGTGTTCATTCAGGCGCTCGACGAAACCGTGGTCGCGCTGTTCATTTCCGGCGGCACGAATCAGACGCTCACGCGCCGCATGTTCGTCACGCTGCGCGACGAGATCGATCCCACCATCGCCGCGATCAGCACCATGCTCACTGCGCTCACCTTGTGCCTCGTGATGATCGTCGTCGTGAGCCGGCGTTCGGCGAACGCGCGCGCGTGATCTTTCGTCACCTCATCGGATTGGAAAGCGGATGTCGAATGCACTGAAGTTTTATATCGACGGCGCCTGGGTTGCGCCGTCCGGCGAGGCGCGCCTCGCCGTGGTCGATCCTTGCACGGAAGAGCCGTTCGCCGAAATTGCCCTGGGTAATGCCGACGATGTGAACCGCGCGGTCGCCGCGGCAAGACGCGCTTTCGCGTCGTTTTCGCTGACGTCGCCCGCTGAACGCGTCGCGCTGATTCGCCGCGTACTCGATGCCTACATGGCGCGCTACGACGACATGGCCGACATCATCTCGCGTGAAATCGGCGCGCCGAAAAAGCTCTCGCACGCGTGGCAGGCGGCGCTCGGCAAGCGTCACCTGGAAGAACTGCTGCATACCTGCGAGCGCTTCGCGTGGCAGCGCAAGAAGGGCACGACGCTCGTCAATCATGAGCCTATCGGCGTGGTCGCTCTCATTACGCCGTGGAATTGGCCCATCAATCAGATCGTCTGCAAGGTTGCGCCCGCAATTGCCGCGGGCTGCACGATGGTGCTCAAGCCGAGCGAGGTGTCGCCGCTGAACGCCGTGCTGTTCGCCGAGATACTCGACGCCGCGGGCGTGCCGCCCGGCGTGTTCAATCTTGTGAACGGCGACGGCCCGACTGTCGGTGCGGCGCTATGCGGCCATCCGGACGTCGATATGGTGTCCTTTACAGGCTCCACACGCGCGGGCGTCGAAATCGCGAAGCTCGCGGCGCCGACCGTCAAGCGCGTGCACCAGGAACTGGGCGGCAAATCCGCCAACATTCTTCTCGACGATGTGGACTTCGAAGCCGCCGTCACCTCGGGCGTGAATTCGTGCTTCAGCAACAGCGGCCAGTCATGCAACGCGCCGACGCGCATGCTGGTGCCCGCGGCGCGGCACGACGAGGCCGTGCGCATTGCCGGGCGCGCGGCGGCCGCACACCGCGTCGGGCCCGCGAACGACGACGCCACCACGATGGGTCCGGTGGTCAGCGACGTGCAATACGCGCGCGTGCAGCGGCTCATCGCAAAGGGTATCGAAGAAGGCGCGCTGCTCGCCGCCGGCGGTCTGGGCCGTCCCGAGGGTTTGACGCGAGGCTACTATGTACGACCCACGGTATTCGCAAACGTCGACCCGTCGATGACGATTGCCCGCGAAGAGATCTTCGGTCCGGTGCTCGCCATCATGCCGTATCGCGATGAGGAAGACGCCATCGCCATGGCCAACGACACCCCGTTCGGTCTCGCCGCGTATGTTCAGTCGGCAGATCAGGCGCGCGCCCGCCGCGTGGCATTCCGCCTGCGCGCGGGCAGCGTGTATCTGAACTATCCGTCGTGGGACGCGGGCGCGCCGTTCGGCGGCTACAAGCAATCCGGCAACGGCCGCGAATACGGCGAGTGGGGCCTCGAAGCGTTTCTCGAAGTGAAGGGCATTGTCGGTTACGGCGACTAGGCACTAATCGACGGCATGGCCGCGGCCGCGCAACAGATCGGCGATGCGCTCGGCGATCATGATGGTCGGCACGTTGGTGTTCGCGCAGGGAATGGACGGCATCAACGATGCGTCGCACACATGCAGGCCGTCCACGCCGTAGACTGCGCCGCATGCGTCGGTGACCGCGAGCGGGTCGTCGGCGGCGCCCATGCGGCAGGTGCCCGATGGGTGCCATGTGCCGCCCACCGAACGCGTGACGAACTGCGTGAGCGCGGTATCGTCGGCGAGCAGCTGGTCGAGCGTCACGCCTTGCGTGACCACGCGGCGCACGAGCGACGCGCGCAGCGGCCCCGCGATGTCCAGCAGCGCCGACAGCGCGCCGCGTTGCAATGCGTTCCAGGCGCCAGGCACCGCCACGGCCGCGACGCGCGGCGAATAGCTCGATGGAAACAACGTGTCGCGATGCGCGGCCATTGTGGGCGCGGCGAGTGTCTGTGCGCCGAAACGCAGCGCGAGCTTCAGCCGTTCGAGATCGCGCGCATCGGACAGCATGGCGAAATCGACGTCGGGCTCGTCCAGTGCGCTCGCCGATTTGAGCTTCAGACGTCCGCGCGAATACGATTTGTTGACCCAGAAGAACAGGGTGCCCAAGCGACAGCCGACCGAATGCCAGCCCGAGCGCGACAGGATGGCGCCGTGCATGTCGCCGGGCACGGTGCCGGCGAGTCCCGATGAAAAACGCACGATAGCCTGCTCGTGATGCTCGTCGGGAAACGGCGTGCGTGCGGCACGGGGCAGAAACGCCGACACCGCGATGGACGGATGCTCCATCAGATTGCGGCCCACGCCTTCGCGATGCACGAGGACGTCGATGCCGAGTGCGGCGAGCTCGTTGGCTGGACCAATGCCGCTTCGGAGCAACAGCGCGGGCGAGTGTATGGCGCCCGCGCTGACGATGACGCAGCCGGCCCGCAAGTCATGATGCGTGCCGTCAGGCCGCAGCACGCGCGCGCCCACCGCGCGCCTTTGGTCGAACAGGATGCGCTCCGCGATCTCATCCGTGCGGATGATGAGATTGGGCCGTGCTCGCACGGTGTCGTCCAGATAACAGACGGACGTGGGGATGCGCTCGCCCTGGGCGCTCACCGCAATGGAACCGATAAAGGTGCCGTCCTGCCACGGGCCGTTCTGGTCGTCGCGCAGCGGATAGTCGTGCTTTAAGGTATCCAGCACGGCTTTCACGAAGGGCGAGACACGCGGCCATGCCGTTCGCTGGATGCGTAGCGGGCCGTGCGCGCCGTGCAGGTCCCGATGGTCCAGGCCGTCGAAGTCACAGTCGGTTTCGAGCTTGCGAAAATAAGGCAGACACGCTTGCCAGTTCCAGCCTTGTGCGCCGAGAGCTTCCCATTCGTCGTAGTCGGCGGGCGCGCCGCGGTTGGCCATGAGCGCATTGATCGCCGAGCCGCCGCCCAGAAGCCGCGCCTGTTCATAGCGGCGCAGCGCGGCAGGCGCGCTCATGCGCGCTTTCAATTGCTGCCAGAGGTTGGCCGTATCCAGGTACGCACGGCCCGGATAGCGGCTGCGAATTTCGGCGGGCATGGTCGCTTGCGAGATATCGCGCCCTGGTTCGACGAGGCACACGCGCTTGCCCGCATCTTCGGAGAGCCGCGCGGCAAGCACGCAGCCCGCCGAACCGCCGCCAAGAATCAGATAGTCGATCACGTCGGATGAATGAAGACCGCGTTAAAGCAAGCCGAAAAAAGCAGAACGCCCGCGATGAACCGAATCCCGCGGGCGCATGAATGCTAATAGAAGGCCGACCGTTACTGCATGAACTTCAGCCAGCGCGCTTTGGCCTGAATGCCTGCATCGGACGCCCACCAGTCTTCGGACATCAATGCCTGCTTTGCAGCATTCTCGGGCGAGCTTGGCAATTCGCTCGCGCGCTTGGGCGTGATCTTGCCGGTCTTGAACGCAGCCGGATTGCCGGGGCCATAGTCGATGTAAAGCGGCAGATTCGCTTGCAGTTCCGGCGAAACGGCGGTGTTCAGGAAGCGCATGGCGTCATTCAGATTCGGCGCGTTCTTCAGCACGCACAACTGCGTATTTTGCAGAATGCCGTCGTTGAAGGTGAAATCGACATCTGGATTGTCCTTGCGCACTGCGCTCGCGCGGCCGTTCCAGATCATCGTCATGTCGACTTCGCCGTCGTGCAGCAATTGCGCGGACTGGCCGCCGGAGGTCCACCACACCGTAATGTCGGGCTTGATCTGCTGCAGCTTCCTGAACGCGCGGTCCACGTCGAGCGGATAGAGCTTGTCGCGCGGCACGCCGTCCGCGAGCAGCGCGGCTTCAAGTACCGTTTGCGGGTCGTTGCGCAGCGCCCGCGTGCCGGGGAAAGCCTTTACGTTCCAGAAGTCGGCCCAGCTTTGCGGCGTCTTTTTCAGCGTCTTCTTGTTGTAGCCGATCACCGTCGAATAGAACTCGTACGCAACCGAATAAGGCGTGCGGTATTTTTCCGGCATCGCGGCGGCGTTGGGGAGCTTCGCGAAGTCGAGCTTTTCGAGCAGTCCCTCGCGGCCGCCTCGCAGACAGTTCGAGGTGGGCGTGTCCACCACATCCCAGATCGGTTTGCCGGTCGCCGCCTGCGCCTTGATCTGCGGCCACGCATCGGGAATGCTGTCCTGATTGATGGTGATGCCCAACTCCTTCGCCGCTGGGTCGAGAATGGCTTTGGTCTGGGCTTCCTGATACGTGCCGCCTTGCGACACGAAAGTGATTTTTCCCGCGGCGAGCGCGGGCGCCATGCTCGCGACGCTCAACACCAGAGTCATGGCAAACGGGCGCAACCTTGGCATGCTGATCACGACTTCTCCTCGATACGGTTGAAGCGAAAAGACATCATCCAGGTCGGCGCTTTCACCGCTGCGGCTTGAAACCGAAGGAGCGAAGAGCGCGGGCTTGAATGGAAATATAGTGAGCCAATTCGAGCGGAGCAACGCCGCAATTGTTGGAGTGGTCATGACATGGTGTTATGTCAGACCCTTTGCGGTGGGTGTGGCGGTGGTCGCCGTGGGGGTGCCGTTGGCTCGCCGCGCCGTCGAGTTGTTGCCGGCGCGGCGCCAGGCGCGCGCGGTGCCTGCCTAGCCTTGATTGCTCTCGCCGTGCTTGTCGATGCGCGCCATCACATTCGCGACGATCCGGTCGCAGCGCGCCCCCGCGAAGCCGAAGATTTCGCTGCTGGCCAGGTCGATGTCTCGCGCGAGCGCCTCGCGCAGCAGGCTCCTGGCGCGAAAGTGCCGGCTGCGCACGGTGGCTTCGGCAATGTCGAGGCACTGCGCGGTTTCCTCGACGCTGAGCTCTTCGACGGTGCGCAGTATGAACACCGTGCGAAAGGAGTCCGGCAGTTCGTCGAGCTTGCGCTCGATCAGCGCGCGCATTTCCGCACGCGCTACTGCGCTGTCGGGCGGCTCGGAGTCGGAAGGGCGCATGGCTTCGATATCGATGTCGGCGGTGTTCGAACTGACCATAGGGACGACGTTCTCGCGGCGGGCGTGGCGGCGCATCCGGCCATAACATTCGTTCAGTACGAGCCGCGAGAGCCACGTCGTCAACGCCGCGTCGCCGCGAAACCGGCCGAGTGAGCGATAGGCATGGAGGTACGCGTCCTGCAGCGCGTCTTCGGCCTCGGCGTCGTCGCGCAGTGTGGCCCGCGCAAGCCGGTACAGCCGGCGGTTGTGGCGCCGCATCAGCAGTTCGAACGCCGCGCGATCGCCCGCGACAATGCGCTGTACCAGGGCAAGGTCGTCCTCCGCGGCGCTGCGCGTGGACGGCAGGTTCGCTGTTTCGGTCATCGTCTGCGGGCTCTCACTGGACGTTCAGCGCGCCGCGCATGGTCGGATGAAACGTGCAGCCGTACGCATAGCTGCCGGCCTTGGCCGCCTCGTAAGACCAGGAAGCGTGGGCAGCAATGCTGCGCGAATCGAACGCATGCGTGTCGGCGGTTACGGTATGCGCAAACAGATCCTTGTTGATCCATACGACGCGGTCTCCTCGCTTCACCGTCAATGTTGACGGATTGAACTGCATATTCTCGATCGTGACGACATAGGTCTTCGGCGCGGCAAGCGCATGGCTCGAGGTGGCCGCCCACACCGGCATGAACATCGCAGCCGGCATCGTGCAGGCGAGCAGCACGCGCGCGAGCGTGCGATTGCGCGGCCCAGCGCGTCGGCTAGCCACTGCTTTTCTCCAGCGACGCCTGCAAATGCTTCGCATGCTCCAGATGCGCGACGAAGGCAGGCCGCACTTTGACGAGCAGCGCTTTCAGTTCCTCGTTCTTCGCACTGGGAATCAGCGTTTTATCGAGGGCGTCGAGCACGCTTTCATGGTAGGTCACTTCGTGATCGATGTAGGCGCGATCGAACGCGGCGCCTTTCAGTTTTTTCAGGGCCGCGAGGTTCGCGTCGCCGCCTTGCTTGAGGCTCTGGCTGGTAGCGTTGTCCTCGGGCGTCACGTTGAGTTTGTGCACGAGGTCACTGGCGGATTGATTGACGGCGCTGTGGTCGGTGACCATCTGTTTGGCGAACGCCTTGACGTCGCTCGATTTCGAACGCGACTCGGCGAGCTTGCCCGCGTCGATATCGACCTGATTGGCCGTAACGACGATGGCCGCGATCTGCGGATCGCTCGGACCGGCGCTTTGCGCCCAGCTACTAAGACTGACGAGCGCCAGTGCGGCCAACCAGTGTGGATGGATCAGTTTCATGCGGATTCTCCCGTGTAGTCAACGTTATGTTGCATACGACGTTGGATGTCACGACGGAGAATCCCGTTCCCGGATGAAATGCGAGCGGGCGCTCGGTTTCAGTGGCTATGCCGCTCGCCGGCTGCGACGGGCGTCTGTTTCGATTGCCGGCTCAGCATCAGCGTCACGACGGCGGATACGGCGAGCGTCGCGCCGACCACGTACAGCCCCGCCGAATAGCCGCCCGTCACGTTCTTGAGCCAGCCGATCGCGAACGGACCGACGAAGCCGCCGAGATTGCCGATAGAGTTGATCATCGCGATGCCCGCCGCCGCGCCCGCGCCCGACAGGAACATGCTGGGCATGGCCCACAGCGGCGCCTTGGCCGCGCTGATGCCGACGTTCACGACCACGAGAGCCAGCACGATCATCAGCGCGGTCGCCGCGTTGCCCGCGAACACGAAACCGAGGCAGGCCAGCACGCACGGAATCACGACATGCCACGTGCGCTCTTCGGTGCGGTCGGAGTGCTTCGCCCACAAGATCATTGCGATGACGGCGACGATGCTGGGTATGCCCGCAAGCAGTCCTGTTTCGAACGAGTCGAAACCATACTGCTTGATGATGAGCGGAGCCCACAAACCGAGCGTGTACAAACCCGCCGACGTGCCGAAGTAAATCAGCGCGAGCGCGAGAACACGCGGATCGCGCAGCGCGCTCAATGCGCCGGCCGTGTGGCCCGCGTGCGATTCACGCGCGTCGGCTTCCGTCTTCAGTTTCGCGATCAGCCAGTCGCGCTCTTCCGGCGCGAGCCATTGCGCTTTGGAAGGTGTGTCGGTCAGATACTTCAGCACGAAAAAGCCGAGAATGACCGCGGGCAGTGCTTCGAGGATGTAGAGCAGTTGCCAGTCCGCGAGACCTGCGATGGGCGGCAGCTTCATGATGGCGCCGGAAATCGGCGAGCCGATTGCCGTGGAAATCGGCGCGGCGGCCATGAACCAGGCGGCGGCGACGGCGCGCTGACGCGTCGGAAACCACAGGCTCAAGTACAGAATGATGCCGGGAAAGAAGCCCGCTTCGGCGACACCGAGCAAAAAGCGCAGCGCGTAGAAGCTGTTCGGCCCGACGACGAACGCGGACGCCAGCGAGACGATGCCCCATGACACCATCACGCGGGCAATCCAGCGGCGCGCGCCGACCTTGTGGAGAATCAGGTTCGACGGAACCTCGAACAGGAAGTAGCCGATAAAGAACAGGCCGCCGCCGAGCCCGAATGCGGTCGGCGAAAGGCCGATGGCCTTGTTCATCGTCAGCGCGGCGAAGCCCACGTTGACGCGGTCGAGGAAGCTCACGAAATAGAGCAGCATCACAAACGGGATGATCCGCAGCATGAGCTTGCGGGACACCCGGCTTTCGAGGTCGGTCATCATTGTCTCCTCCTTGGGAGGCCTAAACGGTGCACGCTTGTGAAAGGCGGCAAAGCGAAGCGCGCCGCAGCCGTCGAATGCGGCTGTTGTCCGGGTGTTTTCCGGCTGCAGGCCGGGGGGCGCGTCTCGCGCGGCGAACCTGTCGTGAAAGATCAGGCTGATTTTGCAGCTTGATTTGCAGACCTACGCGGCGTTCGCGGCGGGCGCCGCGGCTCGCTCGATGAATGCACACACCGCGGCAGTCACCTGCGCGGTGGTCGCTGTGCCGCCGAGGTCGCCCGTATGCAGCGACTTGTCCGCAGTGACGGCTTCCACCGCTTGCATCACGCGTTGGGCTGCGTCGAATTCGCCGAGATGTTCGAGCAGCATTACAACCGACCAGAACGTGCCCACCGGATTCGCGAGGCCCTTGCCCATAATGTCGAACGCCGAACCGTGGATCGGCTCGAACATCGACGGAAAGCGGCGTTCCGGATCGATGTTGCCGGTCGGCGCAATGCCGAGGCTGCCGGCCAGCGCGGCGGCCAGATCGCTGAGAATGTCGGCGTGCAGATTGGTCGCGACGATGGTGTCGAGGCTCGCGGGTCGGTTGATCATGCGCGCAGTCGATGCATCGACGAGTTCCTTGTCCCACGTTACGTCGGGAAATTCCTTCGAGACCTGCAGCGCGATTTCGTCCCACATCACCATGGCGTGACGCTGGGCGTTGCTCTTCGTGATCACGGTCAGCAGCTTGCGCGGGCGGGATTGCGCGAGGCGGAACGCGAAGCGCATGATGCGCTCCACACCGGCGCGGGTCATGATCGACACGTCGGTTGCCGCTTCGATCGGATGCCCCTGGTGAACGCGGCCGCCGACGCCGGAGTACTCGCCCTCCGAGTTTTCACGCACGATCACCCAGTTGAGGTCTTCGGGCTTGCAGCGCTTGAGCGGGGCGTCGATGCCCGGCAGGATGCGCGTGGGGCGCACATTCGCGTATTGATCGAAACCTTGGCAGATCTTCAGACGCAGACCCCACAGCGTGATGTGATCGGGAATGTCGGGGTCGCCTGCGGAGCCGAACAGGATCGCATCCTTGTCGCGGATCGCGTCGAGCCCGTCCGCCGGCATCATCACGCCATGCCTGCGGTAGTGATCGCCGCCCCAGTCGAAGTTCTCGAATTCGAATGCGAACGACTTCGTGGCCCTGGCGAGCGCTTCGAGCACCTGCGCGCCGGCCGGCACGACTTCCTTGCCGATGCCGTCACCGGGAATGGTCGCGATGCGATAGGTCTTCATGCTGTGTCTCCGGGAATGTTGTGCATGAGGACGACTGTATCGACATCTGTGCGCAAAAACCGGTGCTAAACTCAAAGCATCTTTAACTTTCATTCACAAGTGCCGCCCATGCGCGATACCGTTCAGCCGGCCGATCTGAGCTTTTTTTCGACGCTTGCGGCGTCCGGCAGCCTAAGTGCGGCGGCGCGTGAACTGGGATTGACGGCGGCGGCCGTCAGCAAGCGGCTCACGCAGATGGAGCGCCGCGCGGGCGTCGCGCTTGTCAACCGCACGACGCGGCGGATGATGCTTACGCCCGAAGGCGAGTTGTATCTCGGGCACGCGCGCCGAATTCTCGACGAAATCGACGAACTGGCCGAGTTGCTCGGTTCGGCAAAGAAGAGCCCGAAGGGACTGCTGCGCGTGAATGCCACACTCGGGTTCGGGCGCAGTCATGTCGCGCCCGCCATTTCGCGCTTTGTCGCGAAGTACCCGCAGGTGTCGGTGCAGCTTCAGCTATCGGTGACGCCGCCGCCGCTCACGGACGATACCTTCGACGTGTGCATCCGCTTCGGCGAGCCGCCCGACACGCGCGTGATCGCGCGGCGCCTCGCGGGCAACCGGCGTCTGCTCTGCGCGGCGCCGGCGTATATTGCGGCGCACGGCATGCCGATGACGCCGCACGATCTCACGCGGCACAACTGCATCGGCATTCGTCAGGGCGACGAAGCGTATGGCGTGTGGCGCCTGACTTCGGGCAAGGGCGCCTCGCAGAAGACGGAGGCGGTGCGCATCAAGGGCACGCTCACCACCAACGACGGCGAGATCGCAGTGAAGTGGGCGCTCGAAGGGCACGGCATTCTGATGCGCGCCGAATGGGACATCAAGCAGTATCTGGCCGACGGCTCGCTCGTTGTCGTGCTGCCCGGTTACGACACGCCGAACGCCGATATATTCGCCGTGTATTCGCAGCGGCATCAAATGTCGAACCGCATTCGCGCATTCGTGGATTTTGTCGCGCGGGAGCTCGGCGAAGTCGGGTGATGAGGCCATCCGCGGTGGCGTCGGCTCGTCGGTTTCCCGTAGCGTGTGTGCTGCGCGTCGGCGCTATTTCTGCACGGGCATGGGCATGCTCTGCATGGCCGGGTCCTGATCCATGAGCGCGCTCTTTTGTGCCGCATGCATGGCGGCGACTTTTCTTTCGGCTTCCTGAATGTCGGCAGGATACTGGCCGTCGTCGCCGAGCGACGGGTTGTATCCGGCGGCTTCCAGTTCTTCGAGTTCATGCATGACTTCGGCACGCGTGAGCGGATGACCGGTCTCGGGCGATGCTTGCGCACGTGCCCATGGCGACGCAATCATGAAGGCGACGGTGGAAATAAGGGAGAACAACGCGCGGGACGCCGCGCGGTTTGCATGGCTGGATTTCATGGCACTGCTCCTCGATGGACGAGCGAATCGTTCGAAAGCGGTTTGCGTTCGAGATGACTCGCTCTGCATCGGTAAACCAGTGACATCGGATAGTTATTCCCGCGAGGGCTCCGGCGCCCCGCGTTCAACGCTCCACAGCGCTAGCGTGATTTGATTCCGACCACCATCGAGTCCGGCCCCACCAGAGGCTCGATCCGCACGTCGGCAAAGCCCGCCCGCTTCATCCATTCGCGGCATTGCGCACCGGTGTAATCGAACCCGCCCGGCGTTTCGATCAGCATGTTCAGGCTCATCAGCAAGCCGAATGCATTGCTGCGTCGCTCGTCGTCAATGATGGCGTCGTAGACCACGAGCGAGCCGCCCGGCGGCAATGCGGCGTGGCATTTCGACAGGAGTTCGAGCTTTTGCGGCAGCGGCCAGTCGTGAAGAATATGGCCCATGATGAGGACGTCCGCGGAAGGACAGGGGTCCTTGAAAAAGTCGCCGGGATAAAACTTCAAGCGCTCGGTGAGGCCATGCGCCGCGACATATTCGTCGAATACGGGACCCACGAGCGGCAGGTCGAAGCCCCCGCCGCTCAAATGAGGATGGGCGAGCGCGACCTGCACGGGCAGCGCGCCTTGTGCCGCCCCGATATCGATGAACGTTTTGTACTCGCTCCACGGAAAGCGCTGCGCGATAGCACGCGCGGCACCGAGACTCACGCCGCTCATCGCGCGCAGAAAGCCGCGCAGCGACGCCTCGTCGCGGTAGATGGCGTCGAACAGGCTGCCGCCGGTTTTGGCTTCGTTTTGCGGCAGGCCGGTTCGCAACGCTTCGGTGAGCGAGCCCCAGAATGGATAAAGCCGCGCATTCGCCATTTCAAGCAGGCCGCCTACGTAGGAGGGTTTCGCCTTGTCGAGGAAAAGATCGGCATCCGGCGTATTGCTGTATGCACCGTCGCGACGTTCCAGTAGCGAGAGCGCTACCAGCGCATCGAGAAAGTCGAGCGCGGAGCGCGGATGAAGCCCGAGCGACTCCGTGAGCGCCGCCGCCTCGCGCGGGCCGCTGGCCAGTTGCGTGAATAGGCCCAGTTCGACGGCGGATAGCAGCGTCTTGGAAGCCCAGAATGCCATGCCCAGTTGCAGCAGCCGTTCAGGCGAGGGTTCCGGCGATGCCTCGCTTGAGGAGGCTGCGAAAGCACTGTCCGGCTCACGTTCCATAAGTCCTCCGTTCAGTTCACCTACGATTAAACCGCACGCAGACAAAACGTAAAGCAGATGAAGGCGCTTTGAAAAAGGTAGGGCGCTCGTTTCGCACGGTCAAGACGGATTTCTGCGCTGCTATGTGCGGGAGCGAACAGAATGTGTGCTGCGCGTGCTGCCGGTGCTTGCAGCCGCGCTAGTCTGCCTTCACGAATCCGCTCACCGATGCGCTGAGCCCCCGCCCATCGGCGTTATTGCGCAACGACAATCGCAACTGCTGCCGCTGCGCGATGCGCGCGGCGATGGCCAGTCCGAGTCCGCTGCCCGTGCCCTTGGTGTGCTGGCCGCGATAGAAACGATCGAGTACACGGTTCAGATCTTCTTCGGGAATCCCAGGGCCGGTGTCGACGACCTCAAAGCCGAAGCGATCGCCGGTGCGGGTCAGCACGACATCCACCTTGCCGCCGGGCGGCGTGTAGCGGATCGCGTTGTCGACGAGATTGTTCAGCAGCACGCTCACGCCGTGCGCGTCGGCGAGCACATTGCAGGCGTCGTCGCGGGTCACCGGTGGCCGGGATTCGAGGCCGAGGTCGAGCTGCTTGTCGTCGGCGAGCAGCGAGAAATCGCCAACCGCCTGCTCGCCGATTTTTCGCAAACTGACCACGGCGGCCGTGCTGGTCGATTCGGCATCCTCATGCGCGAGCGTCAGCAACTGGTGCACGAGGCGGATGAGCCGGTTAAGACGCGTGTCGATGCGTTCGAGCGTTTGTCCGTCGCCCGTCAGCGTGCCGTTCTTTTCCGCGGCCTGCAATTGCAGCTTCAATGCCGTGAGCGGCGAACGAAGCTCATGGGCGGCATCGGCGATAAACGTGCGCTGCGCTCTCGACGCCACATTCAGGCGCTGCAGCAGATCGTTGAGGGCATCCACGAGCGGTCGGATTTCGACCGGGACCTTGTCGTCCAGACGAATCGGTTCGAGCGATTCCAGCGAACGTGTGCCGAGCAGGCGCGATAATCCGCCGATCGGCGCAAGACCTTTGCCCACCACAAACAGCACCAGCACAATGGTCACCGGCATCAGGACGGCAAGCGGCCACAACGTGTGCAGCGCGAGGCGCAGCGCCAACGCGTCGCGCACGGAAACGGGCTGCGCGACCTGTACGAAGCGATCGGGTTGTTGCAGCGCCAGCACGCGCCAATGCACCTCGTTCCGCTCGATGGTGCGGATACCCTCGGGCACGCGTGTGAGAACAGGCGCCTGCCGTGAGTGATACACCAGTGTGCCTGACTTGTCCCAGATCTCGATCAGGATGAGATCGTCGGAAATGCCCTCGAATTCGGGGCCTTTCCGGTCGACGGTTTCCGCGGTCTCGAGATTGGTTGGCAACGACAACGCGACGGTGCGCAGTTCGTAGTCGAACAGCTCGCTCGCTTCCTCCCGTGCGGTGCGAAAGATACCGAACGCGGCCGCCGCCGAAGCTGCTGCGAGGCCGCAAATCAGCCAGCCGAGCAGCCAGCGGCGAATCGACGTCATTCGCACCTCTTCAGGCGATACCCGACGCCGCGCACCGTCACGATCTGCTCTGCACCGATCTTGCGGCGCAAACTGTGCACATGCACTTCTATCGTATTGCTGCCGACTTCCTCGCCCCAACCGTACAGCTTGTCTTCCAGTTCCGCCTTGGTGAAGACACGCGCCGGCGCCTCGATGAGGACTTGCAGCAAGGTGAATTCGCGCGGCACGAGCGGCACGGGCACGCCGCTTTTCGTCACTTCATGAGCGGCGGGATCGAGTGTCAGCTCGCCGTGCGTGTAGACGGGCTGCTTCTGTCCCGTGCGACGACGTGACAGTGCACGCACTCGCGCGGCCAGTTCGTTGAGATCGAATGGCTTGACGAGGTAGTCGTCCGCGCCGGCGTCGAGTCCGCGAATGCGATCGTCCACCGCATCGCGTGCAGTGAGAATGATGACGGATGCTTCGCCGCCTTGACTGCGATAGGCGTTGAGCACCTCGATGCCGTCTTTGCGAGGCAGGCCGAGGTCGAGCAGCACGAGGTCGTACACGCCGTTACCAAGCGAGAGCTCGGCGGCCCGGCCGTCCTGTGCCCAATCGATCGCGTAGCCTTCGCGGCGCATCGAGTCGAGCACCGGCTCGGCAATCATTTCATCGTCTTCTACGAGAAGCAGACGCATCGCATTCCCCGCGTTGTCGTTATTCCCCATTGTCGCGCAGATGAGGTTAACGCTTCCTTAAGGTACCTGTGCGGTGCCAGCGTGGTGACCGCGGCCTGCCTGCGAGGCATGCGATACGTGCACAGACCGCTCAATGATGCGCAAAAAGTGCTGCGCGTGCGCTGGGCAATATTGCATGCCCGGGCAACGCGCGCGATTCGGATGAGCCGCCGGCCTGCGTGCCGTAGCCGCCCGAGTCGACGGATTGATCCGGGCGCGCAGCTTGCTGCGAACCAGGGTAATGCACCTTCGAGCTCATGCGGTGGTCTTGCGCCGCCTGTGCGCTTTGCGCTCTCACATCCGCGCGGGTGAGCGGGCCGTTGGCGGTCTGTGCGAAAGCCGCTGCGGGCAGGACTGTCGCGATGGCGAGGGCGCTGGTAAGCAATAGACGTTTCATGGTGATCTCTCCGTTTTCGATTCCGGTTTGGCCGATGACATCGCGAAAACCGCGACGTACGGCTTCAGATTAAGCATCGAAAGTTAACGGACGCTTAGCCGGTTCGCGCCGCACGCCCAGCGGTTCGCGCCCGCTCGACGTCATGCCCTTAAGCAAGCGTTAACCTCTCGCCTATAGATTGGCGTGCCAATGCAACTGCCAGGAAGGAGCAAAGTGATGAACGACAGCTTGAAGAACTTCGCCGACGATGCCGTCAGCAAAGTGCCGCAAGTGACGCTAGGTTTCTGGATCATCAAGGTCGCGGCGACCACGCTGGGAGAAACCGGCGGCGACTGGGTGTCGATGTCGCTGAACCTCGGCTACCTGATCGGTTCGGCGATCTTTCTCGTGTTCTTCATCGCGCTGGTTTCCGGTCAGATCAAGGCGCGTGACTTTCATCCGTTCCTCTACTGGGCAACCATCATCGCGACCACCACGCTCGGCACCACGATGGCGGATTTCGCGGACAGGTCGCTCGGCATCGGCTATCCGGGCGGCGTCGCTGTGGTCGTGGCATTGCTCGCGGCGAGCCTCGCGATCTGGTATCGCTCGGAAGGCACGGTCTCCGTGCAGAGTATCGTCACGGCGAAGGCGGAATGGTTTTACTGGATCACGATCCTGTTTTCGCAAACGCTCGGCACGGCACTCGGCGATTGGGTCGCGGGCGAAGATCGCGGCGGTCTCGGCGTCGGCTATGAATATGGCGCGATGATCTTCGGCGCGGGTCTGCTGGTCGTCGCAGCGCTGTATTTCTGGTCGCGCGTGTCCCGCACGGCGCTCTTCTGGGCCGCGTTCATCCTGACGCGCCCGCTCGGTGCGACGCTCGGCGACCTGCTCGACAAGCCGGTTGCCGAGGGCGGCCTGCATATCAGCCGTCTCTATGCTTCGGGGATTCTCGTGGTGTTTATCGTCGCGTGTATCGCGCTGTTGCCGCAGCGTTCGGCGAGACGCGAGCCGGCGGTGTAAAGCAGAGTTGAACCGAGCGAAAACGCCCCTTCCGAGAGACCTATACGCTAAACATACATACGATGTGAGTGAATTGCTGCAAGTCATTGACAGTAATCAGCTTTCAGGACCGCCTCACTACGATGTGGCGATACATCGTAATACATCGAAACTTTCAAGCGCCGACGGCAACTTCGGCGCTTTTTTTCATGGAAGTTTGGGAATGACATCGCCCAGCACCTTGCGAACGGCACGGGCAAAGCCGACCTCGAACACCGTTCGTCCGCGCTCGTTGACGATTTCGCCGTGGCTTCCTTCCTTCAGGCCGCGCTCTTCAAGGTAGCTGGCCGACACCGCCTTCTGCAAGGCTTCGCGCTCGGATGACGTGAGCTGCGCGGACAAGGCAACCACGGCCACCGACTGTGTCCCTGGGGCAGATGAGACGGTCGCGCCCAAGGGACGCCGGTCCACGGTCACCTGCGTGTTGGCCTTCAGCACGTTGAGCTGCGCCTTGAGCTTGTCACGCTCGGTGACGATGGCCTGCATGATGGAGCGGATGGCCGGGTCGTCGATGCGCATCAGGTAATCGTGGCTCGCCAGGGTTTTAGGTGGCTTGGGCGCGGCGGGGCCCGCGTAGGCTGCCCAAGTTTCGATGAGCGTCCGATAGTCGGCGGACGGGGCGTTGTAGAGCGCTCGCCCCTTCAGGATGCCTTCGGCTTCTGCTAGGCGGCCGATGGCTGGCAGGGAGAAGTCGCGAGAGCCCGCCTCGTATTGCCTGCGGCAAAGCTCGTGCATCTTTGCCAAGTTCGCCCGCCGGTTAGAGCGCCCGCCCTTGTCGAGCAGCGACGTGAGCACCGCGTCAGGATGGATGTTCGTCATGCCCTTCATGCTTCAGCTCCCGTCAGGGTCCGGGGTCCGGCGGGGAACGTCTGTACGGGTCGGGAAGCATGCGGCAGCGAGGAGAGGTCAATGTCGAAGTGTTGGCTGAGGCGCACCCCTGCGTCCATCAGGCGAATCACTTCCCGCTGGCCCAGCGCGGGATTCGCAGGGTTCATCTGTTGGGCGAGTCGCCGCATGAAGGCATTGCCCGCGAGCAGTTGCTCTTGTTCGCTGAGAAGCATGAAGACGGGTGACCGGTCGTCACGGTAGAGCACGCCATCGAGCAGCTGGCTGCGGCGGAAGACCGCCTTGCCCGGCTGCAGGTCGGGGTAGACCTCGACGCTTTCGCAGACACCGGCCAACTGGAGGAGCTCCGACTCGGTCTCCTCAAAGGCCACCTGCACGTCGGCCACGGTGCCGGCCGTGACCAGTTGCGTGCCGTCGCCCTGCGGAGTATCGAGCGCCGCCTTGCAGCGTTCGATGAGACGCCAGCAGGCCACCAAGTCTTCCGCCATGTCGCTGAAGCGCTTCATTGCGCTTTCCCACACCCGCTCGGCCTGTCGGTAGGCGTCCTGACGGGCAAACGGCTGCCCCGAATCCTCCGCATCTATCCTCTGCTTCTTCAGACCTTGCAACTCATCTTCGCGTGCGAGACAGACGTTGCGTGCCTCGTCGAAGTGATAGGCCAGGGTGTTGAACTGGGCTGCCAGCGCGGGCAAGTGGTGCGGCTCGGTCACGAACCACCGACAGCGCACGCAGTTGCGGCTGCCGCCCGGAACGGGCCCATACTTTGGACTTGACGGTGAGCCAAGGTTTGGCCCGCCGTTGAAGCAGCCGCCCACCGAGCCGTTGTCCTCGACCTCGCTTGTGTTGCCACCGACCAGGCACATGCCGTGGTGCATTGGCATCCAACCGGCCGGGTTACGTGCGGCCGGATGCTGCGGGATGGCGGCGGCAAGGCTGGGTACGCTGTTGCAGATGGCTTTTTTCAGCAGTTCGTCGTGTGCGGTGTCGGGCAGGAAGTTCTGGATACTCGCTTCCTTGTTCGCCTCCAGCCGCTCCGTCGCGCCAAGCAGCAAGTCGCGGATGTGAGTCGCGCCGGGTTTGGTGTAGTAGATGGTCATCAGCAGGCGGCTATGGCCGACGAGCTTTTGCAGCACGGGGAACGGCACCCGTCCTTCCAAGGCCAGCGCAGTGATGAGAGAGACACGTAGGCTGTGCAGAGGGAAGAGGGTTTTCGGAGCGCCTGACCGCTCTTCAACCGCAGGTAGAAACACAATCGGCGAGCCATTGCGATGAGTCTCGCCCCGGTCGGCAAGCCGTAGCTCCAGCGCTTCGAGCATCGAAAACCAGCAGACATCGAGCCCCCCGTCCCTGATAGGCAGATGACGCTCGCCGTCTTGTGCCTCCGGCAACCTAAAAAGGAAGCAGGCGTCCGGATAGCCCGCGAGTTGTACGTCGCTTTTCACATTCATGTGGCGGCCATCCAGTTCCGCCCAAGATGTGCGCCTCGTCACGGGGTTGTACTTCTCCTGCCAGTTGCGCAGCTTCTCTAGCCAATAGAATACGTCCTGATGGACCGGCCCGCTAACAGACCATGGCAGCACGTAGCCCTTTTCAATCCCGGTCTTGGCGATGTCGGCGGTCTTGTTGGTGTTGATGTAGAGCACGGCCGGGACGGCCTCGCCGTCGGCGAGTGGGTTGCTGCGACGGAACACCCCTTGCTGGAGGGGGCGACGTTCGCTGCCCTGCGCGAGCCCGCTGGGACTCAACACCCAGACGCCCGCCTCGTAGCGCCAGGTATCAGCTTCGCCTGAATCGAGCATGCGGACCTGGAAGGTCCGCAGCGGCAGGATGAGTTTCACGAGCAGCGCAACCCAACGCACTGGGCTCCACATCTCTAGGCGTGTGCCGTTCTTCATCGGACGCTCACGCCACACGCAGTCCGGGTCGTTCCGGTCTATCTGGTCCTCGGCCACCTCGAACCAGTCGGGTCCGCTACGCCCGCGCTGGCCGATGTCGGCACCAAGCGCGCCCTGCGCCCACTGCCAGTCACGGAAGCTCGGCCCCGCCGCGAGCATGCGCCGCAGTTCGTCAATGTAGCCATATGGCAGCGGCGAATGCACGCTCTCGTCGCGCTTGGGAAAGCCAGCCATGGTCATCTTGGGGATAGGGTTGCGGAAGGCCGGTGAGACGACCATCTGGCCGTCGTCGGTCGCTTCGCTGAACTCGCGCAACAGCACGAAGTGCAGGAAGGCATGGACGTAGTTGTTGTAGTTGATGCCGTCCACCGAATCCGGACAGGTTGTGCGGTAGAAATCGGGCACGACAGTGTTGCGGGCCAGTAGCACCGCCGGGTCGACCGGCAGCCCCTGCTGGACGAGATAGCGCTCGAAGAAGGCGGCCAGAGCGAGGAGCCTTTTAGCAACCCCGCGCGTTTCGCCCTTGAGCCACATCAATGCCAAGGTGCGCCAGGCAGCCAGTTGCGGATGCTGGCGCTCCACCCACCCAAGGGATGTGTCCGATTCGCGCCGTACCCCTTTCACCTTGGAGGCCGTGGCTGCAAAAGCTTTAGGCGCGGTCGCTTTCTTCTTTTCGGTCATGCGGAATTTTCAGTCATTGAGTTTGATGCCCGTCGGCAGTCCGCCCGGAACGGAGGAAGTGCCGGCGGGGTTGTCCCGAAGCTGCCGAGCGGCTACCTCAAGCGCGGCCATGACCTCGCGAGTGGTAGCCTGCGTGTAGACCTCCTGGCTTTCCACAGAGGCGTGATGCATGAAGCGGCGGATGAAGGGTTTGTCGACGCCAGCGTTGCGCAGCCGCCGGCCGTAGGCGTGGCGGTGGCCGTGCGGGGTGGTACCCAATGCCTTGCCGACCGTTAGGCCGATGCGTTCACAGGCGGCGGCATGCGCCTTGTTGTATTGGGTCAGCGTGTACATCGCGCCCACGGGTTCGCGGCTCAGATTGATGAAGGCGAACGGGTGGTCACGCTCGACACGTGCTACCTGTTCCAGGTAGCGGTGCCACAGTTGCAGGAACCACTCGCCATACTCCGGCAGGAACCAGTACGCCTGCTTGTAGTAGGCCGCGTCGTGCATGCCGCCTTTCCAGCCGGCGTGACGTCGGTCCATCACTTCGGTGCGGGGCGCGAGGCCGAACTGCTGGGCGAGGTATTCCACGCGGTTGCCCTTACGCGTCTTGCCCCTCGCATCGCGCCAGTCGGAGGGTGCGGCGCCATGGCTCGGGTGATGGATGAGTACCTTGGCCTGGTGCGGGTTGGCAGGGTCCGGGAATACGTCAGAGATGTAGAGGTGGAAGGGCTCTGACTCGCGGAACCCCGCCCCATGCAGCAGCAGCGTGATGAGCATGCCGCGATAGTCCTGGCGTCCGCCCGCGCGGAATCCCTTGACGAGCAGTTCTTCGAAGCGCTCATCTGGGAAGGCCGGCGGCTCGCCTTTTTCGACTTTCGGAAGACGCTCACCCCGGACACGGTGCCCAGTTTCGGTGGGAGATGCGTTCGCCGCCCACGTGTGTCCGAGGAAAGCCTTGCTACGCCGAAACTGGTAGGCAGCCTCGTCGGTCTGCCGGTCGAAGGCCCCGCCCGCGTAACGCGGGTTCACTTGAGCCGTCTCGGGACGCATCTCGCCGAGCCAGTCGAAGAAGTCCGTCAGGTGGGTGACGATGTGCGAGGCGTCCTGCGGCGAGCGCGGCGTCCAGCACAGGCCACTGGGGTCGAGGCCGGTCGCGCGGTCGAAGGTGCCAGTATAGAGCCGCTGAGCAAAATTCTGGAACAGCAGGTAAGTGTCGCGCTCGGCCGGGTTGGATTGCAGGTATTCGAGGAACATCACCACCGCGCGTCTTACCTTTGTCATCCAAGTCAGACTGCGGTCGTGGCTACGATGCAGGCAGTAGTCGAGCAAGGGCTCCAGCACCCCAACTGGAGTCAACAGTGCGGGCAACTCGGTGTAGACCCCGGTAGCATCGGTGTAGACACGGGCTTTGACGTTCACGAACATGAGAACCCTAGACGGCCAGACGACGCAACAAGTCAGCCGCGCCTTTGAAGTCGACATGACGCACATGCATGACCAAGTCCACGGCACCCCCTCCGCCACGCTGTAGCCTGGTGTCGAAGAACTTGGGGCCGTGAAGCAGCAACTCAAAGTCCTTTCCGTCAGCGGTAACGTGGTAGCGCGCAGTACCCTGAGCCTTTATGGGCTCGAATGTGTTGTCCGCCTTCGCATAGCACCCCAGCTTCTCCAGCACTAGCAAGGCATCAAGCTGCCGCCAGCGCTCTAAAGTCAAGTTATCCACAGACCGTCGTCCCACGCGTTCCTCCCCCGGACCCCCACCCGCTACTCGTCTTTCAAAAAAAAGACGGCTACTCGAAAGCCAAAGACATCGCTGTATCGTCGGCCGCCATCTTACATGTGATGCATAAATATGGAATAGCTTCAAGAAAAACAATACAAGAAAAAGCCCCTGCGAGAGGGGCTAAGGAATCTTTCGGCCGCTAAACCACCCTAACTATGCATCAAGTGCCGGGGGGAATAATAAAACAGGGGCGTTTTCACGTTGAGCACCGGCGAAGGCAAGCGCCCTCGCGCGGTACAAACGGGGTTTAGAACTTGTGACGCACGCCCACGCGGAACGCCAACTGGTTGTCCGCGCCCGTGCCCGACGTGCTGAAGTAGCTCGTGCTCGAACCGATTTGCGCCTGCAGATCCTGCGTGCCGTTACGGCCCGCCGCGATCTGATAGATGCCGAGCGCGTAGACGTCGGTGCGCTTGCTCAGCGCGTAATCGACGCTCAGATCGACCTGGTTCCAGTGGCCGCGGTTCGCGTTGCTCAGGTGCATGTACGTATAGCCCGCGCCTGCCGTCAGTGCCGGCGTGAAGGCATACTTCGCGCCTGCTTCGTATGCGGCGAACGTCGTCGCGCCGCCGGTGATCGGCGCGAGGCGCGTGTTCGTGTACAACGCCCACAGCGTCGCGGCGGCGATCGTGTAGCGGCCGCCCACGCCGAACGTGCGCAGATCGCGGATGTTGCCCGTCGTCACGTTTGCGATGGTCGTGGAGAAGGCCGGGGTGGCCTGGCTCGGGTAACGGATGTCCGTGTATGCCGCGCCCACGCCGAACGGACCGTTCGCGTAGTTCACGCCGAAGCTGTAGGCACGCGACGAACCCGCGACCGGCGCTGCGGCCGTGCCCGTTGCCGGCGCGCCCGCGAATGCGCCGGCCTGGTTAGAGAAGCCGTACATCGCGCCGAACGTCAGGCCCGCGAAATTCGCGCTGCTGAACTTCACCGAGTTGTTGATGCGGCTCGACGTCAGCTGGTCGACGTCGTTGATGTGGTACGCGTAGTTGCCTGCAACCGTTTGACCGCCGTTCGAGTAGCTGCCGCCGAGGTAATCGGTCGAGAACGAGTACTGGCGGCCGAACGTCAGCGAGCCGACATTGTTCTGCGACAGACCCACGTAAGCCTGACGGCCGAACATCGCGCCGCCCTGGCCAAGCGTGCCGTTACCGCTGTTAAAGCCGTTTTCGAGCACGAAGAGCGCCTTCAGGCCGTTGCCGAGATCTTCCGTGCCGCGCAGGCCCCACCGGCTGCCTTGGGCGACGCCGTCGTCGTACTTGAAGAGATTGTCGTGACCGGTAGCGGTCTTCGAGTTGTTGACATAGCTGATGCCGGCGTCGATCACACCATAGAGCGATACGCTGCTCTGTGCGTGTGCGGCGTTGGCGAAGACGGCGAGCGTAGCGGCGGTCAATAGTTTCTTGTTCAAAACGTTCTCCAGTGAAAGATTGAGCGATCGCGGCGCCGCGCTCTTTGGCGAGGTCGCGCGATGGCCGGAAATTTAAGGGAACGCTGAGTAAGGTATGTGACAGGTAGATTCATTTCGGAATCTGTCGCGCCTACGCCACAGTTGGCGGCATAGAGGCCGACGCTTGCGGCGCATCGCCGAACGCATCGGGTGCATAAGCTTGTTCCGGCTCGCCCATATAAGCGTGTGAAAAACGATTGGTTTCAGGCTGCGGGAGCCGCGTGCGACGATGCGTCGCCTGTCAATCAAACCGCTTATGGGGAAACGCATGCAACGCCGCATCATCATCAGGAATCTGCTTACCGTGGCGAGTGCCGCCGCGCTTTCGTTCGCGGCGACGTTCGCGCACGCGGACGGCAAACCGCTCAAGATTGGCACCATGAGCGGCCCGGACGCGCAAATCTGGTCGGTCGTCACGAAAGTGGCCGCGCGCGAAGGGCTGAACGTGAAGGTGATCGAATTCAACGACTACGTGCAGCCGAACGCAGCGCTCGATGCGGGCGATCTCGACGCCAACGGTTTTCAGCACCAGCCGTTTCTCGACAGCCAGATCAGGCAGCGCGGCTACAAGATCGTCAATGTCGGCCTCACGTATGTCTCGCCGATGGGCTTTTATTCGAAGAAGCTGAAATCGCTGAAGGATTTGCCGGAAGGGGCGAAGGTCGGCATTCAGAACGATCCGTCCAACGGCAATCGCGCGTTGCTGCTGCTGCAGAAATACGGCGTGATCAAGCTGAAGCCGGGCGTCGGCACGAACGGCGTCAACGCGACGCCGCTCGACGTCGCCGAGAATCCGAAGAAGATCAAGCTGGTGGAACTGGACGCCGCGCAGTTGCCGCGCGCGCTGGGCGATCTCGACGCGGCGTCGATCAATACCGACTATGCCGTGAAGGCGGGCTTGCAGCCCACCCGGGACGCGATTGCGATCGAAGACCTGAAAGGGCCGTACGCGAACCTGATTGCGGTGCGTGAGCAGGACCGCAACCAGCCCTGGGTGAAGAAACTGGTCGCGGCGTACGAGTCGGACGAAGTGCGCAAGTACATCGACACGCAGTTCAAAGGCGCCATTATTCCTGCGTTTTAAGCCTTCTTTCTGGGGCTCAAGTCGAACCGGAAGGCGCCTTTTGGGGCGTCTTCCGTCTGTTTGCTGCGGCTTCGCCGGCCGATCAATTGCTCAACAGCGAGCCGCTGCGAAACGCTGTTGCGCCGGCAATGCGCGCGAACTCGAGACCCGCGGTGGCAAAGCGCGTGAGATGCCGCGCATACAGCACGCCGGCCACACCGCTCTTTAACGTGACGACGCGATCCGTCAACGGATCGACGATGTCGGCGATTTCACGGCCCACGTCGACCCATGTGCCCACTTCGCAGCGATACACCAGCACGCCGCTGATGGGCGCCACGATCGGCTCCGCGCCGGCGAGCGGCGTGGCCGCGAATTCGAGCGGCGGCAGCGGCGCGGCCGTGCCTTCGATCACCCCGCGCGAGGTCAGATATTCGACGATCGCCTGTGCGTCGCGCTCCGCATACTCGTACGACACTTCGCGCTGGCCGCGCAATTCGATGGTGACCGAGATGGAGCCGTTCGGAATCGGGAAGCGCTCGCCGAAGCGGCCGCGCAAATCGGACCAGCAGAAGCTGTGAATTTCGTCGAACGGATTGCCGACCGAGTTCAGCGCAAGCAGCGACGCCTTCGCATCGAGGTAGCGCGCCAGCGGCTCGACTTCCGGCCACAGGTCCGGGTTCGTGTACAGATGCATGGCGGCTTCCCAGTCGCAATGCAGATCGAGCACGACATCCGCGTCGTACGAGAGCTTTTGCAGCGCGAGACGTTGCGATTCGAGCTCCGTGGTGGGCTGCTGCGCGTCGAGCGCCTCGCGCATCGCGGCGCGGATGGCGGCGCGATTGGCGTTCACGTCGTGGGTGAGGCGCTCTTCGATCACGGGCGACACCAGTGCCGACAAGTCGTGGAAATTGCGGTTGAAGTTTTGCGCGGTGTTGGTTTCGAAGCGTCCCGTCAGATGACCGAGGAAGTGCTGGTTCAGGCCGATCGGATTGGCCACCGGCACGATCACGATTTCGCCGCGCAGCTTGCCGGCCGCTTCGAGCGCCGCGAGCTTGCGGCGCAGTTCCCACGAGACGAGCATGCCGGGCAATTCGTCGGCATGCAGGGATGACTGGATATAGATCTTCTGCCCGCCGCCCGGACCGTAATGAAAACTCGTCAGGTTGCGTGCGGTGCCGAGCGTCGGCGCAATCAGCGGATGGGATTGGGTTTGCATGGTTGTCGAATTCGCGGGGAAAGTGCGGCGCGCCGCTATCTCGTTGATTACAAGGGGGGAAGTCTGCAGGATGCCGGCGGACGGCGGCACCTCGATCGCACGATCTTAGCCGATACGGCGAGGCGTGTCTTTCGAGGGTACCAAACGAAACGGGCTCCGCGTGTGGCGGAGCCCGTTCAGTAGGCCGTGCGGCGCGCCGCTGGAGGCGCGCGGCGGGCCTCGTGGACAACGAGGCGGCTGTGTTAGCTGCCGTACACGTCGAAGTCGAAGTACTTCTTTTCGAGCTTCTTGTAGGTGCCGTCCTTGATGATGTCGGCGATTGCCTTGTCGACCTTCGCCTTCAGGTCCGTATCTTCCTTGCGCATGCCGATGCCCGCGCCGTTGCCGAGGATCTTCGGATCGTCGAGGTCCTTGCCGACGAACTGGAAGCCCGTGCCGCGCGGCGTCTTCAGGAAGCCGATGTCAGCTTGCACGGCGTCCTGCAGCGCTGCGTCGAGGCGGCCCGACAGCAAGTCTGCGTACACCTGGTCCTGGTTCTGATACGGCACGACCTTCGTGCCCTTCGGTTCCCAGTAGGTCTTCGCGTAGGTTTCCTGGATCGTGCCCTGTTCGACGCCGACCGACTTGCCCTTCAGCGAGTCAGCCGTCGGCAGGATGCCCGAACCCTTCTTCGCGACGAGGCGCGTCGGCGTGTTGAACAGTTTCGACGAGAAAGCGATCTGCTCGGCGCGTTGCGGGGTCATGGACATCGACGACAGCACGCCGTCGAACTTCTTGGCCTTCAGAGCCGGGATCATGCCGTCGAAATCGTTTTCGACCCACACGCACTTGGCCTTCAGGCGCGCGCAGATTTCGTTGCCGAGGTCGATGTCGAAGCCAACGAGCTTGCCGTCGGAGCCTTTGGACTCGAACGGGGGATAGCTGGCGTCGACGCCGAAACGGATGGTGGACCAATCTTTAGCGTGTGCGCCAATCGAGACGGTGGCAAGCAGAGCAACCGTCAAAGCCGCTAGCAGTTTTTTCACTGTTTAACTCCTCGGTGTAGTTCAAATTCTCCCGCATGCGGTTATGCCGCTGCGGGAAACCCGGCGCGACTTACGACCGGGCCTGGGTTGAAGCCGCCGGCCGGGGCGGCCAGCAGCGCGCGCCAAGCTTATCAGTTCAAAAATATTGGGTAGTTAGTGAAACACCGGATGGCGTATGAGAACCGCCTCTAGAATTAAAACGCTCCGGCTTGGAGGCGCCGCGGTCGATGCATCCAGCATTGGCTTCCTGACCGGGATCAAACGCGTAATGTCGCCGTAATGGCGTCGTAATGCGAATCGTTAAAACGCAAAATTCCCCGACCGCGGCGTTCTTGTATTTCGTCGCAAGATTAAAGAAAAGATAAATGTGTGCCGTTATCACGTGATGATTGCCCGTCGTGTGCCGACCATGTTGAGTTATTTCCTGCAACGAGGCGTTAAGGAGGCCAAAAACATATTGCTTGGCGCTATCATCGTTGCTCCTCCCGCTTCGCATGCAGCGCAACAGAGCAGTACTGTCTGAGGAAACGTTTTCCATTGGTAATTCGCGATTGATTAACGCGGGCATCGGCTCGCGGGAACTGCCTTCTGCTTAACGGTGTTGTATATGCACATGATTTCGACGGCAGATGAAAAGCGCTGCAAGGAGCGGCGCGGCCAGCGGCGAATTACTGCGGCTTTGCGGGGCGCGCGCTGTGCGGCGCGTCACGTTTGCGGGGTTTTACTGCGACTCGTGCTGAGCGCGTTTCTTTGCGCTGGGATGCTCCCGGAAGCATCGGCGCAGGCCGCGAAAAAAGTCCTGCATGTGCTTGCATGGCCCGGTTATGCGGACGCCGACGTCGTAAGAGCGTTCGAGTCGCGCTATGACGCTAAGGTCGAAGTCACGCTCGTCGATTCGGACGAAGCATTGTGGACGCAGATGCACGCGAAAAATGCGCCGCCTTTCGACGTGCTCGCCGCCAATACCGCTGAAATCCAGCGCTACACGCGCGCCAATCTTCTCGCGCCGCTCGATCTGCAAAGCTTGCCCAATACGGCAAGACAATTGCCGCGTTTCCAGGCGCGCTCATCGATTGAGGGAATTACGTCGGACGGCAAGGTCTTCGCGATTCCGTTCACCTATTCGTCGATGGGCCTCATTTACGACCGCAGGCAGGTTCCGGTTGCGCCGCGCTCGATGCGCGAGCTCTGGAACCCGCGCTACCGCGGCAAGGTGCTCGACTTCAACAGCGCGCAGCACAACTTTTCATTCACTGCACTGGCGCTCGGTTATCCCGATCCGTTCAATCTGAACGACACGCAGATGCGCACCATTGCTCACAAGCTCGTCGAGCTGCGCCGCAACCTGTTGACGTATTACACGTTGCCCGAAGAAGCGACGGCGTTTTTCATCCGCCACAACGTCGCGTTGATGTTCGGCAACTACGGCACGCAGCAAGTGGAACTGCTGCGCCGCGCGGGCGCGGACGTCGGCTACGTGATTCCCGACGAAGGCGTGCTCGCATGGCTCGATTGCTGGTCGATGACGCGTGCGGCCGCCGATCCCGCGCTCGCGCTTGCCTGGATCAATTACATGCTCGAACCGGACGTGAGCCGGTTGCTGACACAGCGTCAAGGGCTCGCCAATACATTGACCGCGCCTGCCGCGAATGAAGGTAACGCGCGCATCGTGTGGATCGGGCCGGTGGAGAACATCCAGCGGCGCGAGGACCTGTGGGCCAGAATCGCGTCCGGCGACCGCTCGGAGCGCTTCTGATGATCCGTCCGGGCCTCACCTTCAAACTATCCGTTCTGCTCGCATGCATCGGCGTGCTGGCATCGGGCGCGACCGGCTATTACGCGTATCACGCGAATCGCACGATGCTGGTGAAGGAGGCCGGGCGCAGTTTGATGACATCCACGGAACTGCTCGGCGAGCGCTTCTCCGCATCCGTCGACGATGTCGGCGCCGACGCGCTCGTGCTGGCGAGCCTGCCGTCGTCGGCCCAGGTCGTGTCGAGCGACGACGGCCTCGGCGCGAGCCTGCCGCGGGAACGGCTCGCGCAGGTGTACTCGAGCTTCATGATCCATCACCCCGAGTACCTGCAGATACGCCTCATTAGCCGTGCGCATTACGGGCTGGAAATCATTCGTTTCGATCGCGACGCCGACGGACTCATCCGCGTGGAAGGCGGCAATTTGCAGGAAAAGGGCCAGTTTTCGTATGTGTTCGAGCCGCTCTCGTTTTCGCCGGGGCGCCTCTACACGTCGCCGATTTCCGTGAATCATGAATACGGCGCGCATGCGGCGCAGGGCAAGCCGACGCTGCGGATCGGTACGCCGGTCGCCGACGCGCAGGGCGCGGTGGTGGGCGTCGTCGTGATCGACGTCAACCTCACCGATCTTTTAAAGCGTCTGCAAAGCGACTTGCCGAGCGATTACCAGGTTTATCTCGCGAACGAGTGGGGCGACTTCCTCGTTCATCCCGACCCCGACAAGACGTTCGGCTTCGACGTGGGCCGCCGCGTGTTGATGCAGGACAGCTTCGCCGTGACCAGGCCGCTGTTCGATCAGAAGGAGAGCGAAGTACTCGTGAACGGACTCGCGCGTCCCAAACAGGCAGAAGGACAGGTGCTGGCTTTCGTGCGCAGACCGTTCGGCGCGTCCGAGGGCAACCGCTTTATCGTGCTCGGGCTCGGCAAGCCGCTGGAGGACGTGCTGTCCGGCGCGCATCTGCTGGGCGGCAGCATCGTGCGCATGGTGTTGATTTTCAGCGTGCTGGCCGTGCTTCTCGCCATTCTCTTCGCGCGCGCGCTCACCAAGCCGCTGCATATGCTCGCGTACGCGGCGACGCATCTGTTCGCCGAACACGCGATGGAAACACTGCCGCTCAGGCGCACCGACGAGATCGGCGTGCTCGCGCGTTGCTTTGATCGGCTGCGCCGCGAGATCAGATCGCAAATGGATGCGCTGCATGTCAAACAGCGCGAGCTTGTGCATCTCGCCACGCACGACGTGCTTACCGGATTGCCGAACCGCATGCTGTTCATGGAGAAACTCGAGCGCGCGATCCAGGAAGCGACGCGTCGCCGTCAGGGGCTCGCGGTGCTGTTCGTGGACCTCGACCGCTTCAAGCAGATCAACGATCAGTTCGGCCATTCCGTCGGCGACAAGGTGCTCGTTGCGGTGGCGCTGCGGCTCAAACAGGTGCTACATGCCGCGGATGTCGTCGCGCGTCTGGGCGGCGACGAATTCATCGTGCTGATCGAGGGACCGCGCTCAGCCGAGGCGGCGCCGGGCATCGCATCGCGCATCATGACGACGCTGAACGAAGAGATCGTGATGGACGGCCAGGGCATGACGGTGGGCGCGAGCATCGGCATCAGCCAGTTTCCCGACGACAGTGGTACGGCGGAAGAGCTCCTGCTCAATGCGGACGCCGCCATGTATGCGGCGAAATCGGGGGGACGCTGCGCCTATCTGCGTTATCACGACGTGCTCGAAGCACGGCGGCGCCAGCAGGCGGAGCTTGCGGCAGCCGCGCACGTGCCGGCCGGCGAGGGCGCCACCGAAGGACACGAAGCCGAGCCGACCGCGTGAGGCCCGCGCGGCAAGCGGCGCTTCATTCCAGTGCCGCGGTCCACGTGAAAACGTTGCGCTGAACGCATCCCTAAAGGCCCACGCACTGCCGTCTTGTGGCAAAGTGTCCGGTTTCGGAGCCACGAGGTGAGGGGCCAATGACAGGTCGCCTGGTCTATGTAATGGGACCGTCCGGCGCGGGCAAAGACGCGTTGCTAGGGTTTGCGCGCAAGCGCCTTGCGGGCGAGCCGATTCTGTTTGCGCATCGTTACATTACGCGGCCAAGCGGCAATGGCGAGGAGCATATCGCGCTTTGCGTCGAAGAATTTGCCGCCCGTTCGCTGCTGGGTCTCTTTGCGCTCGAGTGGTCGAGTCATTCGCTGCGCTATGGCATCGGCATCGAGGTCGATGCGTGGCTCGCGCGCGGGTGTACCGTGGTCGTCAACGGTTCGCGTCAGCATCTGCATCATGCGCTCGCGCGCTATCCTCGCGCCGAAGTCGTGCACGTGGACGCGGCGCCACATATTCTCGAAGCGCGGCTCGGCGCGCGGGCGCGCGAATCGGCGGAACAGGTGGCCGCGCGGCTCGCGCGCCACGCGCCTTTCACGTTGCCCGACGGCGTGCGCTGCGAGTCGATCGACAATTCCGGCGAACTCGAAGACGCGGGCCACGCGTTGATCGCCTTTCTCAAGTCACATGCCGGGCGGTAGTGCCGCCTCGGCGTTTGCATCCATCCTGCGTTCCTATTGCCCTACATCACGGAGTCCCTTGCAAAATGAGCGAAACCGCGCGTTTCACCGAAGTAGCCGATCTGGTACCCGCCGCCGAGAGCCTGCGCGAGATTCGCCATCACATTCATCACCATCCCGAACTGGCTTACGAAGAGTTGCAGACCGCGGCGCTGGTCGCCGACAAACTCGAACAATGGGGCTGGCAGGTGACGCGCGGCGTCGGTCAAACCGGCGTGGTCGGCACGCTCAAGGTGGGCGACGGCACGCGCAGCATCGGCATTCGCGCGGACATGGACGCGTTGCCGATTGTCGAGCGGACCGGTTTGCCTTACGCAAGCGGCACGCACGGCAAGATGCACGCGTGCGGGCACGACGGCCACACGACGATGCTGCTGGGCGCGGCACAACGTCTTGCGGCCACCCGCAATTTCTCCGGTACCGTGCATCTGTACTTTCAGCCGGCCGAGGAAAGCGGCATCGACAGCGGTGCCAAAAAGATGATCGAAGACGGCTTGTTCGAGCGCTTTCCGTGCGACGCCGTGTTCGGTTTGCACAATCATCCGGGCGCGGAGCCGGGGGTGCTGCTGTTCCGCAAGGGGCCGTTCATGTCGGCGGGCGACAAGGCGATCATCACCATTGAAGGCGTAGGCGGTCACGCGGCGCGCCCGCATCTGACGGTCGATCCCGTCGTGGTGGCCGCCAGCATCGTGATGGCGTTGCAGACAATCGTCGCACGCAACGTGGATCCGTCGCAGCCGGCGGTCGTCACCGTCGGCTCCATGCATGCGGGCACGGCGAACAACGTGATCGCCAGTACGGCAAAGCTCGAACTCAGCGTGCGCTCGTTCAGCGCCGAAGTGCGCGCGCTGTTGAAAAAACGCATTACCGAACTCGCCGAAACGCAGGCGGCGAGTTACGGCGGCAAAGCTATCGTCGACTATATCGAAGGCTATCCGGTCGTCGTTAATTCGGATGACGAAACAGATTTCGCCGTGCAGGTGGCGCGTGAACTGGTGGGCGACGATAAGGTTGTCGCTCAGACGGATATTCTGATGGGCAGCGAAGACTTCGCGTTCATGCTGCAAAAGCGACCGGGTACGTTCCTGCGGATCGGCAACGGCGTCGGCGAGGACGGCTGCATGGTGCACAACCCGCATTACGACTTCAACGACCGCAACCTGCCGGTCGGCGCCGCGTTCTGGACGCGGCTCGTCGAGCGGTATTTAGGCCGCTAGATGAGCTGGCGGGCCGGAAGCTGCCAGACGCCACGGCGCGCGCCGTGGCGCTCGCCGGCCGCGCGCGCTTCACCCTTGATAACCCGCCGCGGCCGGCATCAACCGCGCCGCGCCACCATCTCCGAGACGCTTTGCGCCGCCTGCTGCAGCGGCTCGAGAAACGCCTTCACCATCTGCTTTGCGGAGTTACGCTGCGCATTGCCGCTGATGTTCATGGCCGCGATCACCCGCCCCTGGCGATTGCGGATCGGCGCCGACAGCGAAATCAGCCCGCCTTCCAGTTCCTGATCGACGATAGCCCAGCCCTGGCGGCGCACCTGCGCGATCAGCTTCTTCAGTTCTTCCTTGTCGGTCACCGTGCGCGGCGTGTGTGCGTAAAGCGGCGACGAATTGAGCGTCGCGTCGAGCGTTTCGTCGTCGAGTGCGGAGAGCAGCACGCGGCCCATCGACGTGCAATACGCCGGCAAGCGGCTGCCGATCGACAGATTGATCGTCATGATCTTGTGAGTCGGCACGCGCAGCACATAGACGATCTCGGTCCGGTCGAGCACGGCCGCCGAGCAGCTCTCGTGGACCTGCGCGGACAACTCCTCCATGACCGGCTCGGCAAGGTTCCAGAACGGCATCGACGTCAGATACGCGAAGCCGAGTTCGAGAATCTTCGGCGTGAGGCGAAAGAGGCGCCCTTCGGCTTCGACATAGCCGAGCGTCTGCAACGTGAGCAGAATGCGGCGTGCGCCCGCGCGCGTGAGGCCGGTGGCGGCGGCGACGTCGGTCAGCGTCTGTTCGGGGCGGGTGGCGTCGAAGGCGCGGATCACCGCGAGGCCGCGCGCGAACGACTGCACGTAGGAGTCGCCCGGTTTGTCCGGGGCCGGTTCGGCGCTGGCGGAGACGTCGGAAGACGGCGGCAAGGCTTTGCTCATGGACCTGGAAGAATGCGTTCGGAAGGCTCGGACACCGCTCGCGCCGGGGAAGCGACGCAACGGTGCGCAAAGGCGTGACGATAGCTTAAGCCTTCAGTTTCGCCAACTTCGCCGCGGCGCGGATCCGAAACCACGAAAACCCAGGGTTAGCGCGGATGCAGCGTGCATCCAAAAATTTGTATGATGACCCGATGACATGACAATGAGGCATGGGATGTTCGACAAGATTCCAGCGCGCGCATTGAGCGATACCGTCGCGCAGCAGCTTCTCAAGCAGATCGACAAGGGCACGTTCGAGCGAGGCGGCAAGCTGCCGACCGAAGCCGTGCTCGCGCAGCAGTTCGGCGTGAGCCGCACGGTGATTCGCGAGGCGATCTCGCGGCTGAAGAACGAAGGCGTGGTCGAGCCGCGCCAAGGCAGCGGCGTGTTCGTGGCGGCGCACGGGGCGGTGCGGCCGCTGCGCATCGACTACGCGGAAGCGGTCGAGCCCGGCTCAGTCGTGCAGATTCTCGCGCTGCGCCGGGCGATCGAGGCCGAAGTCGCGTCCGAGGCTGCCATGCGCCGCACCGACGCCGACATGGTGGCGATCGACGCCGCGCTCGCGAAAATCGACGAAGCCGTGGCCGAGGGCGAGGACGGCGTAACGGAAGACGTCGCGTTTCACCGCGCAATCGCGGCCGCCACTGGCAACCCGTACTTCCTCAAGACGCTCACGTTCCTGAACCAGTATCTCGAGGCCGGCACCGTCGTGACGCGTCGCAACGAGGCGTTGCGCGAGGACTTCTCGCGTCAGGTGCGCGAGGAGCACGCGGCCATTGCCGCCGCGATCCGCGCGGGCGATCCCATGGCCGCGCGCAATGCCGCGCGAACCCATATGTACAACGCGGCGCGGCGCCTGGCGGAAGCCGGCATTTGCTGACGGATCGCCGCGCCCGGCGAAGCTTGCCCATTTCCGCGCCAGTCCGCCTGAGCGCGTAACAGATTCCAGAGAGGTTCGAGCATGTCCAGAAATGTCGGTGTCATCGGTCTTGGCGCAATGGGACTCGGCGTCGCGCGCTCGCTGCTGCGCGCGGGCTTTCGCGTTCACGCGTGCGATTTGCGCAGTGAAGTCCTGCAGGCGTTTGTGAAGGAAGGTGGCGTGGGCTGTGCTACGCCGGCGGAACTCGGCGCGCAATGCGACGTGGTCGTCACGCTGGTCGTGAATGCCGCGCAAACCGAAGCCGTGCTGTTCGGCGCACCGGGCGCCCACGGCGAAGGCGGAGCGGTCGCGGCGATGAAGCCGGGCGGCGTCGTGATCGCGAGCGCGACGGTGGCCCCCGACTTCGCGATCGAACTCGGCAAGCGCATTGAGGCGGCCGGTCTGCAGATGCTCGATGCGCCGGTCTCGGGCGGCGCCGCGCGCGCCGCAGCGGGCGAAATGACGATGATGACCTCCGGCCCGGCCGCGGCTTACGCGGCGTGCGAGGACGTGCTCGCCGCGATGGCCGGCAAGGTCTACCGCCTCGGCTCGGCCCATGGCGCCGGATCCATAGTAAAGATCATCAACCAGTTGCTCGCGGGCGTGCATATCGCGGTGGCGGCGGAAGCCATGGCGCTCGGCCTGCGCGAGGGTGTCGATCCCGACGCGCTGTACGACGTGATCACGCACAGCGCGGGCAATTCGTGGATGTTCGAAAACCGCGTGCCGCACATACTCAACGGCGATTACACGCCGCTCTCGGCCGTCGATATTTTCGTCAAGGATCTGGGGCTCGTGCTCGATACCGCGCGCCGCTCGAAGTTTCCGCTGCCGCTGTCCGCGGCGGCGCACCAGATGTTCATGATGGCGTCCACAGCCGGTCACGGCGGCGAGGACGATTCCGCGGTCATCAAGATTTTCCCGGGCATCGACGTGCCGGCGGCGAAGTAACCAGGAGCGCCCGTCATGACGGCTACGACCCAACGCCCGCTGCTCGGCTGCATCGCCGACGACTTCACCGGCGCGACGGACCTCGCGAATATGCTGGTGCGCGGCGGCATGCGCACGGTGCAGACCATCGGCGTGCCCGAGCGCGGTGAGACGCTGCAGGCGGACATGGCTGCGGACACGGACATGGCCGCGGACGCCATCGTGGTCGCGCTGAAATCGCGTACTATTCCTGCTGCCGACGCGGTCGCGCAATCGCTCGCCGCGCTCGACTGGTTGCGTGCGCAAGGATGCCGCCAGTTCGTTTTCAAATACTGCTCGACTTTCGATTCGACCGACGCGGGCAATATCGGCCCGGTGACGGACGCGCTCCTCGACGCGCTGTCCGCCGGCAACAACGCAAACAGCGAGGCGAGCGCTTTTACGATTGCGTGCCCGGCGTTTCCCGAGAACGGCCGCACGATTTTTCGCGGACATCTGTTTGTCGGCGACGCGTTGCTCAACGAGTCCGGCATGGAGAACCATCCGCTCACGCCCATGCGCGACGCGAACCTCGTGCGCGTGCTGCAGCGCCAGACGCGCTCCAAAGTCGGACTCGTGCGTTACGACGCCGTGGCGCAGGGCGTCAACGCGGTGCGCGAATCGTTCGACGCGCTGCGCCGCGACGGCGTGCGCATGGCCATCGCCGATGCCGTCTCCGACGCCGACCTCTATGTGCTCGGCGAAGCATGCGCCGATCTCACGCTGATCACCGGCGGCTCGGGCATCGCGCTCGGTTTGCCGGGCAACTTCCGCCGCGCGGGCCTGCTCGAGCCGCGCGACAATGCCGCGCAACTGCCGCGCGTCGAGGGCTTGCCGGCGGTGCTCGCGGGCAGCGCGTCGAAAGCGACCAACGCGCAGGTCGCGGCGTGGCGCGCATCGCGCCCGGCGTTTCGCATCGATCCGCTCGCGGCGGCGCGCGGCGAAGCCGTCGTCGAACAGGCGCTTGCATTCGCGCAGCCCTACCTCGACAAGGGCGAGCCGATGCTGATTTACGCCACCGCCACGCCCGACGAAGTGAAGGCGGTACAACGCGAACTCGGCGTCGATCAAGCAGGGCATCTGGTGGAAGCCACGCTGGCCGCGATTGCCCGCGGCCTGCATGAGCGCGGCGTGCGCAAGTTCGTGGTGGCGGGCGGCGAGACATCGGGTGCAGTGGTGCAGGCGCTGAACGTGCGTAGCCTGCGGATCGGCGCGCAGATCGATCCGGGCGTGCCGGCCACGGCGACGACGGGCGCGCAACCGCTCGCGCTCGCGCTCAAGTCGGGCAACTTTGGTGCGACCGACTTCTTCGAAAAGGCGCTGCGCCATCTGGAAGGAGGCGTGCAATGAGCGGCGCGACGCAAAGGCCGGATAACACGACGATAAGCGCACCCGCCATTCACGCGACCAGCGAATCACGCGTGCGCGAGGAAATCTGTGTGACGGGCGCGAGCCTCTATCAACGCGGCTATACGGTGGGCAGGGCGGGCAACATCAGCGCGCGCCTCGACGACGGCTGGCTCATCACGCCGACCGACGCCTGCCTCGGCCGGCTCGATCCCGCCAACATCGCCAAAGTCGATTTCGACGGCAATGCCGTTTCCGGCGGCAAGCCCTCGAAGACGCTCGCGCTGCATCGCGGCATCTACGCGCGCAACGGTGAAGCGCGCGGCATCGTCCATACGCATTCCACGCATCTCGTCGCGCTGACACTCGCGGGCGTCTGGAGCGAGCACGACGTCCTGCCGCCCATCACGCCGTACTACGTGATGAAAGTGGGCCACGTCCCCTTGATTCGTTACAGCCGCCCGGGCGACCCGCAAGTCGCCGCGCAAATTGCGGCCCTGGCCGATCAGGTTCGCGCCGTGCTGCTCGAACGCCTCGGCCCGGTGGTATGGGAGCGTTCGGTTGCCCATGCGTCGTATGCACTCGAAGAACTCGAGGAAACCGCGCGCCTGTGGCTCATGACGAATCCGCGGCCCGCGCCTTTGAACGAGGCGGCGCTCGACGAACTACGCAGCGTGTTCGGCGCGCGCTGGTAGCCGATCACACCTTAGCCGTCCACACCTAGATCGCCCCAGGCGACGCATCACACTTCCACTCAAGGAGACATTGCATGAGTTCGTATCAGGCCGTATCGGGCCAGCCGGTTGCGGCGGCCGTGGGACAACCCGGCGCCGCCGAAGTCGAGCGTACATACAAGAAGGTGTTCTGGCGCATCGTGCCGTTCCTGATGCTGTGCTATGTGGTCGCGTATCTCGATCGCGTGAACGTGGGCTTTGCCAAGCTGCAGATGTCGCAGGACCTCGCCTTCAGCGAAACGGTGTTCGGCCTCGGCGCGGGCGTGTTCTTTATCGGCTATTTTTTGTTCGAACTACCAAGCAATATTCTGATGCACAAGATCGGCGCGCGCATCTGGATTGCGCGGATCATGATTACGTGGGGCGTGATGTCGGCGCTCTTCGTGTTCGTCAAGACGCCGGCTCAGTTCTATATCTTGCGTTTTCTGCTCGGGCTCGCCGAAGCCGGCTTTTATCCGGGCGTGATCCTGTATCTGACTTACTGGTTTCCCTCGCATCGGCGCGCAAAGATCATTGCGGTGTTTATGTCGGCGATTCCGGTGTCGGGCATTTTCGGCAATCCGCTCTCGGGCTGGATCATGCAGGCGTTTCACAACAGTTCGGGTCTGGCCGGCTGGCAGTGGATGTTCCTGATCGAAGCCGTGCCGGCGGTTGCGGTCGGCATCGCGACCATTCTGTATCTTGACAACGGGATTGCGGGCGCGAAGTGGCTGAGCGAACCGGAAAAGCGCCTGCTCGCCGACGAAATCGCCGCATCGCAGCCGAAGGAAAAGGCCAACGCCCATTCGCTGCGCGCCGTGTTCCGCGATCCGCGCACGTGGTGGATGTCGCTCATCTACTTTGCGTTCGTGACCGGCCAATACGGGCTCACGTTCTGGATGCCGACACTCATCAAATCGACCGGCGTGAGCGGCGCATTCAATATCGGCTTGCTGAGCGCGATTCCGTTTATCTGCGCGATCGTCGTGATGAATCTGCTGGGTCACAGCGCCGACAAGCGACGCGAACGCCGCTGGCATCTGATCGTGCCGGCGCTGTTCGGCGCGGTGGGCTTTACGGTGGCCGCATCGTTTGCGAGCAACACGGTGGTGTCGATTGCCTTTCTCTCGCTCGCCGCAGCGGGCGTGCTGACCTGCGCGCCGCTCTTCTGGTCGCTGCCTACCGCGTTCATGTCGGGCGCGACCGCCGCTGCCGGCATCGCGATCATCAACTCGATCGGCAATCTGGCGGGTTTCGCGAGCCCTTATATGATCGGCTATCTGAAGGATCTCACGCACAGCACGCAGTCGGGCATGTATGTGCTGGCCGGCATGCTGGTGATCGGCGCGATTGCCACGTGGCTCACGCCGGCGAAACTGGTCAACCGTTAACCCTCTGGTGCGCCGCGCAAGCCTGGCTGTCGCAGCGCTGCTTGCCGCGCACGGAAATACCGCTTCAAAGGAGTTGCCGCCATGCCTCGCTTCGCCGCGAATCTCTCGATGATGTACAACGAGCACGCCTTTCTGGACCGCTTCGCCGCCGCCGCCAAAGACGGCTTCAAGGCGGTCGAATTTCTGTTTCCCTACGATTTCCGCGCGGACGAGATCAAGGCGCGGCTCGATGCCAACGGCCTCACGCAAGCGCTCTTCAATGCGCCGCCGGGCGACTGGGCGAACGGCGAGCGCGGCATCGCCACCCTGCCGGGGCGCGAAGACGAGTTCCGCCGCAGCATCGACACCGCGCTCGACTACGCGCGTGTGATCGGCAATCGCAAGCTGCATGTCATGGCGGGCCTGATCGGCGCGGATCAATCGCGCGAGCGGCATCGCGAGGTGTATCTGCGCAACCTCGCGCATGCGGCCAACGCGGCGCAAGCCGAGGGCATCACGATTCTGATCGAGCCGATCAATACGCGCGACATGCCGGGCTTCTTTCTCAACCGGCAGGACGAGGCGCAGGCCATTTGCGCGGAAGTCGGCGCGGCCAATCTCAAGGTGCAATTCGACTGCTACCACTGCCAGATTGTCGAAGGCGATCTCGCGACGAAGCTCCGACGCGACCACGCGGGCATCGGCCACATTCAGATTGCCGGTGTGCCGGAGCGGCACGAACCGGATACGGGCGAAATTAACTACCCGTATCTGTTCGAGGTGATCGACTCGCTCGGCTACGACGGCTACGACGGCTACATCGGCTGCGAATACCGGCCGCGCGCCGCGACATCCGCGGGACTGGGCTGGGCGAAGCCGTATCTGAACGCCGCCTGATACCACCTGGTACCGGACAACGAATACGAGGGCAAAGCGAATCATGAAAGTACTGATTACCGGCGGCGCGGGTTTTCTCGGCCAGCGCCTCGCGCGTGAACTCCTCGCGCGCGGTTCATTGAAAGACGCAAAGGGCGCGCCGCAAGCACTCACGCAACTGGTGCTGCTCGACGTCGTGCAGGCAAACGATTTCGGCGACAGCCGCGTGCGCACCGAAGTGGGTGATATCGCAGAGCAGAGCGTGCTCGAACGTGTAATCGACAGCGACACCGCAGCCATTTTTCATCTTGCCGCGATTGTCAGCGGCCAGGCCGAGGCGGATTTCGATCTCGGCATGCGCATCAATCTGGATGCGTCGCGCCTGTTGCTGGACGTATGCCGGCAACGCGGGCACCGGCCGCGCGTGCTGTTCACGAGCTCGGTCGCGGTCTACGGCGGCGAGCTGCCTGAGATCGTGCAGAACGACACCGCGCTCAATCCGCAATCGTCGTATGGCGCGCAAAAGGCAATTGCCGAATTGCTGCTGAACGATTACTCCCGGCGCGGTTTCGTCGACGGGCGCGTGCTGCGCCTGCCCACCATCAGCGTGCGGCCGGGCAGGCCGAATGCGGCGGCGTCGTCGTTTGCGAGCGGCATCATTCGCGAGCCGCTGAACGGCGAGCAGGCCGTCTGTCCCGTCGACGGCTCGACGCGCCTGTGGCTGCTGTCGCCGCGCAAAGCCATCGAGAGCCTGATTGCGGGCCTCGAACTGGACGGCGCCGCGCTCGGCAACCAGCGCGTGCTGAATCTCCCGGGCATTTCCGTCAGCGTCGACGAGATGGTCGCGGCGTTGCGCGAAGTGGCCGGCGACGCAGTCGCGAAACGGATCGTGTGGCAGCCCGATGCGCGCGTGGAAAAAATTGTCGGCAGTTGGCCGGGGCGCTGGGACACGGCCCGCGCCGAGCAGCTCGGCCTGACCGGCGACCGGAATTTCGCCGACGTGATCCGCGCGTATATTGCCGACGAAGGCATCCAGGTGCGCTGAACGCCGCGCCGGCCTCGCGCTGACCTGGTCCGCCGGCTCGCTGCCGGGCGGGCGACGGCGCGGGCGGCGGTGCGCACATCAATCGTCAGACGCTTTTGCGCTCCGTCCGCAGCCCCTCGCGTATTCCCTGATGTCGACCCGCGGGCGCTTGACAGCGTTTCCGCCGCGCGCCTATTATCGAGTCTCGTTGTTCGATATATGACCTAATGTTCGTATAAAGAACAAAGCGGCGGGCGACCCGAACACCCCGTTCACCATCCTGCGCTAAGCTGAATTCGCGCGAGGCTAGTCCTCGTCACGCCCGTCCGGCCGGTGCCCGGTTCATCCGTGCACATCCGCCCGCGCCGCGCACGCATCCAGACAGACGCAGACGGCGCGGCGCACGCAGCACATCACTGGAGACATCACATGACCGAAGCATTCCTGTGCGACGCAATTCGCACCCCCATCGGCCGCTACGCGGGCTCGCTGTCGTCGGTTCGCGCCGACGATCTGGGCGCGGTGCCGCTCAAGGCCCTGATGGAGCGCAACCCGAACGTCGACTGGAACGCCATCGACGATGTGATCTACGGCTGTGCGAATCAGGCGGGGGAAGACAACCGCAACGTCGCGCGCATGTCGCTGCTGCTGGCGGGTCTGCCGCAAGCCGTGCCGGGTTCGACGGTGAACCGTCTGTGCGGATCGGGCATGGACGCGGTCGGCATTGCCGCGCGCGCAATCAAGTCGGGCGAGGCCGCGCTGATGGTCGCGGGCGGCGTCGAAAGCATGAGCCGCGCGCCGTTCGTGATGGGCAAGGCGACCAGCGCGTTTTCGCGCCAGGCCGACATCTACGACACGACCATCGGCTGGCGCTTCGTCAATCCGTTGATGAAGCAGATGTACGGCGTCGACTCGATGCCCGAGACGGGCGAGAACGTTGCGACTGACTATAAGATCAGCCGCGCCGATCAGGATGCGTTCGCGCTGCGCAGCCAGCAGAAAGCGGCGCGCGCACAGAAGGACGGCACGCTCGCGCAGGAAATCGTCGGCGTGACGATTGCACAGAAGAAGGGCGATCCGATCACCGTGTCGCAAGACGAGCATCCGCGTGAAACGAGCCTCGAGGCGCTTGCGAAACTGAAGGGCGTGGTGCGCCCGGACGGCACGGTGACGGCCGGCAACGCGTCGGGCGTCAACGACGGCGCGGCAGCGCTCCTGCTTGCCAACGAAGAGACGGCGAAGCGCTTCGGCCTCACGCCGCGAGCCCGCGTGCTAGGCATCGCCACCGCGGGCGTCGCGCCGCGCGTAATGGGCATCGGTCCCGCGCCCGCCACGCAGAAGCTGCTCGCGCGCCTCAATATGAGCATCGATCAGTTCGACGTGATCGAGTTGAACGAAGCGTTCGCCTCGCAAGGCATTGCGGTGTTGCGCACGCTCGGTGTCGCCGACGACGACGCGCGCGTGAACCCGAACGGCGGCGCCATCGCGCTGGGCCATCCGCTCGGCATGAGCGGCGCGCGGCTCCTGACCACTGCGATGTATCAATTGCAACGCACGCAAGGGCGCTTCGCACTGTGCACGATGTGCATTGGCGTGGGACAGGGCATCGCGATCGCCATCGAACGCGTGTAAGGTTTCAACGCGGATGCGTTTGCTCGCATCTGCACGCGGTGACAGAAAGCGGCCTCTTCGCAGCAGCGAAGAGGCTTTTTTTTGCTCCACGGGCGCGAGGCGGCATGCAGGCACGCTGATCGAAACATGCTCGCATGCCGCACGCCTATCAACGCGGCGTGGGCGGTCCGAGACTCAAGCCTGCAAGCCGGCTCAAACAACGCCTGAAGAAGCCTTGCGCGGGCAACAGGCAAGTCAGCGAGACATGGGCGGTGCGTTCGCCGTCGGTGCTGAGCCAGATGCGTTCGCCGCGCTGCAGGCTGAATGTTTGACCCGGCACGAGCCAGTGATCGTAAGGAGAACTGATGCGCGTAAGCCAGAGCCGCGCACCGTTCACTGCGAGCGTGCTGTCCGCCGCGACACGCCAGGTCAGCGTCGCACCGGGCGCGATCTGAAAATGCACCACCATCTTCGGCAGACGCTCGTTTTGCCGATGCTCGAAAAATTGCGCGTCGTCGTCCATGCACTGCGGGCTTGCCTGATCCATCTTGCTCTCCGTGATAAAGCCGGCTGACGGAGGCGCCCTCAAAACAAAAGGCCCCTTCCGTTACCGGCGGGGCCTTGGGGGTCTTGTTTTACAGATTCAGACTGCTAACGCGCACAACCTCCCAAAGGCCAGCCGATGACGGCTCGCTTCGGGTGATTAATCGCTACGGCGATGGAGGTGTGCGTGAACATGAGTCGAGTGTGCCGTTTTGCCGCAGGTCGTGTCAACAGAATTCAGCTGTGGTTTTCCGTAGCCACGTTGCCGTGCCTTGCGCTGCCGCAGCCCTCGACACTGCGTGCGTTCTTCTGCTGGAAATTATGTCGGCCCATGTCACGGCACCGGAAAAACGCTCGCGAGGCCTTGCGCAGCGGGCTTCTTTCGCGGTGAAACAGCGCGACATATCTTACGTGCTGATTGTTACGGCGCGTCCTTCTATAGTCCGCTCATCGCCACGCAGCGCAGCAGCAGTCGCACGAAGTGGCCCGAACTCAAAGGACATACCGTGAAATCTCATTCGTTCGCAGTCCCGGCTACCGGCGCATTGTCTGCCACCGCCACCTCGCGTGCCGCGCGTCGCGCGCTGCGCACGCTCGCGCTCGGCGCGACTGCCGCCACGCTCGCCTTCGGCAGCGCGTCGGCCTTCGCGTGGTCGCAGCACGGCACCGCCTACACGTCGCGCGGCGTGTATAACGAAGGCCACGTCGGCTCGTGCGGCGGCGGCAGCTGTTCGCATGCGGGGGGCGTCGTTGGTCCCTATGGCGGTCTCGCGACGAACACCGGCACGGTGACGCGCAACGCGCCCGGCCAGTTCTCCAATTCGGGGACGGCAACCGGCCGCTACGGCAACTCGGTCCAGCACGCGGGCGATACGAGCTGCGCCGGCGGCACCTGCTCGCACACCGGCACGCTTACGGGGCCGGACGGCAAGACCGCCAGCACGTCCGGCGAAGTGACGAAGACGGGCGCGGGGCAATACTCGTCGTCGGGCACGGTGACGGGGGTGAACCGCAACACGGTCAACCACTCGGCGTCGACAAATTGCGCGGGCGCTTCGTGCTCGCGTTCGGGCACCGCGACGGGTTCGGACGGCGGGACGGTCACGCATTCGGGCACGGCGACACGCGTGGCGCCAGGTGTCGTCACGACGTCCAGCAGCGTGACGGGCACGCACGGCAATACGGTGAGTTCAAGCGGAACGGTGGTGAGCACGGGCGTGGTGGCGACGGGTGGGACGACTGTCGTGGTCGCGCCGAAGCCGGTGTACGTGCCCCCGCCTGCGCCGGTGGTGGTCGCGCCGAACCCGGTTGTCTACGTTCCGCCGGCCGCGCCGGCCGCGCCGGCTGTCGTCGTGGCGCCCGCGCCGGTTGTCCCGGCACCGCCGCCGCCCGCGACGGCCGTCGTGGTCACGCCGAAGCCGGTTGTTTCCGCACCGCCGCCCGCGCCGGCTGTCGTGGTGGCGCCGAAGCCCGTGGCATATGTGCCGCCGCCCCCGGCTGTCGTCGTGGCACCCAAGCCCGTCGCTTATGTTGCGCCGCCCGTGGTGTATGCGCCGCCGCCCGTCGTCTACGTGGCGCCGCGCCGTGTCTACGTCGCACCGGCGCCGCGCCCGGCCGTCTGGGTGCCGGCGCATTGGGTCGGCCGCGTGTATGTGCCCGCGCACTGGTCCTGATGAGCCAGGCCATGCGATTCAGACTGCGCTTTGCTCGCGGTAACCGCGGTGCCGGCCCGGGACTTGCCAGCCGCGTGCGGCACGCCGGCTATCTCATGCGCACACCAAGGGGGGCGCCCCACCGCGCGAACGCGGACTTGACACGGCTTGCGAAAGCGCGCCGGCGTGTTCTGCGGGCATCGGACGAACGCGGCTCTCGCAAAGCAGGCGTATGGGTCACTCTCATCGTGGCGGCAGCGTTGTTGATCGCCGTGCAGCGCTTCGCCGCCAACACCGACGTGCCTCGCGAACTCCGCGCGATGGTCGCCTCGACGAATTGCGCAGCCCGCTACGCGGCCTTGCTGGATCTGGCGGAACTGGCGCGCCGCGACGGGACGGCGTCGGACGTGGTCATGCGGGGCTTGAGCACCCGGAGCGGCGCGCGCGGCGCACTGAGCGAATGCCCGCGCCTGAGCCCCGGCGGACCGGAGCAATAGCGGGCGGGCGCTGAAGACGCCAGCAGCTGGTTCGCCTTTTTACTGCTCCGACGACTCCGCCGCGAGCGTCAACGGAAAACGGATCGTGAAGGTCGTGCCCACGCCCTCGCGCGACGCGAAGTCGATGTGTCCGCTCAGCACGCGGCACAGTTCCTTCACGATGGCGAGTCCGAGCCCGGTGCCGGGAATGTCCTCGTCGGCGGCGCGCTCGAATTCGTGGAACACGCGGTCGGCGTCGGCAGGCGCAATGCCGACGCCTGTATCCGACACGCGGATCGACCAGTGTTCCGCGCCGGCCATGGCAAAGTGCAACTCGACCTGTCCGGATTGCGTGTATTTGATTGCGTTGGAAAGCAGGTTGACGGCGATCTGCTTGAGCTTCAGACGGTTCGACGTCACCACTGGCAGCGCGGGATCGAATGCCGGGCGCAGCGTGAGCCCCTTGGCCTCGATAGACGGCCGCGACGACACCACGAGTTCCTCGTAGAGCTCACGCAGGTCGACCTGGTCCAGCGTCAGCGGCGCGCCGTCGCCGAGTATCACCGAGTACTCGACCATCTGGTCGACGAGCGCTTTCATGTCTTCCGCCTGCCGGTTGGCCAGCGTCAACGCGGTGTCGGCCCTCGCGGGCGCGCGCGCGATCAGTTGCAGCGCCATCGAAAACGCATTGAGAAAATTTCGCAGATCGTGAACCACGCTGCGCGTGATGTGCATGCGCGACTCGTACAACTCGCCGACGAGCCGCTGTTTCAGCTTCAGTTCGTGGTTGGCGCGCTCGAGCCGGCCGGTGTATTCGTCGATCTTGCGGTCGCGTTCGCTGACCACTTCGCGGATCGACGTGAGCGTGACGACGCTCAGCGCTTCCGCGATCATGCGGCGCGCGCGCCTTTCGTGGCGGCGCGTGAACGCGTTGTCGGTCGCCGCGTAAGTGTCGAGCGCATCGGCGAGAACCTGGTGGAACAGATCCAGCTCGCGCACCAGCTCTTCGATCCGGTAGCCCTGGCGCCAGCGCACGATGCCGTGCTTTCGCGCATCGCGTTCGATGGCCGGTTCGACGCGTTCCAGGTCTTCGATATCGAGCGCCGCGCACAGGCCGTCGAGAATGTCCGGCAGATGGTCGGCGAGTTGCTGATAAGTGAGCTTGTCGGCTTCCACGAGGTCGGCGTCGCCGAAGACCGCTTTCATCCATTGCTCTGTCAATCGAACCCGCTCGGCGCGAACGAAATCGGCGAAGTTGCGCAGCGGGCTAACGCGTATCTCGCTCATAGTGCCCCGGTGGATAAGGTTTTGAAATTGTGCGCGTACCTGGAAAACGGCAAGTCATTATCGCCGCAATTGGACCGGATGGCGTCGAATTTGCGGGCTGGTGAAGTCATCCGCCGTGATCCTTCAGGAAATCGACAAACGCGCGCAGCGGCGCGGGCACATGGCGGCGGCCCGGATAATAGAGAAACGGTCCGGAAAAAGGCTGCCACCACGGCTTAAGAATCGGCTCCAGCGCGCCGCTGTCGAGATGCGGACGGAGCATGTCTTCGAACAGATGGATGACGCCGACGCCCGCGACGGCCGCGCTGATGGCGAGGTCCATCGCCGCGCCGGGCCGCACGAGCAGCGGTCCGGACGGATTCAGCTGCACCACTTCGCCGTCGCGCTCGAAAGACCAGGTCGGCGTCGCGCCGCTCGCGAACTGACCGCGCAGGCAGGCGTGCGAGAGCAGCTCGCGCGGATGCTGCGGGCGGCCGCGCGCGTCGAGGTAGGCGGGCGCCGCGGCGGTCGCAAAGCGCTGCACGCGCGGGCCGATCGGCACGGCGATCATGTCCTGTTCGAGCCGTTCGTCGTAGCGGATGCCGGCGTCGCAGCCGATCGAGAGCACGTCGACAAAGCCGTCTTCGACCAGCACTTCCACGCGAATGTCCGGATACGCTTTCAGAAACGGCGCGATGACGCCGGGCAGCACGATGCGCGCAGCGCTCGCCGGCACGTTGAGCTTGAGCGTGCCGCTCGGCTGCTCGCGGAATACATTGAGCACGTCGAGCGCCGCTTCCATTTCGCTGAAGAGCGGCGTCAGCTTGTCCAGCAGACGCAGGCCCGCTTCGGTCGGCGCGACGCTGCGCGTCGTGCGGTTCAGCAGGCGCAAACCGAGCCGGCCTTCCAGGCGGCGCACGGCCATGCTCAGGCTCGACGCGGAAACGCCGCCGCGGCGGGCCGCGTCGCGAAAGCCCCCGGCGCGCGCCACGGAGATAAAGGCGGTCAGGTCGTTGAGTTCCATGGCAACTGTTCATTAATGTGAACAACCCGTGCACGTTAGCCCGCTTTATTGAACGATGCAATCCCGGCGATACTCGGCCTGAACGACCATCAAGGAGAGCGTTATGCCCACTCTGAATACCACCGACACATTTCTTTTCGCCGATCGCCCGGTGCGGCGCATGGGCTATGGCGCGATGCAACTAGCGGGGCCCGGCGTGTTCGGGCCGCCGAAAGACCGCGACGCCGCGCTTGCCGTGCTGCGCGAAGCGCTCGCGCAAGGCGTCAATCACATCGACACCAGCGACTTTTACGGCCCGCACATCACCAACCAGCTGATTTGCGAGGCGCTGCATCCCTATCCGGACGATCTCGTCATCGTCACCAAGCTCGGCGCCGTGCGCGGCAGCGACGGTGCCTGGTTGCCGGCGCAGGAGCCGAAGGATCTCGCGCGCGGCGTGCACGACAATCTGCGCAATCTGCGCCTCGACGTGCTTGAGGTGGTCAACATGCGCCTGATGGGCGACGTGCATGCGCCGAGCGAAGGGTCGATCGAAAAGCAGATCACCGCGCTCGCCGAGATCCAGCAGCGCGGCCTGATCCGCCACATCGGCCTGAGCAACGCGACGCGCACCCAGATTGCCGAGGCGCAGCGCATGACCAGGATCGTCGGCGTGCAGAACCACTACAACCTGGTGCACCGTGCCGACGACGCGCTGATCGACGAGCTGGCGGAGCAGGGCATCGCCTATGTGCCGTTTTTTCCGCTCGGCGGTTTTACGCCGATTCAGTCGTCGGCGCTGACGGACATTGCGCGGACGCTCCGCGCGACGCCGATGCAGGTGGCGCTCGCCTGGCTGCTGCAGCGCGCGCCCAACATCCTGCTGATCCCGGGCACGTCGTCCGTCGCACATTTGCGTGAGAACCTGGCGGCGGCAAGTCTGGAACTGAACGGCGAAATTCTCGCGAAGCTGGATGCGATCGGCGCTGCCGGCGGTCGGACACACTATTAGGATGGCGAAGCATCGCGCCTCACACCGAATCCACGATGTGAGCGCGCAGCCACTGATGCGCCGGATCGCGATGCGAGCGCTCGTGCCACAGCATGGCCATTTCATAGCCGGGCACCTCGACGGGCGACTCGACCACGCGTAGCGCCGGGTTGTTGCGCACGAGCCGCGCGGGCACCATCGCCACGAGGTCGGTGTTCGCGAGCGCCGAAATGAGAAACAGGAAGTGCGGGACGGACAGCACCACTCGGCGCGACAGGCCGGCTTTCGCGAGCACGTCATCCGTCGGGCCCGCGAAGCCGCCGCCGTCGGGCGACACAATGGCGTGCTCGAACTTCGAGAATTGCGCCAATGTAGGCCGCCGTTTCAGCCGCGGATGATCCGCGCGGCCGGCAAGCACATAGCGCTCCGCAAACAGCACGCGCCGGCGTAAGCCGGCAGGCGCGCCTTCGCTCGTATGAAAGCCGAGGTCGATCTCGCCCTGTTCCGCCTGCTTCGCTATACGCGGGGGCGCCGCCTCGACAATCGCGAGCCGCGTGCCCGGCGCTGCCACGCGCAGCCGCTGCAGCGCCGGAAGTACGATCGTGGACTCCGCGTAGTCCGTCGCCGCAATGCGCCACGTTTGCGTGGCCAGCGCGGGGTCGAAAGGACGCGCCGGCGCCACGGCCTGCTCCAATGCTTCGAGCGCCTGTCGCAGCGGCTCGCGCAAGGCCTCCGCGCGCGCGGTTGCGCGCATGCCTCGCGGGCCGGGCAGCAGCAGCGGATCGCCCAGCACGTCGCGGAGCTTGGCGAGGTGCACGCTCACCGAAGGCTGCGAAAAGTTCAGACGCTCCGCAGCGCGTGTCACGTTGAGCTCCGCGAGCAGAACGTCCAGCGTGACCAGCAGGTTGAGGTCGAGCTTGCGCAGATTATTCATGGCAATACCTGTCATATCAGCAATTCATTTCCAATATACCGTGACGGCGCCTATCGTGTGCGTATCCCCACATCAATCAAGGCAAGCAAAATGAACGTGCTGATTGTTTATGCTCATCCCGAACCGCGGTCGTTGAACGGATCGCTGAAGGACTTCTCCGTGAGGCGCCTCCAGGAGGCGGGGCACGCGGTTCAGGTTTCCGATCTGTATGCGATGAACTGGAAGGCCCTGCTCGATGCGCACGATAGCGTTGCGCCCGCAACGGGCGACCGCTTCGACCCCTCGCGTGCGTCGAAGCATGCATTCGAGAACGGACTGCAAAGTCCGGACATCGCAGCCGAACAGGCCAAACTGAGGTGGGCCGACGCGGTCATTCTGCAGTTCCCGCTGTGGTGGTTCTCCATGCCGGCGATCATGAAGGGCTGGGTGGAGCGCGTCTACGCGTATGGTTTTGCGTATGGCGTGGGCGAGCATTCCGATGCGCGCTGGGGTGATCGCTACGGCGAGGGTACCTTCGCCGGCAAGCGCGCGATGCTCGTCGTCACCACGGGAGGATGGGAATCGCACTACAGCCCGCGCGGCATCAATGGCCCGATCGACGACGTCCTGTTCCCGATCCAGCATGGCATTCTCTATTACCCCGGCTTCGACGTGCTGCCGCCGTTCGTGGTGTATCGCACGAGCCGCGTCGACGAAGAAAGATTTCTGCAGGTGCGCGACGCGCTCGGCGAGCGCCTCGACAATCTCTGGACCACGGCGCCGATACCGTTTCGTCCGCAAAACGGCGGCGATTATCGGATTCCCGAGCTGACGCTGAGGGAAGACATCGCGCCGGGCCGCGCGGGTCTTGCTGTGCACATCAAATAGGTGTACTGCGCATGCATGTTACGACGCATGCGTTGCGCATCGAGCGAGGTCAATCGTAGGGTTCGCTGAAATTTGGCTGTAAGTCGCTGTTGTTAGAGTCGTCGCTGGAATTTGCCGCCCCGTATGCAGTTGTGTATTGCCTGCTGCATCGACTGTGTTTGCCGCACATGTAGACAGGGAGAGCGACGAATATGAGTACCGCACTTGATGCACTTAGGGCCAGCAGGTCACTTGGCGCACGTGGCGCACGGTTGGGCTGGCTGGTCGCGATGCTGCTGCTTGCAGCGCCTGCATGGGCGTTCCAGTCGCGCGTCGTGACGATTCCGAGCGCGGCCATGCACAAGTCGCTAGAAGCGACGGTCGTGTTGCCCGACCGCTATGCACGCGGCAAGGCGGCCGACCGGTTTCCGGTTGTCTATCTGCTGCACGGTTCGGGCGGCGATTACACCGACTGGGCCGCCAATTCGCCGATCGGCAAACTCGCGGACCGCTATGGCGTGATTCTCGTCATGCCCGACGGCGGCCGTGAAAGCTGGTACATCGACAGTCCCGTCGATGCAGGCAGCCGTTACGCCACTTATGTCGGCAGCGAAGTCGTCGCTTACATCGACATGCATTTCCGCACCATTGCGACGAAAGACGCGCGCGCGATCACCGGCTTGAGCATGGGCGGATTCGGCGCACTGCATATCGCGCTCGACCGGCCCGACGAATTCGGCGCTGCCGGCAGCATGAGCGGCGCAGTGGACCCGCGCGGCTGCGAGGACGAGCCGGGCATCGACCAGGTGTTCGGCGATCCCGCCGGCCACGCCGATTTCTGGAACCGCGAGGCGATTGTCGAGCACGCGCGCAGCTTTGCCAGCGCGCATATTGCGCTGATGATCGACTGCGGCATGAACGATTCGCTCGTGCATTCCAACCGGATGCTGCATGCACGCCTGCTCGAGCTCGGCGTGCCGCATCGCTATGCCGAGCGGCCCGGCGGCCACACGTGGAAGTACTGGTCCAATGCGGTGCAGTACCAGGTGCAGTTTTTTGCCGCCGGTTTCAGGCGCAATGGCAGCAGCGCTGTGGCTTGAGGCGTGCCGGCGGTTTTATTTCGGTTGCCGAAGCAAATTGTCTCGCGCATCAGTCGATAATCAGTCGATGCCATGAAAGACAGCGTCGTCGGGACCGAGATACGCGGGCGGGCGCCAGGCCGCGTCGCGCATGGAATGCTGAACCAGCTTTTCGACGCCGAGCAGCACCGCGAATATCGCCATCCGCACTGGAATGCCGTTGTCCGTCTGCCGGAAAATGGCGAGCCGCGAGTCGTGATTGAGGTCCACGCTCAGGTCGTTCGCGCCCGGCCGGCTGTCGCGCGGCAGCGGGTGCATGATGAGCGTGTCGCTGCCGCACACGCTGTCCACCAGCGCCTGATTGATCTGGAAATCCGGCGTGTAGCCTTCGAATGATTCGTCGGTAAAGCGCTCTTTCTGAATGCGCGTGGCGTACACCACGTCGGCGCCGCGCAGCCCGCTCGGCAGGTCGTGAGTCTGTTCGATCACATGTCCGTTGCGCGCAATCTGCTCGATGATATAGCCCGGCATTTCCAGCATGGGCGGCGAGATCAGCGTGAACTTGATGCCGCGATAAAGCGCCAGCAGCTTGACGAGCGAGTGCACTGTGCGCCCGTATTTCAGGTCGCCGACAAGCGCGATATGGGCGCCGTCGACAATCTTGCCGAGCCGCGAGAACTCGCGCTGAATGGTGTACAGGTCGAGCAGGGCCTGGCTTGGGTGCTCGCCGGGGCCGTCGCCGCCGTTGATCACCGGCACGTTGGTCGCACGCGCGAATTCGGCCACCGAGCCTTGCTCCGGGTGGCGGATCACCAGCGCGTCGACGTAGCCGCTCATCACGCGGCTCGTGTCGTAGATCGACTCGCCCTTGGCCATCGACGAAAACGTAAAGCCTGTGGTGTCGCACACGGAGCCGCCCAGCCGGCAGAACGCCGCGCCGAAGCTCACGCGCGTGCGAGTGCTCGCCTCGAAAAACAGATTGCCGAGCACCGCGCCTTCGAGCACGCGCGAAATTTTGCGGCGCCGCGCGATGGGCTGCATGATGTCCGCGACTCGAAAGAGCGCCTCCACCGAGTCGCGCGAAAACTGGTCGACCGACAGCAACTGCGGCTTGCCTTCCCACAGCATCTGGCTCGCCAGTGATTGCGAATCTACGCTTTGCGTATACTTTTCGCCCGGTTCGCCGTTTACCACGATCTCGGAGACGAAACGCTCGACAATCTCCGGCATGGCCCGCGACTCCTGCGAATCGTCAGGGAGAAGCCATGTGTCGAGCGCTCGCCGCGACACGCCGATGCGGCCCGCGAAGGTATCGCGCGTCATGTTCAGGCGCCGCATGGCGTCGCGGAGAAAGGCTTGTTGGGGGACGCTCATGGAGGCACCTGTCGGAAAGTGTGCGCGCGGACTATACGCGGTGCGTATATTAGTTTGGCTGCCGCAGAAGTCAAGTCATTTCGAGATACGCTTTGCCAATTCGCTTTGGGCGCGGTTACACTGCGCTTCATGCTCTTCGGCCCGACTCCTTCCCTCCGCGCGTTGACCGCGACGCGTTCCGCCTTCGCAGACGCGGCGCTCGCACGCGCGCGCCGTTCGCTCGCGATCGCGCTGTGCGTCGAGCAATGCCGTCCGGAACTCGGCGCCAAAGCCAAAAAACAGCCGCTCATCTGACCGGAGCACGCTGTTCCGTCAGATGCGACGGAACAGCGGATCGCGCGCTCCAGCGGTCTTTCCTGTCTTTCCCCTTCGCACGCTGCCGGAATCGATACGGTCGCTCATCGACGTAAGAGGAAAGACATGTCTATTTTTTCGGGTATCTGGATTCCGCTCATCACGCCTTTCGCGGATGGCGCGGTGGATCACGCCGCGTTGCGCGCGCTCGTGCGCCGTTACGGGGATGCGGGCGTCGCCGGCATCGTCGCGTTAGGCACGACGGGTGAGCCAGCCGCGCTCGACGACGCGGAACAGGACGCCGTCATCGCGACCATTCTGGAGGCGGCGGGGGCCGGCCGCGGCGGTACCTCGGAGCCGGGCGCGCCGTTGCCGGTGGTGGTCGGCGTGTCGGGCAACTACACCGCCAGCATGCGCGAGCGCATTCAGCAACTGAATGCGCTGCCCATCGCGGGGGTGTTGATGGCCGCGCCGTACTACGTGAGGCCGTCGCAGGCGGGCATTGTCACTCATTTCATGACGCTCGCCGATGCCAGCGAAAAGCCCGTCGTGCTCTACGACATTCCCTATCGCACCGGCGTGCGGCTCGAACTCGACACGCTGCTCACGCTGGCCGCGCATCCGCGGATTCAGGCGGTGAAGGACTGCGCCGGTTCGCTCGACACCACGCTTGCGCTGATTCGCGACGGACGCTTGCAGGTGCTGACGGGCGAAGACATGCAGATCTTCAACACGCTCTGCCTCGGCGGCAGCGGCGCGATTGCCGCGTCGGCGCATGTGCGCACGGAGCAGTTCGTCGCGCTTTATCGCGCGCTGGCGGCAGGTGCGCTCCAAGAAGGGCGGCGCATTTTTCACACGCTCGTGCCGCTGATCCATGCGTTGTTCGCCGAGCCGAATCCCGCGCCGGTGAAGGCGTGGCTCGCATCGCAAGGGCTGATACGCGACGAACTTCGCCTGCCGATGACGCGCGCGAGCACAACGTTAGCGGAGCGCCTCGCGGCATGGGAGCGGGACTGAACGCGGCGGTCGCAGCCTCACGCGGCGTATTTGAGATGCTGCTTCCGGCTGCAAGGCGATAATCGGCGCCCTCTATCGATTATCGTCGCCGGCATGGGTCCGGCTCATGCCGCATGCAGTCAGTTGAGTTGATCGGATCCTTGTTTGCCGTCCATGTGCCGGCCGCGTGCCGCTTGCGGCGCGCGGCATGCCGCGCGCGTGCCGGAGCACGCTGATGGGGACCACGTTTCGAGCGCGCGCCCGGCTCGCCAGCGGTTCAGTGGGCCTCGTGACGCGCCGTTCTGCGACGACGCTTGCGCTTGCCGCCGCGCTGCTTGCTGCGGTGCTTGCGCTCGCCGCGGGCATTGCGATCGGCCTGCATTGGTCCGCACGCGACGCCTCCGGCATGCAAACCGCAAACCGCATCGAGCGCGATTATGCAATCGACCAGCTCGGTAAGCTCGACGCTTCGGTCGCGCAAATCGAGCCGCGCATTGCGCGCCTCACCGCACAGGTCGATGCGCTGCGCGATTTCGAAGCACGGCTGAATACGCCACGGCCGGCGCCGCGCGCGCCTGCCGCGGCGCCGTCGGTGTCGTCCGTTCCGTCCGCTTCACCGGCGCTGCCCGCTTCCAGCGGCGATACGTCCGCGACCGATAGCGAAGGCGAGGGCGGCCCCGCCTTGCCGCCACGCCGCTGCACGGGCGGCACGGGCCGCACGTCGCGCTTCGGCGCCCGCCCCGACGTGACGCGCACCGGCGAGCAACTGGACTGCATCGCGGCCACGCTGGGCGCGCTCGAGCAACAAACCCTCGCGCATGCGGTCGCTTACGCCGCGTTCCCCGGCCGCATGCCGGCCGACGGCGCGCGCTTCGGCTCGCCATTCGGCAACCGCACGGATCCCTTCTCGCATCGGCTGAGTTTTCATCCGGGCCTCGACCTCGTCGCGAAGACGGGCACGCCGATTCTTGCCGCGGCAGGCGGCCGCGTGGTGCTTGCGGGCGAGAAGTCCGGCTACGGCAACGCAGTCGAAATCGATCACGGCAATGGACTCATGACGCGCTACGGCCACGCGTCGCGCATCGTCGTGCATGCCGGCGATCTGGTGCTGCCGCGCCAATACATCGCGGACGTCGGCTCGAGCGGACGCTCGACCGGCCCGCATCTCCATTTCGAAGTATTGATCAACGGCGCGCCCGTCGATCCAGCTGCCTACCTTGCGCTTTTCGACACTCGTTCGCATGACTAACCGGTTTTTTTCTCGCGACGCATGTTCCCTGACGCGTCGCGCGTACGCGCTGGCGCCGGTGCGTCGCCTACGCGTTCGCGTGGCGGTATGGGCGCTGGTTGGCAGCTTGAGCGCGCTGGGCGGCGCCGCGGCAGTGTTGATCGGCGAGGCATGGCGCGCCGGCCTGCCGCTCGCACAATGCCTGCCGGTTCCCGTCGATAAGAGCGCCGAGCAGGCCGAACTGGCCCGCGTGCGGTTTGCCTTGGCTGAGGAGTCGGCGGCGCGCGCGGCGGTGCAAAAGACAGCGGACAGCGCCGCGGCCGAGGTTGCGCGGCTCAACGACGAATTGCAGTTCCTGCGCGGCCAGAGCCGGACGGCACGGCGCTAGGTTCGCTCGACACGTTTTATTTTCGGAGTACTTATGTTCAGCAAGAAAAAATCCGCAGGCATCCGGCAGTCGAAGCTTGCCACTCTGATTGCGCACGACGTGCGCGTGACAGGCGACCTCCAGTTCACAAACGGCCTGCGACTGGACGGTTACGTGAAGGGCAACGTCAGCGGCGAGTCCGGCAGCCAGACACTGCTCGTGCTGAGCGATCGCGGTTCGATCGAAGGCAACGTGCACGGCTACGACGTCGTGATCAACGGCAAGATTGTCGGTGACGTCATTGCCGATCACTTCGTCGAACTGCAAGCCAACGCGCATGTCACGGGCAACATCTACTATCAGCAACTGCGCATGGACTGCGGAGCCTCGGTGGACGGCAAGCTCACGCGTCGCGAGAGAGCGGAAGCACCTGTGCCGCTTACGTCGATGGTCGATCCTGCCCGCGAATAAGGCTCAATGACGCCGGATCCCCCTCATACCATGCCCGACAGCGACCGGCGTTGGCTCGGTTCGTCGTGGTGCGGCAGAGGCTCGCGAGCCGTTGCCGGGCCCAGACTGGTCCGCGAATTCCGCGCGAGAGCGAGCCGTTCGCTGGCGCTGCGGTCCAGCGTCGCGAGCATGTCGCGTTCGAGAATCAGCAGTTTGAAGGCCAGCACGATGAGCCCGCTTGCGAGCAGGACATCCCCGGCGAACACCACGGCGTAGACCGCGGACGTGGTCCGCGGATTGCCGATCAGCAGGGCGAGATTGGCGTGGTCGAGCAGCACCAGCGTGAGCGGTACGATCGCACCCAGCGTGGCGATCGTCGCGCCGATTGCGACGACGGTGCGCGCCATGCCGAGATGCGGACGGCGCCGGCGGCACACTTCGTACAGCGTGGCCGCGCGATAAGGCGCGAAGAACAGCGCGAGCAGCACGGCGCGCGGCAACATGGGCAGCTCGAGTAGCAGCGCGCCGCCATACAGCACGCAGAACGCGCACGTGACGATAAACGCCGTGCGCCATGCCATCGGCACACCGAATAATGCCCGCGTGCCGGCCCAGATCAGGATGCGGCTTTGCAGCGCGAACGCCGCGGTGGCGAAGAGGAGAAAATCGGTGCGCCACGCCGAACGCAGCGCGAAACAGGCGGAGGCCGCGGCGAGCAGATAAAACGCGGCGGCCCAGAGGCGGAATGCGCCGACTTGCGCGAACATCCGCGAAAGCACGGTGGCGATCAGCGCGCAGCACAGAAACGTGATCAGGCACAACGAGGTGAACGTCGCTACATCGAATCTCATGAAGTCTCCAGCACCTGTGCAGCGTTTATTGTTTATTGTTGAACCGTACTACTGTGCGGCGACGTTTGCCTGAGCGGGGTAGGACCTGCGCGCACGGAGTGCGACGCGCAGACGGCGCGGCGCTGCCGGACATTGCGCCGCTGCATCGGCATAAAACGTCCGCACAGAACGTCCGCATAATGCGTCAGCAGGCGTCCGCCGTCAGGGTCTGTCCTCGCAACAAATCCCCGAAGGCTTCCGCAGTGAGCGGCTTGCCGAGCAGGAAGCCTTGCATCTCGTCGCACCGCATGGCCTTCAGCATGTGCAGTTGCGACTCGGTTTCCACGCCTTCCGCCACCACATCCATTTCCAGCGAATGCGCGAGCGCGATGATCGCGGACACGATCGCGCTGCCTTCCTCGCCGTGGGCGTCAAGGCCGTTCGTGAAGAAGCGGTCGATCTTCAGCTGCTTCACGCGAAAGCGCTGCAGATACGCGAGGCTCGAATAGCCGGTGCCGAAATCGTCGATGGCGATCTCAAAGCCGCTTGCCTGAAATTCGCGGAGCATCTCGATCGTTCTGGCCGCGTCCTGCATGGCCACCGTCTCGGTAATTTCGAACATGATCTGCTCGCAGCGCACGCCCTCTGCATTGACGATGTCGAGCATGGTCGGCACAAGGTCGGCCTGCAGGAGCTGCCGCGGCGACAGATTGATCGCCACCTTGATGGGCGGCAGGCCTTGCGCGATCCAGCGGCGGATCTGCCGGCACGCCTCGCGCAAAACCCAGTAGCCGATCTGCACGATCTGCCCCGAGCGCTCGGCAATCGGAATGAACTCCAGCGGCGCCAGTGTGCCGAGTTGCGGATGATGCAAGCGGATCAGCGCCTCCGCGCCCGCGAGCGTCTCGCTCTTGCCGTCGAATTTGGGCTGGAAATGCAGCGTGAAATGACGCTCGGCGAGCGCCTCCCGCAACGCGTTCTGGATTTGCAGCGTGCGCGTCGCGGCTTCGTTCATGCGCCGCTCGAAGAAACGGTAGGTGCTGCGGCCCGCGCGCTTCGCTTCGTACATCGCGGCGTCCGCGTGTTTGAGCAGCGTGTCCACGCTATCGCCGTCTTCGGGAAAGAGCGCGATGCCGATGCTCGGCATCACCTGCAGCGGTTGCGAATCGGCCCACGTGTCGCGCCGCATCCGCTCAAGCACGCCTTCGGCGAGCGCCGCCGCATCCGTGCGCGAAGCGAGGTTCTCGGAGAGCACCACGAACTCGTCGCCGCCGAGGCGCGCCACCGTGTCGCCCGCGCGCACGCAGATCAGAAGACGCTGCGCGAACGCGGAGAGCACCTGATCGCCGGCGGAATGACCGAGCGAGTCGTTGATCGTTTTGAAGCCGTCGAGATCCATGAAAAGGATCGCGAACAGCGACCGCTGGCGCCGCGCCGCATGAATGGCCCGCTCGATGCGCTCGGTCAGCGTGGCGCGGTTCGGCAGTCCGGTGAGCGTGTCGAGCGTGGCGAGCCGCACGATCTGCCCGTTGAGCTTCGACACGGCGCCGACGAGAAAGCTGGTGCGCGCATCGAATCGCGACAACAGCAGCGTGACGATCAGAATCGCGAAGGTGAACAGGATCACGGAGGTGGCGAGCCACGCGGCATTCACACCGGCGGCGGCGCCGCAGATCGCGCCGGGTGCGAAATCGGCCGCGGCCATGGCCACGTAATGCATGCCGCTGATGGCAATCGCCATCACGAGCGCGGCGCCGAAGCGCTTGCGCAGCACATGGCGCGCGTCGTCGTTGCTGAGCGCGCGCGCCATCCACAGCGCGGCGCTGGAGGCGCCGATCGCAATGGCGAGCGAGGCCGCGAACCACGCCGGTCGATAGCTGATGCCGGGCGACATGCGCAACGCGGCCATGCCGCTATAGTGCATGCCCGCGATGCCGAGGCCCATGAACGCCCCGCCGCCGACAAGGCGCGCGGCCGTCAGCTGTGTGTGCGTGGTCAGGCAGAGGGCGAGATAAGAGGCGCCAATGGCGAGCGCGAGCGAATAGGCCGTGTCGGCGAAATCGTAGCCGAGCGGAATCGGCAGCGAAAACGCGAGCATGGCCACGAAGTGCATCGACCAGATGCCGACGCCGAGCGCCAGCGCACCGCCCATGCGCCAGACGTGCCGCAACCGCGGCGACGCCAGCACGTAGATGCGGCCGGTCAGATCGAGTGCCGTGTACGACGCGAGCGTCGCGACGACAAACGACATGGCCACCAGCCAGGGATTGTATGAGCTCTGCATGTCAGGTCCAACCGCGAGGGAGACGCGGTTGAACTTGTTATCGACACTTCAGCGCTTTTATTTAATTGAATTTCAATATGTTAGCGATTGGCTGACGGTGCTGGCCGCGGGCAGTCGCGCGACATCGGCCTCACAGCGACTGCGCTGAAAAGGTATCGCATTGGCGGATGTCGCCCGTCGTCATGCCGCGCTTGAGCCACCGCTGGCGCTGCTCGCTCGTGCCGTGCGTGAATGCTTCCGGCACGACGCGCCCTTGCGATTGCCGCTGCAAGCGGTCGTCGCCGATCGCGCCTGCGGCGTTCAATCCCTGCTCGAAGTCGCCCGGCTCCATCAGCTTCGCGTTCTGCTGCTGCGCGACTGCCGCCCACACGCCCGCGAAACAGTCGGCCTGCAACTCGAGGCGTACGGACAACGCGTTGCCGCGTGCCTGCGACATGCGCGCCCGCGCGGCTTCGTACTTGTCCGAGATGCCGAGCACGTTCTGCACGTGGTGCCCCACCTCGTGTGCGATCACATAGGCCTGGGCGAAGTCGCCGCTTGCGCCGAAGCGATCGCGCAACTCGCGGTAAAACGACAGATCGATATAAACAGTGCGGTCGGGCGGACAGTAGAACGGCCCCATCGCGGACTGACCCGTGCCGCAAGCGGTCGGCGTGGCATCGCTGAACAGGACGAGCTTGGGCGCAGGGTAGTCCTGATTGAACTGCGTGCGGAAAATGTGTTGCCAGGTCCGCTCCGTGTTGCCGAGCACGCGGCGCACGAAGTGACTGCCGGCGTCCTCGGGGCGCGCGTTGGTCGGCGCGGTGGCCTGCGGCGCGTTGCCTTGCAGCACCTGCGCGCCGTTGATGATGGTCATCGGATTAATGCCGAAGAAGTACGAGGCGGCCAGCGCAATAATGATCGTTCCAATGCCGATGCCGCCGCCGACCCGCATCCCGCCGCCGCGCCGGTCTTCGACGTTCTGGCTTTCCACTTCATCATCAAGGCGCATGGTGTTTTCTCCGTGATCGCGTGCAACAGGCTGTGACGCATTGCGGTCCACTGCCGCAATGGAGCAGTAAGCATACCCGCGCGGTGTGCCCATGTGGGACGGCGCGCGGACGGATGGTCACGGTTCCTTCAGACCTGACAAAATGGCTAGCGATTTTCCTCCGGTTCGGCCGAGCTCAGCGTATATCCTTCGTCGAGCCATCCGGTGACGCCGCCCGCCATCAGCTTGACGGGGCGTCCAAGCCGCGCGAGGCGGAGCGCGCCGCGTGCCGCGCCGTTGCAATGCGGACCGGCGCAATACGTGACGAAAAGCGTACCGACGGGATAGCCGGCAAGCTTCGACTCGACGATCTTGCCGTGCGGCAGGTTGAGCGCGCCCGGCACGTGGCCGGCCGCGAAGTGTGCCGGGCTGCGCACGTCGAGCAGCACGAAGCCCGGCGTGCCGCTTTGCAATGCGGCGAATACATCGGCGCAATCGGTTTCGAATTGAAACTGGGCTTCGAAGTGGGCGATCGCCGCGGCGCCGGGCGCGGCGGGCACGGCCGTGACGGCGTTGGCGGCGCTTAGGGGCGTTATGGCGCTTGTGGTGCCGAGCTCAGACATGATGAGACCTCCGTGAAATAGCGTGTGCGTGAGATGAGGGCGTCGTTTTGCGATTCAGGCCGCTCATTGTGTCGCCTGGGTGCGCACCGGATAAGTGGCGCAATCGACAATCTTCGGTAACATCACGCCATGCACAATCATCTTGTCGTCGCGCTGGCCTACGACCGGCTCTGCACGTTCGAATTCGGCTGCGTGACCGAGTTGTTCGCGCTCGAACGCCCGGAGCTCGGCGTGAACTGGTATCGCTTCGGCGTTTGCGCGGCGGAGGCCGGGCCGATTCGTGCGGCCGGCGGTATCACGCTTGCAGCGCCGTACACGCTTAGGCTGCTGGATCGCGCGGACACCATCGTGATACCCGGCTGGCGCGATGCCGACGAAATGCCGCCCGAACCGCTGCTGAAAAAGATTCGCGCCGCGTACAAACGCGGTGCGCGCCTGTGCTCGATCTGCTCGGGCGTGTTTGTACTCGCGGCAGCCGGTGTGCTCGACGGCAAGACGGTCACCACGCACTGGCGTTATGCCGCGAAATTGCAGGCGCGTTATCCGAATCTGCGCGTGCAGCCCGACGCGCTCTATATCGACGAGCAGCAGATCATCACGTCGGCGGGATCGGCGGCGGGGCTCGACATGCTGCTGCATCTCGTGCGCCGCGATCACGGCAGCGCGGTCGCAAACCGCGTCGCGCAGCGGCTCGTCGTGCCGCCGCATCGCGAAGGCGGTCAGGCGCAGTTCGTGCCGCGTCCCATGCCCCACGACGAAAGCGGGCGCCTCGCGAGACTCATGGTCTGGGTGCGCAGTCATCCCGCGTTGCCGCACACGCTGCGCTCGCTCGCCGAGCGCGCCGCGATGAGTCCGCGCACGCTGCAGCGGCAGTTTCGTGACGCGACAGGCATGGCGCCGTATGAATGGCTGGTGCGCGAGCGCGTGGCCGTCGCGCGGGAGTTGCTGGAAGCGCCGAATCCTCTGCCGATGGCGCGCGTCGCGCAACTCGCCGGCTTCGGCTCCGAAGAATCGCTGCGGCGCCACTTCAGGCGCATCGCGCTGACGAGCCCGGGGGCGTATCGTAAGAAGTTCGGCGCTACCATGGCGTAGCCGCGCGAGCGTACCGCAAGCCGCAGTTCGATGGCGCAACAGGGCGCCTGCAAGGAACCCCACATGATCGACGTTGCCGAGACTATCGCCCGCTTTAACGCCGGGCGCGATCCCGAACGGCTCGCCATGAAATACAAGGCGATGCGCACGTCGCCTTTCGTATTCCTGCGCGGCACGTGTCATCTGTTTTACGAGCGCCTGCCGCAAGCCGGCGTGCTCGACGACGCGCCGCCCGTGTGGATCTGCGGCGACATGCATCTGGAAAACTTCGGCAGCTACAAGGCGGACAACGGCCTCGTCTATTTCGACAACAACGATTTCGACGAGGCGTGCCTCGCGCCGAACCTCGCCGAACTGGCGCGTTTGCTCACCAGCGTGCTGGCCGGTGCCGCCGATCTCAAGCTGAGCCGCGCGCAGGCGCTGGCGCTCTGTCATACGGCCGTGGAGGCGTATGGCGCGGCGCTCGCCTTCGGCAAGGCGCGCTGGGTCGAGCGCGAGACGTCCTCCGGCATGGTGCGCGACCTGTTCGATGCATTGGTGAGCCGCACGCGCGCCGCGCATCTGGACCGCCGCACCACACTCAAGGGCAAGACGCGCACGCTCAAGGTAGACGGCAAGAAAGCGCTGCCCGTGAGCGATGAACGGCGCGCCGCGGTCACGCAGTTCATGCAGCAGTTCGCTGCCGGCGAAAGCGATCCGGATTTTTATCGCGTGCTCGACGTCGCGCGTCGCATTGCGGGAACGGGAAGCCTCGGCGTGGACCGTTATGTGATTCTCGTCGAAGGCAAGGGCTCGCCGGACGGCAACTATCTGCTCGATCTGAAAGAAGCGCTGCCTTCTTCGGTCGTGCCGCATGTGCGCACGCCGCAGCCAGCATGGCGAACCGAAGCGGAGCGCGTCGTCGAGATTCAGCGGCGAAATCAGGCGGTTTCGCAGGCGTTTTTGCACGCGGTGGATTTCAACCAGCGCTCGTATGTGCTGCGCAGCTTGCAGCCTTCGGAAGACCGCGTCGCGTTGCAGGATTGGGACGGCAAACTGCCCAGGCTCGAAGCAGTGGTCGGCAGCATGGCCGAGTTGAGCGCATGGGCGCATTTGCGCAGCGGCGGCCGGCAGAAGTCGTCCATTGCCGATGAAATGATCGCGTTCGGCAATCGCGCCGACTGGCACTCGCCGCTGATCGAACTCGCGACACAGTGCGCGGCACAGGTCGCGGCGGACTGGAAAACGTATTGCGACGCTTACGATCGGGGTGCCTTTGCGGTCTAGTTCGATGAGGCCGGTGCGCACCTGAAGATAAAAACCAGGAAAACGTTTGCGTGTTCAAACAGGCGTTTGCCGTTCGCACCGGCCTGCACGCGTTGCTCGCCGTCATCAGGTTTACCCGCTGTTTCAGAGCTTAAAATGCGCCACTATCGTGCACCGGCGCGACACACGTGTAATAGACCGCAACAGTGCTTTGCGGTTTTCCCTCATTTAATTCACCCTCTTATGACGTAGACTTCCCAGTAACAAAAATGGTTACGGGGTGCGAGATGTTGGCCGTTTTCATCATCGCCTGTCCGATCTGCATTGCGGCGCTTTTCGGTTTTGCGCGGCATGTCGATCCACGGACGGGCCACTTCAAGCGTTGACGTTCAACGTCGCGATTTCGGGCCGAGCCGGCACGTAGGGTCTGCTGCCGGCTTTCAGCATTGCCGGTCGCGGTCGTATTCGCAGGCCTTGCCAGAGGTGCCGCGTCGCGGCACGATGCGCGATTACCTGAGCGTGGGGCAGCATCGCGTATGCGAGACTTTCTGGCGAATTGGACGGCGCGCGGGAGCGTGCTGAAGGGCGTGCTTCCGTTGAACCGCGCGGCCGCCATGCGCGACGCGCTGGCGGGCGTACAGCTCGCGTCAATGGACATACCGCAGGTGCTCGGCTACGCGCGCATTGCCGGCATGCCTGCCGTTACCGGTCTTTACACTGTCTTTCTGCCGCTTATCGCGTTCGCCTTGTTCGGCGCGTCGCGACACCTCGTCGTTGCTGCCGATTCGGCCACCGCCACCATCTTCGCAAGCCGCCTGTCGACCATGGCGCCGGTTTCGGGCGCCGAGTATGCGTCGCTCGCCGCGATGGTCGCGTTGCTGACCGCCGCGCTGCTGCTCATCGCGCGCATTTTCAAACTGGGCTTTCTCGCCGACTTCCTGTCGCGCACGGTGCTGGTCGGTTTTCTTGCCGGAGTCGGCGTGCAGGTCGGCATCGCAATGCTGGGCGATATGCTGGGCTTGCCCGGTCACGCGGCGCGCACGACGGATCAGCTGGTGCTCGTCGCGCTCCACTGGGCGCAGCTCAATGTGCCGACGCTGGCCATTTCCGTGCTCGTCGTGAGCGCGGTGCTGGTTTTCAAACGCGTCTGGCCGCGCCTGCCCGTGCCGTTGATCGCCGTGGTGGGGGGCATTGCCGCGAGCGATCTCTACGGTTTCGCCGCGCACGGCATTGCCGTACTGGGTCCGGTGACAGGCGGCTTGCCGGCGCTGCGCATGCCGTCCGTCACCTGGCAGCAGATGCTCGATCTCGTGCCGGTCGCCGCCTCCTGTTTCGTGATGATCGTCGCGCAGAGCGCCGCGGCGAGCCGCGTGTTCGCCGAGCGGCATCATGAAGCGGCCGACACCAATACGGACCTGCTCGGCATCGCCGCGGCCAACGCAGCGGCGGCGTGGTCGGGCGCCTTCGTCGTGAACGGCAGTCCGACGCAGACCGCCATGGCCGACCGCGCGGGCACCCGCAGCCAGTTCGCGCAGATCGTGTTTGCAGCGGTGGTCGCCGTGGTGCTGCTGTTCTTCAGCCGCCTTTTGCAGTATTTACCGCGCTGCATTCTGGCCAGCATCGTCTTCACGATCGCAGTCGGACTGGTGGATATCAGGACGCTCATTGCGATTCGCCGCGAAAGTCCGGGGGAATTCGCGCTCGCCGTCTCCACCGCGGCGGCCGTGGTGCTGATCGGCGTCGAGCACGGCATTCTGCTTGCGGTGGCCGTGTCGCTGCTGCGTCACGTGCGCCACAGCTATCGCCCGCATACGATGATTCTCGCGCCCGGCGACGACGGACTATGGATTCCGGTGCCCGCGGTTCCAGGCACGCAGACTGCGCCGGGGCTGATCGTTTATCGCTTCGGCGCCGATCTGTTCTATGCGAACGACCACTTTTTCGTCGACGATACGCGCAGCCTGATCAACCATGCGCCGAGCACGGTGCGCTGCTTCGTGATCGATGCGAGCGCAATTACCGACCTCGACTATTCGGCGGCGCGCTCCGTGGGCGAGCTGTGCGGCCTCCTGAAGCAGAGCGGTATCCAGGTGATGTTCGCGCGCGTGAACCGCTATCTGCGCTCGGACATGGACCGGCACGGCATTACGCCGATTATCGGCGCAAGCTGTATTTTCGGCACCTTGCACGAAGCGCTGCATGCAGCGGGGGTCGTGCAGCCCGCCGACAAATGAGGCGGTTTAATTTTTTGACGTCAGCAGTCTGAGGCCGGCAATGCCGAACATGACGGCGAGCGAGCCGTCGAGCCAGCGGCGCACCGCGATGTAAATGCGCCGCGCCGATGCCGTCGAAAACAGCAGCGCATAACTGCTGAACACCGACACGCCGATGCACATGCAGCCGAGCACGACGGGCGCGGTGTGCGCCCCATGTGCACCGCTACCCGCCGACGACATGGCAAGCGACACGATCGACATCCACACCAGAATCGCTTTCGGATTCGTGAGATGCAGCAGCAGGCCGCGCATATAGAGCCGCCTGAGCGGTTCGTCCTCACGCGCGCGGCCCGCCGGCAAGCCGGCCGGCGCGAGCGCCGAGCGCGCCGACTTGACGCCGAGCCAGAGCAGATACAGACCGCCGGCGATCTTGATCGCGACGAGGCAACCCGAGTAAGCGGCGAGCACCGCCGACAATCCTAGCCACGCGAGCAGCGCCCAGAAAAACGAGCCCGACACGACGCCGAGCGCAAACGTGAGCGCCGCGCGGCGGCCCGCGCTCATCGCGAGAGACATGATGGCCAGATTGCTCGGGCCGGGGCTTGCCGTGCCGACGAAGTAGGCGCTGTAGGCGATCAGGACATCTGCGGTGAGAAAAGCGCTGGGCGTCATGGGCTCGGACTCGCGGGCGGGCAGGGAACCACCATTGTGCGCGCCGCGCGGGCGAGCGCACAGATACAGTTGAGCAAGCGCTGATCGGCACAATCGTGCTGCGCCGGCAGTTGGCGGGACACCCATGCTGCCGGCAGGCCGCGGCTCATGCCTGTGCCGCGCTCCCGATGCAGTCGGCGAGCGCCGCGGCCACCGCTTGCCGGCTATGGCGCGGGCGCTGCACCAGCCCGATCTCGCGATGAAACGTCGCCTCGTCGAGCGGCAGGGCCGCGACGCCAGCGGGCCATTTGCCGAGGCCTGCCGTGTCGGGAATCAGGGCGATGCCGATGCCTCGCGCGACCAGTTGCGCGATCGCCTGCAATTCGTCGAGCTCCAGCACGTCGTGCACATTGAGCCGCGCGCGCCGCAGAAATCGGTCGACGAGCCGGCCGCCGAACGAAGTCCGGTCGTAACGGATAAACGGCTCGCTCTTCAGCAACTCACGCCACGAGCGCTTGCCGCGCGCCAGCGCTTTCGGCACGAGCAGCACGAAGGGCTCGGTCACGAGCGTGCGCCATTCCAGTTCCGAAGGCAGCGCGAACGGCGGTTTGATGATGACTGCGAGATCGAGTTCGCCCGAGTCGACCTGTCCGAGCAGGTTCAGCGATACGCCGGGCACGACGCGAATGCGCCAGCCTGGACGGTCCTCGCGAAAGCGCGCCAGGGCGACTGCGAGAAACGACACTTGCGCCGATGCAATCGCGCCCACGCGCAGCATGCCGCTCTCCGCTGCGAGCGCGCCGCGTTCCGAAAGGCGCGCATAAAGCGCGATGATTTCCTCGGCAAGCGCGAGCGTTTCGCGCCCCGCGTCGTTGAGCGTCGCGGAGCGGCCCGTGCGGTCGAACAGCGCAAAGCCCAGTTCGTCTTCGAGGCGTTGCATCTGCGCGCTCACCGCCGATTGCGTGAGACCGATGCGTGCACCCGCCGCGGAAAACGTGCCGTACTGGCTGACGGCAATCAAGGTTCTAAGTTCGGCGAGCATGTTTTCAATTGATCGATTTTCGTGTTGGTCAGCTCAAATATATATCGTTTCCCATCATTTTTACTGGTGGTTAAACTTTGCAGTCACAGCACCGTCATTCATCCATCGAGCACCTACAGCGAGTCCATCGTCATGAGCGCGACCACTACCACCGTCCTGCCGCCGTTCCACCTGGCGTTTCCCGTCCACAGCCTCGCCGCCGCGCGCGAGTTTTACGGCGAACTGCTCGGTTGCCCCGAAGGCCGCAGTTCCGAGCATTGGGTCGATTTCAATTTCTACGGGCATCAGATCGTCGCGCATCTCGCGCCGGACGAAGTCGGGCACAGACAAACGAGCAAGGTCGACGGCGACGCCGTGCCGGTGCGCCACTTCGGCGCCGTGCTTTCCATGGAGCAATGGCAGGTCGCTGCGGACAAGCTGCAAAAAGCGGGCATCGACTTCATCATCGAGCCGCATGTGCGTTTCAAGGGCGAAGTGGGCGAACAGGCGACCATGTTCTTCCTCGACCCGTCGGGCAACGCGCTCGAATTCAAGGCGTTTGCCGACATGTCGTCGCTGTTCGCAAAGTAAAACGCACAGAAAACGTGTAGGACAATTGAAATAAAAGCGGCGGCTCGCGCAAGGCAGCGCCGCCCTGCAACGCTTTTTCCTTACGATAAGCTTCCTGACAATTCCGCCATTTTCGCGCCATGCAGGTGTTGGGGCTGGCGATCTAGCATAAGCGCCAGTTAATCTACCCTCCAGCTGCTCGCAGCGGTCTCCCGCACTTAACTCAGGCGCGTTTCATGTGGATTGTCAACGTTGCGCTTAAGCGGCCCTACACGTTCATCGTGATGGCCATTCTGATCGTGCTGGCGACGCCTTTCGTGCTGTTCACCACGCCGGTCGACGTGCTGCCCGAAATCAACATTCCGGTCGTCAGCATCATCTGGACTTATAACGGCCTGTCCGCCGAGGACATGGCTCACCGGATCGCCTCCGTCAACGAGCGCAGTCTCACGACCACGGTCAACGACATCGAGCATATCGAGTCGCAATCGCTCGCGGGCATCACGATCCTGAAGGTGTTTCTGCAGCCGAATGCGAACATCCAGACCGCGATCGCGCAAACCGTGGCCGTCGAGCAGGCGCAGCTCAAGCAGATGCCGCCCGGCGCGACGCCGCCTCTCGTCATCAGCTATTCGGCCTCGAGCATTCCGGTCATTCAACTGGGATTGTCGAGCACCAAGCTCTCGGAGCAGCAGCTCAACGATACCGCGCTCAACTTTCTGCGCCCGCAGCTCGTGACTATTCCCGGCGCCGCCGTGCCGTATCCGTATGGCGGGAAGTCGCGCCTCATTTCCGTCGACCTCAACACGCGGGCGTTGCTCGCCAAAGGGCTGACGCCGCTCGATGTGGTCAGCGCGTTCAACGCGCAGAATCTGATTCTGCCCACCGGCACGGCGAAGATCGGCCCGAGGGAATACACGATCAACATGAACGGCTCGCCGTCGACGCTGGAGGGGCTCAACGATATTCCGGTGCGCACGGTCAACGGCGCCACGACGTATCTGCGCGAAGTCGCTCATGTGCGCGACGGTTTCTCGCCGCAAACGAATATCGTGCGGCAGAACGGCCATCGCGGTGTGCTGATTTCAGTGCTCAAAAACGGCAGTGCGTCGACACTGTCCATCGTCAATACGCTGCACGGGCTGCTGCCGGCCGCGCGCGCGGCATTGCCGCCCGACCTGAACATCACCGCGCTCTTCGATCAGTCGGTGTTCGTGAAGGCCGCGGTGGAGGGCGTGCTGCGCGAGGCCGTGGTCGCCGCCGCGCTGACGGCCGCGATGATCCTGCTCTTTCTCGGCAATTGGCGCAGCACCTGCATCATCGCGATCTCGATTCCGCTGTCGATTCTCTCGTCGCTGATCGCGCTGCATGCGCTCGGGCAGACCATCAACATCATGACGCTCGGCGGCCTTGCGCTTGCGGTGGGTATTCTCGTCGACGACGCGACCGTGACGATCGAGAATATCGAGCGGCATCTGCATATGGGCACGAATCTGCACGATGCGATTCTGGAAGGTGCCGGCGAAATCGCGATTCCCGCGCTCGTTTCCACGCTGTGCATCTGTATTGTGTTCGTGCCGATGTTCTTCCTGACCGGCGTGGCGCGCTACCTGTTCGTGCCGCTCGCGGAGGCCGTGGTGTTCGCGATGCTGGCGTCGTACATTCTGTCGCGCACGCTCGTGCCCACGCTCGCCATGCTGCTGATGGGCCACGCGCACAAGCCGAAGCCCGATGTCAGGCCGAGTCTGTTTCAGCGCCTGTACCGGCGTTTCGACAATGGCTTCGAGCGCATGCGCGCGGCCTACATTGTGATTCTCAGCAGCCTGCTGGTGCGCCGCGGCCGTTTCGGCAGCCTGTTTCTTGGCTTCTGCGTGGTGTCGATGGGACTTGCATTCGTGCTCGGCGAAGACTTTTTCCCGAGCGTCGACGCGGGCAATATCCGCCTGCACATGCGCGCGCCGACCGGCACACGTATCGAGGAAACCGCGCGTCTTGCCGACGAGGTCGAGAAGGTGATTCGCGAAGTCGTGCCCGAGAAAGAGCTCGGCACCATTCTCGACAATCTCGGGCTGCCCTATAGCGGCATCAACCTGTCGTACAGCAATTCAGGCACGATCGGCACGCTCGACGGCGAAATCCAGATCGCGCTGAAAGAAGGCCACGAGCCGACGCAGCGCTACGTGGAGAAGTTGCGCGCGCTGCTGCCGCAGCGCTTTCCGGGCGTCGAGTTTTTCTTCCAGCCCGCCGACATCGTCACGCAGATTCTCAACTTCGGCCTGCCCGCCGCGGTGGATGTGCAGATTGCCGGCGCGGACCAGTTGGGCAATTTCGACGTCGCGCGCAAGCTGTTGAAAGAAGTGCGCCAGATTCCGGGCACGGTCGATACGCACATCCAGCAGAAGCTCGACGAGCCCGCCATCAACCTGCAGATGGACCGCACGCGTTTGCAGCAGCTCAACCTGAGCGCGAGCAACGTTGCGCAAAACCTGCTGGTTTCGCTATCGGGAAGCTCGCAGACGTCGCCGGGCTTCTGGTACAACGACCGCAACGGCGTCGAGTACAACGTGGCGGTCCAAACGCCGCAGTACCGTATTTCGTCTATCGACGACCTGTTGCGCACGCCGGTGTCGGCCTCTTCGACAGGACCGACGCAACTGCTCGGCAATCTCGTGCGCGTGTCGCCGCAAAACCAGTTCGCGGTGGTCACGCACTACAACATCCGGCCCGTGATCGATCTGTACGTGAGCGTCGACAAGCGCGATCTGGGCAGCGTCGCGAACCAGGTCGACAAGCTCGTCGAGAAAGCGCGCGCAACGCTGCCGCGCGGCAGTCAGATCACCGTGCGCGGCCAGGTAGAGACCATGCGCACGTCGTACTTCGGTCTCGGCCTCGGTGTGGCCATGGCGATCGTGCTCGTGTATCTGCTGATCGTGGTGAACTTCCAGTCGTGGGTCGATCCGCTCATTATCGTGAGCGCTTTGCCTGCGGCGCTCGCCGGCATCGTGTGGATGCTGTTTCTTACCGGCACGCATCTGAGCGTGCCTGCGCTCACCGGCGCGATCATGACGATGGGCGTCGCCACGGCGAACAGCATTCTGATGGTCGCGTTCGCGCGGCAGCGGCTTTCCGCCGGTGCGCCGCCGCTGACGGCAGCGCTGGAGGCGGGAGCGAGCCGTATACGCCCGGTGCTGATGACGGCGTTCGCGATGATCATCGGCATGATTCCGATGGCGCTCGGTCTGGGCGAAGGCGCCGAGCAGAACGCGCCACTCGGCCGCGCGGTGATCGGCGGATTGCTGTTTGCAACGGTATCCACGCTGTTTTTCGTGCCGGTCGTGTTTGCGGGCATTCATACGCGTCTCGCGCGTCGTCATCGAAACGAACACGAAGACCACGAAAGCGGCAGCACCGGCGAACCGGCATGAGCGCTGGACCCATGGATTGAGAACGTGAAGAAAACGGCTACCTCGGACCGACCGGGCTAGCTCACCAGAATGGCTAACTGAGATGACCGAAAAAACTCATGCATCGCTGGCAATTCCGTCTCGAGAGACGGAAAGCGGCCACGCCCTGCCGCCGCGCAATCGCGAATGGAAGCGCGCGAAGATCGCCATCTGGATCGTGCTCGTGTTGCTCGCGCTCGGCGCGCTGCGTACCGTGGTCGCGAATCTGATGCAGAACCGCGCCGTCGAGCAAACGACCCGGCAGAACGCCACGCAATATGTCGATGTGGTGAGGCCGACACCCGCCGAAGGCGGCGGCGTCACCACGTTGCCGGGCACCTTGCGCGGCAGCGTCGAATCGCCGATTTATGCGCGCTCCACCGGTTATCTGCTGCGCTGGTACGTGGACATCGGCGCGCGTGTGAAGCAGGGCCAACTGCTCGCGGAACTCGATACGCCCGAAATCGACCAGGAACTCGCGCAGGCACTGGCGCAGCGCCAGCAGACCAGTTCCAGTCTCGCGCTGGCAAAGAGCTCGCTCGAGCGCTGGCAGCAGCTTCGGCAACGGGACGCGGTTTCGCAGCAGGAACTCGACGAGCGGCAAAGCACCTATACGCAGGGCGTTGCCAACCTGGCCGCCGCCGATGCGAACGTGCAGCGCCTGCGCCAGCTCGAATCGTTCAAGCGTATCGTCGCGCCGTTCGCAGGCGTGATCACGCAACGCAATGTGGATGTCGGCGATCTCATCGACGCGGGCAGCGGCACGAGCCGCGCGCTTTTCGCGCTTGCGCAATCGGACCCGCTGCGTGTCTATGTGCAATTGCCGCAGGCGTATGCGCAGAACGTGTCGGTGGGGCAGAAGGTCGTTGTTACGCAGGCCGAACTGCCGGGGCAGCAGTTTCATGGCACCGTGACGCACATTTCGGGCGCCATCGACGTGCCCACGCGCTCCCTGCAGGTCGAGGTGACGCTGCCGAATCCCGACAACACGCTGCGTCCCGGCGCCTACGTGCAGGTCGCGCTGCCTTCCGTCGCCCGCGCGCAGTGGATGGTGCCCGGCAATGCCTTGCTGTTTCGCGCGGAGGGGCCGCGGCTTGCCGTAGTCGACGCGAAGGGCGACGTGCAGTTGCGCAAGGTCGTGATCGCGCAGGACCTCGGGCAGACGCTCGAAATCGAAAGCGGAATTGACGGCAACGACAGAATCATCATCAATCCGAGCGATTCCATTGCGGACGGCGATCATGTGGAGATCGCCGCACCGCAGAAGAGCGCGAAGGGGGCGTCGTGAAGCAGCCATGCTCCGGCCGCGTCGTGATGACGTGTTTAGCCGCGGCGAGCGCGGGCATGCTCGCCGCCTGCACCGTGGGGCCCGACTATAAGCGGCCGCAGGCCGAGGTGCCGCCGGCATGGAACACCGACTCCTACTGGCGCGTTGCCGCTCCCTCGCATGCGCCGATGGACCCGGACTGGTGGAACGTCTATCACGACGCCACGCTCGCCGCGCTGGAAACGCAGGCGCTCGCGCAAAACCAGACGCTCGTCGCGGCCAGCGCGCACTATGCGCAGGCGAAGGCGACGCTCGCGAACACGCGCGCGCAGCAAATTCCCGAAGTGGACCTCGCGGCGTCGGCGTCGCGCTTTCGCATTTCGCAGGACAGGCCGCGCACCAACTACGCCACGCCGACCGTCTCGACCGTGCAGAACAATCTGCAGCTCGGTCCCACCGTCAGCTACGACACGGACCTGTTCGGCCGCATACGCCGTCAGGTGGAAGGCGCGACGGCTTCCGCGGAACAGTCGGCCGACGATCTCGCGAACGCGCGGCTCATTCTCACGACCGAGGTCGCAAGCGATTACTTCTCGCTGCGCGAACTCGACACCGAAATCGACGTGCTCGATCAATCGGTCAAGCTGCAGCAAAAAGCGCTGGACTACGTGAATGCCGAACACGAACTCGGCGCGGTATCGGGCCTCGACGTCTTGCAGCAGAAATCGCTGCTCGACACGACGCGTGTGCAGGCGCAACTGTTGTTGAACCAGCGCGCGCAATACGAGCATGCGCTTGCCGCACTCGTCGGCGTGAGCGCGCCGCAGTTCGCGATCGAACCGAAGGTGTTGACGTTTCAGGTGCCCGCCATTGCGCTCGGCGTGCCGAGCGACCTGCTGCAGCGGCGGCCCGATATCGCCTCGGCGGAGCGCGCGATGGCGGCGGCCAATGCGCAGATCGGCGTCGCGAAGGCGGCGTTTTTCCCGAGTCTCACGCTCACGCCGGGCATCGGCTGGGAAGCCACGCAGTTCGCGAGCTTGCTGAGCGCGCCGACGCTCATGTGGACGCTCGGCGCGGCGGCGGGCCAGGTGCTGTTCGACGGCGGGCGCCGCGCGGCCAATGTGCAGTACGCGAGTGAAGGCTACAAGGCGACGGAGGCCAACTATCGGCAAACCGTGTTGAACGCATTCCAGCAGGTGCAGGACGGCATCACGGGTCTTGCGGTGCTCGACGGCGCCGCGAAGCAGTCGGAAGAAGCGGTCGCGGACGCGCAGCGCCTGCTCGGGCTCGCCAACGACCGCTATTCCGGCGGTCTTGTCGCGTATCTGAACGTGATCACCGCGCAGCAGTCGCTGCTTAACAGCAGGCGCCAGGACGCGCAGATTCGCGGTCAGCAGATGACGCTTTCCGTCGCGCTCGTGAAGGCGTTGGGCGGCGGCTGGGACGAGGGCGCGGCAGCTGTCACTGCTGGACCGGGCGGGTCGCAACAGAGCATGCAACCGAACAAGCAACCGACCGCGCAGCCGAACACGCAACCGCACTCGCAGGCAGACGGCGCGATTCAAACGCGCGCTGCCGCGCAGTGAGACGCAGCGCGGTCGCGGACGCCATCCACCCGTGGGAGAAGCCATGCAAGGCCTTTCGTATAATGCAGACACTAGGGGATGCGCATGAAATTGCTGATTGTTGAAGACGAGCACAAGGTGGTGGACTACCTGCGCTCCGGTTTGACAGAGCAGGGTTGGGTCGTGGATGTCGCGCTCGACGGCGAGGAAGGCATGCATCTGGCCACCGAGTTCGATTACGACGTCATCGTGCTCGACGTCATGCTGCCCAAGCGCGACGGCTTCAGCGTGCTGAAGGCACTGCGCATGCGCAAGTCGACGCCCGTCATCATGCTCACCGCGCGCGATCATGTGAACGACCGCGTGCGCGGCCTGCGCGAAGGCGCGGACGACTACCTCACCAAACCTTTCTCCTTCCTCGAACTGGTCGAACGCCTGCACGCGCTCGCGCGCCGCACGCGGTCGCAGGAATCGACGCTGATTTCGGTCGGCGATCTGTTTGTCGATCTGATCGGGCGGCGCGCGACACGTGACGGCGTGCGGCTCGACCTGACCGCGAAAGAATTTCAGTTGCTGAGCGTTCTGGCCCGCAGGCAAGGCGACATTCTGTCGAAGACGGCCATCACCGAGCTGGTGTGGGACGTCAACTTCGACAGTCATACGAATGTGGTGGAGACGGCCATCAAACGATTGCGCGCGAAGCTGGACGGCCCGTTTCCGTCGAAGCTGCTGCATACCGTGCGCGGCATGGGTTACGTGCTTGAAGTGCGTGAAGAGGCGGAGCCGTCATGAACCGTTCCATCGCGCGGCGCCTTGCATTGATGTTCGCGCTCGTCGCGCTGTTTGTGTTTACGCTCGTCGGCGCAGGGCTCTTTGCGGTGCTGCGCTCGCAGCTGGAGAGCCACTTGCGCGAGTCGCTCGACGACCGCGCGCAGATCGCGCGGCTCATCTGCAATCATGGGCTGACACCCGACAAGTGGCGCATGTCGCGCGAAAAGCTCACCGACATGACGCCGCCCGACCGCAGCACCGTGTATGCGGTCACGAGCATCGAGCCGTCCTACAACTACGGCAAGCCGATAGAAGGCACCATTATCAAGACCCTGCCCGGCGGCTACGCGCGCGTGAGGCCAGTGGGCGGCGGTGCAGACATGCTCACCACCACCGTGTCCATTCCCGGCTATTCGACGCGTCCGCCGATGCAGCTGCAGGTGGCGTCGAGCTACATGCCGAATATTCGCACCATGCGCGTATTCGGCTTCGCGCTCGCCGCGCTGTCGGCGCTCGGCAGTCTGGCGGTGCTGCTGCTCAGCTACTCGGTCACGCGCATCGGGCTCGCGCCGCTCACGCGCCTCACGCGCGACGCGTCCGCCGTCAGTCCCAACAATCGCTCGCAACGGCTCAATACCGCGTCGCTGCCGCACGAGCTGAACGATCTGGCGAATTCGTTCAACGGCGCGCTCGAGCGGCTCGACGGCGCGTATTGCCGGCTCGAGTCGTTCAACGCAGACGTCGCGCACGAATTGCGCACGCCGGTGACGATCCTGATCGGCCAGACCGAAGTCGCACTGACGCGCAATCGTTCCGTAGACGATCTGCGCCACACGCTGCAATCGAACCTCGAAGAATTCGAACGCATGCGCGCGATCATCAACGACATGCTGTTTCTCGCGCGCGCCGACCAGGGCGAGCGCGCGACCGGGCTCATGGAAGTCTCGCTCGCGGCAGAAGTCGCGCATACGCTGGAGTTTCTGGAGATTCCGCTCGAAGAAGCCCGCGTGCAGGCGCGCCTTCAGGGCGACGCCGTCGCGCATGTCAACCGCTCGCTGTTCGGCCGCGCCTGCACGAATCTGTTGATGAATGCGATCCAGCATTGCCAGCCGGGTGCGCAGATCAGCGTGAGGATCGCGCGCGAAGCGGAGCAGGTGCGAATCGAAGTCGCGAATCCCGGCGAGCCGATCGAGCCCGCGGTGCTCGAACATCTGTTCGACCGGTTTTATCGCGTTGAAGCCTCGCGCACCAATAGCCGCGAGAATCACGGGCTGGGTCTTGCCATCGTGAAGGCGATTGCGGAGATGCATCGCGGCACGGTGTCGGTGCAGAGCGCGAACGGCGTAAACACCTTTGCTTTTTCGGTGGCCGCTTCGCGTGTCGAGGGCGTTGGGCAGCCGCCGCGTGCGAATGTGCCGGAGAGTGCGGCTGCGAATGCGCAGAACGCCTCCGTGCCAGGCGCGGCTTCCTATTCGTCGCTCGTGAAGGGCAAGTCTGCCTGAACGGGGAGACGCCGCTGCGGCGGCTCAGCGCTCGCGAGGCTCAGCGCGCTCACGCGCACGCCGAGCAGCCGCAGCTTGCGGTTGAGCTCGACGCGCCGCAGGCATTCGGTGGCCGCGCGGCGTATTTCCGCGGCGTCGGCGGTGGGCGCCTCCAGCGTCAGGTCGCGCGTGACGGTGCGGAAATCGTCATAGCGCAGCTTGATGCCGACGGTCTTGCCGACATAGCCCTTGCGCACCAGGTCTTCCGCGACCCGCACGCACAGGCCGGTAAACGAGCTCGATAACGCCGGCCGGTCGTGGCGCGGATGCAGGTCGCGCTCGAAGGTCGTTTCGCGGCTCATCGATTTCGGTTCCGATTCCACCACCACGGGCCGCTCGTCCTCGCCTTGCGCGACACGCATGAGCCACGCCGAGTAACTGCGCCCGAAGTGGTCCTGCAGCAGGCCCGCGTCCGCCGCGGCCAGATCGCCGACGGTCGCAATGCCGAGCGCCGTGAGTTTTTCCGCCGCCTTCGGGCCGATGCCGTTGACCTTGCGCACGGGCAGCGGCCACACGCGCAGCGGCACGTCAGCAGGCGTGAGAAGGGTGAGGCCGTCGGGCTTGTCGAGTTCGGAGCCGATTTTCGCGAGCAGTTTGTTCGGCGCCACGCAGATCGAGCACGTGAGGCCAGTGGCCTGATTCACCGCCTGCTTGATGCGCGCGGCGATGTCGCGCGGCTCGCCCGGGAGTTCCGTGAGATCGATATAGATTTCGTCGATGCCGCGGTCTTCGATACGGTCGGTAAAGGTGGCCACCGCAGCCTTGAAGAGCCGCGAGTAATGACGGTAGGAGTCGAAGTCCGTGGGCAGCAGGATCGCGTCCGGCGCGAGCACGGCCGCCTTCATCATGCCCATGGCGGAAAACACGCCGAGTGCACGCGCTTCGTAAGTGGAGGTGGTCACGACGCCGCGCCCTGCGTAGTCGCGCAGCTTCGCAAAACGGCGGCTGCCGTCTGCGAGTGTTTGCGGCGCGCCGTTGCGGCCGCCGCCTATCACCACGGCCTTGCCGCGCAGTTCCGGATAGCGCAATAGCTCGACGGACGCGTAAAACGCGTCCATGTCGAGATGCGCGATACGGCGGCTTGCTGAACTCATGGAAGGCGGAAACGAATGGCACCCGTAATAGTACCTTGCTCCGCCTTCGCGGGTGCCGTCTAGAAGCGGTAGCTCACGCCGAGCTGCACGACGGGATAGATCTTGTAGCGCTCCACCTTGTCGTTGATCTTCTGTTCCTGCTCGTCGATGTTCGCCTGCGTCGTGAACATCGAGTAAATGGCGGGCACGTTATAGTGCGTGCGCGGGCGGCCATAGGCGACGCCGAGGTCGAACGTGAGGCCGAAGCCCTTGGAGACCGGCTTGTGTCCATAGCCGATGCCGACGTAAGGCATCACGCGCGGCAGCGTGACGGTGGCCGACGGTGCCGGACCGACGGCGGGCACGAAGTCGTCGCCGATCTTGTAGTTGCCTTGCGCATTCGGCACGGCGTGGGCGGACAGTTCGTCGTCGTTGATGAGCGCGCCGGCCGTCAGGCGAAAGCCGCTCGAATGGAATGGGAACACGTCCATGTACAGGCCGCCTTGCAGCAGCTTCAGGTGGCCGTCGTACTGGTTGTCGTTCACGTTGACCGAGTGCGAGAAGCCGAGCCCCTCGAACTCCGCATGCACGCCCGTCCAGGAGTTGAGCGGCAACGCGGCGCCGATGCCCGCGCCCAGCGTGCCGCCGTGTACATAGACCTCCTGCGCCTGCGCCGTGCCCGCTAATGCAGCCAGCGCCAGCGCAGCCATCGCGGCCGCAGCCGCACTTTTTACTTGCCCTTCGAACTTCACCACCGCTTGTCTCCCGACAAAAATCAATTGCGTGGGGGTGACTTTACGGTTCGGGCGTGCGGTTCAAATGCGGGAACAGCGGGCAATTCCGGCGGCTCTTCCCACTCCATTCGGCGGCGGCGGAAAAAGCGGAAATATCGCCCTGTAATTTGTGCCGAACGCGCGTCGCGTTCGGTCTGGGTCAACCGAATAGCCCTGTTTTCAAGGGCCATTCGGTGAATCGGCCTGGGCGGCGTGCTTCGATCATGTCTTCATGGAAGAGCACCTCGCCGCGCAGGCGAGCGCGGCCGCCATGACATTTACTGCTTGATGCCTTCGGCCTGGATGTGCAGCACGGTTTGCATCTTGAAGCCGTACGTCTTGCCGAAGTCGACGCCGAAATCGTCGCGATTGAACGTCGCCGTCGATTCCGTGCCGCACACTTCGCGCTTGAGCATCGGGTTCACGAAGCACTTGAACGACTCGATCTTCAGATTCACCGGCTTCGTCACGCCATGCAGGGTCAGCGTGCCGATCACTTCCACGGGCTTGTCGCCGTCAAAGCGAATCTGCGTGCCCTTGTAGGTCGCGGTCGGGTACCTGGCCACGTCGAAGAACTTCTCGCCGACCAGTTCCGAATCCAGCTTGTCATTGCCGATATCCACCGAGCTCATGTCGATCGTCACGTCGACGGTGCCGGTCTTGGTCGCGCGGTCCAGCACCACGCTGCCGCTGCTTTTCTTGAACTTGCCGCGCCAGATCGACACGCCGCCGAAGTGGTCCGCCTCAAAGCTCGGGGCCGTGTGCGTCGGATCGAGTTGATAGGTGTCGGCAGCCATTGCGTTGAACGACAATGCGGCGGCCAGTGCGCCCGCGGCGAGCAGGAATTGCTTCTTCAAGATGTTCTCCAGGTTTAAAAAAGGATGATGACGCTTGGACGTTCTGCCGGGATATCGGCAATCACTTCTTCGAGGCGACGAGGTGGAACTTGATGACGACTTCATCGGCGACGACCGACGTGTCTTTCCATTCGCCCGTGCCCACGTCGAACTGCGAGCGCTTGATGGGCAACGAGCCGTCGAAGGTCTGAGTCGAGCCCTGGCTAGCAATGGTGACCGGCACGACGACGGTCTGCGATTTGCCCTTGATGGTCAGCTTGCCGGTGATCTTGTACTGGTTGCCGCCCGCCGGCGCGATTGCGCTGGATACAAAGGTCGCCGCCGGATAGGTGGCGCTGTCGAACCATTCCTTGCCTTGTGCCTGCTTGTTGTAATCGTCCGCGCCGAGGTCGTAGCTGCCGGTATCGATCGACACGTTCGCGCTGCCCGCCGTCGGCTTGGCCGGGTCGAACGACAATTGCGCCGAAAACTTCCTGAACTTGCCGTCGACGGGCACGTTCATCTGTTTCGTGGTCGCGATCACGGTGCTTTTGCTCGTGTCGATGTCGGCATGCGCGAGACTCGCCCCGAGCAGCGAAAGGGCGGCGACGCCCGCGAGAATGGAGTGATGGAGTGTGGTTTTCATGGTGGTACGCATCCTATCGAACCCACGCGCGCTCATTGCACACAGTGGGGAATTTGATTGCCAACAGGCCGTAGCGAATCCGCGCCCGGCAGGAAACGCGGTGACTGCGCATGGTAGGCATGCCGATAACAACCGAATAGCCGTACGCGCGAGAACACATCGTTCTACTGGTGACGCCAATGCGGGCCGGGCTTGCGCATTGCATCGAAGCGGGCAGAAAGAAAGCGCCGCTCACGACTTGGGTTATGCTGCGCACCGGGCGTTGCCCACGTATAACTCTCCATTCAGGACGTTCGTTGTGACTTCGATTTTCCTTTCATGGGGTATCGCCGCGTGTGCGACCGCCGGCGTCATCACCCGTCCTTTCAAATGGCCGGAGGCGGTGTGGGCCGTGGCCGGCGCCGTACTGCTGGTCGCGCTCGGACTGTTGCCGCTCGATCTCGCGATCGAGGCCGTCGGGAAAGGCACCGACGTCTATCTGTTCCTGTTCGGCATGATGCTGCTCTCCGAAGTCGGGCGCCGCGAGGGACTGTTCGACTGGGTCGCCGTGCTCGCGGTCAATCATGCGCAGGGCTCGCCGCGCAAGCTCTTCATGCTCGTCTATCTGGTCGGCGTGGTAATCACCGCGTTTCTCTCGAACGACGCCACCGCAGTCGTCCTCACGCCTGCCGTGTTTGCCGCCGCGAAGAAAGCCAGGACCGATCCGTTGCCGCTCCTGTTCGTCTGCGCGTTCATCGCGAATGCGGCCAGCTTCGTGCTGCCCATCTCCAACCCTGCCAACATCGTGCTGTACGGCAACCACACGCCCGCGCTCGGGCCGTGGCTCGCGCGCTTCGCATTGCCGTCGCTGCTGTCGATCGGCGCGACCTATGTGCTGCTGCGCTGGACGCAGCGCGAGGCGCTGGCCGGCACCTGCGAGGCGAATCTGGAGCCGCTGCGGCTGTCGTCCAGCGGCCGCGTGGCGCTGGCGGGCATTGCAGTGACGGCCGTCGTGCTGCTCGCGGTTTCGGCGTTCGACGTGCCGCTCGGCCTGCCCACCGCGATCCTCGGCGCGCTCACTGCCATTGTCGTGCTGATCCAGGAGCGCAAATCGCCGGTGCCGATGATCCGCGAAATTTCGTGGAGCGTATTGCCGCTCGTGGCTGCGCTCTTCGTGCTCGTTGAAATGCTGGACCACACCGGCGTGATCCGCATGCTCGCCGCGTTGACGCAAGCCGGCGCGGCGCACCATGAAGCGAGCACGGCAGGCTGGGCCGGCGCGGCGATCGCGATCGGCAGCAATCTGATGAACAACCTGCCCGCCGGGCTGATCGCCAGTTCCACTGTGATGCAGGCGCACAGCCCCGAGCGCGTGATCGACGCGCTGCTGATCGGCGTCGACCTCGGACCGAACCTGTCGATCACCGGTTCGCTTGCGACCATCCTCTGGCTCAACGCCATTCGCCGCGAAGGCGAGGACGTGAGCTTCATGCGGTTCCTGAAGGTGGGCGCCGTCGTGATGTTGCCCGCGCTCGTGCTGGCGCTCGGCGCGCGCATTCTGATCGGCTGATGCCGGGCGCGTTATGGCGCCGCGGCGCGCACGATGCGCCGCGGCCCGGTATGTTGGCGCGCGTCAGCGGGGACCGTTGATTTCCGGCGCAATCGCCGCGTGATTGAGGAGCGCGACGAGCGACATGCCGCCCACCGTATTACCCACCAGCGTCGGCACGAGAAAGCGTAGAAAGTAGTCGCCCAGGCTCGCGTCGCCGCTCATCACCGCATAAGCCACTTCCGTCGATCCGGCGATGATGTGCGAAAGATGGCTGACGGCCACCACATAGGTGATCAGCAGCACGGTTAACAGGCGCCCCGAGCGGGCGCTCGGCAACAGCCACACCATCAGCGCGATCAGCCAGCCGGCAAAAACCGCCTTCACCATGGTCGGCAGCATGTGCTCGGAGCCGACGGCCGCGCGCGACACGTCGCCGAATGCCCCGACCACCGCGGGCGCGAAGACATCCGGAATGCGCAGCATGGCGGCGAAAACCCACGTGCTCACCAGGTTGAAGAACAGCACGATGGCCCATAACCGCATGGCTTTTGCGAGTGTGCCGGGATCGCGCCGCGTCAGGACGGGCAGGACGACGGTCAGCGTGCTTTCGGTAAAAAGCTGCTGCCGCCCCATGATGACGAGCACGAAGCCCATCGAGTAGCCGAAGCTCGACACGTGATGGCGCCACGCGGTATCCGGCATGCCGGCTTCGAGCACCGCCTGCGTGAGGAACGAAAACCCCATGGAAAGCCCAGCCGCGAGCGACGACCAGATCAACGCGCCAATGGTCCGCTCGAGCGCCGCTTCGCCCTCTTCACGGACGATCTCGTGCAGCACCAGCGCGTGAGGCGCGGTGTGGTGCGCCGCCTGGTCCTGCTCGCCCTCGTTCAGATGCGGCGAATCCGCGCCGGCGTCCTCGGCGCGGGGCGCTTCGTTTTCCTTCGATCCGGCGGACGGCTGCCGTTGCTTCTCGCGTGTCGCTTCGGTCATGAGCGCACATCCTTCCAGCGCGGGCCGGGTGTTTCGCACACTGCTTCATCGGACTCCCGCAGTGCGGCAAGCGTGGCTTCGAGGCGAGCGAGCCGCGCCCGTTGCGTCGGCACGAGCTGCGCGCGCGCCAGCATGCGCAGGCGGCTGTCCCAGTACGAAAGCGGGATGGGGTCGTTCACCGAGATCCGCCCGAACACCAGTTCGAGATGGGCGATCTCCTTATCCAGGTTCTGGTAGCTCATGTGACGTGTAGAGGAAGAAACCATCAAGCAGAGGGAGACCCTGAGGCAGGTGCCGGAAACCGGCTCTGGCACTCGATTCATGGGGAGCAATCGGCGTTCCCCGATTCGTCAGGACAACGGGAATTCACCAGGCGTGGTTGCTCCCGCCATGTCCTATCCTCCAGCAAGGGCAATGGCTGCGGACGGAACCTGGCCGGATCGCATCTGACGCTTCGCGCGCGGCACGGCGGGCGGGCATTTCATGACATCGAACGACATAAATCTGCAATTGCCTTGCGGCAGCGGTTCAACAAGAATTCGACCTGTCATTGAACGGATCGCGGCACACGCAGGCGACGCTCGGTGGCTCTATCGAAGGAGTCAGTCATGAAAAAGTTGCTCGCCGCCCTCGTGCTGTGCTGCGCGTCCACCGTTACGTTCGCTCAGGCCGCTCCGCAGGCCGCCAATCCGCAGCGTGTCGAGCGCATGGTTCAGCAGCTGCAATCGCGTTTTGCGAACGCCAACACCACGCATGACGGCAAGCTCACGAGAGAGCAGGCCGCCGCCGGCATGCCGATGGTCGCGAGCCATTTCGACGAAATCGACACGCAGAAGACCGGCTACGTCACGCTGGCGCAGATCGAGAACTACATGCGCGAACGCGCCGCCGCGCGCTAAGCGGCACGCCATGCGGCCGCCTCTGCAGCACGCCGGCGCCGCGCCCGACTTCGTTTTCAATCAACACTTACCAAGCCCCTGACGCCCGACACGCGCGATGAAACCCGCCACGTCCCGCCGTTTGCGTAGTGCAGGCGCATCGATCGTCATATCGATGAGCGCGGCGCTGGCCGGTTGCGCGAGCGTCGGACCGGACTTCAAGGAACCCGAGACCACGCTGGAAAAGCAGTGGTTCGAGAGCTTGCCGCCTGCCGCGCAGGCCGCGCCCGCCGCCGAGGCCGCGTGGTGGAAAGCGTTCAACGACCCGGTGCTCAGCGCGCTCGAACAGCGGGCCTACCAGCGCAATCTGTCGTTGCAGGTCGCGGGTCTGCACATCTTCAAGGCGCGCGCGCAACTCGCAAGCGGCGTAGAGAATCTGCTGCCGCAGACGGGCAGCGTCTCGGTCGGCGCGAACCACATCAACACGAGCGGCGTCGGACCGCTGCCGCCCACGCATTTATGGGCCGAGCATTTCCACGCGAATGCCGGCTGGGAACTCGATTTCTGGGGCAAATACCGGCGCCAGATCGAATCGGATCGCGCCCAGCTACGCGTGTCCGAAGCGGCCTACGACAACGCGCTGGTGTCCATGTTCGCCGACGTCGCCAACGCGTACATCGATCTGCGCGCGCTCGAGCAGCGGATCGTGGTGGCGCAGCAGAACCTCAAATCGGTGCAAGACAGCCTCGCGCTCACCAAGGCGCGCTACACACGCGGCGCATCGAGCCAGCTCGACGTCGAACAGGCCGCCACGCTGGTTGCCGAAACAGAGGCGCAGATTCCGCCGCTCATCAAGGCGCGCGCGCAGGACCGCGACACGCTCGCGGTCCTGCTTGCCGATCCGCCGGACGCCGTGGACGCGCAACTGAAGGGCAGCAGCGCGGTCCCGGTTGCGCCGACGCAGATCGACGTCGGCATTCCCGCCGATCTACTGCGGCGCCGGCCCGACGTGCGCCAGGCCGCGCTCAATGCTGCGGCGCAGTCGGCGCTGATCGGCGCGGCCAAGGCCAAGCTCTATCCGTCCTTTTCGTTGACGGGACTTTTTGGGCTGTCGTCCGGGGAACAGCACGGCATCGGACTGTCGCAATGGGGCAGCAAGACGATCGGGTTCTTTTCGGCGGGCGTTTCACTGCCGATTTTCGACAGAGCACAACTGCAGAATGCGGTGCGCATTCAGGACGCGGCGTTTCAGGAAGCGGTGCTCGATTATCAGAACACCGTGCTGCAAGCGCAAAAAGAAGTCGAGGACGCGATTGCCGCGCTGCGCACGTCGCTCGATGCGCTCGCGGCGTCGGCGCGCGCCTCCGACGCGTCTCAGCGCGCGTTGCGGCTCGCCAACGCGCAATACCGGTCGGGCTCGGTCACCTACGACTCGGTGCTCGACGCTTCGCGTTCCGCGTTGCGCGACGGCGACTCGCTCGCGCAAAACCAGGGAATCGCCGCGCTCGCGGCGGTTTCGCTGTATCGCGCGCTCGGCGGCGGATGGGAAGTGGCACAGGGGCAGCAGGTCGTGAGCGAACAGATCGCCGACGAGATGGCACGGCGCACCGACTGGGGGCGTCTGCTCAATCCGCCGGCCAACTCGGCGTTGGCGCGCGCGGGCACGAGCGCGCCGCCGGACGGCAAATGACAGTGCGGGAATAAGAACATGGCCACACTAAAAGGAACCGGCGGGCGAACGGCGCATGCCGCGCTGCACGAAGCGTTGCGCGCGCTCTGCTGCGTTGCATGGCTCGCGGCCTTGAACGCATGTCACGAGAGCAATGCGCCCGCCGCGGAAAATGCACCGTTGCCGCAAGTCAGCGTGGTGCGTCCCGAGCCGCGCGAGGTGCGCGAGCAACTGGATCTGATGGGCAGCGTCGCGCCGTCGGCCACGGTGACGCTGGTCGCGCGCGTGCAGGGCGTGCTGAAAGACATTGGTTTCGCGGACGGCGCCCACGTGAAGCAGGGACAGGTGCTGTTTCGCATCGAGCCGGACACGTATCGCGCGCAGCTCGTCTACGACCAGGCCGCACTCGATAACGCCGAGCAGGAACTCACGCGCCAGAAGCAGCTGACGTCGGATAACGCGACGTCGGAATCGTCGCTGCAAAAAGCGCAGACCACGCGCGACCAGGCGCTCGCAAAACGCGACATGTCGCGCATCAATCTGGGCTACACGGAAATACGCGCGCCGTTCGCGGGCCGCATCGGCGCACGCGCTTTCGACGTCGGCAATGTGGTGGGCGGATCGGACTCGACGAAGCTCGCCACGCTCGACCGCATTCAGCCCGTGTACGTGAACTTCACGCTGAACGAGCGCGACGCGAACCGCATCGGCCTCTTTACGCAGGCACCGCACACCGTGCGCGTGAACGTGCCGGGCACGACCCCGCAGCAAGGCGAAGACGCCGCGCTCGAATTCGTCGATACGCGAGTCGACCCCGCCAGCGGCGCGATCAAACTGCGTGCCGATGTGGCCAATCGCGACGCGCATCTGATTCCCGGCATGTCCGTCGAGGTGCATATTCCCGCGGGCGCGCCGCAAAACGTGCTGCTGGTGCCCGACACCGCGTTGCTGCGCGAGCAGGCCGGCGCGTCCGTGCTGATCGTGAACGCCGGCAACGTGATCGAGAAGCGCAGCGTTGCGACGGGAGGCCTGCATGGGTCATTGCGCGCCATCACGGCCGGGCTCGCTCAAGCGGACCGCGTGGTGACGGGCGGCGGCCTTTCGGTGACGCCCGGCATGAAAGTGCAGACAGTCGACGCCGCCGTGCAGGGCCGCTCATGATCCGCTTCTTTGTCGAGCGTCCGGTATTTGCCAATGTCATTGCGTTGATCGTGATGCTGCTCGGCGCCGTCGCGCTGATCAATCTGCCGGTCGCGCAATATCCGCCGATCACGCCGCCCACCGTGCAGGTCGTCGCGCACTTTCCGGGCGCGAGCGCAGCGACCGTGATCGACCGCGTGGCGTTGCCGATCGAGACACAGGTCAACGGCGTGGAAAACGCGCTGTACATGCAGTCGACCAGCACCAACGACGGCACCTATACGCTCACCGTCACGTTCGCGGTGGGCACCGACGTCGACAAGGCGCAGGTGCTCGTGCAGAACCGCGTATCCGCCGCGACCGCGCAATTGCCGCAAGCGGTGCAGCAGCAAGGCGTAACCGTGAGAAAGCGCTCGACGGCGATTCTGCAGCTGTACACGCTGCAATCGCCGGATCCGAAATACGATTCGCTGTTTCTCAGCAACTACGCGGTGATTTATCTGCGCGACACGCTCGCGCGCCTGCCGGGCGTGGGCGACGTGACGGTATTCGGCACCGGGCAGTACAGCATGCGCGTCTGGCTCGATCCGCAGAAGCTCAGTGAGCGCAACCTTACCGCCGCCGACGTGATGCAGGCCATTCAAAGCCAAAGCAAGGACGTGAGCGCGGGCCAGCTTGGTTCCGAACCGAACGCGGGCGGTCAGGCATTCCAGCTCACGGTGACGATGCGCGGCGCACTGTCCACCGCGCGCGAATTCGACGACATCATCGTCAAGGCCGATTCTAATGACGGCGGCCACTTCGTGCGCATTCGCGATGTCGGGCATACGGAGCTCGGCTCGTCGAGCTACGGGCAGTTCTTTAACCTGGACGGCAAGCCGGCCGCCGGCATCGCCATTTATCAGTTGCCCGAAGCAAATGCGCTGGAAGTCGGCGATGCGGTAAAGGCGACCATGGCGCGCCTCGCGAAAGACATGCCGAAGGGCGTCAGCTACCAACTGCCGTTCGACACCACGATCTTCGTGCGGCAATCCGTGATCGACGTGTACAAGACGCTCTTCGAAGCCGCATTGCTCGTGCTCGCCGTGATTCTGCTGTTCCTGCAGAACTGGCGCGCCATGCTCGTGCCGGCCACCACCATACCCGTCACCATCATCGGCACGTTCGGCGCGATCTACATGATGGGCTTCTCGATCAACCTGCTGACACTCTTTGCGATCGTGCTCGCCATCGGCATTGTCGTGGACGATGCGATCGTCGTGGTGGAAGGCATCACGCAACATATCGAGCAGGGCAAGACGCCGAAGCAGGCCGCTATCGACGCGATGCACGAACTGCTCGGCCCGATTGTCGGCATCACGTTGGTGCTGGTGTCGGTGTTTCTGCCCTCGGCATTTCTGGGCGGCGTGACGGGTCAGATGTACCGGCAATTCGCGCTTGTCGTGGTCGCGACCACCGTTATCAGCGCGATCAATGCGGTGACGCTCAAGCCCGTGCAGAGCGTGCGCTGGTTGCGGCATCAGCGGCCCGGCACGCCGAACGTGGTGTATCGCGTGTTCGATCGCGCGTATGCGCGCGTCGAAAAAGGTTACGTGGGCGTGGTGTCGTGGTTCGTTGCGCGCTGCAAGCTCGCGCTCGTGATCGCGCTGCTGCTCGGCGGGGCGTCCGCCTATCTGCTGACGCGCGTGCCGACCAGCTTCATTCCGCTGGAAGATCAGGGCTATATGCTGATCGCCGCGCAAATCGCCGATGCGGCCTCGCTCGGCAGAACGCGCGAGGCGAGTACGGAGATCGAAAAGCGCATCGGCGCGATTCCCGGCGTGAGTCATGTGGTGTCGATCGGCGGGATTTCGCCGCTCGATAACAATGCGTCGTTGGCCAATGCCGCGCTCATCTACGTGACGCTCGACGACTGGAGCGAGCGTGGCAAGGGCAAGGACCTGCGCTCGCTCTATCAGCGCATGAACAGCGAACTGGCGAAGCTGCCCGACGTGCGCTCGGTCGTGATCGTGCCGCCGCCCATTCAGGGGCTCGGCAACAGCGGCGGCGTGCAGATGCAGGTCATGCTGACCGACGGCTCGCAGAACTATCAGCGCCTGCAAAGCGCCACGGACGCGCTCATTGCGGGCGTGTCGAAACGTCCTGAATTGCAGCGCGTTTTCAGTCCGTTCCGCGCGGCGGTGCCGACCGTCGAACTCACGCTCGACCGTGCGAAGGCCGAGTCGCTGCAAGTGCCGGTCGGCAATGTCTTCGACCTGCTGCAGGACTACGTCGGGTCGAGCTATGTAAATCAGTTCACGACGTTCAATCACACGTTCCCGGTTTTCGTGCAGGCCGACGGCGGCTTTCGCCGCGACACCGACGACATTCGCCGCTTGCAGATTCGCAGCAACAGCGGCCACATGGTCGAGCTCGGCACGTTTATCGATGCGCACACGAATGTCGGTCCGGCAGTCGCCGCGCTTTACAACCTCGCGCCGGCGGCGGCCGTCAACGGCAATCCTGCGAGCGGCTACAGCACGGGCGACGCCATCCGCGCCTTCGAGCAAGAGGCCGCGCGCATTCTGCCGGCCGGCGTCGGCTATGAATGGACCGCGATGTCGTATCAGGAGAAGCTCGTCGGCAATTCCGCTTACTGGGTGTTCGCGGTGGGCGTGCTGCTGGTGTTCTGCGTGCTCGCCGCGCAATACGAAAGCTGGCTGCTGCCCGCCGCCGTGGTGCTCGCAGTCCCGCTCGCACTGCTCGGCACGGCGGGCACGCTTGCTTTACTAGGCATAGCGAACAATCTGTATACGCAGATCGGCCTCGTGCTGCTGATCGCGTTGTCCGCGAAGAACGCGATTCTGATCGTCGAGTTCGCGCGGCATTTGCGTCTGCAAGGCGTCGGCATGACGGAGGCCGCCATTGAAGCGGCGCGCCTCCGTTTCCGGCCCATCATGATGACGTCGTTTGCGTTCATACTCGGCGTGGTGCCGCTCGTGATCGCAACCGGTGCCAGTGCGAGCGCGCGCCGCTCGCTCGGCATTGCGGTGTTCTCCGGCATGCTCGCCTCGACCTGCATCGCCGTGCTGTTCATTCCGTCGTTCTATGTGCTGCTGCAGCGCATGGCCGAACGGCACGCCGCGCGCAAGGCACACGGGGAACAAAAGGAAGCCTGAAACCAGGGAGTTTTCGCATGGATCGCCCCGCGAAGATCATCGTGCTCGACGACGAAATCGAGCTGCGCAACATGCTGCAGCGTTTCTTGCGCGGTCAGGGCTTCGACGTGCGAGTCGCAGAAGACGGCAAGCGGCTCGACCGCTATCTCGAGCGCGAGCCGTTCGACCTGCTGGTGCTCGATCTGATGATCGGCGAGGAAGACGGACTCGCGATCTGCGCGCGGCTGCGCGCGCAAGGCCAGACCTTGCCGATCCTCATGCTGACGGCGAAAGGCGATCCGCTCGACAAGGTGCTGGGACTCGAAACCGGCGCGGACGACTATCTCGCGAAGCCGTTTCTGCCGCGCGAACTGGTTGCGCGCATCAATGCGCTGTTGCGTCGCCAGAAGATCGCTTCCGGCGATGTCACCGTCACCTCGCAATGCGTGCGCTTCGGCGACTTCACGCTCGATGTGGTCAAGCAGCAACTCACGCGCGGCGGCGCCGTGCTCGACATTCATTCCGCGCAGATGCTGCTGCTCGTCGCGCTGGCGTCGTCGCCGAACCGGCCGGTGAGCCGCGACAACCTGCTCGCCCGCGCGCGAGGCCGCGACCACGACGCGCTCGATCGCAGCATCGACGTGCAGGTGCTGCGCCTGCGGCAGATCGTCGAGAACGATCCGTCCAAGCCGCGCTTCATCAAGACGGTGTGGGGCGTCGGTTACATGCTGGTCGCGGACGTCGACTCATGACGCGCCCGCTGCTGCGAAGCGTATTGCCGCGCACGCTGCTCGCGCGCAACATCGCCTTGCTGATCGCGCTCGTCGTGTTGAGCCAGGTGTGCTCGCTCGGCGTGCTGCTGCATTACGTGCAGCGGCCGCGCGTCGAGCGTGCGGCCGCTGTGTTCGCCACTTATGTGACGACGCTCGACAGTCTGCTGCAAAGCACGCCGGCCGGCGCGCGCGACGCGCTGACCGCACGGCTCGACGCGCGGACGCGGCTTCCTGACAGCGCGCAAGCCGAGCCGCCGCCAAGTGTGCTGCGGGCGTATCGCAACTATCAGCGCAGGGTGTTCCTCGATAGTTTGCGAAAGCATCTTCCCGCCGACATGGAGGCGCGCTGGCAGACCGAAGGCGGCCAGCGGCTGTGGATTCGCCTGCATGCGCCGGCCGCTGCGTCGGGCGCCGCGGCGCCTCGCGCGCCCTACTGGATCGCGCTGCCGATTCCCGAAGACGCGCAGGGCAATGGGCTCGACGCGGCGATTCTGCTTTCGCTCGGTCTCGCCGCGCTCGCGGCCCTGACCGGCTATGCGATCCAGCTTCACCTGAACCGGCCGCTTCAGGAATTGACTCACGCGGCGCGGCGCCTGAGTGCCGGCGACACGCCGCCGCCGCTGCCCACCGACGGTCCAGTCGAAATCGCCGCGGTAAGCAGCGCCTTCAACCAGATGACAGAGGCGCTGAAACAAGCCGAGGCGACGCGCGCGCTGATGCTCGCGGGCATCTCGCACGATATCCGCACGCCGCTCACCAAACTGCGTCTTTCGATGGCCATGGCGATGCCCGACGGTAGCGACAGCAGCTTCGTGGTGGCGGCCGAGTCGTATCTCGATCAGATCGAAACCATCTTGCAGCAGTTCATGGATTACGCGGGCAGCGGCGAGCGAGAGCCCGCCGAGCCTGGCGATCTGAATGCGTTGGTCGAACGGCTGGCCGGCGACTTTGCCGGACTGGGGCATGAGTTCGAGCTGTCGCTCGCGCGCCTGCCGCTCGTCGACTACCGGCCCGTGAGCATGATGCGGCTCCTGATGAACCTGATGCAGAACGCGATCGTGTACGGCGGCAGCGGACTCGCGGTGCGCAGCTGGGCGACCCACGACGCGGTGTATGTAGCCGTCGGCGACCGGGGCAAGGGCTTATCGGCGGAGGAGCTGGAGCAGCTCAAGGCGCCGTTCCAGCGCGGCCGCAATGCACGGGCGCATAGCGGCGGCACGGGCTTGGGACTCGCCATTGTCGAGCGAATTGCGCGGCTGCACGGCGGCAGGGTGGAATTCCACGCGCGCGAGGGCGGCGGGTTGGAGGTGTGGGTGGTCTTGCCGGCCCGAGCCGGCTAACGCAGGCTTGCCGCAGAGGCGGCGCGGTTGGCGCGCTGATGGCCGCGCTCCTGGCACGTCCCTGGCCCGCTGCAGCAACGCGTTCAGGTCGACTCGCGATCCAGCCACGCATCCAGTCCCACACGGAACGCCACGCCGGCAATTACCGGTACGGTAAGCATCAGAATGATGCCGAAGTTAGGAACCGGGTCGCCGTAAGCGATCGGCTCATACAGCACGACGCCCGCGACGATCGCGAAAACGATGACGCCGACGGCTACCATCAGAAGATTGCGCGCCGTGATGGAGAGCTCTTTGCGCCCGGCCTTGGCGGGGCTAGGGCTGGCGGCGGGGGCGGGGTCGTGTTGGGCAGGCATGATGGCTCTCGTGACAGAAACGCGGCGCGGGCTCACGCGCGCATTCGGCGGCAAAACAGGGCGCGCCCGGCATCATACCCGGGCGCGGACGGGCCGCGCAGTTCGCCGCGTGCGGTTGCACCGATATCAACCAATATATGCCGCATTGCGCGCCATGGGGCCAAAAGCGCATACGCGGCAACGCTGCGCAGCGTTACCACGACGCGGCTATCGGATCGACCCATTCCGCGAGCTCGCGCCGCAATTGCGCGAGGTCGAACGGTTTGCCGAGTATCCGCGCGCCGGGAATGGGCTCGCCGATCGGCGCGTGCGCGCCGTAGCCCGACACCAGCAGCACGTGCACGTCCGGCTGCTCGTGCCGCACCGCGCGCGCGAGGTTGTCGCCCGACATGCCGGGCAAGGTGATGTCGGTGCAGAGAATGTCGTAGCGCTGCGCCGGCACGAGCGGCAGCGCTTCTTCGGCGCTCCCGACCGGCGTGCAGTCGAGCCCCAGCGCGCCGAGCAGCAGGCTCAGCGCCTCGCGGGAATCGGCGTCGTCCTCGACGAGCAGCACATGAGGCGGCGTGCGCGCCGGCGCTGCGTTGGGCGCGGCGTCAGGCTCGGGCGCGGGTTCGCGCTTGCGTGCGGCGCCGCCTGGCGCAGTGGGACTGCCCTGCGTGTCCGCGCCCGCCGGGTCATAAGCGCCGCTCGGCACGCACGCGGCGATTTCCCGGTCGGTCATCTTGCCGACGGACGCCGCACAGGCCGCTGGCACATGCGCCGCACGCAGCACGCTGCGCACCTTGCGGGCGAGGTCGTCGCGGCGGTAGGGCTTCGACAGCAGCGTGATACCGGCGTCGAGCTTGCCGTGATGGACGATCTCGTCGCGCGTGTAGCCCGAGGTGAACAGCGTCGGCACCGCGGGCACGCGCGCCGCGGCGCGGCGCGCCAATTCGACGCTCTTGATCTTGCCGGGCATCACCACGTCGGTGAACAACAGGTCGATCGGCACGTCGCTGTTGATGAAGTCGAGCGCCGCGTCGCCGCTCGAAGCGGTCAGCACCTTGTAGCCGAGCTGCGCCAGCATTTCCACGACGGTCAGGCGCACGTCCGCGTCGTCCTCGACCACGAGGATGGTTTCGCCGCCGCCTGCCGGCGCGCTGGTTTCGTCGGCGGTTTCCGCGGTTTCGGGCTCGCAGCAGCGCGGGAAGAAGAGCGACACGGTGGTGCCGCGTCCCACTTCGCTTTCGATCAGCGTATGCCCGCCGCTTTGCCTCACGAAGCCGAACACCATGCTGAGGCCGAGACCCGTGCCGTGACCATGCGGCTTGGTCGTGAAAAACGGCTCGAACGCGTGTTCGAGCACGTCGGGCGCCATGCCGGCGCCCGTATCGGTGACGGAAAAGACCACGTATTCACCCGGCGACAGCTCCGGTTTGTCGCTGCAAAACGCTGCGTCCAGCACGCGGTTCGCGGCGCACACGGTGAGCGTGCCGTCGGCCTTCATCGCGTCGCGCGCGTTGATGGCGAGGTTGAGCAGCGCGTTTTCCAGCTGGTTGCGGTCGACCTGCACGTGCCACAGATGCTCGCTCAGCACGGTTTCGATCCGCACGGTTTCGCCGAGCGCGCGATGCAGCATCTCGCTCATGCCGGCGAGCAGGCGGCGCGGATTGAGCACGGTGGGCGAGAGCGGCTGGCGCCGCGCGAACGCGAGCAGATGGGCGGCCAGCTTCGCGCCGCGCTTGACGGCGTCCGTCGCCGCGGACAAACGGCGCAACGTGGCGGGATTGTCGCCGGCGTCGGCGGCCATCATCTGCAGATTGCCGTTGATGACTTGCAGCACGTTGTTGAAGTCGTGTGCGACGCCGCCTGTGAGGCTGCCGATCGCTTCCATTTTCTGCGACTGACGCAACTGTTCTTCAGCGAGCGCGCGCGCAGCGACCGCATCGGCGACGCGCTGTTCGAGCGTTTCCGTCAACTGACGCAGCGACTGTTCGGCGATCTTGCGCTCGTGGATGTCGATCAGCACCGCCGGAAAGCGCATGGGCTGCCCGTGTTCGTCGAACTCGCACCGGCCGTTTGCCTGCACCCACGCATATTCGCCGTCGGGCCGCCGGATCCGGTACTCGGCGCGAAACGGCACGCCTTCGCGCAGTGCGTCTGTCCTCAGACGTTCGAGCAGCGACTGGTCGTCCGGATGGATCATTGTGGTCGCGGCGCTGTGATCGACGCCCTGGGCGGCTTCTTCCACGCTAAAAGAAAAGGTGCGGGCAAAGCGCTCGTCGCCGGTAATCTTGCCGGTCTGCATGTCGACGACGCAGGTGCCGAGCACCGCGCCCGTATTGAGCGCGAGTTGCAGACGTTCGTTGGTCTCGTGCAGCTCGGCTTCGGCGCGTTGCCGCCAGCGCTCGGTGAGCACCCGCCCCGTGGTTTCGACCACGACGGCGAGCACGCCCGCGGGTGCGCCGCTGTCGTCGGCGACCGGGCTGTAGTAGAGATCCATCCACACGTCCTCGGGCTTGCCCTCGCGCAGCAGCACGAGTTCCTTGTCGCGATACGAGAGCGTGCCGCCGGCGAGGCACGTTTGCATTACATGACGGTTGAAGTCGGCGACCTCGGGCCAGCCTGCTTCGACAGGACATCCCAGCAGATAGGGATGGCGTCCGCCCGCGAAAACGGCGTACGCGTCGTTATAGATCATGTAGCCGGATTTGCCCCACAGCAGCACGAGCGGCACAGGCGAAGCGAGCAGCAGCTGCACCGTCGCGGTCAGGCTGCGCGGCCAGTCCGCAATCGCGCCGATGCCGGTGGCCGACCAGTCGAACTCGCTGATGCGGCGCGCCATTTCGCCGCTCCAGCCTGGACAGCCATGATCTTGTGCCGGGAATGGCATGCAGCGCTCCACGTAAATCGCGTTGACGAGTGGGTCTCCAGTCTGCCGTTTAGCATTCTCCACGTAAAGGGCCGATACGCGGCGTACGCGCATTCGTTGCGTGCGCACCGGAGTGCGCGCAACTTTTACCTGCGCCGTTCGCGCACGCGCTTCAAAAAGCGGCAATAAGCGCGTGCCCGCGTCCTTACAGAATGCTTCGCGCGATAGGCTCGATTTCTGCTGATTGTTCATGCATGGCCCGTGCGTGTGACGATGCACGCGACGGGCGCCGGCGACGACGCGTGTCGCGCCGGCTTCGCCTATCGATAAGAGCGGACCGTACGATGTCGAAAAAGCCCGTCGCAACCAGCAAGCAGTCGAAGCAACCCGCCAGCCGGCGTCCAAAGAACGTTCCTCGAGCCGACGGGCGTCAGCGGCTCCTCACCGCGCGCCGCAACGCGCGAATGGCGCGCTCCGCGCATGCGTACGTGCGCGGCAGCACGAGCAGGTTCTACGAATGGCTCGACGGAATCGAGGGGCACGCGCTACCCGAAGGCCCGGCGGTGTGGATTTGCGGCGATTGCCACACCGGCAATCTGGGGCCGGTCGCCGATTCGTATGGGCGCGCGACGGCGCGGCGGCGGACGGCGGCGACCCGTGCCTCATCGACATCAAGGAAGCCGCGCAGGCAGCGGCGCCTCGCTATTCGGGGGTGAGAATGCCGCGCGATAACGCCGAGCGTGTGGTGGAAGGCGCATGGCATCTGTCGCCGTCGCTCGGCGAGCGGATGCGCTCGGCGCGTCTCGCGGACCGGCCGGTCGTATTGCGCGAGCTGCTGCCGCAGGACATGAAGCTGACCATCGAGCAACTGACGCGCGACGAAGCGACGAAGGCGGCGCGCTTTCTTGCGCTGGTGGTCGGCAAGGCGCACGCGCGGCAGATGGACCTCGCCGAACGCAAGGCATGGCTTGGCGAGCTGCGCAAGAACCGCTCGAAGACACTCGACGCCCCGGGCTGGCTGTGGAAAAGCATCGTGCAACTGGTGAGCAGCCACGCGGCCGGCTACCTCGAGCATTGCCGCAAGTATGCGACCGGCGCGGGGGAGGATTGACGCGCCCTGCATGCGGCCGGGGCGCCATGCGCGACCCGGCCGGAGAAGGCAAATGCAGACGCCGTTACGCTAGTTCGACAGCGACAGATACGGCGAGCTGAGCGGCGTCGGCGGGAAGGGCTGCAGGCCGGTCTGTTTCGTGAAGCTGTAGCGCATGTAGACAGCGGCAAGCCACTCTCGATATTGATAAGCATTGCCGAGCGACGCCGTTGCCCCGAACGCCAGTTGCGGCGCGAGCTGATATTCGCCGACGGCGCTAAGCGAATACGAGACGCCGGTCTTGCTTTGGCCGGGGTACTGGGCGTTGCTGTCCACGCTCGTGCCGATCAGCGCGGCGTTCGCCGCGGCCGCCGCCTGCATCCCGCCCGAGTCGCCGAGCGGGAAGTAGTTCGACGCGTCCTGCCGGTAATGCTGCACGCCGATTGAGCCCTTCACGTCGTACGTGAAGGCGCCGTTGCGGCCGGTCCATTCGATCGGCAAATTCAGGATCACATACTGTTGCGGGCTGAAGTAACCGCCTTGGCCATACGTGAAGTACGACAGGTTCTTGTTGTAGCGCATGAGCGTCGTATTCACGCCGATGGTGAACGTCTGGTCCGCGTCCTTGAAGAGACGCGTATAGACGCCGCCGCCGCCCTTCACCGCGTTATTGCTCGCGACGTGATGGCCCTGGTAGTACTGATACGCGGCGTTCACGTAGAGCCCGTTGGTGCCGTCGTCCCAGGCGAGGCTGGCGAGCCCGCCCGTCGACGTCACGCCGCCCCATTCGAGACCCGACGCGGCGTCGCGCGTGCCCGCGTAGGAGAGCAGGCTGTCCGTCACCGCGCGCCGCGCGACGGCCAGCGAATACGATACCTTGTCGGTGATGCCGCCGTTGTACTGTCCGCCGCCGACAATGTTTGTTTCGCGAAAGCCGATCGGCGTCACGCCGATATCGCCGGAAAGCGAGCGGCCCTCGTAGCCGACCGAGAGGCCCACGCCGCTCGCCGTCTGGCTGCCGTAGTTGTTGGTGCCCGCGACCGCCGCCGTCGCCGACGAGCTGTTCGAGAGCCCCGCGCCAAAGCGCGCGAGCGTCGAGACGTTGCCGCTCGCCGTGCCCGCATCGAGCGTGACGGGCGTCGCCGTCACGACGACATGACCGTTGCCCGCCTTGATGCGGCCCTGGATCGGCGCCTCGATGTCGGTCAGCGTGGACAGGCCGTCCTCGCCGCTGCGATTGCGAAACACGATGCCGGCCGAGATCGTGCTCGCCTGCTCGCGATTGACTTGCGCCAGTTCGTCGGCCACGCCGAGCGTTTGCGCGTTGGCGACATTGCCTTGCGCGTAGTTCGCGCCATTGCCGCTCATGCCCGGTTGCTGCGGGTAATACGCTTGTGCATAGCCGGTGGGCGGCTGCGGGATATACGGTTGCTGCTGCGCGTAATAGCCCTGATTGCCGTAGTTTGGCTGCTGCTGCGGATAGGGTGGATAAGGCTGCTGAGCGTAGGGCTGCTGGCCATACGGTTGTTGCTGCGAATACGGCTGATAAGGCTGCTGCCCATAACCCTGCGGTCCGTAATACGGCTGCTGCTGCGCGTAACCTGCCCAATTGCGGGTGGTTCTCGACGCGCTCTGCTTTTTGCTCGCGCTGCGCTTGCCGTTGGCGGCGGCTCCCGTCGCCGAGCCGTAAGGCTGCATCGCGCCGGCGTTGGCCTGCGCCTCGCGCGCGGCGGGCGACATCGGCCACGGGGTCGGCGCGTAGCTGTCCGGCGTGCCGTACTGTTGCGGCGGATACGGCGCCGGCTGACCCTGCTGCGCATAGGCCGGGTCATACGGCTGTTGCATCGGTTGCATCGGTTGCATCGGCTGCATCGGCTGCATCGGCTGCATCGGGGCGGACGCCGGCATCTGCGGCAAGCCGGCCTGGCCGCCTTGACCACCCTGTCCGGGATATGGCTGCAACGGCGCGCCGGACTGGCTCGAACCGTAGCTCTCCTGACCGTAACCGCCGGCGTCGGCGCTTTGGCGAGGCGTGTTGTACGGCAGCGCGGCCGGCGCGCTGTTCGGCGCCTGCGGTTGCGCCTGCGGTTGCGCATAAGGTTGCGTGTAGGGCTGCGCACCTCGCTGCGGATACGACGGTTGATACGACTGCGGATACGACTGCACTCCGGGCGCCGTATTCGGCTGAACGTACGGAGCAACATACGGCGCGGGCTGCGGGGGCGGCGGATAGTTCGGCACGGTCTGTGTCGGCAATGAAGACTGCGAGTACGGAACGGAGGCGCGCGCGGCATTCGGCAGAGCACTGAAGCCGAGCGCGGCGTTATCGGCTTCGGTCGGCGCGACCGTCGCGGTTTTCCCTTCGAAGGGATTGGTGCCGGGCAGCGGCGTCGCACCGATCCGGCGCATCGCGATCTCCCAGCCGCGCGGCACGTTGCTCGCGGCGCCGTTGCGCGGCGCATTCGCCATGAGCGGCGTATTGGCGGCGACGAGCGAGCGCTGCAGATACGTCGACGCGAGCGACAGTTTGCCTTGCGCGCGGTACATACGGCCGACGGTCGCGAGCACGCCGGGGTCGTTGGGTGCCGCATTCAACGCCTCTTTCGCGAGCGATTCCGCGTAGCTGAACTGCTTCGCACCGGACGCCGCGGAAATGGCGGCCTGCAGCAGGTTGAGATCGTCCGGTTTGCGCCGCAAGGCGACGCGATAGCTTTCGAGCGCATTGCGGTCGTCGCCGGCCGTCGCATACAGGCGGCCGAGTGCCGCTTGCAGGTCGGGATTGTCCGGCATCGCGGCGAGCCACGGCGCGATCACGTCGTAGGCGCTCGCGAGATCGCCGCGCTGACGCACGAGATCGCATTGCTTGATGACGATGCCGAGATTCAGGTTGCCGAAGTCCGCGCGCTGCTGCGGCGTCAACTGCATCGACGCGAGCCGCCGCATCACCATGCCCAGTTCGGACTCCTGCCGGGTCGCGGCGAGAATGCCCGCGTATTGCAGCAGGAGGTCGGTGTTGCCGGGCGCCGCGCTCATCGCACCGCGCACGAGGGACAGCGCACGGTTCGGGTCGCCGGCCTGCTGGTAAGCGCCTGCGATCACGCCGACCAGTTCGGGGCTGTTGCCCGCGACCGGCTCGGCAGCCCGCAGCGTCGCGAGCGCCTGCTGCATCTGGCCGCTTTTCGCCATGCGCGCCGCCAGTTCCGCCTGCTGATGCACCCAGAGCCGATGCTGCAACGACGCCATCGCGTCGGTGCGCTGCGCGGCCGGAATGCGTTCCAGTTGCGCAAGGCCAGTCGACCAGTCCTGGGTTTCCGCCGAGAGCAGGGCGCTCGCGTAGAGTGCATCCGTCATGTCGGGATGCGCGGCGAGCAGCCCGTCCATCATGCTGCGCGCGTTGGCGACGGCACCCTGGCGCACGTAGATGCGCGCAAGGTCGAGGCGCAACCACGGGTCGTCGGGCGTGTTGAGAAGCGCGTCTTCAAAGAGACTGCGCGCGCTGCCCAGGTCGCCGCGCGCTTCGGCGGCGCGCGCCTGCGCCGCCTGCGCTTCGCCTCGCAGACGGTTGATGCCGCCCGCCTTCGACTGCTGCTCCGCGTTCAACTGGTTGGCGAATTGCAGCGCTTCGTCGCCGCGGCCCTGAGCGGCGAGCGCGCCGACGAGCCCGCGAATCGCGTCCGGGTTGTCGGCCTGGCGGCGCAGCGCCATCCGGTACGCCTGTTCGGCGCCGGCCGCGTCGTGGTTCGCGAGCAGCATTTCGCCGAGCAGCACCTGCGCCGTGACGTCGGACGGATTCATTGCAATGGCGCGTTCGAACAGCGACTTCGCCTTCGCGAGCTCGCCGTTGCTGCGCGCGCCGATCGCGTCGCTCGTGTAGGTCCAGTAGGTGGCGCTGTCGAGCGCGGTCTTCCAGCGCGCCGGATTGCCGTTGCGCGACGCCCGCTCGAGATAGTTGCGCGCTTCCGCGAAATGCTCCTGCTTCAGCGCGGCGATGCCCATGCCGCCGAGCGCGTCGGTATCGTTCGGACTACTCGCTAGTACCGACGAAAACTTCGCGCGCGCGGCGGCGGGGTCGTTGCGGTCGAGCGCGGCGAAACCGTCGGCGATCAGGCGGCCGCGCGCATCGACGGCGGCGTTTTCCTGCGCGCGCTCGCGCGTCGAGCGGTCCTGCTGCACCATCGAATCGAAACGCGCCTTGACCGCGGCGTCGTCGCCCGCGCTTTGCAGATACGCCTGATACAGCGCCGAGTCCGAGGGGCGCGCGTCGAGCCAGAGCAGCGCCTGGCGCCAGCTCTTTTTCGCCGACGCGCCCACCGTGCTGTCGCCCGCGAGCTTCTGCAGCCGCGCAATGCCGTCGCGGCGCGTGACGTCGCGATAGGTCAGATGCTGCGCGTAGGCGAGCGCATAACGCGGATCGTCGGGATTGTCGCGCGCGAGCTGTTCGAGCCCGCGGCGCGCCTCGTCCCAGCCTTGCGGCGTGGCCGAGAGCGCCTGGTAATACTCGAGCTGCAACTCGGGTGTGGCCGGCTTGCCGCTCAAGGCCCGCTGATATTCCTGCACGGCGCTCGCGCTCTGGCCGCTTTGCGCGAGCCGCCGCGCGTCGTTCACCGTCTGATCGCGCAGGCTCGATTCGCCGAGCCGCCGGCCGAGGTCGTCGAGGCGCGGATAGTTGGGCGCCACTGCCTTCAGGCGTGACAGATACTGCTGCGCGCCCGCGCCGTCCTTGCGGTCGGCGAGCACCATGCCCATGCCGAAGAGCGCATCGGGCTGCTTGGGGTCGATGCGCAGCACTTTCTGCCAGGCCTGCTCGGCGAGGTCGCCGCGCTGATGCGACTGCCAGTACTTGCCCTGGTCGATCAGCACGCTCATCGGATCTTTGGATGCCTGCGCCAGCGCGTCGGGCGCGGCGGCCGCCATGCAACAGGCGAGCGGCATGCTTAGCGCGACGCGTAGCGACAAGGTAAGGGCGCTCAATCGCATGCGTTTCTCCAGCCCGGCACGAGACGGCCGCTTTCGTCAAAGCGATAGCGTCCGTCGACGAAACCCGTGCCGAACAAGCCCAGCACCCTGTCGTAGTACACCGGTTCGCGGCCCGGCACGCCGGCGTCGAGCGCGGCCAGATGTGTGCGCGCGAGGCCGAGGCCGTGCGCGTCGCCGAGCGCCTTGAAGTACGGCGCGAGCGCGCCCCAGTAGCTGAGCGGGCCTTCGCCGCTTGCCGTGCCGTTGGTCGACGACACCTTTTCCGGCGGATAGCCGTTTTGCTCGACTTTCGCGCGCATGCCGCCCAGCGCGGCGAGCCACGGCTTCGCGAGCGGATCGGCGGGCGAGGCGAGACCGGCCCACAGGTAGACGCGGATCGCGTCGTAGCTGCCGATGTCGCCGTTCTTCGGATCGACCACGAACTGGCCGTTCTGCCACGCGGCCCAGTCCGCCGCGAAGCCTTGCGGCGAGGTCGTTTTGACGAGCTTGTAGGCGCTTTCCGCGAGCTTGGCCCACGGGCCGCCCGGCAGTTCGTGGGCGAGCGCGCGCAGCACGGGCAGCGGCAGATAGCTCGGATTCAGACGCGTGACGCCGCCGTCCCTGAAACCTTGCGGCCCCGGCAGCAGCATCGGACCGACGCCCGGCAGGCTCGTCGTCTCGTCGCGGACAATGCGCGCCGCGAGCGCCTGGCCGAGCTGCGTATAGGCGGGTTCGTGCCACAGGCGTCCGGCTTGCAGCAGGTCGTAGGCGATCCACAGGTCGGAGTCGGATGCCGAATTGGGATCGAGCACGCCATACGAGCCGTCCGCCTTTCTGCCCCATAGCCACGCCGGCAGGCGCAGGTTCTGCGGATCGAACTGATTGGCCGCGAGATTGGCGCGCGTCCAGTTCAGCAGGCGGTCGAAGGTCGCGCGGTCGTTCGCGACGAGCGCAAAGAAGAGGCCGTACGACTGGCCTTCCGACGTGGTCTGCTGAGTCGGCGTCGAGTAGTCGATCACGCGGCCATCGGCCTGCACGAAGCGTTCGACGAACGTGCGATAGGCGCTCCAGTCGCCGCATGCGCCGGGCGCGGCGGCCGGCTGGGCGGCCTTCGCGAGCCGGGCCGATCCCGCCGATGCCGCGAGTCCGAGCGTCAGGCCGAGCGCCACCGCGAGGCCCTGTTTTCTGTTGATTCCAAACCGCATATCAGTCCTGTGAGTCCTTCAAACGGCGCGCCGCGATGGAGCGCAGCATCCGGTAGAACAGCCCGGCGATGATCAATGCCGCGAGCACGCCGCCCAGCATCAGCAGTAGCGGATGCGACGACAGCGCCCAGCGCAGATATTCCTGCGGCGACAAATGGCCGACATAGTACGCGTCTCCGTTCGAGGCGATGGTCACTGTGCGGCCGTGAATCACGGCCATCGCGCCTTGAATTTCCGGCAGCATGTCGGCGTCGAGCAGCGCCGAGGACAGATCGGCGTCCGACTGGCCCGCCGCGCTGATCAGCGCGACGGCGCTGCGGCCCTTCCTGAGCGGCGACTCGAAGCCGGTGAGAAGCGCATCGCCGTTCGAACTCACAAGCGTCAGGTCGGCCCGCGCGGGCAGGCGCTCGACCCCGCGCTCGCCGTGCCACCAGTCCTCGAGCTTGAAGACGATGTCGGAGATCTGGAAGGTGCGCGAGTCGCCGTTGCTGGAGAAGGGCATCGACTTGGCCCAGCGTTGCAGCAGCGGCTGCTTGCCCGGCGCGCCGAAAATGAGCAGGTCCTTGTCGGCGTATTGGTCGACGTCGTCGGGAGTGCCCACCGTCACGCCCGCCACCGGGTAGCCGGTCGACGCGCCCATGCGGCCCATGGTCAGCAGATACAGGCTGTAGTCGCTCGAATCCGCGTCGTTCGGCAGGATCGCCGCGGTCTCCGACAGGTCCGCCATGCGCGTGAACGGAAAACCGCTGTTGGCGAACGCCGCGAGGTCGGGCAGCGCCATGTAGTGTGGGAACGACGACAGGTCGATCGTCGAGTTCGGGTCGACCGCGCCGATCACGTTTTCGAGCAGGCGGCCGTGGCATTCGCCGGTATTCGGAATGTCATAGTAGAAGTGCAGACGCAGTTGCGCGCGCGGCGTCAGCAGCAGCGGCGGAATGTGCACGGTGTGGCGCGCCTCGGCGGTCTTGTCCGGCAACACGCGCGCGAAGTAGCGGCTCAGCTCGAACACCGAGTCGGACTCGACGGGAATCGGCAGCGACTGCACGAAGCCCTTGTTCACGCTTATGTTCAACGACGAGCGGTCGCGCTGCGGCCGCACCGTGTAGCGGTAGCGCAGGTCGATCGGCGCGCCCTTGGTGTGCCACATGAAGAGATCGGGCGGCACGCGCAGGTTCACGTGGACCGCGTCGGCGTCGTAGCCGCTGACGGTCAGGTCGCTCGCGTCGGCGAGTTCGCCGAAGCGCACCGGGCGGTTGGTCGGCAGCCAGTTCGGCGCGTCGTAGGGCGTGCGCTTCGCAAGTTCGGTCAGGCCCGTGATGGTCGCGCTCTGTCCTGCGAGCATGTTCCGGCCGATGCCGAGCGCGCGCGCGGCGATCTTCAGTTCGGCGTCGTTGCGTCCCATGACGAGCAGCAGCTTGCCGCGCGCCGGCGCGTCGCGGTCGACCACGGCCACCGTCGGCCCGGAGATTGCCGGCGTTTGCACGCCGGCGGGGCGCTGGTCGCCGCTCGCAAACACCACCGCGTTGCCCGACAGCGGCACATTGTCCTGCTGCGCCGGGAAAATCGCGCCGCGATAGCCGGCGAGCGCGCCGAACCACGAGGCCACGATGCCGCCGGCTTCGAGCGTGCCGGCGCTCGGCTTGTGCGGAAACACGAACGGCAATTCGAGGCGGCGCACGTCGCGGCGGTCGAAAAACGGCTGCGGCAGCGCCGCGAGATCGGGCTTGCTGGCAAGCGACGCATAGGTCAGATCGAGCGAACTCGCATTGCTCACGGTCGCCCACAGCGACGAGTTCGCCGGGTCTTCGCAGTTCGTCGTGTAATGGCCGATCAGCTGGACGTTCAGGTGATTGAATTCGGTGACGAAGCGCGGATCGATCGACACGTCGCGTGCGACCAGCATGCCGGCCTGCTCGCGCGGCACGGGCAGCGTGGCGGCGACCTCGCCGTTCACCAGCACCTTCAGTTGCGAAAGATTCGGCAGCAGCGCGGGCGAGTAGCTGTAGACGAGATGCAGGATCGCGCCCGTCACCACTTCGTCGCCGCGCACGGAGAACGCCACGCCGTTCTGGCCGTCGGTGCCGCGCAGTTGCAGCGGGTCGAGCGCGCCCAGGTCGGCGAAGGTCAGCGTCTGGCGGCGGCCGCCCGGCACGAGGGTGCCCGGCTCCGCGGTAGTCGGCGCCTTGACGCCCAGCGCTTTGACCGCAGACGGGCCGAGCGCCGGAGTCGGCGTGGCGAGCGGCGCCTGAGCGATCATGGCGGCGTCGTAGGGGGCGGCCGGGCTCGGGGGCGGGACGTTGCCGGTGCCGGTGGCCGCGAGGTTGGCTCCGCCTTTCGCGGCGCTGTTGGCCGCCGGGTTGGCCGCGCTATTGGCTGCCGGGTTGACCACCCCTCTCGCTAGAGTATTTCCCGTGTTGCTGCCGACGTTGGTCGCCGCTGCTTCAGCCACCGACGCGAGCGGCGCCGCGAGGGCCGTCTGCAACGCGAGCCAGCAGGCTGTGCCGCGCGCGAGTCGCGAAGCGCGCGGCCTCAATGCACCCCACGGTTGCAAGTCTGTGCCAATGCGAATGTCGCTGCGTGTGTCACTGCGTACGTCGCTGGGCTCGTGCTTCGAGCGTTCGGTGCTTCCCTTCGCCATCCTGTTGCGCATAGATCAGTCTTTGGTTTTTAGCTTTTCGACGTCCACCGGACGGCTTTTCAGCGAAGTTCGCAGGTCGTTGTAAAGATGCTCGAAGAGCCCGAGGATGCCGCGCGCGCCGACCGACAGCACATGCGAAAGGCCGCGCAGCGGCGTGTCCTGCTGGCGTCCTTCGGCCCAGCCGGTCCAGGCGTCGGCGCGTGCAAAGGTGGTCTTCACGAACTCGTATTCCTGCTCGCGTGTCATCGCGGAGAAGCGCAGGCCCACGCGGCCCGGCGCCGTGAAGCCGACGGTGGCGGGGAACGCGTATTCCTCGTCGCCGCGAAAGAGCGACACGGTGACGCGCTCGTGCATCGGCACCTGAATCGCGGCCGGCAGCGCGACGCCCACGCCGCCTTCCGAGTAGTCGATGGTCTTGCAGGCGAGCGTGCGGCCCGTCGAGAACTTCAGCATGACCGGCATTTCCATCGCCACGCGGTGCACCGCGCGAATCTGCCGGCGCTCTCTCGCGGCGGCCACGCTCGCGCCGAGAATCAGCATGTTGTAGACCGTCCAGCCGAGGTTCAGGAGCGTGGTCTGCACGATGCTGCGCGTGTGCCAGTTCAGATAGATATGCACGATGCCGACGCAAAAGCCGATCAGGTTCAGCAGCAGCAGGAACAGGTACGGCCGCGAGATCGCCCAGTCGAAGTAGTTCTTCTCGATCTGCCCGCCCTTGGCCGTGACGTTGAACTTGCCGAGCTTCGGGTTGATCAGCGCGAGCAGCGTGGGCGCGGTGATGTACGACGCCAGCACCGACTCGTACACCTCGGCCCAGAACGAATGACGGAACGAGCGCTGCATGCGCGAATTGGTGATGCTGGCATGCATCATGTGCGGCAACGCATAGATCGCGATGGTGCTCGCGGCGGCCTCGATCACGTGCGCGCCGAAGAAGAGATACGACAGCGGCGCCGTCAGAAACACGAGACGCGGGATGCCGTAGAAGAAGTGCATCATCGCGTTGAGGTAGCACAGCCGCTGGCCGAACTTCAGGCCTTTGCCGGTGAGCGGATTGTCGATGCGGAAAATCTGCGTCATGCCGCGCGCCCAGCGGATGCGCTGGCCGATGTGGCCCGACAGGCTTTCGGTGGCGAGCCCCGCGGCCTGCGGAATCGCGAGGTACGCGGTGGTGTAGCCGAGCCGGTGCAGCTTGAGCGCGGTGTGCGCGTCTTCGGTGACGGTTTCGACCGCAATGCCGCCGATCTCCTCCACCATCGAGCGACGCAGGAGCGCACACGAACCGCAGAAGAAGGTCGCGTTCCACAGGTCGTTGCCGTCCTGCACGAGCCCATAGAACAGCTCGCCTTCGTTCGGCACTTTGCGGAACGTGCCGAGATTGCGCTCGAACGGGTCGGCGGAAAAGAAGTGGTGCGGGGTTTGCAGCATCGACAGCAGCTTGTCGCGCAGGAACCAGCCGAGGCCGATTTGCAGGAACGAGCGGGTCGGAATGTGATCGCAGTCGAAAATGGCGAGGTATTCGCCGTTGGTGATCTTGAGCGCCTCGTTGATGTTGCCGGCCTTCGCGTGGCGGTTATGCGTGCGGATCGTCCAGTTGACGCCGACTTCTTCGCAGAACGCCTTGAACTCGGGACGGCGGCCGTCGTCGAGCACGTGAATGGAGAGCTTCTCAGCCGGATAGTCGAGCGCGAGCGCCGCGTAGATGGTCGGCTTCACCACCGAGAGCGGCTCGTTGTAGGTCGGAATGAAGACGTCGACGGTCGGCCACGCGTCGCGCGAGGCGGGCAGCGGCATGGGCTTGCGCTTGAGCGGCCACGCGGTCTGGAAGTAGCCGAGCATCAGCACGAGCGTCGAATAGACTTCGGCGGACACGAGCAGCAGGCCCCACGCGGCGTCGAGCGGATGCTCCCAGTACGTGGTTGCGGTAAGCCGCCAGTACATATAGCGGCCCGACGTGACCACCGAGAGCATGATCATCACCATCGTCGCGTAACGGCCTTGCAGGCGGCGAAACAGCAGCGCGGTGAGGAAGCAGCAGGTGGCAAACGTCAGTTGCTCGTAAAAAGCGAGCGGCACGGTGAACACGAAATACAGCGTCACCAGCGCGAACAGCGTGACGAGACCAGTGACGATGCGGCTATTCCAGAACGGCGCGTCGACGAGACGTTCCAGGCGCGACGGTTCGATCGCTTCAATCGGCTCCGATTGCGGCGTGCTCATACGACGTTCCTCGGCGTGACGGCGATCGCGTCGACTGCCGCCATGAGCCAGGTGCCGCACGCGCGGAAGTCGGCGGCGGCCTGGCTCAGCGGGTCGTAGTGGATGAGCGTGGTGTCGCAGGCGAGCGCCTCGCTTACGCCTTCGTCGAGATGGATCACGCCCGGGAACAGCTTCTCGCCGAGCATCTGGCGCAGAACCTTGAGAACGTCTTTGGTCAACTGGCGCGACTGGTCGATCTGGTTCACCACGTAGCCGACGCCGCCGAACTCGGCGCGCGGCGCGGCGTAGGTGTCGATCAGCCGCTCCATCTGCGGAATCGCCGCGTACGAGGCGGCGTCGGCGAGCACCACGTTCAGCGCGAAGGTGGCCGCGCACAACGCGGCGCGCGCATAGGCGGACGAACCGGGCGGCGTGTCGACGATCACGACGTCGGACGCATCGAGCCGCAAGGTCCGCAGCGCGTGCGCAAGCCACAGCGGGTCCTGGTCGACGTGCGCCTCGAAGCGGCGGCGGTCTTCCTCGAGCACGGCGCCGTAGGGCAGCACGGTCACGCCGTCCACGCCGTCGAACATGACCGACTGCCACGGGTCGCCGGTCAGCGTGGCGCGCGAGAGGCCGTCAATGCTGTCGAGCGGCACGCCGAAATGCAGGCGCAGCGCGTTCTGCGGATCGAGGTCGAGCGCGATCACGCGGCGGCCGCCGGCGGCCAGCACGGAAGCGAGATTGGCGGCGAGGGTCGTTTTGCCGACGCCGCCCTTGGCGGACACTACTGCAATGACTTTCATGAGCGACGCGGCCCATTGACGAGCCACGAGTTCGGCGCGGCCTGGCCGGCGGCGCCGCGCGGCGTGCCGCGCAAGCGGTCGAACAGCGACTGCAGCGCGACGGGTTCGGCGGCCGCCGCGCCCGACGCGCTGGCGCGGGGTTGCTCGGCTTCGGGCTGGCGGTTGAAGAGCTTGCCGAGGATCGAGCCGGATTGGGGCGCGGGTGCAGGTACGGCTGCAGGTGCAGGTGCAGCTGCGAACATCGGCTTGTGGATGGGCGCGGCGGCCGGTGAGACAGGCGGCACGGCAGCCACTGCAGCCGCACCCACCACCGGCGGCACAGCCTTCTCCAACGCGGCAGCGGACGTGGTCGCGATCTTGCCGGCGGTCTCAGCCACGCCGAAGCGCCCAGCGCCACGCGGCACAACAGGCGGCGGCGCCGGGACGACAACCGGCGGAATGTCGCGCCGAGGGGATCGCGTGAAAAGCGGCGCTTTCGCGCGCAGGACCGAGGCGACGTCTTTCGGCGCGGCCTCGTCGCGTTCGGCTGCGGACGAAGCAGCGGCGGGCTCGTGCCCGGCCGCGTGCGCTGTCGCCGGCTGCTGCCCATGCGGTCCGATAGCCGGAATCGACGGCTGTCGCAGATCCAGCGTCACGAGCAGCGGCCAGCGCGTACGCGCCGTGTGGGCCTCGTTCTCGCGGCCGATTTCCTGGTACGCGTTGGCGTCGCCGCCGAAATGATCGAATAATTTTTCGATGTCGCTCGATGAACTCATGATGCCGCCATTCTTGTCATGACCTGCCTGACCCGGTCCCGGGTTGTCCGTCCTTATGCACAGCCGCCGCCGAAGACCCCATTCCCCACTGACTCGCTCGCGCGCACCGGTCATGCGCGCGGCCAGCCTCTATCGTTGTTGTGTTACAGCGCGTGACGGCCGAGGCGGAACTCGAGCGCCGTGTCGGCTTCATACTGGCCCGTCTGCACGACCGACAACCCCTGCGCGCCCAGCGCGCTCAGCCATGTCTGGTACGCGCCCTCGAGAAACGCCGGCGTCCAGGCGAGCGCGCTCGCGCCGAATGCCGGCAGCGGCGCGCAGTAATGGACAATGCGCAGCGACTCGCGCTCGTCGGCCAGTTCCACATAGCCCCAATCGATTTCCTGCCAGCGCGCGTTCAAGGTCCGCGCGAGATCCGCGGTCGAGTCGCAGGCAGGCAGCGGGTGCGCGGCCGCAAAGCGGCTGCCGACACGGTGCATAAGCTGACGCAGTTCGTCGTGGCCAATCTGCCCCTCGAACTCCGAGGCGAGAGCGGACAGCATGCCTCGCCATTGCGGCGACAGTTGACGGTCCAGCAGGTAATCCAGGATTGCAGCCATGTTGTCTGGGAAATGGCCGTCGTACGCAACCGCTCAAAGCGGCCAAAGACAGCCGGGTGCAGGGAAGGTGTTCGTTGTAAATCGCGCATTGCACGCGGCGCAGGGGCGTAGGTCAGTGCAGGTTAGTTTTCCCGCATTAACCAGACGCTTCCGCACATGCCGGTGCAGTCTACTGAAGACATTAACTTTTAGCCACTTTCCGTCACCTGTCCGATACGCGCGAACGCTTTGTCCGACGAAAGAAGCCGCTGCGGCCGTGCGGCGACTTCGATTTGACTGCCCAAGCAAACCGGAGAGCGCTGGCCGTATTAACGGCACGCGGGGCGGTGTTTTTAGCCTTTCGATTCCTTTCGGCCCCGGCCTCAACTGCGTCCCGCCGACAATCAGGGCGCAATAATACAGCCGGAATTTATTGCCGAACCCGTCCTCTATGATCTTTAACAATCCGGCCGCCTTCGGGAAAACGCGTGTCGGATTCGTGACACAACCCTGCCCATTCGCACGCCAAATAGAGGACGGGTATTAATTGCCGAATAATTGTCGAGCAGGCTAAATATTTGTCAGATGTTTGCCGATATACATGGATAGAGTGACCGGACCCGCCCGCTAGCCATCCCTATGCTCCTCACCTCGCCGCAGCACTTAGCCGATGCCGGCCTGCGCGAGCGCTTTCACCGGCGCTCGCTTGAACATCAGCGTCCGCTCTCGACGGTCACGATGGCGTTCACGGTCGTCGCTTTCCTGTGTCTCGTGGCGGCACGCGGCCTCGCGGGCGGTGCGGCCGCGCCGCTCGTCTACCGGCTCGGCTGCGCCCTCGTGCTGGCGCTGCTCGTGGTGGCCATTCCGCGCACGAAATCGACGTGGACATTCGGCGCGATCGGCGTGGCTTTCTCGATCACGCTGGTGGTCGGTCTTGCGCTGAATGTCGCAGGCGCGCAACAGCCGCTCTTGTGGATTTTGCCGGCGATGGTCGTGATCCCGGTTTGCGCTGCGCCCTTGTGGCTGACGCCGACGCATTTCTTCGTCGGCAGCGCGCTGTTCTATGCGACGGCGATCGGCTTGCTGCTCGGCGCGCCACGCACCGCGGACGTGGATATTGTCGTGTGGATGTGGGTTGCGGCGATCGGCATGCCCACCGCCGTGGTCTTTCATTTCGGCTTCTACGCATTCCGGCGCAATCACTTCCTGCTCGAGGATCAACTGGCGCAACTCGCCGCAACCGATCCTCTGACCGGCCTGCAAAACCGCCGCGCCTTCGTCGCCCAGGCCGAGCGGCGCCTTGCCGACGTCGCGCGCGGCGGCCAGGTCAGCGCTATTTTTGTCGACATCGACAATTTCAAGTCACTGAACGACCGGTTCGGTCATGCGGTGGGCGACCTCGCGTTGCGGCAGGTCGCGCAGGTTCTGCTCGACGGGACCACGCACGGCGACAGCGTGAGCCGGATCGGCGGCGAGGAATTCGCGGTGCTGTCGGGCGAGGACCTCGCGGGGGCGCTGCGCCTTGCCGAGCGGTTGCGCGGCGCGATCGCCGCGCTCGAACGCCCGGACGGCAATCTGACGGCCAGCTTCGGCGTGGCGGAGCACCGTGGCGGCGAAAACATCATGGTGCTGCTGGATCGCGCCGACGAGGCGTTGCTGCGCGCCAAGCACTCCGGTCGCAACCGCGTGTGCGCGGAGCGCCCGCTGCCCGACGCGCCGCTGCAACTGCTGATCGAGGACGCCTGCGGCGCAGCGGGCGCGGCGGGCTCGCGGCATCGATGGGAAGACTATTACCTGACCTCGCACTTTCAGCCGCTCTTCAGCTTGTCGCATCAGAAACAGGTCGGCTTCGAGGCGCTGCTGCGCGGCGAACTCGACGACGGCACGCTGCTGCCGCCGGCTGTGCTGTTCGCGCCCAAGGCCTCCAGCGACGAAGGCGTGCTCGACCGCGCGAGTCACGCCGTGCATCTGGCCAACGCGCGCGCCTCGCTGCCCGCGGACGGCTGGCTCTTTCTGAACATCCTCCCGGCCACCTTCGTCGCCGAGGGTTATGCCGACGAGCTTGCCGGCATCGTGCGAAGGGTGGGGCTCGCGCCGGGGCAGGTCATTCTCGAGATCCTGGAATCGCACGGCGGCAGCGTCGACGAAATGTCGCGCGCGGCGGCCCTGTACCGCGAGCACGGGTTCCTCATCGCCGTGGACGATTTCGGCGCGGGCCAGTCGAATCTGGACCGGCTGCTGCGCATCCGTCCGGACATCGTCAAGCTCGACGGCGAACTGATCCGCGCAACGGGGCACGGCACCGGGCAGCCGATTCTGCCGAAACTCGTGTCGCTGCTGCATCAGGCCGGCATGCTCGTGGTGGTGGAGGGAGTCGAGACGACCGAGGAACTGATTCTCGCGGTGGAATCGAATGTGGACTTCGCGCAAGGCTATCTGCTGGGACGTCCTGCAGCGGAGATCGCGCCGCCGAGTTCGGTGCATCTGCGTATCGACGACGCTTTCGACGTGATCGCGCAAGGCCGTGCGCATCAGTATGCGTTGTTCGAATCTGTCGTGGAGCCGTACCGCGTTGCGCTGCTCGAGGCTGCGGACGCATTGCGCGCGGGCGCGGAGATGAAGTGCGCCTTCGCGTCGCTCGCGACGTTCGAGCATTGCGTGAGCTGCTTCATTCTCGACGACGCGGGGCGGCAGGTTGGCGCCGAAGTGCCGGGGCCGGCGTGGAGCAAGGAAAGCGCGTCGCTGCATCCGGTGGCCAATCCACGCGATGCGCGCTGGGACCATCGGCCGTACTATCGCAATGCCGTGCTGCTGCCGGGTGTGGCAATAGCCAGTAATCCTTATCTTTCGCTCGCGAGCGGCAGGCCGTGCATTGCCGTCACGCTCGCCGTGCAGTTCGAGAAAGAGCGCTCTGTGATCGGCGTGGAGCTCGACTGGTCGGCGCAAGGCTTGCCGTGGCCGGCGGGGGAATGACGGGCCGCGTGGCGATGGTCCGTGCATGGGTGCGCTTTCAATAGCTGCCCTTCACGACAACATGAGCCTCGACATCGTCCTTATATGACGCGGCGAGATCCGCCGCCGCGCGACTCAGCAAACCGGTATCGGTTCCGACCGCCACAAAACTCGCGCCTGCCGCGAGATATTCCTCTGCAATCGCGCGATCCGGCGCGAGCACGCCCGCGGCCTTGCCCGTGCGCCGCACGCTCGCTATGCCGCCGCGAATCGCCTCGCGCACGCTGGCATCGCCCGGCTTGCCGAGCAGCCCCATCGACGCGCTCAGGTCCGAAGGGCCGAAGAACACGCCGTCGACGCCGTCCACCGCGGCAATGGCAGGCAGATTGTCCATGCCTTGTACGGTTTCCACTTGCACGAGCACGCACAGTTCGTCGGCGGCCCGAGCGAGATAGTCCGGCACGCGGTTCCAGCGGGACGCGCGCGCCAATGCGCTGCCGACGCCGCGAATGCCATGCGGCGGGTAGCGCGTAGCGGCGACGGCATCGGCGGCCTGTTCGGCGGTGTCGATCATCGGCAACAGCAAGGTCTGTGCGCCGATGTCGAGCAGCTGTTTGATCACGGCGCTGTCGCTTCGCACCGGACGCACGACAGGATGCGATGCGTAGGCGGCGACCGCCTGCAATTGCGCAAGCGTGCTGCGCACGTCGTTCGGCGCGTGCTCGTTGTCGATCAGCAGCCAGTCGAAGCCGGCCGTGGCGAGCAGCTCGGTGACATAGGCGTCGGCAAGCGCGGCCCACAGGCCGAACCGCGGGGTGCCTTCGCGCAGCGCGCGTTTGAAGGGGTTGGGCGGCAAAGACATGAGCACACTCAAATGAAATTCAAAGCGATGCCGCCGAGCGGGCCGTAGTCGACATGGAATGTGTCGCCGGCCTTCGCGGCAATGGGACTCGTAAACGAGCCGCTCAGGATCACGTCGTTCGCGTTGAGCATTTCGTCGTACGGGGCGATCTTGTTGGCGAGCCACGCAACGCCCGTGGCGGGATGATTGAGCACGGCCGCGGCGAGTCCGCTTTCCTCGACTGCGCCGTTCCTGTAAAGCAGCGCGCCGACCCAGCGCAGGTCGACATCGAGCGGACGCACGGGCCGGCCGCCGAGCACGATGCCCGCATTGGCCGCAAAGTCGGAGATCGTGTCGTAGACCTTGCGGGGCGCGCGCGTCTCGCGGTCGAACTGCTCGATGCGCGCGTCGATGATTTCCACCGCGGGCGTGACGTAAGCCGTGGCGTCGAGCACATCGAACAGCGTGACGCCCGGGCCTTTGAGCGGCTTGTTCAACACGAACGCCAGCTCCACCTCCACACGCGGCGCAATGAAGCGATCCGCGCGAATGTCCTGGCCGTTTTCGATAAACATGCTGTCGAGGAGCGGCGCGTAGTCCGGCTCGTCGATCTGCGACGAACGCTGCATCGCGCGCGACGTGAGGCCGATTTTGCGGCCCTTGATCACGTGTCCTTCTGCGAGCTTGAGTTTGACCCACTCGCGCTGGATGGCGTAGCCGTCCTCGACGGTCATGTGCGGATACGCAGCCGAAAAGTGGCGCAACTGCGTGCGCGTCTTCTCGGCCTCATCGAGCTGCGCCGCAAGCGCGCGAATAGTTTGCTGATCTAACATAATGAGTTCTCTATGGAGCTGCCATGAGCATGCCCGGGCTGGCTACTGTGCTTTGAGCCGCGCGTGGAGGTTGTTGTGTTTCCACGTGCCGGCTTCGCTGAATTCGTTGATTTCCAGCGACAACGCGAGACCGCTGCGTTCGAACTCATCGGCGAAGTGCTCCTTGATGCGCGCGAAGAGCGCCTCGCCGGTGGCCTTTTTAGTGGCGTCCGAGCGGCCCGCGGCGATCTTCAGGTTGGCGTGCAGAAACGCTGCGTCGGCGCGTCCATCGGCAATGCAATAGTGTTCGCAACGCAACGCGCGCACGCGAATGCCGCCGAGCGGATAGACAGGCCGTTCCTGCTCGCGCTGTTCGGCGAGGCATTGAGCGAGCGTATGGCACAGGCGGCCGATAAGCTCGCTGTCGGCGAGATTCGCGCTGTACTCGAGTGTCAGATGCGGCACGATAACCTCCTCAGAGTTGATTCACGCGGGCAGCGGTGTGACCGGAAAAATCGCATTGATCTGGCCGGTTCCCGAGCTGCCGAAATACGGCGTGATGACTTCCACCTTGCCTTCATAGCGGTCCCAACCCAGCGCGCCGAGCAGCATGGCCGTGTCGTGCATGCCGCCTTCGCCCCAGCATTTCTCGTTGTAAAGCGGCAGCATTTCGCAGAAGGTCTTCCAGTCGCCGGCTTGCCATAGCTCGACCACCTGGCGGTCCATTTGTTCGAGAAAGGGATTCCAGACCTTGTGCATGAACTGCTCGGCCGTACCGTTGTCGGCGAAATGGTGACTCAGCGATCCGCTCGCAAGAATGGCAACGGTGCCGTCATAGCGCTCCTCGATCGCCTTGCGCACCGCGAGGCCAAATCGCGCACTGGTTTCCAGTTGATGCCACATGCACCAGCCGGCCACCGAAACCGCTTTAAAATGCTGATCGCTATTCATATAGCGCATGGGCACGAGCGTGCCGTATTCGAGTTCGAGCGTGGTCTCGCTATGTGCGCGGCTTTTTACGCCCATTTCGTTGGCGACCTCCGCAATCAGATTGCCGAGTCCCACATTGCCGGGGTACGCGTACGGCATGTTCCTGATGAAGTGCGGCAATTCGTTGCTCGTGTAGACACCCTCGAACTTCGGCGCGCAATTGATGTGGTACTCGCTGTTGACGAGCCAATGCACGTCGAACACGACGATCGTATCCACGTCCAGTTCGCGGCAGCGCCGGCCGATTTCATGATGGCCGTCGATCGCGGGCTGACGGCAACCCTGATGCGGCCCGTCGAGCTCCGACAGATATAACGACGGCACGTGTGTCACTTTTGCTGCCAGCGCGAGCTTGCCCATCGCGGTCTCCTTCGGTCTGTGCCGCGAGACGCGCTGCGTCCCGCGTGGAATAGGTGCAGCGCGTCAGACGCCCCAGCGCGGAATGTGATGCGAACCGAGCGAGACGCACACGTTCTTCGGTTCGAGGAACACTTCGTAGCTCCACGTGCCGCCTTCGCGCCCCACGCCCGATGCTTTCGTGCCGCCGAACGGCTGCCGCAGGTCGCGTACGTTCTGGCTGTTGACGAAGCACATGCCGGCTTCCACGGCGGCCGCGACGCGATGCGCGCGGCCGGTGTTTTCCGTCCAGATGTAGCTCGACAAACCGTATGAGATGTCGTTGGCGAGGCGGATTGCGTCGGCTTCGTCGTCGAAGGGAATCAGGCACGCGACGGGGCCGAAGATCTCTTCCTGCGCGATGCGCATGCGGTTGTCGACGTCCACGAAAACCGTGGGCATCACAAAGTTGCCTTTGCGCATGGCGTCGGGCAAAGCCGGCGTGTCGAGACCGCCGCACGCAAGCGTGGCGCCTTCTTTCGGCCCCAGTTCGATATAGCTGCGGACCTTGGCCAGATGTCCCTGGCTGATCATCGGCCCAATGATGGTGCTGTCGGCAAGCGGGTCGCCGACCGCGAGACGCTTCGCCCGTTCAACGAAGCGTTCGGCAAACTTTGCATAGATGGATTTCTGCACGAGAATCCGCGAGCCGGCGGTACAGCGCTCGCCGTTGTTCGAGAAGATCATGAAGACGGCGGCGTCGAGCGCCCGTTCGAAATCGGCGTCGTCGAAAATCACGAACGGCGACTTGCCGCCCAGTTCCATCGAAAACTTCTTGAGGCCGGCGGTTTGCACAATGCGGTTGCCGGTCGCGGTGGAGCCGGTGAACGAAACCGCGTGCACATCCGGATGCGCGACGAGCGGCTCGCCGGTTTCCTTGCCGAAGCCGTGCACCACGTTCAGCACGCCGGCGGGAATGCCGGCTTCCAGCGCGAGGTTGCCGAGCGTCGAGGCGGTGAGCGGCGACAGTTCGCTCATCTTCAACACAGCCGTATTGCCGAACGCGAGGCAGGGCGCGACTTTCCACGTCGCCGTCATGAACGGCACATTCCACGGCGAGATCAGCGCGCACACGCCGACCGGATGAAACAGCGTGTAGTTGAGGTGCGTGTCCGTCGGATAGGTGTGGCCGTCCACCCGCGTGCACATCTCGGCAAAGTAGCCGAAGTTGTCGGCGGCGCGTGGCACGAGTTGCTTGCGCGTCTGGGAGATCGTCTGGCCCGTGTCTTTTGTTTCGGTTTCCGAAATATCAGGTACGTTTTTTGCGATCAACTCGCCGAGCTTGCGGATCAGTTTCGCGCGTTCGGCCGCAGGTTTGGCCGCCCATGCGGGAAACGCTTCTTTTGCGGCGCGCACCGCGGCATGGACTTCCTGTTCGCCGCCGCGCGCGACTTCGGCCAGCACTTCCTGCGTCGCCGGATTCACGGTTTCAAAGTAGTTTTTTGCACCGACCGTCTTGCCGTCGATCAGATGTTCGATTCGCATTGCGTTGTCCTTTACTGTTTTCGCGCTTGTTCCTGCGGCGCTCAGCCGCGGCCGAAATCCGCGTCGGAGGCAATCGTGTTGACGAGGCGCCCGAGGCCGTCGATCTCGCACACCACTTCGTCGCCCACGTTCACGTTGACGATGCCTTCGGGCGTGCCGGTCAAAATCACGTCGCCGGGTGCGAGCGTCATGAAGCCGCTCAGGTATTCGATCAGCGCGGGAATATCGGTCACGAGGTCGCGCGTATTGCCGCGCTGTTGCAGCGTGCCGTTGACGAACGTGCGTAGCTCCAGTTGCGTCACGTCTTCAACATCGGCTGCATCGACGAACCAGGGGCCGAGTACCGTGGCGCCGTCGCGATTTTTCACACGCAGGTTGGGGCGGTAATAGTTTTCCAGGTAGTCGCGAATCGCGTAGTCGTTCGCAATCATGTAGCCGGCTACGTGCTGCATGGCGTTTTCGCGCTCGACATTGCGCGCAGTCTGGCCGATCACGACGGCGAGCTCGCACTCGTAGTGCATGAAAGCGACGTCGGCGGGGCGGCGAGTCGAGCCGCGATGACCTATCACGGTGCCCGGTCCCTTGAGAAATACGAGCGGCTCTTCCTGCTTGTTGAACTGCAATTCCTTCGCATGCTCGGCGTAATTCAGGCCAAGGGCGAAGAGGGTGCCCACTTCGACAGGCGCGAGCCAGACAAGCTCTTCTTCGCGGCGCACGCGTCCGTCTGCGAGTTGCACGCCTTCTGCGTGCGGATAGGCTTCGTGGATCGCGCCTGCATACGCTACACGGCCGCGCATCATGGCTGTTCTCCGTCGGGTTGCGTTGCGCCGACGAACGACACGCCAAGCGGCGGCAGTTGTCCAATCGACAGGACGGCCTCGTCGCCGATATGCGCGACCGGCGAGCCGTGCGGCACACCAAGTGTGATGACGTCGCCGGGCGCGAGCGTCATGAAGTCCGTGACGTCCGCAAGCAACCGGGCGACATTGCGTACCGACGACCCCGTGTTCGCCGTGAATGCAGGCGCACCGTTCAGCGAAACCGCGATGGCGAGGGCGTCCGGATTCGCGACATGGCGGGCGGCGACCACTGCCGGGCCGATCACGCAAAACCCGTCGCGCGCCCGGAATCGTACCGAGGGCCGGTACACGCTCGCATGCGGCACGCTGAGATCGGCCACGAGGGTGTAGCCCGCGATGCAATGGAATGCCCGCTCGATACTCACGCGCGTCGCCGTGCGGCCGATTACGATGCCGAGCGACGCGCCCACCTCCACGCCCAGTTCGTTGTCGGGCACGAGGACTTTCGCGCGATGCCCCGTGAGCGTATTGCGCGGCTTCAGATAAAGGACCGGCGCTTTCGGCGGCGCCTTGTAAGGCGCGGCGTGCACGGCATCACCCAGCGCGTCCACCGCGGCACGGTCGTTCAGCAAGGTCCCGTAGACCGCGCCGCTGACGGGCGGCCGGCACGCCACGCCGCGTGCGAGCAGCACGGCCGCGGCGTGTGCATCCACGTCGCGCGGCAACGCGTCGCCTTCCGGGTGCAGCAGATGATCGGCAAGTGCAAACATGAAGTGGCTATGCCTCGGGAGAAGGGCTCGACACGAATACTAACATGTTAGTAGTATTGCGCTTGATATGATCCAGGGTCAATAGCCAGTCGGCTGATCGCGGGTTTTCCCTTAAGCTTCGACGGCTGCTTTCAATCATCGTCCACTATGTCTTCGTCCGCTTCCACACGAGTTTTGCACCGCAACCTGCCGATGCTGCTGCTGCGCGCCAGAGAAAAGATGATGGAGCGCTTTCGTCCTTTGATTACCGCGCACGGCTTGACCGAGCAGCAATGGCGCGTGATTCGCGCGCTCAATGAGCACGGGCCGATGGAGCCGCGCCACATCTCGGACATCTGCACGATTTCGAGCCCGAGCATGGCGGGCGTGCTCGCGCGCATGGAGAGCATGGAGCTGATCACGAAGGAGCGCTTTGCGGAAGATCAGCGCCGCGTGCTGGTTTCGCTCACCGATGCGAGCGTGGACCTCGTGCGTGTGATCTCGAAGGATCTGGAAGCGCAGTACCGCGAACTGGAGCGCAAGGTCGGCCCGGAGATCGTCGAGCGCGTTTATCGCGCCGTCGACGATCTGCTCGCCGGTCTCGCGGAAGAGGACGAGTGAACGCGTCTTACATCCGTCACACATCGAGCAGTTTGAAACCCACCGAAACCAATTGAAGAGAGTCCGATGCCGTTGTCACAAGAGGCCGACGCCGCACCCAAAAGTGCCCTGAAACAGGCAGTATTTCTGCACACGGGCTGGCGCAGCGCGGGCACGTGGGTGTGGTCGCGTCTTCGCGCGCTCAACACCGTGACGGGTTTTTACGAGCCGCTTAGCAACGTGCTCGCCGATCTAAGCAAGGCCGAGGTCGCCGCGAGCCGTCCCACGCTGACGTCGGGGCATCCGCCGCTCGAGGCGCCTTACTTCGACGAATACAAGCCGTTCCTGCAAGAAGGCGTGCGCGGTGTGACCGGATACCGCAAAACCTTCGGCATCGACCGTTTCGGCGACGTGCCGGACGCGGAATTCCCCGCGCTAGCGGCCTATTTGCGCAGCCTTTGCGAAGACGCGGTCCGGCAGGGCCGCGTGCCGGTGCTCAAGTTCTGCCGGTCGACAGGACGATTGCCCTGGCTCAGGCACGCGTTTGCCGATGCCATGCATGTGGGCGTGCTGCGCAATCCCGCGTCGCAATTCGCTTCCGGCTGGCTGCTTAATCAGCAGTGGCGCAACCCGTTCTTTGTGGCGGCACCGTTTCGGGTGCTCGGTTTGAATCGCACCGAGCCGTTGGTGAAGCACGTGATCGACGTGTGCGACGTGAAATTGCCGCCGGCCGTGCCCGCTTCCGACGACGCTTACGCCATGGCGTGCGAGCAGTATGCGCGCAGCGCGGAGGGTAATAATGCGTACCGCGCGTTTGTCGCACTATGGATTCTCGGCGCGTGCCGAATGGGACAAGGCGTCGATCTGCTCGTCGACATGGATCTGCCTGGACAGTCGCGCGACTATGCGGCGAGCCTGCGAGCTGGCTTTGAAGTGCAGTGCGGGCTCTCGCCGGATTTCAGCGGCGCGCGCGATCTGGTGGAGGAAACGCGGCGCAGCGCTGCGCGCATCGGCGGAATAGACGGTGGAGCGACGCGCGCGGTTCATTCGGCGGCGCTCAAGTTTCTGAAGGCGCAAGGCGGCGTGGACGCGGCCTTTGTCGAACGGGTGCGCGAAAAAATGGTGCTTGCGAACGAGTTGACCGCGCAGTGGCGTTAGTTCGCGCACAGTGGCGTCAAGCTGGCGCCTGCCAGCCGCGCTGCTGCGTCAAGCGCCCGGAAAGTGGCAGCGCGCTAGGACGTCACGGCCTTTTTCGACTCGGCCAGGGTCTCGGCCCTCAACCGCTCATAGCTGGGTTTATCGAGCGGTACCGCGTCGGGCTGCCCCAGATCGCTCAGCCTGACACGGAAATTTTCGCGTGCGCTCCACGCGGTAATCGCCGCGATGATCGTAATGGCGAAGGTAATCGCGCCGATGGTGACCGGAACGTTGTGCGATCCCGGCGGCGCGACGTAAGCGAACAGGGCCGGCAGCAGCGCGGTAATCGTAGTGCCGACGTTCTGCCCAATCGCCATCGCGGAGACGCGTGAACGCGTGGGGAAAAGCTCGGGGTAGAAGCTCGGGAATGTCGCGTTATAGCCTTGGTAGATCACGCCCCACATGAGGATCGACATGACGATCGCGAGCGCCACGTTGTGAATGCTGATGGCGTACAGATACGCGAACGACAGCAGCCCCGCACCCAGTGCGCCGACGATGATCGGCAGGCGCCGCCCGATCCTGTCGGACAGGTTGCCCACATACGGAATCACGAGCACGGCAACAATATTGCCGATCACCGGAATCCACAGGTAGACGCTCTTCGAAAAGCCGATGCCGTACGACGCCTGTACCGCATACGCGGCGCCGAAAATGGTCGCGACGACCGGAATCACGTTCATCAGCGAGCAGCCCACGACACGCAGCATGTCGGGCCAGTTGTAGCGGAAGGCCTCGGCAATCGGTGACTTCGGCACGCCGCCGCTCGCGTCCTCTTTCGCGAAAGCCGGCGTTTCCTCGACTTCGCGGCGGATGATGTAGCCCGCCACCAGCACGAGCGCGCTCAGTAGAAACGGAATGCGCCAGCCCCACGAATTGAAGGAGCTTTCCTCCATGTAATAGGCGAGCGGCAGGAACACGGCGGCCGCGAGAATCTGGCCGGCCTGCACGCCTTGCAGCGTGAAGCTCGCGTAATAGCCGCGTCGTCCGAAGGGGGCGTGTTCGAGAATCATCGAACTCGCGCCCGAGATTTCTCCGGCCACTGCGAAGCCCTGGATCAGACGGAGTACGACGAGCAGCGTCGGTGCGAGCAGCCCGGCGTGCTGGTAGGTCGGCAGGAGGCCGACGGCCATCGTCGAAAAACCCATCATGAACATGCATAGCAGGAGGACGTTCTTGCGGCCGTGCGTGTCGCCCCAGTGTCCGAGCACGAATGCGCCGATGGGCCGCGCGACATAGCCCACGCCATACGTGGCGAGCGAGGCGACGATCGCGATCTTCGGATTGCCGGATGGAAAGAACAGCTGCGGGAAAATCAGCGCCGCGGCCTGCGCGTAGATGAAGAAATCGTAGTACTCGAGGGCGGAGCCGATCCAGCCGCTGGCGGTTGCCTTGCCAGCCTGTCCGCGATGCTTGCGGCCACTCGCCGTTGCGTTCGTTGCCATGTCGCGCCTCCTCACCGAAATGCGGTGACCCGCCCCGTGCGGCTGCTTCATTTGGCGTCCGGCGAGCGAACTATGCAACCCAGGACTTACACGGCGACGGACAGGGCGCCGGCGCATGCTGCGATGCGTCACAGCCGCCCCGCATCCGCGCGTTTTCGTGAGAATTGGCGCGGCGATCCAATACAGTTGCTGCGCAAAAAACAATACAGTGAGGCGCGGTTCTGTTTGGCTGTATCGGGAATAAGCGGCGCCGCGTCGATACAGTTGGCGGGTCTCGAATCCGTCTACCCGCCCGGCGCCTAACGCCTGGCCTTTCCCGAACGCGAGGGTTGAAATGAACGCAGCAAACGAGCAGGACAAGCTGTCAGTGCAGCAGTTGGGCCACTACATCGGCGGCGCGGCGGTTGCGCCCACCAGTGGCCGCTTCAAGGACGTGTTCAATCCCGCGACCGGCAAGGTGACGAGCTCGGTGGCGCTCGCGTCGGTCGAAGAAGTGGATGCCGCCGTGAAATCGGCGAAAGCGGCATTCCCGGCATGGAGCGAAACGGCACCCATCAAGCGCGCGCGGATTCTCTTCAAGTTCAAGGAGCTGCTCAACCGGCACCACGACGAGCTGGCCATGCTCATCACGCGCGAGCACGGCAAGGTGTTCACGGACGCGCAAGGCGAGGTGGTGCGCGGTATCGAAGTGGTCGAGTTCGCGTGCGGCATTCCGAACCTGTTGAAGACCGATTTCACCGACCAGATCGGCGGCGGCATCGACAACTGGAACCTGCGCCAGGCACTCGGCGTGGTCGCCGGCATCACGCCGTTCAATTTCCCCGTCATGGTGCCGATGTGGATGTTCCCTGTGGCGCTCGCTTGCGGCAACACGTTCGTGCTGAAGCCCTCGGAGCGCGATCCGTCGGCGTCGCTGCGCATTGCCGAACTGCTGAAGGAAGCCGGTCTGCCCGACGGCGTGTTCAACGTGGTCAACGGCGACAAGGTCGCGGTCGACGCGCTGATCGACCATCCGGACGTCGCGGCGCTGTCGTTTGTCGGCTCCACGCCGATTGCGGAGTACATCCACACTGAGGCGTCGAAGCGCGGCAAGCGCGTGCAGGCGCTCGGCGGCGCGAAGAATCACCTCGTCGTGATGCCTGACGCCGATCTCGATCAAGCCGTGGACGCGCTCATCGGCGCAGCGTATGGTTCGGCCGGCGAGCGCTGCATGGCGATTTCGGTGGCGGTCGCAGTGGGCAATGTCGCCGACAAGCTGATTGAAAAGCTGGTGCCGCGCGTGAAGTCGCTCGTCATCAAGAATGGCGAACATCTCGACGCCGAAATGGGTCCGCTCGTGACGGCCGAGCACAAGGCGAAAGTGGCCGGTTATATCGCGTCGGGTGTGGAAGAGGGCGCGAATCTCATCGTGGATGGCCGCGCGCATCCAGTTGCAGGCGAAGCAGGCTTCTTTATCGGCGGAACGCTGTTCGACAACGTCGGCACGCACATGAAGATCTACAAGGAAGAGATCTTCGGCCCGGTGCTCGCGGTAGTGCGTGTGCCCGATTTCGCGAGCGCAGTCGAATTGATCAACGCGCACGAGTTCGGTAACGGCGTGTCGCTGTTCACGTCCGACGGCGGCGTGGCGCGCGCGTTCGGCCGGCAGATTCAGGTCGGCATGGTCGGCATCAACGTGCCCATTCCGGTGCCGATGGCATGGCATTCGTTCGGCGGCTGGAAGAAGTCGCTGTTCGGCGATCACCATGCCTATGGCGAAGAAGGCGTGCGTTTCTATACGCGCTACAAGAGCATCATGCAGCGCTGGCCCGACAGCATCGCAAAGGGCGCCGAATTTACGATGCCGGTGGCGAAGTAAGCGGTACTGATCTCTTTACACGCCGGAAGACGATTCTTCTTCCGCCTCGTCGAGCACCGCATTTTGCACGGCGATGGCGGGACTCACATAGGGCGGCGCCTGACGCGGGTCGTCGATGCTGTAGCGAAGGCGCCCCGCGTCGATAAACACGCGCAGGCCGCGGTATTTGACGAGATACAGCAGGCCGACCAGCGCGGCCGCGAACCCCGAGGCCGCGCCTACGCCCAGCGCCCAGCGCGGGCCGAAACGATCCGCGACCCAGCCGACCACCGGCGCGCCGAGCGGTGTGCCGCCCAGCGCGATGGCGAGCAGAATCGCGATCACGCGGCCGCGCATCGCGGGCTCCGTGGAGAGTTGCACGAGGCTGTTGGTAGACGTGTTGAAGGTTTGTGTCGACACGCCGATAAAGGCCAGCACGATGCCGAACAGCACGTAGTTCGGCATGAGCGAAGCCGCCGTGCAGCCCACGCCGAATATGGCCGCTGCGGCGAGCAGCAAGGCCATGCGCGGTCGCGCGCGGCGTGCGGCAAGCAGCGCGCCCGTCACCGAGCCCACCGCCATGGTTGAACTCAGCACGCCGTATTCGCCCGCGCCTGCATGAAACGCGGTGACGGACATCGTCGAAATGAAGATCGGGAAGTTCAGTCCGAACGTGCCGATCAGGAACTGCATGAGAAGCGCGGCCTTCAGGTCGGGGCGCTTCCACACATACCTGAAGCCTTCCACGAAGCTGCCGCGTGAGCGTAAGGCAAGCGGTTTCGCATGCAGTTCGCGCGCGCGCAACATGCGCAACGCGCCCAGCACGGCAATGAAAGAGAGCGCGTTGATCAGAAACACCCAGCCCGTTCCCACCGAAGCAATCAGCAAGCCGGCCACCGCCGGGCCGATCATGCGCGCCGCGTTGAACGACGTCGAATTCAGCGCAACAGCATTAGCCAGATCGCCTTCGCCGACGAGATCGGATACGAAGGTCTGACGCGCGGGCGAATCGAAAGCCGTCACGCAGCCGAGCAGTCCCGCGAAAACATAGACGTGCCACAACTGCACGAGTCCGGTGATGGTCAGCAGGCCGAGCCCGAGCGCGAGACTGCCCATGGCCGCCTGCGTGACGAACAGCAGCTTGCGGCGGTCGAAGTGATCCGCGGCATAGCCGGTCAGCGGCAACAGCAGCATTTGCGGTCCGAACTGCAGCGACATGACGATACCCACGGATGTCGCATTGTGCTGCGTGAGTTCGGTCAGCACGAGCCAGTCCTGCGCCGTGCGTTGCATCCATGTACCGACATTCGAGACGATGGCGCCGCTCGCCCACATGCGGTAGTTGAAGTTGCGCAGCGAACGGAATGTGCTGCTCACCAGGTCTCCTTTCGCGCCGGCGCGCAACTGATGTGTGGCTCGCGGCGCAGACTCATGCGCGGGTTCGCTCCAGCACGTCGAGCACTTCCTGCGTGGTGCCCGTTTCGCCGAGCCGCGGGAAAATCCGCGTCAGACTGTTCGTGTGAGCGTCGAGGTGCAGGTCGGTCATCGCGTCGACGGCAAAGGCGATGTTCAGGCCGAGCTCGTGCGCGAAACGCGCCGTGGATTCGACACCGATACTGGTGGACACGCCCGCCAGCACGATCTGCGTCACACCCTGCTCACGCAGATACGCTTCGAGATCCGTGTTGGTGAAGGCACCCCACGTCCGTTTCGTCACCAGATGGTCCGATGCCTCTTGCTTCAGTTGGGGCACGAGGTCCGCGAATCCAGGTGGAAAGTTGCCGGTGGGGCGCGCCTGTTCTGCCCGTCCGGGTGCGCCGCCCGCCACATTGACGAGTACGACGGGCAGCGCGTGGCGCCGGAATGCATCGGCTAAAGCGGCGGCGCGCCTGATGACGTCCGCTGCGGGGTGAACGGTGGGCATCGCCACGATGCCTTGCTGCAGATCGATCACGACCAGTGCGGTCTTTGCATCGAGTGTAGTCAGTGCCATGCGTGCTCCTGCGAAGGTTTGTCTGACGGATTACGAGTCGATCAGGCGTTTGAGCAATTCGACGCCGGTGGCGAGCTGCTGCTGCTCGGCCGCCGAAAAGCGTGTCTGGATAGTGCGAAAAAGCCAGTCTTCGCGTGCGGCGCGGCTCGCCTTGATCTTCTTGCGGAAGGCCGGCGTGACGCTCAGCACGGTTTGCCGGCCGTCGTTCGGATCGGGCGCGCCGCTCACGAGGCCCGCGGCCTTCAGCACGGAAAGTGTTTCGCTCATGGATTGCGGGCGCATGCCGTGGGCGCGCGCGAGTTCGGACACGGTGGCCGAGCCCTCGCGCTCCAGCAAACCGAGCACCTGTATTTGCGAAGGCGTGAAGTCGCCGAGATGCGCCTCTTCGCGCAGACGGCGGCGCAGCTTGCCGTTCAGCACGCGCAGCTCTTCGGCCAAGGCGTGCAGGGAGTCGGAGTCGAGCGGCGGATCGTTCCTGCCCATGCGAAGGTAGATCCTATATGAAGGTTACCTGTGTAGGTTACCTTCATATATCGGCGGGGTCAAGCTGACATTCAAGCGGGCATTCCAGCAGACAGTCAGGCGGTCGGCGCGCGTTGCGGCCGTGTTCGAAGCGGCGCGCGGTGGCTGACGCGCCTGTCTTCGTCTTGTGCGTCTTCCGCGCGAATGATGGCGAGCAGTTGGTCGAGCGACATGGGGTGGCCCGTCAAAAAGCCCTGCACGACGTCGCAGTGCGCATCGCTGAGCCATTCGAGTTGCGCCGGATATTCGACGCCTTCCGCGACGACCAGCAGGCCGAAGCTATGCGCCATCGAAATGATGGCGGTGACGATGGGTTGCCCGCCGTTCGGCAGCGGGCAGATGAAGCTGCGGTCGATCTTGATGCTGTGCACCGGGAAAGATTGCAGGTACGACAGCGACGAGTAACCGGTGCCGAAGTCGTCGAGCGAGAGACGCACGCCGGCTGCGCGCAATTCCTGCATGGCCTGAATGCCCACTGACATGTTGGACATCAACTGGCTTTCCGTCAGTTCGAGTTCGAGCAGCGAGGCGGGCAGGCCGCTTTTTTTCAACGCGTTGCAGACTTCGTGGGTGAAGCCCTCGGCCCGCAGTTGCCGCGCCGAAATGTTCACGGCCACATGCACGGCCGCGCTGCGTCCGGCGTTCCAGCTGGCTGCGTCGCGGCACGCACGCCATAGGACCCAGCGACCGAGCAGCACGATCAGGTCACTGTTTTCGGCAATCGGCACGAATTCGGCCGGCGAAATAGGCCCTTCGGACGGATGCGTCCAACGCACGAGCGCCTCCGCGCCGAGCAGGCGTCCCGAGAGGCAGTCGAATTGCGGCTGATAGACGATATCGAGGCCATCCTGGTCGACGGCCTTGCGCAGTTCGGCCTCGATACGCGCGCGGCGCTGCGCCTCCGCCGTCATCTCGCTCTGAAACTCGACGGCAATGCTCTTGCCTCTGCTTTTCGCCGAGTACAGCGCGATGTCCGCATTGCTGACCAGCTCGGCCATTTCCACGGTGTCCTCGGGATAGACGCTGAAGCCCACGCTCGCCGTCACGGCAGAATCGCTGCCGTGCAGGATGAACGGACGTGACAGATTGCGCGCGATGCGGCCGGCGGTCGCGCGTGCGCGGACACGGCTCGCGTCAGGCCCGATCACCACGGCGAATTCGTCGCCGCCTATGCGGCTCACGAGGTCGCTCGGCCGCACCACATTGCGCAAGGCCTCCGCGACCTGCTTGAGCAGTTCGTCGCCCGCGCCGTGACCCAGCGTGTCGTTGACGATCTTGAAGTTGTCGAGGTCGACCATCATCAGCGCGACGCGTTTGTCGGCGGCATTCGCCTTGTGCAGGCGCGTTGTCAATTCGTCGTAGAACGCGCGGCGGTTGGGCAGGTCCGTCAGCGGATCGGTCGAGGCGAGATATTCGAGGTCCTTCTCCACGCGCGTGACGCGCTCGCGCATGCGCCGCATGACGAGCGAGGCGATCCACACCGAACACAACGATGCGCCCACGAGGAAGCAGCCGTATTGCGCGAGCTGCATTTTGATCGCGTCGGTCGTGGCCACGATCACGATGCTGCCGAGCAGCTGATCGTTGTGCATGATCGGCGCCGCGACGAAGATATCGGCGAGCGAGAGCCGCGGCGTGCTGCCGACCTGTGAGAGCGTGCCTTCCTGGGACTCCTTGCGATTAAGCCCCGGGCGCGTGTAGCGTACGAACAGGTCGCCGCTCGGCGTATAGACGGTGGCGCTTTCGACGTGCGGAACCTTGCGCAACGAGCCGAGCACTTCGGCGGTGGCGTCGCGGTCGCCGAACATCGCCGAGGCGGTCAGGTTCTCGGCGAGCACCGAAGCCTGCATGCTGACGTCTTCGGTCAACGACGTGCGCAGCGAAAGCGCCTGATACACGAGCAGCACGACGCTCGAAATGAGCAGTGCAATGGCGACGCCGACGAGATTCACGTGTTCGCGCGGCCATGCAAGGATGCGCCAGACCGGGAAACTTTTCATAAGACCGTCCTTGCTAGCCGCATGAGTTTCGAGCTGAGCGTAATGCGCCGGCGTGAAGCCTCGGTCACATTGATGTCGAACTTCAGATGTTCGCCTTCGCGCACGAGGCGAATCACCCAGCCCTGGTCGGCGGCATCCGCTTCGCTCACGATCACGACCGGCGCGTCCGAAGCGAGCAAAGCCTTGATCGCGGCGCTCACCGTGGTGCCCGTCGTCAGTACCGCCAGTTGGCAATCCGCTGCTTTTTCCACGCGCGGCAGCGGGCGAACGCGCCACGCCTGCTTGCCGCCGTGCTTGCCGTCCAGTCTCGCAAGTGCCTGGCCGAGCGGGCTGTCCGGATCCGCACAGACCGACAGAATGTTGTCGGCGGCGCGGCCCGCAGGCCAGTCGGTGAACTGCGCGAAGTTGAAGATGTACGCGGCCTCGAGCGCGGGCAGATCGACTTGCGCGTCGACGGATGTCTGTACGACGAGCGGGGACGCGAACACCAAACACGCCGCAATGATCTGGATGCGAACGCGATCCATATCAGAACCCGTAGACGGCCTTGAAGAGGAAGGTCCGGCTTTGCTGCGCAACAGTCTCCTGTGTAAAGCCGGGGCCCACTGGGTCGGCGTACCGTTTGTCGGTCAGGTTGTAGATCGAGAAAGACAGCTCGGCTCCGTGAATCAGCCGGCGTGTACTGAGCGTGAGGTTCGCAAGACAGAAGCCGCCGGCCTCGCCGACGGCCGCAAGACGCGACGACGTGCATTGCACTTCGAGTCCCGTCATCAAGGCATCGGCAAAAAAGGGTGCGGCGAGATTGAGCTTCGCGAGATGCCGCGGCGAATTTTGCAGCGCGGCGCCGGTGTCGGAGTCGTGAACCATCTGATAGGAATAGCTTGCGCGCAGACGCGCGAGCGCAAACCGCTGTTCATAAGCGAGTTCGGCACCGCGCGCGGTTGCGCGGTTGACATTGCGGAACATGAAAAGGCCCGATGCGTCGGGTGTCTCGCTGATCAGATCGCGCGCGTTGTACTGAAACAGTGAAAGCGTGGCGCGCCCCGTGGCCGATACGGCTCGCTCATAGACGAGCTCGGTCGTCGAGATATGCTCGGCCTTCAGCGATCGATTTCCCAACTGGCCGTCCGGGCCGCTGATCGCGTAGTACATCTCGTACGCATTCGGCGCGCGATAGGCCTCGCCGTACAGCAGTTTGAAGGTGTCGCGCGGCGTGAGCTTGTAGATGAGCCCGATGCGCGGACTCAGGTTGCCGCCCGCGGCCGTCTGCTGGTCGTAACGCAAGCCCGCATTCAGCGTGAAATTCGCGGGCAGCGTGATTTCATCCTCGATATAGACGCCGGCGCGGTTGCCGCTGTGATGGTCGTCGAGGATCTGCGAGTACGGGTCGACGTTGTAGTTGTACTGATCAAGGCGCGCGTCTCTCGCGAAGTCCGTGCCGATCACGATGCGATGCTTTGCAATCGACGAGATGGTCGCGTGTACATCGGCTCCATACCAGAGCGCATGGCTTCCGTCGACGTTGACCACGTAGGGTTGCGGACCGTTGATTGCCGGCATCCGATAGTCGTAGCGGCCCCAGTAAAGCTGCGATGCCAGCATCACCCCATCGGAGAGCGCATGCTGGTAGCTCAGGTCCAGGTAGCTATGCGTGTCCGAGACGCTGAAAGGCGCATTGAATACCGCGCCGTACGGCGCGTCGGGAATACCCTTGGTCCGGTTGCCGTAGATAAAGCTCAGCCGGAAATCGCCATAGGCTGCTTTCGCGAGAAAGTCCTGTGCGCGGTCGTAATCGAGCCGGTTCGCGATGCCGTGATTCTGGTCCGGCGTGTCGAACTCCGGGTAATAGAGGTCCTGGCCATTGCGTCCATATGCTGTTGCCGAAAGCAGAATGTCGGCTCCGTGCGCACCATGCCAGCCGTATGACGCACGCGCCTTCTTTTCGCCAAAGCTGCCCGCCGCGACGGCGGCTTCCGCGCCCGCCAGATCGCTGCCGCTCTTCGTAATCACGTTGATGACGCCAAAGAGCGCGTTGGCGCCGTACACCGACGAACCCGGGCCCGGCACATACTCGATGCGCTTGACGAGGTCCATGTCGAGCGGAAAGTCCGAGCCGATCGGCGCCTGGTTATACACGCCGTCGTTCGTGCGAATGCCGTCGATCAGCAGCAGGAAGCGGCTGTTGTAGTCGCCGGGTCGCTGGAAGCCGCGCGCGCCGAGGTATTCGTATGAGCGATCGTTGGTGACATACAGGCCGGGCAGCGAGGCGAGCGCGTCCGCCAGCGTGCGCCAGCCGAACTGGCGGATGTCGTCGGCGCTCAGCACGACCACGGCGGCCGGGGCGTCGGTGACGGACTGGTCGAAACGCGACGCGGTATTGACTGTCACCTCCATGAGTGCTTCAAGCGGCATTGCGGCCAGCTCGGCCGTATCCGGGACCGGCGCCATGCCGCCGGCGATCTTGTTGTCGGCAAATGCGCCGGGCGAACAGAGCGTCGCCAGTCCAGCGACCGAATAAACGACCAGGCGGTGCGTAATGGAAGAGTGAGCGCGCGTAATGGGAGCCATGACAGCCGATAGATCTGGGGGAACGCTCCTCGAAATGGATCGTCACCTTTTTGTTATCGGCTGACGAAGGCGAAGCTTGATAGCGGCACGGCCGGCGCCGTAACGCGTGGCGCGGCCACGAAGCGTATGTGGCGGGCGAGACGATTGTAAAAAGGGGCATGGCGAGGGCGCTTTTACGCGACGCAAAAGGCGTGTGAAAGCGAGACGGCGGTGCGCTTCTGATGCGCTTCACATGCGTTTTTAGCGCGCCCCGCATGGGTTTCGGCGGTATTGGACGGCTCACCTGAGTCGGTCCGGCACGGCGCTTGCTGCTTACGTTATTTTTACTGCTGCCCGCCACGTCCATGCGACAGACTTTCTCACCTCAAGCCCTCGGCTCCATGCGACAGGCGATGATCGAACGAGATCTCGCCCATATTGAACACGTGCTGCTGCACTCGCATGCGAGCGCGCGCGACAACTCCGCTTTGCCTCTTAGCTACTGGCACGACCGCTTGCGCCGCATCAAGGACGGCGGCCAGCTGTGGGGCGTGCATCTTCGCAAGATCGACAGCTTGCAGCGTATCCTCGACGCCGAGCTTTCGCCGGGTTAACCCTGTCTTCGTGAATTCTTTCGACACGGCTTGAGCGCGGCTTTTAGAGCGCATCACCGTGTGTCGTGAATTATCCTGGTTGCGCGAATGCGTTCATTCGTGCATTCGCGGGTCGCGGGGTATTTGCGTTTTTGCTTTTCGCTTTTGCCCTGCGCTTTTGCGTCGCGTTCGGCCTCGCGTGCAACGCGCGGGTCTTACTTCATCGTTTCTCTTCTCTTTAGTCGTTCACTTCTCCACTGCTTTTCTTTCGCGCGCGCCGGCATGACTCGCGGCATTGTCACGTGCTGATGAGGCGGCTCTTCCTCACGCGTTCGCGCGGCGCGCTTCTTGCGGCGTGACGGCAACGCATGCCGGAGCTCCGGCTGCGCGGCCAGTGCCGTGCACCCTCGTGCGCGCAAACCACGGAGAGCAGACATGGAAACAGGGAAAGTAGAAGGAACGGTGAAGGAAATCGGCGGCAAGCTGGAACAGACGGCGGGTGAAATGCTCGGCGACACCGGCACGCAAATGGCCGGCACCGCGCGGGAACTCGGTGGCAAAGCTCAGCAGGTGTGGGCCGATCTCGCGGACGTCGTGCGCGAGACCACCACCGAGCGGCCCTTCACCGCGCTTGCCATCGCGGCTGCCGCGGGTTTCATACTCGGCGCGCTGCGCTCGGCGACTGCGCGCGATGTGCGCGATAGGGAATACCGTTAGATACGGTCGGCACAGAGCCGATTGCATCGTCCGATGAAGCGCTCGCCGCCGGCCGGCACATCCGGCGGCGAGCGCGCGCGACGGCAACTGCTGGCGGGAGATACACGATGTCGATACATACCAAGGTGAGCCAGTGGCGCAACGTGGCGCGCTTCTGTTCCAGTCGAGCAGTCGACTACGCCGAACTCCTCGCGCTCGAACTGGACGAGGCCAAAGCGCGGCTGGTACGCGAGGTGATCGCGATGGTGGTGCTCGCGGTGGCCGGCATGTTCACCCTCTCTTTTCTTTGCGTGGCCATCATCGTCACGGCGTGGAATACGCCCTACGTCGTGGCCGTCGCGTGGGGCGTCGCCGCCGCGTGGCTGGTCATTTCGATCATCACCTTCGCGATGATGAAGACGCAAAAGCCCGCCGAGCCGCTACACGTGCTGCGCGACGAAGTGTCGAGCGATCTCGAAGCCCTGAAGGATGCCCTGAAATGAAACACGATCCACGCTGGCATCAGGAACACCGTGCGGCCATTCTTCAGCGCATGGCGACATCGCGAGCGCAATTGCTCGCCGCGAATCTCGCGCTGCGCACGCCGCGTCGAGCGATGAAGGCCGGCGTGCCGGCCGTCAACGTAATGACCTCGCTCGCCGATACGCCCTACGTGGCGCTGGTGCTGGCGGCCGGTCTCGCCGCCGTGCTGCTCGGACCGCGCAAGGCGATCGGAACGCTGGCACGCACCAGCGTGATGGCGTGGCTCACCAGGTCCGCGCGAAGCGTGTTCCAGCATTGACCCATGACGCGGTGCGTCGATACGGGCGCCGCGAATTTACACGCGCGATGTAGCAACGGTCGCGCGACGCCGTTCGCGCGGCGCGCTCCTGCTTATGCGCAGTGTCCGGAGCCCGCCCGGGAGCACATCAACCGTACAGTGCGGAGGAATATATGAAGGCGCTCAGGTGGCATGGCAAGAAAGACATCCGGTGCGACACCGTGCCGGATCCGAAAATCGAACATCCACGCGACGCGATCATCAAGGTGTCGAGCTGCGCGATCTGCGGCTCTGATCTCCATTTGTACGACGGCTTCATGCCCGGCATGGAATCCGGCGACATCATGGGTCACGAGTTCATGGGCGAAGTGATGGAAGTCGGCAAGGAGAACACGGCGTTAAAGGTCGGCGACCGCGTGGTCGTGCCGTTCACGATCATCTGCGGCGAATGCGATCAATGCAAACGCGGCAACTTCTCGGTATGCGAGCGCAGCAATCGCAACAGGGACATCGCCGACAAGATGTTCGGCCACACCACAGCGGGCCTTTTCGGCTATACGCATCTGACGGGCGGCTATCCCGGCGGGCAGGCCGAATTCGTGCGCGTGCCCTACGCGGATAAAACGCATGTGAAGATTCCGGACGGCCTGACCGACGAGCAGGTGCTGTTTCTCGGCGACATCTTCCCGACGGGCTGGCAAGCGGCGGTGCAATGCGATATCGAACCGACGGACACGGTCGCGATCTGGGGCGCGGGGCCCGTCGGGCAAATGGCGATCCGCAGCGCCGTGCTGCTCGGCGCGAAGCAGGTCATCTCGATCGACTGCGTGCCCGAGCGCCTTTCGATGGCGCGTGCGGGCGGCGCGGTCACGATCGACTTCAAGGAAGAGAGCGTGCTCGAACGGCTGAAGGAACTGACAGGCGGCAAGGGTCCGGAAAAATGCATCGACGCCGTGGGCATGGAATCGCACGCCACGCGCTCGCTCGACGCCATGTACGACCGCGCGAAACAGGCCGTGATGCTCGAAACCGACCGCCCGCATGTGCTGCGCGAAATGATCTACGTGTGCCGTCCCGCCGGAACATTGTCGGTGCCGGGCGTGTACGGCGGCTTGCTCGACAAGATTCCGTTCGGTGCGTCCATGAACAAGGGTCTCACCTGGCGCATGGGACAAACGCACGTGAACCGCTGGACCGACGACCTGTTGCGACGCATCCAGGAAGGGCAGATCGATCCGTCGTTTGTAATCACGCATACGGTGTCGCTCGATGAAGGTCCGCGCATGTACAAGACGTTTCGCGACAAGGAAGACGGCTGCATCAAGGTCGTGCTCAAGCCTTGAGTGCCTGTTCGGTCGGACACGCAGACGTGCTGCACTTTTGACTACCGGAGCGGCCTCGCGCGCCGCTCTTCACAACGAAGGTGATGTGAATGGAATCTCGTAACGACTCGAAGCAGGAGGGCGCTCGCGCGCTGAAGGACAAGTTGCCGCAGCCGGATTCGGTGGCGCGCGGCCTCGGCTGGTTCAGCATTGCGCTGGGTGTCGCCGAGCTCGTCGCACCGCGCATGATGGCGCGCGTCGCCGGTGTGGAGACAGGAAGCGGTGCCATGCGTTTCTACGGACTGCGTGAGATCGCGTGCGGCGTGGGCATTCTGGCGTCGCGCAATCCTCGGCCGTTCTTATGGGCGCGTGTGGGCGGCGACGCACTCGATCTCGGCACGCTGGCGCTATCGTCGAAGCGGCTGAGCGCGCGCGACCGGCAACGCGCGAGCGTCGCGGCCGCCAACGTTGCCTGTATCGCGGCGCTCGACGTCTACGCGGCGAAGTGCACGGCTAACGCAGCGAGCGTGCCGCCGGTCGACTATAGCGACCGCACGGGCTTTGGCCGGTCGCCGGATGCCATGCGCGGCGCCGCGCTCGCGGACTTCGAAACGCCGCGCGACATGCGCACGCCCGAGGCACTGGCGCCCTACACGCGCGGCGAGCCGTCGTCTGCGCTAACGGAAGCGGGCCGCATGGGCAGCGCCAACAACGGCGCATGAGGGCGCATGAGGGCGAAGAGCGTACCCGTCAGCGCAACGGGTACGCCACGCATGGGTTCACGCGGAGAGGTCATCCTTACCCGTGGGATGACCTTTCGCGCCGCCCGGTTCGAGATCCGGATCGACGTGATCGTGCTCAGGCGTGTAGGGCCCTTGTGACGGGTGGTCTTTCCCCTTCGGGATGAGCGTGGCGTCCATGTTGCCATGCGGGCGCTGTTCGACCGTGCCGTCGGACTTCACCTTGACGTCGCCCTCGCGCAGTGGTTCGCGCCGCTGGTCCGCGCGTTCGACGGGATCGGACGGTTCCTGATTCATCGCTTTCTCCTTTTGGTGGGTTCACGCATTCGTTCATGCACATGACGAATCGAGCAAGCGCGATACCCGCGGCGTGCGTGCGGCCATGCCTGCCCACGAGTGCTGCACGTGAATTGCTGTACTGAAGATACGCTTCGACTCCTCTTTCACCTCACCGCAGGCAACTGCCTGCAAGGACGCCCCCTTCCAACCATGACAGTCGACCAACGGCTTCGCAGCATGCGCAAGACCATGCGCGACATGTTCGGCATCGCCCGTTTGCGCGCGGGCCAGGAGGACATCATCCGCAGCGTGTTGCAACACCGCGATACGCTCGCCACGATGCCGACCGGCGCCGGCAAGTCGCTGTGCTATCAGTTGCCGGCGCTGCATCTGGACGGCATGACGCTCGTCGTATCGCCGCTGATCGCGCTGATGAAGGACCAGGCCGACAAGCTGCTGGCGGCGGGCATCGACTGCACGCTGGTCAACAGTACGCTCAGGAGCCGCGCCGAGCGCGAAGCGCTGCAACGGATCGCAGCGGGCCACAGCGGCATTGTGTTCGTGACGCCCGAGCGTCTTGCGCAGCCCGCGTTCATCGAGACATTGCGTGCGCGGCCGGACAATCGTGTCGGCCTTGTCGTGGTCGATGAAGCGCACTGCGTGTCGCATTGGGGACACGATTTCCGCCCGGCGTTTCTGGAGATCGCGGCCGCGGTGAAGGCGCTGGGCGAACCGCCCGTGCTCGCGCTGACCGCAACGGCGACGCAACGCGTGATCGACGATATCGTGCATTCGCTGGCGTTGCGCGACCCGCGCGTGGTTCGCACGGGCACGTATCGCGAGAATCTGCGCTATCGCGTCGTGCAGGTCAGCACGGCGGGCGGCAAGGACGGCGCGGCCCGTGCGATGGCTGCGAAGCGCGAGCAGTTGTCGAAGCTCATTGCGTCCCTTGCCGGCGGGGGCATTGTCTACGCAGCGACCGTGCGCGACGTCGATCGCATCTACGGCTGGCTCGCGGAAGCGGGCGAATCGGTCTCGCGCTATCACGGCCGGATGGCGGCCGCGGCGCGCGAGGAGGCGCAGGAGCAGTTCATGTCGGGCGCGACCCGTTTGATGGTCGCCACCAACGCGTTCGGCATGGGCATCGACAAAGCGGACATACGCTTCGTGATTCATTATCAGATACCCGGCAGCCTCGATGCGTACTATCAGGAAACGGGCCGCGCGGGCCGCGACGGCGAGCCCGCCGACTGCGTGCTGCTCTTCGATCTGAACGATAAGCGCATTCAGCAGTTCTTTCTGGCGGGGCGCTACCCGAGTGTCGAACTCGCACAACGCGTGTATGACACGTTGGCGGCGCGGGTTCGCGAAGAATCCAAAGGTGTCACGCTGAAGGCGCTCAAAGACGCGTTGCCTGACGTTGGCGCAGGCAAGCTGGAAGTCGCGCTGAACATGCTGGTCGACGCACGCGTGGCGGGCCGCGACCGGCAGCGCCGCTATCGTCTGCGGACTCGGGACGACACGCGCGAGTCCGCACGCGACACGGTGGAGAAGGCCGCGCAGCAGTTCGAGCAGATGAGCGCGCACGACAGGGAAACGCTGCAGGCGATGCTCGACTACGCGCAAACCGGCCAATGCCGCTGGCGCGCCATTCTCGACTATTACGGCGACAGGCCTGCTGTGGAGCGCTGCGGCGTGTGCGACAACTGCGTGCGTCCGCCACAGATCGATATGGCACCGGACGCGATCGTTGCGGGCGCAACTTCAGCGCACGAGGCCGCGCCGCGCAAGAAGAAAGAGCCGGAAAAACCGCACGTCTGGGCACCCGGCGATGCAGTGCGCGTGCCGCGTTACGGCGCCGGCGAGGTCGCGCTCGCGAGCGGCGAGCAGGTGGCCGTGCAGTTTCCGGACGGCAGCACGCGCACGTTTCTCGTGAGCTACGTGAGAGCCGGCCGCTGAGCCGCGGGAGCGCTTGCCGCGCCCGCTTCGGAGCTTGCTTCGATCCGCGCGCGGAAGTAGCGCGCGGTTTGCTCGAGACCGTCGTCAAGCGCGGTGTGCGGCTGCCAGCCGAGCAGCTCACGGGCGCGCGAAATGTCCGGCTGCCGATGCCATGGGTCGTCGGTCGGTAACGGGTGCAATTCCAGCGGCGAGCTTGAGCCCGTAATCGCGACGATTCGCTCGGCAATCTCGCGCATGCTGACTTCGTGAGGATTGCCGAGATTGACCGGTCCCCCCGGGTCTTCGTCCGTGTTCATCAGGCGGATGAACGCGTCGATCATGTCGTCCACATAACAGAAGGAACGCGTTTGCGAGCCGTCGCCATAGAGCGTCAGCGGCTCGCCGCGCAGCGCCTGCATCATGAAGTTCGAGACGACGCGGCCATCCGCGGGATGCATGCGCGGCCCATACGTATTAAAGATTCGCGCGATACGGATCGACAGGCCATGCTGACGGCGGTAGTCCATGAAGAGCGTTTCCGCGCAGCGTTTGCCCTCGTCGTAGCACGAGCGCGGTCCGATCGGGTTCACGTGACCCCAGTAATCTTCTTTCTGCGGATGCACGAGCGCATCGCCATACACCTCGCTCGTCGACGCCTGAAAGATCTTTGCCTTCACGCGTTTGGCGAGGCCCAGCATGTTGATTGCGCCGTGCACGCTCGTCTTGGTGGTTTGCACAGGATCGTGCTGATAGTGAATGGGCGACGCAGGGCAGGCCAGGTTGTAGATTTCATCCACTTCGACGTAAAGCGGAAATGTCACGTCGTGACGCATCAGTTCGAAGTTTGGACAGTCCAGCAAGTGCGCGATATTGTCCTTCGTGCCGGTGTAGAAGTTGTCCACGCACAGCACGTCGTGGCCCTGCGTTACGAGCCGCTCGCACAGGTGCGAGCCGAGAAAGCCGGCGCCCCCTGTGACGAGAATCCGCTTGCGGGTAAGTTCTTTCATGTTGCGTCGTCCTTATCGATGATTCGGCGCAGGTCGTCCTGACCCGACGCTCATGCGGTGACCTGCAGCAGGGCGTCGTGCCAGTCCTGCGCGAAGCGGTCTATATGAAATCGCTCCAGCGCCGTGCGACGCGCGCCTTCGCCAAGACGCCGGGCTTGCGCAGGATCGCGTAGCAGTTCATGCATCGCGTCGACGAGCGCGTTGACGTCGGTATGCACGAAGCCGTTTTCGCCGTTGCGAATCACCGTGGCGAGTTCCGTGGTCGCAAGGCCGACAATCGGCATGCCGATCGTCATCGCCTCCACAATGGCGAGACCGAGGCTCGTCCAGCGAATCGGATTGAAAAAGAAGCGGTAGCGCGCGGTAAACGCAGCAAGATCCAGATTGCCGACTTCGCCGATGCCGTCGAGCCGTTCCGCATCCATGCCGACCAGATCGAGCGGCACGCGCGTGCGCACGTCGGCAAACACGTCGGCGCCCAGACGCCGTCCGCGTTGCGCAAGATGATTGACCACCACAATGCCGCGTTCGAGCTCGCCGGTATAGCGCACGCCTTCGGGCACCACCACGCCGTGTTCGATCACTCGCGTGGGCGTCACGCCGCAATCCCACATCAACTGATTGAAGTGCGTGACGTGGACCAGCAACGTGTCCGGGTCGTCGACCCAATGCCATTGCTGAAACGGATTTTCCTGCGGCGGATCATGCTCGATATAGACGCGCGGCAGACGCCGCTGCGCTTCGCTCAGCACGTGTTCGCGGTCATATTCCCAATGTGTTTTTTGTTGATACAGGATCACGTCGAATTCCTGATCGGGCACGTCGTCCGCATTGATTTCGTGGACGTTGTCGCCCCACGGCAGCAGGCCCACCTTGCCTGCATAGCCGGGCGGATGGCCTGGTTTCGTGACCAGATAGAAGTCGTGCGGCGCCTGGGTCAGGTAATACAGATAGTTGCCGTGGACGTGCCATGTCAGCACACGCAGACGGCGGCAGTTACGCAGCATGATGCAACTCCTCGAAAGGGCCCGTTTCGGCCTGCGTATGCAATGCATACGGACCGGCGGGGCGAGCGTCCTGAACGCCGGCCAGTTGCGCGCGTGCCGTCTCGACCACGCGCTCGACGCTGATGTTGAGCGCGCAAGGATGACTGTACGGACACTCGCGGAACATGCAAGGCCGGCACGGCGGATAGTCCGCGAGTACGCGATGCCGTGCATGGTCGAGCGGGGCCCAGCGCTGTGTGTCGCTGCCCGACGCGATCACGACGGACGCGGTCGCCATGGCAGCCGCGATATGCGAAATGCCGGTGTCGTTGCACACCACCAGCCGCGCTTGCGCAACCAGTGCAGCGAGTCCACCGAGCGACGTCGCGCCGGCCAGATGCAGGGCGGGCGCGGTCATTGCGCCAAGCACCTCGCCGGTCAGGGAGGCCTCCGCGGCGGTGCCGGTGATCGCAATCTGCCAGCCGTCGGCGGCAAGACGGTCCGCGACTTCGGCAAAACGCGCGGCGGGCCAGCGTCGCGACGGCAATTGCGCGCCCGGATGGATCAGCACGAGGCGCTCCGCCTCTATACCGTGTGTAGCCGCGAGTGACGCGTACTCTTCACCGTCGCGGTCGCTGAGCGGAAAAGATAAGTGCCGGTCGTGGATGTCGGCGCCGAGCGCGCGCATGAGCGCAAGGTAGCGCTCCGACTCGGGCAGATCGTCCGGCCAGCCGATGAACAGGCCATCGCGCGGCGCTTCCTCCGGCTGGACGAAGCCCGCGTTAGCACGCGCGCCGAACTGAAGCAGCAGGTCGTTGGCCACGCCGCCGCTGCCGTGCAACTGGATCGCGAGATCGAAACGTTGCGCGCGCATCGATTCAGAAAACGCAGGCAGGCCGTCGTTCGATTCACGCTGCTCGGGGAAGCCTTCCGCGCCGGGAAAAACAATCAGCTCGTCGACGAGATCCGCATAGCGTTCGACGAACGACTGCGCCCACGGCAGGCCGATCAGTGCGATATGCGCCTGCGGCGCGGCCTTGCGCAGTGCCCGCAGCGCGGGAACCGAGCAGAGCATGTCGCCGAGTTGCAGCGCCCGAAAAATCGCGATGCGGCGAGGTGCGAGTGACGCGAGGAGCGAGCCTGCATTCATAGAAAGAGCACCTTGTAACGGATGGCGCCGTAGAGCCGCCAGTAGATCGACAGAAACGGAATCGGAATGGACGTCCACGCCATTTCGGCGATGTGCCGCCAACTGCGGTCGCGCCCGCGCAAACGCACGACGCAGAAATAGGCCGTCAGTACAAACCACGCGAGTAAGCCGAGCGTGAAAGTCGTGCCGTCTCCCACCAACGCCCCGACGAAGGCGGCCAGCACGGCGCACAGAATCAGGTAATACAGAAACGGCGGTGACGAGCGGATTCGCGTCCTGAACAGTTCGGGGTGCTTCTTATAGAGCAGCGCGTCGAACTGGCTCTTTCTCTGCTGCGAAATGCTGACGCCCCAGCGCGCGGGTCGGACCGGATGCACGACCACCGCATCGTTCGCGCGCACGATCTTGCCGCCCGCCTGCAGCAGCGTGAACTGCAGGTCGGAGTCCTCGCGCCACGCCGATGTAAAGCGTTCGTCGAAGCCGCCCGTCATCGTCAGAAAACTTCGGGCTACGAAGACATTCGCCGTGGCGAATTCGGCGCGCTCCAGACCGCTCGCATCGGCCTCGTAGTCGGTCGGCGATGCGGGCAGCGGCACGACGATTTTGCCGGCCGCCGCAGCCGCGCCCTGGCGAATCGCCGCGAGTCCTTCTTCGAGCCAGCGCGGGTCCGGCAGTGTGTCGTCGTCGGTGAAGGCGATCACCGGCGAGCGTGCCTGCTGCCAGCCTGCATTGCGCGCACCGGCGGGGCCTTGGGTGCGAGTCACCGGCACGTAGCGCACAGCGAGTCCACGCGTCGCCTGTTCCGCGGCGATGCGCGCGACGCAGGTGCGCGTCGCCTCGTCCGGACCGTCGTCGCACACCACGATCTCGTAGCGGTCGGCAGGAAAGTCCTGCTCCGTCAGTGCGCGCAGGCACGCGGCGAGCATGTCGGGCCGCCGGTAGGTCGGCACCACCACCGAGACGTCGAGGTGCGCGAGCAGCACGCCGGGGTAGCCCGCCGCAATCGGTTCTGCCTCGCTATGCGGATGGCTGAAGCTGCCTCGTACGTCGAGGGGTCCCGTTGCGGATGGACTCATGCGCCGCCCCCCGCTTTCTCGACGAGAAACGGTCCGATCACGAGCGCGTCGAGCGGCGAGGTCCAGAACGACTCCACGGCGTCGCGCGGCGAATTCACCATCGGCTCACCGCGCGTGTTGAACGACGTGTTGACGAGAATCGGCACACCCGTGCGTTCGTTGAACGCGGCGAGCAGATCGTAGTAGAGCGGATGCTGCGAACGGTTCACCGTCTGCACGCGTGCGGTGCCGTCCACATGCCGCACCGCAGGAATGCGCTCGGCCTTGTCGGCGCGCACGTCGAACACGAACAGCATGAACGGCGCGACGCCCCCGTTCACGAACCATTCGCTCGCGTGCTCTTCCATGACGACGGGCGCGACCGGCCGGAAGTCCTCGCGATCCTTGATCTCGTTGAGCTTTGCCTGCATGTGCGGATCGACAGGCGAGGCGAGAATCGAGCGCGCGCCGAGCGCGCGCGGACCGAATTCGGTGCGGCCCTGATACCAGCCGATGACCTTGCCGCTCGCGAGCAGATCGGCCGTTTCGCCCGCAATGTCGTCGAGCCGCCGATACGGCACCTTGGACCATTTCAGGAATTGCTCGACTTCTTCTTCCGGATACTCGGGGCCGAGGTACGCGTGATCCATCGTCCAGTGACGCTTGCGGTCGCCGCGTTCGCTCCGTTCGCGATAGTCGATCCAGAGCGCGGCGCCGAGCGCGGTGCCCGCGTCGCCGGCGGCAGGCTGCACCCAGACTTCGTCGAACGGGCCGGCGTCGCGCAGCTTCGAATTCATCACGCAGTTCAAGGCGACGCCGCCCGCCATGCTGAGCTTGCGCAAGCCGGTCTTCTCGTGCAGCCAGCCCGCCAGTTGCAGCACGGTTTCTTCGAGCACGCGCTGCAACGAATGCGCGATGTCGAAGTGCCGTTGCTCGAGCGGACCGCCGCGTTCGCGCGCCGGGCCGAAGCGTTTGACGAGGCGCGGGGCGTCGACGGTATAGCTGCCGTCGCCGCGATAACGCACGATGTCGCGGAACACGTCGACATACTCGGGCTTGCCGTAGGACGCGAGCGCCATCACTTTGTACTCGTCCGACGAATGCAGGAAGCCGAGCCAGTCGGTCACGGCTTCATAGAGCAGGCCGAGCGAGTGCGGCAGCTCCACTTGTTTGAGCCGCGTGTACTCGCCGTCGACGAATTGGCCCATGCTGGTCGTCACGCCTTCGCCGCGCCCGTCCATGGTGAGCACGGCGGTGTTGTCATAGGGCGCGGCGAGGAACGCGCTCGCTTCGTGCGCGAGGTGATGCTCGACGAAATGCCACTTGAAGCCGTTGTCGCGGTCCACGCCCTGAAAGCGCTTGCGCAGATGATGCGGCGCGCCGTCGAGCAATTGTCCCTTGGCATACGCGATATAGCTCAGAAAGAGCGGATCCCACGGCGACGCCGACGGATCGGTGAGGCGCGTGTTAGCCGGGTCGAACGGTAGTTCGATGGTCGCGCCGGGGCGCTTCGGCATGCCGCTGAACAGGCCCGGGTCGTACGAGTAGGCGACATGATCGACGTCTGCGAGCGTGATGCCGGCCGCTTTCAGGCAGTAGTCGATTGCATCGAACGGCAGTTGCCAGGTGGAGAAGGGCACGGGGCGCTTCGCGTGCTTGACGTGCGTGAAGCGTTCGTCTTCGGCGGCGGCGAGCACCACACCGTCGCGCAGCAGGGCTGCGGCGCTGTCGTGATAGACGGCATTGATTCCGAGTGTGTACATGAGCGTTCGCAGTAGGAGTGGGTTGTCAGGGCACCACCGGCTGATCGGCGAGCGGCGGCGCCGCGTCGCTGGGGTGGGCGTGGGATTCGTTATAGGAAGATGCGGAAGAACAGTGCGCGCGTTCGCGCGCGGACGCGGCGCGCGGCTGCGCCTCGGCGCGCAACTCGAGCGCGGCAGTCACGACCTCGGCGGGCGTGACGCCGAGCAGGCACGCATGATGATGCTGCGGACACACGCTGCGATAACACCAGCGGCATTCGACATCGCGAAACAGCACGCGATGCGGCGTTTGCCACGGCGTGTGCTGCGGATTTGTCAGTGCATACAGATCGACCACCGGCGTCGCGAGCGCGGAAGCGAGATGCACCGGCCCGCTGTTATTCGACACCAGCACGCTGGCGTGTTCGATCAATGCCGCCAGTTCGCCGAGCGAGAGCGCACCGCTCATGTCGTGCAGTTGCGCGCGAACACGCGGCGCGGCGGCGGCAATCACGGCTTGCGCGAGGGCGCGTTCGCTCGCGCTGCCGGTAATCAGAATGGGCGCGCCCGTCTCTGTGGCGAGCCGCGTCGCCACCTGGCCGAAGCGCTCCGGCGGATAACGGCGCGAGGCGGCGGTTGCACCCGGGTGCAGCACGATGCAGCGCGGGCTTTTGTCCACGTCGACGTGTAGGCCGCGTGCGGCGAGTTGCTGTGCCAGGCTGCGCCGATCGGTCTCGCGCACCGCGAAACGCATGCGGGTGTCGGGCGCTTGCGCGCCGACCTGGCGCACGAGATCGAGCTGACGCTCCACTTCATGACGCGTGCGCTGTTGCGGCTCGGGTTCACGCAACCAGTCGGTGAGCAATGCATACGGATTCTCGCGGCAATGCGCGAGTCGCCGCGGAATGCCCGCGAGATAGCACAGCATGGCGGCGGGCAGCGGGCTCTGGCTGTACACGGTGAAGATCACGGCCGCGTCGAAGCCGCCGTGCCGCAGGCGTTCCTGCATGCGTTGATCGTCGGCGAGCGAGCGCGAACTCGCGGCCGGACTCGCGACCCACGGCGCTTCGTATTCGATGACGTCGTCGACATCGTCGAGATAGGGCGCGAGCGCCACGCCGCTGCGCGACGCGAGCAGCGTGATATGGCGGCCCGGCCCGGACTCGCGCAACGCGTGCAGCGCGGGCGTGGTCATCAATACGTCGCCGAGGTTGTCGAGCCGCACGCACAGAATCCGCTTGATGTCCTCGCCCCACTGCGCTAGCTGCGGGCTGTCGGGCACGCGAGCGTGAGCGAGCGTGGGTTGAGCGATGAGAAGCGGCGCGTTCATTGAGCGGCTTCCTCGCCGGCGGGTGCGGGCCGCGACGCGGCTTCCCCATGGGCGGCTTCGGCTTGGCGCACGACAATCTGCGCAGCCTCGTGCAGGTCGGCGGCGCGCGCGGCCGGCACGCGCTGCGGCCCCTCGATCCACTCGGTCTCGTGGCCGTTGTCGAGCAGAATCGTGCGGCATCCGGCGCGATTGCCCGCTTCGACATCGTCGAGAATGTCGCCGATAAACCAGCTGCGCGCGAGATCCAGCCGATGCTCGCGAGCCGCGCGCAGCAGCAGGCCGGGCGCCGGCTTGCGGCAGTCGCAGGCGGTCGCATACGGCGCCACGCTGCCCTCGGGATGATGTGGGCACCAGTACGCGCCCGAAAGCGTCGCGCCGCATTCGGCGAACATTCGCGCGAGCTCGGCCTCGACGTCCTTTAACGCCGCGCGCTGAAACTTGCCGAGCGCGACGCCGGGCTGATTGCTGATCACGAAGAGCGCAAACGGCTGGCTCGCGAGCAGCGTCAACGCTTCGCGCGCGCCGGGGGCGAGGCGCATGAGCGTTGGCTCGATGTTGTAGGGCACGTCGTCGAGCAGCGTGCCGTCTTTGTCGAGAAAAACCGCGGGTTGCAACATGATGGGGACGGTGCCGAAAACGTGGACGATTCGCCGGAGGCGGACGGTGCGTCCACCCCGGCGTGACGAAACAGGCTGCGCTGGCTGGCGCTGCAATGACGCGTGGCGTGCTACCGGAACGCGGCGCCGGCTGCCGCGCGCATTCGTACCTCCACGCGTTCTTCCGCGGTTTTGGCGGGCACGAGCCGGGCGGTGCGCATATAGATCTGCGCAAGTGCTTCGCCCACGCCGCGCCACGTGAAGTGCTGGCGCGCGCGCTCCAGACCTGCTTCGCCCATCCGGCGCGCTAGCGCCGGATCGCGCCGCAGCTGGTCGAGGCGCGCAGCGAGCGCGGCCGGATCGCGCGGCGGCACGAGAAAGCCGGTGATGCCGTCGGCCACCGAATAGCGGATTCCGCCGACGTCCGCGCCGATTACCGGCGTGCCGCATGCCATTGCCTCGACGGGCGTGATGCCGAACGGCTCATACCACGGCGTGGTCACGAACACGTCGGCGGCGCTGTAGAAGTAGCGCAGTTGCGCCCGCCCGCGCCGCCCGACGAAGTGGGTCTGCTCGGCCACGCCGCATTCGCGCGCAATGCCGCGCAGGCGCGCGATTTCCGGCGTGGCCTTTTCATTCGGCGCGTCCGAGTTGCCGCCCACCACGTAAAGTTGCGCGGAAGCGCCGAACGCCTTCTTCAGCACGCCCACACCGCGCACGACGTTGTCGATGCCCTTGCGCTCGACAAGGCGGCCGAGTTGCAGCACGGTGAACTGATCCTGCTGCCAGCCGAGCGCTTCGCGCGCAGCGGCGCGATCCATCGGATGAAACTCGTCGGCGTCGAAACCGCACGGCACGGTCTGGATACGCGCGGGATCGGCCTGGTAATGCTCGATCAGATCGGCTTCGTCCTGCGGACATTCGGCGATCACCACGTCGGATTGCGCGACGAGGTCGTCTTCGATCGCGAAACGCTCGTCGGGAAAGCCGTCGTTCGCGCCCTGATGAATGCGGCGCACGCGGCCGAGCGCATGAAACGTCGTGACGAGCGGCACACCGAGCGCCGCTTTCACCTTCATGGCCGCGAGGCCCGACATGAAGAAATTGGCGTGCATCACATCGTACGGCTTCTTCTCGCGGCGGAAGAACTCGATCAGGAATGCGGCGAATTCGTCCATGAAGGGCAGCAGCTGTTCTTTCGGCAACTGCATCGGCGGCCCCGCCGGAACGTGGATGACGCGCACGCCCTCCATGTCCGAGACGAGCGGCAGGAGCGCGCGATCGCGCCGCGTGAACACATCCACTTGATGGCCCATCTCTGTGAGTTCACGCGCAACGTTCGCGACGTAAATGTTTTGTCCTCCGCTGTCGACGCCTCCGGCGACGGCGAGGGGCGAGGCGTGTTCACTGATGAGGGCGATCTTCATTGACATTCCTTCGCGAGATAGGCATTGGCAGGGCGTGTCTCGCGCGCTTTGCTGAGCACGCTTATGCAATTTCGCGCGATACGACGCTGTTACCTGGCGACAGCATGCGGTGTGCCTATGCGTGTCAAGGCGCCGCGCGAGCGTTAATGTGGCGGTGGGTACGGAGAAGCGCTGTAGCGTTCCCTTTTTATCGCGCGAGAAGCGGTGTGGCGTTCCCTTTTTCTACACGCTGCCATGTAAATTGGAGTAGCACTTCGGGGAAAAGCGCGAATTTTTTTCTCTGCGATGCGAGGGGAATGAAGCCTGTCGTTCACCTGCCGCGTGTGCTAACTTTTGTCGGACAGCGGGCGTAGCGCTTGCTCATGACTGGCCTCGGCGCACAGTCGAACCTCTTCGACGCCTATCGACGTGTCGCGCCGAGCGTCGCGCCGCCTCGCGAATCGCGTTGTGGAATCTAACGTCCGCCAGCAGCTCGCGCTGCGGCGGCCTCACAGGGACCCCATGCCGAACCCCGCCACGCTGCCCCGTTCCCAGTTGACCCGCCGCATTGCCGCCGACCTCATGCGCGCGGTCTGGCGCTATCGCAACCAGACGCTCGCCGCCTTGCTGCTGATGGTGTCGGCCAAGCTCTCGACCGTGCTGATGCCGCTCGTGCTCAAGCATGTGGTCGACGAATTGGGGCACCCCGTTGCGCAGGCGCTGTTTCCCGTGTTTCTCGTTCTGACCTATGCGTTGCTGCGTTTTCTCGGCGATGCGTTGAACGAAGCGCGCGACGTGGTGTTCAGCATCGTCACGCAGCGTACGGTCGCGGCTTTTACCGAGCGGACCTTCGCGCATCTGCATCGCATGAGTGCGCGTTTTCATGCGAAGCGCGAGACCGGCGCCATCGTGCGCGATGTGCAGAAAGGCGCCGACGGTATCGGCTTTCTGCTCGGCGTCGCGCTGTTCACGATCGTGCCGACCGCGTTCGAGATCGTCACCATTGTCGCGATCATGGTCCACAACTACGCGCGCGAATTCATGATCGCGATTGCCGCGACCTTCGTCTGCTATGGGGTGTATACGTTCATCTTCACGCGGCGGCGGGTCGGGTTCCAGCGCGCGGTCAATGCGCTGGAGGCACAGTCGGACGGCCGGCTCGTCGATAGCCTGCTCAATTACGACACCGTCAAATACTTCGCCACCGAAGAGACGGAAACGCAACGCCTTTCAGCCGTGCTGGAAAAGTGGGTGCATGCGAGAACCGCTAACCAGCGTGCGCTGACGGCGTTGCACGTCGGACAAAGCGCGGTGATCGCGTTCGGCATTGGCGCAATCATGCTGCTGGCCGCGCAGCATGTGGTGGCGGGCAGCATGACCGTGGGCGATCTGATTCTGGTGAACGCCTACATCATCCAGATCTGCATGCCGCTCAATACGCTCGGCTTCGTGTTCCGCGAGACCAACGACGCGATGGTGAACGTCGAGCGCATGTTCGAGATACTCTCGGCGCGCGGGCGCGTGGGCGAAGATATCGACGAGCCGGCCGCGAAACCGCTGATGGTGAGCGCCGGGCAGATCTCTTTCGAGCACGTGGATTTCGGCTACGACCCAGCGCGGCAGATTCTGCGCGACGTCGATTTTCATGCATATCCGGGCAAGACGCTCGCGATAGTCGGCGGCAGCGGCTCCGGCAAGTCCACGCTCGTGAAGCTGCTGTTTCGCCTGTATCAGCCGACCAGCGGGACGATTCGCATCGACGGGCAGGACATCGGGCAGGTGACGCAGAAGAGCCTGCGCGAAGCCATCGGCATCGTGCCGCAGGATACGGTGCTGTTCAACGACACCATTGCGTACAACATCGCCTATGGCCGGCCGTCGGCCACGCGCGCGGATGTCGTGCGGGCGGCACGCGCTGCGCAGCTGGATGAATTCATCGAACGACTGCCGGATCATTACGACACGCGCGTCGGCGAACGCGGCGTGCGGCTTTCGGGCGGCGAGCGCCAGCGCATTGCAATTGCGCGCGCCATTCTGAAGGATCCGCGCATCATCGTCTTCGACGAGGCGACGTCCGCGCTCGACACCCGCTCGGAGCGTGCGATACGAACGGAGTTGACGCGTCTCGCGCAGGGCCGCACGTCGATTGTGATCGCGCATCGTCTGTCGACCGTGGTCGACGCCGACTGGATTCTTGTGATGGAACATGGGCGCGTGGTCGAGCAGGGCACGCATCGCGAACTGCTCGCGCGTGAGGGCGTGTACGCGAAGATGTGGTCCCTGCAATGGCAGCAGGGCGAGTTGGAGCACGCGCAGCGCAAGCTCACGGCGCAGTCGGTCAGTCTCGCGGCGCTGATGGCGGGTGTTATCGACGCGTTGCACGACGAGATTGCGGCGCAGCGCGTGACCTTGTATCCGCAGATCAGCGACAACGACCTGCGCGTGACCGGCGACCCGAGTGTGCTGCAACCGCTGATCGCCGAGTTGTGCCGCAATGAGATCGTGCACGCGAAGCCGGGGCAGCGCATCGAATTGCGCGTCGAGCGGCATAACAATCAGGTGTGGGTGACCGTGCTCGGCATGGGCGAGAAGCCCGCCGAATTGTCGCAAGCAGCGGCGCGCTATATGGAAGACGCGCTCTCCGCCGCCGGCGGCAGCTTCACGCTGATGCCGCTCAACGGCCGGCTCGCGTATGTGGCCATGTTGCCGCTGCGTCCCGTGGCCGATGCCGGTTCGACCCGCACGGAAGTCGCGGCCCCCGCCGCCGACGTCGACGGCGCGGCGCCGCTCGAAGGCCTCTTCGTGATGGCGATCGACGATCAGGAAGACGCGCTGGACGCGCTGGAAGCCGTGCTCACGTCGAGCGGCGCGCGCGTGCAAACCGCGTCGTCGGGCAAGGCGGCGTTGGACTGGCTCGCGCGCACGCCGACGGCGCAATGGCCGCATGCGCTGCTATGCGACATCGTGCTTGCCGACGATGAAGACGGCTACGACGTGCTGCGCCGTTTACGGCGGCTCGAAGCCGAGCGCCAGTTGCCGTTGCAGGACCGCGTGCCGGCCATTGCCTTGACCGGCTACGCGCAGGGCGAAGACCGCATGCGCGCGAAAATGGCTGGCTTTCAGGCGCATTTGACGAAGCCGGTTGCACCTGAAAAGCTGATCGGCGAAATTCGCAATCTTGCAATGGCGTCTGCGCGCACCGGCGTGTAATGCTTTAATGCAGTTGCAGCAGGGGCAGATGGCGCTCGCGGTTCACGTGCGCGCGTCCGCCTTGCTCACTGCAGGTTCTGCGCGAGCACCTTGTGCGGGCGCTGCCATCTGTCGTTCGCCGCTTCTCACGCGTTCGCGCAGATTCAGCACATGAGGTGGCACAGGCTTGCGGTTTCTCCATGCCCATGCAAGGCCGCGCAGGAGAGGGAGGCCGTCGCGGGCCAGTGTGCCTTCGCGTGAGAAGGTGGCGAGTGCCTGCGCCGTGGCGCGGCACGCTTCGGGCCAGGGCAGACGCAGCCATGCGATCCACGCCGCATTCCGTGCAAGGGTGCGGCGCCGCAATGCGCTGTCTCGCGACGGCGAAGGATGATGATGCACGGTCAATTGATCGCAATAGACAATGGCGTGCCCGGAGGCGAGCACATCGAGCGCCACCAGTTCTTCTTCACCGCCGATGAATAGCCGCGGCTCGTAGCCGCCCAACTCGCGGAACAGGGCCGTGCGAAACACGCACGCGCCCGCCATGTAGCCGATCAGCGCCGGGCCGGGCAGCCCTTCGCTGCCAAGCGGGCTCGCGCGCATCACCGAGCACATCGGGTCGGTGACCTTATCTTCGCCGACCACGACGCGCCCGCTCAATATGCCGACATTGGGCCATGCATCGAGCAACTGCACCGCGCGTTCGAGTGAGCCTGGTTCCCACCAGGTGTCGTCGTCGCAGAAAGCGACGTAGTCGGTGCCGACGCAGGCCGCGGCGCGATTGCGTCCCGCCGCGCCGAGATTCGCCGCGCATTCGACGATGCATACGGTCGGAAAAAGCGTCTTCACCAGCGCGACGGTGTTGTCGTTCGAGCCGTTATCCGCGACGAAAATCGGCGGGTTTTCCGGAAGGGCGAGTAAGCGCTCGAGAGTGGCCACAAGCTCGTCGGCGCGGTTGTGTGTCAGAACGACGACCGAAATGCGCCGGGACAGCGGTTTTTTTTCCATGCTGTTATTTGTTCTCAATGAGACGATGCCCGGGTCAAGCAAACGATGTGCCGTTCGCTTTCAACTGGCTTCACGTTGGTCCGGCTTACTGGTCCCGTTAGTGGGCCTGCTTCAGCTCCCAGTACTTTTCCGTCGAATAGAGCCTTGTTTCGGCGTCGGGACCAAATGCGCGCAACTGGCTCGCGTAGGCGGCGATGGCTTCGCGTTTCATCTGTTCATGCGAAGCGGATTCGCGCGTGGTGGCGGGCAAATCCTCTGCGGGTGTCAGCACGTAGCCGCGATTCCTCAGTTCTTCAATGCGTTCTTGAACGGCCTGTTCCATTTTTCTGTACGGGACATCTTCATAGGCATGAAAGGCCATGCCGCGCATCTCGGTGATGAGCGAAAGACAGGCATCGGATACGAGCGTGTGATCCGAATGAAAGAGGCCGAGCGGGATCAGCACCTTGTCGGGTGTGTGCGCGAGGAGCGTGTGGCGGAGTGCTTCGGTCAATGCCTCGGGCGCAGGCGTGTCGCGGTACTGCGCGTCGCGAAATGGCAAATGAATGGGCTGTGCGTGGAGCATTTGAAGCGCTTCGGTGTCCTCCTGCCGGCGGGCACTCATGGCTTCGAATGCGTCGTTGAAGCCTGCCTGGCGGTCCCAGTCAGTAGACATATTTTCGCGCGGTGGCGCCGTGAAAACCGTGCAGACAATGGCGGACGGATTAGCGGTGAGTAGCAGTCCGCAGCTCAATACTGCATCGTCCAGGTGCGGGGAAACGACGAGCAGGCGCGCGTGTGATTGCATCATTTCGTGATGGATTTATTCGAAAGAAAGGCAAACGATGTAATGAGCAAGAGACGGACCTGGCGTCTGCGTCGATTTCTCATGCCGCAAGGAATGCGCCTTGCTTGCTGGAGGCCATACCGTTTTACGCATGACATCTCGTGAGCGAAGCGAAGAAGCCTTCTATAGCAGCCGTGCCCGTTGAAGTTCGCAGAGGGCAGGTCACCGAGCAACTTTCGCGTGAAGTGTTTCGCGAGCGCTTCATGGCGCGCTTCTACGATCCGGCATTTCGCGCTGAAGATGAAGCGCTCGCGAGGCTCGAAGCCATTGCGTGGGACGCCTATTCGCATTCGCGTAAAGCGCCCATCACGGCGAAAGCCGGCGCGGGTTATGCCGATCCCGATTACGATCTGTCGGTCGAATGGCGCGCGGCGAGCGAGCGCATCAAGGCTGCACAAAGCCGGCAACGCGACCCGGCTACCCGTTCGCGTGTGTTGATCGTGAATGCGTCGTCGCGAAACGACTATACGTGCCCCAGCGAAATGTCGAAAAGCTACCGGCTCGCGAAGATCGCGCAGGGTGTGCTGGAGCGGCTTGCGTTCGACGTCGACCTGCTCGACCTGTCGCGCCTGAATTCCGACCGCGATTTGCATATCCATCCCTGCAAGGGATGTGTTTCGACCGCGATGCCGCTTTGCCACTGGCCATGCAGTTGCTACCCGAATCATTCGCTCGGCCTCGTCAACGACTGGATGAACGAGATCTATGAGCGCTTTGCGGCCGCGCACGGGGTGATTTTCGTCACGCCGGTCTACTGGTATCAGGTCACGAGCCCGCTGAAACTGCTGATGGATCGTCTCGTTTGCGCGGACGGCGGCAATCCCGATCCCACCTCCACGCACGGCAAGACGCCTGAGGAGGCGAAGCACATCGAACTGGCGGGATGGGATTATCCGAAGCACCTCGCGGGCCGCGCCTATGGCGTGGTGGTGCACGGCGACGTGGCAGGGATTGAAGGATCGCGCCGCGCGCTCGCCGACTGGCTCGGCTGGATGGGATTGATCGAGTCTGGTCAGAACTCGCAGCTCGATCGCTTTATTGGCTACTACGAGCCCTACGCGACGAGCCACGCGGCGCTCGACCGCGACGAGGACATGCAGCAGGAGGTCGTCAACGTAGCCAAGGCGGTGGCTGAATGCGTCGATCAGATCCGCGGCGGCTACAAGCAGCCCGGCGACGCATTGCACACGCCGCGTGCGAAATAGTCGAGTGCCGCACTGCGGGGCGATCCTCGTGTAAGGAATCGCCGTGGTTTTTCATTAATGATTTAAACGCAAGAGTGAAGGACAAGCATGACAGACAAGGAAGCGGCCGAACGGCGCCGGCTTGGTGGCTGGCTGCCGAACAGCGAAGAACATCTCGCGCGATATCGCACGGACCTGGCCGAAAAAGCGCGTGCCCGCGCGGCGCACGCGCCGCGCACGGCAGCGGTGGAACAGCTCGCCGCGCTCCTGGACGGCGATCCCGTGCTGCGCATGAATATGACGCGGGCCATCAACCAGGCACGCGACGAAGGCTATGTACTCGGCTATTCGTCGATAGGCGAGTTGATGGACATCGTCGACTATCTGATGACCTACGCGCCGCCGTTCAGCGAAACCAGTCTGATTCACTGCCCGTTGAATGCGGTGCTCGACTGGCCGATGTGCATGCCCTCCGGCTATGCGCTCTTTCGCGACGCCGCCTTCAATCAGCAGATCAAGCAGGTGCTGAACTGCTGGTGTGCGTTTCTGAGCGGGCCGCATTCGCGCGAACATCTGAACACGTCGTCGCCGAACGGCTGGTTTTCGCCCGAGGCGGACAGGAAGATCGGCTTCTCGCAGTTCGTGTGCGAGCCGGACAAACCCTACTGGGGCTTTCTTTCATGGAACGACTTTTTCACGCGCCGTTTTCGCGATGGCGCGCGGCCGGTGGACCAGCCGGATAACGACAAGATCATCGTGAGCCCCTGTGAGGCGGCTCGGTATAACATCCAGACAGATGTCAAACTGACCGACAGCTTCTGGATCAAGGCACAGCCCTATTCGCTGCTGGACATGTTTTCAGCCAGCCAGCGCGAGCTCGCGCAGCGTTTTGTCGGCGGTTCGATTTACCAGTGCTATCTGAGTGCATTCGATTATCACCGCTGGCATGCGCCCATAAACGGTGTCATCAAAAAAGCCTACGCACTGGACGGCACCTACTATTCCGATACCGACGCGGAAGGCCGCGACGCAGGCGGTCTCAATGACTCGCAGGGCTACATCACCGCGCTCGCAGCGCGCGCGGTGATCGTGATCGAAAGCGACGATCCCGCTGTCGGTCAGGTCGGCTGCGTGTTTGTCGGCATGGCCGATGTGTCGTCGTGCATCATTGAAGCGCTGCCCGGACAACGCGTCGCAAAGGGCGACGAAATCGGCTACTTCCAGTACGGCGGCTCGACCTGCTGCCTCGTGTTCGAACCGGGCGTGATGCGCGGTTTCGTTCCGCAGCCTCCATTCGACAATGCGCCGGCAATCAAAGTGAAAACGCATGTCGCGACGGCTAGGTAGCGCGGCCTCAATCTCGCTGGTTAGCCGTTCACAAAAGGGCGTGCCCGACGTTCAGATCACGCGGAGTGCAACGCGCTCCGCGGCGATCTTTATAAGCGAAGTCCCGACAAGCAGTGGCTAAGAAGTTAGCCGGGTTGCTTGCCCGAGCCGAGATCCGCCCCCGTCACGGGATCCGTCGTAGCGTCGGACGCAGTGCGAGAAGCCAGCGCGCCGAGTACTTCGACATCCGCCTGCGTCACGTTGACAGACGGCAGGCCGTCACCGCCGTCCACCGCCGGTTGCGGCGCTTCCACAAATTCCCATTCCGGCCCTTCGTTCCATGGGCCGCGCGCATCGCCTTCGCCGGCCGACATGTTGTAGTACACGTTGGTAAATTCCGGAACGCCCGGCAGCTTGCCCTGCGGGAAGTTCGGCTGGATGGAATGCAGTGCTTTTTCGAACGACTTCTGGTGCGCAATTTCGCGCGTCATCAGAAAGCCGAGTGCTTCCTTGATACCGGGATCGTCGGTCAGGTTCAGCAGGCGTTCATAGACGATCTTGGCGCGCGCTTCAGCCGCGATATTCGAGCGCAGGTCGGCGGTCGGCTCGCCGATCGTGTCGATATACGCCGCGGTCCACGGCACGCCTGCGGAGTTGGTGAGCGCAGGTCCGCCGCCGTACAAGAGCGCGGTGGTGTGCGAATCGTTGCCGCCGCCTGTCAGCGATCGATACAACTCGGCCTCCTGCTCGACGCCCTCGGCCAACTGGCCTTTGGCGCCCTTGTTCAACATCGCGACGATCGAGCCGATGACTTCCAGATGGCTCAGTTCTTCCGTGGCAATGTCGAACAGCATATCCTTGCGGCCCGGGTCGTCTTCGGCAACGGCCTGAGTGAAGTACCGGCACGCGGCCGCCAGCTCGCCCTGCGGCCCGCCGAATTGCTCGAGCATCAGATTGGCAAGGCCCGGATTGGGCGCTGCGACACGCACGGTGTATTGAAGTCGCTTGTTGTGAACGAACATTGGCTTCTCCGTTGAGTATGGTTGGAAAGCTTCGGACTGCACGGCTGTCTGCGCATGCGCCGTACCCGGTGCGAATGCGAAGCGCTACGATCTGCGAGGCATGTGCCGGTTTTGGCGGGCACATCCGTTGCGCGATGCAAGGCTCCTGACCACCCCCTTTGGGAGTTGCATATGACACAGCGAAAGACTATCGACGATCTGTTCGTTCACATGCTGTCGGATATCTACAGCGCGGAAAAGCAATTGACCAAAGCATTGGCGAAGCTCTCGCGTGCCGCATCCGATCCGCAACTGAGCGAGGCATTCAAGATTCACCTGGAGGAAACGCAGGGACAGGTGGAAAGAATCGATAAGGTTGTAGAAACGAGTGGCGTGAGGTTGAAAAGAATGAAGTGCGTCGCGATGGAAGGCCTGATCGAAGAAGGGCAGGAACTCATCGACGAAATGGAAAAAGGCCCGGTACTCGATGCGGGTCTCGTCGCCGCCGCGCAAAAGGTCGAGCACTACGAGATCGCGGCATATGGCAGCCTCTGCGCAATCGGCAAGCAACTGGGCTTTACCGAAGCCGTGAATCTGCTGAAGGAAACATTAGAAGAAGAAAAGGCGACGGATCTCAAGCTCACCGAATTTGCCGAACGTGCCGGCAACGAAAAGGCTAAACAGCAGAAGTGAGTGGACCGGATGTTGACGTGTTGATATAGAGAAGCCCGCCCCGTTTGAGGGCGGGTGTCCATGCGGTTATTTGAGCGGGCGACGGGCCATGCATCGCGCACGGGCGCGCAGCCGGAAGAGGCATCAGGTTTTGTCGCCGACGGCGCGGCTTCCCACCTGATCCAGCTTGCTTTGCAGTTCCATTTTTCGCTTCGCGATTTTCTGGCCAAGCGACTTTGAGTCCAGATTGGCTTTGCGCAATTCAGGGAACAACTCGCTCTCTTCTTCCTCGACGTGGTGTTGCACCATTTCGCTCATGACCTTGAAGGTCGCGTCAAAACCCTTGTCGCCCGCCTTCAGCGTTTCGAACTTGCTGATCAGCGTTTTCACGAGAAAGTGCTCGACGTAGGCTTCTTCCACGTCGACCACATCGCTTGAAGGCAGCGCTTCGCTCGCGGCGGGATAAAGCAGTTCTTCTTCGATGATGGTGTGAATGGTCAGTTCTTCGCAGGCGCGTTGCGCGAGCGTGGCCTTGGCTTCGAGGTCGTCTTCCCGGGCTTCCTTGAATGCGGTGAAAAGCCGTTCGACCGCGCGATGATCCGCCGTGAGCAGTTCGAGTGCGTCGTCGGTGTTAGGGGTCGGTTGTTTTTCTGGCATGTCGCTCTCCATGTTGAACGCCGCCGCGCGGCGGCACGTTTGAGAGAGGCACCGCAAACACCGTGCCCGTTCGCAGGCGGCTCAGCTCCTGCTCTTGCGCGGGGCCGCTGCGTTGACGAGCGGATTGAACGCGGCTGATCGCGTCGGTTTTTGTGCGGGTTTTCGTGCGGATGTGCTGGCGTCTTTCGTCTTTGCGGCGCTGCTTCGGCGCTTCGCTGACTTACCTTGCTGGCCGCCGGACAATTGCCTCGCCAGTTCGTCGCTGTCGTCGTCTACAGCGGGCGGCTCTTCGTCTTCCTCATTTTCGACCTCGCTCGACTGGCGGCTTGCCCCGGTTGTTTCAGCCGCGCCGGCGATATGCTCGATGACGGATGCAAACGACTTGTGCGCCGCGCGCAGCGATTCCCCAGGCAACATGGTGAGGGCAACGACTTCATGAAGCGACCGTCCGTCGACGGTGCGCTCGGTCGGCTCCGTGTCCCAGTCGGGCTTCGCCGTGGCGAACGCGGCGAGTAGCCGTTCGAGGACGGCGGGCGAGAGCACGCCGCCGTCATACAGGCCGATGATCGCCCGTTCGGCGAGCGCGAAAGGCGTGGCGGAAGTCTTCGGCACCGTTCTCGGCTCCTCGCCTGAGCAAAGCGCGGCAGTTCAGCTGTTCTGATTAGATGGGCTGTCTGGCTTCACTGCCTTTTAGCTCGCCGTGACGGTGCGCGTGGGTGGCCGCATACTTGAGCTCGAAGTGCGCACCTTTGCCGCTGCGGGTCGGCGGAAAGTGTTCTCCCTCCACGCAGGTTACTTCGAAAGTGTCTTTCCCGTCGTCTTTAACTACTGAATAGATACCGGACGTCCTGACGATTTCGCCGGGCTTGAAAGAGTTATCTCCTGCCATTTTGAAACTCCGTGAGTGAAGTACGCGACAAGCATGGCTATGCAACGCTTGTGCCACGCGGGTGTCACGAGGCCGACTCGTGCGCGACGCACACTCTCGCACTCATGCGCAGGCACACTCACCTACGCTCGAACACGCGCAATGGGCTCGACCTTCGGGCAGGCCCCACCGGGCTGCTTTTTCCCAGCAGTACCTGAACGATCCCGCGCGTGGACACGCTGACCCATGCGGAATGGATGTCTTTCGCGCGGATCCAGCGGCATCGGCTGATTTCATGGCTCGGGACAGGTTCGATATGCTCGGGGACTCGCGCGGCGAATACATAGTGGCGAGTGCGCGCCCCCCAGAATTCAAAAATGTAGTGGAGCGCGACATCGTCCAGTTGCGTTTCTTCCACCAACTCGCGAATGGCGGCGGCAGACACGGATTCGCCGACCTTGCAGCGGCCGCCGGGCAGCGCCCATCGTCCGTTCGATCTCGCGACGAGCAGAATGCGATTGGTGCGCAGGCACAGGACGGTGGCTCGGTGCTTCATGACAGGGTGCACAAGTAGATGCGAGCTTACAAAGCATGCGTTATGCCTTCTCCCAGCAGGTCCGGGAACCGCAAATGCTACTCGCAGGGCAGCGCCTTCCAGCTCTGCCCAGGCGGGCTATTTTTGCAATTCAATTTGAATCTTTGTCTGTAGAGGTGGCGAACATGTCGAAGCCGCATCGGTTTCCCCCCGCGCTTGCGGTCCCCGCTGTCGTATTCATCCTTATCGGTTTAGCATTAGCCGCGGGCGGAGTCCCGCTCGTTACGCTCGGCGGCTCGTGGTACTACGTGATCACGGGGATCGCCATTGCGCTGACGGGCGTGCTGCTCGCCATCCGCAGGCGCTCGGCGCTCTTGTTGTTTGCCCTCGTGCTGTTCGGCTCGACGATCTGGGCCGTGACGGAAGCGCGCTTCGACTTCTGGCAATTGCTGCCTCGTTTGTGGGTCTGGCTCGTGCTCGCGTTGTGGCTGCTGTTGCCGCCCGTCACACGCAAGCTGGTGTTCGGACCGCCGGCCGCGCATCGCGAGGGTGTCGTGCCGTTGGCGGCCGCCGTCATCATTACGGTGTTGCTTGGCATCGGCACGGCATTCAATCATCCGTACGATCACCCGGGCACGCTGGCGTCGACCGCCGCTACACCCAGCCCGGCGCTTCCCGGCGACGCCAACCGGCAGGCGGGCGACTGGACCGACTATGGCGGCTCGCCGCTCGGCCAGCGCTACTCGCCGCTCACGCAAATCACACCGCAAAATGCAGGGCAACTGAAAGTTGCCTGGCAGTTCGAAACAGGCGACAAGCCGGGCCCGGGCGACCCAACTGAAACGACCGACGAAAACACGCCCATCAAGGTCGGCAACAAACTCTTCCTCTGCACGCCCCATAGCATTGTCATTGCACTCGATCCCGCCACGGGCAAGGAGTTGTGGCGATACAACCCGCATATTCAGAGCCCCGTCGGTTTCAAGCACTGGGAACATATGACCTGTCGCGGCGTGTCGTATCACGACGACGCCCTGTACCCTGCCAATGCGACGGTCGCGGCTGCGGACAATGCCGCGGGCGCGTCGGCCCCGGCGGCAAACGGCGGCGAGAATTCCGCAGCGAACGCGGCTTCGAATGTGACAGCCGCAGCAGCGCCGGGTAGCGAGACGTCCGCTTCGGCGCCCGCTGCTGCGTCTTCTGCGGCGTCTTCCGCCGACACCGCATCGGCGAGCACGGAGGCCGGCGCATCCGGCGCGGCTGCCGCCGCGCAACCCGCATCGGCCACGATTGCCGCGAGTGAAGCTTCCGCAGCGACGCAGCAGACAGCCAACGCGGCCGCGAGCGCCGAGTGCCCGCGCCGCATTTTCCTGCCGACAGCCGATGCGCGTCTCATTGCGCTGAACGCCGACACGGGCCAGCCCTGCACGCATTTCGGCAATAACGGTCAGATTGACTTGCGCACGAACATCGGTCCTTTCACGCCGGGCGGTTATTACTCGACGTCGCCGCCGGCGGTCACGCGCGATCTCGTCATTATCAGCGGCCACGTCACGGATAACGAATCGACCAATGAGCCTTCGGGCGTCACTCGCGCGTTCGACGTGCATGACGGCCACCTCGTGTGGAATTGGGACGCAGGCAATCCCGACGCGACGCAGCCGATCGGCCCGAATCAGACCTATGTTCGCAATTCGCCGAATATGTGGTCCGTCTTCAGCGTCGACGAGAAGCTCGGCATGGTCTATCTGCCGCTCGGCAATCAGACGCCCGATCAATGGGGCGGTCTTCGCACGCCGGCTTCCGAAAAGGTGGCGGCAGGCATCGTCGCGCTGGATCTCGCCACCGGCAAGATGCGCTGGAATTATCAATTCGCGCACCACGATCTGTGGGACATGGACGTGGGAGGTCAGCCTTCGCTGATCGATCTGCAGACGGCGAGCGGCGTGCAGCCTGCACTGATTGCATCGACGAAGCAGGGCAGCATTTACGTGCTGAACCGTGAGACAGGCAAACCTATCGTGCCCATCACGGAAGAACCGGTGCCGCAGGGCGCCGCGAGCGGCGACCATACGTCGCCGACGCAACCGTTCTCCGCGCTGAACTTCAAGCCGCCGAAAGTGCGCGAACGCGACATGTGGGGCACGAATCCTTTCGACCAATTGTGGTGCCGCGTGAAGTTCAAGTCGCTGCGTTACGACGGCATGTTTACGCCGCCTTCCGAGCAGGGATCGCTTGTTTTCCCGGGGAATTTCGGGGTGTTCGACTGGGGCGGCGTGGCGGTCGACCCGGTACGGCAGATACTCATCGCAAACCCGAGCTACATGGCGTTCACGTCGAAGCTGATACCGCGCTCGCAGATTCCGTCCGACAACGGCGACAAGAAGGGCAGTGAGACGAGCGGCATCAAGCTCGCGCGGGGCACGCCGTATGGGTTCGAGTTGAACGCGTTTCTTTCGCCGCTCGGCATTCCGTGCCAGGCACCGCCGTGGGGCTATGTCGCCGGCGTGGATCTGCGCACCAACCGGATTGCGTGGGAACACAAGAACGGCACGATCCGCGACAGCGCGCCCTTGCCGATTCCGATGCCGCTCGGCGTGCCGAGTCTCGGCGGAATGATCACGACGGCGGGCGGCGTGGCCTTCCTCTCGGGCACGCTCGACTATTATCTGCGTGCGTACGACGTGCACACCGGCGACCGTTTGTGGCAGGCCCGCTTGCCCGCAGGCGGCCAGGCGACACCGATGACGTACGCCGACAGCAGCGGCAAGCAGTACGTGCTCGTCACGGCCGGCGGCCACGGCTCGCTCGGGACCAAGCAGGGTGACTATGTGATCGCCTACACGCTGCCCTGAAAGACGGCCGCGCCAGGAAAGTAAGCGCGCCGGCCAATGCGGGAATCCCTCGCATTGGCCGGCGCGCTTTTAACTGGCTCGTCGATGAAAGTAAAAGTTGAAAACGTTACGCGTCAGCGAGCAAACATGTCGGCCGACACAAAGGGGCTCACCTTTTTTGGAACCGATCAGTGCGTGGCCGCGTGTAAGACAGCTTTCAACAGGCCTGCTGCCAGGCCTACGGTCGCCACGCCGAGCACCCATAGGCCCACAAACCATGCGAAGCGTCGCCACATGTCAGTGATACCCCTCGCCTGGACGCATCTTGCCTTTGAAGACGGAGTACGCGTAGATCGTGTAGCCGAGAATCATCGGCACGGTAATCGCGGCGCCTACGAGAAGAAACAGCAGGCTCGCGTGCGGCGCGGCGGCATCGCGGAAAGAAATGCCGGGCGGCACGAGATTGGGATAAAGACTGATCAGGATACCTGCATAACAAAGAACGAAGATGCCGTATGCAAACAGCAAGGGCAGACCATGACGCCGTGATGAAAGACTGCGCCAGAAGCCCACCGCGAGAAGAACCAGCAGGACCGGCACGGGTGCCGTGAATGCAACGGCGGGCCAGCGGAACCAGCGCTCGGCAAGCGCGCCTTGCAACATCGGCGTCCATAGGGTGACGACCACGATCAGTGCAAGCACCGCGACTGCCGTCGTGCGCGCGTGACGCCGGCAGCGCTCGTGCAGCGCGCCTTCGGTGCGCCAGATCAGCCAGCACGCGCCGAGCAGCGTATAGCCGACGACGACCGCAAGCCCGCATAAAACGGTGAAACCGGTGAGCCAGTCCCACCAGCCGCCGGAATAGGACACGCCCACCACATGGATGCCCTGCAGGAGTCCGCCCAGCACCAGCCCCTGGCAGAGCGCGGCCATGGCCGAACCGGAGAAGAATGCGACGTCCCACCACGCGCGGCCCGAGCCTGTCGCGCGAAAGCGGAACTCGAAGGCGACGCCGCGAAACACGAGCGCGAGCAGCATGGCAATGATAGGCGGGTACAGCGCGGGCAGGATGATCGAATAGGCAAGCGGGAAAACGGCAAAGAGCCCGCCGCCGCCGAGCACGAGCCATGTTTCATTGCCGTCCCAGACCGGCGCGATGGAATTGACCATCAGATCGCGGTCATCGCGATTGCGCTCGACGGCGAACAGGATGCCCACACCCAGATCGAAACCGTCGAGCAGCACGTAGGCGAGCACGGCAAACGCGAGAATGGCGGCCCAGACGAGCGGCAGATCAATCGTGGCGGCGGTCATGGCGCGAGTCCCGTGAAAGAGCGTTGTCCGTGGTGGCCGAAACGGCTTGCCGCTGCGCGGGCCCCGGCGTGATGCCCGCACTGCGATGCGGCTTATCCTTCGCCGGCCCCTCGGTGGCGAGCGACGGCGGCCTCGCCATGAGCCGCAAGAGGAACACCATCGCCGCGCCGAACACGATCATATAGACCACACCGAATGCCGCGAGCGATGTCGCGACACCCGGCGCGGCGATGGGCGACACGCTGTCCACCGTGCGCAAATGGCCGTACACGGTGTACGGTTGACGGCCGACTTCGGTGACGGTCCAGCCGCACAGCAGCGCAATCAGGCCCGCAGGTCCCATTGCAACCATGAGCCGATGCAGCCAGCGTGCGCGGTAAAGCGAATGCCTTGCGCGCAGTGCGAGACTCGCAAAGCCGGTCAACGCCATCAGCACGCCCAGGCCGACCATGATGCGAAAGGCCCAGAAAACCAGTGGCGAAAAGGGACGGTCGGCAGGCGGAAACTCTTTCAGGCCTTTAATCGAGCCGTTCCACGTGTGCGTGAGAATCAGCGCGCCCAGATGCGGAATTTCGACGGCATAGTCCGTGGTTTCCGTTTTCATGTTTGGCATGCCGAACAATATGAGCGGCTGCCCGGGTTTCGATTCCCAATCGCCTTCCAGCGCCGCGATCTTGGCGGGCTGATGCTTGAGTGTGTTGACGCCATGCTGGTCGCCGGCGAGTATCTGGATCGGTGCGACGATGCACGCCATCCATAGCGCCATGGAAGCCATCAGCCGCGCGGGCTCGTTACTCGCGTCGCGCAGCAGGTGCCACGCGCCGACCGCGCCCACTATGAATGCCACGCTCAGGTAGGCAGCCAGCACCATATGCACGAGCCGATAGGGAAACGATGGATTGAAGATGATGCTCAACCAGTCGGCGGGAAAAAAGCGGCCGTCCACCAGCGCGAAACCCTGCGGTGTCTGCATCCATGAATTGACGGCGAGAATCCAGAAGGCGCTCGTCAACGTGCCGATGGCCACGAGCGCCGTCGCGAGAAAATGCAGCTTCGGGCCGACGCGTTTCATGCCGAACAGCATCACGCCGAGAAAGCCGGACTCGAGGAAAAATGCGGTGAGCACCTCATAGCCCATCAGCGGACCCACGATGGGACCGGCGCGATAGGCAAAGCCCGCCCAGTTGGTGCCGAACTCGTACGACATGACGAGGCCCGACACCACGCCCACGCCGAATACCACGGCGAAGATGGTTAGCCAGTAGCGAAATACCGCCAGATAGACCGGCTTGCCGGTGACGAGCCATGCGCCTTCCAGGACCGCGAGATAGCTGGCGAGCCCGATCGACATCGCCGGGAAAATAATGTGAAAGGCGATGGTGAAGCCGAATTGCGTCCGGGCGAGAAAGAGAGCGTCAGCCGAGGGTGACATCGCGTACCTCGAGTAAGGACCTGAAAGGAGGCGGGAGGAGGAGGCCGTTTTGCACTGCAACGCAGCTCATGAAGGGTAGCAAATACGTGGCCTGATCGCCGTGATTTCTCGCGCCCGGCACGGTCGCTCAGGGCGGCCGTAACCCGATTGTCAGCAGTACGCTCGCGTCGATTCAACAGGTACGTGCATTGCTGCCCGCTGATACCTTGATGACCGCGAGGAGACGGCGATGAAAGAAAAGGATACGACACGTGACTACCCATTCGCCCCCGGAGGGTGGGGATCATTGAAGGCGGTCACGACGATTCTCGCGCAGGAGCATGTCGGCGTGAAAGACAGCGCGGCGCTGCGCAAGCAGAACAAGCCGGACGGCTTCATGTGCGTGAGCTGCTCGTGGGCCAAGCCGGCCGACCCGCACGTGTTCGAGTTCTGCGAAAGCGGTGCGAAGGCGACCGCGTGGGACCTGACCTCGAAGCGAATGACGCCGGAGTTCTTCCAGCTGCACACGGTCACCGAACTGCTGTCATGGCACGATCACGACCTGGAGGAAGCAGGACGGCTCACGGCGCCTTTGCGCTACGATCCCGCCACCGACAAGTACGTGCAGGTGGAATGGCAACAGGCATTCGACGAAATCGGGCGCGAGCTGAATCAACTCGAGCCCGACAGCGTGGTTTTCTATGCGTCGGGCCGCGCATCGCTCGAAACGTCGTACATGTATCAGCTTTTCGCGCGCATGTACGGCACCAACAATCTGCCGGACAGCTCGAACATGTGTCACGAGAGCACGAGCGTCGGCCTGAAGGAGGCGATCGGAGTCGGCGTCGGCACCGTTACGCTCGAAGACTTCGAGAAAACGGATCTGATGTTCTTCTTCGGTCAGAATGTCGGCACCAATAGTCCGCGCATGCTTCACCAGTTGCAGGACGCGCGCAAACGCGGCGTGCCGATCATCACATTCAATCCGCTTCGCGAGCCGGGACTCGTGCGCTTTGCCAATCCGCAGTCGCCGGTGCAGATGCTCACGCCGGACAACACGCAGATCAGCACGCAGTACCATCAGCTGAAGACTGGCGGCGATACCGCGGCAATTCTAGGCATCTGCAAGGCGGTGATCGCGGCAGACGACCTGGCGATCGAAGAGGCGCGGCCGCGCGTGATCGACGTCGATTTCATTCGCGAGCACACCACCGGCTATGAGGCGTTCGCGAACTATGCGCGCGAGGCGTCATGGGCGGAGATCGAGAAAGTGAGCGGCTTGCCGCGCGAGGCACTCGAAGCTGCCGCCGACGAATATATGAAAGCCAACGCCGTCATGATTCATTACGGCATGGGGCTCACGCAGCACAGACTGGGCGTACAGAATGTCCGCATGGTGTGCAATCTGCTATTTTTGCGCGGCAACATCGGCAAACCGGGAGCCGGGCCGTCTCCGGTGCGTGGTCACTCGAATGTGCAAGGTCAGCGCACGGTCGGCATTACGGAGAAGCCCGAACTCGCCCCGCTCGACAAGCTGGCCAGTCAGTTTTCATTCGAACCGCCACGCAAAAAAGGCCTGAATACGGTCGAAGCATTCGAGGCGATGCTGAAAGGCGAGGTGAAGGGCGTTTTCAATCTGGGTGGCAATCTGGTGCGTTCCGTGCCGGACCGCATGCGCATAGAGCCTGCGTGGCGCGGTTTGCGGCTCAATGTGAACGTTGCGACGAAACTCAACCGCAGCCATCTCGTGCACGGCGAGATTTCGTACATTCTGCCGTGTCTGAGCCGCATCGAAATCGACCGGCAGGCAGGTGGCGAGCAGGCTGTTTCAATGGAGGACAGCACCGCCTGCATGCACGGCTCGCGCGGCGTGGCAGAGCCCGCGAGCGAGCACATTCGCTCCGAGCCTTACATTGTGGCGGGCATTGCGAAGGCGACGCTGGGCACTCGTTTCAACGTGGACTGGGACGCGTGGCGTGACGATTATTCGGTGGTGCGCGACGAAATCGCGAAGACGTACCCCGAGATCTTTCGCGACTTCAACCAGCGCATGTGGACGCCGGGTGGATTTCACAAGCCTTTGCCTGCGCGCGAGCGGCAATGGAAAACGAAGAGCGGCAAGGCGGAGTTCATCGTGCCGAAGGCGCTGGGCGAAGACCCCGACATGCCCGAGCGTGAACCGGACGCCTTGCGGCTCATGACACTGCGCTCCGACAGCCAGTTCAATACGACGATTTATAGCCTCGAGGACCGCTTTCGCGGCGTGAAAGGCTCACGCATGGTTGTGCTGATGAATAAGGACGATATGAGCGCGAGCGGTCTTTCGGAAGGCGACAAAATCGGCTTGCAGACCATTGCCGACGACGGCTTCGACCGGCGCGTCAATGGATTGAGCGTCAAGGCGTACGACATTCCGCGCGGCTGCATCGCCGGATATTACCCCGAGTGCAACCCGCTATTGCCGCTTTGGCATTACGCGGAAGAGAGCAAAGTGCCCGGCGCCAAATCGATTCCGGTGAGAATCGTCGACAAGCCGGCTGTGCGCGCTTCGGCGTAAAACGAAAGGCCCGGCGAAAGGCCGGGCGACAGGCCGGGCCCCGACGGCCCGACAATTCTTCTTCGAGTGGCATGCGCCGCCGCTAATCGGCGTAGCGCATTCTGCGCGATTTCGGCAGGCAATGCGTCGCGCCGATCACAAGCAGCGAGCCGAGCAGGAAAGTCGCAATCGGGAAGGTACCGGCGGTATTCACGGCGATTTCACGCGGACGTTCGCCGAGAAGTTGCAGTCTGCGGCGCGTCATCTGCGCGCCTAGCGAACGCAACTCGCTCTTCAAGGCGCGCTCCGCGGCGGGCAGCAGCACGGTTTCTTCATCGGCGACATGGTGCATGACTTCGCGCATCAGTTGCTGGAAGAGGCCGTCATACGCTGCGTCTTCCGGACCCGTTGCGCGCAGCTTCGCAATCGTCGCGCGCATTTCGTCGTGTTCGGGGCGGCTCTTGTCGAGCGTCTGATCGCCGCTCAGCACGCCGCGCAATGCCGGATAAAAGATCTCTTCTTCCAGTTGCGCGTGAATTTCGAGCGCGGCGCAGACGGAATTGACAATCGCGCGCTTGCGCCACCATGCAGTGTCCGCATGGTAGCGATGGAACGCGGTGAGTACATGCATATGATCGAGCCGGATCATCGCGGTGATGGTGGGAGACATCGAGGAATGGCTATCGGGCATGGCAGTTCTCCAGAATGACGCGGCGCCGCGCGTCGGTATTGGGGATTGCCGGCATGCGCAAGTGAGCATGCGGGCGCTCGCGGATGCGCGAGGTACCGCATTCCGCATTCCTGCAACGCCTCGTCTAATCAGGAATGTTGGCGATGTCCTGCAGCCAGACGGTGGCCTCGCTATCGCTCGGCGCGCGCCAATCGCCGCGCGGCGAGAGCGAGCCGCCGGAACCTACTTTCGGCGCGTTGGGAATGCACGAGCGTTTGAACTGGCTGATGCGGAAAAAGCGTTCGGCGAAAATCGCCAGATTGCGTTTGATGTCGGCCAGGGTGTATTCGTTGCGAGTAACGTTTTTTCCTGCCGGCCAGATACTGCGCTCGCGGTCGGCCCACGCGCTATGCGAAAGAAACGCGACTTTCGACGGACTGAAGCCGAAGCGCAGCAGGTAATACAGGTTGAAGTCCTGCAATTCGTACGGGCCGACAATGCTCTCCGTCTTCTGGTCGATGACTTTGTCGACTTTCCCGGGCACCAGTTCGGGGCTGATTTCCGTCGCGAGAATCTGCTCCAGCACATGCGAGCCGGCCTCGCCGACCTGGCCCGATTCGGCGACCCAGCGCACGAGATGCGTGATCAGCGTCTTCGGCACGCTCGCGTTCACGCTGTAATGCGACATGTGATCGCCGACGCCGTAGGTGCACCATCCGAGCGCCAGTTCGCTCAGGTCGCCGGTGCCGATCACAATGGCCTGATGAAAATTGGCGAGCCTGAAAAGGTGGCTCGTACGCTCGCCTGCCTGAACGTTTTCGAAGGTGACGTCGTACTGCTTTTCGCCCGCTGCGAAGGGGTGATGCAGATCCTTCAGCATTTGCATGCAGCTTGGACGTATGTCGATTTCCTCCATCGAACAGCCCACGGCCTGCATCAGATCTTTGGCCTGCTGGAGCGTGCGGCTGCTGGTCGCGAATCCCGGCATGGTGTAGCCAAGAATATGCGAGCGCGGCAGTTTTAGCCGGTCCATCGCTTTCGCGCAGACGAGCAGTGCCTGCGTGGAATCGAGCCCGCCGGAAACGCCGATCACTACCTTGGAGATGTTGGCCGCGCCCAACCTCTGCAGCAGCCCCTGTACCTGAATGTTGTAGACCTCGGCGCAGCGTTCGTCGCGCGTGGCCGGATTGGACGGCACGTAGGGAAAGCGGTTGATTGCCCGCATGAGCGGGAGATGCTCCGTGTCCGGCAGCGCCACCGGCACGCTGACCGCCTGGAACCGGGCGACCTCGCCGGCGTGGCGGCGCGTGGACTGCGCAAACGTGGTTTGCCGCATCCGCTCGCGCGATAGGCGTTCAAGGTCGACGTCGCCGTAAATGATGTGCGAGGCATCGAGAAAACGCTCGGATTCCGCCAGCAGTTCGCCGTTTTCGTAAATCAGCGCCTGGCCGTCCCACGCGAGGTCGGTGGTGGACTCGCCGCGGCCTGCCGACGAGTAGAGATACGCGGAGAGGCAACGCGCGGACTGCTGCCCAACCAGTTGATGCCGGTAGGCCGACTTGCCGATCACAATGTTCGACGCTGAAAGATTCACGAGCACCGTCGCGCCCGCCAGCGCGGCGAACGAAGAAGGCGGCACCGGAACCCACACGTCCTCGCATATTTCAATGTGAAAGCGAAACAGCGGCGCATGGGGAACGTCGAAGAGCAGTGACGCGCTGAACGGCGCCTGCTGTCCGCACAGCGTCACATGTGTGGACGAGGCATTCTCAGCTGCGCTGAATTGGCGTGCTTCGTAGAACTCGCCGTAGTTCGGCAAGTAGCTCTTGGGCACCACGCCGCACAGTTTGCCGTTGGAAATGACGAGCGCGCAATTGAAGAGCTTGTGTTCGATTTTCAGCGGTGCGCCGATCACGAGCACGGCAGGAATATTGGTGGACGCCGCAACGATCTCGCCGATTGCCGTCTCGCACGCATCGAGCAGCGCGCGCTGATGGAACAGGTCGTCGCACGTATAAGCGGAAATGCCGAGTTCAGGAAACACGACGAGCACGGCGCCTTGTTGCGCAGCTTCCTGCGCGAGCCGCAGCGTTTCTTTCGCGTTGAACTGCGGATCGGCGACGCGGCACACCGGGACCGCAACCGCGACGCGCGCGAAATCGTGGCTGTATAGGTTGAAAAATGATCGCGTCATGATGGGCAGCGCCTCGTTGGAAGAGGCCGGACGCTCGCCTCGCCGGCCCGCATTGAACACAGCCCGTTGCAGCGTCTTGCACCCTGCTCAGGCGGAGGGCGAGGCGCGGCGCCTCGCGTTCGGCAACTCATTGAAATAATGTTCTATCCGCGACAATGCGTAAAGCGCTGCGTTCTGCCGGATCGTCGTGCGGTCGCCGTCGAACACGCGCGTCTCGCTGAACATGAATTCGCCGTCGCGGCGCCTATAGCGCCACGCGAAGCATTGCGTGCCCGGCGCGAGATCTTCGCCTTGCGGCGGCGGCCCGGCAATCCCCGTATTGGCGACGACGATATGCGCCGAGCAGGCTTCAAGCGCGAGCGCGCCCGTGGCCATCTCGCGGGCGACTTCCTCGCTCGTCAAGCCGTGCTCTTCGATGGTCTGCGCCCGCACCTTCAGCAAGCCGCACTTGCCCGGGGGCGAATAGACCACGAGCCCCATGTCGAGGCATGCGCCGCTGCCCGGCACATCGGCGATCAGCGAGGCAATCAGGCCGCCCGTGCACGACTCGGCGGTGGCGATCACGAGACCGCGCGACGACAGAAATCCAACCACGCTGCGGGGAATATTCATTTTTCCGTCCTCGTTCATTCAAGGTAGGGGCACGCGACTCCCTGTGACTGTCTGCAAGCAAGTGCAATACCCGTTGCACCCGCATGTTAATCGGGCGGCACGCCGATTGCTCTCTACGATGGTCCCGTCAGCGGGACGCCATGGTTGTTTGTTCGGTTAGGCCCGCCAGCTCGGCGGGCCTTTTTTTGGAGAGCGGTGACCTTGGGCAAACCAGCGCCGAGCCGTCTGGCCGATCGGTACAGCGATTGCTGTTTCCTGTGTGCCATGCGATGGCATGCGATGGCATGCGACGACACGCGACGGTAGACACCCACCTACGGGAGGCGACGCCCATGATGTTTCCCACAATCGTTATCAACCGCGAGGATCCGTCTTCGCTGGATTCACAGACGCTGCTCGACGAATTGACGGCCACGCTCGCCGTGTTCACCGGCGATGGTGGGCAGAGCCGTTTCTCGATCCGCGACGTCACGCTCGAATGCTCGCGCTTTCTGGTCGCGCGCAGCGACTGCGCGACGCCGCTCGGCTGCGGCGCATTCCGGCCGCTCGGCGAGCATATCGCGGAGATCAAGCGCCTCTATGCGCGTCCCGGCGCGGATGGTGTGGGCAGCGCAATCCTCGCGCGGCTCGAGAAAGAAGCGGCGGAACTGGGCTATCAGGCGTTGTGGCTCGGCACCCACCTGAACAACCGCCGCGCCATCGAGTTCTACGAAAAGCATGGCTTTCATCGCATTGCGCCGTATGGACCCTACGTCAGCAAGGCGGACGCGTGCTGCTATGAGAAGCGCCTCGACCGACAGGCGCCCGACAATCAGCGCAAGGAAACCATGCGCGATGCCTGACGCACGACACGCGCCGCGGTATGGAATGGCGCGTCTCGGGCGGTGCTATTTGTGCAGCTTCTGACGCAACGACTGGATGTCGTTTGCGGTGATGGGGCGAGCGTCGTTGCCCCAGGACGTGCGGATCCACGACAGCACATTGGCCATTTGCGCATTGGTGAGCGTTTGAGCAAAGCCGGGCATGGCCTGACGCGGCGGCCCGCCGATCGTCGCGGGGCTGTTGCCGCCTTCCACCATGAGGCGGATCAACGAGGTGGTGTCTTCTGTGATCACAGCCGGATTGCCCGCCAGCCGCGGAAATACGTTCGGCACGCCCGTGCCTTCCACGCCGTGACATTGCGCGCAGAAAGAAAGGTAGACGCGCGCGCCGACCGCTTGGGGCGCATCGACGCGATTGCCGTTACGCGTCGGCAGATCCGGCTGGGCGTGCGGCTCGTAGCCGCCTGACGGCTTCTGCGCAGGCAGCGACTTGAGATACCGCGCCATGGCGAGCGCGTCTTCGTCGGTCAGATACTGCGTGCTGTCTTCCACCTGCTCGACCATGGAGCCGAACGCCGCGAGGCCCGCACCGTGGCCCGTCTTCAGAAACGCCGCGAGATCTTGTTCGCCGATGCGCCCGAGCCCCGAGCCCGGGTCGCTCGTCAGATTCGGCGCGAACCAGTTGTCGTTGACGCCGCCCGTGAGGTACATGGGCGACGACTCGTCGTAGCCGCGTTCCTGAAAACCGGGCCCGCGAGGCGTGTGACACGCGCCGCAATGCCCCGGGCCCTGCACGAGAAAAGCACCGCGGTTCCATTGCGCGTCGCGTCCGGGCTTCGGCCGATACGGCGCCTTCGGTGCAAAAGCCTGCTGCCAGAAATACAGCACCCAGCGCTGATTGAACGGAAACGGCACCTTGGTGGGCGGCGCGGGTTCGGGCACCGGCTTCACCGCGTGCATGAAATACGCGTAAAGCGCGCGCATGTCGTCGTCGGACATTTTGGAGAACGACGCGTACGGCATCGCGGGATAGAGCCGCTTGTTGCCCGGCGAAACGCCTTCGCGCACGGCGCGCGAAAACTCTTCATAGCTGAATGCGCCGATGCCGTAGCGGCGATCCGGCGAGATGTTGCTGCTCATGATGGTGCCGAACGGCGACGTGAGTCCGAGTCCGCCGCCATACGCAGGGCCGCCGACGGCTGTGTGGCAGCCCGCGCAATCGGCGGCTTTCGCGAGATAGTCGCCGCGCGCGACGAGCGCGGCATCCGCTGCAGTCGGCTGCTGTGCGTACGCACCTGTGGCCGGCGCGATGCAGAGCGCCGCCGTCACGGCCAGTGCGAGATGTTTGAGGCGCGACGTCATGAGTTGCTGTCCGGGGGCGCGGCGAGCGTCGTCGGCATGAGCGACGCGGGCGCGCGATGCACCAGCCAGCGTGCGCCGGTTGCGAGCGCCGCAAGCAGATAGGCGAGACCGGCCGGCACCCACATCACGAGCCCGCCCAATTGCTGATCCTGCAATGGATCGATGCCCAGCGCCGAAGTCGGCTCGATGTACGCCGGATACCAGAGGCCGGGTGCGAGCGTCAGCAAGGCGCCGAGTGCGCCGGTGTGGACCATCGTCGTAAAGAGCGACAACATCGCATAGCCGCTCTGGTCGCGCCGCGCGCCTTCGCCGAAAACGGCCCACCAGAAGAGCAATGCGCTCAGCAGAAAACTGGCGTGCTGAAGCGTATGAATAGCGGACGACGCGAGCGCCGCTTCGAAGAGACGCGGCATATGCCAGGCCCACAACGCGGCGGCATGCAGCAGCCACGCGACGGCCGGCGCGCACAGCGTTCGCCAAAGGCTGAGCCATGCCGGCGTGCGCACCGCCGCGGCTATCCGGTGACGCGCTCGCGGGGGGAAGGCCCACAGCCATACGGCGAGGGGCCGGCTCAGCACGAGCAGTGGAGCGGCGACGATCATCATCAGTTCATGCTGGATCATGTGCGCGGAAAAGAGCGCCGCACTCAGTGCATCGAGCGGCGAATCGAGTGCGGCGACGAGCGTCCCCCATCCCAGCACGAATGCGCCTAGCTGCCGCACGCGAATGCGGCGGCCGCGTCTGCTGCGCGCACACAGGCGCCGGTAGCCGGCCACATATAGACCGAGACTGACAAGCAGCAAGGCGACGACCCACGGCTCGAAGGTCCAGCGCAGCCAGGGCGGCGCACCGCGCTCCGCGGCGCTCAGTACATGCGCCTGCGCGCCGGCACAGGCGCAAGCCGCAGCCGCGGCGACGAGCCAGCGTGTCGATTTTTTCATTGCACGCAGGGTGAGATGAGCCATTGCGGAATCCACATTGCGACGAGCGCGAGCGTCGAGATCATGCCGACCCAGGTGGCCGCACAGGCGAGCATGGCAGGTCGCGCGGGCAGGGCAGGCGCGCTCGCAGGCGCAACTATGCCCGCTTCGCGCCAGCGGTGCCAGGCGAGCAGCGTGGCGATAATCGCAAACAGCAGCGCGGTGCCGGTCACGCTGCCGAGCGGCAAGAGCGTGCGCCACGCGCACGCGGGCGTGACGAGCGCATAGTCGGCGCTCAGCGCGGCGAGGACCGCTGAGGGTGCACCGAGCAGCGCAAGCCAGGTTCGCATGGCGACCTCCATCACAAGCGTGGAGCCAGATAGATCACCGCATAGATCGGCAACCAGCTCAGGACGACGAAATACCAGTACATCGCGTTCTCGCTCACATCGACGAAACGCTTTCCTTCAAACGGACCGGTGAAGAGCAGCACGGCGAGCACCGCGGTGTCCACGGCATCGGTAATCAGGTGGGTCGTGTGCAAACCCAGCAGCAGCCAGACCACGGAGCCGTACGAGTTGGTGTACCAGCTCACGTTCAGCGCGGCGAATTCGAAGGCGCGCAGTACGAGAAACGCCAGGGCGAACAGCAGGCATACGGCGAGCCACAGGCGCGAGCGGGTGCGGTCCTGACGGTCGGCGGCCCGTTTCGCCAGCTGGTTCGGCCACATGCTGGCGAGCAGGATCGCCGTGTTGGCGGTGCCCCACAGCAGTTGCGGCGGCGCGGCATTGAGCGGCCAGCTTGCCGTCAGACTGCGCAGATAGAAATACGCCATGGCAGCGATGGCGAACACCGTGCCCTCGATCAGCATGAGGCACATGGTGCCCCACCACATCAGGCTGCGATGCCCGAAGCCGAAGCTCGGCAGATGGCGCACGTCGAGCATCAGGGCGGGCGCCGCGCCGTTCTGATCCGATGCGGCACCGCCGGGCACTTTGCGCAGTTCCGTCATGGCCGTTGCTCCAGTTGCAGCGCGCGTTTGTTCTGCCCGCGGTTGGGCCAGAACCAGCCGATCATCGCGACGATGACGGGCACCGAGCCCCAGACGACGGCCCACGGCGAGAAAATCGAGCCGATAAACAGCACGGTGGTCGCGACCGCGCTGAGAAACGGCCAGATGGACGGGGACGGAAAGAGCAGACGCAAATCGGGCAGCGCATCGAGCGTGGTGGTGGACAGCACCTCGCGCGATTCGGCCGCGAGGCCGCTGACATACGCGGGCTCGCCGCCGGGTTCCCACAGCGGATCGCGTCCGTGAACCACCGGCAGCGCGTCGAAATTATGCGGCGGCGGCGGGCTCGCGGTGCTCCACTCGAGCGTGCCCGCGCCCCACGGATCCGCGCCTGCCACGGCGCCATGCCGGTAGCTATGCAGCACATTGACGATAAATACGAGCACGCTCACGCCGATAGTGAGCGCGCCTATCGTCGCCGTGAGATTCAGGCCGTCCCAGCCCATTCCGGGCGGATAGGTCCACACGCGGCGCGGCATGCCGTGCAGGCCGAGAATGTGCATCGGAAAGAACGTCACATTAAAGCCGATAAAAAAGAGCCAGAATTGCAGGCGTCCCAACGTCTCGTTCATCAGGCGGCCGGTCGCTTTCGGATACCAGTAATAGAAGGCGCCGAACAGCGGGAACACCCCGCCGCCGAGCAGCACGTAATGCAGATGCGCGACCACGAAGTAGGTGTCGTGCACTTGCAGATCGAGCGACACCGAACCGAGCATCACGCCCGTCATGCCGCCCATCACGAGGATGAAGAAGAAGCCGAGCGCGAACCACAGGGGAGTCTTCAGGTTGAGGCGGCCCGTCCACAGTGTGGCGATCCAGCAGAAGATCTGCACCCCTGACGGTATCGCGATCATGAGGCTCGCGGCGGTGAAGAAGCTCTTGCCGAGCGCCGGAATGCTGGTCGCGAACATGTGATGCACCCACAGGCCGAACGCGAGAAACGCGGTGGTGATGAGCGCGAGCACCATGGCGGGGTAGCCGAATATCGGGCGGCGCGCAAAGGTCGGAATAATCGACGACAGAAAGCCGAGCGGCGGAATGAAGATCAGATACACCTCGGGATGGCCGAAGAACCAGAACAGGTGCTGCCACAACAATACGTCGCCGCCGCGCGCGGGGTTGTAGAAATGCGTGCCGACCAGACGGTCCAGAATCAGTGCGGTACTGCTCAGCATCACGGCGGGCATCGCGAACAGCACCATGAACTGCGTGATCAGCGTGGCCCACACGAAGAGCGGCATGCGGTTAAGCGACATGCCCGGCGCGCGCATCTTGAAGATGGTGGTGATGAGCACCACCGCTTCGAGCAGGCCGGAGAGTTCGGTGAAGGTGATCATCTGCGCCCAGATGTCGACGCCTTTGCCCGTCGAATAATCGGGGCCGGCGAGCGGCACGTAGCTGAACCAGCCGGCGTCCGGTCCCGCGCCGAGCAGGAACGCGACATACAGCGTCGCGCCGCCGAACAGGAAGACCCAGTATGCGTAGGCGTTCATGCGCGGAAAGGCGACGCTGCGCGCGCCGATCATCAGTGGAACGAGCCATCCGGCGACGGCCTGCATGACCGGCACGGCGAACAGAAACATCATGGTCGTGCCGTGAATCGTGAAGAGCTGGTTATACAGCTCCGGTCCGACGAGGCGATTGCCGGGCCGCGCGAGTTGCAGGCGCATGGCGAGCGCGAGGAGGCCCGCCAGCAGAAAGAAGACGAAAGTGGTGATCACGAAGCGCCGCGCGACGGTCTTGTGGTTGATCGCCGACAGCCGGCCGATCCAGCCCGGCGGGTCGCTCCAGGTGCGGGCCAGCGCCTCGACAATCCCGGGGCCCGCGGCGGGCCCGTCGACAAGATGCTCGATGGACCGCCCAGAGGGAGAATGACGTTCGCTCATTGAAGGGTTCCGATCCATGCGACAAGGGCATTGAGGTCCTGCGCCGACAACTGGCTGGCAGGCATCGTGGTGCCGGGCTTCATGCTGCCGGGCGCCTTGATCCACGACTCCAGATTTGCAGGGGTGTTCTCAAAGGTGCCGGCGCCGAGCATCGGGCGGCTCATCACGTGCGTGAGATCGGGCCCGAGCACGCCGTGCGCCGAGGTGCCGCGCACCGTGTGGCAACCGGCGCAGTTGCCGGTCGTGAAGAGGCGCTCGCCCTGCGCCTGCAGCGCGTTGGCGGGCTGGGGCGCGGGCGCGCGCTGCCGCGCCACCCAGGCGTCGTATTGGGCGGGCGGCTCGGCCACCACGGTGAAGGCCATCAGCGCATGTTCGAGGCCGCAGAATTCCGCGCATTGGCCGCGATAGGCGCCGGCGCGGTCGGCGCGAAATTCGATGGTCGATTGGCGCCCCGGAATCATGTCCTTTTTGCCGTGCAGATTCGGGACCCAGAAGGTATGAATGACGTCGTCGGCCTTCAGCGCGATGACGACGGGCCGGCCGACCGGAATGTGCAGTTCGTTCGCCACAGCGAAGCCGCTGCCCGGCGCGTCGTCGGCGTAACGGGCTTCCCACCACCACTGGTGTCCGGTCATCTCCAGATGAACGGCGTCGGCGACGGGCAATCGCGACAGCGCGCGGTCGGTCGCAACGTCGGCGAGGAGCAGGCCGAACAGCAGCACGACCGACACGGCCGCCGCCCCGCCCACCACGCGGCCCACGCGTTTTTCCGGGCGCTCCAGCGGGCTGAGATCGGGCCGCGCGTCGCGGTTCGCGCGCGGCGCGCGCGTCATCGCGACGAGGAGCGCGATCAGCACCGCCGCGAACACGAGAGAGCAGACCGTCAGCGTGAGCGTCCAGAGCGAAAAGATATGGGACGCCTGCACGCCCGCCGGACTGAGCGCATCATGGGCAGGTGCAGCAGAAGCACCCCGCGCATGCCACGCGAGCCCGCAGCACGAAGCCGCCGCAATCCGCAGCCGCGGCGCGCCGCGCAGCGGTTTTCCGGCAGGGCTCTCGTGCCGGCTTCGAGGGACTGGGCCTGGGTGCATGCTTCGACGAGAGGCGTGAGTGGTGGGCGTTTGCGAGTGGTTAGCAAGCGCTGTACCTTCCCGGAATTAGCCGGCACACGGCCTTGCGCTGACAATTTGCGCAAAGTCTTTCAAACACTTACACCCGTTTGAGGCCGTCTTCGCTCACAGCGCTTCATCTCGCTTGCGTTCGCTAATAAAATGTCACGATGCGCATAAAGCCGCAAAGGACCGGCTTTTCCGGGGCTTTACGTGCGAGAGAAGGTCAATCAGTAGAAGACAATACGTGGTGCGCCGTCGCGCCGCGCATTAAATCGCAGATAGGTCCTCGGCCTATTTTCCATGGAGCATCTTGATGGCGCAGGCATACGAGCCGGATGACATCGTTCAGAATTGGGCCAATATCTGGCTTCAATCCTTGCGCGACTACGCCGTGACCGGGCTGTCCGAAGACGGCCGCATCCGCTCGTGGAATCCGGGCGGAGAAGCTATTCACGGCTTTCGCGAGGAAGAGGTCATCGGGCAGCCGCTGGAGGTCCTATATCCGGCCGAGGAGCGTGCAAAAGGGCTCCCGCACACCGCGCTCGCCGCGGCGCGGCGCGAAGGGCGTTTCGAAGGCGAAGGCTGGCGTCTGCGCAAGGACGGCAAGGTGTTCTGGGCAAGCGTTGTATTGACGGCGCTGCGTTCGCCCGACGGTACGCTCGTCGGTTTCGGCGAGATCGTGCGCGATATGACCGACAAGAAGACGGTGCACGAGGCGGTGCTGGAAAGCGAGCGGCGTTTCCGGCTGCTCGTGGACGGCGTGACCGATTACGCAATCTTCATGCTGTCGCCCGAAGGCAGGGTGACCAACTGGAATTCGGGCGCGCGCCGCATCAAGGGCTATGCGGCGAGTGAAATCATCGGCTCGCATATTTCGCGCTTCTATACGCCGGAAGACGCCGCGAAGGGACTCCCGCAGCGCGGCCTCGCAGCGGCGGCGCGCGACGGCCGCTTCGAAGCGGAAGGGTGGCGCGTGCGCAAGGACGGCACGCGTTTCTGGGCGCACGTGGTGATCGACGCGATCCGCGACGGCGGCACGCTGGTCGGCTTCGCAAAAATCACGCGCGACATTACCGAGCGAATGGAAGCAACGCGGCTGCTCGAAGAGACCCGCGTGGCGCTCGTGCAGTCGCAGAAAATGGAAGCCATCGGCAAGCTCACAGGCGGGGTTGCCCACGACTTCAACAACGTCATGCAGATTTTGCGCGGCAATCTGGAATTGCTGGAAAGCCGCCATAAGCGCGACGGCTGGACGCGCGAGCGCCTCGACAAGGCAATCGACGCAGTCGAGCGCGGCGCGAAGCTCGCCTCGCAGCTGCTCGCGTTCGGGCGCCAGCAGCCGTTGCGGCCTATCGTCATCAATCTGGCGGCCGCGATTCGCGGCATGGACGACCTGCTGCGCCGCGCGCTCGGCGAAACCGTCGAGATCGAAACCGTGGTGGCGGGCGGACTGTGGAATACGCTCGTCGACGTGCATCAGTTGGAGAACGTGATCCTCAATCTTGCGATCAATGCACGCGACGCGATGAAAGAAGGCGGCAAGCTGACCATGGAAGTGTCGAACGCCATGCTCGACGACCAGTACGTGGTGGGCTTTACGGACGTGCCCGCGGGCCAGTACGTGATGCTCGCCGTGACCGACACCGGCACGGGCATGCCGCCCGAAGTCGTGCAGCGCGCGTTCGATCCTTTTTTCACGACGAAACCGGAAGGCGAGGGCACGGGCCTCGGGCTCAGCATGGCCTATGGCTTCGTCAAGCAGAGCGGCGGCCACATCCGGATTTACAGCGAAGTGGGCCACGGCACGACGGTCAAGATCTATCTGCCGCGCTCCACGGAAGAAGCGGTCGAGACGCCGGCTCCGCAGCCCGTCACGCTGCTCGGCGGGACAGAGACGATCCTCGTCGTGGAAGACGACAAGGAGGTCCAATCCACCGTGGTCGACACGCTGTCCGGCCTCGGCTACAGCGTGCTGAAGGCGAACGACGCGGAACAGGCTCTCGCGGTAGTGCGCAGCGGCGTGCATATCGACCTGTTGTTTACCGACGTCGTGATGCCGGGGCCGTTGCGCAGCCCCGCCATGGTCGCGCAGGCCGTGCAGTTGTTGCCGCGCCTGAAGGTGCTTTTTACATCGGGCTACACGCAAAACGCGATTGTGCACGGCGGGCGGCTCGACCCCGGCGTCGAACTGCTGAGCAAGCCCTATAGCCGCGAGCAACTCGCGTACAAGATACGGCAGATACTCGGCGTGCCGCCGCTCGCCCGCAGCGCTGCCGCGGAGGAAACACGGCCCGCGCCAACGGCTCACGGGAGTCTGCGTCTGCTCCTCGTCGACGACGACGTGGAGACGTCGGAGGCGGTCGGCGAATTGCTGAAGCTCGTGGGCCATGACGCGACGACCACGGGTTCGCCGCAGGAGGCGTTGCGCCTGCTGGAGGCAGAACGGTTCGACGTGCTGATCACGGATCTCTCCATGCCGGCCATGCCCGGCCTCGAGCTGGCCCAACGCGCCACGCAATTGCGGCCCACGCTACGCGTTATTTTTGCATCGGGCCATGAAATGCCCGCCGTGGAGGCATTGCCGTTTCGCTGGGGCGCACTTCGCAAGCCGTACAGCATCGACGAACTGGACGCAATGCTGCGCGGCTTCGACGAATGACGGCACGTCGGGCCGCGCTGTCAGGGCCTGCCTGAACCGCCGGCAAATTTGAAATGCGCGACCGCCGCAGCGGCGTCGCGTTTGCCGCGGTGCCGCAGCTCTTCCGCGAGAAGCTGCTGGAACAGCGCCACTTGCGCGTCCCCATACACTTGACAGAACTCGGCGAGGGTTTCGGCAATCGCGCGCTTTTCGCTTTCCGGCGTCAAGGTGCTGCCGATATGCGAAGAGCCGCGCGCCAGTTCCAGCAGGTACGCAAGGCGGGCGCTGGCTGCAGCGGCGCCGCCGGATTTTGCCTTCGGCATAGAGGTCTCTCAGGCTTTTTTATTCATGTACGGCGAGGCTGGCTCGCCGGTATTGTGTGGTAACAGACGTTGCCTGGAATTTATCGCGCGATGCTGAAGGAAATCTTAAGGCTGCGCGCGAGCCGCGAGGCCGCCGTGTTTCGCGTCTGCTGCAAGATGGCTCGTATCGGACAAGCCGCGGGGGCGGTCCACGTCCTCTTGCGCAGTCCGTCTGATGGGCGGCAATCCGCTGATCTTTTCGGCCAGCATCCGCTCGTACACGCCGAAATGCAGATCCACTTCCTCCTGCGTCACCACCGTCACGAAAATGCGCACCTGTGACGGCAGCAAGCCGAGCACCGTGGCAATCGCCGCTTCCAGTTGCGGGGCGCACAGGCGGTCTTCGGCGAAGGTGGTGCCCACCGAGATGTCGTACGCTTTCTCTTCTCGCACCGCAACATCCACGAGGCGCGCGCGAGCGCTCATGTTGTTCTCGATGGCAATGCGTATCACGTCGACGGCGGTGCGCATGCCCTCGGTGGGAAACCCTCTTGGCGAGCGCAGGCACACGCGGTGCCGTCCCAGAGTCAGCCAGTCCGAATCGAATTCCATGCCTTTCTCCGACACTTGTTTGATCTCGCACGACTATGTGGTTTCGCCTCTATTTTTCAAGGGCAAAAATTTGCAGGAAGGGTCTTGAAATCGTGTTGGGCGGATTTATTTTAGATTCCGCTCAGTGAGTGTTCCGGGCACGTAGAGAAGTAGACACGCCCCTTCCGGCGGCGCGCTGCATGCCCGATTTGTCTGTCAGCGGGTGCGGGCAGGCGGAGCGGAGCGCGTTGTCCCCGTCCGTCTCCTCGCCCCGGCACTACCGAGGAGGAAACGATCATGAGTGACCTTTACTTCGCGACCGACCTGTTCAGTCAGTTCGACCGTCTGCAGCAGCAGATGTCGGCGCTGTTCGGCGGTTTCCCTTCGAGCATCCGCTCCGGCCGCCTGCCGGCCTTTCCGCAAATCAATATCGGCACCACCGACGACTCGATCGAGATTGTCGCGTTCGCGCCGGGCATCGATCCGTCGCAACTCGACGTGTCCATCGACAAGGGCTTGCTGACGATTGCCGGCGAGCGCAAGCGCGTCGCGCCCGAGGGCGACGAGTCCACGCGTCAGTACGCGCAGGAGCGGTTCACGGGCTCTTTCCGCCGCGTGATCGAACTGCCGCAACAGGCCGATCCCGACAAGGTCGAGGCACGCTACTCGAACGGCTGTCTGTCGATCAGCGTCGGCAAGCGCGAATCGTCCAGGCCTCGCGCCATCGCCATTCAGTAATCATCAGCCGTGATGGAGGGAATCATGAGCGATACGACTCAAGTCGTTCAGAAGGATCAGCAGCCGGTGGCACGCGGCGAACGCGAGCAGGCTGAGCCGCGTGCGACGCTTACGCCGCCCGTCGACGTGATCGAAAACGCACATGGCGTCACGCTGTGGGCGGATTTGCCGGGCGTGTCCAAAGAGAAGCTGGAAGTGCGCGTGCACGACGGCAATCTGCATATCGAAGCGGAGGCAAGCGTGCCGACGCGCGCGGGCCTGCGTCTGCAGCATGCGGAAATCCGGGCGCCGCATTTCAAGCGTTCCTTCACGCTGGGCGCGGAATTCGACACGTCGAAGATCGAAGCCAATCTGCAGGACGGCGTGCTGAAACTCGTCATTCCGCGACGCGAAGAAGCGCGGCCACGCCGAATCGAAGTGAACGTCGGTTGATGCCGTTTGCCACGGCCCCGTTCTTGGGGCCGTGGTTTTGTCACGCCGTGATCGAGTCCGGCGATTCGGCGAGCGATTTGCCGGACGTTTAGCCGCATACCTGTGCATCGGCGTCGCTATCGGACGCCGGCACTGCCGCGCGCATGCCCGTTCCCGCGATGAGGCGCTCGTACACGCGCAGGTAATCGTCGGCCATACGGGTCGCCGTGAAGCGCGCTTCAAATGCGCGGCGGCATTGCGCGCGATCTATGTCGCCGATGCGCGCCACGGCCCACACGGCCTCTTCCACGTTATCGACGATAAAACCGCTGACGCCGTGCTCCAGAACTTCGGGGACCGCGCCGCGTCCGAACGCAATGACCGGCGTGCCGCAGGCCATTGCCTCGATCATCACCATGCCGAACGGCTCGGCCCATTCCACAGGAAAAAGCAGTGCCCGCGCGTGGCGCAGCAATTCCTTGCGCAGCGTTCCGCCGACTTCGCCGAGATAGTCGGTGAAATCGCGCGACCGCTGGAGCAGCGGTTCGATCTGTTTTGCGAAATATTCGCGTTCACCGGGATGCAGCTTGCCCGCCATCTTCAACGGAAGCCCCGTGCGTCTTGCGATGTCCACCGCCAGGTCGGGCCGCTTGCCGGGCATCAGACGGCCGAGAAACAGCAAATAATCGTCGGGCAGCGGCTGGAACTCGAATTCGTCGCGCGGCAGGCCGTGATGGACCGTCGCCAGCCAGTTCGCGGACGGCACCGGCTTGCGCTGATCGTCGGAGATCGAGACGAGCGGCGCCGCGGCGAATTCGCGAAAGAGCGGCCCATGATCCACCGGCAGTAACTGGCCGTGCAGCGTCGTGAGCGACCTGCACGGCAGCGACCGCGCGAGCGGAAAATGCAGCGGGTCGCCGTGAAAATGCACGACGTCGAACTCATGTGCGAGATGCGCGACGCGCGCGAGCTGCCGTACATGATGCGTGAGCGTGTCCCACACGGCCGTGTCGCGCCATAGCCCCCGCTCGCAGATCGGCACGAGCCGCGCTGCGGTGCTGGAGTCGGCCGTGGCGAACAGGGTGACGTCGTGGCCGCGTCGAACGAGTTCTTCGGTCAGGTAGGAAACCACGCGCTCGGTCGCCCCATAGGCAAAGGGCGGAACGCTTTCGTACAGGGGTGCGACTTGAGCGATTCTCACAGGCTATCGTGTGTTGAGGTTGAATGGCGGCCGCGTCCGCGAAACAAGGCGGGCGCGGCCTTCGCGGCAGGCTTCAGGACGGCAGGCTTCAGGACTTGTCGTTCTTCACTTCGGACAGGTCGCTTTCCTTCACTTCCGCTTGACGGACGGTGGTGCCGTCATCACCGGTTTCGGACACGTCGGTTTCGAATGTCCGTTCGCCGGATTCGCCACCGGCTTCGTTTTGCGTCGACTCGTCGGGACCTTTGGGTTTCGTAGTCATTGCGTTCTCCCTCTGTTTGGTTGGAAGGCAAAGGCAACCAGCAAGGGGCGGTCCCGCAGCCGTGCCCGCGTTCGAGCGCGAGCACATAAAAAAACTTGCTCGCGTGACGCGGCGCGGCATGCGGGTTGCTGCGCCTTCAGTGTCGCAACGAACGTTGCGCCACTTCGCTACCCGTTCGAACTTCAGTGAGGAAACGCATGAAGAAGATGACAGTCATTGCACTAGCGTGCGGTTGTTTCAGCCTCGTTCCGGTCGCTGCGAACGCGCAGACGGAAGCCGCCTCGACCACTGCCGCCAACCCGCTCCCGCAGGTGGACAAAGACTTCGTGCAGGCGGCCTCGATGTCTTCGTCGACGGAAATCGACGCTTCCAAACTGGCGACCAAAAACTCCAGCGACAAGGACGTGAAGTCGTTCGCGCATCACATGATGATCGATCACACGAAGCTGACGCTCGAACTGAAGATGGCCGCGCCGCATGGCGTGGAAGTGCCGAAGGACAATTCGGATACGAGCGTGCTCGACGCGCTAAAGCCGTTAAAAGGCAAGGAATTCGATCAGGCCTATATCCAGAAGGTCGCCCTCGAGGGGCACAAGAAGACGATTGCCGCCTTCGAAAAGGAAATCGCCGACGGGCAGAACGCGAAACTCAAGGAAGCCGCGCAGAAGGGGCTGCCTACCATCAAGGAGCACTATCAGCGCGCGCAGCAACTCGCGTCGAAGAAGGGCGTGTCGGAATAGTCACAGGCAACGGCTGCACTCGCGCGACGGCTTGATGCGGCGGCGCCCCGGCGTGTCCGACGCCCCGGTGCGCAGCACGCCGTGTGGCACGTGGCGTGCTGCGTTTTCAATAGCAGCCGTGGCTTGCCGCGGTTGCGTCCCGATTAACGCGTCGACTGAAGGAGAGGATCATGCCGCTGAAAAGAGGAACATCCAGAGAAACCGTGTCGCGCAACATCAAGACCGAAACGAAACATGGCAAGCCGCATAAACAGGCGGTCGCCATCGCGCTGAATCAGGCCCGCAAATCGGGGGCAAAGATTCCGAAAAAGAGTGACAAGTAGCGCGCGAACCACGCTCCATTGACATCGCAACGCCGGACCGGAGGCTGCAGCATGAGCACTGAAGGCGCTCAACACAATCAGGGTGGAAAAACCGAGCAGACAGGCGGATGCGCGTGCGGCGCCGTGCGGTTTCGCGTGAGCGCCAGGCCGCGGCGCGTATCGCTGTGTCATTGCATGACGTGCCGGCGCATACATGGCAGCGCATTCGGCGCTTATGCGATGTTTGCGCGCGATGCTGTCGAGTTCTCCGGTCTGATCCATGTATGGCAAAGCTCGCCTGAAGGACGGAGGTATTTCTGTCCGACGTGCGGATCGGTGGCCTTCATGGAATATGTGGGAAGCGATGAACTCGACGTCCCGCTCGGCGCTTTCGATAACGTCGGCGTATACGAGCCGGGTTACGAACTGTGGTGCTGCCACAGGGAGCCGTGGTTGCCGAAAGGCGTACGTACGGAATATGCGGAAGACAGTCCCCGATAGTCTCGCCATGCGGCAGGGGACGCGCCGCAACAGGTACTTTTGATCAAAAGGAGTCGAGATGAGCGATCCGAAGCAGTCCAATGCACAACCTGGCAATCCGAAGAATGCCGGCAAGCAGAACGGCCAGCAACAGCAGAACCAGCAGAAGACGCCGCAGCACCAGGGCGGACAACGTCAGCCCTGACTTTTTGTTGCAAGCGGTAGCGGCGTCGCATTGCGGACGCTGATGTCCCGGCTGACGGGAAAGAGCGCGGCGCGCATTCGATGTGCGCCGCGCCCGCGTATGCGCGAGCGCCATGCGCCTTTTTTCAAGGCCCCTAACCAGTCGACGATAGCAATTGCAGGCATTGAGATGGTGAGAAGGAAGCTGCACTTTCACAATAGTTCGCTGCGGGCCCTCGCATCGCCGGACGGTATCGCCACCAGCGCAAGCGACTACAGGATCTACCCGACGTATCGCCGCACCGCGACCGGCACGTTTACCGGGGATCTGAAGGTCGTGCGGACGACGGACGACCGCCTGATCTTCCCCTACGACGGTGCGCCGATGATCGGTCCGTTCGACACCGCGCTCGAAGCGCGCGAGGCGGCGGCGCGCAAGGGCGCTGAAGTGGTCGCCGCGGATTTGCTGAACCCGGAACCGTGAGGTGCGCAAAGCGCGCAGCCACGCCCCGCACGAATAACAGGCTGCAGGCAGGGAGACAACAATGAAGACGCTGGAAATCGAGCGTATACGGCCAACTCAGGTGACGCACGGCATGCGCGAGGTGCGCGAGAAGACGCGTTCCTACCAATCGCTGAGCGGTCGCGATCTGAAGATGGCGATCGCCGAAAAGCCGGTTCCGATCGTTCTCGGGCCAGGCGGCGAAGCGTTTGCGACCGATCATCACCACGTGGCCGCGGCGCTGTGGCACGCGGACATCAAGTCGGTACCGGTCGTGCTGGTGAAAGACTTGTCCGCCTCCTCGCCGGCCGAATTCTGGCTCGCGCTCGAGGACAATCGCTGGGCGTATCCCTACGATGAGCGCGCCCAGCGAGTGCCCTTCGCGCAAATGCCATTGCATGTATGGGAACTGGTCGACGACGAGTTCCGCAGTCTGGCCGCGTCGGTGCGCGAGGCCGGCGGTTATAGGAAAACGAGCGTGCCGTTGGCGGAATTCCGTTGGGCGGATCTGTTCCGCAAGCTGCTGCCGCTTCCGGCAAACGACGAGGAGTACGAAGCACTAGTGAAGCGAGCGCTGGACCTGGCGAAGAGCGAGGCGGCGCTCGGGCTGCCGGGTTATAGCGGGCCGGACAGCGGGCCGGACGGCAACGGCCCCGACGGCACCTAGCCCACTCGCGGCGCCGGTCCTGCGGGACGCCTTGATCAGGCGCTCTCGTTTTCCTCCTTGCCGCTCTTCACCTTGTCCACGGCGGTTTTTTCCACGCACGCGTCGACGTCCACGCTTTCCCTGCCGTGCGCGCCCACGCGGCTGGCGAGCCGCAGATAGGCGGCCGCGAGGCGCCGTAGATCGTCCTCGGAAGCGTCTTCGATACCGATCAGCTGATTGTTCGCCGCGCGATGCGATGCGAGCAATTCGTTCAGCTTGAGATGCATCGCGACGCTGTCCTTGTTCTGGCTTTGCTGGATCAGAAACACCATCAGAAACGTGATGATCGTGGTGCCGGTGTTGATCACCAGTTGCCACGCGTCGGAGTAGTGAAAGAGCGGGCCGGTGATGCCCCATACGATCACGATGATGATCGCAAGGCCGAAGGCGATCGGCGATCCGGCAATGCGCGTGACGGAACTCGCGAACGTGTCGAAGGCGCGCGTGACGGGATTGCTTGCTGCATAAGCGGGGCTGGAGGTCGGCGGAATGGTCTCCATGCTGTCCGCGCTGGAGCGCACCTTTGCTGGTTCCATCTTTACTTCTCCCGGAGTGGTTCTGCTCGATGGATAGCACGCTTCGTGCCGACTGCGGGAGCCGTTGCCGGTAATCTTGACGCGGCTGGTCAGCAGCAGGAGCACCCGCCCCGGTGCCGCATGCCATAACTGCCGGTTTCCTCGCTTGCTTGCGCCGAACCGCCGCCCAGCGACGGTGCGCCGATCACCACGCGTGCGGCGGCATTTCCGCATTGCGGGCAGGGCGCGGGCTCGTCGCGCTCGGCAATGCGGCGGACTGTTTCAAAGTTGCCGCACTCGGCGCACGCGTAGTCGTAAACTGGCATGGGTGTCGATCGGTGAGAAGAATGATGAAGGGCCGTTAGCCGTCGTGAGAGCCTTAGTTTAGTCGACGTCGGTCTGCGGTTGCTCCAGCTTCGCACGCACGCGCTCCGCGAGTACTTCCGGAGAGAACGGCTTTCTGATCACGTCCATGTCGACGAGCGCGTCGCCCGGCGCGTAGCCGGTGACGAGAATGACGGGCATCCACGCATAACGCTGCCTCACGGACTCTGCGATCTGGCGTCCGTTGAGCGCGCCGGGCAGGGCCACGTCGCTGATCAGCAGATCGAAACGGGCGCCCGCATGCAGGAGCCGCAACGCCGCGGCGCCGCTGTCCGCTTCCAGCACGCGATAGCCCTGTTCCCGCAGTTGTTCGGCTGTGACTTCGCGGACAATCTCTTCGTCCTCGACCAGCATGATGGTTTTCGCCGGGTCTTGGTGGTCCTCTTCCGCATCTTCCCGTTGCACGGAGGCCGGCATGCACAGGCGCACGGTGGTCCCTTTGCCGAGCGCCGTTTCGATCTGCACGATGCCGCCGGACTGCCTCACAAAACCGTAAATCTGACTCAGGCCGAGGCCGACGCCCTGGCCTGACGGCTTCGTCGTAAAGAACGGTTCGAACGCGTGCTCCATGATTTTCGGCGACATGCCCGTGCCGGTGTCGGACACCGCGATGCAGCAGTAACGGCCGGGTTGCGCGTCTTCGAAGTCGGCGACCTCGGCTTCGCTCAGGATCACCTCGCTCGTGCTGATGGTGAGCCACCCGCCGTCCGGCATCGCATCGCGCGCGTTGACGCACAGATTGACGAGCGCGCTTTCCAGCTGGGTCGGGTCGCATTGCACGAGCCATGTGCCGTCGCCGAGTTTCAGTTCGACGTTGATGCCGGCACCGACCACCCGGCGAATCATGTCCTCCATGTCGTGCGCGATGGCATCGAGGCTGACGAGCCGCGGCTCCAGCGTCTGCTGACGGCCGAACGCAAGCAGACGGTGCGTGAGCGTCGCCGCGCGCACCGCGCCTTTTTCGGCGCGCTCCACCAGAGTGACGACGTCGGTAGGGCGGCCCTGTTGCATGCGCACGCGAATCAGGCTCAGGCAACTCATGATCGCCTGCAGCATGTTGTTGAAATCGTGCGCGATGCCGCCGGTCAGCTGGCCGATCGCCTTCAGTTTTTCGCTGTGACGCAGGCGCTCTTCCGCGCGCGACCGTTCGCGCGTTTCCTCATGAAGCGTGTCCAATGCCCGCTGCAATTCGGCGGTGCGCTCGGAGACGCGCCGCTCGAGTTCCTCGCCGCTGCGTTCGAGCGCTTCGCGTATGCGAGCCTGGTCCTCGATGTCCGTCGATGTGCCGAGCCACGTCACCGTGCGTCCTTCGGGGCGCACCGGTCTCGCGCGAGTCTGGAACCAGCGGTAAGCGCCGTCCGCGCGGCGGATGCGGTGCGCGACCGCATATTCGCCCTTCACCTCGCACGTGCTCCACGCGATCATCGTCGCGTCGCGGTCGTCGGGATGAATCGCGGCGAGCCATCCGAGCCCCCGGCTGATCTTCTCCGGCAGGCCGCTGTATTCGATCCATTGCGGACTGTCCCAGGTGCGCTCACCGGTGCTCGTGCAGGTGAACACCAGTTGCGGAATCTGCGTGGCCAGCATGCGGTAGCGTTCTTCGCTTTCGCGCAGCCACGTCGCGTGCTTGCGGGTTTCTGCGGCGATTCTGAGCCGTTCGACGGCCGCGGCGAGCAGGTTCGCATAGGAGCGCAGGAATTCGGTGTCGGCGTCGTCGAAGTTGCGCGGATGGCGGCTGTCCACCTGCAGCACGCCATACGCGGGCCGGTCCTTGCCCCCGAGAATCACCACGTTGATGAGCGCCTTCACCCCCGCATCGACGATGAACTGCGAATAGCGAAAGCGCGTTTCATTCGCGATGTCGGGCGAAATGGCGGGCTTGCCGGTTTGCAGCGCATAACCTTCGGACGAGCCGCGCTCGGCGCGCGCCTTCGCCACGCCCACGACGCCAGGCGGCCAGCCGACGCCCGCGCGCACGAGCAGCGTGATACGGTCCTTCTGCAATTCCATCACCTTCGCCATGTCCGTTTGCAACGCTTCGGCCACAAGACGACACGCTTCGGTGAGGATTTCGTCGAGGTCGTCAGAGCGCAGCGCGAGCTCGCCGAATCGCGCGAGAATCGCCTGCTGGTTCACCAGAATTGCTTCGCGGTCCGCAGTACTCACGGCAAGTTCCTTTGCTTGCTGATGGAGACGAAAGTGGGCCGCCCCGAGTGCGGCGGCCCGCTTCCGTACTACGAGCCAGATTCATTCCCGCTACCGCCATCTAACGTTTCACACTCGTGCTGCCACGCGAGGCGCGCATGCCCGCGAGGAACGCGCCATGCTGCACGTCTGCCACCCGATTAGCGAACCCCAAGGAGATGCATATGGCGTCCAATTCGAATTCGAACGGCGGCCCGATTCGCAAATTCATCGATGTCCAGAAAGCGCTCAAGGGCGCCTCGTATCCCGCCGACAAGGCGAGTCTGCTGGATACGGCGAAGGGCAACGGCGCGGACGACGAGGTGCTCGACGCGCTCGAACGCTTGCCGGAGCAGGAGTACGGCAGTCCCGCGGAAGTTTCGAAGGGCGTGGGCAACGAGTAACGTGGCGTGGACCGGCGCCGGCAACGATGTACGAGGCGCCGCGTCCGCTGTCAAATCTGCAAGCGACGGAAGTAACTACAAGTTGAAGTAAATCGCGGCAATCGCGCGTGCAACAGGGGCCGTGGCCGCGCGTTGCACAGGCGTGTGAGCATCACGTCTGCGAAAGTTCGGCGAGCATGACCGAGAGCGTGCCGGCTTCGTTCTGCACACCGGCGTCGAGATTGATCGCGCCAGGCGTTTCCGATTCGATTGCCCGCAGCAGACGCGGCGTGAACGACGCGCCGAAGCTCGCAATCATCGCTTCGCGCTTGCTGTCGTCGGCTTGCGCAAGCTGGCGCAATTCGCCGAGCGGCACGCCGACGAACAGATTGAGCGGGTAGGGCGGTGTGTCGGCATCGCGTGGGTCCGGGCGACCAGCGTCGGAAGCCGGTGCGCGAATGCGCAAGCCCGGTTGCAGATGCGCCTCGAATTCAGCCGTCACTTCGTAGTGGGGTGCGAAGTTGAGCGACGTCTTCGCTTCGCTCTCGAGAAAGGGTGCAACGCCGTCGAGGCGCGCGAGTTCTTCGTCGCTGAGCAGCATGATCGGTTTTCCTCCTGCGTGTCGAACCAAGACGAGATTAGCTTCGAAGCAAGCCGCTTGCCGGGGCGAGCGCCATGCCGCGCGCCCACGCGCGGGCACGGCCGATGCTGCGGATATCGACTAACAGAGGCCGCGCGCCGGGCGACGGCGAACCAAACGGGTGCTACCATGCATTGGAATGTGAAAAGCGCGTTGCTGGCTGTCTGGATCGCCGCACTAGCTGTGAGCGGCTCGGGCTGCAAGAAAGTGGACGACACCAGTAAGGACACCCTGAGTTCCGGGAGCAGCGGCGTAATGAGCAATTCCGCCGGTGCAAAAGGAACCAGCGGTGAGAGCGACGCCGCGAAGCGCGCGAGCGATGCCGCGGCGGCGTCCGGCCAATCCGGCAGCGCGGCGCCGGCAGCTTCGGCTGCTTCGTCGAGTCAGTAACGCGTTAAAGCACGGCGAGTTCACGATCAACCCATCAATTGCGATCTGCATGCAGCCATCCAGCGACATCGCTTTCCGTTTCGCCGCGCCTGACGATGCCGAAACCGTTCGCACCATCGAATTCGACGCGGGCCTGCGCTTTGCGAGTGTCGGCATGGCGGGCATTGCGGATGCGCCGCCCATGAGCCTTGCGCTTGTCGAGCGCAAGATTGCGGCGCGCGAGATCCTCGTCGCGGTGGATCGCGATGGGACGTGTGCCGGATTCGTGATGTTCGAACCGCAGCCCGCGCGTATCTATGTTCAGGAGCTGGACGTTCTCACTTCGCATGCAGGGCGGCGCATTGGCGCGGCGCTGATCGACGAGGTCGCGCAGCTTGCGCGTTCGCGTAGGCTCATGCAACTGATTCTGTCGACGTATCGCGAGGTGCCATGGAATGCGCCGTATTACCGGCGTCTTGGCTTTAGCGATATCGAAGAAGCCGACCTCGACGCCGCATTGATTGCGCGACGCGAAGCGCATATCGCGCGCGGTCTCGACGAATCGAAACGCGTGTTCATGCGCCGCGATCTTGCCTGACACGCCACGCCGCGCGATGCAGACGCGAGGCGTGGCGGGACGGCACAAGAAAACGCGGCGGACGCCGCCGGAGTTTTGCTCCGGCCACGCCCGCCGCTTGTTGCTTCAGTCTTGCTTACTCCACCGTTTCCAGCGCCGGATAATCGACGTAGCCGGTTTCGCCGCGTGCATAGTAAGTGGACGGATCGGGCTTGTTCAGCGGCGCGTTGGTCGCAAAGCGGCGCACCAGATCCGGGTTCGCGATGAACAACTGACCCCACGCCACCGCATCTGCCTCGCCGGCGTCGAGCACTTGCTGCGCGGTTTCCTTCGTGAACTTTTCGTTCGCGATGTACGGGCCGCCGAACGCTTTCTTCAATTGCGGACCCAGGCGGTCTTCGCCCAACGCTTCGCGCGCGGCAATGAACGCGATCTTGCGCTTGCCGAGTTCGCGCGCCACATAACCGAAGGTGGCTGCCGGGTTCGAGTCGCCCATGTCGTGCGCGTCGCGACGCGGCGCGAGATGCACCCCGACGCGGTTTGCGCCCCAGACGTCGATGCACGCGTCGGTGATTTCGAGCAGCAGACGCGCGCGGTTTTCGATCGGGCCGCCGTATGCGTCGGTACGCTGGTTGGTGCTGTCCTGCAGGAACTGGTCGAGCAGATAGCCGTTCGCGCCGTGCACTTCCACACCGTCGAAGCCTGCTGCTTTTGCGTTCTCCGCGCCCTTGCGGAATGCCTCGACAATGCCGGCGATTTCATCGAGTTCCAGCGCGCGCGGCGTCACATATGGACGCTCGGGGCGCACGAGGCTCACGTGGCCTTTCGCGGCGATGGCGCTCGGCGCGACCGGCAGTTCGCCGTTCAGGAACAGCGGATCGGAAATACGGCCCACGTGCCACAGTTGCAGGAAGATCTTGCCGCCTGCAGCGTGCACGGCCTTCGTCACGAGCTTCCAGCCTTCCACCTGTTGCTGCGACCAGATGCCCGGCGTTTCGGCATAGCCCACGCCTTGCGGCGTGACGGAGGTCGCTTCGCTGATGATGAGCCCCGCCGTGGCGCGCTCGGCGTAGTACTTTGCCATTAGCGCGTTCGGCACGCGGATTTCCTCGGCGCGCTGGCGCGTAAGCGGCGCCATGATGATGCGGTTGGACAACGTGAGGTCGCCAATTTGCAGCGGATCGAAAAGAGTCGGCATAAATGTTCACCTTTGGCGAAGGCGCGGACGCCTTGCCGAAAAATAGTTGCACGGCAACGAGAAGTGAAGGAAAGCGGCGATGCGAGACGGCTCAGAGCTTCGAGTTCATATGCTCGAGAAACGCCTGAATAACGGGCTCGTTGCGTTTGAAGAACACCCATTGCCCCACACGTTTCGACGTGACGAGTCCGGCGCGCTGCAACGCCGCGAGGTGAGCCGACACGGTGGACTGCGAGAGCCCGCAGCGCGCGTCGATCTTGCCCGCGCAAACGCCATGGTCGAGCGGGAGTTCCTGATCGGCGAAATGCGCATACGGCTCGCGCAGCCAGCCAAGAATCTCGCGACGCACCGGATTGGCGAGCGCCTTGTGGATCGCGTCGATGTCCGGCGCGATGGGGGTTCGTTTCATTCGTCAACTACCGTCATGCTGTTCAACAGTCAGGCGCGCGGCGGCGGCCTCCGCACGTCTCTATCGCTACGGAACGAAGTATATATCGGAACTTTACGATATGCACGGAGGCACTACTCGCGGTGGGGGAATGGCCTTGTCGACCCACTCCCCGCAGCCATAAGCCGCGCGCGCATCCGCCGCCAATCCGATACGCGGTGGCTTATCCCCGGTATCCGCAATTCCCGATCTCCGATGCGGAGCGCTTTTGCCGCATACAATGCGAGACGAACAAGGGTCGCCTTCGCCGATCCTTAAAAACGCACGCCATCGATGACCACCCCCGAAACGCCTCGCAACCTTCAGCAAGCACAGTCCGGCGCGCCCGCGCGCGCTGCCGCGGACACGCCGGCGCCGCACGATTCGCGCGCCCGTACGATCGCGCTGGCGGCGAGCCTTGCCTTGATCGCCTTCTCGTTACGCACGCCGATCACGAGCGTGGGTCCCATACTGCTCGAAGCGGTGCGGGCGACTCATCTGTCGCGCACCGGCGCGAGCGTGCTGACCACCTTGCCGTCGCTGTGCTTCGGCCTGTTCGGACCGCTTGCGCCGTTGCTCGCACGGCGCCTCGGCAGTGAGCGCGCATTGCTCGCGCTGCTGATACTGCTGACGCTCGGCACCGCGTTGCGGGTCGTTCCAGCATGGCAGGTGCTGTATGTCGGTCAGATCGTGGCCTGTTTTGCCATCGGCCTGATGAACGTGCTGCTGCCGGGCGTGGTGAAGCGCGACTTCCCGCATCATGTCGCGTTGATGACGGGGATCTACAGCGCCGCCATGTGCGCGGGCGCCGCCGCGGCCGCGGCGGCCACCGTGCCCGCCGCCAACGCGATCGGGCATCTGTTCGGCGGCGCGGGCGGCAACGCGTGGGCGTGGGCATTGGCACTGTGGGCCTTGCCGGTTGCGCTCGCGACGCTCGTGTGGGGCGTGCGTCTGCCCGCCAGGGCCTCGCATACCGCAAGACGCGTCCATGTGGTGAGCGGACTGTGGCGAGACCCGCTGGCGTGGAAGGTCACGCTGTTCATGGGGTCGCAATCGTCGCTGGCTTATATCGTGTTCGGCTGGCTGCCGACGGTGCTTCGCACGCGCGGCATGAGCGCTGTCGACGCCGGATTCATGCTGTCGCTGAGCGTCGTCACGCAGGCGGTCGCGTCGCTCTTGCTGCCGTTCCTGCTCGCTCGTCTGCGCGATCAGCGCGTGGTGAATGTGAGTGCGCTGTTGTTGACGGGCGTGGGTTTGATGGGCTGCTTCTTCGCACCTCTATCCACCATATGGATAGCCGCACTGCTGCTCGGCATGGCGCAGGGCGCGTCGTTCACGCTGGCGCTCACCGTCATCGGACTGCGTTCGTACGACTCGCACGTGGCCGCGCAGCTATCGAGCATGGCTCAAGGCATCGGCTATCTGATCGCGTCATGTGGACCGTTCATTGCCGGATCGCTGCTCCATGCAACCGGTTCGCTGAACAGCCTGGCCGCGCTATGTGCAGGCGTGTGCGTGGTGTCGGCCTGGTTCGGTTACGCGGCGGGGCGGCCGGAGCATGTCAAGGCGCACGTCGAGTAGGCGCTAGACAGGGCCGCCGTGCCGGGCAACGGCCCGTTCCTGTTCGACGCGAGCCGTGACGTCGCGCGCCACGGCCACGGAGCCGCACGCGCTGCCGTCTGCATCGACGACGAGCGCGAAGGTCATTTCTACATAGAGTTTGCGGCCTTCCTTGTGGATCGCGCTCGTCAGCGTCGCGCGGCCGTGCGTCCTTGTCACGCCGCTTGCCATGGCCGCCTCGAAGCCGCGCCAGTGCGCCGCGCGCAAACGTTCGGGGATGATCAGGTCCAGGTTCTGGCCGAGCGCCTCGGCGGCGCTGTGGCCGAACAGTGCGGCGGCGGCGCGGTTCCAGCGCACGATGGTGCCGGAGCGGTCCGCGTAGATGGCGGCATCGGCCATCTGATCGAATATCCATTCCGCTAGTGCTGGCGCTTCTGTCATACGCTCACTCCTGAATGGCAGAGAATCATGCAGACTTCGGCTGGCGAACGGTTTTCCGTCGACGGGGCGGGCAACAACCACGTCCCGCGCTGAACCAAATAAAGAAGCGGCGTGCCAAGAAGCTGCTGGACAACGCCTGACCCATCACATCGCCATGGCGGATTCCGGCGACTCCCACGTATAGTCGAGCGCCTCCGCCACTTCGCGGCAGGTCACCTTGCCGAACGCGACATTCAGGCCGTTGCGAAGATGCGCGTCGTCCTGCAATGCCTTGCGCCAGCCTTTGTCCGCGATTTGCAGCGCGAACGGCAGCGTTGCGTTGTTCAGCGCATACGTCGAGGTGCGCGGCACGCCGCCCGGCATGTTCGCGACGCAGTAGTGCACCACGTCGCCCACCCTGTAGGTCGGCTCAGCATGCGTCGTGGGCCTCGCCGTCTCGCAGCAGCCGCCTTGATCGATAGCCACGTCGACGATCACGGCGCCCGGCTGCATGGCTTCGACCATCGCGCGCGTCACGAGTTTCGGCGCGGCCGCGCCGGGAATCAGCACGCCGCCGATGACGAGATCGGCTTCGAGCACATGTTTTTCGACATTGTCCTGATTCGAAAACACGGTCATCACGCGGGCGCCGAGCAGACGGTCCATGCGCCGCAATGCGTCGAGATTGCGATCGATCACCACGACCTGCGCGCCGGTGCCCACGGCAATCTGCGCGGCGTTCGAGCCGACCACGCCCGCGCCGAGAATCACGATTTTCGCCGATGGCACGCCCGCAACGCCGCCAAGCAGAATGCCCTTGCCGCCATGCGCGCGCTCCAGACAAAACGCGCCTGCCTGAATGGACATGCGGCCCGCAACCTCGGACATGGGGGCGAGCAACGGCAAGCCGCCGGCTGCTTGCGTGACGGTCTCATAGGCAATGCAGACGGCGTTGCTCTTCACGAGATCGGCGCATTGGGCCGGGTCCGGCGCGAGATGCAGATAGGTGAAGAGAATCTGGCCTTCGCGCAGCATGGCGCGCTCGCCCGCCTGCGGCTCTTTCACCTTGATGATCAACTCCGCCGTTGCGAACACCTCTTCGGCGCGCGGCACGATCTTCGCGCCGGCCTTTTCATACACTGCGTCCGATGCGCCGATGCCGTTGCCGGCGCCTGTTTCGACAGTGACCGTATGCCCGTGCGCCACCATTTCGCGGACCGACGACGGTGTCAGTCCCACACGGTATTCGTGGTTCTTGATTTCCTTTGGAACGCCAACGTGCATGTCATCCTCCAGTTGCGGATAAACCGCTCTGTGATTTTTTTGTGCGCTGCGGCAGTGCGGCGAGCGCCGCCGGCGCCCGCTCGCCATGACACCTTGCGCAGAGGTGGCGCAGGCAGCGCGCGGCAGCGTCGTGAACCAGCATACGCCCGATTGCCGCGTACCGCTGGCCTTGCCGCGTCAAGGCAATTAGAGCGGCTGGCCCGGCGGCGATCAGTTCGTCAGCGATCATAGCGGGGCGCTGGTCCGTGAAAATCCAGCGACGGATTTTCGAAGCCGCTCCGTTCAAGAAGAAACGAAGCCGCATCGTGCTTCGATATTCAAACGGGAGAAACCAGCATGACATCGACAAAACCGCTTCGGCTCGCGAGCCTCGCGCTTGCCGTCGCATTAGCCTCTGGCGCCGCGCTCACCTCGGCGCCCGCACTCGCGCAGGCCGTGATCGTCGCGCCGGTGGCGCCGCCGCCGCCGCGCGTCGAGGTCGTGCCGGCGCCGCGCGCGGGCTACGTGTGGGATCAGGGCCGCTGGCGTTGGTATCGCGGCCGCTATGTGTGGGTGCCCGGCCATTGGCAGACGGTGCGCCCCGGCTATCACTGGGTGCCCGGCCATTGGGTGCAGCGCGGTCCGCACTGGCGCTGGGTCGAAGGTCATTGGGCGTGAACGGCTTTGCGCCACCTGTCAGGCAACTGTCATGAAAACACTTGTGATATTCCTGCTTGCGGCGATGTTGGCGGGCTGTGTGGTGTATCCAGCGCGGCCGGTCTACTATCGTCCGGCAGTCGTCGTGTATTGATGGCGGCGGTTCCGACTGCCGCGCGCATCGGGCCACCGTTGCGCGCGCAACCAATCTGCGAGGTTGAAGCCGACGTGAATTGCACCGCACGTGCGCCCGGGAGCGCCACGCCTTGAGCGAACGCGACCCGGACGCGGAGTTGCTCGAACAGGTCGGCCGCCATGACGCGGCCGCCGTGCGCACGCTCGTCGCGCGCAAACTGCCGCGTCTGCTCGCGTTCGCCACGCGCATGCTGGGCGATCGCATGGAAGCGGAAGACGTCGCGCAGGAAGTGTTCGTGCGGATCTGGAAACACGCGGCGCGCTGGCGCGAAGGCGAGGCGAAGTTCGACACGTGGGTTCATCGCGTCGCGCTGAATCTTTGTTACGACCGTTTGCGCGGCCGTCGCGAAGAGGTGCGCGACGAGCTGCCCGAAGAAGTCGATCCCGCCGCATTGCCTGATGTGCGGCTCGAAGCACGGGCTCGCGACGAGCGCATCCGTGCAGCGCTCGCCGCATTGCCCGCGCGGCAACGTGAGGCGCTGGTGCTGTGCTACTACCAGGAGATGTCGAACATCGACGCCGCCGCGCTGATGGGCATCACTGTCGAGGCGCTGGAAAGCCTGCTCGCCCGCGCGCGCCGCAACCTTCGCGCTCAACTGGCCGGCAGCGGCCTTAGCAAGGACAAGTCATGACGCCCGAAAGATTTCATCAGATTGTGGAAGCCTATGGCGCCGATCCGCGCCGCTGGCCGTCAGCCGAGCGGGCGGCGGGGCAGGCGTGGGCGCAGAGGCATCGTCAGCAAGCCGACGCGTGGCTCGCACAAGCGGCCGCCCTCGACGCGTGGCTCGCAGCCGACGCGGTGGCGCCGCCCGACGCGGCATTGCAGCAGCGCATCGTCGCCAGTGCGCCCGCGCGTCGGCCGGCTTCACAGCGGCGCACGTGGTGGTGGTCGGGCGCGGCCGTCGCCGGCGTGGGACTGCTGGGCGGCGTGGCCGGAGCGTTGGCCGTGTCGTTTTTTGTTTTGACGGAAGCGGTGCCGTCCGTGCATGAGTCTTATCTGACATCGAGTTTCGGTGGGTCGTCCGCCGATTGGAGCGGCGAATGAACAGCCGGTCGTGGAAAGTCGTGCTGGTGGTGTCGCTCGTCCTCAATGTGTTTTTGTTGGGCGCGATCGCCGGCGGCGTGTATCGATGGTATGCGGCGCGCGAAGCCGCGGCGCCGCTCGCCGCACAGCAGCGGGCCTTGCGCTTTGCCGCAGAGACGCTCTCGCCTGCGCGCCAGAAGGCCTTCGCCGACAGCCTGAAGAATGGACGCCGCGAAGGGCGCCAGTATGGGCGCGAGGCGCGCGAAGCGCGCCGCGAGGTGTTGCGTCTGCTCGCCGCGCCGCAGCTCGACCGCGCCGCGCTCGACGCAGCGCTGGCACGCACCCGTGCGGCCGACAGCAACCTGCGCGCGACAGTGGAAAGCAGCGTGGCGGACTTCGCCGCCACACTGTCGCCGCAGGAACGCGTGGAATTCGCCGACAGCCTGCGCTTGCGCGGACAGTGGCGCGAACCGCAAGCGAATGCCAAGGGCGCCGGGCCGGCCAGTTCCGCATCCGCGAATCAAGCTGCGAGCGAGTGAAAAAATGGCTGATCGTGGCGACGGATCGTCTGTCGCGCGAACGTTCAAGCCGTATCCGATGCCGAAGAGGGTTGTATGACTGTCTCACCTGATCTGACCGCTGCCGCGATTGCGCTGAACCGCTTCGGCCTTGGCGCGCGTGCTGACGACACACCGCCCGCCGAGCCCAAAGCGTGGTTGCTCGCACAGTTCGAGCAATATGAGCCGAGGCCCGCTGCATGGGCCGCTCAGCCGGACTCGGCTGTGCTGTCGAGCGAACTGGAGCAGGAGCGGCTTCGGTTGCGTCAGCAACGACAAGCCAATCCCGGCGCGGCGAGCGCGCCGGCGCAGAACAATGTGCAAAGCAACGCACAAAGCAACGCAGAAGCCAGCGCGCCAGGCAAGCAGCCGGCGGCCTCGCAAAGCGCTGCTCAAGACAATAAGGATGCCGAACGTAAAGCAATGCGTGTGGAAATACGCGATACGTACCGCGCTTCGGTGAATGCTCGGGTCGTGAGCGCCCTGACCACGAAGACGCCTTTCGTCGAGCGGCTGGTTCATTTCTGGGCGAACCACTTCGCGGTATCGACGGAAAAGCCCGCTGTGGCTGCGCTCGCCGGCTCGTTCGAAGCCGAGGCGATCCGCCCGCACGTGCTGGGCCGTTTCGAGGACATGCTGGTGGCTGTCGAGCGTCATCCGGCGATGCAACTGTTCCTCGATCAGACGCGCTCGGTGGGGCCGGACAGCATGGCGGCGATGCGCGCGGCGGCGCGTAATCCGGAGCGCAAGCCCGGTCTGAATGAAAACCTCGCACGCGAAATCATGGAGCTGCACACGCTCGGCGTGCGCAGCGGCTACAGCCAGGACGACGTCACGGAATTCGCCCGTGCACTGACCGGCTGGAGTGTCGTGGCCGATCCCATGAATGCGCGCCCTTCCGGCATGCAAGGTATCCCCGGCAAGCCGCCGGTGCCAGCGGCGCAGGTGGCCGCGGCGCCGGGCACCTTTGTGTTTCGCGAGGCGCTGCACGAGCCCGGTGTTCGCACGGTGATGGGCCGCCGCTACGATCAGCGCGGCGAAGAGCAGGCGCTCGCGATTCTGCATGACCTCGCCAGTGCGCCCGCGACCGCGCAGCATATCGGCACGAAGTTGGCGCGTCATTTCATCGCCGACACGCCGCCCGCGGGCGCGAGCGAAAAGCTGGCGAGCGCGTTCCAGATGAGCGGCGGCGACCTGCCCACCGTCTACCGCGCCTTGCTCGACCTGCGCGAAGCCTGGGCACCCACGCCCGTCAAGTTCAAGACGCCGTGGGAGTGGGCGATTTCGTCGATGCGCGGTCTTGGCTGGCAAGAACTCGGCAATGTGCAGGCCGCGCCGCTTCTCGCCCAACTCGGCCAGCCGGTCTGGCGTCCGGGCTCGCCCGCGGGCTACGACGATATTGCCGCAAGCTGGGCGGCGCCCGATGCATTGGTGCGCCGGGTCGAACTGGCGCAGCGCCTCGCGGCGCGCGTCGGCGACCGGCTCGACGCGCGCTCGCTCGGCCAGGTGTTGCTGCCCGGTTCGCTGGGCGCGCCCACCGCATTAGCCATTGCGCGGGCCGAAAGTGCCTCCACGGCGATTGCACTTTTGCTGGTCTCGCCCGACTTTCAACGGAGATGAACACTATGTCCTCACGCCGTCAATTCCTGCGGGTCGCCGCGGCCGGAGCAGGCGCGATGCTCGTCGCGCCGCGCATCGCTTTCGCGCGCGTCGTCACCGAGCGCCGTTTTGTTTTCATCATCCAGCGCGGCGCGGCCGACGGCCTGAACATCGTCGTGCCCTACGCGGAGCCGGCGTATGCGACGTTGCGCGGCGCGCTCGCCATCGATCCGGCCAGCGCTCACCGGCTCGACGGCAGTTTTGCGCTGCATCCCGCGCTCACGCAAATGGCCGCGATGTACGCTAATCGCGAGGCGCTGTTCGTGCACGCGGTGGCGTCGCCGTATCGCGATCGTTCGCATTTCGACGGACAGAACGTGCTCGAAACCGGCGGCGCGTCGCCGTATCAGGTGAAGGACGGCTGGTTGAACCGGCTCGCCGGACTGCTGCCTGCCGCGCGCGAAACCGCCATCGCGTTCGCGCCTACGGTGCCGATGGCGCTGCGCGGCGCGGCGGCCGTCGCTTCGTACGCGCCGTCCGGGCTGCCGCAGCCTCCAGACGATCTGCTGATGCGCGTTTCGCAACTCTATGACGACGACGCGCAGTTGCGCCCGTTATGGGAATCGGCGATGACGGCACGCGGGCTCGCGAGCAACGCGGGCGCGCGCCAGGACCCGGCGAGCGTCGGCAAGCTGGCCGCAGGCTTTCTCGCACGCGACGACGGCCCGCGCATCGCGATGATCGAAACCGGCGGCTGGGATACGCACAGTGCGCAGAACGCGCGCCTCGCCAATCAGTTGAAAGCGCTCGACACCCTGCTGGCGGCCTTGCGCGACGGCATGGGCGCAGCGTGGAGCAACACCACCGTGCTGGTGGCAACCGAATTCGGCAGGACCGCGGCGGCGAATGGTACCGAGGGCACCGACCACGGCACGGCATCGGTGGCGATGGTGTTGGGCGGCGCGGTCGCGGGCGGGCGGCTCGTCGCCGATTGGCCGGGGCTCGCGTCTCGCGACCTGTATGAAGGCCGTGACCTCAAGCCGACTGCTTCACTCGATGCGCTGATTGCGGGCGCGGCGGGCGAAGCCCTCGGTCTCGACCCGCAACGCACGGCGCGCGTGCTGTTCGGGCGGACGGGCGGTGTGAAACCGCTCACCGGCATCGTGCGCAGCTAGCCCATTCGCCCGGCTGCCCGGCAGCCGCGGCACCCCTTCTTTCCTCTTTCTCCTCACGTCTGCCGCAAAGCAGATCGTTCCGGCGTATCCGTCGCTCGCGGAAGATTCGTTTTTTTTCGCGCGAGCCCTACACAAGCGGTCCTTCCCTGCCGACATCCAGGCATCAGTTGCAATGCTTGAAGAGCGTTTCAAGCTGCCGGCGGGAAAATTGACCGGGCCCCATTATTCGCGACGATCCAGTTGTCGGCGTTCATCGCCGATTAATAAGGATGCCGAACGAACAAGAAAACGCCTGATTCCTCACGGACGCGCAACCCACCTTGTATTTCGCGGATTTTTGTCCGGGCGTCCCCGGCGTTGGATTGTCTTGCCATGGTTAAACGACGTGAGTTTCTCGGCTTGCTGACGGCTGTCGGCGGCAGTTATGTGCTGAGCGCATGCGGCGGCGGTGGTGGTAGCGCTGGAGATGGCAAGGCGACGAGCGCGGGGGTCACGACGAGCGCAACCTCCGGCTCGACCAGCAGCGCGACAACGGGCACCGCCGGCACGGGCAACAGGGGCACCACGGCGGGGACCGGAAACACAGGCAGCACGCAGACCAATGGGACCTCGGCAGGATCGAACGGCAAGAACGGCGCGTCGAACAGCGGCACGCCGGCTTCGGCGGACGGCACATCCATTCCGCCTGCGGCATCGATCGTCGACAATCAGGCGGCGGTCTGGACCGTGGTCAGCGGATCGGTGTACCGCAACAGCGTCAAGGCGGGCAACACGTACAACGTCTCGCTGCTGCTGTGGTACGGCGGCGTTGTCTATCATCAGGGCACGGGCGGGCAGTTCTACGGCTGGAGCGGTTCGGCCTGGTACGCGTGCGGCGACCCGCGGCTCGGCGTTACGTCTGCCGACGGCACGACGATCCCCAACGCGTCGTACATCATCGACAAAGCCGGCGCAATCTGGACCGTCGCGAGCGGCGTCGTGCTTCGCAACAACATGGCCGTCGGTGCGACCTCGAACGTATCGTTGCTGTTGTGGTACGGCGGCAAGGTCTGGTATCGCGCGGCGGGCGGGCAGTTCTACGTGTGCAACGATGTGGACCAATGGCTGCCGTGCGCCGATCCCCGCGTCCCGGTGGCGGCCGCGAGCGGCACGTTCCATGGCATCAACGGGCACTACGATTACCGCTACACGCCGGCACAGGTCGTGTCGATCATGCAGAACATGGGCTGCTCGACATATCGCGTCGGCGTCACCGACGATTCGACCCAGCTCGCCGCGGTCGTCGCACTCGCGCAGGCGTTCCAGTCGGCGGGACTCACGCTCTTCGTGCTCATCCAGATCGGCATGCGCGACGCGAACGGCGCGCTGCTCGCAACCGAATCCGCGGCGTATAGCCGGGGGCATTCATGCGGCGTGACGGTTGCAGGCGCACTCGCGCCGTACGGCGTGGTCATGTACGAGTGCGGCAACGAACTGACTCGCGACCCCGCGATCATTCTCGACTCCACCAATGCGGGCACCAAGGCGGTCGACTTCAGCAACGCAAACTGGCCGATCATGCGCGGTCTGATGCGCGGCATGATGGACGGCGTGAAGGCCGCGCAGCCGGCGGCGAAATGCGGAATCAACTTCTGCGTGGCGGATATCGGCGCCGCCGATGCCTTGTGGGACGGCACGCAACCGGACGGCACGAGCGGTTACCCGACAGTGCGCTGGGACATGACGACATGGCACAACTATGAAGTCTACGGCGACATTTTCGACATCGGTTCCGACGGCTCGGGCCCGGGCTTCGATCTGCCTACCTACTGTAAAGCGCGCTACGGTATGCCGTTTCTGCTCACCGAGTGGAATACGGGACCGGAAAAGACGCTGGCCTATCGCGCGGATTACATCAGCTCGCGCTATGCCAGCTACTACCAGGCACGAAAAACGAAGAACATCCAGTCGACGATGTACTACGAACTCGACAGCGGCAATACCACGTATGGCCTCATGATCGACGGCGTCACGGTCAACCTCACGTACAACGCATTTGTCAGCGCCGTCGCGAGCCATCCCGACAATTGACCGCGAGGCCGAACGCACCGCCTTCAGCAGCCCGCGCGCTCATACCGCCTTGCCTTCTCGCGCGCTGTCACTAGACATAGCCCTTGACCCTGACGTAGCGTGAGGCCTTAGTCTCTAACGCGTGTAAGGAGGGAGCTCGAATGCTGTTGAAGGTAGGGGAACTGGCGCGGCGCAGCGGGCTTACGGTGCGCACGCTTCATCATTACGACGCGATCGGCCTGCTCAAGCCTTCTGCGCGCGCCGACAACGGCTACCGTCTGTACGACCGCAACGATATCGCGCGCCTGCATCGCGTTCAGGCGCTGCGCCGTTTCGGTCTTGCATTGGCGGACATCGGCGCCTACCTGGCCGACCCCGATACGCCGCTCGCCACGATCGTCGCGCGGCAGGTCGCCATGCTGGATCAGCAGATCGTCCAGGCGACGAAGCTGCGTGTGCGGCTGCAAACGCTGCAGGACACGCTGCGCGCGGGCAACGAGCCCGACCTCTCCGACTGGCTTTCCACGCTGGAGTTGATGACCATGTACGACAAATACTTTACCGAAGACGAACTCGCGCGTATGCCGATGTATCGCAAGACGCAGGCGCCGGATCCCGAGTGGGCCGACCTCGTTGCCGAAGTCCGCGCGCAGATGGATGCGGGTGTGCCGCCCGAAAGCGAAACGCCACGCGCGTTGTCGGTTCGCTGGATGACCTTGCTGGTGCGCGACACCAGCGGCGATCCGCGGCTCCTCGCAAAGCTGAATGTGATGCATGACAACGAGCCTTCGATGCAGGAGACGCTCGGCATATCTACGGCATTGCGCGACTATGTACTGCGCGCGTTCTCCGAAACGAAGATGCGGATTTACGAGCGCTATCTGACTGCGGAGGAAAGCCGTTTCATGCGCGCGCATTACGGCTCGCGCGCAATGGAATGGCCGCAATTGATGGCGGATGTCCGGGATGCGATCGACGCCGGCATCGCGCCGGATTCACCGCAGGGCCGCGAACTCGCCTTGCGCTGGCTCGAGCTGTTTCGCAGCTACGCGGGCGACAACCCCGCGACGCATATGAAATTCCGTGAAGCGCTGCAAAACGAGCCCGAACTGATGGCCGGCACGTGGACGAGCGAGCCGCTGCTTGCTTTTGTCCGCGCGGCCGTATCCGCGGTTACGCCGCTCAGGTAGGACAAGGCGGTGCGGGTCCGCGGCACGGTCCCGACCCTGTCAGAACTTGTGACGGATCCCTAACTGAACGAAAGTTTGCCGGTTCGTGGACGACGCGCTCAGCGCATTGAGCGTCGCGCGCGCCGCCTTGCCGGTGGAGTCCGTCCCGCCGGCACACTCCGTGCTGCCGATCACGTAGATGTCCGTGCGTTTGGACAGGTAATAGTCGAGCGAGAGCGACACATTGTTGTATCGCGAACTGCCGATCGTGCCGACACCTGAACCGCGCGTGTAGCTATACACGAACTCGCTCAGCAGAAGCGGCGTCCAGTAATAGGTGAGGTTGAACTCGGCGGTGTCGAACTTCGCCGTGCCGGACAGACGCAGCGGATTCGCGCCCGACGAGGTATCGCCGAGATTCTTGAACTGCACATTGCTATACACGATCCCGAAGGTCGCCGGGCCGAGCGTATAGCGGCCGGCCGCCGCAAGGGCCTGATAGGTGTGCGCCGACGCATAGCCGCTGTACACCGGACTCGCGCTCAGGTTGTTCAGATTGGTGCCGGCTACATTGGTCGGCGTGCTGGTGAAGTACGACTGGTTGGGATTGCGCACGTTCATGAACGCGGCGCCAGCAGAAAAGCTGCCGTATTCATAGCCGACACCTGCCGACCATATCTGGTTGCGCGAAAAGTCGCCTGCCTGTCCGCCGAAGCCGTAGACGCCGCCTACTGTAAAGCCCCTCATGCTGGGGCTCGTGTACTTGATGGAGTTGTTGACGCGCTTGCTGTTGTTGAGGTTGTCCAGATCGCCCGGATGCGCGGTCGTGCCGCCGCCGAAGTTGGCCGAGTTCATTCGCGCCTCGACGAAGGTGACGAGCGAGTCGTATTGGCGCCCAAGCGTGAGCGTGCCGTAAGTCTCGCTCGACAAGCCGACGAACGCCTGCCGCCCGAACAGATTTCCACCCTGCAATGACGAGCCTTTGCCGAGGTCGAAGCCGTTCTCCAGGGTGAATATCGCCGAAAGGCCGCCGCCGAGATCCTCGACGCCCTTGAAGCCCCAGCGCGAGCCTTGCATGATGCCGCTCGACCCGCCGATCACGCGACCGCCGCCGCTGTTGCTCTGATAGTTCACGCCGTAATCGATAAGTCCGTAAAGCGTGACGGAACTGGCATGGGCTTGCGAGATGTTGCAGGCGGAAAGAATGACGGCGCAGGGAAGTAGTTTTCTGTTAATTAGCATGGCGAAATAATGTAAGTTTGAGTTCCACGGCGGACGGGCGAGGAACAGCATGGACCCCTGGTGCAACGCGACACGACAAAGGTGCGGCGTCTCGAATGAGCGCCGCGTCTTTCTTCTTCCTTGCTGAAATCAGGTCAACGAGAAATCTGCAGGCAGCGTGACTTCAAGCAGTTCGAGATCCGCGCTGCACTGCGCGAGTGTGTAGGAGAGCTCGCCTGGAATCGCGATGCTGTCATCGGCCTTGAGATGCCAGCGCTGCTCGCCTTGAGCGACCTCAAGGCTGCCTGCCAGCACGAAGAAGAAACAGAATTCGGTGCTATGCCGGCGTGTCGCCGGTTCGCTGCTGTGGGCCATGCGCACGACGCGCACGCCCGCGAGCCCGTTCGTCGCCGAGCCGATGCCCGTGTCCGCAACGACGAAACCCGGCGACGTCCACGGTTTCCAGCTCGCGTCCTTCGCAATGTGGCGCACGAAGCGCTGCCCGTTGAAGTCGCGCTCGGGCCTGAAAAAGCGCGTCGGCAGCGTCATTTCGTGATCGACCATGGTGATGTGCTCGGCGGGACTGCCGAGTTCCACCACTTCGGCGCCGGCTGAACTTTCGAGCACGCGGTGCCGGATTTCAGGCGGCTGAAGCACGCAGTCGCCCGCTTCCAGGATGAAGGGCTCGCCCTGGTCTTCATAGACGAGCCGCACCCAGCCTTTGCGGCAAAAAATGGTCTGGAAGCGGACTTTGTGAAAGTGCACGTAATCCGGCACCGGCCCGCCTTCGAGAATGCGGATGTGCGACGCGATGAATGCACCGCCATGGCGCTCGGGCAGAAGATCGCGATATCGCATACCGGCCCGCCCGACGCTCCAGTGCGCATTGCCGTCCGCATGCGCGAGCACGAGTTGCTGGCGCGTGGGCGGCAGCGTCATCGGCGGATTCGCGTGGACGAGGCGCACAGTCACGCCGTTCGGCGCAATCAGATCGCGTGCATCGCCCGGCAGTTGCGCGGGGTCGTCGCATAGAACCTGCAATGTGCGCACGCCGTCGGCGATGTCGAGGCCCAGTTTGATCCTGAAGCCGTCACGCGAAAGAAGTGCGGTGCGCGGGCCGTCGGCGGGAAAGATCGCGTCGAGGCGAAAGCCGAGCCGCGCGATGAAAAAGTGCATCGTGGCCGGCAGGTCCGTGCAGTTCATGGGCACGAGAAAGCCCTGCACGCCGGCGATAGCGGCTTCAACGTCGCCGCAAACCTGAGAAGATGAGTTCATGGGAATTCGCATTCGGTTTGAAAGGGCAGAAGTGGCGCATGATGCATGCGCACACCGGCGGCCCCGTCAGCACGCAGGCGATGCCAATGCGGCGCGGCGCTCGCGAAAGAGCGCGCGCGAATCTCATCGCGGCAAGCATTGCGCAAGCCGTTCGAGTCCCGCGGACGTCGTGCAAACGCCCGGCGAGAAGCGCAGCGTGCGGCTGCGCGAATCGACGAACACGCCCGCGTGCTTGAGTTGCACGACCAGTTGCGCCGCATTCAGGTGCGCGGGCGCTTCGGCCATGATGCTGCCGCCGCGCTCGTCGTCGTTGCGCGGGGACAGCAGGCGGTAGCCTTTCTGGTCGAGCATCGCAATCAGTTGATGGCTTAGCGCGAGGTTGTGCTCGCGCACGCTGCCCCGCGGCTGGGAACGCATCCACGTCATGCCGGGTTGCGATGCGACGAACGGCAGGACTGACGGCGTGCCGGTGTCGAAGCGGCGCGCGTCAGGTGCATAGGCGAATGCGTCGATGTTCCAGTTGAACGGGTCTTCCTGGCTGAACCAGCCGCGCACGGCAGGCGCGGCGCCTTGCGTGAGCGCATGCGGTGCGATGTAGCCGAGCCCTGTGCCCGGCGCGCCGCACAGCCACTTGAGCGTGGAGCCGCAGACGAAGTCGAAGGGCGTCGCGTTCAGATCGAAGGGCAAAATGCCGATGCCTTGTGTTACGTCGAGCGCCGCGAGACTCCCGCGGCGTCGGGCCTGGTCGCACATTGCCGCCAGGTTTGCGCGCTTCGACGTGAGCGACGACACCCATGTCACGAGCGCGAGCGCGACATCTGCTGTCCATGCTTCGATGAAATCTTCGTCGCGCACATACGCTTCGTCTTGACGCACGGCAACGGTGCGCAGCGTAAAGCCACGCCTTGCAGCGAGGCCCGACAGCAGAAAATGCAGGCTCGGGAAACAGTCCGCTGCGATGAGCACGGTGCGACCGCGCAGCGTTTCATCCGCGAGACCGTCGAGATAGCGTGCAAATGTATCGGTGACGTTTTGCGCGCCGAACACGTGGGCCGGCTGTACGCCGATCAGGGCGGCCCAATCGGTCAGCAGTGCCCCGCGGGCCGCGAGCGCGGCGTCCCAGCGGCTGTCGTCGGGCGCGCACCAGCTTGCGGCGAACTCGCCGAGCGCCCGAGTCATCGCTTCGCGGTGGCCCGGATACACGCCAACCGAGTGATACATGAGCCAGCCGCTAAAATCATCCGCGGATGAAGCGTGGTGCATGACGAGCTTTTCCATGGTTTCGGTGAGCATGTTCGCGACTCAGATGTGCTTGACGAGCCTGAAGTGGTAAAGCGCAACGCAGGCGAGGCTCAGTACGGCGCACGCCATCAGATAGAAGGCGGGCGACAACGGGTCGTGCGTCGCGCCGATCATCGCGGTGACGAGCCACGGCGTGAATCCGCCGAACACCATCACGCCGAGGTTGTAGCTGAAGCCGAGTCCCGTGCTGCGAACGTGGGTGGGAAAGAGCGACGAGAGCACGGCGGCGAGCGGACCGAAATAGATTGCCTTCAGGATGCCGGCCAGCGCCATGATTGCAATCAGCACTGCGAATGAAGGGCTTTTGACGAGCCACACGAAGCACGGATAGATGGTCGCCAGCGTGGCGATCGCGGAGATCACCATCATGCGGCTGCGCCCATAGCGATCCGACAGGTGGCCCATGAGAGGCGTGAACACCATCAGAATGGTGCCAGTCACCACCGTGGCCGCGAATCCCGTCGATGCCGGCAGATGAAGCTGTTTTACCGCATAGGTCGGCATATAGAGAATCATCAGATAGCTTGCGGCCGTGGAGACGGCCATGATGCCCGCGGCGATCAGAATGCGGGCCTTGCTGTGCGCAAGCAGTTCTCGCACCGGCGCATCGTGCGTGGCGGCGTGGCCCGCGGCGGGCAGCGTATCGTCGATATGCTTGCGAATATACAGGCCGACCGGCGCCACCAGCAGCCCGAAGATGAAGGGCGCGCGCCAGCCCCACGATTCGATTTGCGCGGGCGAAAGCTGCGTGCTGAGCGCGAGCCCCGCGCAGGAGGCCAGCACTGTGCTCATGCCCTGACTGGAAAACTGCCAGCTGCCGAGAAACGATTTGCGGTTGCTTTTCTGCTCGATCATGAGGGCGGTGCCGCTGCCGAATTCGCCCCCGGTCGAGAACGAGATCAGAATGCGTGCCGTCATGAGACCGATGGGTGCCGCGATGCCGATCGATGCATACGTCGGAATCACCGCGCAGATCAGCGTGCCGATCGTGGTGAGTGCAAGCGCTGCGAGCAGCGCTGCCTTGCGCCCGCGCCGGTCCGCGTAACGGCCGAGCAACAGCGCACCCAGCGGCCGGAACACATAGGAAAGACCGAAGGTGCCGAAGGTCAGCAGCAGCGAGACGGTTTCGTCATGGGCGGGGAAGAAGAGCTTCGAGAGCGTGACAGCGAAGAAGCCATACGCGGCGAAGTCGAACCACTCTAGCGCATTGCCGATGCTCGTTGCGACGATCAAACGCCGCATGGGCGTCGTGCTTGTCGGTTGCACGCGATCCTCGATAACAGTCGAATTCATGATGTGTGTTCCGTGCGAGAGGCCCAGGGTGTCGGAAATAGCGGAAATCGTGCAAACCGTGGCCAGGCGGTGCCAGGTCGCAGCCAGGCTGCGTCAACCGGCGTGCGGCACATCGGGCTCGCCAAGATCCCAGAACACGCCCGTCATCAGTTGCAACGCTTCCTGCATGACGGGTGCGAGCACGTGTTCGTCGGGCGCGTGCTGACGGCAGCCGGGATACGAATGCGGAATCCAGATCGTCGCGAGGCCCAGCGTGTCGGCGAAACATTCGTTCGGAATCGTGCCGCCCAGGTTGGGCAGCAACGTCACCGGCTTGCCGGTCGACGCCTCGATCGAGCGCTCGGTGAATGCCACCCACGGGTCGTTCGGGTCGAGCCGCGTCGCGTTGCCTGACGCTTCGATCGTTACTTCGATATCCTTATAACCTTCGCGTGCGAGGTGCGCCTCGATCAGCTCCTTCGCGCGCCGCCAGTCGGTGCCGACCACAAAGCGCAATTGGCAAACGGCTTCTGCCGCGCGCGGAATCGCACTCACCGGGTTGGTCACATTGCCGGCCTGCATCGCGAGCACTTCGAGGGTGTTCCATGCGAAGACGCGTTCGGCGGGCGTGAGGCCCGGCTCGCCCCAATTCGCCGACAGCGGCGGATCGCCTTCGTCGCTGCCGACCTGCAGATGCGCGACGCGCTCGCGCACTTGCGGCGGAATCGGCGGCGGCAGTAGTCCGTTCACGCGAATTCTGCCGTGACCGTCGACGAGACTCGCGAGCGCATTGGCGAGCACGGTTGCCGGATTCGCCAGCACGCCGCCCCAGTTGCCGGAATGCCGCGCGCCGAATGCATTGGCCACGCGCAATCTGAAATGCAATGCGCCGCGTGAGCCGAGGAAAACCGTGGGCGAGGCGGCGCGCTGGCGCGGTCCGTCGGAGGCGATCAGCAAATCGGCGGACAAGCGCTCGCGCAAGTTTGCGCAGATTGCGCCGAGCCCCGGCGATCCCACTTCTTCGCCCATTTCGAACACGATCTTCGCGTTAAAGCCGAGCTCGCCGCGTTCGGCGAAAACGGCCGACAGCGCGGCGAGATTGATGGAATGCTGCGCCTTGTTGTCCGCGATGCCGCGGCCATACCAGCGTTCGCCTTCCACGCGCACTTGCCACGGCGAGCGTTCGTTGGTCCAGTTGGCGGCGTCGCCGTCGATCACGTCGCCGTGGCCATACAGCAGCACGGTAGGGCGCGCCGGAGATTCAATGCGTTCGCCGATCAGAAAAGGCGGCATGCCGGGCACAGGGTTTTCCATGATCTCGCAGGTAAACCCTAGTGCGGCGAGTGCGCCTGCAATTTCGTCGGAGAGATAGCGGCGCAACAGCGGCGCGGCGTCGGCGCGCTGGCTTTCCGTTGCAATGGCGACGCGCCGGCTTAAAGTCGAGAGGAAGTCGCCGCTGTCGAAATGCGAACGGGCGAGGGCGAGAGCGCTTTGTCGTGACATGGTCGTGAGGCTGATTTAAATCCGGTGTCCCCAGATTAGCGGGGCGCAAGTATTTTTGTATTCGCAATCAAACAAGGTACATTTGCGTTCAACGCAAACCTCGGCCTGCGGCGCGTCTCTGCCGGCCGCCTCGCTCATCGACGCCATGCGCAAACTGCTGGAGCCTTCGCTTTATTATTTTTCGGTCGTCGCTCAAACCGGCTCCCTGACTTCGGCGACCGAGAAGCTCGGCCTCACCGTGTCCGCGTTGAGCCGGCATATCGCGAAGCTCGAAGGCGATATCGGCGTGCCTCTGTTCGAGCGTCATGCGCGCGGCATGGTGCTTTCGCACGCGGGGCGACTGCTCTTTCGTCACGCGCAGCGCACGCTCACCGACGCGCAGGCGGTGTTCGATGAAATCCAGGGCGACGAGCGGCGGCGCGCACGCATGCTGACCATTGCGTGCACCGAAGGTTTTGCTTTCGACTTCTTGCCTGTCTCGCTAGGCGCGTTCTGCGACAAGCATCACAACGTGACCATCAAGCTGGAAGTCGTGCCTTCCGAGCGGGCGAGCCAGATGCTGTTATCCGGTGAGGCGTCGATGTCGCTCGCCTTCACATTCAAGCCCGAGCCCGGTGTGGTCGTGCAGTTCACGCAGCGCGCGCCGGTGATGGCGCTGATGCATGACGATCATCCGCTCGCGAGCAGGACGACGGTCGCGCTGAAAGATCTCGCCGCGTATCCGGTGCTGCTGCAGGACAAAGGCACGACCAACCGGCAGCTGTTCGACATTGCATGCAGTGTCGAGGGCATCGAAATCGAGCCGATGATGACGAGCCGCTACGTCGCCGCGCTCTACCGTTTCGCGCAGGTGGTGCCGAACGCGGTCATGCCGTCGGGCTATGTGTCGGTGGCGAAACGCCTCGCCGTAGACCATCTCACTGCCATTGCCTTCGACAACCCGTTGCTCGCGCAACGAAGGCTCCAGGTCATCACGCTCGCGGGACGTCAGCTCGACGACCTGGCGCAGGCGTGCCTCGAGTGGATCATCGAGGATTTGAAGCGGACTTCGGAGCGGGCCTGAACGGCACCGCTTCGAGCCGCGTGGCTCCCGGCATCGCGCAGTCGATGTAATGCAGCCCCCGTTGCTTCAACGGCGCGTGCATGTTGTCGACCGGCGGCGGGCTCAGTGATATCCCTGAGCGACAGCCGACGATGGTATCGCTACCATCGCACTCATTCCGAAAGCTACCGTCCTGCCGCGCCGTGTGCGACAGGATGGTAGCGATACCATGGAGACGGCAGTGGCGAACCGCAAAACATTCGAAGAGTTGCGCAGTTATCGCTGGTATGGCGTGAACGACCTTCGTTCGTTCGGTCATCGGTCGCGCACCGCGCAAATGGGCTATCACGCGTCCGATTACATGGGCAAGCCGGTGATCGCCGTGGTCAACACGTGGAGCGAGATCAATTCGTGCCACACGCATTTCAAGCAGCGCGTGGAGGAAGTCAAGCGCGGCATCTGGCAGGCCGGCGGTTTCCCGGTCGAGATGCCGGTCATGACGCTCGCCGAGCCGTTCCAGAAGCCCACGACGATGCTTTACCGCAATTTCCTCGCCATGGAGACCGAGGAAATTTTGAAGTCCTATCCATTCGACGGCTGCGTGCTGATGGGCGGTTGCGACAAGACGACGCCCGGCCTTATGATGGGTGCGATCAGCATGAACCTGCCGGCCATCTTTTTGCCCGCGGGTCCGATGCTGCGCGGCAACTGGAACGGCCGCACGCTCGGCAGCGGTTCCGACACGTGGAAATACTGGGCCGAGTTGCGCGCGGGCAAGATCACCGAAGACGAGTGGAAGGGTATAGAGAGCGGCATTGCGCGCTCGCCTGGTCATTGCATGACGATGGGCACGGCTTCGACGATGACGAGCGCGGCGGAAGCGCTCGGCCTCACGCTGCCGGGCTTTTCGTCGATTCCTGCCGTCGATTCGCGCCATGCGCAGTTCGCGTCGCTGACCGGGCAGCGCATTGTCGAGATGGTGTGGACCGACGTGAAGCCGTCGGACATTCTCACGGCGAAATCGTTCGATAACGCGGTGACCACCGTGCTCGCCATGTCGGGCTCGACCAACGCGATCGTGCATCTGGTGGCTGTCGCACGCCGCGCCGGTATCGACCTGACGACCGCGCGCTTCGACGAACTCTCGCGCATTACGCCGGTGATCGGCAATCTGCGTCCATCGGGCCAATACCTGATGGAAGACTTCTTTTATGCCGGCGGCCTGCGCGCGCTGCTGGTGGAGCTGGGCGATCTGATCGACGGTTCGCAAATGACGGTCAACGGCTCGACGCTCGGCGAAAACATTGAGGGTGCCGAAATCTTCAACGACGACGTGATCCGCCGGCGCAGCAACCCGGTGGTGGCAAGCGACGGCCTCGCGGTGCTGACCGGCAACCTGGCACCCGACGGCGCGGTGATCAAGCCCGCCGCGATGGAAGCGCATCTGCTCAGGCATCGCGGTCGCGCCGTGGTGTTCAAGGACTACGCAGACATGGCGGCGCGCATCGACATGGAAGAACTGGACGTCACCGCCGATTCGGTGATCGTGCTGCAGCACGCGGGCCCGGTCGGCGCGCCGGGCATGCCCGAATGGGGGCAACTGCCGATTCCGCAAAAGCTCCTGAAACAAGGGGTGCGCGACATGGTGCGCATTTCCGACGCGCGTATGAGCGGCACGAGTTACGGCGCCTGCGTCCTGCATGTGGCGCCGGAGTCGTTTGTCGGTGGACCGCTCGCGCTCGTGAAGGACGGCGACATCATCGAACTGGACGTGGCCGCGCGGCGCTTGCATCTGGAAGTGAGCGACGAAGAACTCGCCGCGCGCAAAGCGGCGTGGCAACCGCCGAAGCTTCCTTTCGAGCGCGGCTTCGGCGTGATGCATCAGTTGCACGTACTGCAGGCGGACAAGGGCTGCGACTTCGATTTTTTGGAAGAGCCGGTGAAGCCGGCCGCAGCGGCGGTGCATGACACACCCGATGCGAAGCGCGGCGAGCCCGAGATCCACTAATTCAAACGGAGTCCTTATGACTGAATCTGAAATAGCCGTAAGCGATGCGACGCTCGAACAACTGAGACACGTCAGCACGGCTACGTTGACCACACAGCTCTTCAAGCGCGGTTTGCGCAACGTGTTTCTGCAAGGCGTCGCGCCGCTCGCGAAGCCCGCGCCGGGCGCGCCGAATCTCGTCGGGCCGGCGTTCACGCTGCGCAATATTCCGGCGCGTGAAGATCTGGATCACGTCGGCGTGTTTCAGGACCCGGACCATCCGCAGCGCAAGGCCGTCGAGACCGCGCCCGCCGGCAGCGTGCTCGTGCAGGATTGCCGCGGCGAGCGTTCGGTGGCCTCCGTCGGCTCGATTCTCGCGTTGCGCCTCGCGAAGCGCGGTGTCGCGGGCATGGTGTCGGACGGCCCCGTGCGAGACAGCGGGACGATCGCGGCGCTGGGCTTGCCGATCTGGTGCGCGGGCGCGAGCGCGCCGCTCAATCTCGCGAAACATCATGCCGTTGACATGAATGTGCCGATCGCGTGCGGCGGCGTGCCGGTGTATCCGGGCGACGTCGTGGTGGCGGATGTGGACGGCGTGGTCATCGTGCCGCGCGAGATGGCCGCTGATGTCGCGCGCGACGCCGCCGAGCAGGAACAGCTCGAAGTGTTCATCGCAAAGCGTATCGAAGAAGGGCGCCCGTTGCGCGGCACCTATCCGCCCAACGAGGAAACCATGGCCGCTTACGCGCAATGGCGCGCACAACAGTCGTAAGCAGCGCGGCGCTTTCGCTCGCCAGCGGCATTCACGCCTCAATCATCGCAAAACACAGCTCGCGCGAAGTACGCGGCCGTAGGAGACACTGTGAGCACCACGACACCGGCAATTGCCGAATCGCGTCTGATCAACCGCCTCGCCCTCCGCTTGATGCCGCTATTGGGGTTGCTCTATCTGGTCGCCTATATCGACCGCTCCAATATCAGCTTCGCGAAGCTGCAGATGCTCGGCAGCCTCGGGCTTTCCGAAGTCGCGTACGGGCTCGGTGCGTCGCTGTTCTTTATCGGCTACCTGATTTTCGAAGTGCCCAGCAACGTGATGCTGCACAAGTACGGCGCGCCGCGCTGGATGGCGCGCATCATGTTCACGTGGGGCGTGGTGACGATACTGCTCGCCTTCACGACGAACGCCACCATGTTCTACGTGCTGCGTTTTCTGCTCGGCGCGTCGGAAGCTGGGTTATATCCTGGTGTGATCTACTATCTGACGTTGTGGTTTCCGGCGCGGCACCGCGTGCGCATGCTCGGCTATTTCACGGTGGGCAGCAGTCTCGGCAATATGCTCGGCGCGCCGATCTGCGGCTGGCTGCTGGACAAGGGCGGCCTCGCGGGTCTCGAAGGCTGGCAGCTCGTCTTCATCGTGACTGGGCTGCCCTCCGTGCTGTTGACGGTGGTCGTGCTGTTCCTGCTGCCCGCGTCGCCGAAAGAAGCGAAGTTTCTTTCCGCCGACGAAAAAAACTGGCTCACCAGCACGCTCGACGCCGAGCGCGCGCAGATCAAGGCGAGCGTCCCAACGCGCGATTCGCTGCTGAGCGTGCTCACCGAGCCGCGCGTGATCGGCATGGCGCTCTATTACATGATGTTGTCCATTTCCGTCTACGGCGTGAGCTACTGGCTGCCGACCCTCGTGAAGGGCTTCGGCGTGAGCAACACGACCAACGGTTTGCTCAACATCATTCCGTGGTTGATGGCGACGATCGTCCTGGCATGGCTGCCTTCCAGGCTGCGTAGCATCGGTAATCGCGCGTTGATTGCAATGCTGGTTTCGGCGCTGCTTGGTGTCATGTGTTTTGCGAGCGCCGTGTTTCTGCCCACCAACACGCTGCGCTTCATCGCGCTGTGTTTCGGCGCACCCTGCATGTATCTGCTGATTCCGTGCTTCTGGACCTTGCCGCCGAAATTCCTGTTCGGGGCGCGTGCCGCGGCGGGCATCGCCGCGATCAACTCGCTCGGCAATATTGGCGGCTTTATCGCACAGAACCTCGTGCCGTGGGTTCGGCAGACTACGGGCAGCGTCAAGGCGCCTATGTTGATTCCGGCGACCTGTCTGCTTGTTTTCGCCGTTGTTACCGTCTTTATTCTGCGTCGCGATAAGAGTGCCCGCGTGACGCAAAGCGCAGTGGCGGTGACCGAGTGAGCGAGGTGAGCCGCTTTGCCCTGCCGCGCGCTGAGCTGAACCGTCCGCGACGTGGCGGGCTTTAGCGCGGCTCGGCACAGTTTAGAATACGCGCGATCCATTTTCCTCTGTCAGCAACCATGCCGAACAAAGAACCGTCCGCAACTGTCGGCGCCGATCTGCCCGACGCGGCAGCGCCCGCGAGGCGCGTGCGCGGCGGTCCGAAAGGCTTGCGCATCACCGATGTGGCCGCGCAGGCGGGCGTTGCGCCGATCACCGTGTCGCGTGTGTTCAACAGTCCGGAAACGGTGGCGCCCGAAACGCTCGAGCGCGTGCGGCAGGTCGTGCAAAAACTGGGCTATGTACCCAACCGGCTGGCGGGCGGTCTGTCGTCGTCGCGCTCGCGGCTGATTGCCGCGATTGTGCCGACCATTGCACATTCGCTCTTTTCCGACACGATTCAGGTATTCAGCGAGGCGATGTCGCGTGCGGGTTACCAGGTGCTGCTCGCGTTGAGCGGCTACGACGGTTCGAGCGAAGAGGCTTTACTCGACGCAGTGCTGAGCCGGCGCCCGGAAGGCGTGCTGCTCACAGGCGTCGCGCACACGGATTCGCTGCGCGCGCGGCTTGCGAACGTCGGTATTCCGATTGTCGAGACCTGGGACATGACGGAACAGCCTATCGACATGCTGGTCGGCTTTTCGCATTACCAGACCGGCGTCGCGGTGGCGGAGCATTTTCTGCAAACGAACAGGCGCAAGCCTGCCCTCGTGTCGGCCAACGACGAGCGTGCACTTGCGCGCCGCCGTGGCTTTCGCGAGCGGCTCGCACGGGCGGGCATCGACGATATTCCCGAAGTTCTCGTCGCGCCGCCGAGTTCGGTGGCGATTGGCAAAGCGGCGCTGCCGCGTTTGATCGAAGAGGCGCGCCATATTGACGCAGTGTTTTGCGGGTCGGACCTCCTTGCGATAGGCGCATTGAGCGCGGCCCGGCAATTGGGGCTGAGCGTTCCGTCGCAACTCGCGATCTGCGGCTTCGGCGACCTGGAGTTCGCGACCGAGACGACGCCGCAACTCACTTCCGTGCACGTCGACGGAACACGCATCGGGCTCACGGCCGCGCGATGCCTGCTGGACCGGCTCGCCGGTTCTGCGCAAAACAAGGTGACCGACGTAGGCTTCGGGATCATTCGGCGCGCCACCACGTAAGCGCGCTTCGGCTATTTTTCCCGCGACACCGCCGGGATTCGCGACGCGTGTCCAGAGGCGTCGCAACTCTTCTCTCCCTCTCGTCTTTTTCTCCGCATGCACTGCAAACGGTGTGTCGCACCTCGCGCACAGCGCCCGGCGTGCCGCGATTGCACTTAGCTTGTCCGAGATCATGTCTCCGATTCAGCGGCGCTTTTAGAATGCGACGGCGCATGAAGTAGTGGTCTGGTCTTCATGGCAAGAACCTTGTGTAGCGTTTCAGACCGGTCCATGGAAATCAGGCAGATATGGTGAATAAGACCTTTGAACGGGTGTCGATACCCTTGGGGGCTGGGCTCGTTGCGTGTCTTTCGGGATGCAGCAAACTGGACGTGCTCGATCCGAAGGGCAGCGTCGGCATGGCGGAAAAGTCGCTGATCAGTACCGCGACAATGGCCATGCTGATAGTCGTCGTGCCGGTGATCGTCATGATCCTCGTGTTCGCGTGGCGTTATCGCGCAAGCAATCGCAACGCGACCTATGCGCCCAGATGGGCGCATTCCACCGCGATCGAAACGGTGGTGTGGACCGTACCCACGCTCATCATTCTGTTCCTCGGCATCCTGACCTGGAATACCACGCACGAACTGGACCCCTACCGGCCGATCGAATCGGCGGTCAAGCCAATTAAAGTCGAGGTGGTGGCGCTCGATTGGAAGTGGCTTTTCATTTATCCGGAACTTGGTGTCGCTTCGGTTAATCAGTTGGCGTTCCCGGTGGGTACGCCAGTCGACTTCAAGATCACCTCCGATTCCGTCATGAACTCGTTCTTCATTCCGCAACTGGGCAGCCAGATATATGCGATGGCCGGCATGCAGACGCAACTGCATCTGATCGCCGACCATGCGGGCGATTACGCCGGTATCTCCGCGAACTATAGCGGCAAGGGCTTTTCGGACATGAAGTTCCGCGCGCTTGCCGTCACGCCTGCGCAGTTCGACGCGTGGGTCGAAAAAGTAAAAGCCTCGCCGCGCAGGCTGGATATGAATGCGTACAACTCGGTCGCGCAACCGAGCGAGAAGGAGCCTGTGAGGTACTTCGCGTCGGTCGATTCCAAGCTCTTCAACAACATCATTGCCAAATACAACAACGGTAATGTCCTTGATCTGCAGAACAGCAATTGCCGTACAAAGGGTTAGCACATGTTCGGAAATCTGACACTCTCCGCGATCCCGTTCGACCAGCCCATCATCATGGGGGCGGGCGCACTGATGCTGGTCATGGTGCTTGCAGTGGTCGCGACACTGACCCGGCTCCATAAATGGAAATGGCTGTGGCACGAGTGGCTCACAAGCGTGGACCACAAGAAGATCGGCGTGATGTATATCGTCGTCGCGGTGTTGATGCTGGTGCGCGGTTTTATCGACGCGGTCATGATGCGTCTGCAACTGGCACTCGCCTATCACTCGCCGGGCTATCTGCCGCCGCATCATTACGACCAGATCTTTACCGCACACGGCGTCATCATGATTTTTTTCATGGCAATGGCGTTGATGGTCGGTCTGTTCAATCTGGTCGTGCCGTTGCAGATCGGCGCGCGTGATGTCGCGTTCCCGTTTCTCAATTCGCTCAGTTTCTGGATGACGGCAATCAGCGCGATCCTGATGAATCTGTCGCTCGTGATCGGCGAGTTTGCTCAGGTCGGCTGGCTCGCGTATCCGCCGTTGTCGGAGTTGCAATTCAGTCCGGGCGTAGGGGTCGATTACTACATATGGAGCCTGCAGTTGTCCGGCGTCGGCACGCTGATCACGGCAATCAACTTCTTCGTGACGATTGTGCGGATGCGCGCGCCCGGCATGACGCTGATGAAAATGCCCGTGTTCACGTGGACCGCGCTGTGTTCGAACGTGCTGATCATGGCGACCTTTCCGATTCTCACGGTGGCGTTGGCGCTGCTCGGCCTCGACCGCTACATGGGCATGCATTTCTTCACGAATGAAGCCGGCGGCAATGCAATGCTGTACCTGAACCTGATCTGGGCATGGGGACATCCGGAGGTCTATATCCTCGTGCTGCCGGCGTTCGGCATCTATTCGGAAGTGATTGCGACGTTCTCGAAGAAGCCGCTGTTCGGTTACCGGACCATGGTCTATGCAACCTGCGCAATCATGGTGCTGGCATTCCTTGTCTGGCTGCATCACTTCTTCACGATGGGCTCGGGGGCGGACGTCAATGTGTTCTTCGGCATCATGACAATGGTCATTGCCATTCCCACCGGCGTGAAGATATTCAACTGGCTGTTCACGATCTATCGGGGACGCCTTGAATTTTCCGCGCCTGTATTGTGGACGATCGGCTTCATGATCACGTTCACGATTGGCGGCATGACCGGCGTGATGATGGCAATTCCCGGCGCGGACTTCGTGCTGCACAACAGTCTCTTTCTGATCGCGCATTTCCATAACGCGATCATCGGTGGGGTCGTTTTTGGCTACCTGGCCGGGTTCCATTACTGGTTCCCGAAAGCATTCGGTTTCAAGCTCAATGAGAAACTCGGCAAGTGCGCTTTCTGGTGCTGGTTCGTGGGCTTCTATGCTTCGTTCATGCCGCTCTACGTGCTGGGCTTCATGGGTATGACGCGGCGTCTGAACCACTATGACAATCCGGCGTGGCATCCGTGGCTGATTGCGGCCGCTTGCGGTGTCGCCTTGATCGCGGTGGGTGTGGTCTTCCAGGTCGCGCAGGTGTGGGTCAGCGTGGTCAACCGCAAGAAGCCCGAGTACCGCGACACGACGGGCGATCCGTGGGACGGCCGCACGCTCGAATGGGCGACCGCGTCGCCGCCGCCGGTGTACAACTTCGCGGTCATCCCGACCGTGCATGAACTCGACGCCTATGCGCACATGAAGGAGGCCGGCAGCCATCACGCAAAAGCGCCGGTGTATCGCGACATTCACATGCCGTCGAATACGAGTGCCGGTTTGTTCATTGGCGCGTTCAGTCTCGCGCTCGGGTTTGCCGGCGTCTGGCACATCACGTGGCTGGCCGTCGCTGCACTCCTCGCGATTGTGGCCACATTGATTGTGCGCAGCTTCGGCGACAACGACGGTTATTACATCTCCGCGGATACAGTGCGGGAAATCGAAGGGAAGCGCGGCCCTGCCGCCGCTGCGGTAGAAAGCCGCGAACTGGAAGCCGTGGAGGCCTGATCGATGTCGCACAAAACACTTTCGCTTTCGCTCGACGACGCGCACGGCGACCACGGTTCGTCGGACACGGTGTTCGGTTTCTGGCTGTATCTGATGACCGACTGTGTGCTGTTCGCCTCGCTCTTCGCAGTGTTTGCGGTCATGTCGAATCAGTTCGCAGGCGGCCCCTCGGGTAAGGACCTATTCGACATCGGCGGCGTCGCCGTCGAGACTGCCGCGCTGCTGTTGAGCAGCATCACATACGGTTTTGCCATGCTGGCAGCACGGCGTCGCAAGTCTGCTGCCGTACTCGGCTGGCTCGCTGTCACGTTTGCGCTGGGACTTGCGTTTCTCGTTCTGGAGATGCGCGAGTTCTCCCATCTCATTGGAGAGGGCGCCGGCCCCGGCCGCAGCGCGTTCCTGTCATCGTTTTTTACGTTAGTCGCGACGCACGGGCTGCATGTCACGGTCGGACTTGTGTGGATGGTCGTACTGGCCGCGCAGGTGGTACGCGCGCCGGAATTGTCGGAGCGCCAAATCACGCGTCTCACGTGTCTCAGTCTTTTCTGGCATTTCCTCGACATTGTGTGGATCTGCGTTTTCTCGTTTGTCTATTTGGGGAGCGTGCTGTAATGGCTCACATGCAATCACTTTCGGCGGATTCGAGCCATGGCAGCGTGCGAGGCTACGTCTGCGGCTTCGTGCTCTCAGTTGCGCTGACCACGGCGGCGTTCTGGCTAGTCATGCGCGGTGCTTTTCCCGCGCAAACGGCGATGATCGCGCTGTCGGTTCTCGCCTTCGTGCAAATAGTCGTGCACCTCGCGTTTTTTCTGCATGTCGACATGGCGGCCGGGCAGCGCTGGAACGTCATGGCGCTCGCCTATACGGCGTTGGCCGCGCTGTTCCTGATCGGCGGCACCGTGTGGGTTATGCACAATGTCAGCATGAACATGATGTCCCGCTAGACGGGGCAGACGAGTTGTATCAGCCGTTGCTGTGGGGAGTGCGGTCGACCGGACTCCCCGCAGCCTTGGTTTCCATGACGCGCACCGCCGCGGTCTCTCTTGCGCGTCAGTCTGCGCAACAGTCGTGAAAGCGCCGAATAAAAAACCGACAGCAGCGCAACGCGACGTTTGCGATATCCATTCGCACCGCGAGCTAATATCCCTGCATATCAACTATCGCCCCTGATTCTTGTCTGTCTGGGAGCTTCTCGGCGTTTATCGAGCGCCAGCATTATTAACGCTTCCGATTTTAAGGGGCTTCTCGCGAGTTGATGGTGAGCACGGGCCGACTATATCAATCGCCTGTCGTGTTTGACGCTTTGCGGCGCACCGGCGCCCGAGGTGCGCACCGCGTTGAGCGTGCTTTACAACGGCGTTCTTCGTGGTCCCTTCGCGCAGTGAGACCCGAAGATAGCGTTAACCACGAGAAAGGAAATTTCGTACTATGTTTCGGTGCGGAAAATTCCATCCGGCACTTGCTGGGCAGTTATTGCGTTCCGCCCGTATTTCATCTGATGATGGCATTTATTTCTCATCGATGAGGCGGGGTCACAGCGCCAAAGAAAGAATTACTGTCGAAATGAACGCTTTGGAAAGATGTTGCTAGGGTCGGATTCTTAGACCTTAAGTCCATCTAATCTTCCGATCATCATCGGAAAGCAGGAATTTTCGCGCGATGCGAAGTTCTCAGAAAGATTCCTGCTTTTTGGCCGAAAAGCACTACTTTCCATGTGACCGGCCCTGCATTAGCGGGTACGATTTACCCCGGTCGCAACGCAGAAGCGAACAACTTTCCGAGCGAGCGGCGTTCCGGCTCAGCTGGTAAGAGGTTGGCACGGCAGCGGTTCGGCTTGGCAGCAGTTAGGCCGCAAGCGGTTTTTCCAGAAGATTATCAATATATCGCGGCGTTAAGCGCATCGCGGCGGGCGGAGCTTTTCCGCGCGAACCAGGTTATTCCACGTTGTCTGCGGCAATGTGATGGCGCTTTTGAAAGTGCTAATGGCGCACCGTACGATTGTGCATTGATAAGCACAACGAACTAATAATAGATTGGGCCAAAGAAACGTAGTTCTCATCGAACTTCGAACATTTAACTTTTGATTTTTTATCGAGAATTTTCTCGACAGTGGGAAAAATAAACATGGTTAAACGACGACAATTCATCGGAGGCCTAACGGCCCTTGCCGGCAGCTATCTTCTTAGTGCCTGTGGCGGCGGTGGCTCCGCAGACGGTAACGCAAGCTCAACGGCCAAAGTGTCCGCGAATCCCGTGGCGAAAGCCCGCTCCGTTTCGGCGTCGGCCAGCGGCACGGCCATGCCGCCAGCGGCTTCGATCACCGACAGTGCCGGCGACGTCTGGACGCTCGCCAATGGTGTCATCTACCGCAACGGTTCGACCGTCGGCAACACATACGACGTGTCGCTCGTGCTTTGGTATGGCGGCAAGATCTGGCATTGCGGCACGGGTGGGCAGTTCTATGTGAATGCGGACGTCGCGGAGGAATGGCTGCCTTGCAACGATCCGCGCATCGACGTGGCACCTGCGCCGGGAAGCTTCTACGGCATGAACGGTCACGCCGATTACAACTACACGCCCGATGAGATCGTGTCGATTCTCAAAGGCATGAATTGCACGAGCTATCGTGTGGGTGTCACGGACGATCCCAAGGACCTGAACGCGGTCATCAAGCTTGCCAAGGCGTTCCAGTCGGCCGGACTCACGCTGCTCGTGCTGATCGACCAGGGCGTATATGAGTCGGGCGGGGTGATGGCGAGCGAATCCGTCGCCTACGATCGCGGCTACTCGATCGCCGCCACAGTAGCCAAGGCACTGCAGCCGTATGGCGTGACGATTTATGAATGCGGCAACGAGTTGACTCGACAAGACGCGACCGTGATGGACTTCACGTACGCGGGCTCCAAGGCGAGCGACTTCAACAATCGGAACTGGCCCATCATGCGCGGTGTCATGCGCGGCATGATCGACGGCGTCAAGTCGGTGCAGCCGTCCGCGAAGTGCGGCATCAATTTTTGCGTGGCAGACGTGGGTGCGTCAGACGCACTGTGGGACGGCCGGCAGCCTGACGGTAGCGGCGGCTATCCGCAGGTGCGTTGGGACATCACGACCTGGCACAATTACGAAGTGTACGGCGACCTGTTCGACATCGGCACCGACGGCGCCGGTCCGGGATTCGATCTGGCGACGTATTGCAAGGCCCGTTACGGCGTGCCGCTCATCGTCACCGAGTGGAACACGGGTCCGGAGAAGTCGGCGAGCTACCGCGGCACCTACATCTCGGACAGACTCGCGGCGTTCTACGACGCCCGCAAGAGCCATAACATCCAGTCGGTCATGTACTACGTTCTGGATAGCGGCAACAGCACGTACGGCATCATGATCAACGGCAAGCCGATCGACGCGCCTTACAACGCGTTCACGAGCTTCACGTCCGCGCACGCCGACACCTGAGCGAACTTCGCTGCACGGTCAATCAACCTGGTTCTCGTCCTGCCTGCAGGGCGAGGCCAGGTTGATTTGCGTCGTCATTTTCCCTGCACGCGCGGGCGATTGCCTGCTGCGAGCTTTCAGCGACAGAAGGTGTCCGGCACCAATTTTCCCCACTCGTAGTCGATCCTGTCCGGCGTGAAAGGCAGAACGCCCGCGCCCGGTGTAAACGTTAGCTCACCGAAGTAAACACGGTTATCCGGCGCGTAGAGATCCACGCGAACGTAGTCAAAATCCTCACACAGCTTCGTGGCGGCTTGCAGAATGGCATCGAGGTTCTGTGGGCGCGGCGCCGGCATCGGACTGCGCTTGTAGTAGCCGATGGCAATGTCCAGATGATTCCAGTCGACGTCGTAGACATCGCCCCGAGTATTCCCACCAAACCTGTCCGAGATCACCAGGATGTAGATGGTGGGCTGTCCGGTTCGCCCGCCGAAGCAGTGCAGCTTGTAGTCCGCGGGAATCTGGCCGCTCTCGTCCAGCAACAGCTTTTCAAAGAAGATGCGCGGCTTGATCTGGCGGTAATGGCTTTCACGGGCGATCTTGTAGAAGTCGAGCGTCAGCCAGTAGTTCGACAGGTCTCGCAGTCGCTCGAATGAAGTGGCGGATTTGCTTCTGACCACCTCCACATAGCTGCTGCCGTGATTGGCTTTCATGACAAACGCGTCTGGAAGGGCATCGAATACTTCTTCCGTGAAGGCGTCCGGTGCGGCAAGCAGCGGTATGACGTGCTGTTCGCCGATCTTTCTCGCCACGTAATCACGGACCGTCAGTTTGTCGGTCAATTCGACGAACCATGGGTCCGGCCGCAGATTCTTCTGCAGGATCTTTTCGTTGAACGTGGTGGGGCGAAACAGGTTGGGATAGCGGCCAATTTCCTTATGGTGTAGCAGGCTGAGAAACACGGGTGCGGGCAACATCGATTTGGCCGCTTCTTTCAGCCTTCTTGCGAGAGACTCTTTACGCTCCCCACTGTGATGGCTTGCGACCTCTGGTGGCGCAGCGGCGTCGCTGGGGAAGTGCACTGACTTGGTTGTTGTCATTGTTCGGTCCCTGGTGAATAGCGGGTCGGTATCCGACCCGCGTGCGCAGCCGGAGCACGCAACGTAACAGTTGCGCGTCGCCCGTCTGCGTCGGCCTCAGCCGTCAATCGTCAATCGTCAATCGCCACACATCGCTCGGCCACTTCGAGGCGCTGCTGCGCGCGGAATTGCGTGGGTGACATTCCATAGCGTTCCTTGAAGAGCCGGCCCAGTCGATTGCCGTCACCCATGCCACAGCGTCTCGCGATCTTGTCGACGGGCAGATCGGTATTGCGGAGCATGGCGCGGACGACTTCGAAGCGCGTACGCAACAGGTACTCGAGCGGCGTCATGCCGAACTCGAATTTGAAGCGGCGCTGGTAGTTGCGCTTGCTCATCGCCGCACACTCGGCGGCCTTCGCGACGGAAATGGGATTACTGTAGTTCTCCTTGATCCAACGCGCCGATTCGCGGATCTTCTCCGTGGTCGTGGTGATGCTCGCATCGTCCAGTTCGAATTTGTCGGACTCGACGTAATTCGTCTGCAGCATGTCGGCAATCTTGCGGGCCACTTCGGTGCTCAGATCTCGCTCGATCTGCGCGAGCGCGAGATCCGTCGGCGTCGCGCTATTGGCTCGCGCGGTAGTGGGCGCATCGTCAAAGAGGAAGATCGGCACGGTGGAATGCATCGGGTCCTTGCAAATGACCATCAGGTTCGCGCCTTGCTGGATGTCGAACGACGCGATCGAGCCTTGACGCGCTATCCATGAGAGCAGTCGGTCATTGGACTCGAGCGCGCGTGCAGCGTCGCGGCACGCCACGAACAATGCATGGAAATCGCCGAGGCGATTGCGCTCGATACTTTGGGTCCAGATCGAAATGCCGGACGAGCTCGTCACCAGTCCGCCGCTTTCGGACAGTACTGAAAGACGATAGGGCGAGTCGTCGGCGGCACCATCTGACAATTCGTTTGCAAGCCGGAACGCGTCGCCGATTGCTCCGGCAGTGGCCATCGAGCATTCCTGCGAAACCAGAAGCCCGATGTGCTTTGCAGGCTTCCGCGTCGCCACTCTTGGACCGCGTCGGTGCGTATCGAGGTACGACGAAAGAAAATCGGTGGAAGTCGTCACGCTTAGTTCTCCAAACAGGGTGAATCACTGTCTACGTGACGAGATTAGCGTACTCGAATCAGGCTGGCGAACCTGGCCGGTAATCGATGGTGTTTTGGCGCAATAGTGATGATTGGGGAAATTGTTACCTCGATTGCCTAAATAAATCCATACAAAAAGGACCTTGAGTCAGCAAGATTTGCTTCGCATCATTTTCAAGCGGTTATTGAGGGTCGCAAGACGCTTCCGCGCGAAAGCCCCGTCCGATAAGGCCTAACGAGCGAGTCGCCGCCATTCGCGCTGTCCGATAAGCACTGAAGTGTCACTAAATGTATGTGACAGGAAATGGCGTTGCTGGTATCACTCTGTTACATCCATTGCACATAGCTACAAGAGTTTGCAGATTGCGTGTTGCTCAGAAACCGCTTCGGCGGAATCGGCCAATAGCACCCGAATTTATGCCTCTGTGCATACGCTTATTCGCACGGGCGCTATGCTTCACTGCAGCAACTGTAGCAATAGCGGTTTGCCCTTGTAGGCGCTATCGAATGCCAGTAATGCGCAATTTCTTCGCCTTTTCGCTTGTGTGAGTCGATTGAGGTGTAGTTATTGCCGTGTCCTGAAGTGCTTTGCACTGACGACGTACGAAGAGGCACCGCTCAAGCGAGTCCGGGGCCGCGCTGCGTATGGCGAAGCAAGTCATACGGGCTGTCGGTGTATTGAACACGTTAACCATTTGTAGTACGAAATAAAAGCGAGGCGCGGCGTCAGCTGTCGTTCCGCTATCTGGGGGATTCGAGAGTCTGGAGACGGGGCGAGCCGTGCTGCTTGCGGCGCAGCCTTTGATCGTTCAAGCAGGTGGACAGCCACTTGGCTTGGCAAAACCATGACGTAGCTCCGACCAGGCGTCGCGCTACGCCATACGCATTCCTGCCGGATACGGCTCTGGACTGCGGACCGTTGGTGCAGCCAGGCGGTGTCGACTCATTACTGTGCCCATCAAACATGGAAGGATCAAACCGGTGGACTACTATCCTCTGAATTCGCTCCCTGCGACTGGTAGTACAGAGCGTGGCCAGCTCAGCGCGAGTGCCATGCTTCGTCTCATGCGCGACCATATCTGGGAGATCGTACTTACCACGGTGGTCGTTTTTAGCCTGGCTGCCGCCTATCTGCTGATTGCGTCGCCGATTTATTCCGCAGACGTACTGATTCGTGTCGATCCTCCGGAACCGAATGCGCTCGGCCTTGCACTCCAGAATCAGGAAAACCTGCCGCCGCCTGCGCCCTCGCCGGTGACGGAAATAGGCGTGATACGAAGCCGCTCGGTGCTCGAACCGGTCATTCAACGCTTTCGCTTCGACGTCTCGGTGACGCCGCGCAAACTGCCGGTGCTCGGCGACATCGCGGAGAAGTTCGCGACGCCGGGCGAGCCCTCGCGGCCATGGTTGGGACTCAAGTCCTACGCATGGGGAGGCGAGCAGGTCAAGATCGGTACGCTTGACGTGCCCAAGGATCTCGAAGAAGAAAAAATGACGCTGGTCGCGGGTGAGGACAATACATACGAATTGCGCGGCCCGCAGGATCAGGTCTTCCTTCACGGCACCGTCGGCAAGCCGATCACAAGCAATGGCATTTCCATGCGCGTGGACGAACTCGCCGCACGACCCGGCACTGAATTCACGGTCGTACGGTGGAATGAGGTGGACGCCATTAAGCGTTTCGACAGCCTCATCAAAGTCGGCGACAAGGTGAAAGATTCGGGCCTCATTCAGATCGAGTACACGGACAAAAGCGCGCCGAAGGCAGCCGAAGTCGCGAATGCATTGGGTCAGCAATATCTCGCGACGGCGATTGCGAGTCGCCAACTCAACGATACGACGACGCTTGCGTTCATCAACGGAGAACTTCCGCGTCTTCTTGGCGACTTGAGAAAGGCCGAGGAAGCGCTCAAGGCTTTCCGCGCCAATTCGCAATCGATGCAGCCGACTGCCGAGGCGCAAGCGTACTTGCAGGGCGGCCTCGACATCGATAGGCAAATCGCGACACTGCAATTGCAGCGCACGCAACTGCTCGAGCGCTATACGCCGCAAAGCCGCTGGGTGCAGAGCGTCGATACGCAACTCGCACAGCTCAACAGCGCGAAAGCGAATTTCAACGGCCACTTCAACGGTATGCCGGCGTCCGAGCGCGAAAGCGTCGATCTTCTGCGCGCGCAGAAGGTGGCCGAAACGATCTACCTTGGCATGGTGCAAAAGGCGGAGCAATTGCAGGTGCGTCGTGCGAGTACGACTGGCGGCGCTCATATCGTCGACCAGGCCATTACGCCGCATCGGCCCGTCAAACCGCAACCGCTGATCGTGCTGCCCGGCGGCCTCGCGCTGGGTCTCGTGTCGGGCATCGTGCTGGTGTTCATGCGCCGTCATGTGCTGACGGGCGTGACCGATCCGCGTTATGTCGAACGCAGAATGAGCATGCCGGTATTCGGCGAGATCCTCTTTAGCCAGCAGCAGTCGTTGCTCGACAGGACCAATCCGGGAGCCAAGTCGCTGCCCGGTGCGGCTGCACGCGCCGGCTTGCCGCAGCCGGCAGCCGGCGGCGCATCCGAGATCCAGATCGCGGGCGGCGGCACGAAAGTGCTGGCGGAACGTTTCCCGAACGATACGTCGGTGGAGGCGCTGCGCGCGGTGCGCACTTCTCTCGCGCGTGACCTCGCTCATTCGCGCAACAACATTCTGATGGTGATTGGGCCCACGCCTTCCGCGGGCAAGAGCTTTGTCGCGGCCAATATCGCCACGTTGCAAGCCGAGATCGGCGCTCGAGTTCTTCTGATCGATGCGGATATGCGGCGCGGTCATCTGGCATCGCTCTTCAATCAGAGCAACCGCGGTGGACTTTCCGAAGTTCTCTCGGACCGCATGCCACTGCGCAATGCACTCCGGCATACGGGGATTGAAGGTCTGTCGTTCCTCTCGTGCGGATCGCGTCCTGACAATCCGGCCGCCCTGCTGGCGAGACCGCGCTTCAAGGAAGTGCTGGAACGCCTTAGCTCGCAATTCGATCTGGTGATCTTCGATACGCCGCCGTTCCTCGCGGTCACCGACGCCTCGATCATTGCCAGCGAGGCCGGCGCGTCGCTGCTCGTGCTGCGCTCGGGCATGCAAAGCGAAGAGGAGATTGAAGACACCATCAAGAAGATGGAGCGCGCGGAAGGCCGCATCGCCGGCGCCGTGTTCAACGGTATTCCGCTGCGGCGCAGTACGCGCACCTATGGCTATGCGACGAACTACGCGAGCGACTACGGCGATGCCGAACCCGCCAGCGGATCTGCCGGAGCGTGAGTGCGTTGTCACCGTGGTTCGATGAATTCGCAAAACGGAGAAGCTGATGGCGTTTGCAATCAACGGGAAATTCACTTCGCAGCCGGTCACGGGTGTGCAGCGAGTCGCGTATGAATTGACGAGAGCAATGCAAATGCGGGTTCCCGCAGGGGAGCACCTGGAAATATATGTCCCGCGCAATGCGCGGGAGCCAGGCGCGGGGCTGAAATGGCAACGGCGTTTTCCATGGTTGCGCGGCACGCTGTGGGAACAGATCACGCTGCCCATTGCCGCGAGAGGCGTGAGGCTTCTCAATCTGTGCAACACGAATCCGCTTGTGAAACGCCGTCAGGTGGTGATGGTTCATGACATGGCGGTATACGACGTGCCCGGCGGATTCTCGAAGAAATTCGTGCTGTGGTATCGCCTGTGTTTTTTCGTGCTGCCGCGAATGGAGCCGCTGATTCTTACCGTGTCGAAGTTCTCGAGATCCCGCATCTGCCATCACCTGAAGATCGACGAGTCGCGCGTGGCGGTGGTGCATCCCGCTGCAGATCATCTTGATCGGGTCACCTCGGAGCCGGCGGTATTGGAACGGTTGAATCTCGTCAAGGACGCTTATTGCGTAGTGGTCGGCAGCCTCGATCCGCGCAAGAACCTGCAACGCGTGCTCGAAGCTATAGAAAAGCTCGGCCATCTCGACCATGTGAAGTTCGTCGTGGTGGGCGGCAAGAACACGCGCATTTTCAATAGCGAACTCGCTGAAGAAAAGCCGCAGTCGGAAAGAGTGGTATGGGCCGGCTTCGTGACTGACGGCGAATTGAAAGCACTCTATGAAAACGCCGGATGCCTGGTGTTTCCGTCGCTCTACGAAGGATTTGGATTGCCGCCGCTCGAGGCCATGTACTGCGGCTGTCCGGTGGTTGCTTCGTCGCGGACTTCGATACCCGAGGTGTGTGGGGAAGCCGCCCTGTATTGCGATGCGACATCGGCAGACGACATCGCAGCAAAGATCTCGCTCATGATGACGGACGATGCGCTCCGGCAACGCTACAAGGCACTGGGATACGCGCGTGCCCGCGAATTCCGCTGGGACATGACGGCGCAAGCGGTGCTGGAGATTCTCAAGGGGCAGGCGGGCGTCCGGCTCTCGGGCGTGCCGGCCAGCGCGTCGGCGGGCTAGCGCATGTCGGTGGGCAGGCCTATGTATCGCATTCGGAAGAGTGCCGGCAGGCGTCGGGCGTTGCAAACCCTTGCGGCTCTCGTGGGCGCCGCAGTACCGCTTGTGTACGGCAAAACTTCGCCGTCGGTGAGCGCAGCGCCGCAAGGGCGCAGCACCGACGATCGCAGGATAACGGACCTGATCGGCGCAAACGGTTGGGCGGGAGCCAGCCGCGATGTCGAAATGTGGCGACAAATGGGCATTAGCTGGGGCCGCGATTCGGTAGGCCCGGGCCAGCCGGACTCGCCGAAAGAAATCATTCGTGTCGACAAGACGGGGTCGCAGTTCGACAACGATCTTCCGTCAGCACTGCTTCTGAATAACCGCAATGGCATCAAGTCGCTGTTGATCCTGGGTTATACGGCGCCGTGGAATGCCATGGTGCCGGGCGACAGCAATTCCGCGCCGGTGGATGTGCGCGCGTGGACCCGCTACGTGGAGGCAGCCGTGCGCAAGTACTCTGCGCCGCCGTTCAATCTGCGCTACTTCCAGATCTGGAATGAGGCGGCCGGGAAATTGTCGGGCGGCGCACAGCAGGCAACCTTCTGGCACGGTCCGAATTTCAGTAAGGACGACAGATACGCGAGACCGTACGAGCGTGCGATGCAGGACTATGTGGAGCGGATCCACCTGCCTGCCGCCCGCATCATTCGCAAGTACAACGCCTATGTGGTCTACGGGGGCTGGCCGGATCAGGGCGGCCTGTCGAATTACTGCAAGTGGCTCGAGTATAGAAGTCCGGCTTCCAACGAACGGATGCTGGACTGGGTCGACTATCTCGACACGCACTACCTCGGTGTCAGCGACCTCAACGAGCTGTATGAGCGGTACGTGAAGAACGGGCCGGCGAGAGGCATCTGGCAAACCGAAATCGGCGATGCGTACATGAAGGATCCGCATTACCTGCCGGAGTACTTTTTCGATTTCGCGGTATGGGCGCTCGATCACAAGTGGGACGATCCGAACAAATACGTTTCGATGATCTATCACTGGGACGGCTACGAGCCTTTTCGTCTGACTCATCGCGGCCCGCCGGTACGGACCTATAACGTGTCGGGCAGAAGCCTCGTTGTGCTTCATCAGACTGTTTCGGGCCCGCTGGCAAGTTTGGCGAATCCGTTGAAATTTGGTCCAGGTGCGGCGGGCAGCGGATTGCGCTCTGGCGGCGACATAGTGCTTCAGGTGAACGCGTCGCCGGGCTGGCGAATGGTGACTGTGGCGGGCCTGAAGCGTCCCGCGTCGCGCGAAGTAAAGATTGAGTTCATAGACGCGTTGACAGGCACGGTAAGTGCAGCTGACGCGATGACGACCACCTGGAGTAACGACGGTCTGCAATTGGGCTTCAAGGTGCCTGAGCGGGTCAATGGCGCAGGAAACGATCCACCGACTCACCTCGCTTATATCGCAGTCCGTTCGTTTGCGTAGCAACTCCGATTCACCGAATACCTCAGATAGCGTCGAATGCCATGAACCAGGTCACAGTTGTCATTTGCAACTACAACTACGAGCGCTATCTAGCGGCCGCGATCGATTCCGCGCTCGACCAGGACTATCCGGGCACGCAGGTCGTCGTGCTCGACGACGGTTCGACGGACGGCTCGCGAGCCATCATCGAGCAGTACGGCAGCCGTGTGACAGCGATCTTCCAGGAAAACGGCGGACAGGTGTCCGCCTACAACCGTGCGATCAGCGCGCTTCAAACTGAGTACGCCATTCTCCTCGATTCGGACGACATTCTGTATCCGAGCGCCGTATCGGAAGTCATGCAGGTCTTCTCGAGCGGTGCATGGGCAAAAGTGCAGTTCCGGCTCGACGTGATGGACGCCAGTGGACAACCGACAGGTGCCTACGTGCCGAATACCGAACCGCCCGCCAACTGCGGAGAACTATTGCAGGCAGGCTGGCTGTATCCATCGCCGCCCGCATCGGGCAATGCTTACCGGGTGAGCGCGCTCAAGCAGGTTTTTCCCGTGCCTGCGCCGGGAATCAATCGTTACGGCGCCGACTTCTTCGCGATCTACGGTGCCGCATTGGTTGGTCCAGTGGCCACGCTGCGTAAATCGCTGGGGGGCTATCGCGTGCATAACGCGGATGGCGGCACCGTGTCCTTTGCGAACTCCGAGCAGATATCCAAAGCGCCCAAGGCGCTCGGTATGCGCTGGGCGATCCTGCGCAACATCGCGAAGTCGCGTCTGGGCATCGAGCTATCGCCGACATTCCATGATTTCGGCCATGAAAAGGCGATCTTCTGCTCGAGCGTCTATCGAGCCACGCTCGCTCATCGGTGGCGCTGGATGATGCGCGACTCGCGCGGCTATTTTCACGCGATCCTGGCCAATCCGTTCTGGAGCGTGAAGAAGAAATTCGGGACCCTGGTACTTTCCGGCTTGTGCCTCGTGCCGTACTCGCCGCTTTCTGACTTCGTGGTTCGCTATATATCGAACCCGCTTGCTCGCCGCCGCGTGGCACAGCGCTAAGGTCGGGAGGACGCTTTTGGAGAACGGAATGGAAAGACGAGACAGCGCAAGCGTCATTGCGTTTGTTTACGGCGGATATCTGATGAGGTACGTGTACCTCATCATCGTGGTGCCGTTTTACGGAAGAATTCTCGGTGTTGCCGAGTACGGGCGCGTGCTCGCGTCGATGTCGCTCATGAACGTCATCTGGATGCTCGTGAGTTACGGCTTCGTGTTCGTCGGCATGCGCGAAGTCGCCAAGGCGCATTCGGCGAAGGAGTGCAATGCCATTTATTCATTGCATGTGAGTGCGCGGCTCGTACTCGCTGTTCTCGGCGGATCGATCGGTCTGATTGCGACCTTCTGCTCGCCGACATTGTCGGAGCGACCGCTTATCGGTGTACTGGCCACACTGCTCGGCATTGTCTCCGCGATGAACCTCGGCTGGCTGTTTCAGGGCCGGCAGCATTTTCGCACGCCGATCATGATCGAGGTATTCGGCTTTGCCGTAAGCCTCGTTCTGGTACTCAGTCTCGTGAGAGTGCCGGCCGACTCAGTGTGGGTGCTCGCGAGCCTGCTGATTGCAGGTGTCGCGTCGTCGATCATTTCGTATGGCATCACCACATCGCAACTGGGATTGCCGCGACTCAAATTCGATGGCGTGTTGCCGCTCATTCGCAACTCCACGATGCTCTTTTGCTACTCGTCGGGGTCGGTCGTCCTGACGGCATCGTCCACCTACTTGCTCACGCTGTTGTCGACGCCCGCGCAGGTCGGCTATTTCGGCGCGGCGGAGCGTTTTGCCACGATCGCGCTGAGCCTGATGGGACCGGCGTCGCAAGTGTTCGTGCCGACTATTTCGCGGCAACTCGCCCACGGCGACAAGGAGGGTGCGCATGCCACCACCCGGCGCGGCGCAGCGCTTCTGCTCGGCTACGGATTGCTCGTATTTTGCGGCGCTCTGACGTTGTCGCCTTTCGTTCTGCCGCTCATTCTCGGCGCGGAATTCGAGCCGGCCGCCCGCATCCTTCAATGCTTCGCCTGGATGTTCCCATTCGTCGCGTTCAATGAGTTCGTGGCGTTTTATGTAATCGTTCCGCGCAAGAAAGACCGCCTGCTGGCGTTCGCCGGACTCGCTTCCGGGGTCTTCAATCTCGCCGCGGCACTGATTCTTGCACCGCGCTTTGGAGCGATGGGCATGGCAATGGCCCGCGTAGCCGGCGAGGCGGCGCTCGCGGTGATCCTGATGGTCATCATGGTCCGGCTTGAACTGGTCGGACTCGTGCCGGGCGCGCGACGTGCCGCCGGCATGCTGGGCTTTGCGTGGGGCGCGAGAGCTCAGGCAGGCGCGAGCAAGGACGAATGAAACCAGAACGAGTGAACCGGATTGCAGGCAAAGAAGGAGCGTCCGGTGCGTAATCTCAGAGGGAGGTAGAAGTGAAAGTCGCTATTGTTCACGATTGGCTGGTAGTTTCGGGCGGCGCGGAAAAGGTATTGAAGAGCATCATCGAGTGCTTTCCGAAAGCGGACATCTTTTCGATTGTCGACTTTCTCGAAGACCGCGATTGCGTGAAAGGCAAGCCCGTCAACACATCGTTCATTCAGAAGATGCCGTTTGCGCGCAAGCGCTACCGCGCCTATCTTCCGCTGATGCCGATTGCGATCGAGCAGCTGGATCTGTCTGCCTACGACCTCGTCATTTCGAGCTCGCACGCGGTGGCCAAAGGCGTGCTGACCGGGCCCAACCAGATCCATATCAGCTATGTGCATTCGCCTATCCGCTATGCGTGGGATCTGCAACACCAGTACTTGCGCGAATCGCACCTGAACAAGGGCCTCAAATCGATCATGGCGCGCGCGCTGTTGCACTACATCCGCGGCTGGGATTCGCGCTCGGCGAACGGCGTCGATCATCTGCTGGCGAACTCGCATTTCATCGCGCGGCGAATCAAGAAGGCCTATCAGCGTGATGCCACGGTCATCTATCCGCCTGTCGACCTCGACAACATGGTCATGTGCACGCAGAAAGAGAACTTCTACGTGACGGCCTCGCGAATGGTGCCCTATAAGCGCATCGATCTGATCGTGCGTGCCTTCTCGCAGACGCCTGAGCGCAGGCTCGTGGTGATCGGCGACGGCCCGGAAATGAAGCGCGTAAAAGCGCTTGCGGGGCCGAATGTGACCATACTCGGCCACCAGCCTCTGGACGTGCTCGTCGACCACTTGCGCCGCGCCCGCGCATTCGTTTTTGCGGCGGAAGAGGACTTCGGGATTTCCGTCGTCGAGGCGCAGGCGTGCGGCACGCCGGTGATTGCATTCGGCAGGGGAGGCGCACTCGAGTCCGTTATCGGCCTGCCTCTCGAGCAGCCTACGGGCGTCTTCTTCGGCGAGCAGACAGCGGAGTCGCTGCTGGAGGCCGTGACGCGCTTCGAGCGCAATGCGCCATTATTCGATCCGGTGAATTGCCGCCAGAACGCCGAACGATTCTCGACCGAGAACTTCAAGACGGCATTGACGGACTTCATCGACGCGCGGCTTTTGCGCAGCTCGATCGAACAGCTTCGTCCGTATCTCGTACGGGAACGCACCGCGGAGGAGAAACGTCACCTCGCGAGCGTGCCCTCGTAAGACTGAATGCGGTATTTAACGCGTCCTGCAAAGGCCATGATCGAATGAGCATGGCTATGCAGTTGCGGTGAACGCGTTTCAATGAGCCGCTGAAGCGGCGCCTGGTGCCCATACGCGAGCACGCACACGCACAGAAAACTGGCGGCCGACCATGCGGGCCGCGCACCTTCGAATTCCGCTGCAAGCGCTTTTCGCAGAAACAGCAAGGCGACGAGCGCGCCGAGGATCCAGCCCGTGACCACTTCCGGCACGGAATGCGAAAGGTCCATCACACGCGACACACCGGTCAGTGCGCCGATGCCAAGGCCCGCCACGATGCCCGGAAACGCCGGCAGTCGCCACCATTTCAGTTGCAATGCGAGGGCCACCATCCAGACGGAGGTGGACAGCATGGCGTGACCGCTGATCATGCGGAAATCGGACACTGGAAACGATATGCCCCAGCCGGCGTAGAAGACCTTGCTCGCGCCGACAAGGGCGATGCCGGCCGCGAGCATTGCGGCCCAGCGGCAGGCCAGTCTGACGTCCAATAGTGCAAGCCAGCAGGCGCAGACAGCTGCCACCGGTAGGGTGACGGCCGCATCGCCTATGTTGGTGAATAAAGTCCACATAGCTTTCTCGTTCTTGTTGGTTCGTTACACCGGGACACTTGCGTGCCGGCGTAACGAAGTGGGCGTGCTGTCGGTCAGACGCGCGAGCGGATCAACGAGTTCCGTCGATGGAATTCCGCGAAGATCGCATTGGCCGATTGCGAGGCGAGCAGCAGCGAGATGACGAGCGAGAGAATCAGAACGTTGGAAGGCGACACGAGGCGATGCTCCGTTGCCGCCATGACCAGCAGGCAGATGGAAGAGATTTCGACGAAGCGGAATGCCGCGAAGTTCTGACCGCCTCCCACCAGCGCGCCAGCGGCCGCGCCGAGTTTGCTCCATTCCACAAGCTTCCAGAAGAAGCTCAGCACGAGGAAGAGGCCAATCACGCCTGTTTCGGCGAGGAAGTTCAGATATGAGTTGTGAGCGTGCGAATCGCTATGGTCGACCAGAATCTCCGACGGCGCACCGAACAGGTGGAAGTAAGAGGTGACACGGCCGATATGGTCGTCGAACGAACCGAAGCCGAGGCCCACAATCGGGCTTTGCTCGAAGTAGGTTAGCGCGCGCGGCCACAGCCATTCGTAGCGAATGTTGAGATTGGCGACCTTGGCATCCTGATTGTGGATACTGAATGGGTAGCCCATGTAGTCGACGGTTGGGTCGGTATGGTAGACCGCCATCGCAAGAGAGCCCACTATCAGGAGGCCCATCAGGGCGGCGAGGAACCAGCGCTTGCGGCCGAAATAGAGGTACGGCAATACGACGGCCGCGCCCAGCAGCGAGCCCCGGCTGTACGTGGAAAACAGCATGAGCGCGTTCATGGCCAGCAGTGCGAGCACCAGTCTGCTGCGCTTTTGCAGATAGCACCCCACGCCCAGGCAGAACAGCATGGCAAAGAAGCCACCAGCGGCATTACGGGCGATAAAGTAACTGCCGAAGCTGTTGTCCGGATTGGTGAAGATGCCGAGCAGCCCCGTGCTGACGATATACGTGGCGTAGGGCGGAATGTTGATGCCGACCGCAAAGATGAAGAACGCGCGAAGTACTTTGTTCAGATCGAGGCGATGGACGTACAGGCAACCGGCAAAAATGGGAGCATACGAAATGAAGAAGTTACCGTCACGCCGATAGAAATCAAATTCGGTGAACGATTTCGGGTCGTAGAGCAGCGTGGAGACGACGATAAGGACGGTCAACGCCGTCAACGGCGTAATAAACGCCGGATAACGCCGACCAAAGAAACGCCACGAGTACACGAAGATCGGCACGAAGCCGACCGCGCTGACAGGCACGAAATTCGTGACTGTGAGAAACAGCGCAAGTAGCGAAATGTAAGCCATTGCGACTCCCGAAAAACAAATGGCGCATAGCTTGCAATGACAGTGCCATTACGTGCGAACACAACCTGGTTGGAGAGGCGGCGCGCCGACCGGCAGCACGCCTGAACAGGATCGGGGTCCTACGTTTGGACGAAGGAAGTTCGCACTGCCATGAAGGTGCTGCGCGAAGCGACTATACGAAGGTACCACGTATAGGCACTGATTTCCACGCGGTAGCGCACACGCGAGGCCACTAAGAACGGCCATCTGCGCGGCTGCGCACGCTAATGCCACGAGGCTGGCCAAAACCTCAACTGAACGCGCCACCATTGCTGTGGTGCAGCGTGAGGTGACTATGATTGATCACATCGAGTAATGCTTCAGTGGCATCTGCATTCTGGCGCCACGCCGATATGTGTGCCGTTTTTCCCTCGCGAGCGGCGGGAGAGAACCGGGACACATTCCTAGCTTTGCGCGGACAGAACGGCTCGCCGAGCCCGTTGATGCCCACATCCCGTCATTGATCACATGTGAGACCGGAGCAGTGCCGACGTTGAGCCTATTTCGTCGGCGCTTATGCGATTAATTGCTGTCCGGCTTGCATGCTCAGGAGCTATAAGAATGGATAAAGTATTTGCACCCGCTAACGAGCAGCACGTCGACGCTCGAAACGAAGCGTCGCAGGAATGCCGCACGCTCGCCCAGGTCATTCTCGCAGGCGGCTCCGGCACGCGTCTATGGCCCGTTTCGCGCGAGCAGTTTCCCAAGCAGCTGATCGATGTGATCGGCGACAGGACGCTGCTGCAAGCCACCATGGGGCGCATGGACAACTTCAGTCCGCTGTGGAAGGTAGCGCCCGAGCCGGTGATCGTATGCGGCGCGGAACACTACTTCGCGACTTACGAACAGGCCCGCGAGAGCGGCGTGAACGCGCGCATCGTCGTGGAGCCGGGGCGCCGCGATACGGCTCCCGCGCTGACCCTGGCTGCGCTCACCGCGGCCTCCGAAGGCGAGGACGTCATTCTGGTGGCCATGCCTGCCGACCACGCAATCGCAAACCTCAAGGCCCTTCACAAGGCGATAGAAATTGCGGCAGCGTATGCGGACGCGGGTGCGATCGCCACCCTCGGCGTTCCGCCTACCGGTGCGGACACGGGTTTCGGCTACATCCGCCTCGGCGCTGCGTTGAACGATGGTGCACATCGTATCGAACGCTTCGTCGAAAAGCCGGCGCCCGAACTCGCGGCGCAATATGTCGAATCCGGCAATTACTGGTGGAATAGCGGCATGTTCGTCGTGCGGGCCTCCGTGTGGCTCTCGGTCATCAAGCAATTCCAGCCGCAAATCCACGATGCGTGCGTGCGAGCGTACGAAGGGGCGAAGCTCACGGACGGTTGTGTCGTTCCGGACGCCGAAGCATTCCTGCAATCGCCGTCGGACTCCATCGATTACGCCGTGATGGAGCATATCGGCAAGCCTGAGTCGCAATTCGCGGGCATTGTCGTGCCGCTGCAGGCGGGATGGTCCGACCTGGGCTCCTGGGACGCCGTGTGGCAGGCAATGGAAAAGGACGAATGCGGCAACGCATCGAGCGGACGCGTGCTGTTCGAAGGTGCGACGGCGACCTATGCGCGCTCGCAAGGTGGCCGCCTCGTCGCCTGTGTCGGGACCCAGGATCTCATCGTCGTCGAAACAGACGATGCGGTGCTGGTGGTTGACCGCTCGCATGTGCAGGACATCAAGGGTCTTGTCTCGCGCATCAAGGCCGAAAAATCGCCGGAAGCGGAGGCTCACCGAAAAGTGCGTCGTCCGTGGGGCTTTTACGATTCGATCGATCACGGCGACCGCTTCCAGGTGAAGCGAATTGTCGTGATGCCGGGCGCACGCCTGTCTCTGCAGATGCATCACCACCGCGCGGAGCATTGGGTGGTCGTGAGCGGCACCGCACTCGTCACGCGCGGCGAAGAAAAATTCCTGCTTGGCGAAAACGAGTCGACGTATATCCCTCTCGGTGTTCGCCATCGTCTCGAGAACCCCGGGTGCGTTCCGCTTCAGATTATCGAAGTGCAGTCCGGTGCCTATCTGGGAGAGGACGACATCGTCCGGTTCGACGACAAGTATGGCCGTGCGGGTTGATCGACCGTGGCGAACCACAGCGTGTTTGAGGGGGCGGCTATGCGATTGATTACCGGTCTGTTGGCGAGAGTGTTCGACGTCGCGATGATCCTGGGCGGTGCGGTGGTCGCTTCTCACATCCGTTTCGACGACGTCGCGCAACATAACTTTTATCTGGCATTCGTCGCGTTTGCGGCGGCGTTCTCGCTCGCGGTGTTTCCTGCGTTGGGCGTCTATCAGTCGTGGCGCGGACGTTCAAAGCGCGTTCTGGTGGGGCAGGTGGCGCTCGGCTGGCTGGTCGTTCAGGCCTGCGCACTTGCATTGATGTTTTCGCTGCACCGCATCGACTTCGTATCGCGACTCTGGTTCGCCTACTGGACAGGGATCGCAGGCGGCGCGATGATCGCGGGCCGCATGGTGACTCACGTGCTGCTCGGGCGTGTGCGCAATGCGGGGCTCAACTTGCAGAAGGTCGCCATTGCAGCATGCGGCGACCATTGCGACGAGATCTTGCGCAAAATGGAGAAGCAGCCCGCAGCGGGCTTTCGCGCCAGCGCCGTCTACAACCTGCGCCCCGGCAAGAAGACCACCAGTGCCGTGCCGATGTTCGACCAGCGCGCGGCCTTTGCCAGGTACGTGCGCGAACAGCAGGTGGACGAAGTGTGGCTCGCGCTGCCCTTGTCGGAAGAGCGTGCGATTCTCGAGCTGGTCGACGAGTTTCGCAACGACCTGATCAATGTGCGCTTCATGCCGGATGTGCGAGCGCTCGCTCTCTTCGATGGAAGCGTGACCGAGCTGCTTGGTTTTCCCACCATCAATCTGGCTGCGTCGCCTTTGCCGCCCAATGCAATGGTGAAAAAGGAGCTGTTCGACCGCGTTTTTGCACTGGTTGCATTGATTGCCGTGTCGCCCATTCTTCTCGCGTGTGCGATTGCGGTGAAACTGAGTTCGCCCGGGCCTGTGTTCTTCAAGCAATGCCGGAAGGGTGCGGATGGACGCGTCTTCATGATTTACAAGTTCCGCAGCATGCGCCTGCACGAGCAGAAGCAGGGCGTGCTGGAACAGGCGACGCGCGGCGATCCACGCATCACGCCTGTCGGACGCTTCCTGCGGCGCACGAGCCTCGACGAATTGCCGCAGTTCTTCAACGTGCTGCGCGGCGATATGTCGGTGGTGGGTCCGCGACCGCACGCCCTCGAACATGACGACCTGTATCAGGGCATCGTGTCGGGCTATATTCACCGCTACCGGATCAAGCCCGGTATCACCGGCTGGGCGCAGATCAACGGTTTCCGCGGCGAGACCGATCGCATCGAGAAGATGGAAGGCCGTGTAGCCCACGATCTGTACTACCTGAGAAACTGGTCATTTGCGCTGGACGTCAAGATCATTTGCGCGACCATATTCAAGGGACTGCATCATCCCAACGCTTACTGATCCATTCGTCGGGTGGCGGCATGGATCATGCAGTACATGAGTGGCGTACGTGAATCGGCTCGCTGGGCGGACTATGAGACTAAACGACGTTGAAAGAGTAGTCAGGCGTTCAATGAAGAAGGTGGGGCGATACGCGTTCCACCAGGTTCATGGCGCGCAGGCGAAACAGGTTCTGCGCTTACTGCAGAAGAAATATGGACCGCCCGATCCGGCCAACCTCAAGCTCGCCGATACGTACGCGCGCGACGTATTCGGTGACGTCGTTTACGCGCCCTGGCTGCGCGTTTATGCCGCCTTTAGCGGGACCTTCAAGGAAGGCTGGATTCCCGACAACTATTACGGCGGCGTAGTCGTGCCCAGCATGAAAGGCGGCTACGGGCGCATCTCGAACCTGAAGCCGATGTCCCGCGTGATCTTCGGCGGTGACGCGTTTCCCGACATCGCTTACTTCGCGAATGGTCTTTTCTTTACGGATCGCAATGTGGTGGTGCCGGAGCAGGAGCTCGAGCATGTGGTCTTCCGCGAGAGCGACAAAGTCGTCTTCAAACTGGACGGCTCGGCGCAAGGTAAGGGCATTCATTTTTTCGACCGTCAATCGTTCGACTGCGGTCTGATCAAATCGCTCGGCAACGGTGTCATTCAGAAGTTCATCGTTCAGCATCCGCTTCTCAGCGCGTTTGCGCCCAACTCCGTTGCCACCCTGCGCTTGACGACGGCGGTGGACGATCTCGGTCGTACGTCGCTTCGCGCGGCATTTCTGAGGCTCGGCAGAGCGCGTCATACGCACATTAGCGTGGATGACGAGGTGTGCGTGCCCGTTGACCTCGTTACAGGAGAACTGGCGCAACAAGGCTTGCTGACGGACTGGGGCGCGACGCGGGAGCACCCCGATTCGAAGATCGGATTCGCCGGTCTCACGATGCCCGCATTCCGCGATTGCGTCGATACGGTGCTGCTGCTTCATCGGAAGGTGCCCTTTGCGCGCTGCATCGGGTGGGACGTGACGGTGGACAGTGATGGTAAGGTGCAGGTAATGGAATGGAACGGCGAGCACAACGATGTAAAGTTCAGTGAGGCAACTCAGGGCCCCTGCTTTTCTGACCTGAAGTGGGAACTGCTGAACGCCGGTCCCTTATGACAGAACCCGGCAAGGAACATCGCGTGAGCGAACAATTGTGGTGCGTCCATATTGAAGGACCCGACGATTTCATCGCGGCAGCTTCAAGAGAGGCGGCGGAGCGGGAAGCGGCGGCTATCAATGCCTATGTCGAGCGCTCCGGAGAAGGTCGTCGCGATGCGCCGGTGCGCGCGGTTGCCATGGAGTGGCCGTTCGCGCCGGAGGCTCATGCGCGCGCGTTGGAAACCGACTGGGACGATCTGCAGCGTATGCCGCATCGCAAGCAACAGGCCGCTTCGTCGCAGAACATATTGACCCATATTGCTCGACGCGTGAAAGAACTTATCGAAGTGGCGCGTGGCACCTGACGGAGCGGCCGTCGGCGACGCGCCGACTGGCCGCGCCGCCGTGGTCTAACCTAGTGCAGGTCGGTCCGCGGGCTTGACGAAACGACATTACCCGAACTGTCCACGATCACCACAGGTTCGCTCGGCGGGGCCGGCGGCTGTTCGATGGCAAGCGGGCTCGTGACGTTGCTGCGGCCATTTGATCCCATGCCTATTGACACCGCGCTATCCAGCAACGAAAAGAGTGTGGACAGGTAGCTTTGCAGGCTGTCCTGTACGACGCCCGCGAGTTCATTGTGCGTGTCGACGGCAATGTCCTCGACGTGTGCCCAGTAAGCACAGGCCTTTTTGATCGCCGCGGGAACTTGCTGGAACTGCAAATCGACTATCTGATCCATCGACTCCGATAACAGCGTCGCATCGACAAGCGCCCGTTGTTCGATCAATGAAGTCTTGACGGCCTGTACGTTCAATTCGACAACTTTTTCAAAGCCGGCAACGGCTTTAGCGGCGAACTCGTAAGCCGCAATTGCATTGCTTTCAGGGCGAACGTTGGGCTGATTCAGGACAATGGCATTCATGAAGGACTCCGTATTCATGCGAGTGGAAGGAAATGCGCGACAACAGGCAGTGTTTTAGCAACGGCTATTCCTCCCGCCAGGCAGATTGCATAAACGCGTGGAGTTAAGCTCGCACGGCGTGTGCGGCCGAAAAGCGCTACTGGCTCGCGCCGGCGGGTGCATCGCTTGCTGCTGTAGCCGGTGCCGATACCGCCGGCCCGCTTTGCGCGGCGCCGCTTACGGCGGTTGCCCCGCTCGTCTGATCCGACGACGCAGATCCAGAGCGGTTGCAGCCCGTCAGGGTGGTGGTGAGCAGAACCGCGCTAATCGCGGTGCAAAGGAATGGTTTCATAGTGGTGCAATGCGTCCATTTAAGCGGCACAGGGCGCGCCGTATCGCATGAACCGGGCAATGGTTATGCCGCCCGTAGCGCGCTCTTATTGCCGTATGGCGCGGCGGGGAATTCGCGGCTCTCCTTATTGAGCATGAACGGACCCATTGTCATGACTGAACTCGACCTCTCCAACATCTACCGAAGTTACATTGCCTGCCTGAACCACCAGGACTGGGACAAGTTGCCGCAATTTGTGCATGACGACGTCTACTATAACGACCGGCGAATCGGCTGTTCAGGATATCGCGCCATGCTGGAGAAGGATTTCCGCGAGATTCCTGATCTTCATTTCGACATCGAGCTCCTGATTGCCGATCCCGCGTATGTGGCGGCCCGCTTGCGTTTTAATTGCACCCCGAGGGGCATGTTTCTCGGCCTCGGTGTCAACGGCAGGAAAGTGACTTTCACTGAAAACGTTTTCTACGAATTTCGCGGCGAGAGAATCGGACAGGTATGGTCGGTTATCGATAAAGCGGCTATTGAAGCGCAATTGTAGGTACCGGGCAAAGCTCGCGCTCCGTCACGGAGTACTGTCGGCCCGGGTCTGTGTCATGCCGCTGCCGAGTGCCTGGAATAACGCAGCGGTGTCCGCAAAACGGTTCGCCTGCGCGCGAGTTCGATCGATAGAACTCTGCAGGCACTGACGTTCGGCATCCAGAAGAGCGAACTGACTGATGCCGCCTGCCGCATATTGATGGCTCGCGATGTCGAGGCTTGCCTGTGCTTCCTCCGCGGCGTCGGCGCGCGCCTGCAATTCCCGCGCGTCGTTTTGCAACGCGGTGAGCGCGTCGGCCACCTGTTGCAACGCCTGAAGTACGACGTGCCGATAGTTGTCGAATGCGCCTTCATAGGCCGCCTCTGCCGCGCGTTTTTTCGCATGCAATTCGCCGCCGTGAAGGAGGGGCTGTGTCAGGTTGAGGCCGATATTCCACACGTTCAGGCCATTCACAATGTCGCCGATTCGTGTGCGCTCCGAGCCCATTCCGGCCGACAATGTAAATTGCGGATAGAGGTTGGCGGTTGCGACGCCGACATTCGCGCTTGCCTGATGCAGCAACGCCTCAGCCGCCATGATGTCAGGCCTCGTCCGGGCTAATGTGGATGGTAACGTGACGGGAATCTCCAGGGGCAAGTGCAGCGCATCGAAAGTGAGTTCGTCGAAATCCGCTTGTGACGGCGCTCTGCCGAGCAGAATGGCCAACTCGTGATCCGCGGCTGCAAGCTGTGTAGCGAGCGGCGGCAGTGATGCGCGCGTCTGAGCAAACAGTGTGCGCTGGCCGCGCACGTCGAGTTGCGAAACGCCGCCAGCGGCGAGACGCGCTTCCATGATCGACAGTTGATGGGCCTGTGCATCCGCAAGGCGCCGCGTCAGGGCAATCTGCTGCTGCAACGATGCGCGCCGCACGACGGTGGCTACGATATTACCCGCTATGCTCAATCGCCCGGCCTCCAGCTCATACGACGCGTAAGCGGCCTGTGCCATGGCTGACTCGAGTGCACGACGATTGCCGCCGAAGATATCAAACACATACGACACGCTGACCGATGCGTTGAATAGCGAAAACGGCCCGGGAGTCTCCACATGCGGAATACCGAACGCGGCAGGATCCACCTTCTGCCTCGCGCCGGAAAACGGTGCGTCGATGTTCGGGAATTGCGTCGTTCCGGAAAGCGCGGTGTAGTTTTCGCGCGCCTCACGCAGCCTCGCGCGCGCCTCGCCGAGTGTCGGGTTGTGGCGCAAGCCTTCATCCACGAGACGGTTCAACGCGTCGGATCCGAACTCACGCCACCACATCGGTATGGGACGCAAAGCCGTCGCAAACCTTTGAGCGGCGCCCGCGGGGCCGTTGGACGTGGCCGTATGTTCGGGCAGGGCATCTTGTGTATAGCGTTGCGTGTCCGGCGCGGCCGGTGTATGAAAGTCCGGGCCTGCTGCGCAGCCGCTCAAGACGATCGCGCACACAACAAGGAACGTTTTCATACGTTTCTTCCTAGTCGAGTGTGCGCCGGTAAAAGCGCAGTGCAACCGCCATGACGATCGCAGTGAAAAGTGCCATGGGCCATACCGACGGCCATAGGTCCGTCCATCCGTCTCCCTTGAGCAGGATGCCGCGAATGAGACGATTGAAGTAGGTTAACGGCAACAGATTGCCGATGAATTGCGCCCATTGCGGCATGCCGGCGAACGGGAACATGAAACCGGATAGCAGGATATTCGGCAGAAAGTAAAACACAGTCAGTTGCATGGCCTGCAACTGGTTCTGTGCAAGCGAGGACAAGGTAATGCCCACGGTGAGATTGGCGGCAATGAAGAGCAGTGCGGCCAGGTAAATCGCCACTGTGCTCCCGACAAAGGGCACATGAAACACGAAGCGCGTCGCGAGCAGAATGATCGATGCCTGAATCAGGCCAATGGCCACATAAGGCACGATCTTGCCTGTCATGACCTCGATGGGCAGAACCGGCGTTGCGAGCAGATTTTCCATCGTGCCGCGTTCGCGTTCGCGTGTAACGGCGAGACCCGTCATCATGACGAGCGTCATGGTGAGAATAACGCCCATGAGGCCCGGAACCACGTTGTACTGCGTGATCCCTTCCGGGTTGTACAGGTTGTGAACCTGCACGCTGAAGGCGCTTTGCCCGCCATTCAGGTGCGCGAGCGGGCCGGTCATGTCCTTGTCGGCGACTGGCTGGACGAGATTGGGTAGAGCAGCAACGGCCGTGTGCGTTGCAGTGGGGTCGGTTGCATCGGCCTCGACAAGCAGCGCAGGGCGTTCGCCGCGCAGCAGTTTCCTTGAGAAATCGACAGGGACGTTCAGCACGAACTGCACGCGGCCTTGGGCGAGCGCACGGCGCCCCGCTTCTTCGTTGGGCAGCGTTTCGACAATGTCGAAATACGCCGAGTTCGTCATTGCCGCGATAAAGCTGCGCGAAAACTCGCTTTGATCGTGAACGATGACAGCCGTCGGCAGATGCTTCGGGTCGGTGTTGATGGCGAAACCGAATAGCGCGAGCTGAACGATGGGCACACCCACAATCATCGCGAAAGTGACGCGGTCGCGTCGAAGCTGAAGGAACTCCTTGAGTACTACGCTCCACCAGCGCGTCAACGAAAAGGCGGTGACTGCGCTCACGATCGCGCTCCGACATTGTCTCGCGAATGACTCATCAGATAGATGAACACGTCTTCGAGTCCTGTTTCTATTGGTTGCAGGCGCAGCTGCGTGCCGGCGGTGGCCTGCCTCAGCGCGCGCTCCAACGCTGCATGGTCGCGGCCGCTCGCATGCAGCGCGGAGCCGAACACGACGGTCTGATCGACACCCGGCATGGCGCGTAGTTTCTCCGACAATTCGCTGAGATGTTCACCCTGGATCGACCATGTGGCGAGGTCCTGCGAGTCGATCACTTCTTTCGACGTGCCTTGTGCGAGCAGTTTTCCGTATGCGATATAGGCGAGCTTGTGACAGCGTTCGGCTTCATCCATGTAATGCGTACTCACTAGTACGGAGATGCCGCGCGCCGCGAGGCGATGCAGTTCCTCCCAGAAATCGCGGCGCGCTGTCGGGTCGACGCCCGCGGTTGGTTCGTCGAGCAGCAGCAGTTTCGGTTCGTGCAGCATGCATGCAGCAAGCGCCAGACGCTGCTTCCAGCCTCCGGAGAGCGACCCCGTAAGCTGGCTGGCGCGGCTTTGCAGCCCGAGTGCTTCGAGCGATTTGTCGACGACCTCGCGACGGTTGCGCATCTGGTAAATGCGCGCGACGAAGTCGAGATTCTCCCGAATGGTCAGATCTTCCCAATACGAGAAGCGCTGCGTCATATAGCCGACATTGCGCTTGATCTCTGTACTCTCGCGGCGGATGTCGTAACCAAGGCATGTGCCCGTGCCGGAATCTGGCGTGAGCAGTCCGCACATGAGACGGATGGAGGTAGTCTTGCCGCTGCCGTTCGGGCCGAGAAAGCCGAAGATTTCGCCGCGCGCGACCTGCAACGACACGTCGTTGACGACATGCTTGTCGCCGAAATGCTTGTTCAGCCCGTGCACGTCGATCACATACTCGGGCGCAGTGGTATTCATTTGAGCACCACCGCAACCGGCTGGCCCGGATGTAGTTTCGTTGCGTCCGCAACGGAGGTATGCGCTTCGATCAGGTACACAAGCTTTGCTCGACTCTCGTTGCTATAGATGACCGGCGGCGTGTACTCGGCTTTATTCGACACGTAAGTGATTTTGGCGGGCAAATCCGCTGCGCATCCGTCGCAATGTATCGACACTGCGCGGCCCGGCGCGAGTGCGCCGACCAGCGTCTCCGGCACAAAGAAGCGCACCTTGATGTTCTGCGGCGGCAACATCTGCACGACAGGACTGCCGGCCGGCACCCATTCGCCGCTGCGATAGAGCGTGTCGTAGACGAGCCCGTCGGCGGGCGCGTTCACTCGTTTCTGATCCAGCTTCCACTGAGCCTGCGCGACGACGGCTTCGGCCGCGGCGGCCTGGGCCCGCTGCGCGCCGATCTGCTGCGAGCGTCCGGGCAAGCGCGCCACTTCCAACTGACTCGTGAGTTCGCGCACTTGCGCGGAGCGGGCGTCCGCGTTCGCGCGCGAATCGTCGAGCTGCGCTTTCGAAATGCCGCCCGCGCTGTACTGCGCCTCGTCGCGCGTGAGTTGCAGCGCCGCCTTGCGTGCGTTCGCCACAGCCTCCGCCAGTTGCGCGCGGTTGACGTTGACCTCCGGCACGCGCTTGCCGGTCTGCATGTCGGCCAATTGCGAACGCGCAGCCGCGAGTTGCTGCTGCGCCTCTTGCAATGCGGCGGTTTCGTCGACGGAATCGAGCGCGAAGAGTGGCGTGCCGGCATTGACGTTTTCGCCGCGAGCAACTTGCAACTGGGTGAGTTTGCCCGCGAGGGAAGACCCCAAATACACGTATTCGCCTTCCACATAGCCCTGGTATGCGTTCTCCTCGCGATGCGCGCATCCTGCGAGCAGCGCGCCGATGATCCACAGCCATACTGGCCGCCTTGCCCAGTTGATGGAGTACTTCATTGCTTGTCTTCCACCCGGATGAAGTACAATGAAATATATGTGAATTCAAATTCGAATTCAAACTATTTTTTGAGCGTGTATACCCCATGCCGACGAAACGCGCGAGCACCCCTGCAAGAATGACGGACCGGGCCAAGGAGGCAAAAGCCGCGAGAACATCCGCAGCGGCGGCGCGCACGGAACAGGCGAAGCCACACAAACAGGCGAAAGAGCGCCGGCAAACCGAAGCCCAGAGAGCTGTCAAGCGCGCGAGCCGGCCCGACGGCGCGGCAACTCGCCAGCATCTGCTCGACATCGCAGGCCAGGTATTCGCGGCGCGCGGTTTCGCCGACGCCACCAGCAAGGAAATCTGCGAGCGCGCGGGCACGCCAATGGCCTCGGTGAACTATCATTTCGGCAGTCGCGAGGCGCTGTACGAAGCGGCGCTCGTGGAAGCGCACCGTCAGGTCGTGAGCCTCGACGAATTGTCGGCGCTGACAGAAGCGCCGGGCGATCCACGGGACAAATTGCGGGCGGTCATCTCGCGATTCGTCGGGCTTTCGGCCGGCTCAGGCGCGCCGTGGGGATTCATGCTGATGCTGCGCGAAGTGCTGTCGCCGTCGCCGGCCATGCCTGCGCTCATCGAAAAGGCGGTGCGGCCAAAGGCCACTGTCTTGCTCGGCCTGATCGGGGAAGTACTGCAGTTGGATCCGCACGAGCCGGCCGTGCAGCGGGCGTTGATGTTCAGCGTGCTTCCCTGCATCGCGTTGATGATTGCGCCGCGGCAGGTGCAGGCAGCCTTGCTGCCTGCCGTTGGAAAAGACAAGAATGCGCTGGTGGAAGACTTTACGCGCTTCGTGATGGCAGGACTCGATGCACTTGCCGCCGCACATAGAGCACTTAAATAACTCTACTGCTCGAATGCGATTTTGCGCCTGCGTAGCTCGCGCATGCCGCTGTTCAGGTGCGCACGTGCGCTTTCCTTGTCGCCGGCGCGCATCTGTTCATAGGTACGTTGCGCGACTTCGTGCGGCACCGCCTTGAGTGGGCAATTGCTATTCATGGCCTTGAGCTGGACTTCCGCCGCGCGCTCCAGGTAGTACAGGTCGTCCCAGGCTTCGGCAATGCTCTCGCCTGCGACCAGCACGCCGTGATTCTTGAGGAAAACGATATCCGCGTCGCCGATTGTCTGCGCAATGCGGTCGCCTTCCGAGTCGTCCAGTGCGAGGCCGTTGTAGTTTTCGTCGACGGCTGTGCGGCCGTAGAACTTCAGCGCCGTTTGCCCAAGCCACAGCAGCGGCGGACCCTCGAGCAGGCACAACGCCGTCGCATTTGGCATGTGTGTGTGAAAAGCGGCTTTCACGCGGGGTTTCAGCCGATGCAAACGCGCGTGAATATAAAACGCCGTTGCTTCGGGCTTGCCCTCACCGGCCACGACATGTCCGTCGAAATCGCAAATCAGAAGTCGCGATGCCGTGATCTCCGAGAACGCATAACCATACGGATTCACGAAAAAAAGATTGTCGTGTCCGGGGACGACCGCGGAAAAGTGATTGCAGATTCCTTCTTCGAAACCGTATTGCGCCGCAAGTTGAAAGCAGGCGGCGAGTTCAACGCGCGCCTCGCTGACGGCGTCGGATTCGAGTCGCAAGGTCGACGATGATTTCGCCGAGCCAATGGAAGAAAGCGTGTGCGCCATAATGGATGTTCCTGAAAGTTACCAGCCGAGCGTAGCAAAAAGCAGAGGCACCTGATCGAGCGTAGAAAGCGTTGCATCCGGCGTGTAATCGGGCAACAGCGTGCGGCCCGTTCCCCGATCGATCCATATGCAGCGAAAGCCCACGTCGCGCGCGGCCGCATGATCGAGGTGCGGACTCGCGCAAATATGCACGACTTCATCGCGCGTCACACCCAGTTGCGCGTGTGCGTAATCGAATAACCTTCGGTCGGGTTTGTATGCGCCCGCCTGCTGCGCGGTAATCACGCGGTCGATCAAGCCGCCCAATTGTGCGACGTTGCCCGCAATGATGTCGTCGTCGGTATTCGACACGATGCACAGCCGATACTCATCTTGCTTGAGTCGGCGCAATGTGTCGACCACTTCCGGAAACGGCGGCATGGCTGAAACGCGATCCGTCAACGTGCGTACATCCTCTTGATTGCTCTCCAACCCGAGTTCGGCGAGCGCAAGACGCAGACCGGCGCCTGCCACTTCGCGAAACGACCGATGCGGCGCGGTCTGCTCCAGTGCATGTTCATGCCGGTCATAAACCTCGATGAGTTTCGCAGAATCGACGTGGTGACCGATCTTTGTCTGCAGAATCTCGCGTACCGCCGCCTGCAGACCCTCGTCCCACTGGATCAACGTGCCGTAGCAGTCGAACGTGAGCCAGCGTGGGCGTGCAGTGTTGTGCAATGACATTGAATGGACTCCTGGAGTGAAGTGTTCTGCGAATAGCGTCCAGATTAGGCGGATTGACAGTTATTGGAAAATTAAATTAACCTCTTAACGTCAGTTGCATCGCAAATAACGAAGCGAGCCTCTCATGCTTGATCTCGATCTCCTGAACACGCTGATTTGCGTTGTCGACGAGGGCAGCTTCACGCGTGCCGGCGAGCGCGTGCATCGCACGCAATCCACTGTGAGCCAGCAGGTGCGGCGGCTAGAGGAGCTGGTTGGCCGCACTTTGCTGATGCGTGATCGCACCGGCAATCAGGTGACGCCCACCGAGCACGGCGAACTGCTCGCGCAATACGCGCGACGTCTGCTTGCGCTCGCGCAGGAAGCGCAGGACGCGCTGACAAGCGACGTAGCAGTCACGCCGCTTCGCATAGGCGTGCCGGAAGATTTCGACGCGCGCCGCATGTCGGCAATGCTGTCGGGTTTCGTGAAAACCAGGCCTGGCGTGCGGCTCGAAACGGTGGCCGGCATGAGTGCAGACCTGCAGCGCAGGTTGTCCAGTGGTGAAATAGAAATTGCACTGATCAAGCGGGAGCCGGGCAGCGGCGAGTGCCTCGCATCGTGGCCCGAGTCGCTAGTCTGGGTGCAAGGGGCGAATGCAGCAGCGCCGGAGCCGTCTTCCGACGAACCCGTTCCTCTGGCGCTCTTTCCGCAAGGCTGCGTCTACCGGCAACGTGCGATTCGCGGGCTCGACAAGGCCCATCGGCGTTGGCGCGTCGCATTCGGAAGTCACAGCCTGACGGGTATCCAGGCGGCGGTTTCTTCGGGCCTCGGCATTTCCGTTCTGCCCACCACAGCAGTACTTCCCGAGCACCGCGTCTGCAGCGGCTTTCCGCCTTTGCCGCCGACAGAGCTCGCGCTCGTCAGCTCCGGCGGCGTGCTGAATGTACATCAACGCGCACTGGTCGATTTCCTTCTCGCGGAAATGAGTGCATAGAGCGGCCGGCAAAACGACGAGCCGGCCGCTATGCGTTGTCGCCTACGACAGGTGATGCACTTCCTGCAATCCGAATACCGGCGTCGGGATACCCTCCATGCGCGCCTTCAGTTGCAAAGACAGATACTGTGAGTAATGTCGCGACTGGTGCAGGTTGCCGCCATGAAACCACAGCGCCTCCTGTCGCGTGGGCTTCCACATGTTGCGCTGTTCGCCTTCCCACGGCCCCGGGTCTTTTGTCGTATTCGAGCCGAGGCCCCACACTTTGCCGACCTTGTCCGCCACCTCGCGCGAGATGAGGTCCGCCGCCCAGCCGTTCATCGATCCGTAACCCGTTGCGTACACAACGAGATCTGCTTCGAGTTCGCTGCCGTCGCTAAGCAGGACGGAATGCTCCTTCAGTTCGACCACGTCGACGCCGCTTTTCAGCTTGATCTTGCCGTCGGCGACGAGCTCTGACGCGCCCACGTCGATGTAATAGCCCGAGCCGCGGCGCAGATATTTCATGAAGAGGCCGGAGTCGTCATCGCCGAAATCGAGCATAAAGCCGCTTTTTTCAAGGCGCGCATAGAACTCGGCGTCGCGCTCGCGAATCGCATTGAAGACCGGAATCTGGAACTGATGAAGAATCGCATACGGAATGGATGCGAAGGTCAAATCCGCCCTGGCGGTTGTCATGCCCGCGGCCACCGCGCGCTCCGAATACAGGTCGCCGAGTGCGAGGTCCATGAGCGAGTCTGACTTCACAATGTGCGTGGACGAGCGCTGCACCATCGTCACGTCGACACCCGCTTCCCACAGCGCCGCGCAAATATCATGAGCCGAATTGTTCGCGCCGATCACGACGACCTTCTTGCCCTGATACGCGTCCGGCCCGGGGTGCTGCGACGAATGATGCTGCTCGCCCTTGAACACATCCATGCCCTTGAACGTCGGCATATTCGGTTTGCCGGACATGCCGGTCGCGAGCACGAGTTGCTTCGGCCGCAAGGTGATGGGCTGTCCGGCTCGCTCCACTTCGACGATCCATTCGCCGTTCGCTTCGTCGTAGCGCGCCGATTTGCACACGGTCGAGCCCCAGTAGTTCAGTTCCATGACCTTCGTGTACATCTCGAGCCAGTCGCCGATCTTGTCCTTCGGCGTGAAGACCGGCCAGTTGTCCGGGAAGGGCAGATAAGGCATATGGTCGTACCAGACCGGATCGTGCAGGCAAAGCGTCTTGTAGCGCTTGCGCCATGCATCGCCGGGCCTTTCGTTCTTATCCACGATGATGGTGGGCACGCCGAGCTGCCGCAACCGCGCACCGAGTCCAATGCCGCCCTGACCGCCGCCGACGATCAGGCAATACGGTTGCTCCGACACGCCGAGCGCGTCGAGCTCGGCCTCGCGCCGCTCTTTCCAGCTCGTGCGGTCGCGACGCGCACCGTGTTCGGCGCCCATCGGCCGGCGAAATCCTTTGGGCTCCTCATGACCCTTGAGCTCGGCCATTGTGGTGAGGAGTGTCCAGATCCGGCCTTCCTTCAGACGGATAAAGCCGTTGCCGCGCGCGACGCCCGTTTCGAACGTGATCCAGCCTTGCGTTACGCCGTCCGTTTCCGTCGCGGGTTCGCCATCGGCGAGCCGAAGCTTCGACGGTTTGATCGCGCCCAACTGCGCGTCCAGCATCGCGGCGATCTGCTCGCGACCTTCGAGCGTCTTGATGTTCCAGGTGAACGCGACGAGGTCGCGCCAATAGCACTCGGGTTGAAACAGGTCGACGGCAGCCTGCGTGTCGCCGCGTTTCAACGCGGCTTCGAGGCTTTCCAGCACATTGGATATGGCGTGATTTGCGGTGTTGGCAGACATGGTTGCTCCTCCATACGGAACGGATAGTTAAACTTCGGTGGGAATGCGGGTTCTGTGCCCGCTCAAGGAATCGCTACGGTGCCGCTAGCATTTGTGCGGCGGCAGGATGCGCAGCTTCGCGATGCGTCGGTACAAGGTCGCGCGCGATACGCCGAGCGCTTGCGCGGCCACGTCGGTACGCCACTTTGCATTGTTCATCGCGTCGACGATGCGGCTGCGCTCGAGCGCGTCGCTCTCTGACATGACCGGCGTATCGTGCGGCACGGTGTTGCCGCTCGTGGCGCTTCGCTCGTCCGGGGTGGCGCTGGTGCGTCTCGAGATGCGCGCGGCCGACGGTGGACGCACCCGCGCATAGAGCGGCGAGCCGGTTTCATTCACCCTCAGTGACACAAGACCGCGGCTCGACTTCGCCTCGAACAGGCGCTCGGGCTCCACGTCGAAAAGCTCCGACACGTGACGGGGCAACGCATGCAGGGCCGGCAGACATTCGCGCGCCCGCCGGTTCGCAGCAACCACATGACCGCATGCGTCTATGGCGATCAGAATTTCCGGCTGCGCTTCCACGTAATGCCGGTTGCGATGCGCGAGCAGTACCCAGCAATCGGCGGCGGCATTCAGGAAGTAAGCGTCTTCGATCAGCAGCGCACTTTGCCGCACGATGTGATTGACGAGCCGCTGGCTTTCGCGATCGTCGGGAGAGCGCACGGCGGACGCATCCAGCACGCCGAGCAGCTCGCCGTGCAAACCGAAAATAGGCGACGCGCTGCACGTGAGCGTGGTGAAGGCCGCGCGAAAATGATCGCTTCTATGCACGGTGATCGGCTGTCCGTCGAGCAGCACGGTCGCGACGCCGCAAGTTCCTTCCTCGCTTTCCGACCAGCACGAGCCGAGATACAGTCCCGCGCGCTTGAAGTCGTGGCGGCGATCCTTGTCGACGCGGTAGTCGATCGTCACGCCCTGTGCATCGGTCAGCATCACACAGTAGTCCGCTTCGCGCACCATCTCATGCAGGCGCGACAGACATTGCCCCGAGGCGCGCAGAAACGATTCCTCGCGATGCTGCACGTCGCGCAGTTCCGGCACCGTGAGGATGCGCGGGCCGGCGGTTGCGCTAGGATCGAGGTGATATTGCTCGAGCGAACGCCTATACGACGACGCGAGCCGCTTGCCGTCTGCGCCGGGACGCTGCGTCCGTCCTTCGATGACGTTGCATATACGATCGATATGTCTCGTGGACGGAACGTAGGGCATGATGAGCCTCCGGGCGAAACCCGCGCAAATTCAGCATGAATTCAGCGTGGATCAGGGTGTTGGAGACATTCTGCACTACGCTGCAGCGGGTGTCTCCGAAGCCTTGAACGCACGGTTCGTTTTTAGCATGCGCGAATCGGGAGATCACACTGCAGTGCACCATCGTTGCCGGTGAGAATTTTTTCTCAAGGGCGCGAGCGTGCTGCCTTGACGGGCATTGCCTGCGCGAAGAGGGTCCTTTTCCCTTGAAGGCCTTACTGCGCAGCACATGGGAGGGGCGCTTGACGAGGCGCGAGGCGATGGGCGCGCGCCACGGCGTCGAGCGCGCGGATGCCACCGGCAATATCCGCCGACATCTGTTGAAGCGCTTTCCGGTGCCCGGCCACGAGCGCGTCGTTGCCCGCGCCGACCGATTCGCTCACGACACTGCGGCAAGTCAGCGCCGCATCCCCGGACAATGCGCGCACGCTCCACACCGCGTCGATCAGCGCGTGCGAGCCCGGCCACGATTCGAAACGCTGCACGCTCACGTGGACGCGATATATCGGCACACCCGCGGGGCGCGGAGAACGCGAGACGTCGAGTGTATCGAGCCGCTCTGCGAGTTCCTGCGAGAGCGCCAGACGGATTTCGTCGGCGGGCAACGAAGCCCAGCGGGTCTGCTCCAGTACATTGACGCGATTCGCGTCGGCCTGCACGACAAACGCGGTTCGCGCGACTTGCGCGGGCACGTCGACGGCGGCGACGTCGATCATCAACATCGGCGGCGCAGTGCTGCGGGTATGACTGGGCGGCACACCGCCGACCAGCGTATAAAAGCCGCTCGGCGGCGACGAACATGCGCTGAGCAGGGCCAATCCGCTCAACCCGGCCCACGCCGCGAACACGGCGAGTGCAGCGAGCGAATTGCGCAACCGGGGCGTTTTCCCGTCATTTGCATGGGCGCTCATGGTTTGTCTCCTGTTTTGCCGCGCAGGAGCGATTCTGGATGACGCTCCAGATAATCGGCCAACGCATTGAGCGACTGGAGCGTGCGCGTCAGTTCCTGCAACGCCTGATGCATGTCGGACTGCATCGGCGAGTCCTGCCTGAGCGTCGCCTCAGCGGAACTGAAAGTCTGCTTTGCCGCTGCAAGCGTGTCGCGCGCCTGCGGCATCACTTCCGTGCTCAACTGTGCAAAGAGCTTGTCGGCGTTCTTGAGCGAATTGTTCAGGTTGTTGCCGAGCTGGTCGAACGGAATGCGATCCAGCTTCTTCGCGATGTCGGCAATCTGCGTTTGCAATGCGTCGAGCGAATTGTCAATGGTCGGCAGTTCGAGCGGATCGCGGGCGGGGTCGAAGCTGACGGGCGCGGCCTTCGGGAAAATGTCGAGCGCGACATACAACTGGCCCGTGAGCAGGTTGCCGGTGCGCAACTGCCCGCGCAGGCCGCGCTCCACGAGATGCCGCAGCAGTTGCTGGTTTTCGGCCGTCCCGCGTTCGGGAACCGGCGTGCCGTGAGCACGCCGCCTCAGGCGATCGGGATACAGTTCCAGCGTGACGGGCATCGTGAAGCTGTGCGTCCCCGGATCGTAGTCGACGCCGATATCCGTCACCTGGCCGAGCACAATGCCGCGAAAATCCACCGCGGCACCGACCGACAAGCCGCGCAGCGACTGATTGAAATTCATCACCGCACGCACGGGCGTGCCGTCCGGCGCGCGCATCGCATCGGCTTCGTCGGACGCGAGGCGGAAGCTCGTGTGGTCCGCTGCCTGCGGTCCCGGCGCCTGGCCAGGCGGCGCGCGGAACGAGAGACCGCCAATCAGGATCGACGTGACGGATTGCGTATTGACGACGAAGCCGTTGGAATCGAGCCGCACGTTCACGCCGCTTGCATGCCACCAGCGCGAATTGGTGCCGACGTACTGATCGTACGGCGCGGCCACGAACACCTGCATCGTGACGCCTTTACCGTCCTTGTCGAGAGAAAGTCCGTACACCTGACCAACCTGCATGCGTCGGTAAAAGATGGGGGAGCCGATGTCGATAGAGCCGAGCGACTCCCCATGCAGCGTGAAGCGACGGCCCTTCTGGTCGCCGGTGACGGGCGGGGGCGCTTCGAGACCGACAAACGCGTGCTGGGCGTCTTCCGAGCGGCCGGCGTCCACGCTGATATAAGCCCCCGAAAGCAGCGTGCCGATTCCGCTGACGCCGCTTGCGCCGATTCGCGGACGTACCACCCAGAAGCGCGTGTCCTTCACCGCGAAGTCGTCGGCCTGCTTGCTCAATTGCACCGCCACCTCCACGTGCGAATGATCTTTTGAGAGCGTGATCGCTTTGACCGAGCCGACCACGACGTCCTTGTACTTGACCTGGGTCTTGCCCGGTTCGAGGCCTTCGGCATTGTTGAAACTGATCGTAATCACCGGGCCGCGTTCGGTGATCGACTTGACGACAAGTGCAACGCCGATCAGCGCCGCGATCAGCGGCACGACCCAGACGAGGGAGGGGAGCCAGTTGCGGCGCGGCTCGACGTCTGGATCTGGGGCATCCGGCATGGGGGAGTCTTCTCGCTTATTCATGGGGTAGCTCGGTAGCGGGGCTGGACGTGGGCGGGCTTGCGCCTTCGACGTTGTCCCAGATCAGTCGCGGGTCGAATTGCATGGAAGCCAGCATAGTCAGGATGACTACACAACCGAAGGCGAGCGCTCCGGGGCCGGCGGTGATGACCGCAAGCGACTCGAAACGCACCACGGCGACGGTCAGCGTAATCACGAACACGTCGAGCATCGACCAGCGGCCGATGCGCTCGACCATCCGGTACAGCTTTACGCGCTCCATGGGACGCCATGTCGAACGACGCTGCGCGGTAACGGCCAATAACGCGAGGACGCTCAGCTTGAGCATCGGCACAAGAATGCTCGCGACGAATACGACAATGGCGAGCGGCCACGACCCGGAGGTCCAGAAATAGATGACGCCGCTGATGATCGTGTCGTCTTCCGAACCGACCAGCGACGACGTATGCATGACCGGCAGCAGATTGGCCGGTACATACAGAATGGCAGCCGAGATCAACAGGGCCCAGGTACGCGACAGACTGGCGGGATGGCGGGCGTGCAGGCGGGCGCCGCAACGCGTGCAGGACTGCGCGCCGCCGCCGGCCGCGCGCGGTGCGACGCGCGAGCAGGCGTGACAGACGAGCAGCCCGGCGTGGGAGGCGGTCAGTGTCTTCATTGCGCAGGACGCTGGTTGTGCCATGGACCGCGCGGCGCGACAGTCTGCCGCGAGCTGCTGCGGATGCCGCCAGGAGGTGCGGCGCGACGCGTGTGAATTTCATCGGCGAGGTCCCAGAGTGTGCGGGGATCGAACATCACGACGAGCACCAGAAACAGCGTGAGCGCACCGAATGCGAACAGCGCCACGCCGGGCACGACGTGCGCGAGGCTCACCATCTTCACGATGGTAACGAGCACGCCGAGCATGAACACTTCGATCATGCCCCACGGCCGCACGAACCGGATCGCGCGCAAGATGCGATTGAAGGCTGGTGGTACATAGCCCTGACGAACCGCGACCAGCACGTACAGCAGCGCCGCGAGTTCGGTCAGTGGAAACAGCACGGTCGAACAGAACACCATTGCGGCGACGAGTTGCATGTCCTGATTCCACAGCGTGACGAGCGCGCCCAGGAGGCTCGTACGCGAGGTGATGCCGCCGGTTTCCAGTTCGAGGAGAGGCGAGCCCAAGGCGATGACAAACGTGAACAATGATGCAAGCGTAAGGGCGCATATGCCGTCGAGCGGGCGCGCCATGCCGCGATACAGGACCGCGCCGCAGCGCCGGCAATACGCGCACGACTTGCCGCGCAGCCGCGGCTTGCGGAACAGCGCGTCGCACTCGTGGCAGGCAATCAGGTTGTCGTGATTCATAGGAACGTCGGCATCAGGTTCGGCGATGGCTGCGGCGCACTGCCTCCATCGCCGCGCGTTGCATCACTCGCGCTCATTCATGGTTCGACGGCCTGCCACGAACGATCCGGATCGAACGCTCTGAGTGCAGCGGCTCTTCGCGATGATTCGTAGCCGAGGTTCTTTTGATAAACCTGGCCGTCCTGATTAACGATGAAACTCATCACACCGGTCTTGCCGTATTCGGCGGGCCAGGCAACGAGGCCATAGCCTTTCGCCAGCTTGCCGTTTTCCAGGTAATCCAGCGGCCCGCCTTTCGCGTGCGGACCCTGTGCGGTCAGAATACGGAAGTGATAGCCGTGGTAGCCCTGTTTGCTGACTGAACCGATTTTGGGCATCGCGGCTGCGAGCGGGCCGAGCGGGCTTTGCGCTTCGCCGGACGCGGTGGGCCAGTAGAGTCCGTCGCGTTTGCCGGGCGTGCTGATGAGGCGCTGCGCGAAGTGGCCGGCCAACGCGCGATAGTCCCGTTGCGCATCGAGGTAAGCAAGCGAGGTCTGGATCGCCGCGTGCTCGTTGCGGCCGATTCGCCGTGTGAGAATTTCGTCGCTGCCTGCGGCGGGATCGAAGCGCCAGCCGTCTGCTGCCTGCACGAGCGGAATGGGCAGCGTCCAGCCGCTCGTGCCGACCGACAGATGCTTGCTCGGGCGGCCGTGCAGCGGCGCGGCGTCGTCGATGATCCGATGGCCGGCGGCCCATGCGCCCAGGAACTCGTAGATGTCTTCCTCGCCGACGTCCTTCGACGGAATGAAGCGGTTGTAGTACTTGCCGAGCACCTGTTGCATCGCCGCTTGGTCGTTGGTGGCGAGCGCGTCGACGAATGCGGCGACGGCGGCGTCCGGCGTCGGGTAGACGGCCTGAGCGTGCGCCGGTGCAGTGCAGGCAAGGAGTGCCGAAAGCGCAACCGTAGTGCGGGCGAGGTGACGCGACAAAGGCAAAGCAGTGACTTTCGCGACGCTAGCGCGAATCGATTGAATGCGGTTCATGAGCGGCTCCTGGATGTCGTTCAACGTTGGCGGCCCAGATGGCGCTGGCCGCCGCCGCTCGCGCCGAGGCCGCCATGTGGCTGTGCAGCGGCTGGGCCGAGCGCGTTGCGTGGCTGCGCGCCGCCCGTGTCGAGACCGCCGCGCTCCTGCGCCCCACTGGTGCCGAAACGCCCGCGCTCCTGAGCGCCGCCTGCGCCCGAGCTTCCGCGCTCCTGTCCGCCGCCTGCGCCGAAGCCATTGCGCGCGCTACCTTGCGCCTCGCGGCTCGCCTGCCCGCGCTGAATGTCCTGCCGCGCGGCTGCGCCGTTGCCGGCGCCGCGCAGGGCGTTGTCGCGATTCAGGTTTTGCGCGCTCGCCCGAACGTTTCCTCCGTTCGTACCGCCGTGCTGAATGCTTTGCAGGCGCTCGCTGGCGTTGCCGCCCAGATTCTGGCCGGTGCGGCTCTGCAACGCCTGCTGTGCCTGCGCACGAGAGGCCGAGACGTCACGCCCGCGGTACGTGTCGCGCTGCGCACTGCCCAGATTGGCGGACGCGTTGCGGTTGAACGTCGTGTCGCGGTTCCATCGTGCCGTGTTGCTGTTCACGTCGAGGCGCCGGTTCACGTTGATGTTGTTGTACCGGTTCACATTGATGTTGACGCTGTGGTTGTTCCAGTTGACGTCGCTCCACAGCGCGCTCGTGATGGCCACGCCCACGCCGAACGCGAGGCCGGCGGCGAGTCCGCTCGCGGCCGCATAGCCCGGAGGCGGCGGCACATAGACCGGCGGATAGGCGGGGTAGGGCCACGTTCCGTAGACCACCGTCGGGTTATACGTGGGCACATAGACGACCTGCGGGTTGGCCGGCACGATCTGGATGGTGCTCTCTTCGACGATGACCTTTTGTTGCTCGCTCGTCTTCAGATTGCCGGTTTGCTGCGCCTGTCTGCGCAAACGCTGGACCGAGTCCATCACGTCGTTCGGCTGCGCGAGAAACGCATTGCCGAGTTGCGCGACCCAGTCGGGCTTGGACGCCATGGTGGCGAGCACCTGCGGAAACGCCACCAGCGACTGCACGCTCGGGTCCCACGATTCGCCCGCGACCGCTCTCACCGCGTCGTCGCCTTTCGTGTTCGGGTGGGCGCGGGACCACGCCGCGGCGGCTGCGATGTCCTGCGGAAAGGTTGAGGCCATCAGCACCTGCGCGAGCAGCGCGTCGGGATAGAGCGCGATAGGCGCGCTTAACGAATCCAGCTGCTGATTGGAAATCCTGGCGGCGGTCTGTGCCTGAGCCGCGGGACTCGCGGCATCGAGCACGGCCGGCAAGCCGGCCAGCACGGCAAGCGCAATAAGCGTTGCCTTCTGGTTTGCGCCTGAGCGTTTCACGATGAAATCTCCGTGTGTCGAAGTTGCATGTCTCGTTGGGGGGAGGGCGAGCGCAAACCGTGGTTGCGCGCCCGCATGAGCGTGGTGCGTGGCCCGTGGGCCGCGGCATGATAAACATCGGACTACGAAATGATGCGTATCCGAACGGAATATCGGGAGGCGCTGCGTCGGGCTTTTATTGCGAACCTCTATCCCCTTCAATGGCGAGATTATTAGCTCTTTTTCATGCGGAATTGCAATGCCTGAATAGAACAAATTCGGGTTGAAGTCGGTGAAAAGATCACCTAAGACAACGTTCCAAAAAATGACTTTAGGGCGATCAAATAGTGTTTTGAAAAAACGTATGTATGCCTAATCATCGTCTTGCTTTTGGCCATGAGCTTTCCTATCTTCAATGCGAGAGGGGCTTGGTGACCCGCATCGTAGCGCAGGAATCGATGTCCGCGGTGTTAAGTAAAGCTGTTCGCGTTTAGCTGTATGGGGCTCCGTTGCGGCAGACCTGTTAAGTAAGATGCATGGCGTATCGGCTGCGCAGGCAGCGCTTGGGTGGCGCTTAGATAGCGCTTAGATAGCGCTTAGGCAGCAATATCCAAAAGATCAGCGTTACTGAATAAAGGCATCAAATGAAGCGATTCGCCGCAGTGGTCCTGGCAAGCGCGAGCGTGCTTGCTTACGCTCAAAAACCGGCAACCTATCCCGCGCATGGACAAAGCCAACAGCAGCAACTGTCGGATGACGGTGCGTGTTACGCCTGGGCGAAGCAGAGCACCGGCATCGATCCGGCTGTCGTCGCGCAGACGCCCGCGCCACCACCGGGCCCGACCGGCGCACGCGTCAGAGGCGCGGCGCGCGGGGCGGCGGCCGGCGCGATCGTCGGCGACGTGAGCGGCAATGACGCGGGTCACGGCGCCGCGGTGGGAGCGGCCGCGGGCGCGCTCGCCGGCGGGGCGCGCAGCCGTCAACAGCACGCGGCACAGGCGCAGGCTGCCGAGGCTTCGCAGCAATCGGCGATGAACACCTATTGGCGTGCGTACGGCGCTTGCATGCAAGGCAAGGGCTACACGGTCCAATAGCACGCGCTATGAAGGCAGTGACGCGGCAGAGGCCGCAAACGTCGAGCAGCGGCGAGGCGATCGGAGCCAGTCAGTCGGCGCGATGCTCGAGCAACGTGAGTCACTGTGCCACGGAGGCAAGCAGCGACACCGGCACGCCGTGACAGCTTTCTGTCGCGACCACGGTGACGCCTGAGTTGCCGCCGGGCTTCACGCCGGTCTCATACGAAGAGAATTGCCTGTCGACGCGCACGAGGTTCAGCGGCCACGAGGCCCGCGAGAGCCGTTCATGTGCGATCGAGCCGACCCACAGCGGCATGGCGGACGTGCCGTTGTCGACTGCATAGCCGCTCGGCCAGAAGCGCAGCACGTCGCGCTGGTTGCGCGTGCCGCCCGGCCGCATGAAAACGAGCGACGAAGGCACGCCGTTGTTCAGCTTAGGCAACACGGGCAATGCAGTAGCGGGCACATCCGGCGAGGCGAGCGAGAGCAGGCTATGCGCGGACAGATCGGTGCCCTCCAGCCATCCCTCGTCGCGCAGTTGGCGGCGCAGCGATTCGCCGTCAGAGACCCATTGCAGCGTGAGCGGCTCCTTGCGATCCCCGCCCATGTCCGAGCGATAGCAGGGCAGTTGCTTCCACACCGAATGGGTCCACTGTTGCTGCGTGACGTGCGCGAGCGGCAACGCAGCGGCGGCGCCGGGCGGAGCGGCCATCATCCCGAGACCGGATTGCACGCCCACGCTCGCGAGCACGACCCCCAGCATGATGGCCGGCATCCAGCGGCGCGCGGGCGGCGGCTCGGGGTGCCGCACGATTGCACTGAGCGCGACAATGGCGACCCACATATAGGCGAGCGCCGCGCCGCCGATCGCGTCCGACAGCCAGTAACCGCCGAAGTACACGCCCGCGAGCGCAACGAGGATCACGACGAGGGTCGTCGCCGTGACGACGAAGACCCCTTCGAGCATGCCGACCCGCCTCGCGAGCAGAAAGGCGAGGAAGCCGTACACGATGACGGCGGCCGCCACGTGATTGCTCGGAAACACGTAGGCCTGCGTCATCAGCCCGTTGGGCGCTGCGCGCTGCATCGCCAGTTGCAGGGCGAAGATCAGCATCTGCGAAAAGACCACGGCCGCGAGCCAGTAGCCGATGGTGCGCCAGCGCCGCTCCCACGTCATCCACAGCGTGACCGCGACGATCAGCGCGGCGAGCGTGCCGGTGCTGCCGAGCGTCGCGAGGCCGGCGAGCACGGCGTCGCCCCACGGCGTACGCACCGATTGCATGAAGCGATAGACGGACTGGTCGACGTGCGTGATGGGATCGCCCGTGATCACGTCTTCGAGAATCCCGAAAAAGAGTGCGCCGCACGCGAGCACGATCAGCGAGGCGACGAGGATGCTCGTCGCGTCCGGTGCTTCGGGGTCGAGCAGCCTGCGCGCGGCACGGCCAAGCGGCCCCGGGTGGCGGCACGCCCAGCTGCCGAGATGACGGCCGGCCGCATTCGACCACGCGTGGGCGTGCGAAAGCAGGAGTGCCGCTGCTCGATAGCTGAGCCAGATGCTCGCCACGAGCAACGCGAGAATCACAACGAGCCTGAACGACACCGCGCCGGCGAGCAGCACCGACGCGCCGAACACGACGCCCGGCAGGATATGGGCCGGCGCCCACAGCAGCGCGGACAGCACGTTCATCGCGTAAAAGCGCACGGGCGGCATGCCGAGCATGCCGGCGACGACCGGCACGATCGCGCGCAAGGGCCCGACGAAACGCGCGAGCACCACGCTCTTCGCGCCATGCTTGCGGAAAAACCGGTAACCGGCGTCGAGGACTTCGGGATGACGGGAGAACGGCCAGAGCCTGACGATCCGGCTCTTGTAGCGGCTGCCGAGCCAGAAGCTCAAGCCGTCGCCGGCGACGGCGCCCGCTATCGCCCACGCGAGCACCCAGCCGAGGCCGAGCGAGCCGGTGCCGGTGAGCGCGCCCGCGAGGAACATCGCGGTACTGCCGGGAATGAACGTGCCGATGACGGCAACCGCCTCGAGAAAGGCCGCGAGAAACACGACCGTGAGCATCCATTCCGGATGGCCGGCCAGTAGATGCAGGAGGTGGACGTACGCTTGCTCCATCGTGCGCGATCAGCCGTTTGGGCGCCGTTTTTGGCGTGACGACCGATCATAACGCGCACGCAGCAGTTCTATGGCTCGCTCAGTCTCATTTCTCGCGCGCCGGTGGTAGCCCGGTTCATACGCCGGTTCATACGCCGGGTCGCGCGAGAGCCGTCAAACGGTCAGGAAGCCGTGAGCGTGTCGCCCGAGACGTGCACGCGTTCGCCGATCTGCACGGGCGGCTGCGTCTGATAGTCGAAGTTGCGGTAGCTGCCGTCCTGCATGCGCACCTGAACCTGGTAGGTGGTCTGCTTGCGTACCGCGTGTTCGATGCCGTTGCCTGCCAGCCCGCCGCCCACCGCACCCGCGATGGTAGTCAGAATCTTGCCGCGTCCGCCGCCGATCTGGTTGCCGACCAGGCCGCCGGCAACCGCGCCGCCGAGCGCGCCGAGACCGGTTGTCGGCTCGGGCGACTGCACCGTGTTGATGGCGACCACTTCGCCGCTATACGGGTCCGCCGGGACCGGCCGCGCCGCGGCGGGTTCGTTGGCCGTCTGGTAGCCGTCATTGCCGGCATATCGCGGCGCTGCCGTGCCGCCGCTATGCGTGCGATGAACCGGCGGCCTGACAGGCGCTGCGTGCGGGACCGGCTGTTGTGCCGTTTGCGCGATGGCCGGCTGCGGCGCCTGCGTCGCACTGAGCGCCCCGCTTGCGGTTTGGGCGGCCACTGTCGACGGTGCGGGCGACGGTTCGGTCACCGCATGCGAACTGGGCAACAAGCCGGTCATGGCGGCGATCCCCGTCGCGCTTGCGAGGATGACGGCGACGGCCGCGCCGGCGATCAACGGATGGATACGGCTGCGCGGGGAAGTGCTGGTTGTGACGTTCGTGTTCATGGCGGACTCCGCGGGTAGATGCCTGCAATAACGCTCGCGGGAAGCGTCCGGTGCACGCTCCGCCCGCGCGCGTTTGTAAGCATTTGTACGACCTGCCACGGTGGCAAGCCGCGCGAGCGCCGAGGCGGACAGAACCTGTTACGAGCGTGAACGAAGCCCGCGCCGGCTCGTCATACCGGGTGAGCAGCGCGTTATCTGACGGAGTGGAGCAATGAATATCGCAACTGGCCGTTTTGCGGCGGCGGTCATGATCACGGCGTGTCTGTCCGGCGCGAGCGGACTGGCGTGCGCGCAGACAGGCGGCAACCGCGCGGGCAATGGCGGCTTGAGCGCGGCGCCTTCGAGTGGAAACGCGGCGGGCGGCGCGGGCGCGATCGGCTCGACGCTCAGCCCCACGCCGGGGCTTGCGACGCCTGGCGGCGCGCTGGGCAGCGGCCCGGCCGGCGGCACGGGCGCGGGCACGGGCCTCGGGCTCGGCGCAAGCCGCGTGCCCAACAGCATGCGCGCGAACGGCACGAGCCTGAACCAGAACCCCGACCCGCGAGTGCCCAACCTGAGCGGCAGATCCGCGGTGCCGCGCTAGGCAGACGTGCGTGCGCCGCGGGTCGGGTCGGGCCGGCCGCGGTCTGTCGCCTGAACCCGGCTCGGCGGCTTAAAATAGTTGTTCCATCCACCGGTTCATTCGACGACAGGAAGCGCGCATGGCATACGGCGAGCACAACTACAAGGTTTCCGTGCAGTGGACAGGCAATCGCGGCAGCGGCACCTCCGGCTATCGCGACTACGGCCGCGATCATGTGATCGCTTCGGGAAGCAAGCCGGCCATTCCCGGCTCGTCCGACGCCGCATTTCTCGGCGACGCGAGCCGGTGGAACCCGGAAGACCTGCTCGTCGCCTCGGCGTCGGCCTGTCACAAGCTGTGGTATCTGCACCTCTGCTCGGACGCGGGCATCGTCGTGGTGGATTATCGCGACGACGCCGAAGGAACCATGCTCGACAGCCCGCAGCAGGGCCGCTTCTCGCAGATCGTGCTGCGCCCGCGCGTGGTCCTTCAGGCCGGTGCCGACGTGGAATTGGCGCGGCAGCTGCATCACACGGCGCACGAGAAGTGCTACATCGCAAACTCGGTCAATTTTCCGATTCTGTGCGAGCCGGTGATCGAAACGCACGCCAGCTGAACGGCTGGCGGCAACGCGTGCGATAAGCGGGGCGCCGGCGCCGCCTTCAGCGATTGCCGTCGAGCAGCTCGCCCAGCAGTTCGTCGAACGCGGCCTGGGCGTCTTCGAGTTCCTGCAGCGCGGCGTCGAAGGTCTGCAGCGCGAATTGCGAGGGCTTGCCGCTGCCGGCCGGCGGGAACTGCGACTGCAACGACGCAAAGGCGCTTTTCACCCGCTGCGTCGCGGTCAGGACGCGCTCCATGGCGGCCGTTTCTTCTGCGCGCGCTTTTTCGTGATCGATGTTGTCCATGGGAACTCCGTGTTCGTCGATGCGGCTCGCGCCGCGTGAAATGGCGTGACTATGCCACGTTCGCGCTCACAACAGCGGCAAGCCGCCGTCGGCCTTCACTTCGCGCAACGATAACGCCGACTCCACCGACGTCACGCCCGGCAGGCTGCGCATCTGGTCGCGCATGAACGTGCCGTAGTCGTCGAGGTCGCGCGCCACCACTTGCAGGATATAGTCCGCGCTGCCCGACACGTTATGACACGCGATGATGCGCGGGATGGCCTGCACCTCGCGCTCGAAGCGGTTGGCGAGATCCTTGTCGTGCACGGCAAAGCGCACAAGCACGAAAGCGACCACGCCGAAGCCGAGCGCCGGGCGCGCGAGCACGGCGCGGTACTGGCCGATGTAGCCGTCGTTTTCGAGGCGCTTCAGGCGCCGCGCGCAAGGCGTTTCGCTCAGGCCGACGAGTTCGGCGAGCTTCGCATTGGACATGCGGCCGTCTTTCTGAAGCGCGGCGAGAATCGCGCGGTCGATCTTGTCGAGGTCGGTTGACATGGGCGGGCGCTTTGGGTGTCGTGGCGAAAATCGGTCGAAAACGCCGCGATATTAGCGCATTCCTCCATTGCTGATTTCATGAGATCCGAAATTCGCCAACAAACCCTCCGCCGACAATAGCAACATAGAGCCCTGAACACGGAGGCTCACATGATTTCCGCACACTTGCTCGCTGTCTATATTGCCGCGCTGCTGGTCGTCTACGCGATGCCCGGCCCGGACATGGCGCTGATCCTGCAAACGAGTATCGGGCGCGGCGTGCGCAGCGGCTTCGCGGCCGCGTGCGGGCTCGGCGTGGCGCGCGCGATCCACGTGACGCTGTCGGCTTGCGGCGCGGCCGCGCTGCTTCGCAACGCGCCCTGGCTCTACGACGTCGTGCGTTACGGCGGCGCGGTTTATCTCGCGTGGGTCGGCATTCAGATTTTCCGCTCGCCGGTGTTCGCGCTGCCCGACGCCGGCGCAAAGCGCGCTGGGTCGGCCGATGAAGCCGGCTCGACCGGGCACGCTTTCGGCGCGAGCGTGCGCCAGTTGCGGGCTGCGTTCGTCAAAGGCTTGTTGACCAATCTGCTGAACCCGAAGGCGCTGCTGTTCTGCTCCGTGCTGTTGCCGCAGTTCCTGCGGCCGGAGGCGGGACCGGTCTCGTTGCAGATGATCGAGCTCGGTTCGGTGCTGCTTGCCGTCGGCATGTGCTTCGACTTGGCCTATGCGGTCGGCGCCGCGCGCATCGCGCAATGGGTGCGCGCGCATCCGCTTGCGCAGACGCTGCAGCGCTGGACTTTCTCCGCGGCGCTGATCGGCTTTGCAGTGCGGCTGTCGCTCGATTGAGGGCGTGGCCGGGCTGGCCGTGCCGGTAGCATGGGGCGGCGCTATCGGTTCAGCTTGCGCTCGCGGCGCGAGCGGTCGTCGATAATTTTTTTGCGGTGCTTGTCTTTCATCTTCTTCCAGCTTTTGCATTCGTCGCGCGTGCGCAGGCAGCCGATGCAGTAGCCGGTTTCGCTGTCGAATTTGCAGATGTCGATGCAGGGCGATGCAGTGCTCATGTCGGGCTAAGAGGTCGTGAATGGGTGACACGTGCGGCGACTGTCGCACAGCCTCGACTCGTGCGCCAGGTGATTGTGTTAATAAAGGCGATAGCGCGCCGGCCTGCGCGCGCACCGTCGCGCGCGGCCACACCAGGAACACCCATGACTTATCGCTGATGAAAACTCTGCTGCTTTACGCGATTACCGCCGTTGCCGAAATTCTCGGCTGCTATTTGCCGTGGCGCTGGCTGAAGGAGGGCGGCCCGCTCTGGCTGCTACTGCCGGGCGCGCTCAGCCTCGCGCTCTTTGCCTGGCTGCTCACGCTGCACGGCACCGCCGCCGGCCGCGTGTATGCGGCGTACGGCGGCGTGTATGTGGCGGTGGCGATTGCGTGGCTGTGGTGCGTCGACAAGGTGCGCCCGACGCTCTGGGACGCAGCCGGCGTCGCGGTGACGCTGGCCGGCATGGCAATCATCGCCTTCCAGCCGCGCGTGTGACGGCTGCGCTTACTTGAGCCCGCCGAGATAGTCGAGCTTGCCGAGTTCCACCCCGTTATGGCGCAAGATGTCGTACGCCGTGGTCACGTGGAAGAAGAAGTTCGGCAGCACGAAACCGAGCAGATACGACTGGCCCGTGAACTCGATCGGGCCGGTGCGCATTTTCAGTGTGATCGCGCGTTCCTCGGATCCGTCGATCTGCTGCGGGCTGAATTCCTTCAGATAGTCGATCGTCTTTTGAAGGCGGGCATGCAACTCGTCGAAAGTCTGCTCGACGTCTTCGTATTTGGGCGCTTCCACGCCCGCCAGACGCGCGGCGCAGCCCTTGGCGGTATCGCTCGCGATATACACCTGGCGCACGAGCGGCAACATGTCCGGCGCGAGGCGGGCGTTCGTGAAGACCGACGGTTCGATCTGCTTCGCGGCGGCGTGCGCCTGAGCCTTCCCGAGGATGGCTTGCAGATTGGCGAGGCCGCGGATCAGCACGGGCAGTGATGCTTGATACATCGAAATTGACATGGGGTTCCTCGGATTCTTCGATCGTGCGCGCACGACGCGCGCGAGGCAATGTAACGGCGCAATGGCCGCTGCAGCATCATAGCGGAGCGCTGCGGACCGTGCATGAGACGGCCGCCGCGTTAGCCATCCGGCCGACTGCCGCGCATGCCGGAACTGTGGTCGAATGCATGGGTCCGAAGGTTTGCGCAGTCGTGCGCGCAGCACCTTGTAATAGCTGTCGTCGGTCAGCGAGTGGATGGGGCGCCCGCGCCGCTCCGCGTCGCAGCCGGCGCCGTCATGCCAGGAGGAGAACCGATACATGGCCACCAAGCACCCGCTGCCCGGAAGCGAGCGAACGGTAGAACAAGGTTCGAAACTGATCGGAGCCTGCGATCCCGCGGAGAAGATCGAGGTTTTCGTCATGCTGCGCCGCCAGCAGCAGGCGCAGTTCGACGCGCTCATGAGCCGCATCGAAGCCGGCGACCCCAACGTGCAACCGCTGTCGCGCGAGGCATTGGCCAAAGACTATGGCGCCGCCCCCGGCGACATCGCCAAAGTCAAGGCATTTGCCGCCGCGCATGGACTGACGGTGGTGCGTGAGGACGCAGCCGCGCGCTCGGTGCTGCTGTCCGGCACCGTCGCGCAATTCCAGAGCGCGTTCGAAGTCAGGCTCGACAAATATGAGCACCATACGGCCGGGGAATTCCGCGGCCGTACCGGCGCGGTCAACGTGCCGGACGATCTGCATGGTGTTGTCGAGGCGGTGCTCGGGCTCGACAACCGCCCTCAGGCGCGGCCGCACTTTCGCATCCGGCCGCCGTTTAGCGCCGCCAGAACGCACCAGGCTTCGTTCACGCCGCTGGAACTGGCCTCGCTCTACCAGTTTCCGCAAGGCGACGGCGACGGGCAGTGCGTCGGCATTATCGAGCTGGGCGGCGGCTACGATCCGGCGGATCTCAAATCCTATTTCGCGAGCCTCGGCGTGCCCGCGCCCATGGTGAAGTCCGTGAGCGTCGATCAGGCGCGCAACGAACCGACCGGCGATCCCAACGGGCCCGACGGCGAGGTCACGCTCGACATCGAGATTGTCGGCGCAATCGTGCCGGGCGCCACGATTGCGGTGTATTTCGCGCCGAACAGCGATGCCGGTTTTATCGACGCGGTCAGCCGCGCGGTGCACGATACGGTCAACAAACCGTCGGTGATTTCCATCAGTTGGGGCGGTCCGGAGTCGGTCTGGACGAGCCAGTCGCTGGCGGCGTTCAACAGCGTGCTGCAAAGCGCGGCGGCGCTCGGTGTGACGGTGTGCGCGGCGTCGGGCGACAGCGGGTCGAGCGACGGCGCCGGCGGCGGCAATCACGTGGATTTCCCGGCGTCGAGTCCCTATGTGCTCGCGTGCGGCGGCACGAGCCTGAGCGCGTCGGGCAGCGCGATCACGCATGAGGTGGTCTGGAACGACGGCCCGCAAGGCGGCGCGGGCGGCGGTGGCGTCAGCGCCGCGTTTGCACTGCCCGCGTGGCAGGATGGGCTCTCGGTGGTGTCGTCGGCGGGCGGCAAAAAGCCGCTCGCGAAACGCGGCGTGCCGGATGTCGCCGGCGACGCTTCGCCGCTCACGGGCTACACGGTGCTCGTTGCGGGCACGCAAACGGTGGTGGGCGGCACGAGCGCCGTCGCGCCGCTGTGGGCCGGGTTGATCGCCCGCATCAACGCGGCCCGAGGCGCGAGCGCGGGCTTCGTGAACCCGAAGCTGTACAAGGCGGCGGGCGCGTGCAACGACATCACGCAGGGCAACAACGGCAGTTTCGCGGCATCCGCGGGCTGGGATGCCTGCACGGGACTCGGCAGTCCCAATGGTCAGAAGGTGGCCGCCGCACTATAGTCGGCAGGAGGGTCGGCAAGGAGGTCGGCAACCAGCTCGGCAACCAGTTCGGCAACCCCTTGCAGTACCGGCACAAGACGTGAACGTACCCATGGAGCGATCATGACAGGCACAGAGCCAGCGTCCGTTAGTCCGCAGTCGCCGCACAATTCAGAAGCTTCCGCGAAACCCGCCACGCCTCACGGCAAGCGCAAGGCGGCCGATCAACCTTTCTTCGATCCGGTCGCCTACGGTAACGGGCCGGACGATTCCGTGACCGCGACCGACGAGAGCGCGGCGATCACGCATCACTCGGTCACGATAGGCGGCAAGAAGATCGATTACACCGCGACGGTCGGCCATCTGGTGATCGTCGACCCGAGCAGTTCTGAGCCGGCGGCGCGCATGTTCTACGTCGCCTTCACGCAGGACAACCAGAAAGAGGAAACCCGGCCGCTCACGTTCTTCTATAACGGCGGGCCGGGTTCTTCGGCGGTGTTCGTGCTGCTCGGCTCGTTCGGGCCGCGCCGCATCAAGACGTCGATGCCGAACTTCACGCCGCCCGCGCCCTACACGATCGAGGACAATCCGGACAGCCTGCTCGACCGGAGCGACCTGATTTTCATCAATCCGGTCGGCACCGGCTATTCGGCGGCGATCGCGCCGAAGAAGAACCGCGACTTCTGGGGCGTCGATCAGGACGCCGATTCCATTGCGCAGTTCATCAAGCGTTTTCTGACGAAGAACAACCGCTGGAATTCGCCCAAGTATCTGTTCGGCGAGTCGTACGGCACGGCGCGCAGCTGCGTCGTCGCATACCGGCTGCACGAAGGCGGCGTCGACCTGAACGGCATCACGCTGCAGTCGTCGATTCTCGACTATACGCAGGCTGGCAATCCCGTCGGCGCATTGCCCACGGCCGCCGCCGACGCGTGGTATCACAAGAAGCTCGGTGTCGCGCCCCGGCCGACGGATCTCGGCGCGTTCGTCGAAGAAGTCGCCCAGTTCGCGCGCACGGACTATCTTGCGGCGCTGCGCAAATTTCCAACCACGGATTCGGCGACGGTCGAAAAGCTCTCGGAATACACCGGCATCGACAAGACGACCTTGCTCGCGTGGAGCCTCGACATTGCGTCGTACGACAGCCGAGGCAACTCGCTCTTTCTGACCACGCTGCTGAAGTCGCAAGGTCTCGTGCTCGGCGCGTATGACGGCCGCGTCACCGCCATCGGCACCGGCATTGCCGGCAAGATCGACCCGAACTCGGGCGGCAACGATCCGACCATGACCGCGGTGTCGGGCGTCTACACGACCATGTGGAACGTCTACCTGAACGAGCAGTTGAAGTACACGTCGAACTCCGCCTTCACGGACCTCAACGATCAGGCGTTCCAGTTCTGGGACTTCAGCCACATCGACCCGACAGGCGCCCAGAAGGGCGTCGACGACAAGGGCAACGTGATCCTTTACACGGCCGGCGACCTGGCCGCGGTCATGGCGCTCAATCCCGATCTGAAGGTGCTGTCGGCAAACGGCTTTTACGATTTCGTCACGCCGTTCTATCAGACCGTGCTCGATTTGCAGCAGATGCCGCTGCTCAGTCAGCAGGTTCGGCAGAATCTGTCGGCGCGCTTTTATCCGTCGGGCCACATGGTTTATCTGGACGGCGCGTCGCGCACGGCGCTGAAGGCCGACCTTGCGAACATGTACGACTCGGCGGTGGCCAACACCGAAGCGCTTGGCCGGATTCGGGCGCTTCAGGCGCGGGTCGCGCATTAGCGGCGCATTAGCGGCGCATTAGCGGGCAGGGCAGGTGTCCACGGCGGCAGCGGGGCGCCGTGGAGTTCGTGGAAAGCCCGTTAAGACGCACGCCGAAGCTGCGCTTAACGGGCTTTTTTTACGCATGCCTCGTGGATATGTTTTAATTGTCTTGCGAATTGAACTACTGCGCGCCTCGAGAGGCGCGCCGACGAATGAACGCAGGCATTGCAGACAGGCGTCGCACCGGCTGTTCCGGCGACCACAGCGGCAGTATCTTTCGACCCTATTCACCGGCGGTGAGGCTGCGGCGCGCGCATGTTTCGCTTCTGCTGGGTTTGAGCGCGCTCGCGGCGTTGCACGTCGGCCCGGCGCACGCACAGCACGCGGGCATGCTCGACGAGCGCGTGACCCAGCAATCGATCCGCGAGACGATATGCCGGCCGGGCTATGCGAGCGCGGTGGCGCCGCCGTTCGATGAACTCATGGCGCATAAGGACCGGATGCTCGCGGAGCGCGGCATCGACGCCGACGACGGCGCGGACTTCGCGCTCGATCGGCGCGTGCCGGTGGTGCTTGGCGGTTCGCCGGATGCGCCGTCCAACCTCGGCCTTTTGCCTTGGGCGGGGCGCCAGGGCGAGCGGCGCAAGGCGCGCGCGGCGGTCATGCTCAAGCGCTGCGTCTGCGAAGGCAAGCTGAGTCTCGCTGAAGCGCAGGCGGCGATCGTCGGCGACTGGTCTGTGGTCTATTCAGGATTCAGCCAGGCGTCCTGCGACATCAGCCGGCTGGACGTCGCGACCGGTGCGGAGAACCGGCGTCGAACGGAGCGCAGTACGTCTCCGTAAGGTCGCGGCGCGGCTGTGAATGTGCTGTCCCGAGCCGTGAGCCGACTGGCTCCCGCGCTCCCGCGCTCTCGCGCTCCAGCAACGCGCGTCCGCGTTCAATTACCGACCCCACTCATTCCCCGGAGAATTACCATGTCCCAATCATCTCTTGCCGCCGCGACTCTGGCGGCGCTGACGTTGGCGGGCGCAGCCGGCAGCGTGCCCGTCTTCGCCGCCGAGTCCGCCCATTGCGGCACGGCCGACGCGCTGCGGATCCGCGGCGACGTGCCCGCCGCCATCAGCTTTGACGTGTATCGCCAGTTGCGTCCGCTCAATGCACAACGCATCGCGCTTTTCCAGTCCGCGGGCGAAGTGAAACACCTGCCGGACGGACTCGCGGTGTGCGAAGTCGCTGACGACGGGGTGGACGATCCCTCCGCGGTCCTGGTCGAATTGCCGCAGGGCAAGAACGCGTGGTGGGTCAGCGCGGCCAATGTGCAGAACGCCGACTGACGCTCGCCCGCTGTGTTCGGTTTTTCCATCGACGGCATGAGTGCAACGAACGGCGGCGCGCCGCGAGGCCCGCTTCTTGCGACCGGACTCCGCGTGTAACGAGTCGGCGGCGCCGCAGCGCTCAGGCAGCATCGGCCGGCAGGGAGCCTCGCTGACGAACGGACATCGCATGGTTCGGGTACAGTGCAGTGATCCTCGTCGAATGCATGTTTGCCCTTCTGACGCCGCGTCGCATCGCATGTACGATTGGCGGTGACTATCCTCGCGCAGGGCGCTGGCGGGCCCACCGAAATACGGAGATTCCGAATGATTGCTTTCTACCTGTCATTGGCCGCGCTCGGCGCGGCGGGCGCCGCATTCATCCGCGAACTGGCGGCCGCACGGGCTAAAGAGCGCGCGGCATTGCGCCCCGCGCGCGTGCGCGCCGACAGGCGCGGCAGCCGCCGAGGGTAGGCCGCATGAACCTGATCGTGCGCAACATCGCCCCGTCGTGCAGTGAGCAGGAAGTGCGCGAATTCCTTATGCGCGAGCTCGGGCATTACGCGCGCAACGTCGAAGTGATCGACGCCGGCAAGCCCGGCGCCTACGCCACTGTGGAACTGGACGCGCAAGTGCCGTATGTCGGCGAAGTCATCGCGCGGCAGATTCACGGCAAGCATCTGGGCGGCGTGGCGCTGGAGGCAAGCGCCGATCTGTTCACCGACGACCCGCCGCCGGCTCACTAGGCGCCGCTATCGGGGGGCCGAGGGCGGGGGCCCGGAGCTCAGCAGCCGAGGTCCGACGCCCAAACCCCAAGCCCAACGCCCAAGCCCAACGCGCCTCATTCCCCCGCTGCCGGCTGCGGCCAGTCGAACGGCGTGTACGGCAGCGCCCGTTTATGCCGCGTCGCATGGTAGAAACGCAAGATGATAGTGCGCGCCTCGTCGCTGACCGGCTTGCCTTCGAGAAAGTCGTCGATCGTCTCGTATGGAACGCCGTAGGCCTCTTCGTCCGGTCGTTGCGGACGCAACGCTTCGAGGTCCGCTGTCGGCACCTTGTGCGCGAGCGCGTCGGACGCGCCCAGCGCCTTCGCGACCGCGCGCACGCGGCGCTTGTTGAGTCCAGCGAGCGGCAGCACGTCGGCGCCGCCGTCGCCGAACTTTGTAAAAAAGCCCATCAGCGATTCGGCGGCGTGGTCCGTGCCGATCACGACGCCCGCGCGCGTGCTGGCCACGGCGTACTGCGCGATCATTCTTTGCCGCGCCTTGATATTGCCGTGCACGAAGTCTTCCTGCGCGTCGTCGGCGAACGGCAGGCCGCTTTGGTGCAGCGACGCGAGCATGGCGTCGGCGGCCGGCTTGATGTCGATGGTCAGCGTCTCGTCCGCGCGAATGAAGGCGAGCGCCTGCTGCGCGTCCGCCTCGTCTTTCTGCGCGCCGTGCGGCAGGCGTATCGCGATGAAGCGGGCATCGTAGCGTTCGCCGCGCAGACGCTCGACGGCCAGTTGGGCGAGCCGCCCGGCCGTCGTCGAATCCACCCCGCCGCTGATGCCGAGCACATAGCTCTTCAGGCCATTGCCACGCAGGTAGTTCGCGAGAAAAGACACTCGACGCTCGATCTCCGAGTGGGCGTCGAACCCGGTGGTGAGGTGCATTTCCGCTGCGATGTCTGCCTGAAGCGCGGTCGGATCGGTCTGCTTCATGGTGCTGTTGCTCCTTGCATCGTGGATGCAGTATCTGACAAGGTCTGCCCCCACCTGAGCACGTAGCGGACCCGCCTGAGCGCAATCGACAGATCGCCATGCGCTGCGTAACATCTCCGGTTCCGAGCGCCGCATCGACCTGCGAGCAGCCCATAATAATCACATCAGTGCGAACCCGCGATGAACGACTTCGAGCGGCCTCGCCCGCCTGTATTGAACCGCCCGGCTTTCACACGAGTCGCGCGGCGAATGAGCTTTCTCATGCAATGCGCATTGAGACGGCCGCGCCATCCTTGCACTGGCGTGGACGCGTTGCGCCTCCTCGCGCGCGAACCGGCTTCAGCGCTCGCGCGTTTCCTTTGCTTCGCTGCGCTCGTTGTGCCGGCTTGCGCGAGTCTCGCCCTCACTTCCCCCGCGGCGGCGAGCGGGGCGGCTTCTTCCGGCGCTGCGCCGTCCGTGGGGTTGTCCGGCAGGCTCCCGGTCGCCGCACCGGACGCGGCCGGCGTCGTGGACCCGCGCCGCGCGCTGGCGCTGCACGATGTGTTCGTGCGGCAGGTCACCCGCCGGCTCAACGTGCCGGCCGGCGAGCAGCGCGCGTACGCCGACCGTCTCCAGGCGGCGTTGCGCGAGCACGCGCTCGGCCAGCTGTCGGGTGAATACGTCGTAATGGTCGACCGCAACGCCAACGTGCAGGCGCTCTTCATCTACTTTCGCGCGACGCCCGCCGACGCGTGGCGGATGATCGGCGCGTCGCCCGTGTCCACCGGCCGGCCCGGCGAGTTCGATCATTTCGTGACGCCGCTCGGCGTCTTCGAACATACGCCCGCCAACATGGATTTCCGCTCCGAAGGCACGGAGAACGAAAACCATATCCGCGGCTACGGCAAGCGCGACATGCGCATCTTCGATCTCGGCTGGGCGCAGGCCGAGCGCGGCTGGGGCAAGGGCGGCGTGTCGCAGATGCGCTTCCAGATGCACGCCACCGATCCCGAGCGCCTCGAGCCGCTGCTCGGCGTGCGTCATTCGAAAGGCTGCGTACGGATTCCCGCGTCGCTGAACACGTTTCTGGATCACTACGGCATTCTCGACGCGGAATATGCGGCGCTCGTCGATTCAGGCAGATCGCTGTGGGTGTTGAAGAGCGATCGGGAAATCGTGCCGTGGGCAGGCCGCTACATCGTCGTGGTGGACTCGGCGCGCGGCACTCGCCCCGCGTGGGCGCCGGCGCCGGGTGCGAAGGCGCATGCGAAGGTGCCGGCGGGGACCGACACGGCGGACTGATCGACGGACTGCCTGGCGCACTGCGCGACGGACTGCACACGCCGCCGCATTGCGTCAGCCGGTCAGCGCATCAGCAACACCGTGCCCGCGCCGACCATTCCGCCGCAGAGCACGCATGCCCACAACAGCGCGCGCGTGCGTCGATATTCGCGGCCGAGTTCGGCAAGCAGTTGCGCGTTCTGCCCCGGCGTGCGCGCGCGATCGTGCTCGTGTTGCAAGTAGCGCACCGCCAGTTGCGGCACCCGCGGCAGCATGTGCGCAAGATGCGGCAGCTCGCGCGAAATGCGCTTGAACCAGCCGCGATGATCGATGTCGCGCCGCGCGATATCCGCGAGGACGCGCCGCGCAATATTCCATGTGTCGACACCCGGATGGAGCGCGCGCGCCAGCATCTCCGCCTGCTCGAAGGAGCGCTGCGCGGTGGCGAGGCTGCTCGCCACCGCGCCGTCGAAGGGGTGCACCGCGTACAGCAGATGGTGGAACAGCGAGCCCGCCGAGCGGTCTCGCGGGGCCGCCGCGAAGTGCGCTTCGGCACGCGTGCGCAATTCCGCTTCGAGCAGCTCGGCGCGGGTGTCGTGCGGCACGTGCCCGGCGTCTTTATGCAATTGCGCGAGGCGGCCGTAGTCCTGCTCGAACAGCGCGGTCGCGCCGTGCACGAAGAACTCGCGCTCGCCGGTCGACAGGCTCGACATGATGGAAAACTCGGCCAGCACGAGACGCCCGAGGGAATCCGGCTCGATGCTCACGCGTACGCGCCGCGCGTCGAGCGTGGCATGGAAGAAGCCGTGCTCGAAGGCCTGTTCGGTCACCACTTCGACGATATGCGCGGCGAGCGGCGCCAGTTTCACGTGATGTGCACGCAGGCCGCTCAGGTCGCTCGCCGGCAAGGTGGTGATGCGCTGCACGGTCAGCGCGTGGTTCGTGCACAGGTCCCAGATCACGTCCGGCACGACGAGGCGCGAGTCACCTTCGAAATGGTGGCCGGTCTGACTCAGGTTGGCCGCTTCGGCGCGCAGATCGAAGCGGCGCAGGAGGTCGTCGGTAAAGGTTTGGGCGAGCGAGCGCAGCCGCAGGCGGCGCGCCGTGCCCGACAGCTTTTCGAGCCAGCGCGCGACCCAGCGCAATAGCGCGAGTTCGTCGCCGATCTGCTGCAGCTGGCCGGCGCGCAGCAGCTTGATCGCCACCTCGCGATGACCGTTGATCGGCGCGATGAGCCGCGCAAAATGCGTCTGTTCGGCGAAACCGCTTTGCACAGGGACCGGGTCCACCGCGCTGAACAGCGTGGCGAGCGGGCGGCCGAACGCGCGCGCCAACGCTTCCTCGGACTCGCGCGGCGGCAGCGGCGCTTCGAGGTGATCGATTGCGTCGATGGCATCGTGCAACGTCGCGTTCGCCAGTTCCGGATGCTCGACGAGCGTGGTCGCGAAGCGGCCGGCCAGCGGTCCGAGCGCCGGCAGCAGGCCGTGCACGCTGCGCGCGCTGTCCGCCGACGCGTGCACGCGGCCGACCAGTTCGATCATCCAGTGGAGCTTGCGCTCGGGCGGCGCGGCGAGCCAGATCAGGCGCGCGCCGTAGCGTAGCGCATGGTAAAGCAGCAGTAAGCGGCGAAACAGTGGCGGCATCGTTTTTCGGTAGGCGGCAAAGCGGCGCGCGCGAGAGTGCCGCGCCGCGGGCCAGGATGCTCAGATTATCAGGGATGCGCGTCGGCCGCGGTGGTGTGGCTCGCGTCTTCATCGCCGTCATCGCGGGTGTGACCCGCTTTTCCGGGTCGGCGGAGATTGGCCAGCCTGCCGTCAGGAACGCGCGTTGCGCGACAACAGGCTTTGGAGAGACCAAATGGAAAACTACGCAGGCAAGTCCCACGACGAGCGCGTCGCCGCGCGTAAGGGCAAGCCCGTCGCCGCGCAGGAGCAACCAGGCGGCGAGATGGCCGTGCCGGGCACCATGCCCGATGAAAGCCATAGCTGCGGCGAATTGTCGGAGGCGGGAAAACGCGCGTGGAGGCAAGGCAATACGATTGGCGGCAAACCGGAAGAGTGAATGAGGCGGCTGCCGCAAGGGCGCCGGCCGGTGACGAATGCCCCGGCGGCTCTCGCGGCAAGCATGGGAATCTCGCGTGAATTATGCGAGGCGGTAGACCTTTGCAACCGTCCCGCGGAACAGTGCTTCGCGTTCTCCCGGGCTTGCTTGGGCGGTCAGGCGCTTGAATGCATTCCAGCCGTTGCTGAAAGGATAGGAGCCCTTATCGACAGGAAAGTTGCTTTCAAACATGCAGCGCTCGGCGCCGAAGGTTTCGATGCAAGTGTGCATCCAGGGTTTCCACGCTTGTGCCAACTGCTCCGATGACGGCGGCAAATCGCCCTTTTCGAAATGGAATCCGTTGATCCGCATGCCGAGGCCGCCGACCTTCACGTAGACATTCGGCAACTGCGCAAGCTCGCGCATGGACTGCGACCAGCTGTCGAACACCTCCTTGCGCCGGTCCTCGTAACTCGCAATCCGCACAATGCCGCCGCAATGGTTGATGATGACAGGCGTGTCGGGGTAAGCCTTGGCAAGATCGAACAGTTCGGGGAGCTGAGGAAAAAAGAGCCACGCATCGTAGGAAAGGCCTAGCGGCCCGAGCTGCGCGACGCCTGCGCGGTAGTTGCGATCCAGGAGCAGCCCGCGCGGCGCGGCCGAAAGCGGGTTGACGAGAGTCGGGTCCGCGTCCCACGTGACGAGATGCCGGACGCCGCGAAAGCGGCCGTCCGCGGCCTCGAGATGCGCTTCGAGCACCTCGCGCACTGCCGCGCCGCGACGCATGTCCGCGTAGCCGACAATGCCTTGCGCGACACGCGGCTTGCCCGTCTGCGACGAGGCCGTCGCGCGCGTGACATACGCAGTCTCACCCACGGGCCGCAACTCGTCGGGCCCCGACTGCCGGTAATGAGTGAGCGCCTGCATGTACACGGACGCCGTGATGTTATGCCCCGATTGTGCATCGGCGAGGTATTCGTCGAGCAAGTAGGTCCAGCCCGGGCGGTCGTAAAAGTGATGATGTGCGTCGATGATCGGCATCTGCGGTTCGAGAGCCGCTTCCGTGCCGGATGCGAGCCAGTCGGAGCGAATGGGCAGATAGTTGCTGGTCGGCTTCATGGCGCGCGTCTCTTCCTTTGCGAATGCCTGTGTAGCGGCGAGGGTCGGCATGGCGAGTGTTGCGGCCGCGGCGCGAACGATCCGTCTGCGCATCGGCGAGCGAAGCGGGGTGCTCATCGTTCACCTCGATTGAAAAAATACAGGGAAAGCGTAAGTAACGTGGTGATGCCGAGCACCACGGCAAGACCGAACATGCCGGCGGTGAAGGTGCCGAAGCTGTCCTTCAGGTAGCCGACGAGGTACGGTCCCGCAAATCCGCCCAGCGCGCCGATGGAGTTGATGACCGCGAGACCGCCGGCGGCCGCCTCGCCGGACAGGAAGCGGGCGGGCAGCGTGTAGAAGATGGTCCGCCCGGCGATGGTGCCGATCAGCGCGAGCGTGATGCCGACCATGGCCGGCAAGAGCTGATGGAAGTAGGTCGACACGGCGAGCGCGAGCGCGCCGATGAAAAGGCCCGCCGCGAGGTTCGCAATGTGGCCGCCGCGGCTGTCCACACGCTTGGCCCACCACAGCAACGCAATGGTCGCAAAGAAGTAGGGCACGGCGGAAATCCAGCCGGTCTGCGTGACGCTCATGCCGTGCGCCTTGAGCATCTGGGGAAGCCAGATGCCGATGCCGTACGAGCCCATCGTGAAGCCAAACGAAATCATGGCGAGCACGTAGACGCGGGCGTCTTTCAGCGCGGCGCGAAAGTCCTTCTTTTTCTGCGCCGATGAGCCTTCGCGGTCGAAGGCAGTTTGTAGTGCGAAGCGTTCGTCGGTGGACAGCCATTGCGCATCGGCGGGTTTATCCGCGAGGAGCTTCAACACCAGATAACCGAGCAGACATGCCGGAAGGCCTTCGACAATGAACATCCACTTCCAGCCGGCGAGCCCGAGTACGCCGTCCATGTGCAGCAGCCATGACGAGAGCGGACCGCCGACGAGCGACGAGAGCGGCGTGGAGACCGTGAACCACGCGAGCACCCGTGTCCGGTAACTCGGCGGAAACCATACCGCGAGAAAGAAGATCACGCCGGGAAAGAAGCCCGCCTCGCCGATCCCGAGCAGTAGCCGGATCGCGTAGAAGCTGGTCGGCCCCACGGCGAGCGCCGTAGCGGCGGCCATCAAACCCCACGTGATCATGATGCGGGCGAGCCAGCGGCGCGCGCCGAAGCGATACAGCGCGAGATTGCTCGGCACTTCGCACAGACAATACCCGGCGAACATGATTCCGGCGCCCCAGCCGAACTGCGTCGCGCTCAGGCCGAGATCGCGGTTCATGGTGAGCGCCGCAAAGCCGACGCTCGTGCGGTCCAGATAGTTGAAGAAGTACGCGAGGGCGAGAAGCGGAATGAAGCGCCACGCGGCTTTTCTGACTGCCTGCTGTTCGAGCGTGGCAGATATCTCTACCGTCATACCGGAAGAAGAGAGGGAGGTCATTGTCGTCTCCAGACAATTGGCTGGCGAGTCGGCCGCATGGCAGCCGCTCTGCCGCATTTTTTGAAGGCCGTTGCGCTCAGGCGCTGGCAAGCTCGTTGGCCGAGGGGCCCGACGGGTCGCCCACCGGCGGTGCCTGGCAGCGGACGACACCTGCATCGACGAGCTGTTTCGTTTCGTTCTCCGAATAGCCGAGTTGGCGCAGCAGCGAGTGCGTGTCCTGACCGAGTGCCGGCGGCGCGGCGCGCAGCCGCAGGCGCTCGCCGCCGAGCGTGAGCGGCAGCAGCGCCGTTCGTGTCTCCACGGCTTGACCGGCGCCGCTGGCGTCCGGCGGCAACGTGACGTTAGCGAGGCCGCCGGTAGCAAGCAGATGCGGATCGTCGAACAGCTCCTGCGGCTTCGTGATAGGCGCATACGGCAGTCCGATGCGCTCGAATACCGCGCTGATTTCCGCAGCGGTGAATGCTTCCATGTGCCGGCGCAAAATCGGCAGAAGCCATTCCCTTGCCTCGACACGCTGGTTGTTCGTCGCGATCCGCTCGTCGGACTTCAGTTCGGTGAGGCCGAATGCATCGCAGAAGAGCGCCCATTGCGTGTCGGAGACGACAGCCAGAAAAATCTGCTCGCCGTTCTTCACGGAGAACACGTCGTATACCGCCCAGGCGGAGACGCGGCTCGGCATCGGCGCGGCGGCCTGGCCCGTGACCGCGTATTGCATCATGTGCTGGGCCACGAGGAACACATTGTTCTCGAAGAGCGCGCTCTGCACCTCCTGCCCCTTGCCCGTGCGCTCGCGTTGCGCGAGCGCGGCCATCGCACCGATTGCGCCGAACATGCCGCCCATGATGTCGTTGACGCTCGTGCCTGCGCGCAGCGGCCGTCCCTCGGGGCCCGTCATGTAGGCGAGACCGCCCATCATCTGCACGACTTCGTCGAGCGCGGTCCGGTGATCGTAGGGACCCGGCAAAAAGCCTTTATGCGAGACGTAGATGAGCCGCGGGTTGAGCGTCGACAGTGCCGCGTAGCCGAGGCCGAGCTTCTCCATCGTGCCGCTCTTGAAGTTCTCGCTGAAGATGTCGGCGTGTCCGACGAGCTTGTGCACGATCTCGAGCCCGCGCGGATCTTTTACGTCGACGGCGATACTTTTCTTGTTGCGGTTGAAGGTGCCGAAAAAGCCCGCGCCCGAACCGCGCAGCGCGCGCGTGCTGTCGCCCGTCATCGGCTCGACCTTGATGACTTCCGCGCCGAGATCCGCCAGCACCATGCCGCAGGTCGGGCCCATCACCATGTGGGTCATCTCGATCACACGCACGCCGCTGTAGGGCAGTGGCTGATTGGCGTCGGTCCCGCTCATTGTGCGACTCCCAGCAGGCATCCTTCCGGCTGCGGCGCGCTCGGCGCGCGGCCGTCCGCATAGCGGAATCCCTTGGGCAGTCCTGCGTCCTGCACGTGGCCGTACAAGGCCTCGCCGGGTAGCGCTTCGGCGAGAATGGCCCGCGCGGCGACCAGCGCGTCGATGTCGATGCCGGTGTCGTAGCCCATTGATTCGAGCACGAACGTGAGGTCTTCCGTCACGATGTTGCCGGTTGCGCCCGGTGCATAGGGGCAGCCGCCGAGACCTGCCTGGCTCGCGTCGATTGTCGTGACGCCTGCATCCAGTGCGGCGACGACGTTCGCAAGACCCTGGCCGCGCGTATTGTGAAAGTGGGCGCCGCCTGCCTTGTCGCCGAGTTCGGCTCGCAGTCGCCTGAACAATGTGCGCACCTGAGCGGGATCCGCGTAGCCGCTGGTATCCGACAAGCCCACTTCGTCCACGCCGCATTCGGCCATCGCGGTGCACATGCGCAGGGTCTGATCGCCGCTGACTGCGCCGGCAATCGTGCAACCGAACGCAACCGATACGCCGGCCTCGATTTGCACGTAAGGAAAGCGCGCGTTGCGCAGCGCGACGATCTCGCGCACTTCGTCGATCATCTGCTCCGTTGTCTTGCGGATGTTGGCCATGGAGTGCTCGTTCGTCACCGAGACCGGCAGGGTTACCTTGTGCACGCCCGCTTCGAATGCGCTTTGCGATCCGCGCAGATTCGGCGCCAGCACCGCCACGTGCAGACCGGGAATGGCCAGTGCATGCGCGACGACTTCGCGAATGTCGGCCATTTGCGGCAGCAATCGGGCGGGCACGAAGGAGCCGACCTCGATTTCCCTCAGGCCGGCGGCCGCGAGCGCGGAAATCCAGCGAAGTTTGGCGTCCGTCGGCATGACGGTTTTGATGCTCTGCAGGCCGTCGCGCGGACCGACTTCGCTGACGAGAATCTGGGGTGCTGACATGAGTGGCGGCTCCAATGCATGTTCTACGTGGAAGAACATCGTTCTGTTAAACAGAACTATATGGCCAGGTAAGCCATGAGAAAACCGGGGTAAACCCGTTTTTGGTCGATGATTGTGTGCAACTTGCGTTCTGTACCGCAGAACGATAGAGTGTCTGCTTCAGGCGACGGACAGATAGAAGCGTGGCTCACGACATAGAGACATCGACGGGTACGGACCCGTCAACAGCGGACGAAGGCTCGAGCGGCGTTGCAGTGCTGGATCGCGCCTTCGCCATCCTCAATGCATTCGGACCCGGGGATAACCGGCTCTCGCTTGCAGAGCTTTCGCGCCGCACGAACTTGTACAAGAGCACGCTGTTGCGGCTCCTCGGCGCGCTGGAGCATGGCGGATTCATTCGCCGGCTGGACGACGGGCAATATGCCATCGGCCCGCAGCCGCTGCGCCTTGCGGCGCTTTATCAACGCTCGTTCGAAGTCGGGCCCGTGATCGAGCCGATTCTTCAGCGGCTGAGCCGCGAGCTTGGCGAGACGGCGTCGCTTTATGTGAGGCAGGGCGATCAGCGGCTCGTGCTGTTTCGGGTGGAACCGGCGCGGGCCGTGCGTGTGTCCATTCGCATCGGCGAGGAGTTTCCGATTAACAAGGGCGCGTCGGGCAAAGTGCTGCTCGCGTTCAGCGATGTCGACGACCCGCGCGGCCACACTATCCGCGAGCGGCTGTGGGCGGTGTCGCATGGCGAGCGCGATCCCGAGACGGCGTCTGTCTCGGTGCCTGTTTTCGGCGCGACGGGGCAGCTGATCGGCGCGCTCGCCTTGTCCGGACCGAAAGCGCGCTTCGACATGGCGTCGGCCTTTACCGCGGCGTTGACGGCGCTGCTCGACGCCGCGAAACAGGCAACCGTTGCGCTCGGCGGCGAAGGGGCGCGCTTTGACGCGAGTATTGCGATGATGAAGCGGGAGGGGTTTACAGATGCGCAGTAGCGGGGTGTAGCGCAAGGCGATCGGGAAAGACGCTGACTACTTCTGCCTTCGCGTGCGAACGCGCGAATTTCCGGCCCGGCGCAAGCCGGGCTTTTTCGTGTAACGGCGCGGCGCGTTGCAGCCGCGAGAGCCCTGCGCAAAGGTGCGCTAGCGCACAGACGACGGTATCCCTGCTTGTTGAAGTGAGATCGTTTCATTGCGCTCGCGCCGTCTCGCTTCTGGACTCGCGGGCAAGATCGGACGCGAACGCATTTCTCCACCCACCATCGGGGAGGTGCCGCATGAAGTCATTGACCGTTGCCGCTCTCGCGCTGGCGTTCGCCGGATGCGCCGCCGAGCAGGGGGCATCGAACAACGCGTCGTTGCCGGCCGGTTCCAGTTGCAAAGCGACCACGAACGAAGAGATCGCCGCATTGTTCGATAGATGGAATCAGTCCCTGCAAACCGGCGATCCTCACAAGGTCGTTGCCAATTATGCGGAGCGGTCCATTCTTCTTGCTACCGTCTCCAACCAGCCTCGCCTGACGGTGGCCGAGAAAGAGGACTACTTCCATCATTTCCTGCAAGATCGCCCGTCGGGAAAGATCGATTTCCGCTTTATCGAACTCGGATGCAACTCGGCCGTGGACGCCGGGCTTTACACCTTCACGTTCGCGAGAAGCGGGGCCGTGGTCAAGGCCCGCTATACGTACACTTATCGCTGGGATGGGAGACAGTGGCTGATTACGAGCCATCACTCATCGGCCATGCCTGAAAAAGAGTGACGCAGGCAGGCGCGCTCGCTCCATGACGTGTTCCCTTAGGGAGATGCAAATGGCGGCTTTGGCCAGATAGCCGGATGCCGCCTCCTGGAACGGGGCTTGCGCGACGATGGTCTGCGCTTCGCGGCGGCGCAACGCAGCGCCACGGGCCGCCTTGGCGCCCGTCGCAGTGCGCTGCATCGACCAGCGCGCGAGCCGGCTTCCCGCAGCCGGGTGGCATGCCGTTAGCTGCGCATGAGGCCGGTGCATGACGAGTCAGGAGCACGTCGCATGAAACTGTTCAACCGTTCGCCCAAGGCGCATTCCGTCACTAACGCAGGGTTCTATCTGTCGCCCTTCGAGCAGTTCCTCAATCAATACAAGGCAGCGCATCCGGACGTCGACAGGGAACAGATGGCGGGCAGGGCACTGCTGTGGGACAAGATTCCGATGACGACTCAGACGACCGACGAGCCGTACGGAAAGAACCGTCTCGCTCAGCCGGGTTACGTTTACTACAGCGACGTCGACTAGCCGCTGTTGCCATTTTTGCGCGTAAGAATCGCCATTCCCGGAGTGGCGCGTCGGAGAGCCGGCCGCAGGGCATGCCTCGGGGAGGCCGGACGGTCTTTCGTGCGCCCGCCAACTGACGCGCACGGGTGCCGCCGGCCTGACTGCGGGATGTGAGGCGTAAAATAGGCCCTCGAAGTGCATTTTTCCACCTCACACCGGAACAGCCTGATATGAGTCAGATGGACAACAGACAGGACGCGACGCGCGAAACCGAGGAGCAGTTCCGGATCCTCGTTCAGGGCGTGACTGACTACGCAATTTTCATGCTGTCGCCCGCAGGTGTCGTGACGAGCTGGAACGTCGGCGCGGAGCGGATCAAAGGGTATCGGCAGTCGGAGATCGTCGGCGAACATTTCTCGCGTTTTTATACCGATGAGGACAAGGCGGCCGGCGCACCGGCTTTGATACTTGCCACGGCGGCCAGAGAGGGCCGCGCCGAACGCGAAGGATGGCGGGTTCGCAAGGACGGTAGCCGCTTCTGGGCGCATGTCGTGGTGGATGCGATTCGCGACGAAGCCGGTGCCCTCGTCGGGTTCGCGAAGGTGACGCGCGACATCACCGAGCGCAAGGAAGCGGCGGCCGCCCTCGAAAAGGCCAACGCCGCGTTGTTCCAGGCGCAGAAAATGGAGGCGATCGGGCGCTTGACGGGCGGTGTCGCGCACGACTTCAACAACCTGCTGGCGGTGATCTCCAACGGTCTGGAGGTGCTTGCGATCCAGTCGCGCACGGCGATCGACAAGAAGATGATCGAAGGCATGCGGCGGGCTATCGACCGCGGCGCGTCGCTCACCCAGCAACTGCTTTCGTTCGCGCGTCAGCAGCCCTTGCAGGCGCAGGTGTACGAGCTCAATGCACTGATACGCGAATTTGCGCCGATGCTCTCGCGTGCAGGTAACCGCAGCACGCATGTCGAGCTGGCCCTGCAGCCCGGCGAGGCTTTCGCTCTCGTCGACGCGGCGCGTTTCGAGGCCGCGCTGCTCAATCTCGTTGTCAACGCAGTCGACGCCATGCCGACCGGCGGCGTTGTTACGATCGCCACCGAGACGGTCCAATCGGATCTGCACATGGCGCCGGCGCTGCCGGTTGGGCGCTACGTGCGCATCTCGGTGTCGGATACCGGTTCAGGCATGTCCAGCGAGGTGCTGGCGCAGGCGTTCGAGCCGTTTTTCACCACCAAGCAGCCGGGCAAGGGCACCGGGCTCGGGCTAAGCCAGGTGTATGGCTTCATTACCCAGTCGGGCGGCGACGTGCACCTCTCCAGCCAGCCTGGCAAGGGTACAAAGGTCGATCTATACCTGCCGCTTGCGCAACCCGCGGCCGCGGTCAGTGTGCCCCTTGTTGCAAGGCATGAGACGGTGCTGCTTGTCGATGACGAACCGGACGTGCTCGGCGTCGCGTCGGAACTGCTGATGAGCATCGGCTACGAGGTGGTGCCCGCGAGCAGTGCGTCGGAGGCGGCCGAGATTCTCAAGGAGCGCAGAGACATCGGCGTCGTCTTTACCGACATCACCATGGCGCACGGCATCAGCGGGCTCGAACTGGCGCGCCTCATTCGCTCGCAGTATCCGGCAATCAGGGTCGTGCTGACGTCGGGCTATTCGGCGGCTCCGTTGCGCGACGAAAAAAGCGGCCTCGGCGATCTGATCTTCGTGCAGAAGCCCTATCGACTCGCCGACCTTGCGAAGGCGCTGCGCGCCTGAGCCGCGGTCATGCACGCCGGCAGGCTGTCGGCGTGCATGGCCTCTTCACACATCGATTGACTCGTGCCCCAGCATTGCTTGTTCCCGGACGCGCGCTCAGCCGGTATTACGCAGTTTGCGTAATCCGCCGGCAAGCCGTGACTGTGCTGGCTTTCACACGCGCCGACGCGTTTTTGATGCACGCCAGGATTTGTACTCGCTGCAATTCGCGCGAGGGTTCCCTATAAATAGAACAACGACGAACTCCATGAAGTCGACCGCATGGCGACGCGCGAGCGCCTTGAGACGCTCGGCGCGACCACGTGCGCGAAAAAACTTTTCACAGTGCAAGGCATAAGGGAGGTGCGCTGTGTCCAAGCTCATTCAATCGACCCGCTCGAGGCGGTGTCGCGTCTGCTTTTATCTTGCGCTGACCATGGCAGGTCTGGCGGGTTCTTCTTTTGCCTACGCGGCTGCGATCGCCGCTGCGCCGACATCCGCTGCCGCGGGTCCGCCAGCCTCGGCGGTGCCGTCGGCGTCCGTCGTCGCACCGGCGAAAGCAAAGCGCGCTGCGGCGGCAAGCATGGCCGCGCCGCTCGACTTTCCGCAGATCGTCGAGCGCTATGGGCCGGCCGTCGTGAATATTCGTGCGACCGTGCCGGTGGACGCATCCGCGAACGCAGCGCCCGCGTCGGCTGTTGCCTCGGACGCGATCGGCGGCGACGATCCGATCGCAGCGTTCTTCAAGGACGCCGTGCCGCAATCGCAAGATAGAGAAGGCACGGGCTTGCGCGCGATGTCCGGCGTCGGATCGGGCTTTATCGTCAGCTCGAACGGTCTGATCGTGACCACCGCGCATGTCGTTGGTCAATCGGACGATGTGACGGTGCGGCTCACCGATCGGCGCGAGTTCAAGGCAAAAATACTTGCCGTCGATGCGCAAAGCGACATTGCGCTGCTGCAGATCGACGCGACGAAACTGCCCACCGTCAAGCTCGGCGATTCCACGCGCGTGCGCGTCGGCGAACAGGTGCTGACCATCGGTTCGCCGGACAACTACCAGAACACGGTCACGGCGGGTCTGGTCAGCGCGACGTCGCGAACCCTTGCTGATGGCAGCACGTTTCCGTTCTTCCAGACGGACGTGTCGCTGAACCCGGACAATTCCGGTGGCCCCGTGTTCAACCGCGCAGGCGAGGTGGTCGGCATCGACGTGCAGGTGTACGCCGACAGTGATCGCCTGCAGAGCCTGACGTTCGCCATCCCGATCAATTTGGCGGATAAGCTGCGTTCGCAGTTGCAGAGCGGGCAGGGCCAGCAGGCTCAGCAACAGCAACAGAACGCACAAGATCTCGCGCACAGCAATCTGGGCATCCGGGTGCAGGACGTCGATGCGAATCTGGCCGGCGCCTTCGGTTTGCCGCGCGTGGCGGGCGCGCTCGTCACCTCGGTGGATCCGGGCAGTCCGGCCGCGGCGAGCAATCTGAAAACGGGTGACGTGATCGTCCAGTTCGCGGATAAACCGGTCGACCGCGCAGCTGATCTGAGCGCGGCGGACGCGGCGTCGCAGAGCCGAAAGAGCGTGCCGCTCAAGCTGATTCGCGATCGCAAGCCGATGACGCTGATGGTGGCTGCCGGGCCGGATACGCAGCTGGTGAACGCAGGCACGGGCGGGGTTGCCGGCTCCCGCTCCGACGCCGGCTCGCGCCAGCGCCACGCGCTTGATCGTCTCGGTCTCGCCATGCATCCTTTGACCGATGAAGAGCGGCGCAGCATGGACCTGCCTCAAGGTCTGATGGTCGACGACGCGTCCGGCACAGCGGCCGCTGCCGGTATCAAGCCCGGCGACGTCGTGCTGTCGTTAAACGGCACGCTCGTCGCGTCGCAGGACGAACTCGCGTCGCTCGCGGCAAACGCGGGCAAGAAAGCGGCGTTGCTGGTGCAGCGCAATCACGCGCGAAGCTTCGTGACGGTCGATCTGAGGTGATCCGGCGGCCGGCCCGGTTGCTACGCTGCAGCCGCCGGTCCGCCTGCTAACGAGCGATGCGACGGGTAGCACAATTGCGCTGCGTGGCGCAGCAGTACGCGACCCGGTCTACATCGTCGGAATGACGCTCGGCAGCTCCAGGTGACTTTCCACGCGCTTGACGCCCGGCACGCTCTCCGCGGCGATACGGATCGCGCGCTGCTCTTCCTCCGACTCGATCACGCCCCACAGATGCGCCACGCCGTCCTTGACGAGCACGCTGTGCTTCGTCAATCCCCAGCGTTGCCCATGCATTTCGAGGACGATTGCATCGCGCAAGCTCGCGTCGTCGTGCGAAGCGGTATCCGCCATGGGCGGCACGCTGGCAAGCGCACGGATCAGGTTGGAGCGGCTCACGATTCCGACGAGCCTGCCGTCTTTCAGCACCGGCACGCGCTTGAGATGGCGGCGCTCCATGAGGTCCGCGATCTGGTCGAGCGGCATGTCGTCTGCAATCGTGATGACCTGAGTGCACATGACGTCGCCCACGTTATGCCCGTGCTCTTTCACATATCGTGCAGCCTGCTCGCGTGGCGACGAAAGCAGGAATTCGAGCCACCATCGGCGCTTGCCGTGGCGAGTGCCGTTTTCGACACGATGCAGGAGATCGCCCTGGCTCACGATGCCGACTACTTTACCGTTGGCGTCGACGACCGGCATGCCGCTGATATGGTTGTCCACGAATAGCCGTGCCGCGTCATAAATGGTCATGTCCGGTGTGGCGGTGACGACGGCCGTCGTCATGATGTCGAGTGCACGCATGGTCGGTCCTCCAGCAGATTCGCGACGGGTCCTCATCTGTTGCACCTGTCGCACCATTTCCGGCACACGCACCGGCTTTCAGGCGCTGGTGCTGAGGCGCATTGAGCTTCAAGTGGCCGATACCGCGGCTTGCATCTACCCATTCCACGCGATGCACGCGAAGCGGTATGTGTGTGGTCAACGCAAACAGTTCGCCAGTGATCTGGAATGCTAAGAATCGCACGGGGTTCGACATGCAACTCGAACACCGAACTGCCGCTATCGGTTACGGATACTATGTGCTGCCTGTGATGTAAGCAAATGCAACGCTGTTGGCAGCGCACGCGCCTAACAGTGACCTGTCGTCGTCGTGACCGCCGACAGCAGATCGTCGGCATGCACCATTAGCTCGCGAACCCGGCACAGCGTCGGATACTGGTTCAGCAGAGCCCGCCATTTGGGCGATTCCAGCAGTTGCTGCCAGACCGGCTCGAGGTCGCTGGAATCGGCGTGGTGCTCGGCGGCTAGCGCGTTGGCGAACACGAGACTGGCTTCTGCCGACAACAGTTGCATGCGGCCAGCGGCACTGAGCAGACGCGGCGTCGCTTCCGCGGGCGTGGCGCAGCAATAGAGGACGGTTCCCGCAAGACGCGCTTCGTCGGTTCGCAGGGCGCGCAGCGAAGCGCCGTGCAAACTCACCGTGCCTTGCTGCGTGCGAAACGGATAGACGGTGTCTGCTTCGGCGTGAGCGAGCAGTTCGAGGCCGCGCAAAAGACGCGGAAAGTCAGTTGAGGCCGCGTCCACGGAGGCTTTTGCCTCTACCAGCAGGCAGACGTCCCACGCGTTTTCTTTGGCCGTGTTGGCACGCCTGAGCAGCACCGCGTCCCACTCGGTTTTGGCGCGCTCGTGACTCGCAGGCAGCGCGGCGGGAACGCGCATCGAGTTGACGACACGATACGATGCAAGCGCGCCCTCGGCTTCATTCAGTCGCTGCGCGAGTCGCTCGAGCGCCTCGGCGGCTAACGCTTCGACGTCGGCGCCGCGCTGTTTCGATGCAACGCCGTGAGCGAGTGCCGCAGCGCTTTTGGGACGAGGACCATGCCGGTCCCACAGCGACTGATACTCGCGCACACGCGCATCGGACGCGAGCGTCTCGAGACGCAGCAAACGCGCCAGCTCCGGACTGTTGAGTAATTGCCTCACGGTGTGATCGAAGGGAAGGGGGCTCGTGGATTGCGCCACGGAAAGACGCTGCAGCACGGCATAAAAGTCGCACCACGCTTCTGAGGCCGCGCTCGCATGCAGTAGGGCCAACGCCTCACGTTGCGGCCCCGGCGGCATGCGTTGCTGTTTCGCCGGATGAGCGACGGCATTCACAGCGGCATGAATCGCCCGGCGGTCCCGCTGGGCATGTGCGGACAGCGACGCATACTCGCGCACCTCGGCCGCGCGATGGCGATACGCCATGGCCTGGAACACAGGGTCGCCTGATTCTTTGCGCATCGCTTCGCGGATCAGCTGCGCGAGCGCTGCAACGAACATTCCCTTTAGCGTCGGCTCGGGTGCTTCGCCGCGAGCCACCGCTTCGCGGGCCCGCTCGATGACGACCGCGAGCACTGTCGACGAACTGGCTCCGGGCGCCGGCGGAAATGCGCCGGCATCGGCTGGCAGGCGATAGCGCCGGGCGACGCGCTTCAGCGTTTCATCGAGCAGGGCGAGCACGCGTTGCCCTCATGCCTGCGGCGGTTGACCGTTGGAGGCGCTGAGGCCTCCGTCGACGGGAAGATTCACGCCGGTCACGAAACGCGCGTCCTCGCTCGCGAGAAACGCGATGACCGCTGCAATGTCGTCGGGCTCGGCTGCGCGGCCGAGCGGAATGCGCTCACGAAATTTGGCCATGAGTTTCTCGTCGCTCAACATGTCTTGCGTCAGGTCGGTCGCCGTGAGGCTCGGGCAGACCGCGTTGACACGCACGCCGTCGCGGCCGTGGTCCAGGGCCAGCGCGCGCGTGAAATTGGTGACCGCGCCCTTGGCCGCGTTGTAGAAGCTCATGCCCCAATCGCCGCCCAGTCCGGACACCGACGAAACATTCACAATAGAGCCGCGCGTCTGGATCAAATGGCGAATGGCCGCACGGCTGCAATAGAAAACGCCGTCGAGGTCGGTCGACATGATCGCACGCCAGTCGTCGAGCGAGGCTTCGTCGATGCGGCCCGTCGGCGCAATGCCGGCGTTATTCACGAGTACATCGAGATGGCCGAAACGCGCGAGCGTCGCGTCCATCAGTTGCCCGGCCGCCTCGTAACTGGAGACGTCGCAAGGATGGACGAGCGTGCGCTCGCCGTCCAGATCGCGCGCGACCCGCTCGAGCTTCTCGCGAGTGCGCCCAGCCAGCACGACAGACGCGCCTTCTGCCGCGAAGCGACGCGCCGTGCCTTCGCCGATACCGGAGCCGGCGCCTGTGACGACGACTACTTTCGAGTGAAACCGGTTGCTGAGATTGGAGTCTTTCATGATGAATAGCCGATAGTGATTTGAACCTGTCCGCGCCGCAAGTCCCGTTCCCGGCGAGTGCGTGGCGCGGCACGATCAGCGGCGCTATGATGAAACAGGCTTTGCGTCGACACAAGGATTCGCGGCGGGATTCACGGCAAAACTCATGGCAAGACTCACCCAGAACTTACGATGAGCAAGCGCATCGCAGATCTTTTCAGGCACCTGACGGCTGGCGTTTATGTGGTCGGCGTGGCGGACGGCGAGCGCCGTAATGCATTTACCGCCAGTTCGATCATGCAGGTTTCGTTCTCGCCGTTGCTCGTGGCGATCACGATCGGCCCGGAGCACGAGTCGTACAAGCTCCTGCGGAACGGTCGCGTGTTCGCCATCAATGTGTTGCGAGCGGACCAACAGCCGCTTGCGAAGCACTTCGGCACGCAGTCGGGGCGCAGCGTCGACAAACTCGCGACCGTACCGTGGCGAGCCGGCAGGACCGGGGCGCCATTACTGCTCGATGCGCTCGCTCATTTCGAATGCGAGGCGGTGAACGACTTCGAGGCGGGAGACCACCGCCTGGTGACTGGCCGGGTCGTGGATGGGGCGATAACGGACGCCCGAGGCGAGCCGCTGATCTACGCGCAAACCGGCAATCTCGACATGAGCGCCGAACTGTATCCGGGCAACTTCGGCTAGCTGAGCTTTTGCGCCGCGCGGGCTTGCGGCCCGGTCAGGTTTCACCTCGCGGGCTGGACGGGATCCAGTCCCGTCTTTTCGAGCACAGCCGACGCCGCCGGCGTTTTCAGGTAAGAAATGAGCGCCGCCGCACCTGCCGGTTCTTTTGCGTTGGCAGCCAGCGCGGCGGAAACGATGCTTGTCTTCTGCACTGCTTCGGGAAGCGGTCCGACGTACTCGATTCCATCAATGGCGCGCAGTTCGCTGATCTGCTGCAATCCGAGTTCGGCGTCGCCTCGCTTGAGCGCCGTGCCGACGAGTTCTTTCCCCTTGATCTGAACGCTTCGAGCTTTCATTTGATCGGCAATGCCAAGCTTTTCGAACAACGTTTCGGTGATATAGGTGCCGCTCGCGCCTTCGGAGAAGGCGACTGATCGGGCGGCGAGCAATGTATCGCGCAGTTTGTCGACGCTACTGACGTCCGGCTTGGGCATACCGGCCTGCACCGCGACGCCGATGCGGGAAGCAACAATGTCCACGCGTGTGTCCGGGACAAACTTTCCCTTCCTGATCTGCTCGTCCAGTGCAGGGCGGATCATGAGGCAGACGTCCATGGCTTCGCCGCTCCTGATGCGCATGGGCAACGCGTCGGGGGACGTGCCGTAGGAGGGGCCCCACGATATGATGAGGTGATTCCCCGTCTGTTGTTCATAAGCGGGTGCAAGTTCCCGGAACGCTGCCGATAGCGCCCCCGTTGCCAGCACATGAACGTCGGCGGCATACACTGCGCCTGACAGCGAGCTGATGAACGCGGTGCACAGCACTGCACGTCGGAAGTTTGCCTGGTTGATGATCATCGGAATACCCTTTGTTAGCAGTTCCAGCGTTTTTCACTGTCTATGGCGAACAAGAATCGACAAGCGGACCAACGGGCGGACCAACATGCGAATCACGAGCCCGAATCACGTGCTTCTTCGTCCAACCGGTCGCTTGCGCGCGGGCTGGAATTGCTGCGCGCCTTCGGTCCCGGTGCGACGCTGCTCGGCAACGGCGATCTCGCGGAACGCACCGGCCTGCCGAAGGCGACGGTGAGCCGTCTCGCGCAAACGCTCGTCAAGGCCGGTTATCTGGAGCATGACGCGGCGCGCAGGGCGTATCGGCTGGGGTTGCCGGTGCTCAGCCTCGCCCAGGCGCTGCGCAGCGGATCGACCATACTCAATGCGGCAGGGCCGCTGATACGCGATGCGGCTCAAACGAGGCACATCAATGTCGGCATTGCGGGCGCCGACCGCGAGGAAATGGTCTACCTGGAGTCGATTCGCTATAACCAGCGAGCCTCGTTACGCACGATTGTTTCGGGGCAACGCGTGCCGATGGAACTGACGTCGCTGGGTCGCGCGTATCTCGCGATGCAACCGGAGGCCGAGTTCGCCCGTCTCATGCATGCATTCAAGCGTCGCGGACGCAGCGGCTGGGAGCGCCTCGCAAAAGACATCGCCGAGGCCGCGAATGACGTGCATCGATACGGCTATTGCGTCGCTAGCTGGCAGCCCGAAGTGATCGCCCTCGCAACGCCGCTCGACATTCCCGGACACCGGCTGCTCGTCCTTAACTTCAGCGTCCGCACGGCGGCTCCGAAAGACAGCGTCGCGCGGGAACTGGCACCGGCCCTGTTGCAATTGCGCGATGAGATCAAAGCTGCCTGCGAGCGCCTCGAAGGATGAGGTCCTCGCGCGCCGGTTTCATTCGCGGCGTTCGCTGATTGCGCGAGCCGGAATGCCCAGCACCACCGCCAGACCGCCGAGAATGGAAACGACCGCAACCGCGTAGAGGCCCAAAGCGCTGCTGCCGAAATGGGTCGATGCATAGCCGATCACCGAGGGCGCGGAGATCCCGCCGAACTGGCCGAGGCTGCTGATGAGGCCGATGCCGCTTGCCGCGGCGGTGCTCGACAGATACGCGGGCGGAATCGTCCAGAACAGTGACAGCATGCCGAGGTAGCCCGCCGTCGCAACGCAAAGCAGCGCGACAAGGACGCCAGGATGATTCGCCGCGCTCGGCAGCAGCGCGACGCCGAGCGCGGCCATCAATGCGCTCGCCATGAAATGCCAGCGCCTCTCCAGCATGCGATCCGAATTGCGGCCAAGCAGATACATCGCGATGGCGCCGACCACATACGGGATGGCGGAAAGCAGCCCGATATACCAGTAGTTCGATACGCCGCTTTTCTGAATGACGCTCGGCGCCCAGATATGCACGACGATGCTCGCCCACGGCACGCTGAAATACGCAAACGTGAGGAAATAGAACCTGGGCTCCTTCAACGCGGCCCAGATCGAACCCTGCGCGCGGGCCGCCTTGGCTTGTGCGTCGCGGCTGAGTTCAGCAAGAAGCAGTGCCTTCTCGTCGCCCGTGAGCCAGGTGGCCTGCTCCGGGCGGTCCGTCAGATAGACATAGGCGAAGATACCGGCGATGACTGACGGAAGCCCTTCAATAATGAAGAGCCACTGCCAGCCGTTGTAGCCGAAGAGACCCGACATGCTGTTGAGAATCCATCCCGATACGGGGCCGCTCACGATGCCCGATACGCAGATGGCCGTCATGAAGATCGACGTGACGCGCGCGCGGCGCGCGGCAGGAAACCAGTAGGTGAAGTACAGAATCACGCCGGGGAAGAATCCCGCTTCCGCCGCACCGAGCAACACGCGAGCGATGTAGAACTGCGTCGGTGTCTGCACGAACGCGGTGCCGGCCGACACGATGCCCCACAGTGCCATGATCCGCATGAGGGTTTTTCGCACGCCGACCCGAGCGAGCCACAGGTTGCTCGGCACCTCGAACAGCATGTAACCGACGTAGAAGAGTCCCACGCCGAGACCAAACGCGGCGTCGGACAGACCGATGTCGCGCGAAAACTGCAGATGCGCGAAGCCGATGTTGGCGCGATCCAGATACGCGAAGACGTAACAGATAAAGAGGAAAGGCAGCAGCCGCGACGTGACTTTGCGGTAAACGGCCTCTGTCTGCGGCTGCGCGACGGTGCTGACGTCGACGGGAGTGGAGCGGGCTGCGTGCATCATGTCTCCGGACTGGTATGGGCCGCAGGATCGTCAATGGCAAGTGTCCTGCGTCGGAACTCATTATCGGCACTCGTCGCCCGATGACAATCTGGCAATTCCATTGTGTGGAACTGGCCGCCCGCTACCCGGGTTATCAACGCGTTCCACACAGTGGAATTGGAGAGGTGCCGTGCGCGGCCTGTGCCGCTAAGCTGCATGGGCAGATCGACGTTATCGGTCGAATCCAGTTCAATCATCGAGACACGCATGAGCACATCCACCATTCAAGTGACTATAGAGTCGCGGATCGCCACGATCGCGCTGAACCGCCCTGAAAAGCGTAACGCCATCACCAACGAAATGCGGGCCGAGCTGATCGTGGCGCTAGAGACCGTGTCGCGCGAGCGCGCCGTGCGCGCCGTCGTGCTGACCGGGAACGGCAAGGGCTTCTGCGCGGGCGGGGACATCAGCGGCATGGCGCAACGCATGGAGGCGCCGGCTGGCGAGGTGGCGTTCAACGGCTGGTCCCGCCAGCAGCTCGTGCATCACACCGTCAATCTGCTTTATTCGATGCCCAAACCGACCATCGCGGCCGTCAACGGTGCAGCGGCGGGTCTTGGCGCGGATATGGCGCTCTCGTGCGATTTTGTCCTCGCGTCGCAGGAAGCGAGCTTTACGTGGAGCTACATCAAACGCGGGCTGATTCCCGACGGCGGCGGCATGTACTTCCTGCCGCGACGCGTCGGTCTCGCGCGCGCGAAGGAATTGATTTTCAGCGGGCGCAAGGTCGAAGCAAAAGAGGCGCTGGAAATCGGTATCGCAGATCGCCTGAGCGAACCCGGTTCGTTGATTGCTGACGCCCAAGCCTGGGCCCGCGAATTGAGCCATGGTTCGGCCACTGCGCTCGCGCTCGGCAAGAGCATCCTTAATCAGAGCTACGAACTATCTGCGCACCAGGTGTTTGCGCAAGGCAGCCAGGCACAGGCCGTCTGCTATACCAGCAGCGAACATCGCGAGTCGGTGCTCGCGTTTTTGAACGCGACCCGCTGAGCGAAGGAGATCGACATGGACGCAATTTCAAAACTGATGCGGCCCGCGAGCGTAGCGGTAGTCGGCGCATCGGCGGACACCGCCAAGACTTCGGGCCGACCCGTCGCCTATCTGAGAAAGCACGGTTTCAAAGGCGACATCTATCCGGTCAATCCGCGTTATGACTCGATCGACGGCTTGCGCTGCTATCCCGATGTCGCATCGGTGCCGCGCGCGCCCGATGTCGGCATCGTGCTGCTCGGCGCAGAACGCGCGCACCTTGCGGTGCGGGAGCTGGCGAGCCGCGGGACGAGCGCGGCCATCGTGCTCGCGAGCGGTTACGCGGAAACGGGCGACGAGGGTGCGAAGCGTCAGGCGCGATTGCTCGAGGCCGCGGGTTCCATGCGTCTGCTCGGCCCGAATACGATCGGGCTCGTCAACCTCACCGATCGCATCACGCTGTCGGCAAGCGGGGCGTTGGAAACCGACACGTTCGCCGTCGGCGGGATCGGCGTGGTGTCGCAAAGCGGCGGGATTCTCGGTGCGCTGTTGTCGCGCGCGGCAGCACGCGGCATCGGCTTGTCGAAGCTCGTGTCGACGAGCAATGAAGCCGATCTCGACATGGCGGACTTTGTCGACTATCTGGTCGACGATGATTCCACCTCGGTTATCGCGCTCTACCTGGAAGGGCTGCGTCACCCGGAGCGATTCCGGCGCGCGACTTTGCGCGCGGCGGCAGCGGGTAAGCCGGTCGTCGTCTTCAAGATCGGGCGCTCGGAATCGGGCGCACGTTCGGCGGTCTCGCATACGGGCGCGCTGGCCGGCTCCGACCGCATGTATGACGCGCTGTTCAACCAGGTCGGCGTGATTCGCGCGCAGACGTTTTCCGATCTGCTCGATGTTCCGCAGGCGCTCGCGACGCGTCGCAGACTCGGCGGGCGACGGGTGGCGATTCTGACCTCGACCGGCGGCGCGGGCACGCTCGTCGCGGATAGCCTCGGCATGGCGAGCTTCGAGACGCCGCCGCCCGACGAAGCGACTGCTGCAAAGCTGCGCGCGTTGCAAACGGGCGACCACGCGGTGCTCGACCGCAATCCCATCGACGTGACGCTTGCGGGTCTGCAGCCCGCGCTGTTGCGCGGGGCAATCGCGACGCTGCTCGACAGCCCGTGTTACGACGCAGTTGCCGTCATCGTCGGTTCGTCGGGGCTCGCGATGCCGGACCTGATGGCCGGCGCGATCCGCGATTCGCTGCCCGGAAGCGACAAACCCGTGATGGCCTTTGTGAGCCCCCACGCGCCGCAGATCACACGCTTGCTGAACGAGCAGGGCGTGCCGGCGTTCCAGTCGCCCGAAAGCGTGACGAGCGCACTCGCTGCGATGAAGCAGCACGCCGCATTCAGGCAGCGTGGAGCGAGTTCGGCCAAACAGAACGCTGAAGCAGCCGTAGAGGTCAACGACATTCCTTCAGGATCGCTAAACGAAGCGCAGGCCAAGGCGCTCTTTGCGCGCTTCGGCGTGACCGGGGTACGCGAGCAAGTCGTCACCAATGCGGCCGAAGCCGAACGCGCCGCTCGCGAGCTGGGCGGCAAGGTCGTTCTCAAACTGCTGTCGAACACGATTACCCATAAGAGCGATGTCGGCGGCGTGGCCGTTGGACTGTCCGCTGAAAGCATTGGCGCGCGCCTGAATCGCATGCGCGACGACGTGGAGACCGTGACCGGCCTACCCGCGAATGCGTTCCTCGTTCAGGAAATGGTGGCCGGTGGTACCGAGCTGATTCTGGGGCTTCACCGGGACCCGTTGGGCACGGCGTTGCTGCTCGGCATGGGCGGCGTCGCGGCTGAACTGTTCAAGGACACGACGATGCGGCTGCTCTCAGCCGATGCGCCCTTGTCGCGCGACGACGCGCTCGAAATGACCCGTGAACTGAAGACGTGGCCGCTGCTGAAAGGGTATCGTGGGCGGCCGCGCGCGGATGTGGACGCGCTCGCCAACGCAATCGTCGCTTTTGCGCGAATGGCGACGCAGCTTGGCGAGCGTATTGTCGAAGCGGAAATCAATCCGATCTTCGTGCTCCCCGCGGGTCAGGGCGTACGGGCGGCTGATGGTGTGGCTGTGCTTGCATAGGAGCGTCAGCCGGAATGAGGCACATGCCCGCTCGCCTGTCTTGCTGATGGCCGGAGCGGGCATGAATGTCGCGCTAAACGATCCTCTCCAACGCCTTGGCCAGCCTCGCCACCGCGCCGTCGATGTCATGCAGTTTGTCGAGGCCGAAAAGGCCGATGCGGAAAGTTTTGAAGTCATCAGGTTCGTCGCATTCGAGCGGAACGCCAGGCGCAATCTGCAAGCCGGCATCGGCGAACTTCTTGCCGGTTCGTATGCCGTCGTCGTCCGTGTAGCTGACCACGACGCCGGGAGCCTGGAAACCTTCGGCCGCCACGCTTCTGAAGCCTTTTCCGGTCAACAGCGAGCGAACGCGCTCGCCGAGTTCGAGCTGCTCCAGTCTCACTTTGTCGAAGCCATATGCTTCGGTTTCCTTAATGACGTCGCGCAATGTCGCGAGGCTGTCCGTGGGCATCGTGGCGTGGTAGGCAAAGCCGCCGTTCTCGTAGGCTTCCACGATCTGCAGCCATTTGCGAAGGTCGCAGGCGAAACTGGTGCTGGTCGTTGCGTCGATTCTTTCACGGGCGAGCGGGCTCAGCATGACCAGCGCGCAGCAGGGCGACGCACTCCAACCCTTTTGCGGCGCACTGATCAGGACATCGACGCCGGTGGCCTGCATGTCGACCCACACCGTGCCGGAGGCGATGCAATCCAGCACGAACATGCCGCCGACGGCATGCACCGCGTCGGCTACCGCGCGCAAGTAGGCGTCGGGCAGCATCATCCCGGATGCCGTTTCGACATGCGGCGCAAAAACCAGATCCGGCTTGTTTTCCCTGATCGCGGCGACCACTTCTTCGATCGGCGCCGGTGCATACGCGGCCTGCCTTCCTGGTTCGACCGGGCGCGCCTTCAACACAATGGCTTCCGACGGAATGCCGCCCATGTCGAAAATCTGCGACCAGCGGAAGCTGAACCAGCCATTGCGGATCACGAGACACTTTCTGCCCGTCGCAAACTGACGGGCAACGGCTTCCATGCCGAAAGTGCCGCTGCCCGGCACGATAACGGCCGACTTCGCGTTGTAGACGGTTTTCAGTGCGCCGGAAATATCGCGTACGACTCCTTGAAAGAGTTGCGACATATGGTTGATCGAACGGTCGGTGTACACGACCGAATATTCGAGGAGTCCCTCGCGGTCGACATCAGGAAGTAAGCCTGGCACATCTGCCTCCGGAAATGGACGAATGTGGGAATCGAAAAGAGATTCTACCGAAAGGCGTCTGCCACCGCAGCGAATGCAGGGAGTTGTCCCGGCAGGCGCCGCCATGTCCGGTTCAGTGCTGAGCACTCCCAGGTTACATGTTGAAGCGCCGTCAGGCGCCGGGCGTTACGCGCGAGTTTGATGTGAGTTGGGGCGAGCGATAAAACCAGTCGACAGCCACAATGGTCCATGGCGGCGGTTTGACGCCGAACGTGAGCGGCTCACCCGGCCTCCGGGCGAACCGGCTCTCGCTCACGGACAGATCGAGCTGAGCGGTATGCGAGCAGCCGGTGAACCGGCTTCAGCGCCTCGCGATCGACGCTCCCAGCATCGCAGCAGGCGAGCGGGCGCGGCATGATAGGGCGGGTCTCCGTGCGGCGCTATCGGCTGACGGGGCGGGCGCTGCGCGGCGCCGACGCGAGGGCGTCGTCCAGTGCGTCGAGTCTCGCCATGAGGACGGCCGCACGGGCCGCGACCGGCGTCGCCGTGCCGGCCTGCGCCAACAGCGACTCCACGCGGCGTCGCCAGTATTCCGCGTGGAAAACGGCTTGCGAAGAGGGCGGGGACTCCCGCTCCAGCAATCGTTCGAGCTGTCCGATCATCGAGCTGATGTGGGCAAGCTCGTGCTCACTGCGGTTGACGGTGACCATGGGTGGGCTCGACGGATCCGATTCGAGGGTTGCAGGGCGGTCGTGCACGAGATCGGACAAAGTCCATTGGCGGATCGAATTGGCTGCGATCCCGCGACTCGGTCCGTTTGTGTAGTGCAGCATAGGCGCGGTCGCCGGCAAACGATTGATCACAGTCAAACGCGCGCGCAACGAATCTTCATAACCACACCGAGTGCAGGGTCTCGGCCGGAGGCTGGCGCTTGATATGCATCAACCATCATCGAGACGGCGCGCCCAGAATGCGCACATCGGCAGGCGTACGCCGATCGTCGTGCCGCGAGCCATTTTCACGAGGACAAAGCCATGAAGCCGGATAGCCAACTGAAGCAGGAAGTCGAGGACGAACTGACGAACAGTCCGGCTGTCGACGCAAACGGAATTGGCGTTGCAGTGGTCGACGGCATCGTCACGCTCACGGGGCATGTTCGAAACTACGCGGCGAAGGTCGCGGCCGAAAAGTGCGCGCTTCGAATCGAGGGTGTCGACGCGGTGGTGATCGGCATCGACGTCAAACTGCCGGCCACGGAACAGCGTACGGACGAAGACGTCGCCTTGAGCGTGCGCGCGGTGCTCGAATGGATCGCCGGGCTGGAAGACAGCGGCATCCGGATCAAGGTGGAGAAGGGCTGGGTGACACTGAGCGGCGAGGTCGAAGACGGCTACCGTAGTCGTATCGCCGAGAAAAACATCGTGCACATGCGCGGCGTGACGGGCGTGACCAACAACATCAGGATCCGGGGTTCGGCGTCCACAGTCGACATTGAATGCAATATCCGCAAGGCGATTCAGCGCCACACGGATCGCGAACTGAAACATGTCGGCGTGGAAGTGGAAGACGGCCGGGTGATTCTGTCGGGCAGGGTCAGTTCGCCCATCGAGCGTGCCATCGTGAAGGGCGCGGCGCGCTCCACCGCCGGCGTTAAAGCGGTGGTGGACCGCCTCGTGGTGCGCTGACAGCGGGCGCGGTTGACGGGCGGCGTGTGCAGGTGATTCACTTAATTAAATGAACGACGGCGCCTCCTCAGCCAAACGACAACGGCAAGTAAGAAAACTCCTACCGCTTCACCCTGCCGACTACAAGCGATTCAAGCGTCGCTGATTTAAATCGCAAGACGTGTCCTCAATAATGAATTCAACGAACGGCCGAAACACATTCGGGCGCCGTCAAAGACAGACCGAGGAGCACGAGATGAACGGCAACAGCATGTCCCTCAGAGCGCTTGTCGACAAATGGCTTGCGCCGACGCGGTCAATTCCGGCTCATGTCACGCAGACCGGACGCTTCGGCAGCAATGGCGTGCGCTATGTCTGTCTGGAAGGCCAGGTGTCGGCGCGGCCCTTGAGCATTGTCTTTTTCAGGCACGGCAGCGGCGCGTGGGACGTGTTCCCGCCGCTGCCGCCGTTGGCTGCCATGGGTACACGGCTCTTCGCAGCCTGATTTGGCGGCCTGACTTCGCGGCCTGACTTCGCGGCCTGATTCGCGCCGCTTACGCGCCGCTTACGCGTCGGCCATGCTGGTTGCGTCGCATTTACCGTTGACACAGGTCAAGCCGGCGAGCACACCCGCATTGAAGATATCGCGGAGGTGGGCAGGGTAGCGCCCGAGGCCTCGATCTGAATGAGCTCGCGTCGCGCACGCCGGGGTTCGTGGGCGCCGATCTGGCCAATGTCGTCAACGAGGCCGCGCTGCACGCAGCGGAGGCCGACAAGGCAGCGGCGTGGCGGCGTTCGGCTACACCCAGCAGGTGCCGCCGCTATGTGTTGCGGCATGGCGAACTGCTTGACCGGCTGGATGCGCTGCTCGGCGGCCGCGTGGCGGAAGAGCTCATATTCGGCGATGTATCGACGGGCGCGGAGAACGATCTCGAGCGCGCCATCGCCATGGCACGCCATAGGGTGACGCGTTATAGCAGGAGCGAGCGCGAAGTACTCGACCACGAGATGCTGCAGCAGGCAATAGAAGGAAAGGCACACCAATCCGCGCGGGAGACGGTAGCTGGCTGAGCAGCGGACTCACTGAAAGCCCGGTTGGCCCATTTGCTCCGGCTTCTGCGGGACCCGGCGTAGCAGGTCGGTGTGGAACCCCATCGCGGCGAGCCGGGCCAGCACGTCCCGGTAGGCGCCTTCGTCCATTTGAGGATCGCGCGCCAGCACCCAGACCATATTGCCATCGGCCATGCAGCGGACCGTGTAGCGATATTCCGGGTCAACGTAGGCAGTGATCACGACGATTTCGAAAGGCCAGATAAGTCCCACGCGCCACTTCGTGTTGCCGGTCCCGGGAATGACTTTCGCGACGAAGCGGCTTCCCGTGACGGGCTGACCGAAATCGTGCCGTCGGCCCAGATATCGGTCGTCGATCTTGCCGTCGGCCAGCAGCGTAAATTCGTCGTAATTGCCGACGTAGTCGTGCTCGCTCAGAAACGGTGTGTCCGCGATCACGTACCAGCGTCCCATGTAACGCGTGAGATCGAGCGGCGGACCGGCGGTGCATGCCGTTGGCGGCGGGATCGCGGGACTCTGCGCACAGCCCGCAACGCACAGGATGCAGGCGGCGATGCACGCTATCGACTTGTACATGGCGATGTCCGATTTGACGGTGTCGCATTCAGATCGGCGTGAGCCGTGCCCAGCGACGACGGGCACAGCCGACTGTGCTGCCGCGGCGTTTCCTGGCAGGCGAAACCATTGTAATGTGCCGCGCAGGTAAAGCAGCACTGCCAGCCGTTCGCCGTCTCTTATCGGCAGAGGAAATTGAAGCATGTATCGCGCGCCTTCACCGCTATTGACCTCGATCAAGCGCAGACCGCGGCGTGAATTCGACGACGTGCGGCTAGCCACTATTCTGACTGACAGACACACGTGTGGCGGACGCTGTACGAAGCATGCCGGCACGTGAGCCTGCGAGCTTTTCTGCTGTCATTCGATCAGGTGGACTTCATGAAGATTTATTTCCCCAATGAAAGCCCCGAGTATTGCGCGCGCGATCTCGTCGTTGCGTTTCCTGCTGAAGCAGACGGTGTGCCGGTGCAGTGCGCCATTACCGCGGAGGCGCTGGAGGACCACTTCGGCGCGGCCTCGCTGCGCGAGGAGGACTTGCTCGCCGCCTTTGAATCGAATCGGCGCCACATCCAGCAAGCGGCAACCAATCTGCTCGAGGAAATCGGGCCAAAGCCCGTGCTCATGCACAGCGGATACTTCCGCTTCTGCGACTAGCCGCTCGGAAAAAAGCCGTCAGCTGTCCTATGCGATGGCTGCGGGCGAGACCGGGCGGCGTTGACGAAGTCGAGCACAGGTGCCCAGAACGCCGGCGAGTCGAAGTGCGCGAGCGGCACGGCGGTGTCTAACACGAAGGTTCGCGACATTTCGTCGGCTGTGAGCGGGTCGGAATTCGCGAGCTGCAGCTGCAAGGTGGCGCTATCAGCGTCGGACGCATCGGCCGGGCCCCTTTGCGCGCATCGATCCGTTCTCGCAGCACCCGCTTTTCCGCGCGAAAATCGAGCAGTGCGGCAGGTACGCTAAGACGCCTCGCGAGCCCGAAAAATGCATCGCGATGACGACGCTCGAGAAAGGTGGCGTCGACAATCACGCTATAGCCGGTTTGAAGCACGTCCGACGCGAGGCCAAGAAGGCGCGCGTAGATCGCATGTCGCGCTTCCTGCGTGTAAGGTAGGGAGACGTTCCCGTCCAGGGCGCGGACAGTCCGTGGCGGGCGCTTGCGTTCGGTATCGCTCGACACGCGCACGGCGCCGCATAAATCCGCCAATGCGCGGCTCGCGACGGACTTGCCCGAACCCGAGTAGCCGTGGCAAAGCAGCAGGACGGGATCCGGCCTTTGCGCCACGGCCCGCGCAAAGTCGATGTACCGCGTGGCGCCGCGCGTGGCCGAGGCGCGTTCATCCTGCGGAGCGCTGTTTGCTTTGAGACACACGACCCAGGCGCGCACGAGTGCGCGATACACGCTATACAAGGGCATGAGCGAGAGCGCGTCGTAGTCCCCCGAGGTTTCGAGCCAGCGGTTCAGTAGCCGGCTGGCGAGGCGGTCTCCGCCGTGCGCCCGCAGGTCCATCGCGAGGAACGCAATGTCGTTGGCGACGTCGATCCAGCGCAAGGCGTCATCGAAGTCGATGCAGTCGAACATCGCTATCCTGCCGCGCCAGCGCACCAGATTGTCGAGGTGCAGATCGCCATGGCACGCGCGCACGAATCCTTCGGCACGGCGCCTGTCGATATCGGCCTCGTGCTTCGCGAGTTGCTGCGCGCACCAGGCCGACACTTCATGCAACGCAGGATGGCTGAAGTTTGCCAGCAGCGAGCCGGTCACGGCTTCAATCTGCTGACGGAGCAGCGCGGCGCTGCCGTATGCAGTCCTCGGCACACGCCGCGGCGCCTGCCCGTGGTAGCAGGCGAGCCGCCCGGCCGCGCGCTCGACGTCCCGAAACGAGAGCTTGCCTTGTTCAGCGAGCCTGGAAAAAAGCATTGCTTCGTTAAAGCGACGCATTCTCACGACGTGTTCGAACGGGGCACCCGGGCCTCCCAGCGCGACTTTCCTGCCAAGGCGCACGACAGGCAGCACGCCGAGGTACAGGCCTCGTGCCAGCGACCTGTTCAGGCGCACCTGCGCTTCGCAACACCGCAGACGAGTATTTGCTGCGGTGAAATCCGCGAATCCGGGCGCCACCGGTTTGATGACCTTGTACGCGAAGCGACCCGCGAGGTAGACCACCGATATGTGGGTTTCGATCCTGACGACTCTGCCTGCCGGATGTCGATAAGTGCAGGGTCTGCGCATGGCCTCGTCGAGTCCATGCAGTGATCGTTGCGCTGCACGCATACGGTTTGCGCGATGCTGGATGCCGTTGCCGGCCTGCTGCGCCTTTCGTATGCGCTTGCGCCTTGTCGACTGAATGGCCACGCCTGCTCCCGCGCTGTCGTCGTGCCTATTTGAACCAGTGGTTGCGGAGGTGGTCTCGACTTCCAGCCGGCTGTTGCGCTGTCGGCGACCTTGTAGCCCGCCGACGCTAATCGGCCAGTGAGTTCATTGTCGTTGCCAGCTCACCTACCGTCTGCGCGAGAATCGGCAATTCGTCCTCGTTCAGTCTGAGCGCATCGCTCAGCAGCCTGTGGTTGATCCAGCCCCGCACGACGCATCCGAGTCCGGCCGAAGCGCAGTACAACGACACATTTTGTGCCATTGCACCGGCTGCGACCGCGGAAAACGTGTCGCGCTGTGCCTTGGGCATGTCGAGCACGCGTGACGTGTTGACGACGTACACGAGGTCGAGCGGCGCGGCTCCGACAAAGTCCTGATATCCCGTCAGATTGCGCGCGTCGCTTGCGTGTTTGAGAACGAGCCGATGCTGGGATGCATCGTACCGATACACTCCGTTGGACAGCACCGCATAGACGTCGACTTCATTGAATGCATGCGCAGACGGGGCAGTACGGCCTCCTGTTGCGGGACGATTGACGCCGTCGGCGGCCCACAGCAATGCGCCGAGGGTCGCAGCCTTCAGCGGTGCGTCGGAGAACTCGCGCGTGCTGAGGCGTAGCGCCAGCGCTTTCATGAGCGGTAAGCCACTGGCCATATCCGGCCGGGGCAGTTCGATGACGGCAGGCGTCTCGCCTTGCGCCCTCGCGGGCGCGCGCTGCGGCGCGGGTTCGTAGGAGAGCAGCAATTGCACATCGGTCATGATCGACTCCATTCAACGAAACGGCCATACATGCACACGCGGATCGGCGCATCTGTTTTACGGTAGCAGCGCCGGGCCGGCGCTGCTTGACGCGCGTCAACCATGAAGATGCGGCGAGGATGCCGCGAGAGATTCGATCGCGCACTCCTTCGTAACGGGTACGCAAGTGACGCACGTTGCTTGCGTTTCACGCTGCCGGTGCCACCGCGCCACGGTGGCCCAGATCTCCGGGGCCGTTTCGCAGAAGCTGAAGAGCGCCATGTCTTCCGGGGCGATCATTCCTTCGCTGATCAGAAAATCGAAATCGATGGCCCGCCGCCAGAACGATTCGCCGACGAGAACAACGGGTAGCGGCCGGATCTTGCTGGTCTGCAGCAGCGTGAGCACCTCAAAGAGCTCGTCGCAGGTGCCAAAGCCGCCCGGAAAGAAGACAGCGGCTTGCGCACGCTCCAACAAGTGAAGTTTGCGGATGGCGAAGTAATGGAACCGGAAACAAAGTTCTGGTGTGAGATACGGATTGGGCTGCTGTTCGCGGGGCAACGCGATGTTCAGGCCAATACTGGGCGCCCCGACGCCATGCGCCCCGCGGTTTGCTGCTTCCATAATGCCGGGCCCACCCCCGGTGACAGTAGCGAGGGACGACAGCGCTGCGCTGCAGCGAGCGCGACCGACTATACGCCCCAGCTCGCGCGCGATGCTGTAATAGCGGCTTCTCGCGAGCACTTGCTTCGCTGACCGCAGGGCGCGTTGGTGCGCCGGATTCTCAGGTGCGCTTTCGCAGATGCGTTGTGCGTTGCGCATCAGTCGACGCGCCGCCGCAGGCGCAACAATCCGCGTGCTGCCGTACACGACGATCGTGTGCGCTATACCATGGCGTTGCAATGTCTGTTCGGTCTTCCAATAGTCCAGTTGCAGCCGAACGCCGCACATTTCCGGGCGCCGCAGAAAGTCGGGATCTTCGTCAGCCTGCAGATAGGTCGGACTCTCGATAAGGCGGCGCACGCGTTCGGCCCGTGCGCCGCACGCCCTGTCGGCATGCCATGTCGAGGCCGGCACCGGTTCGGGCAATAGGAGCGTTGCCTCGCGCGGTGACTGCGGTTCGTCCGGGGCATGACGGGCCGGCGCGTTTGCATTTGCATTTGCACTTGCATTCGCCGAAGTGCGACTGAGTTTGTCGATGAGTGTCATTGAAAGGCCTTCGGGTGGCGCGAGGATCGGATCGTCTGTCCATTTAAGCCATCGTGCAGGTTAACCGGCTTGATCTGCATCAACGCCGCCGTGGCGGGATGCAGAAGCCACCGTGACAGAAGGGCGCTTGGGCGACGAACTGCATGTGCTGCCGGCCGCTAATGCATCACGGCACACGCGGAAGTGGCTCGCGGGGGGGCGTCGCCTTCCGCAGAATGCAACCTGCTCAGCAGTCAAAAGTCCAATGAGAAAGTGAGGTTCGTCCGGAGGCAAGAATGAGCACACAATCGGCGCGGCGAACGATCGCAATCAGTTTGCTCGCCGCAATAGTTTTATCTCCACTAGCTGGGTGCGACGCCTTGAGCGGGCCGCCGGCGCCGGAATGGCCGGGCCCTCACGCGCCCTATCCTTTTCCCGACAGCGTTCCCCACCGAACGCAGTAGTTCCGCGCCCGCTTTGCGGCTTCGGCATCGAATTGCGCGGTCGGCGGGGGTTTTATGCGGCAGCTAGAGTGCAATGATTGCGTCCACGGTTGGGTTGGCGGTCTGCTCCCCCAGCATTTCCTTCAGATCGCGCTCGATAATGCTGCACAACGTTGAAATGGGAACGTCGTTTGCGCCGCCTTCAAACGGATTCTCCGTGCTTTCCCCAACCTGCTCGAGCGACGTGTACATCCACGACACCGCGACACTGCATGGCACTACTAGCCATATCATGTTGCCTTGCATGAAGCCCGTCATGCCATCGTTGAGCTTGTCAAATTCATGAAGCAGTCCGAATGGAAATAGCAGGCAGAAGAACTTCACAAATAACGAGCTGACCGTTGCGTATTGACGTGGATAGGGGAAATTCTTGAAACCTTCTGCTCTTGACTGCAGCGCTATGAAGTCGCCGAGCGCCTTTTGAAGCTCCATGTAGAAGTTGGAGTCCAGACACCCCGTAGTGTGAAGCATCCTGAGTGAAGTGCCTTACAGGTTCAATATATGTGTTGGGACTGAAGGGGACGAGATCGCTTGCGCTGCTTCCGAAGGGGGCAAGTAATCCGGCAGCAATTCATCAATTTCTCTTTCCCACTCCGGCACGCGGTAAAACCGCAGATATTCCGCGTTGAAACGCTTGCCGGCACCTTCCCAGATACGCGGTCGACGTAGCTCATTCCGCAGGGCGGTCAGCCACGCAAGATGCCGATACACCAGTTTTCGCGAGAGTTGTTTGTCTTCGACGAGATCGCGGGTGATTTGTCCCCATCGGCGACTTTTGCCCAGAATGTCAACCCATATGTCGAGGGCTTCTGTTGCCCTGTTGTACGTTTGGACATTTTTGAAGCCGACAATAAACGACGATGCAGCTCCAAGCAGAACAACGATAGTCAGGAGTACCGATAAACAGGTAAAAGCAAAGAGCTTGTACAGCACGACCGGTACACAACCCCAGATCAGAAGCCAGTAGATTTGCCGGCGAGTCCAAACCAGAAACTCCGTTACCTTATACGATTTTCCAAGATGCATATGTGTGTCTCAGGCAAACTCAGGTGAGTAACAAATGAGCGTGGACGTCTGGCGCGCGGTCCCAGCCGCTGGGACTAATGGCTGAGCGTGCGCAAACATCGCGTGCAGGACGGTGCCCGGATCGGCCGACAAGGCATTCGGCCTCGACAAGGCGAATCTCGCCTGAACCGGCCCGTTAGCCTTTCGTCTTCAACCTTCGTCCCGCACGTGCGGGGCGGGTCTTTTGGATGACACACCATGTTTCGACTGAAGAACACCGTCATGGCAATGTTCGTCGCTACGGGCGCGCTTATGGGCGCGGCCCGGGCGGTGGCGACGATCAGAGGCCAGCGGGTCAGGCAACGAAACGACACTGCGAAGCCGGTGTGCGCGTGTCCATGTTTCGGCCGCGGTTGAGGTGATCGTCGATTTCCGCGGCGCAGCCGAGCATGCGCGGATAGAGAAAGATCGTGAAAGCCGAGGTTTCGAGGTCCGCTTCGCTGAACTCCCCGCGTTTGAGCGGCTGCCACAGCATCTTCAGCAGCAACGTGGCGATCACGGCATCGACATTGACGCAGTAGACGGTACGCGACACGCCCGCGTCGAATAAGGCCTGCACCAGCGCGCGGTAGTACGCGTGAAACGCGTTGTATTCGCCGCGCGCCTCATAAAGCCCCGCGATGAAGACCTCGCGCGGATCGTGATTGACCGGCTTGTCCTTGAAGACCGGATGGTTCACGCCCGGCAACTTGGCAATGTCGAGGCTGCCCGCATGCTTCTGACGGGCCTTGTACTGTGCATAGCGTTCGACGGAGCGCCGCGCGAGCGCTTCGAGATCGACGCCGTGTTGCGCGTTGGCAGGATCGTCGAGGCCGCTGTCGCGAAACGCCTCGTTGAGAAACGCAATACCTTCATAGCCGTTGCCGCCGTGCGTATAGCCGGTGTGTGTGAGAAAGCCTGTCAGCGCCTTATTCAATTGCACGCGTTCGGGCGATTCGGGGCCGTCGGCGGACACCGCGCCCTTCGAGCCCTGCGCCGAGATCGCGCCGGGCCCGTTCGTGAGCAGCAAGCCGGTTAGCGTTCGGAACGCGAACAGGTCGTCATCGGATGGATTCACGCCGAGCAGCGCTGCGAATGCCACTTCCGTCAACGAGCGCTCGCCGAGCAGTGCCTCGTTGGAAAACGCGCAGAAGCTGTCGGGCTGGTGGCGCGACGCGTCCGCCGAGGCGCCGATCAGCGTGCCGAAGAGCTTCGTCCACCAGGGCAGGTTCTCCGCCGTCAGACGCGAGATGCGCTTGCGCATGAGCGGGCCCCAGGCAAGCGTTGTCGTAATCGCGGCGAGCACGGCGTCCGCGCGTGGATGTCCCGGGCCGTTCGCGAGCCATCGCACGAACGCTGAACTCACATTGCGTGCGGCCAGCCCCGCGAGCATGGCTTCGGCCGCCGGATCGGGATGGTCAGAGAAGAGCGCCGCGCTGCCCTCGGTGTCTATCGCGTCGACGTCGAAATCGCGATCGAACGCGTCCGCGAGTTTCGCTGCCGCGAAGCGGTCAATCATCAGCCTCGCTGCCTCGCGCGCCGCGCGCTGGCGGTTCGGTCCGACGATCGCCGCTGCGGCGGCGAGCACCGCGTTAGGTGCGTTACCCGCTTCTCGTGCGGCTTGCGCCGCTGCCAGTTCAGGTGTGCCGTACAGGTTTACTGCCGCGCCGACCGCGACATCGATCAGCTTTTCGTCGTTTGCGCCGCCGAACTCGTGTAACAGTGCGAGGCACACGTTCGCTTCGAACGAATGCGTCGCCGCTTCGAGCATCGATACGCCGTGCAGGCTGCTGACCTGCGTCTTTGCATCCATCTGCGAGGCACCCGAGGCGTCTTTCATCGGCTGCCGGGGCGGCATCGCCCCAATCTGGTCATTCACCCGCGCGACCTGTTCGTCATACGGGGCTACCGCTTTCACGACTGCAAGCGCGAGATCGGCGGGCAGATCGAGCCCCTGATCCGAGCCGAACCACGGCTTGAGCGCGAGGCTACCTTCAGGCTCGAAGTCAGGCATCGTTGCATTCGCGCGCATTACCGCCGTGAGGGCGGCAGGGATATGGGCGATGTTCGTCACCACCGCGCCCTTCGCCGAGCAGCATGGATCGTCGGGCGTGAAGAGCCGTTCAACGCCAAACTTCTCCTTGAACCAGCGTTCCTTCGCGAGCGCATCGTCGGCGCCACCCGCCATCGCGCCCGCATGTCCGACTGCGCGCGTGAGACGGCTTTTCCACCGGCCCACCACGCAGGCGACCACGGGCTTGTTGAAGTGCGCGTCGGCCTCGTAGTACCCGCCGGGCTCGCAGTACAGCACGGCGGCCTTGCTGCGCGCGTCGTTGGCAAGGGCAAACGCGAATTCTGGCGCGGCATAGTGGATGTAGACATCCTTCCCGCTGGAAATGACGGTCGATGTGCCCCAGCCACTCATGCGCAGGTACTGGGCGATCGTGGTGCTGAAGCCGCCGGAGTTGGAGAAGATCGCGATCGATCCTTGCCGCAGTGTGGCGCCCGGATCGTCACCGCCCAGCGCACCGCCGATCCGCACGCGCTGCCAGGAGTCCGCGACGCCCAGCCCGTTCGCGCCGAAGATGTCGATGCCCGCCTGCTGTCCCATCGCGCGGATCTCACGCGCGTCGTGCACGGCAATCTTCTCCGTAATGATGAAGATCTTGCGCAGATCCGGATTCACGCGGATCAGCTCGGCCACGCCGTCGCGCGCGGCCGAGGGCGGCAGATACACGACGCCGCAGTTGAACCGGTGACCGGCTTCCAGACCCTCTCGGACATTGTTGAAGACTGGAATGTCGCCTGCGGGCGTCGCGAGCACCTGTCCGCCTTTGCCGGGCGCCGTGCCGAACACCACATTCGCGCCCGAGAAGGCGTGACTCACCGGCGTCACATCGGATGACTCGCCGCCGAGGATATTGAGCACGCAGACGCGATCTTCGCGTGTGGCGATATCTGCCAGCGACTGGATCCCGACGAAGTATTTGAAGTGGCTGTTGCCTTGCTTGTTCATGTCGATCTCCTCAGGCCGATGCCATTTGCGATTGAGCGTCGCGCGCGCCAATGCGCGCCGCGACCTGCGAGCGTCCGCCTGCCTGCATCCATGCATCGGCCTTGCGTGCGTACTGGATGACTTCGCTGATGTCCGAATCGAAACCGAAGAGGCGGTAAGGCAGGCCGAGCGAATCGCAGGTGTCGCGCAGCGCGGACATGCCGCGCACAAGGTTCGGGCCGCCGCGTCCGAGCACGACGTAGAGCGGCGTCGGACCATGCGCGCTGAAGTGCTCGCGCAGCGCGTCGGCCATCGCGCGCAAGGTCTCGTAGATGTCGGTGTTGTTCGACTTGCCGCCGATGATGAAGAGTACGTTCGACTGCTTGAGCCAGTGCCGGAAGCAGATGCGTGCCACTTCCTTCATCTTCTCGTACGGCGGATTGCCGCCGAAGTCCGACGATATGATGGCCGCGTCGCCCAGCATTTCCGTGACGAGCGAGTTCGCGCCGCCGCCGAAGGTGGGCGCTAGGATGGTTCCCTTATCGTTGATCACGTACACATCGCTTTGTCCCTGGTGCGTGCGAAGCTGATTGATCTCCTGCTCGAAATCCGAGTAGTCAGCGGCGAAGAGATGGGGCGGGAGGCCGAGCCGCGAGAAACGCGGATCGTCGCGATCGAAACCGCACTTGAAGTCGCAGGCGACGGGCGTCAGACGCCCCTTTTTATCTTCGCGCATGCGGATCGGATTCAGTTCGAGCGTCGTCATGCCGAAGTCATGAAAGAGCTCCCAGAGCTTCGGTAATTGCTGCACGAGCGGCGAGATGATTTCGCGCGGCGCGCCGATCTCGCTCAGCGCATTCGCGACGACGAACGCCTTCAGTCCCGTCAGCGCATCGAACGGCACCATCGCGACGTACTTTGGATCGACCTCCTCGATGTCCATTCCACCCATATGCGACAGCGTCATGGTCGGAGCGCGAAAGCGCGTGGAATCGGTAATCGAAAAGTAGACTTCGTGCTTGGCGGGCACGCCTGCTTCGAACGTCACGCCGTTTGCCTTGGCCCTGATATGCCCCACGACGTGCTCGGCAAAGTAAAGCCGTTCCTTTTCGGCGAGCGCCGTCTTGAGATCCGTGGCGCGGCCCAGCAGACCCGCTTTGCCCTTTTTGCCGACACCGCCTTTGAACACCGGCTTGATGAATATCTGACCGTGTCGGTCGATGAGCGACTTGATCTCTTCCTCGCTGGCGCCCGGGCCCAGCACTTCGCTGGACGGAAAGCCGACAAATTGCAGCAGGCGTGCGCCGTGCAACATTCCGGTGATCTGCATGTGAAGTGTCTCCTGAATTTAAAAAGAAATGACGAATGAAGCAGGTGCCAGGTATTCGTTCAGCTTGCTGCGGCGGGCGTGAGTTGCTCCGCTGCCGTGGACGCGCTCGAAGCGGCGGCAGGATTCACATAGCGAGGTGGGTCAGGCGAGATGCGCGTCGGCGCGGTAGACGGCGGCCTTGATCGAGGCCTGCACCAGGATGCGGCGAAGCGCTGGTCCGCGCTTCGCGCCCGTCTCCGATGCGTTCTCAGTCGATGCGTGTTATGAACGTCTTGAGAATCGATATTTGCTCAAGAGGCCCGAAACGATAAGTGCAATTTTTCGAAGCATTGATGTCCAACCGTTAATAATGCCGGATCGAAGGGGCGCCACGCCGCGAACACATCGGCGCCGCGAGCGCTTGCGGCAGCGGACGCAGGAGTGACCTTCAGGTGAGCGATGCCGACCGCCTGGCTGTGCGGCCCCGGCGATACAGCGCGAGGGTCGCGCCAAGCCCGCATGCGGCGGCGAAACTCAGCCAGTAGCCAGGCGCGGCTTTGTCACCCGTAATCTGGATAAGATAGGTTGAAACGGCCGGCGTGAAGCCGCCAAAAACGGCGGTTGCGAGACTGAACGCGAGCGAGAATCCAGCCACGCGGACCTCGGCGGGCATGACTTCAGTGAGCGCTGCGACCATCGCGCCGTTGTACATGCCGAAGAAAAACGAGAGCCACAGCAGCACGACCAGCATGCGGCCGAAAACTCGGCGCCGATGGCAGCCAGGAGAGCGCCGGATACGAGGTGCAGATGGCGAGCACGGTGATGGCAATGAGAATCGGCTTGCGCCCGATGCGGTCCGGGAGCGCGCCTCCGATCGGTAACCAGACCAAGTTCGACAGGCCCACGAAGAAACTGCAGGCCAGCATTGCTCGGCGCGCGCCAGCGCCGCGGCGTGAAAGCGCTGGGGATCACCCGCGTTGAACGCAGCATCGTCCGGCAACTTTGGTTCCATGAAATTTGCTGGTCTAGGGATGGATGGTTTCGCCGCGACTCAACATGGCGATGAACTCCTCGATCTTGCGGATCCGTGTTGTCGGCTTTTTTGCATTCTGTATCCGAAACAGGATGGCGTAGCGGTTTCGCCCGTTCAGCGTCGCAAAGAAGGCGCTGGCCTTGGGATTGGCATCCAGTGCGGCCTGAAGGTCCTCCGGCACGACCGAATTGCTGGCCGACGCATACGCTGCCTCCCAGCGGCCATCCTTTTTCGCTTTCTCGATTTCCCGCATGCCCGGGGGAAGCATTCTGCCTGCTGCGATCAGCGCTTCGGCACGATCTTTGTTGAGCCTTGACCAGATGCTTTTTGCGGATCGTCGCGTGAAGCGTTGCAACCAGTATGCTTCACTTTCAGTCCGTTTTTGACCGTCGATCCAGCCATGACAGAGTGCGCTTTCCAGCGCCTGTTCGTAAGTCAACGTTGGCTGCACGGCGCCCTTCCTGGCCAGGCGCAGCCATATCCCGCGCGACGTACTTCCGTTTTCCGTCAACCACTTTTCCCATTCATTCTGATCAAGGAATGTCAGGCGAGGCTCAGTCATGAGCGGATCCGAATGGGTGCATCCAGGCAGCAAAGTTTTTTTGTTCACTGGATTCTCGCGGACTAGCGATTCGCGTGGACTTGAAGTATCAGACTCATCGACAACCTCTCGTGTATTCATCGGAGTCACCTGTCCGCAGGCGATCACCGAGTTATCGGTTGCCTCGATAACATAGAAGATCAGGCGTTGATACAGAGTCGTGCCGCCGGTAACGGGCAAGGACGACACGCCTGCATCTACCGGAGTAAGTCCTTCCGGAAGCCAGGCAAGCACGATACTCGTGATGCAGCTACCGTCATCCCCGGGTGGAGGTCACCCGGTGTGTCGCCGGATCAATTGGCGCAGCGACACCGCGTGCAACAGGATCGACGCTGGTACCACGAACGCGGGAGTCAGCACGTCCGGATAAGCGCTGGCACCGATGCTCGGCATGCTCGGAACCATCACCTGCAATGGTCCGGGTGAAGTGATTATCCCCAAAGTAATCGCGACGGCGAAGTCGGCGAGGCCGAACAGGTTCCAGACGATCGCTACCTTCCGCCCTTGAGCCGCACCGCTCGCCACGGCGATCGCCGCTGGCACGGCGAACACGCCGGTCAACACATCGCCGATTCCCGCCGGCAACGCGAACACGCCTGGCAGCAAGCCGTGCAGCCACGCAGCGAGCGCCCAACTGCCGAATACGCGGTAGAGCTGAAGAGCGACAAGCCAACTTGCCGGCATTGCATCCAGCATCGACCCGACACGCTTTGACAACAGCAGCAGCGGTGCGCCGATCATCACCGGCAGGAAGATCGCAAACGGCAAGATCGGCAATGGCGAAGCATCCGCACGGAAAGCGCCGTTGATCGCCGCGCTCCAGGCAACAGCGAACCAGAGCGTGTCTGGGACCATGATCGCCAGCCATGTCGTACGGCGTTGGCCGGGCGTCAAATCGATGCTTTCGAGGCCGAGCCACAAACCAACCGCGATCAACGCATGGGCCGTCAACTGGTGAGCCGTGGTCGGAACGCCGCTCGCCGGGATTGCCGGCTGCCAATAGATCAACGCGATCCACAGCGCCACGAACAGGATGACCCAAAGCAGACTGCGCCGTGCGTGACCACGGAGGACGATATCGACGGGGACGGTGGTCATCAGCGGTGCTCCAGGTGATTTGCAGCCTTCGGAGATGCGTTCTCGAACACCGCTGTCAATACGCCGAGCCGGCCTTCCATTAGATTTCGGCCCAGGTTCTTCGTGAGCTCGGCGAAGTCCGGCCCAATCACCACGCCGAGATGGGGCGAGGGCGGTGGCCCTGACGCACGCAACTGGGCGAACCAGGCCTTTGCGGTCTCGCTGTCGTCCTGCAATGACAGCGTGCGGAACCCGGCGTGTTCGATCGCCGCGCGCGTTGCCTCGACCGTGAGGAGAAAACTCGTCGTGGGCGTGCGCGCCCAGGGAACGGGATAGAGCGGTTCGCCGCCGTTTGCGACGACGTCGAACGTCGCGAACCTGCCGCCCGGCCTCAGCACGCGCTGGATCTCCCGGTAAAGCCGTGTGCGCTCGGCGATGTTCATCGCGACGTGCTGCATGAATACGGCGTCGAAATGGTCGTCGGCAAACGGAATATCGAGCGCGCTGGCAGCACGGAACGACACCTGTTCGCTCTGCCCGGTGCGCCGGGTAAGATAGCGTGCGGCATCCACGAACGGCTCGCTGATGTCGATACCCGTCACCCGGCAGCCATAGGTTGCAGCGAGAAAACGGGCCGGCCCGCCAACGCCTGACCCGACGTCCAGCACGGACATTGCAGAGGTGATGCCAGCCGATCCGGCAAGCTCGGCAGTCGCAGCAAGCCCACGGGTGTGAAACTGGTCGAGACCCGCGAGTTGCAACGGTGTGAGCGGCTGATCCTCCGGTCCGAACGCCGTGAGCGCACTCTTCAGCCGCTCGGTCAGTCCCGTCGCGCGATAGTGATCGCGCACGCCATCAAGTGCATCGTTCATTGCAAGATTCCTCCAGGGTTCTGGCAGATTGTCGAGAGCTTGTGAGCGGGCATTGCCACTACTTTCCGCTCACGGACATAGGTGTACCATCGTCTATCGCGAGCGACTATTCATCACAATGTTGACGGGTCATGAAGCAGATCTTCACAGTCAGGCAGGGCGCGCTCGATGGCGTCGAGGCGTTCCTGTGCGTTGCCCGGCATCGCAGTTTTCGCAGGGCGGCCGCGGAACTCGGCGTGACGCCGTCGGCGATCAGCCAGGCGGTGCGTGTGCTGGAAGAGCGCATCGGCGCGGCGCTATTCATACGGACCACGCGTAGCGTAGGCCTGACCGAAGCTGGCCAACAATTTCTTTCGCGCGCAAAGCCTGCCTTCGAGGAGCTCGTCGCCGCCAGCGACGCTGCACGCGATCTCGGCCAACGGCCCCGCGGACTGTTGCGTCTTTCAGTGCCGCGTGCGGTGGTGCCACTCCTGCTTGATCCCCTGATTGCATCGTTCCACGAGGCTTATCCCGAGGTCGAAGTGGAGATCGCCGCAAGCAACCAGCTTATCGATCTCGCGAGCGAAGGGTTCGACGCCGGTATCCGGCTGGGTCAGTTCGTCGAAGCGGACATGGTCGCGCTGCCGTTGACGTCACCGCTGCGTTTAGTCGTCGTTGGGAGTCCGGCTTACTTCAGGGGGCGCAGCCGACCGGAGCGCACGGACGATCTCCGGCAGCATGCCTGTTTGCGATGGCGCAAATCCAGCGGTGCGCTCGCGCCATGGTCCTTCAACAATGACGGCAACGCAGTCGAGATCGCCGTAAGCGGCCCTTTCATCGCCCACGATTTTCCCACCATGCTGGGTGCGGCAATGGAAGGTATAGGCCTTGCACAGTTACCCGAGCCGATGGTCGCCGAAGGGCTGCAAAGCGGAAAACTGATAGAAGTGCTAAAGCCGTTAGCGCCGGTGATACCGGGCGTGTTTCTGTACTATCCAAGCCGCCGGCAACTGATGCCGAAGCTGCGCGCGTTCATCGATCATGCGAAAAGCCGTGAGGCGGTTCACGGCAAAGTCCCGCATACCAAATGACGGTTGGAACCATCACGTGGCAGGGCAAACAGATAAGCCCGGGGCTCATCAACGTTCCATCATCTTCCTGCGCCACGGTGCGTGGCAAAAGTGAGGATTGAAACTGCGGGTTCCATGGGTGACACAGAGCATCTACTGCGCGGACCGGGGAAATTGCTCGAAGAAGCCCTCGCTGACGTAGGCGAAATATATGGTTGGAGAACTGGCGTTCGTTGTCATCCCTGGCTGATTAGATTGAGTCAGACCGGGATCGATACCGCTGGACGCCGCCCAGGCGGTAAGGTCATCTGCGAGATCGTCAGCTTCCTCGCGTGGCACACGCAATTTAATTGGCCGCATCATCCCTCGCACCACGGCATTTCTAGAATGTATCTGTCGCTCGCCGGAAATCAAAACATCCATAGAAACCGTCGCTCATGCCGGAGCGCCCGACTCGTGACTCGGGCGGGGTGCGCGCTGCCGACGACTGCCGAACCGCCTGAACGTCATCCGGGATGCGCACGATCGCGCTAGCCCAAGGTCGGGCCCTGTGCATAAATGAATCGATCGGTCGCGCGCGCCTGATGATCAGCAGCCGCTTATAAGGGAGACGTCGAGACTTGTGTGATAGACACCGGCGAGAAGGCGTCAGTCCCGACCGAGTCGTCGGTCGAACCGACGTTGAGCTGCGCGAAGGCCCCCGAGCGCACGGAATGCGCGATGCTCGTGGCAAGCCACCGACGAGCCACGCGATCTGCAGTTCAGACAGTACTACTCGCTGAACAGGTCGGTCCCGAAGTGCAGACGACTAGAAGCCGTTTTCCTCCTATCAAACCCGGAGTTCCAGTCGGCGCTGCACGAGCTTTTCCGCACGCCCAGCCAGCGGCACCCGATGGTCCGTCGCAGACGCACGGTTCGTGTTCCTGGTTTTTGCTTTTGGGATAGTCCACCATAAGCCATCCGGCTCTTTGGACAGTTCCTTGCCTTCCATCACCACGATTTCACCGCCGCGCAGCCAGTCCATAGGGACATAATCAGTAGGTCGCAGATCGTTGCCGGAAGCTTCGGTAACCACGGAATGAGCAGGGCGAGTTCCCCTTCACTAAGTACGCGTTTGAGGTTTTCTAACTTTCCACCGCGTTTTCGCCCAACACTCCTCAATTTGCCACGCATCACCTGGCGCCACCCATTTGGTGTGTCTTCTGGAATGCGGCCAGCGTCTAGAGCATAGTCCCATGCCGCGCCAAGCTCTGAGCGCAGAATTGCCGCGTTCCGAGGTGCGTGACGCTGACTATCGAGCAGGTCGAAGGCCTGTTTCCGGGTGATGGAAGCGGCTGGCATGCAGGCAATCGGAGCGACCTTGCTGATGATGCGCCGGCGCGACTGGGCCGCTCCGACAGAATCCCGATGCCGTTCGATGTGCCTGTGAGGAAATCTTCGCAGAGTTCCTTCACCGTGTATGATTCCGGCGTCAAAGCCACTACAGGGCGGTTTGATGCCCTTCGAGTGAGCGCAGGGTCTTCGCCAGAGTCACGGCGCGCTCGGATCTCTTGCCATTTTGCAATCGCAGATGCGTAGGACATTGCCGGCCATTCTCCTGGCTTCTGCTGACGCATCCGGCCATCGACGGGTGATTTGAATCGGTAAGTCCAGCTGCGCCGCGATGCGGTCGCTTCCAGACGAAGACCTAGGAAAGAATCGAAGCTCATGTGCGTGCCGGGCTTGAGCTGTTTGCAGTCTTGGCATCGAATCGCGTGTCGGCGTAGGTTTTTTTGGAATGAGAGAAAAGCCTGCGTCAGACTTCGAAGTTAGCAACTTGTAGACGAGTGTAGATGCGGCTCTTGGCGTCGGCCGTAAGCGCTGTCAGCGTTGGCAGACGGGCTTCCGATGCAGAAGTGCCCCGAGCGACGCGACTCTCGCGCAATGATGAAGGAAACGTCCCGAATGCTCGCAGAACAACGTCACCAATACATTCTGGCGCAGGTCGCCAAGACCGGCGCGCTCTCGGTCGCCGAACTGGTGCGCGAACTGAACGTGTCGCGCGAGACCATCCGCCGTGACCTGAACGCGCTGGCCGGACGCGGTCTGCTTGTCACGACGCACGGCGGCGCACTGTCGAGCGACCGTCGCGAACCCGACCTCGACACCCGCGAAGCGGCGAATGCCGGCGCGAAACGCGCGATCGGCGAACGCGCGGCCGAGTTCGTGCCGGACGGCGCGTCGCTGATCGTCGACTCCGGCAGCACCACGCAGGCCGTCGCGCGCGCCTTGCTGGATCGCCACCGCCTGTCCGTCTACACGAACGACTGGCGCATTGCGCTGCTGCTCGGCCGGCGCAACGACAACCGCGTCACGCTGCTGGGCGGCGAGCTGTCCGACATCGAGGACGCCACCTTCGGCCTCGACACGGTGCAGCAGCTCACGCAGTACCACGCGGACTTCGCGTTCATCGGCGCGGGCGGCATCTCGCCCGACGGCTACCTCACCGACTACAGCCGCATGGCCGCCGAGGTGCGCAGCCGCATGATCGCCGCCGCCGATACGGTCGTGATCGTGGCCGATCATTCCAAGTTCGGCCGCGTCACGCCGGTGCGCATCAACGGCATCGAGTCGGCGCGTTATCTCGTGACCGAACTCGCGCCCGAGCGCTCGCTCGCCAAGGCGATTACGGCGCACGGCCCCGAAATCGTCATCGCCTGAACCGGGCGCGTAAGCAGTGGAGCAGGCGGACCGGCGCCGCATTCACCGTGGCGCCGCGCCTGTCTGACGATCCGACGGTTCGACGATCCGACGATTTGACGGCTCCACGCGTGCGCAGACTCGCGCTCCATGCGCTCCCTTCGCGACTAGCCGCCAGGCGCCGACGGCAACGTCCGAATTCCCCTGCAAGTTCTTCTGGCGCTCGGCTGAGACTTGGCTATTATTGGCGAATTGTGTCGTTTTTTGGAATTCGACAGAATAGTCATGGCGTTGTCATCGAAACCTGAGATTCTTGCCCTGCCGCGACGGGCGGGGCTGGCGGCGAGAATATCGTAGGCAGCCGTAAGCCGCACGGGGCGCCACGCAGCCGGGTTGTCGGCAATCTGCAATCTGTAGCCGCGCCGGCGTCCGCTGCGGGCAATATGCAAGAAAGAAGTAGACAGCACACGCAACAGTACGCGAGAAACAGCAAGCAGCAGATCAAGCGCAAGCGGCGCGCAACCCACGCCGGTCAATCACAACAGGTATCGGGTTTTCCCGACCGTCTGGTTTTATTGCCTTTCGGAGAAGCGACATGACAAAGACAAATTCCCCTCAGGCCACGGGCCTCGCACGCAAGCTGTTGCCGGCGCTCGTCGCCGCCGCGGTATTCGGCGGCGCGGCCATACAGGCTCATGCGGCCGACGCCGTGGTGCTGTACACCGCCGACGGCCTCGAAAATCTCTACAAGGACGTGCTGCCGGCCTTCGAAAAGAAGGAAGGCGTCAAGGTCAACATCGTGACCGCGGGCAGTGGCGAAGTGGTGAACCGCGCCACCATCGAGAAAGATCAGCCCAAGGCCGACGTGATCGTGACGCTGCCGCCGTTCATCCAGCAAGCGGATCAGAGCGGCCTGCTGCAGGCTTATCAAAGCGCGAACTACAAGAACGTTCCCGCCATCGCCAAGGCGCCCAACGGCGCATGGGCGACCTTCGTGAACAACTATTTCTCGTTCGCGATCAACCCGGAAGTCACCAAGAACCAGCCGAAGACCTTTGCCGATCTGCTGCATCCGGATTACAGCGGCAAGATCGCCTACTCGAATCCGGCGACGGCCGGCGACGGCATGGCGGTGATCATTCTGACGTCGTCGCTGATGGGCGAGGACAAGGCGTTCGACTATCTGAAGAAGCTCGAGCAGAGCGCCAAGTTCCACACCAAGGGCACGGGCTACCTCGACGTGCTGCTCTCGCGCAACGAGATCGCCTTCGCAAACGGCGACTTGCAGATGGATCTCGACGACGCGGCGAACGGCGGCCTGTCGCTCAAGCCGGTGTTCCTCGCTGCGGCGCCGGGCGGCCAGCCGACTACGTTCCAGTTGCCCTACGCGATCGGCCTCATCAAGAACGGCCCGAATCAGGCGCAAGGCAAGAAGCTGATCGACTATCTGATGTCGACGGACGTGCAGTCGAAGGTGCCTGACATCTTCGGCATTCCGGGCCGCAGCGACGTACCGCTCGCCGGCAAGAACGGTGAGGCGGTCAAGCAGGCCATCTCCGGCGTGAAGCTGATCCCGGTGGACTGGAACCAGGTCATGGCGAAGAAAGCCGACTGGACCGCACGCTGGAAGAACGACGTGATCGGTTCGTCCGGCAAGCAGACTGAAGTCGTCAAGCCGAAGTAAGCCGCGCTTCGCGGTCCAGTGAAAACGCGCAGCGCCGTCGTGAGCCGTTCGGAACCGGCGGCGCTGCGCGAGCCTCAATTTTGTTGGAGGATGAATCCGGTGAATACGGCCAGTCTTGCTCATCCCGCTCCGCTCGGCGCCGCGCCTGACGCGCTCGACGCCGCGCGTGCCGGCGCACCCGGCGGCGTGCAGATCGACCACCTGACCGTGCGCTTCGGCTCGCGCACCGTGCTCGACGATCTCTCGTTGACGATCCAGCGCGGCGAGCTGCTCACCGTGCTCGGCCGCAGCGGCTGCGGCAAGACCACGCTGCTGCGCTTCATTGCCGGTTTCATCGAGGCCGACGGGCTGTCGGGCACGTTGACGGTCGCCGGCCACGATCTCACGCATGTGCCGCCGCATAAGCGCAATCTCGGCCTGCTGTTTCAGAGCTATGCGCTGTTTCCGCATCTGTCGGTGTTCGAAAACGTCGCGTTCGGCTTGCGCGCGCGGCGCATTCCGTCGAAAGACATTGCGCGGCGCGTCACCGACGCACTGAAGCTCGTGCAACTCGGCGACGCCGGGCACGTGATGCCCGCGCAGCTTTCGGGCGGCATGCAGCAGCGCGTCGCTCTCGCGCGCGCGCTCGTGATCGAGCCGGACGTGTTGCTGCTCGACGAGCCGCTCTCCGCGCTCGACGCCAACCTGCGCGCGTCAGTGCGTTCCGAACTCAAGGCGCTGCACGAACGGCTGCCGAACCTGACCATCGTCTGCGTGACGCACGATCAGGACGACGCGCTCGTGCTGTCGGACCGCACGCTGCTCATGCGCGACGGCCGCATCGCGCAGCTCGGCACGCCGCAACAGCTATACGACACGCCGAGCGACGCGTTTGTCGCGCGCTACCTCGGCGCGGCTAACCTGCTGCCGCCGCCGGTCGCCTTCAGCATGGACGACGCGCGCTATAACGAGCGCGAGCGCGTTGCGTGCCTGCGGCCCGAAGCGCTGCGCATCGTGCCGCTCGGAGAAGGGCAGTTGCATGGTGCGATTGCTTCGGTGGAATGGTATGGCGCCGTGTTGTCGGTGTCCGTCGTGCTGGACGCGATGCCGAACGAACCGGTGCTCGTCACCCTGCAGCGCGGCCAAGGCATGATGCCCGAGAAAGGCGCGCGCGTTTCCCTGCGTTACGAGGCTGACGATGTCGTCCTTATCCAGCCCTGAGGCGTCGGCGTCGCTGACCGCGTCCGCCGCCGCCGATGCGCGCCGCAGTGCGAGCGCCGCCTCGCATGAGGCCGCGGTGAAGCGCCGCCGGCGCGCAGCGCAGTGGCATCTGCTGTTCATCGCGGTGTTCGTGCTCGGGCCGCTTGTCATCTATCCGCTCGTGCGGCTCGTGGCGCTCAGTCTGAGCGGACCGCATGGCATCGGTCTGCAGGCTTATGCGGCGTTCTTCGGCAATCCGGAGACGCGCGGCGTGATCGGCACGACGCTGTGGATTCTGTTCGCGAGCGCGGGACTCGCGTCGCTGCTCGGCGTCGCCCTTGCCTCGTTGCTATTCTTCAAGCCGTTTCCCGGCGCGCGCATGGTCACGCGCTTTCTCGAGCTGTTCGTCGCGTTTCCCTCGTTTCTGGTCGCGTTTACGCTGATTTTTCTGTACGGCTCGCAAGGCTCGGTCAGCATCGGTTTGCAGCGGCTTTTTCATCTTCAGGCACCGCCGCTCGATTTCCTGTTCGGCGTAGGCGGCGTGATTCTCGCGGAAGTCGTGTTCTATGCGCCGTTCGTCGTGCGGCCGACGCTGGCGTCCTTTGCCACGCTCGACATGCGTCTGATCGAAGCCGCCCGCAGTCTCGGCGCAAGCGGCTCGATGGTCGCGTTCAAGGTGATCCTGCCGCTTGCCTGGCCGGGCATCGCCGCGGGCACGATCCTGTGCTTTCTGTTGACGCTGAACGAATTCGGCATTCTGCTCGTGCTCGGCAGCGCGCATCTGATCACGCTGCCGGTCGCCATCTACAGCTCGGCCACCGTGGACCTCGATTTGCCGACGGCCGCCGCCGGCGCGGTCGTCATGCTGATCATGTCGTTGTCGCTGTACGCGCTGTACCGCCAGGTCAACCGTCGCAAGGTGAAAGGAGCCGGCCATGGCCGATGAACTCAACCCGACCGTGCTGCCGGTCATGCACATGAAGGCGCGGCCGGTGCGCCGCAGTCTTGTCGTGCGGATGCTCGGCGGACTGTTTCTCGGCTTCGCCGCGCTGCTGTGCTTCTGGCTTTTCGTGTTGCCGGTGATCGTGGTCGCGCTGTCGAGCGTTGCGGCTCACTGGTCGGGCACGATCCTGCCCGACGGCTTCAGCACGCGCTGGTTCGAGCGGCTCGCGTCCAGCGACTTCGACGCGCTGACGACGAGCCTCGAAATCGGCATGGGCGTTGCGGTCCTCGGCACCGTGCTCGGGCTGTGGCTCGCGCTTGCGCTCGAAGGACGCGACCGGCGCGGCCTCGGCGCTTTCGTCGACACCATTGCGATGATGCCCAACGGCGTGCCGAGCGTCGTGCTCGGATTGGCGGTGCTGATCGCGTATCACAAGCGGCCGCTGGATCTGTCGAGTTCCGCGGCGATCGTCGTGTTCGTGCAGCTCGCGCTGGTGCTGCCGTTCTGCTACCGGTGCGCGGCCGCCGCGCTGCGCCCCGAGCTCACCGTGCTGCGCGAAGCGGCCGCGAGCCTCGGCGCGCCTCCGTCGATGGTCCTGCGCCGCGTCGTGCTGCCGCAACTCGTGCCCGCGATCCGCGCGAGTCTCGCGCTGGGTTTTGCGTTGTCGCTCGGTGAGCTGGGCGCGACGCTCACCGTTTATCCGCCCGGTTTTGCGACGGTGCCGATCGTCGTCGTCGGTCAGGTGGAGCGCGGCTACTACCTGCCTGCGTCCGCGCTTTCGCTGATTCTGCTGCTGGTTTCGCTTGCTGCGCTGCTCGTGATCGCGGCGCGCGTGCCGCGTCGCCGGACCGACTGAGCCTGCACCTCCGTTTTTCCCGCCCGCGCGCGCCGGCAACGAGGCGCCTCACCTAAACGTCTTTTTTGATGTGGCGAAAGTTGTCAAAATGACCGAATATATGCAAACTGCTTCTGTCGATCCGATCGACGTCGTGCGCAGGCATTCGCTGACGGCGCTGGTTCGCGACGAGATTGAAAGACACATCGTCGAAGGCGCGCTGGCGCCGGGCGACAAGCTGAACGAGGTGGAGTGGGCAGCGCGCCTGCATGTATCGCGCGGACCGGTGCGCGAAGCGTTTCGCGCGCTGGAACAGGCGGGGCTCGTGCGCACCGAGAAGAATCGCGGCGTGTTCGTGCGGACGGTGTCGCTCGCGGAAGCCGACGAGATTTACGCGGTGCGCGCGGTGCTGGAGGAGGCGGCGTGCCGGATGCTGGCCGGGCGCATCGACGCGCGCCAACTGGCGGTGCTGCGCGATTGGCTCGATGTGATGCGCGCGGCGTTCGATGCGCACGATCCCGACGCGTACGCGCGTGCCAACGTCGCGTTTCACGACGCGATCGTGGCGGCGGCCGGCAACCGGAAACTGTATGAGACGTATCGAAGGCTGGTGAGCGAACTGAGTCTCTTCCGGCGCGCGGCCCTCGTCGTGCATGCCGATGCGATGGAGCGCTCGCTTGCCGAGCATCGCGCCATTCTCACGGCGCTGGCCTCGCGCGACGCGGGCCACGCCGCGGCGCTGATGCAGGCGCACGTGCACGGCGGCCTGCAGCGCGCGCGGGCTGCGTGCAAGGAGGGAGAGCAGAAAGAACAGGGCGGGGCGGCGGAGCAGTGGAGTGCCGCGCCGAGCGCGCCGGCATCTGACGAATGAAGCGAAAACGTTGTCTTGATCGATTGACTCGAATGAGCGTGCGCGGCACGCAGGGACGGGAACGATGGCAAGCGCAGGGGGAAATCCAGGTGCGAATGAGATCGCGTCGGGACGCATGATCGAGGTCAACGGCCGCCGCTACAGGCTGCCCACGCAGCCGACAGTGGTGGTGTGCGTCGACGGCTGCGAGTTCGCTTACCTGGAAGCCGCGGTCGCGGCGGGCGTCGCGCCCTTCATCGGCAGCATGCTCAAGGGCGGGGCGGCCTTCAAGGGCGATTGCGTGATCCCCTCGTTCACCAATCCGAACAATCTGTCGATCGTGTGCGGCGTGCCGCCTTCGGTGCACGGCATCTGCGGCAATTACTTCTGGGATCCCGAGGCGAACGGCGGCGCGGGCGCGGAGGTGATGATGAACAATCCCGCCTATCTGCGCGCCGGCACCTTGCTGGCCGCCGCAAGCGAGGCGGGCGCCGCCGTGGCTGTCGTCACCGCGAAAGACAAGTTGCGCAGCCTGTTGGGCTGGCAGCTGAACGGCATCTGCTTTTCCGCGGAGAAAGCGGATAAGGCGACGCGCGAGGAAAACGGTATCGACGACGTGCTCGATCTGGTCGGCCTGCCGCTGCCCGACGTCTACAGCGCGGGGCTTTCCGAGTTCGTGTTCGCGGCGGGCGTGCGGCTCGCGCAAACGCGCAAGCTCGACCTGATGTATCTGTCCACCACCGATTACATCCAGCACAAATGGGCGCCGGGCACGGAAGGCGCGAACGCGTTCTACGCGATGATGGACGTCTATCTGGCGCAGCTCGACGCGCTCGGCTGGGTGATCGGCCTGACCGCCGATCACGGCATGAATGCGAAGCACGATCCGCAAACCGGCGAGCCGAACGTGATCTATCTGCAGGATGTGCTCGACGAATGGCTCGGCACCCGCGAGGCGCGCGTGATTCTGCCGATAACGGACCCGTATGTGGTGCATCACGGCGCGCTGGGTTCGTTCGCGACCGTCTATTTGCCGCGCGAGGTGAGTGCCGCGCAGGTGATCGAGCGGATTCGCGGCCTCGCCGGAGTCGAGCTCGCGCTCGATAACCGCGCTGCGTGCGAGCGCTTCGAGCTGCCGAACGACCGCGTCGGCGATATCGTCGTGATCAGCACCAAGCACGTGGTGCTCGGCACACGTCGCGACGAGCACGATCTGTCCGGCTTGACCGTGCCGTTGCGCTCGCATGGCGGCTTGTCGGAACAGGAGGTGCCGCTGCTTTTCAATCGGCGTGTCGAGGGCTTGCCAACCGCGGACAGCGGTAAACGGCTGCGCAACTTCGATATCTTCGACGTCGCCCTGAACCGCGTGTCGGCATCATGAACACGACGCTGCGTGACCATCCGGCCTTCCGGGCCGAAGCGCTGCGGCTCAAGGGCGAGCGCGCGGCGCGGGCGCGTTCGTTCGACGTCTTCGATCCGTACACGGGCACGCGTGTGGGCACGGCCGCGCTCGCAAGCGTCGACGATGTGCGCGCCGCGTTCGAGTACGCTGCGGCTTATCAGCCGAAGCTCACGCGCTATGAGCGCTCGCAGATTCTCGAGCGCGCGGCGGCTTTGCTGCGCGAGAGAGCCGAAGAGGCGTCGGATCTGATTTCCCTCGAATCGGGCTTGTCGAAGCAGGACTCGCGCTATGAAATAGGCCGCGTGGCCGACGTGTTGAAGTTCGCCGCGATTGAGGCGCTGCGTGACGACGGGCAGAGTTTCGCCTGCGATCTGACGCCGCACGGCAAGCGGCGGCGGGTGTTTTCTCAGCGCGAGCCGCTTGCCGGCGTGATCGTCGCGATCACGCCGTTCAACCATCCGATGAACCAGGTTGCGCATAAGGTGGCGCCTGCCATTGCGACAAATAATCGCGTGTTGGTGAAGCCGTCGGAAAAGGTGCCGCTGTCGGCGCTCTATCTCGCCGATATTCTGTACGAAGCCGGCTTGCCCGCGCCGATGCTCCAGGTGCTGACCGGCGACCCGCGCGAGATCGCCGATGAGCTGATCACGCATCCATTGGCCGAACTCGTCACGTTTACGGGCGGTGTCGCGATCGGCAAATACATCGCTGCGAAAGCGGCATACCGGCGCGTCGTGCTCGAGCTGGGCGGCAACGATCCGCTGATCGTGCTCGACGACGCCGACCTCGAGCGCGCGGCGACGCTCGCCGTGCAAGGGTCCTATAAGAACTCCGGGCAGCGCTGCACGGCCGTCAAGCGGATGCTCGTGCAGAAGCGCGTCGCGGCGGACTTCGCCGATCTGGTGGTGGAGAAAACGCGGGCCTGGCGCTTCGGCGATCCATTCGATGAAGCGAATCAGATGGGCACTGTCATCGATGTGGCGGCGGCGCAGCTCTTCGAATCACGTGTGAACGAGGCGATTGCGGGCGGCGCGCGTTTGCTGGCCGGCAACCGGCGTAATGGCGCGTTGTACTCGCCCACTGTGCTCGACCGCGTCGAGCCGTGCATGACCGTGGTGCGCGAGGAAACCTTTGGGCCGGTGTCGCCGATCATCAGCTTCGACACGCTCGACGACGCGATCCGGATCAGCAACGGTACGCAGTTCGGATTGTCGTCGGGGGTGTGCACGAACCGGCAGGATGCGATCACGCGCTTCATCAACGAACTGCGGGTGGGCACGGTCAACGTGTGGGAAGTGCCTGGCTACCGGATCGAGCTGACGCCGTTCGGCGGCATCAAGGACTCGGGGCTCGGCTATAAGGAAGGCGTGCAGGAAGCGATGAAGAGCTTCACCAACCTGAAGACTTTTTCATTACCGTGGGAGTAACAGCGTGGCATTGAGTGTGAGCGACATCCGTTCGCTGTTCGAGCAATTTGGGCACATCGCTTATAGCGGCGAACCGGTCACGCAGCTTCAGCATGCGTTGCAAAGCGGTGCGCTAGCGGAAGAAGCAGGTGCGGACGAGGCGCTCGTCGTCGCCGCGTTTTTGCATGACCTCGGACATCTGCTCAATCTGCAAGGCGAGACGCCGACCGAGCGGGGCATCGACGATCTGCATCAATACTTTGCCTTGCCGTTTTTGAGGCCCGTGCTGCCGGACGCGGTGCTGGAGCCGATTCGGCTGCACGTGGACGCGAAACGCTGCCTGTGCGCCATCGACGGGACGTATTTTGGCCAGCTTTCTGCCGACTCGGTACGGAGCCTCGAACTGCAAGGCGGGATCTTCAGCTGCGAGGAAGCGGACGCGTTTCTGCAGAAGCCGTACGCACAGGACGCGCTGCGTCTGCGTAAGTGGGACGACCGCGCAAAAGAAGAAAATCGCGCGACGCCGGATCTTGACCACTACCTTGGTGTGGTCGAGCGCGTCATGCGCAAGAGCGCGGCGGCCTGACTCGAACTGCTGCAGTTCCGGTTGCTCTGCCGGTTGTAATTTGCGCTATTTTCTGCGCGATTTCCCTATGTCGAAATAACGCTTGCAACCCGCCGCCGGGCTCGCTAGAATCTCGCTCTTTCGTGCTCCGGACGCCGGGGCACGGGAAGCGGGAAAGCCAGCAGTGGCAAGGCTTCCGGCGGTGGCAGCAGGTTCAGTCA